>Ga0181535_10000098_pt1 | contig 127786 bp, 102 predicted proteins | sample PEATcosm2014_Bin_44_FD_119774 | JGI IMG/M metagenome (GOLD analysis project Ga0181535, IMG submission 119774) | Peatland microbial communities from MTU Mesocosm Facility, Houghton, MI, USA - PEATcosm2014_Bin17_30_metaG | ecosystem: Environmental > Terrestrial > Soil > Wetlands > Peat | place... | reverse complement strand
GCTTGGCTGCACGACTACAACTTCCACCGTCCGCATGCTAGCCTCAATCTAAATACACCCGCTTCCCGCGCTGGTCTGAATCGGAACAACCTCTTGAGACTCCACAAATAGGGAATAGGGAACAGGGACTAGGCTTCATGGCTTTACAGGCTGCGAAAACAAGATGAATTTCGAGCAAAACGCACGAAAAACATCCCTCAGGGCCTAAAGGCCCGGTTGATTTTGCGGCATTTATGGCACGACTCAAGTCGTGCCCTTTCAAAACGATGAGTTTTACGCATCCTGTTTAACCCGCGCTGCGGAGAAGGTGGGAAGTTAGCAGTGTAAGAAATGAACTTCGAAGGCTGCGGCAGCGCAGTGCTAGACTGATTTGATCGTTCTGGAGGGTCTTTGCTCATGAAAGCAGTGCATCGGCTTGATGTAGTCCTACTGGTTGCCCTGGCCTCATTCTTCCTTTTCCCTGCCGCGCCGGCGCAGGAGATCCATAACCCCGCACAACCACCAGCGGCGGGCGCAGAGCAGCATAAAGACAAAGACGCCGACAAGGAAGCAACGCCTGTTCCGCCGGAAAAGCCCGTGGCCACGCATCACGAACTGGCGCTGGGCGGCAAGACGCTGAAGTACACGGCTACGGCCGGCACGCTGATCATCCGCGATGAGGACGACAAGCCCTACGGCAGCATCTTCTACGTGGCCTACACGCTGGACGGCGCCGACGCCCAGACGCGGCCGGTAAGCTTCCTCTATAACGGCGGGCCAGGTTCGGCCTCGCTGTGGCTGCACATGGGATCGTTCTCGCCAGTGCGCATCGTGACCGACAGCCCCAATCCGACCACCGGACCACCCTTCAGGCTGGTTCCCAACGAGTATTCGCTGCTGGATAAGAGCGACCTGGTCTTCATCGACGCCCCGCTCACCGGCTACTCGCGCGCCGTGGGCAAGGCAACAGCCAAGGATTTTACCGGCGTGGATCAGGACTTGCGCGCCTTTGACCGCTTCATCCAGCGCTACCTGAACGTGAACCAACGCTGGAATTCGCCGAAATTCCTGATCGGCGAGTCCTACGGGACCACGCGCTCGGCTGCCCTGGCCGACATGCTGTTTAACGACGGCGTGCAACTGAACGGCGTAGTGCTGATCTCTTCGATTCTGAATTACGGCGTCCGCGCCGGCGGTTACGACACGGTCTACATCTCGAACCTGCCCAGCTATGCGGCGGCGGCATGGTACTTCAACAAGATTCCCAACAAGCCCGCGGATCTGGCGACCTGGGTGGAGCAGGCGCGCGTCTTTGCCTCCGGGCCCTACGCGCAGGCGCTGTTTGCCGGCCACAACCTGCCCGCCGCGCAACTGGACGCAGTGGCCAAGGAGGTAAGCCGGCTGACGGGCTTGAGCGTGGACTACGTGAAGGAGGCCAACCTGCGCATATCGCCCACGCGCTTCCGCAAGGAGGTTCTGCGCGACGACCGCCGGACCCTGGGCCGCTACGACATGCGCTTCGAGGGCGTGGACGTGGACGCGGCCGGCGAAGCGCCCAGCTACGACGCCTCCGACACGGGGATCATGGGCGCATTTATCGCTGCCCTGCACGATTATCTTGAGCGGGAACTGAAGTACGAGACAACAGACGCCTACCGGCCCAGCGCCAACTCCATCGGCCAGTGGGACTGGAAGCACAAGCCCACCAGCGGCGGACCCATGATGGGCCCCGGCAGCGAGCAGGCGCAGCCCTGGGTGGCCGCTGATCTGGCCAGCGCCATGCGCAAGAACCCGCACATGAAGGTCTTCTCAGCCAACGGCTATTTCGACCTGGCCACGCCGTTCTTTGCCACCGAATACGATCTGGCGCACATGGGCCTGGACCCGGAGCTGCGCGGCAATGTGCAGTTTGGCTACTACCCGTCGGGACACATGATCTATCTCAATGTCGATGCCCTGCACCAGTTGAAAGACGATCTGGCGGCCTTCATCGTCAAGGCCGGGAAGTGAGGGATTTCCTACTCCGGGAAGTTTTCTTACAGCCTGTATAATCGCGGCGAAGAGTTGTGAGGTTGCGATGAGAGCATTTTTCGCAATGTTGGTGGGGACTTTGCTGGCGTGCGGGCCGGTGCAGGCGCAAAAAGAACCCTGCGCGATGGCCGGCAACAACAATGATTTCCTGGGCATCCAGACCATCCGCCTGTGGCCGGGCGACGCTCCCGAGGCCAAGGGCAAGGCATGCGAAGATACGCCGACTCTGACCATCTTTGAGCCGGCGAAAGGGCAGGATAACGGCTCCGCCGTGGTGATTCTTCCAGGCGGCGCCTATCTCCATCTGGCAGGCAACCATGAGGGGCGCCAGGTAGCCGACTGGTTCACCACACGCGGCTTTCGCGCCTTCGTTCTGAGCTACCGGCTCGCCTCGCACGGCTACCTGCTCCCCGTTCCGCTACTCGACGCGCAGCGCGCGGTGCAACTGGTGAGGACGCGGGCAAGAGACTACCAGATCGACCCCAACCGAATTGTTATCATCGGCTTCTCAGCCGGCGGCCACCTGGCGGCCTTGTCCGCCACCAAGTTCATTCCCGGCAACCCGGAGGCCGAGGATCCCATCGAGCGCGTCTCCAGCCGGCCGGACTATCTGGTCCTCGGCTATCCGTGGATCGGCGCCCTATCCGCTTCCGATCCCCGCTATCTGAACGCCTGCGAGAAAGAAAACGCTAGGGATCGCTGTGATGCGCTGCGGACCGGGTACTCTCCAGACTTGCTGGTCACCAAAGAGACGCCGCCCACCTTTCTCTATCACACCTTCAACGATCAGGCGGTTCCCGTGGAACAGGGGCTGCGCTTTTACGAGGCGCTGGTCAAGGCCGGCGTTCCCTCTGAGATGCACATCTTCCCGAACGGGCCCCACGGCATTGGTCTGGGCAAGGGCGACGCCATTCTGGACCAGTGGCCCAACCTGCTGGAGAACTGGCTGCGCGCCCAAGGCCTGCTCACGCAGAACAAACCGGTCGCTCAACCGTAGCGGAGACAGACGGCTGAAGCGGAAAAAATGGCCTGAAAAATGAAGAAGCGGGCTACCAGCTCCGGGAGTGGAAGGACTTCCCGAAGCCGGCCGCCCGCTGGACCCTGGACCGGGTCTAGGTAGTAATCCCAGTCTAGGCTTATTTTGGGCGAAATCAAGTTCTTTTTTGAACAAACGTTCCCAATCGTGACCGCTGTCACGGGACCCCTGAAATTGGGGCTCAATGCGTTGACTTGACGGTTCCACTCCTGATACAAAAAAGTGTTCCACCTGCGCGCAAGAGACCATTCTGACCGCCTGAACAACCTGGACGAACCGGACAGCATGCAAGAGATCATTCAACAACTCGGGACGCTTCTGCTTGGCGCCGTACCAACGATTCTGCTCTTCATCGTGCTGGTCCTGGCCTACCAATTTCTGGTGCAAGGGCCGTTGACGGCCACGCTGAAAGAGCGCCGCGCCCGCACCGTAGGCGCCCACGAAGACGCGCAAAAGGCTATTGCCCAGGCTGAAGCCAGGGCAGCCGAATACGCCGACAAACTGCGCCAGGCCCGCGGCGAGGTTTTCAAGATGCGCGAGGCTCGCGTGAAGCAATGGAATTCCGAGCGCGACGCAGCTTTGGACGTGGCCCGCAAGGCTGCCGGACTCAAAGTGAGCCAGGCCAAGGCGGAACTGGAAGCCGAGGCCGCCAACGCCAGGGCTGACCTCCAGGCCTCCGCCGGGGAGTTGGCCCGCCAAGTGGTCTGCGCCGTGCTGCCCGTGGCCGCCGGGGGGTCCCGTTGAGAGATTTCATGCCGCAAGTGAGTTTCACCAATCGAGTTTTTCGCGTTTTGCCGCTGGCCTTGATGTTTGCCGGCATCGCGGCCGTCCCCTTCCGGATTCAGGCACAGGAACCGGCTCCAGCGGCCAATTCGGCCGCTCCAACCGCCGCTTCTCAATCCAGCCAGACGGCCAAGCCCGAGGCCGCCGACTCCGATGAAGCGCAGACCAACGCCTTCCGGCTTGAAGGCCCGCTGGTAAAGGCCACGGCCAAGGCGTTCAACCTGAGCCCGGAGACTGCGGCTCGCTCCTTCGAGATCATCAACTTTCTCATCGTGGTGCTAGGCCTTGGCATTCCGATCGCAAAGTGGCTGCCCAAGTTCCTCCGCAAGCGCAGCGAGAAGGTGAGCAGCGACATCGAAGCGGCCCGCAAGGTGACCACGGAGGCCAATGCAAGGCTAGGCGCCATCGAGGCTAAGCTCTCCGGCCTGGACGGCGAAATTGCCCAAATTCGCGCCCAGGTGGAAACGGAAAGCCGCCAGGACGAGACGCGCATCAAGTCCACAATCGGGGAAGAAAGCGCCCGCATTGTCGCCGCCGCCGAGCAGGAGATTGACGCCTCTGCCGCCCAGGCTCGCCGATCACTCCGCAATTTTGCCGCCGATCTGGCCATTGGCCAGGCCGCCAAGCAACTGGTTTTCACGCCGGAGACGGATCGCGCACTAATTGCCGAGTTTCTCGGCGACGTGGCCGGGGATGGCAAAACTGGAGACGGCGAGACTCGGAACGCCGCGCATCAAGGAGGGCAGAACTAGATGGCAGCCTTTGTTGCGCGTTACGCCCGCGCTTTTGCCGACGTGGTGACAGCCGAAAAACTGGACACAGCCGCGCTCGACCAGCAGTTGAACGACTTTCTTGCCACATGGGATGAAAGCGCCGAGTTACGCGACCTTTTTGTTAATCCGGCCGTTGCCGCCACGCAAAAAGTAGCGATTCTGGACAAGTTGAACATCAAGCTTGGGCTTCGGAAGGAATTGCGCAACCTGCTGGCGGTGCTCATTAACAACGACCGCATCGGTGAGGTGCGCGAGGTGGCCGAAGCCTATCGCGCGGAGTTGCAAGCGCGGCAGGGCATTCGCCCGGTGGAGATTGTAACGGCGCGCGAACTCAGCGAAGAGGACCGCACCGGGCTGGTGGCAGGGGTCGGCAAACTGGCCGGCGCAAAGATTCAAGCTAGCTTCAAGATTGACCAATCCATTCTCGGCGGAACGGTGGTGCGTATCGGCTCCACGGTTTATGACGGTTCGGTCCGCGGACGCCTGGAACGGTTGAAGGAAGCTCTTGTCGCCGGATAGGTGACAGAGGCTAGGGATTATGGGTCAGGGATTAGAAAATGCTGACCGCGGGTAGTGAACAGTTTTCAGTAGTTAGGAAACGGGAATTGGGATCCAGGGTAGGAAGTCAGGGTTGGCAGAATCAAACTAACCCCTAAACCCTGATCCCTAACCCCTAAAAGGACAGAGATGGCTCAGATCAAGGCAGACGAGATTACGCAACTCCTTCGCGAACAGATCGCGAACTACGACTCGAAGGTCCAGGTCGACGAAGTCGGGACCATCACCTCGCTCGGCGACGGCATTGCCCGCCTTCATGGACTGGACAAGGCGATGGCCGGCGAGTTGCTCAGCTTTCCGCACGGCATTGCCGGACTGGCCCTGAGCCTCGAAGAGGATTCGGTGGGCGCGGTGATTCTGGGCGACTACACCGAGTTGAGCGAAGGCGACGAAGTGAAGCGCACCGGCACAATCTTGAGCGTGCCAGTGGGTGAGGGCATGATCGGCCGCGTGGTGAATGCACTCGGCCAGCCCATCGACGACAAAGGCCCCATTGCCTCCACGAGTTCCCTGCCAATCGAGCGTTTGGCCCCTGGCATCATTGATCGCCAGCCGGTCCGCGAGCCCATGGCCACCGGTCTCAAGGCTATCGACTCCATGATTCCGATTGGCCGCGGTCAGCGCGAGCTGATCATCGGCGACCGCCAGACGGGCAAGACCGCCGTGCTGCTGGACACGATTATCAATAACGCCAAAAACGATCTGATCTGCATCTACTGCGCCATCGGCCAGAAGCGTTCGTCGATCGCCCAGGTCGTTCAGACGCTCACCGAAGCGGGCGCCATGGGCCACACGGTCATCGTGGCCGCCTCGGCCAGCGAACCTGCCCCGATGCTCTACATCGCGCCTTACGCAGCCACGGCCATCGGCGAGTATTTCCGTGATTCGGGCCGCCACGCGCTGGTCATGTACGACGATCTCTCCAAGCACGCCATGGCGTACCGCGAGATTTCGCTGCTGCTGCGCCGTCCACCGGGCCGCGAAGCCTATCCGGGCGACGTCTTCTATCTCCACTCGCGCCTCTTGGAGCGCTCGTCGAAGATGAGCAAGGAAAAGGGCGGAGGCTCGCTCACCGCGCTGCCGGTCATCGAGACCCAGGCTGGCGATGTCTCGGCTTACATTCCGACGAACGTCATTTCGATCACCGACGGACAGATCTTTTTGGAAACGGACTTGTTCAACTCCGGCGTCCGTCCGGCCGTAAACGTGGGGCTTTCGGTTTCGCGTGTGGGCTTCTCGGCGGCCATCAAAGCGGTCAAGCAGGTGGGCGCCACGCTCAAGCTCGATCTGGCGCAGTACCGCGAACTGGCTGCATTCGCGCAGTTCGGCTCGGACCTGGACCCGCTCACATTGAAGCAGCTCAACCGCGGCCAACGCCTCACGGAATTGTTGAAGCAGCCGCAGTTCCAGCCGCTCACCTGGCAACAGCAGACGGTGATTTTGTTCGCGGGAACGCAGGGCTATCTGGATGACTTGCAAGTCGCCGACATTCGCGCCTTCGAGGTTGGCCTCTACAAGTACTTCGACGCGGCGCAGACGGCGCTGATCGAGGACCTGACGAAAAAGAAGGCGCTCGACGACGATCTGCGCAGCCGGTTGCACGCGGCGCTCAAGGAGTACCACGCCAACTTCGTGGCGGATTCGGCCGCGGCAAAAGCGTAAAGACCAGTGGTCAGTGAACAGTGAGCAGAGGTCAGTCGTGGCCGGTCCGCTGGAATCGCTGAAAACTGATTGCTGACAACTTAAAACCGGTTACGAACAACTGATCACTGACCACTGATCACTGAGCACTGAAAATGGCAAACGTACTCGATCTACGGCGGCGCATCCGCAGCGTGAAAAACACGCGGCAGATCACCAAGGCCATGAAGATGGTCTCGGCGGCCAAGCTGCGGCGCGCGCAGGAGCGGGCCTTGGCGGCTCGACCTTACGCCAAGATGATCACCAGCGTCCTCGAATCGCTTACCCGCCGCGTCGATATTTTCGATGAGGCTACCGGCAACCTGCGCCATCCGCTCTTCATCACGCGCCCCGAGAAGCGGGTGCTGCTGATCGTTGTCAGCGGCGACAAGGGTTTTGCTGGCGCCTTCAATGCGAACATCCTGAAGACGGCCTTCCAGTTCATCAACGGCAACCCCGACAAGGAGATTGACGTCGAGGCCGTGGGTCGCAAGGCCCGCGATATGATGCGCCGCCGCTATCCGGTAGCCGTTTACACCGAGCAGAAAGACGACAGCGGTCAGACCCGGCAGGTCCGCGAGCGCAAGGCGCCCGTCGAGGTCGCCGGCGACCATCCGGGAATGCTTTTGAAGCTGGAAAACAGCCGCGTTCTGGAGCTGGCCGAGAGCATCATCTCCCGCTACGTGCACGAGGAGATCGACGCCGCTTACATCGTCTACAACGAATTCAAATCGGTAATTTCGCAACGGCTGGTGGTCGAACGGCTGTTGCCCATCATGAAGATCGGCATTCCGCAGATTGCCGAGGCCACCGAGCCGACCGAAGCCGAGCGCGAGCGCGCCGCCGAGGCTGCTTTGAGCGCGGGCATCCTGCTGGAACCGGTCGATACGGCCGAGGCCGACGAGGAATCGCGCAAGTTCGGCACCGCCCAGGTGGACTACATCTACGAGCAGCCGGCCGATGAACTCTTCAACGGCTTGCTGCCGCAATACATTTCCTCCATGCTGTACCACGCCATGACGGAGTCGGTTGCCGCCGAACACGCGGCCCGCATGACGGCGATGGATTCGGCAACCAACAATGCCTCGGATATGATCGACGCGCTCACGCTGCATATGAATCGCGTGCGCCAGGCCGCCATCACCAAGGAAATCATTGAGATTGTCAGCGGCGCCGCCGCTGCTTAGCACTTCGGAAGGCAGAAAAATGGCAGAGAATATCGGCAAGGTAATCAAGGTCTCCGGTCCCGCCGTGGACGTGCAGTTTGAAGAAGCGACGATGCCGCCCATCTATCAGGCGCTGCGCGTCACCAGCGAGGGCTTCACCGTGCCCACGCCCATCAGCGTGATCCTCGAGGTGCAGCAGCACTTGGGCGAGGGCCGCGTGCGTACCGTGGCCATGGAAGCCACCGACGGCATGGTCCGCGGCATGAAGGCCATCGATCTCGGCGGCCCGATCAGCATGCCGGTGGGCAAGGAGACTCTGGGCCGGGTCCTCAACGTGATCGGCAGCCCGGTGGACAATCTTGGCCCCATCGGCGAAAAGATGCGCATGCCGATTCACCGCCCTGCTCCTCTGTTCGACGAGCAGTCCACCCACGAAGAGATGTTCGAGACCGGCATCAAGGTCATCGACCTGATCCAGCCCTTTTTGAAGGGCGGCAAGATCGGCCTCTTCGGCGGCGCCGGCGTGGGCAAGACGGTCGTCATCATGGAACTCATCAACAACGTGGCCAAGAACCACGGCGGCTACTCCGTCTTTGGCGGCGTTGGCGAGCGCACCCGCGAAGGCAACGATCTGTGGCTGGAGATGACCGAGTCCGGCGTCATCAAACCCGGCGACTGGGCTGACTCGAAGTGCGCGTTGGTCTACGGCCAGATGACCGAGCCGCCCGGAGCCCGCCTGCGCGTGGCCCTCAGCGCCCTGACCGTCGCCGAGTACTTCCGCGACGTCGAAGGCTCTGACACGCTGCTGTTCATCGACAACATCTTCCGCTTCACGCAGGCCGGTTCCGAGGTTTCCACGCTGCTGGGCCGCATGCCCTCGGCCGTGGGCTACCAGCCCAACCTGGCCACTGAAATGGGCGAGTTGCAGGAGAGGATCACTTCCACCAGCAAAGGCTCCGTCACTTCAGTGCAGGCCGTCTACGTGCCGGCCGACGACTTGACCGATCCGGCTCCGGCCACCACCTTTGCTCACCTGGACGCGACCACGGTGTTGAGCCGCCCGCTCTCTGAGCTGGGCATCTATCCGGCAGTCGATCCGCTGGCCTCGACCTCGCGCATCCTGAGTGCGCGCATCGTCGGCCAGGAGCACTATGACGTGGCTCAGGGCGTGAAGCGCATCCTGCAACGCTACAAGGATTTGCAGGACATCATTGCCATTCTGGGCATCGACGAGCTTTCGGAAGAGGACAAGCTCACCGTGGCCCGCGCCCGCAAGGTGCAGAAATTCCTTTCGCAGCCCTTCCACGTTGCCGAGCAGTTCACCGGCATCCCCGGAGCCTACGTGAAGGTTGCCGACACCGTGCGTAGCTTCAAGGAGATCATCGCCGGCAAGTACGACGACATCCCCGAGCAGGCCTTCTACATGAAGGGCGCGATCGAAGAAGTGCTGGAAACCGCCGAGAAGCTCAAGGCGACGGCGTAGAAACAGAGGGCAGCTAACAGCTAACAGTGAACAGTTTGAGATTTTGACTGTGAGCTGTTAGCTGATCACTGTAAGCTGTCCCGAAGGGACATCATGGCAGACGAAACCAATCAACTCCGCGTCCGGCTGGTCACACCGGAGCGCACCCTCTTCGATCACCCGGTGACCGCGGTCGAGTTGCCCGCGAAGAACGGGTACATGGAGGTACTCTACGGGCACTCGCCGCTGGTGGCCGAACTTGGCGCCGGTGACGTTACTCTGCACGGTGGTCCCGATGGTCCCGAGAGCATTTCCCGCTACAACGTCAGTTGGGGCTTTGCCGAGGTGCTTGGCGACCGGGTCACGATTCTGGCCTCCGACGCTTTGAAGCCCGAAGAGATCGACGTACCCCGCGCTGAGCAGCAACTCGAACGCGGCCACGAGGAATGGAATAAAGCCGGCAACAGCGAAGAGGCTTATGCTGAATCCCTCCGCGTGATCGCCGAAGCAGAAGCTAAAATCGCCTCCGCGGCGGAAAAACAGTAAAAACTTCCTTACATATTCCTGCTTCAACCGGAACGGCCCTGCTCACAGTGAGCAGGGCCGTTCTTTCTTTCAGGGTTGCTGGAATCCTTCACTGCTTCAGAATCCAGCTTGCAATCTTGTCCAGAACCAAAGGCGACATGGTCTCTTCGATTTCTGCGTACTCGCTGGGAGCGCCAGTCTTGGCCGTCTGGAAGAGATGATTCAGGCCAGGCAGTTCGTCTATCTCGAAGTGCTTGTTGACGGCTTCTTCCAGCGCCTTGCGAATGGCGGGCAAGTTCTGCGCGGGCGGCACTTGCAGGTCCTTTTCGCCGTTGAGAACCAGCACCGGGCAGGCGACCTTGCGCAGCACCGTCGCGGGATCGTAGGTGAGAAAGTCGCGGAACCACGGCGTCGTGACGGTTTTGATTGACGCGCCGATCTGAGCCTCCGGCATACCAGCAGCCACAAGCTTCTCGTGCAGCTCCTTGTCGAGCGTCGCGATGTCCTTTTCCTTTTCCACCAGCGCGAGCACTTCCCTCTCCCTAGCCGCATCTCCGGCGGCTTTTTCCTTGCTTGCTCCGCCGGCTTCCTCGATCAAACGCAATTGTTCCACGATGATCTGGTCTCCCGGAACGCCGGAGCCGGCCATTAGCACGATAAATGCCACGTCTGGGTCGGCGACCGCTGCCATGGGCGCGATGATGCCGCCCTCGCTGTGCCCGATGAGGCCAATTTTGCGTGGATCGACTTCGGAGCGCGACTTAAGATACGCCACGCCCGCTTCGGCATCGGTGGCAAAATCGGCGATGGTCGCGGTAGCGTAATCTCCTGTCGATTTGCCCACGCCACGCTTGTCTGCACGAAGTACTACGATTCCTTTGCGGGTGAGGTAGTCGGAGAGAACCAGAAACGGCTTGTGGCCCATAAGACTCTCGTCGCGGTCATGCGGTCCCGACCCAACGATCAACAGCACGGCGGGAAACGGCCCCTTGCCGTGAGGAACGGTCAGCGTGGCCGCAAGCGTATTCCCTGCGGCCTTGTTGGCGTAGGTCACTTCCTCTTCGCGATACGGATACGGCTTGACCGGGTTCTGTGGACGGCGCAGTTCCAGGACTGCTTGATCCTTCACCCGCTTGACGACTAGCGGCATGGGGTTGCCCATTTGCGTAAATGTGCCATCGACGGAGTTCAGGTCTGCGGCGATCTTGCCCTCAAACGTCGCGCCGATTCCGTTGATGGCAATGATGATTGAATTGCCGCTGCGCTTGACGGATGTCGCTGAAATCCAAACCGGACTCTGGTCGGGGCTTTGCATCGCCGCAGTCAGGCCCTCTTGTGTGTTGACGATCTTGAAGACGATGCGCAGCTTGAGCGCGCCCGCATCCAGCGAACCCAGCCATGTCCCATCAATCTCAGAGGGCGCCACGGTGGCTTGCGTGGGGACGCGCTTGAAATCGAGCGCAAGGGGCTGCCCCTGCGACCAGGTGCCGTCGATCTCCGTTGCATCCTTGTTGACCGTGCCTTCATAGCTGCCATGCACGGCGTCGATGGCGAGGCTGAGCCTGGAATTCTTGAGCGAGATCGCGGTCACCGGGATGCCGTTGGCGCCTTGGTCAACGCTGTCCAGCGTGGCAGTGAGGCCACCGTCCTTCGCCTCGGCGACGTGCAGAACAAGGCGAAGCTGCACACCCCCGGCGCTCAGTGTTCCCTGCCAATCCCCGGCAATCTGCGCCTGCGCACGGCAGAGCGGCGAGAGAGCAAGCGCAATCAGCACAAGTGTTTGAACAATCCTGTTTTTCATTGTTCTCCTATAAAGTGAGTCCCACTGCCCATTCAGAGTACGCCCGCAGGCACGGAAAAAACTCAGCAATCTTCCCTGCCCTCTGGGCAATCTGCTCGCAAACGCATACAATTTTGCAAGAAAGAACATGGCCAAGGCGAAGGAACAAATTTTCGAGGTTGCGTGCCCGGATTGCGGGGCGATGCTGAAGGTGGATGCCGCCACCGGGCTTGTGGTGAGCCATACCCCCGCGCCGCGCAAGCGGATGTTCGAGGACCTGGAGACGGCGGCCCAGGCCATGCGCGAGCATGATGAGCGCAAGGAGTCGCTCTTCCGGCAGTCGGTCGAGGCGGAGAAGAACAAGGAAGACCTCTTCGAGAAAAAGTTTGCCGAGGCTCTGCGCAAGGCCAAGGACGCCCCCGACGGCAAGCCGCTGCGCGAATTCGACCTGGACTGAAGGCCGCGCCGCCGCGGGTAATCGATGGTTCGCGTGGCCGGTTTCCACTCTCATGCGCACGACCGGCGATTTGGATTGATACTTGATACACTGCTCGCTTGATCGCGGTAACCGCGGTCCGGGCCGGAAGGAGAGAAGATGGTAGTTGTCCCACTTTCCAAGCCAGCGAACGATTCTGCAATGACACCGGAGGCGCAAGAGTCCGACGCCATGAACTGGGTCGGATTTGCGGCTGGAGGAACCCTTGTGACAGCCGGTTTGCTGCTGCTCGCGGGCGAGCGCCGCGCCGGGATGGTGGCCGCTGCTTCGGGCACGGCCCTGGCCTTGCTTGACGAGCAAAAGACGCTGATTACCTGGTGGAATGCGCTGCCAGACTATATCGACCAGGTGCAGCGGATGCTCGACCAGGTGCAGAATACGATCAATGAAGTAGAGGTCAAGCGCGAGGCCCTGCGACGGGTTCTGGCCAGATAAGGCCGAGCGGGCGCGCGGAGCCGGGCCTCGATTCGGTTCTCAGTTCTTCCTCTCGACCAGGAAGCGGGCGAGAGCTTTCAGGCCATCGGCGCGGCTGCCATAGGGCGCGAGGGCGGCGAAAGCTTCCTCGATCAGCCGGGCGGCGTCGCGCTGGCTCTGCTCGATGCCGTACACGGCCGGCCAGGTAGCTTTTTCCGTGGCCTGATCCTTGCCCGCGGTCTTGCCCAGATGGGCCGAATCCACAGTCATGTCCAGCACATCATCCACAATTTGAAAAGCCAGTCCGGCCTTGCGTCCGAAGAGGTCCAGCCGGGCTACGTCTTCCTTGGTTGCCCCGCCGTAAACGCCCCCAGCCACGACACTTACACGGATCAGCGCGCCCGTCTTGGCGCGGTGAATGGCGTTCACCAGCTCCGGCGTAGGCTTCAGGTGTTCACTCTCGATGTCCAGCACCTGGCCGCCAATCATGCCCTCGACGGTGCCGACGGCATTGGCGATGAGGCCGATAATCTGCACGGTGGCCGCTGGCGGGCAGTCCAGCCCTGCCAGCACTTCAAAGGCGCGGGTCTGCAGAGCATCGCCAGCCAGGATGGCGATGGCCTCGCCGAAAGCCACGTGGCAGGTAGGCTTGCCGCGGCGCAGGTCGTCGTTGTCCAGAGCCGGCAGGTCGTCGTGGATCAGCGAGTAGGTGTGCAGCATTTCCAAGGCCGCGCCTAGCCGCTCAATTCCCTTGGGCAAGACCCCGGCAATGGTCACTGCTGCCTGCATGGCCAGCACCGGCCGCAGCCGTTTGCCCCCGGCAAAGACGGAGTGGCGCATGGCGCCATGAATCGAGGCAGGCACGGTCGTAACGCTGGGAAGCAACTCTTCCAGCGCCTGGCTGGTCAGCGCCGCGCCTTCTTGCAGAAGCGATTTCACGTCAACAGTCATCGCTTTCATGATAACCGAGGTGGGCTCAGCTTTCGCTCCAATAACCAAAGGCCTGTGAGCGCCAGCACGGCCAGGGCGCTGAGCCAACGTCCAGCGATCACATCCGGGGTGGTAGCCCAGTCCACGGCGAGATCGACTTCTCCCTGCGGCACGGGGACGGCCATCAGGCCATCGTCGCGCCGGGGCAGGTTGCCGACGGGCCGGCCATTCACCTCGACCCGCCAGGCTGGGTAGCTGCGCAGCCGCAGAATCAGCGTGCCAGCGTGAAGGACGATGGTTCTGAGGCGTTTGTGCTCCGGTGACCCAAGCTGCCAAGCCAGGGTAGCGTCGCAACTTCCCTGCCCTGCGTTCCAAACGGGTACGGTTTCATCTGCTTCCAGTCCGTTGGGGGGCGCGCCCAGTACCATGAAGGGGTCGCTGACTAGGCAGGCGTCCGGCAGGCCGGTGGTGACCAGAGCATTGTCAGCGCCGGGAGGCGCGTACTCGTCGTAGCCCTCGGCGCCCGCGCCCGAACGAAGCGTGGCCAGCATACCGGAGACGGCGTCTTCGTCGTCGCAAACCTGGAAGAAGGAGCGCGCGGTGAAGGCCGTTGCGCCGAGGAAGAACCCTGCGCAGACCACCGCAACCCCCATACGCCACCAGCGCCGCGCAGCGTCGCGAGGCCAGACGGCCGCGGCGAACAAGATGGCCATTGGCGCTTCCAGTGCGACCAGCCAACGCCAGGGAAACTGCAAAAAACGCAGCTTCGGCAACAGATTCCACACTGGCTGCGAGATGGGAAGCTGGAGAAAGAGGACGGCCACTGGAACGAGCGCCAGCGGAATCCACCAGTGAAATGGACGGGACTGATTCTTCGGGACCAATCGCGCGCGAACCCAACAGACCAGCAATCCTGCCAGCGCTAGGGCAATCATCGAGAGGGCAATGATGGAGACTTTACGCAACTCGATGTCATGATCCGCCAGCGCCGGATCGGCGTGGCGTGCAAAGAGCCAACTGTTCTCGATCAGCAGGCCGGGATCGTCGGTGGCCTGGCGAATATCAACCCAGCGCTGTTCCCATGCGGCGGGCAAGAGATACAGGCCGGCCAGAGCCGTGCCCAGGGCAGCGCTAATCCCCCCGCGCAGCACCGGCGCCCAGGATCGGGCCAGCAATGCAGCGGCCACGGCGACCGCGGCCAGCAGATAGCAGCCCATCACGCCCAGCGGGGCGTTCGATAGCCAGCAGCCAGCCACAACCAGCGCCAGCGGCAGGGTGGAGCCGTCAAAGACTCGGCTGGCCCATGACCCGAAGGAGCCACGATCGCGGAGAGCAAAAAGCAGCAGCAGCGGAATCCAGAAGCCACCCGTCAACTCGCCAAAGGCCGTGCGCTCGTAGGCGGTGAAGAGCGCATAGCCGGAAAACAGCGCCGTGCAACCGGCCAAAGTGGCTGCCCCATCCGGAAGCGCTTCACGAGCAAGAAGACGAGTGGCCAGGCCCGTGGCGGCCAGAAGCAGAAACGTCAGCACCACCGGGACGAACTGCCAGGGCAACACCGAACCCAGCGCCGCACCCAGCATCCAGGTCAGCGGCGGGTAAAAGATGAAGCGCGGTTCACCAGCGCCGAAGTTGGCGCTCGCAGCCCAATGCGGATACAGAATCCCGTGCCGCCAACTGTTCAGGCAATCGAGCCAGGAGACCAGATGGAAGTCGAAATCGTGGCCACAGGAGTTGCCGCGCACCAGTTGCGGTGCAATGGCAAGAGCCGCGGCCAGCAAAATGACAGCGGGACCGGCGAAGCGGCTCCAGGGCTTTGTTCCCCCAGGTTTCAAAAGCGAGACCTGGGGCACCCGGTCTTGTTGAGAATAGGGCAGCTTCATGGCAGCAGCCGCAGCGTATGACGGGTTTGGGCGGCAACGGCTGCAGGACTGAAGGGCAGTGCAAAGGTCGTTCCACCGTACCAGTCGTTCCATTGGTCGCGGAAGTACGGGCTGAGGGGGTTGCCGCTTTCACCCAGGACAATGTTCTCCGTCGAGCTGTCGATGTTGCTCCAATCCATGGTGAAGCGCTGCGAGGGGCCGAAGGTGCGGGCCACCTGTTTCACGGTGGTGGTGTCGCCGCTTTGCGGCTGCTCGCCGGTCCCGGCTACGCGGCCCACCAGCGGCAGAAACTCAGCCAGCGGGTGCTCGATATCAACCACATGCCAGCTTCCATAGTTCCACTCGGCCACGTCCGCAGGAGCTTTGCCCGCCTCCATGCCCTTGCGGACGGCATCGGTCAGCAGGGCGTCCCAGTTTTTGTAGTAGAACGGAAGCCAGTCGGCGGGGGCGTGCATGATGATCTCTTCCTCGGCAAAGTTTGATTCACTCCAGCGGTACTGCGCGGCGATCTCCTTGCCCAGCTTGGGCTCAAGAATCAGCGGCCAAAGAGCGCGGCGAGCCTGGGTTACGAGCGAGGCCGCGGCCGAATCGGTGGTCAGCTTGCCGTCCCAAGAGCGCATCAGGTCGGCGGCTTTGTGAAGACGCGAATCCGCGTCGGGGGTGTGGTCGATGGCGTAAGCAAAACGATGGCCCAACTCCTGATCCACTTCGCTGTAAACGTCGGTCTGCACGGCTAGCAGGTCGGCGGGAGTGAGGTGGTCGCGGCCTTCCAGAGATTTATAGATGCGCTCGATGCGGTAAGGATCGACCCATTCGTCCGTAAGTGGAATCGCCGACGCATCTCCAGAGGACGGATAGAGTGGCTCTTTATCGACAGTGACGCGAGAGTTGGCCGTGGCCAGAAAGCCGGAGGGCGGATCGAAGGCGTGGGGCATCGCCTCGAAGGGGATGTAGGAGTTATCTCGCTTGCCAAAGAAAAAGGAAGCATCGCCCCACTCATATCGTAAGTTCATTGGGTCGTGAGGCAGAGGCACGGTAAAGACACCCATTCCGCCCCATCGGATCGGCACCTTCCCAATGGCGTGGTAGGCGGTGTGTCCCTGATCGTCGGAGTAGACCACATTCTGCGTGGGCCAGGACCAGGTGGCGAGGACCGCGGAAAACTCCGCCCAGTTGGATGCGACGTTGAGCTGATAGATCGGCATCGTGTTCAGCGTTGGGTCGTAAAGGGTCCACTTGAGGGCGATGGGGCGCGTCTCTTTGGTGAAGATCGGATTCAAGAGCGGTCCGTGCGCAGTCGATTGCACGTCGAGCGTCACGTCTTTGCCGCCGCGAACCTTGATGATCTCGTGGTCCACCTGGAGCGGCTTCCAGACGGTGTCGTTGTCCTGGTAGTTACCCTTGCCGTCCAGCTTCTCGATGTAGAGGTCTTGCACGTCGGCATAGAGAGCGGTAAAGCCCCAGGCGATGTGTTCGTTGTGGCCGGCGATCACAAACGGCATCCCCGGCAGCGTGACCCCGGCAGCGTGGTAGCCCGGCGCCTTCAGGTCGGCTATGTACCAGATATTCGGCTCGGTCAGCCCCAGGTGCATGTCGTTGGAGAGCAGCGGCTTGCCGCTGGCCGTGTGGCGCCCGGCGATGACCCAGTTGTTCGAGCCCGGCGTGCAGCCGGCGCAGGTGGGCAAGCCGAGCAGTTCGCGCAGGGCTATTGGGTCTTCATGGGATTCAAGAACATGGGACGAATTGAGGTCCGTCGTATCCCACCCTTTTCGCAAAGAGCGTGAAAAGGATGGGGCACCCGGCATTTGTGGGGACTGCGGAGTGGCGGATGGAGCTGCGGCGCTGGCCTGATTGCTGTCGTCCTCGTCGTCGTCCCGCGTGGTTCGGGGTGGCTCGGGGTGCGGCTGGCTCAGATCCAGCAAAATGCCGGTGGGCGGATGGTCGCGCCACGAGCCGACCGGATACAGGTCGGCCTCCAGCTTCAGGTTTTGCAGCCGTGCGGAGACAACTTCCCGCGCGAGCTTTGTCTCCCAGTGCGTGTCCAGCATCTGCACGATCGTCAGGCCAATGCTCACCGAGTCCACCCCGCTCCAGGGCTGGGGACGATAGCGGAGCAGTTTGAACTCCGGCGGCAACGTCTCCGGATGCTGGGCAATGAAGAGGTTCACGCCGCGCGCATAATCGTCCAGGCGGGCGCGGTCCGCCGCGGGCATATTCGCGTAGATGCGCCGGGCCGTATTCCGAAATTGCAGCACACGCTGCGCCCGGTCGTGTTTGACCATCGAGGGCCCCATGATCTCCGCCAGTTCCCCGTTGGCGTTGCGGCGGAGGGTGTCCATCTGCCACAACCGATCCTGCGCGGTCACATAGCCTTGGGCCACGAAGAGATCGGCCTCGCTTGAAGCCTCGATGTGAGGCACGCCGTGGGCATCGCGCCGGACGATGACCGGGGCCGAGAGCCCGGCAATATGCACATCTCCATCCAGCACCGGCAGCGCGGCCCTGGCCACCGAGCGCAGCCACAGTACACCCGCTCCCGAAGCCACCAGCACCAGAGCCAGCAGCCCGCCTGCCGACCAAAGTACAATCCGCGGCCAGCGGCGTTTACGGCTGCGCGCAGGAGGTGCAACGGCAGGTACGGGCGTTTGATTTCCAGCTTCAGTGTCAGACATAGGTTCCCCACAGGATAACGCCATCGCAACCGTCCCGCGCGAAAACCTGCCCCGATCTACCCATTGCCAACCAATCTGGCCGAGCCAATCATTTAATATCCACACTGACCACCGAGGTCAGCGTGAGGTCATCATGCAATTTCTAGTTTTAGGAAAGGGCAAAACCGGCAGCCTCGTCGCCGAGGTGGCCCGTGAGCGCGGCCACGCCGTACGCGTGCTCGGCCGGGACGAAAATCAGCACGCCTCCGCCCTCACCATCGTCCATCTCGCTGGCGTCGATGTCGTCATTGACTTCACCGCCCCTGAAGCCGCTGTTGAGAATATGCGCGCCGTGCTGGCTCTCGGCGGACGCATCGTCGTCGGCACCACCGGCTGGTACGCACACATGGAGGAGATGAAGTCCCTGGCACAAGAGCGCGGCGCGCTCCTCTACGGAACCAATTTTTCCATGGGCGTGCAAAAGCTCTTCCGCCTCACCGCCGACCTCGCGAAACTCGAGGGCTACAACTTCTCGATCAGTGAAACCCACCACATCTCCAAGCTCGACGCCCCCTCCGGCACCGCCGTCACCCTCCGCGAAATCATCCAGGCGGTCCGTCCGGGCATCGAAATCCCCATTGCCTCCCACCGCGTAGGCGACGCCAAAGGCGAGCACGTTGTGACCGCATCCAGCGAGGTTGATACTCTTGAAATCCGCCACGACGCCCACAGCCGGCGCGGCTTCGCCCTGGGCGCCGTCCGCGCGGCCGAATGGCTCGCAAAAAAATCCGGCGCATGGGATTTCCGCGAAATCTTCGATCAGTTATGAATCCGAAGTTTTTCAGTCGCTCAGAACTGCGAAACCCACGCCTCAAGATTCTGAGGCGTAGGTTTCCGTGCGTGCGTGTCATTGCGGCGCGGGCAAATTCGCCGCAAGCTCACCCGTTTGAACCGCGGCCAGCACATCTACCGCGGCGGGCAAGGTGGTGGGCAGCGGGCTTACGAGAGCCAGCGCCAGCACCTCATCCATCTGGTCCACGAAGTGGAGCTTCATGGAGTTCTTGATGTTGTCAGGCAGCTCGGCGATGTCCTTCTCGTTGGCGCGGGGCAGAATCACTTCGAAAATGCCGGCTCGCAATGCGGCCAGCAGCTTTTCCTTCAATCCGCCGATGGCCAGCACCTTGCCGCGCAGGGTGATTTCGCCGGTCATGGCAATATCGCGCCGCACAGGAATTTTAGCCAGCGCACTGGCCAGCGCCGTGGCCATGGTGATGCCGGCCGAGGGACCGTCCTTGGGGATGGCGCCTTCGGGTACGTGCAGGTGCAGGTCCACAGTTCGATAGAACTCACGGTTCAGCCCCAGCGCCTGCGCGCGCCCGCGGATGTAACTCAACGCGGCCTGCGCCGACTCCTGCATCACGTCGCCCAACTGGCCGGTGATGGTGAGTTTTCCCTTGCCGTCCAGCACCTGCACTTCCGTGGTCAGAATGCAGCCGCCCACCTCGGTCCAGGCCAGGCCAGTCACCAGGCCGACTTCGCTCTTTTCGTGCATCTCGGAGTCGCGGAACCGGGCCACGCCCAGGAACTCGTTGATATTGGCGGCGGTGAGTTCTTCCTTGTGCTTCCGGCCGCCTTTGACCACGCGGCGCGCCACCTTGCGGCAGACGTTGCCGATCTCGCGCTCCAGATTTCTGACACCGGCTTCGCGTGTGTAGCCGCGGATGATCTCGACAATCGCATCATCCCTGAAGATGAGATTTTTCTCGCTCAACCCGGTCTGCTCGCGCTGCTTCTTCACCAGATACTGGCGGGCAATCTCCAGCTTCTCCTGCTCCGTGTACCCTTGCAGGTGCAGAACCTCCATGCGGTCCTGCAAGGCCGGCGGAACGGTGTGCATCACGTTGGCCGTGGCCACAAAGAGCACTTGCGAAAGGTCGTAGTCCACGTCCAGGTAGTGATCCTGAAAGGTGGAGTTCTGCTCCGGGTCCAGCACTTCGAGGAGTGCAGAGGCCGGATCGCCGCGGAAGTCCGAAGCCATCTTGTCCACTTCATCGAGCAGGAAGACGGGGTTCTTGGTGCCAGCCCGCTTCATGTGCTGAATGATCTGCCCCGGCAGCGCGCCGATGTAAGTCCGGCGATGACCGCGAATCTCCGCCTCGTCGCGTATGCCACCCAAGGAGAGCCGCACGAACTTGCGGCCGGTCGCTTTCGCAATCGACATGCCCAGCGAGGTTTTGCCCACGCCCGGAGGTCCGGCAAAACAGAGAATCGATCCTTTTGGATTCTTGACTAATTGGCGGACGGCCAAAAACTCCAGAATGCGCTCCTTGATTTTTTCCAGGCCGTAGTGGTCCGTGTTGAGCACCTTTTCGGCGTAATCGATGGAGCGGGTTTCCTTGGAGCGCTTCTTCCACGGCACGGCCAGAAGCCAGTCGATGTAGTTGCGGCTGACGGTCGATTCGGCCGACATGGGCGGCATCGCTTCGAGCTTCTTGAGTTCCTGAATGGCCTTGTCGAGCACGTCCTTGGGCATTCCGGCGACTTCGATCTTCTTGCGCAGTTCGTCGAACTCGCTCTTTTCACCGCGGCCCAATTCTTTTTGAATAGCCTTAATCTTCTCGTTGAGGTAGTACTCTTTTTGCGCCCGCTCCATCTGCCGCTTCACCCGTGACTGAATGTTGCGGTCGATGTCGAGCTTTTCGATCTCGATGTCCAACACGTCGGCAATGCGCGCAAGGCGCGTTGCAGGATCGAAGATGGCCAGCAGGTCCTGCTTCTCCTCGACGCCGAGTTGCAGATTGGCGGCGATGGTGTCACTCAGCTTGGCCGGTTCGTCCATGCGCACCGCGGCGATGATGGTCTCGTAGTTGAGCGACTGCTGGAGCTTGACGTACTGCTCGAAGAGGCCGGTGACGCGCGTCATAAGCTGCTCGACAGCAGGAGTCATCTCAAATTGGCTTTTGCCCACGCGCACCGTGGCCACAAAGAATCCGTCGCGGTCGTTCACCTCAGTGGACTTGGCGCGCTCCACGCCCTCGACCAGCACCTTGATATTTCCATCGGGCATCTTGACGCTCTGCACGATGTTGCAAATCGACCCGACCTGGTAAATCTCCTTGGCCTTGGGCTCGTCCACCGAAGCATCATGCTGGGTGGCGAGGAAGATCTTGCGGTCGCCGCCAAGAGCCTCCTCGAGTGCGCGCACGCTGGATTCGCGGCCCACCACGAAGGGCGTCATCATATAAGGAAAGATCACCATGTCCCGAATGGGCATCATGGGTAGCTTGCGGGACTCGGTCTTTGCGGTCATAGGGACACCTTGAGTATTAGACGCGCGAGGACAGCTTCCGACGCGGAGCCGGCTGAACGGGTCAATTGGATTGTACCGCGGAATGAGATGGCGGTGAGATTCGAGGGGCGCGTCCCAGGCATGAAGATTGCTACCTGGATCAACCCTCATTCAACAAATCCGAGGACGCATCAGTTGCCTTTCAGGCTGGCGAAAGAGGCGAATGCCAAAAACCGAAAAGGACTCTTTCAACGGATACAAAATGGGGCAAAAATCGACCGACCTGTCAGAGGAAACCACGCAAGGCCCACAAAAAGACCCGTTCTCTGCGAGGATTTTTGGCGCGTTTGTCAGGTTTCAGAATGTCAGCAAACGCCGTCTTAACAACGCACTTTGCGTCAGAGGAGACCTTCCGTGTCTGCCGGATCGCATTTCCCCCTGCCTATAACCTTTAGATTCAGCGGCTTGCCAAGTACGACCAAGCCAATTATCATTTCTTCCACGAATTGGTAAGCACAGGAACTGGTGAGTAGTGGCGCAGTGGACGCGTGAGACGGCCTTTCGTTTCGTACTCCGAGGTTGATGACCACCGCACGGGGAAAAGGTGAATGCCCGCAGGCGGCAATCTCCATAAAATCACGGCTTGCATTTTGCCACGCTCACGATATGCTTACCCAAAGCTCCAAAGCGGTCCGGGCACGCAAGCGAGGTTCTCCCATCATGCGCGACACGACACAGGCCCGCATCATAGGCACACCGGTCCTTCGCAAGGAAGGATTCGGCAAGGTGACGGGCAGCGCGCGTTATATCGACGACATCGCACTGCCCAGAATGTGGCATGGAGCCACGGTGCGCAGCAGAATTGCGCGCGGCGCCATTAAAGCCATTCACTTTGGGGCCGACATCGCGTGGGACGAGTTTGTGATCGTCACCGCGAAGGACATTCCGGGCGCAAATTGCATTCCGCTAATCGTGGATAACGACCAGCCGGTCCTCGCCGAAACCCAGGTGAATCATCCCGAGGAAGCGATTGTGCTGCTGGCGCATCCTGACAAGGCGCGACTGCACGAAGCTGTCGCCGCGGTGGAGATCGACTACGAGCCACTGCCCGCCGTTTTTACCATCGAAGAAAGCGAGCGGCAGCAGACGATTGTCTGGGGCGAGGACAATGTCATCAAACGCTTCCTGGTTGAGAAGGGCGATGTGGATTCCGCGTGGGAACGGGCGGCGCACATCGTCACCGGCGAATACCATACCGGCGCGCAGGAGCAGCTTTACATTGAGAACAACGGAGTCATTGCGGATTGGTCCGAGGCTGATGGCCTGACGATCCGGGGATCGTTGCAGTGCCCGTATTATGTGCACAAAGCGCTGCTGCGTGTCTTTGCCCTGCCCGCTGAAAAAGTCCGCGTGATCCAGACGGAGACGGGCGGCGCTTTTGGCGGCAAAGAGGATTATCCTTCGATGATTGCCGCACATGCCGGCCTGCTGGCGAAAAAGGCGGGACGCCCCGTCAAGATCCTCTATGACCGCGAGGAAGATCTGGCGGCAACCACCAAGCGTCATCCCTCGCGCACCCGTTTTCGCACCGCGGTCGATCGGGACGGACGCCTTCTGGCGATGGATATCCAGGTGGATCTTGATGGCGGAGCGTACGCAACCGTATCGCCGACGGTGCTTTCGCGCGCGACGATTCATGCTTCCGGCCCGTACTTCTGCGAGAACATCCGTATCCGTTCCCACGTATGGGCGACGAATCTGCCGCCGCACGGCGCCTTTCGCGGATTCGGCACGCCGCAGACCATCTTCGGCATCGAGCGGCAAATGGACCAGATCGCGAAGGCCGCCGGTCTTGCTCCGGAAGAAGTGCGCCGGCGAAACTTTCTTGCGCAGGGCAAGACAACGGCAACGGGCCAGTTGTTGCGTGACCCAATTGATTTGCCCGGAATGCTGGATCGGGCGCTGAAGGTTTCGGACTACGGCGCCAAGCGCGCCCGTTTTGCCCGCGAGAATGCGAGACCGAGCGCGATCAAGCGGGGCATGGGCATTGCCAGCTTCATGCATGGAGCGGGATTCACGGGTTCCGGCGAGCGTTTTCTGAATTCGTTGGTTGGCATGGAGGCGGATGCCTCGGGTCATGTGACCGTGCTCGTCTCCAGTGTGGAGTTTGGTCAGGGCACCAACACTATCCTCAGTCAGATTGCCGCTGAAGCGCTCGGCCTCTCTTGTGATGATGTATCCATCGCGCAGCCAGATACGCGGCGCGTGCCCAACAGCGGGCCAACCGTGGCCTCGCGCACCACGATGATCGTCGGCCGGCTGGTCCACGATGCGGCACATTCGCTTGCCGTCATTCTGCGAGAAAAGAATCTGCTAGGTGAAAAGTTTTCTGCGCAGGAATTTCGCGCAGCCTGCGCGACTTATATCGCACGGTTTGGCGCGTTGCGTTCCGAGGCTCGCTACCAGGCGCCCAAGGACATTTTCTGGGATGACGCGGCGTACAAGGGAGAGGCGTACCCGGCCTTTGCCTGGGCGGTCTATGTGGCGGAGGTCGCAGTCGACACGCGCACCTATACCGCCGACGTGGTCAACTTCTACGCCTTGCAGGAGGTCGGACGCGTGATTAATCCGGTGTTGGCCGCTGGACAGATTGAGGGCGGCGTAGCCCAGGGTGTTGGCTATGCGCTCTACGAAAAAGTTGTCTGGAAGGACGGCCGCATGAGCAACAACCAGATGACCAACTACATTATGCCCACAGCCGTGGACGTGCCCAACATCGAGGTTTACTTCGAGGAGATTCCCTGCGAGCACGGGCCCTACGGAGCCAAGGGCCTGGGCGAATTGCCGCATGATGGTCCCGCGCCCGCGATTCTGAATGCGATTCAGGATGCGACCGGCATCAGCTTCACCTCCATTCCTCTGCTGCCGGAAGATATTTATCTGCGCATGGCCGAAGCACAGGAACCGGGAACTATGGAAAGTGCGGAGAGGTCGGAATGAGCGCGGCGAAGATTCAATCGACTGAAATCCGGTTCAAAGTAAACGGCGTCGAACGAAGCGTATTTGTTCCGCCGATGAAACGGCTGCTGGACGTGCTGCGCGAGGACCTGGGACTCACCGGAACAAAAGAGGGCTGTGGCGAAGGTGAATGCGGATCATGCTCCGTGCTGCTGGATGGCGTGTTGGTAAACAGTTGCCTGGTGCCTGCGCTGCAAGCCAACGGCTGCGAAGTGCTCACGGTGGAGGGGCTCGCGACCAACGGCGCGCTGGCAAATATTCAGAGGACATTTCTTGAACTGGGCGGAGCACAATGCGGCATCTGCACGCCGGGCATGATGCTAGCCGCGGAATCCCTGCTCAGGAAGAATCCTCAACCGGACCTCGATGAGATTCGTGAAGGACTGGCCGGGAATCTCTGCCGCTGCACCGGCTACATGCGGATCATCGATGCCGTGCGGCACTCAGCACAGACGCCCATCGCCGCGGCGATTCCTGCGCCGGAAGATGGGGTGCGCGCATGAGATCGAATGTCTCCGAGTACGAGTTGGTCGCACCGGGTTCGCTCGACGCGGTGCTGGCGCTGCTGACCGCGGAGCCGGGCGCGTGGACGCCCATGGCCGGCGGCACCGAGTTGATGGTTGCCCTCGGCGCGGGACGCCTGGAGCAGCGCAAGCTTGTCAGTCTTTGGGGCATCGAGGAACTGCGGCAGATCACGGCGAGCGACGATTGGCTGACAATCGGCGCCGGATCGACCTTTACCGACATTCGCCAGAACGCCGTCATTGCAAAGGAATTTCCGCTGCTGGCGCGCGCAGCAAGCTGGACCGGCGCAATCGCCAATCAGAACCGCGGCACTCTGGGCGGAAATATTGTGAATGGCTCTCCCGCTGCGGATTCTCCACCTGTGCTGCTGGTGTATGAGGCGGAGATCGAGCTTGTCTCCGTGCAGGGTGCGCGCCGCATGCCGTACAGCGAGTTTCATCTGGGATACAAACGCACCGTGATGCGGCCGCAGGAGTTGGTGATGGCTGTACATCTGCCGCGTGGCAGCCGCCTGGCGGTCGAGTATCTGCGCAAAGTGGGAACGCGCAATGCCTTGGCTATCTCCAAGGTGGCGCTGGCGGGCGTGGGCGCAATGCAGGAAGGCAGGGTGCGGGCAGTACGCATCGCCGCGGCCAGCCTGCGCGAAACGCCTGCGCGCTTGTACGCGACCGAGGCCGCGCTACTGGGCAATGAGCTGACCTCCGGCCGGATTCAGGCCGCGCGCAAAGTTCTCCTCGACGAAGTGAAACCAATCGACGACATTCGTTCCACCGCAGACTATCGCGTCCATGTTGCGGCGAATTTGCTGGAAGAATTTCTTGGCCAGATGGCCGCTTCCGCTACGGAAACTTGCCCATAGGGAATTCAGGCCGTTTCAAAAACGCTGCCACAGCTTTGCCGCAGAGGCTCTGGCTTTGGCCATGACTTCTTGCTCGTCAATCGCGAGAAGTTTTCGATCTTCCATCACCACACGCCCGCCGATGATCGTGGTATCGACAGCGCGCCCGGAGACACCGAAGAGAATGTGACTGGCGATATTCGAGGCGCGCAAGGGCGTCGGCGGATCGTAGTCCACGATAATCAGATCGGCGTGCGCGCCGGCAATCAGTTTGCCCACCGGGCGCCCGAAACACTCACTGGCAATGGCGGCATTCTCACGGAACAGCATCGCAGGAACCTCCGCCCATCCGGCACCCGGCTGGCGTGTCTGATGTTTATGCAGGGTGTTCGCGGCCTTCAGCGATTCGAACATGTCGCAGGTGTAACCATCGGAACCAAGGCCAACCCGCACGCCGCGGCGGAGCATCTCGAGCACTGGAGCGCAGCCTACCGCATTCGCCATGTTGGATTCAGGGTTGTGAACTACGTTTGTCTTGCTGCCCTTCAACAGATCAATCTCGGCGTCACTTGCGTGGACGCAATGGGCGGCGATGGTCTTGCTGCCCAGGATGCCGCGCTCATGCAACCGCTCCACGACTCCCCTTCCATATTCGCGCCGGCATTGGGCTAAATCCGCCTCCGCTTCCGCAGCGTGCACATGGAAGCCGGCATCAAGTTCCTCCGCAAGCCGAGTGCAGCGCGCCAGCGTCTTGTCGCTCAAGGTAAAGGAAGCATGCAGCCCGAAGAGTCCTCTGAGCCGGCTGCTTTCGGATTGCTTGCAGTCTTTGAGGAACGCCCGATTTTCCTCGATACTCTGATCTGTAACTTCCGCGCCTTCGCGATCCGTGACCTCGTAGCAGAGGCAACTGCGCACACCGGTCCGGCGCGCGGCCTCCGCGATACGGAAGAGACTGCCGCTCACCGCTGCGGGACTGGAATGGTGATCGAAGATAGTGGTCGTGCCGTTCTTGATGCAGTCGATCAGCGCCACCATGGCGCTCAAATACACGTCTTCGAGAGTTAAGACCCTGTCCAGCCGCCACCAGAGACGCTCCAGAATCTCAAGAAAGTTGCTCGGGGCTTCGTCCTTCAGAGCCATTCCGCGGGCGAACGTGCTGTAGAGGTGCATGTGGGTGTTGATCAATCCCGGCATGATTATCCGGCCGCGCGCATTCACGAACTGAGCAGCGGGATGCCTTCGCTGCAAATCAGCCGTTCCGCCAACCTCTGCAATCAGGCCATCCTGAATGGCAACACACCCATCCTCAATCAGGGGCACACCATCATCCTGAGTAATCAGACGTCCATTCCCGACCAACAACATAGAAGATGCCTCCATTGCGCTAGGATTCAAGCGAGGAGATTCCCGTCTGCTTTGTGATCCCTATCACGGCTTGGCGACTAAGAACAGGACAATTATCATTTCAGCCTGAGCTGGATGTTGGCAAGCCTCATCCAACTGGTCTGGCAAGGGTGGAACTACACCGGAATTGCGGCAGACAGCGTTCTTGCATTGGCGTAAGATACCCAGTTCAATCGTCCCGTAACTGGTTTGATACTTTGGATTTTTTCTTTGGAATGAACTCCGCGCGAATTGGACAGTACTCGCGCTACTGTCCAATGTCTGGTGTGCTATTCTTGGTAACTCCTATTGAGCGGAGGGTGGAATGGCAAGATTAGGCGTACATATCTGCGGGCTCGACTTCGTGAACCCGATCCTGCCCGCCGCTGGTCCGCCGTCAAGGGATGGGGCCATGCTTCAAGCCGCCGCTCAAGGCGGCGCCGGCGGATTAGTCACTAAGACGATCTCCGTAAATCCGGCTGTGGTGCCGCATCCTTGCATGGCGGAGATCCGCGGCGGATTTCTGAATACAGAACTCTGGTCCGAGTTACCAAAAGAGCAATGGATCGAGACGGAATACAAGTTGGCTAAAGCCACCGGATTGCCGGTGGTTGTCGGCTTGGGATATACGGCCGATCAAATCCGGGAACTGGCTCCTTTGGTGAAGCCTTACGCCGATGCTCTTGAGCTTTCCACGCACTATGTTGGCAACGATATTTCTCCCATCGTTGATGCGCTCCGGGCAGCCAAGGCCGCGGTCGATGTGCCGGTGTTCATGAAACTGAGCCCGCATCCGAATATTCAGCAGATTGCAGTGGCGCTGGAGCAGGCGGGCGCCGATGCGCTGGTCATGATCAATTCTTTTGGCCCTTGCCTGAGCATCAACCTGGAGACGGGCCTTCCGCTGATGGGGAGCAAGGAGGGATTTGGCTGGCTCTCCGGCGCGGCCATCAAGCCGTTGGCTTTGCGCTGCGTGTATGACGCCGCGCGCGTGGTTAAGATCCCCATCTTCGGTGTCGGCGGCGTCTCCAACGGCCGCGATGCAGCGGAGATGTTGATGGCTGGCGCTTCCGCCGTGCAGGTTTGCACGGAAGCTATCCTGCGCGGCCCGTCGGTCTACGGAAGAATTGCCAAGGAACTCGACGCTTTTCTCGACAAGCATGGTTACCAATCGGTCGATGAGATCAAGGGCCTCACCATTCGCAAAATGGCGGAGCGCGGCGCGCCCCAAGCCGCAAGACCGCCCGATGTTGATATGACGCGGTGTAATCTCTGCGGATTGTGTGAAATCAGTTGCCCATACGGCGCCATCTCCAGGGATGAAGTCCTGCATATCGACAAGGAGAAGTGCTTCATCTGCGGGCTGTGCGTCAGCCGGTGCAAGCTGCGGGCACTCAGCATGGAGCGGTAGCGCGCCGCGGGAGTTATGGAATTTTTGCGGGTTGGGAAGACGATGACCTATTTCACTGGGCTTCGATGCGTTCATTGCGGACGCGAATACAACACGAATGAAGTGGATTACTTCTGCCCGGCATGCGGCTATCATGACGGCATTCTGGACGTACTCTACGACTATGACTCGATGCGCAAGGAACTCAATCCCACGGCGCTTGCCGCAAATGGCAATCGATCGATATGGCGCTATCTGCCCTTGCTGCCAGTGGCCAACCCAACGCTGATTCCACATCTGCAGGTGGGCTGGACCCCGCTGTATAACGCCCCCAGAGTGGCCAATGAGTTGGGCGTCGCGCGCTGCTGGGTGAAAGACGAAGGCCGCAATCCTACCGCATCGTTCAAGGACCGCGCCAGCGCGATGGGCGTGGTAAAGGCATTGGAGAAGAAGGCTTCGCGAATCACCTGTGCATCCACAGGCAACGCCGCTTCTTCCTTGGCCGGCTTCTCCGCCGCCGCGGGAATTCGAGCGACCATCTTCGTTCCGGCGCGCGCGCCTGAAGCCAAGGTAGCCCAGTTGCTCATCTACGGCGCGCAGGTATTCTCCGTTCATGGAACCTACGATGAAGCATGGGAATTATGCATGGCAGCCAGCGCGGAGTTTGGCTGGTATAACCGTAACTGCGCCATCAATCCATACTTGATTGAAGGCAAGAAGACGGTCTCGCTGGAGTTAGCGGAGCAGTTCATGGAACTTACGCCGGGCAGCTTTCCTGACTGGGTTGTGGTCTCAGTCGGCGACGGCTGCACGATTGGCGGAGTGTGGAAGGGGATGAAGGAGATGCATACACTCGGCTTCATTCCCCGCCTGCCCCGGATGCTGGGGGTGCAGGCCGATGGCTGCAAACCGTTCCTTACGGCATGGCAGGAAGGCGGCAGCCTGACTCCATGCGACGCCAATACTCTGGCGGACTCCATCGCTGTCGGGCATCCGCGAAACTTCAGCAAGGGAATGAACGCGGTCACCGAGTCGGGTGGAGCATTCGTTTCCGTCTCCGACGAAGAGATTCTTCGCGCCATCCTCATGCTGGCGCGCAAGGCCGGTGTCTTTGGCGAGCCAGCCGGTGTTGCCGGTGCGGCGGGAGTCAAGCGTGCGGTGGAAATGGGCCTCATCGATCCCTCTGAAAGTGTCGCGATCATCATGACCGGCAATGGACTGAAAGATATTCAAAGCGCAATTCGCGCGGCGGGACGCACGATTGCCGTGCGGCCCGATATGGAAGAAGTTCGCAACGCGGTAAGAGTCGCGGCTACGGCTTGACGCCGCGGATCGCCGCAACGAGATGGAAGTGAGAAAGGTTCAAGATGGCAAAGATTCCGTTCGGCCCCAATTACGATGAGATGCTCGATCCGAGTCTGATCGGCAAGGATCTTCGCGCCAAAGCCTTAGCTGCATTGAAAGAGAATGAGCTCGACCCCATCAATCTGTTTAACATTACCTGGAAGGACGCGACCAACCAGGTTCGCAAGATCGTGTTGCCGCCGGCGCTGACCGGGATCAACGCAAACATTGTGGTGATGCTGGGTTGCGGATTCCCTTCCGGATCGCACAAGGTAGGTCCAGCATACAGCACACTGATTGAAGGGCTGGTGGACGGGGAGATTGTTCCCGGCGAACACACCATTCTAGGACCCTCGACGGGTAACTTCGGCATTGGAACGGCCTATGTCTCCAAGCTGCTCGGCTTTCGCGCCATTATCATCATGCCGGACAACATGAGCAAGGAGCGGTATGAACGCATCAAGAGGTACGGCGGCGAACTGGAGCTGACGCCGGGTTCTGAATCGGACGTGATCCTTACTCTGGAAAAGACCCGTGAGTTGATGAAGAATCCGAAGAACAAGGCCCTGGCTCAGTTCGAACTTTTCCCCAACTATCGCTTCCATCGCCATGTTACTGGAAACAGCGCCATTGAAGCGGTGAAGGGTGTGGGCAATGGCCGGATCGCTGGCTTCACTTCTGCTCCGGGTTCGGCAGGCACACTGGCAGCGGGCGATCAGATCAAGGTGGTCTTCCCTGAAGCCAAGGTCGCCGCACTGGAGCCCTACGAGTGTTCGACTCTGGCCAATGGAGGCCGCGGCCAGCATCGCATTGAGGGAATCGGCGACAAGATGTGCACGTTGATTCACAACGTCCTGAACACTGATTTCGTCATCCTCATCAAGGATGAAGAAACGGTGCAAGGAGTGAAGATCTTCCATGATGGCGTGGATGCCCTGGTGAACATGGGCGTGGACCGGAGTTTTGCCTTGAGCTTGCGCGATTTGTTTGGCCCCTCCGGCATCTGCAATGTGCTGGGCGCGATCAAATTGGCGAAGTTCCTAAGGCTGGGACCGGGAGACAATGTGGTGACCATCGCAACCGACGGCTTCGATCGCTATAACTCGGTGCTGGAGGAATTGAACACTCGCTATCTTGAGTTAGCTCCGCAGGTATTGGATCGCTGGGCGCGCGACATTTTTCTGGGCGCGGATGAAGGACATGTCATTGATTTCCGCAAGCCCGCGGCGAAGGAACAGCTCTTCAAGCAAAAGGAGAACGACTGGTTGAAGTTCGGTTACTCCAAAGTGTTTCTCGACTCCATGCGCAGTCAGACGTTCTGGGACGCAGAGTATGCGAAGGTGCGTGAATACAACAGGAAAATCCTCGCCTCGCGGTAGTTTGAATGGAAGGAGCGCCAGCTATGTTCAAGTTCACTCTGAACCACAATGATGTTACCGTGGCAGCGGACAAGAACCTGCTGGAATATCTGCGTGAAGACGCTTGCTTGACTTCAGTAAAAAACGGCTGCGACGAGGGAGTCTGCGGCTCCTGCTCCGTGCTGGTCGATGGGAAGGCGCGGCGGGCCTGCATGCTGACCGTAGCCAAAGTACAGGACAAGGTGGTTACCACCCTCGAAGGCCTCTCGACTCGTGAAAGGGAGGTATATTCCTGGGCCTTCGGCGAGGTTGGAGCGGTGCAGTGCGGCTTCTGCATGCCGGGCATGGTGATCAGCGCGAAATCGCTGCTGGACCAGAATCCCGCTCCCACCTCCGCGGAGGTCAGGAGCGCCATCCGGTATAACTTATGCCGTTGCACAGGCTACTTGAAGATCGAACGGGCAATTCATCTCGCCGCGAAGGCATTGCGCGATGGAGAGACTCTCGGCGCGGAGGCCAGCACAGCCAAAGTGGGCGAGCGGACCGTTCGGGTGGACTCTGAAGAGAAGCTGCTGGGCACGGGCGAATTTGTTGACGATATGAAGGTTCCTGGGATGCTTTATGGCGCTGTGCTCAGAGCCAAGTATCCACGAGCCCTGGTGAAGAAGATCGACATTGCAACCGCGCAGGCATGTCCCGGCGTTGCGGTCGTGCTGACGGCCAAGGACATTCCTGGTGAACGCCTGCTGGGGCATATCGTTCACGATTGGCCGGTGATGATTGCCGAAGGCGAAGAAACTCGCTACGTTGGAGACGCGCTGGTTATCCTGGCCGCCACGACGAAGGTGACAGCCCGAAAGGCCCTGAAGTTGATTCGCGTCGAGTATGAGGAGCTGACACCGTTATTGTCACCCGAGGCGGCTATGGCGGAAGACGCGCCACGAATCCATCCCAAGGGGAACCTGCTGTCGGAGACCATTATGAAACGCGGCGATGTCGATAAGGCCATCGCCGACGCGAGGTACGTGGTCACCGAGCGGTATTCAGCGCCGCGCCAGGAGCACGCTTTTATGGAACCGGAAAGCGCACTCGCCGTCCCAATGCAAGACGGCGCGCTGACGGTCTATACCGCCGGGCAAGGTGTTTACGACGATCATCGAGGCATTGTGGCGATGCTCGGCGTATCGGGTGAAAAAGTTCGCGTGATCAGCAAACTCGTTGGCGGAGGATTCGGCGGCAAAGAGGATCTCTCCGTGCAGCATCACGCCGCTCTATTGGCCTGGCAGTGCGGACGGCCTGTGAAGCTGACTTTAAGCCGCGAGGAGAGCTTTCGCGTTCACCCCAAGCGTCACCCCATGGAAATGGAGTTTACGACGGCGTGTGATGACCAAGGTAAAATTACGGCGGTGCGAGCGCGCATCGTGGCGGACACGGGCGCTTACGCCTCGTTGGGTGGCCCGGTTTTGCAGCGGGCCTGCACGCACGCCGCCGGGCCTTACCAGATCGACAATGTCGATATCGAGGGGCGCGCCGTTTATACCAACAACATTCCCTCCGGCGCATTCCGCGGCTTTGGAGTGACTCAGACCTGCTTCGCCGGGGAGTGCAACCTGAATCTGCTGGCGGCGAAGCTCGGAATTTCGCCGTGGGAAATTCGCTTCCGCAATGCGATTGAACCCGGCGGAGTGCTTTCCAACGGACAGATTGCCGACGCCGGAACAGCTTTGAAGGAGACGCTGCTTGCGTTGAAGGATGTGATTGACGCCCATCCTGACGCAGGCGTTGCTTGCTCATTCAAGAACACGGGCCTGGGCGTCGGCGTGCGCGATGTCGGACGGGTGAAGTTGAAGGTTGAGAACGGCGTTGTCGTCATCTGCACCAGCGCGGCCTGCATGGGCCAGGGATTGGCCACCGTTATGTTGCAGATCGTGGCCGAAACCACGGGACTCGCCAAGTCCGCGATCAGCGTGCATGCGCCGGACACGATGGTGACTCCCGACAGCGGAACCAGCACGGCATCCCGGCAAACGCTCGTCACCGGCGAGGCCGCGCGCAGAGCCGCGGATGCATTGAAGCAGGAGTTGGCTAACCATTCCCTCGCCGAACTGGAAGGCCGCGAGTTCTACCGCGAGTACGATTGCGCCACCGACCCAATGACCAGCGACAAACCGAACCGGGTCAGTCACGTTGCCTATGGGTACGCGACCCATGCAGTCATTCTGGATGGCGATGGAAGAGTCAAGAAGGTTGTCGCCGCTCATGATGTGGGCAAGGCGATCAATCCGAACAACGTCGAGGGGCAGATCGAAGGCGGCGTCGTGATGGGATTGGGATTTGCGCTGACAGAGAAGTTTCCGCTCCGCAATGGCGCGCCGACCGTCTCCCTGGGCACTCTTGGACTGCTGCGCTCGACGCAGGTCCCGGAGATCGAGTGCATCCTTATTGAGAAAAATTCCGCGACGCTGGCCTACGGGGCAAAGGGCGTGGGAGAAATTGTAATGCTCACGACCGCGCCCGCGGTGGCTTGCGCATACTTCAATCGCGACGGAAAACCGCACAACAGCCTCCCGCTCAAAGACACTCCTTACAGCCGCTGAGACCGCGGGCAAGCAAGAAGACGAAGGAGCACCTTGATGATGACAGCAGAACGCAACCAACAGCTCATCGCCTTGTGTCAGGCGCTTATTCAAAGCCAGAGTTATTCGGGGCATGAAGACGGCGTCGTCAACCGGATGAAGCAGGCGTTCGATGAATTGGGATTTGACGAGATGATCGTCGACTCCTACGGCAGCGTTCTGGGACGTATCAAAGGCAATCGCCCGGGCAAAGTGATGCTGCTCGATGGACACATTGACACCGTTCCGGTCCCGGATGAAACCAAGTGGACACACAAACCCTTCGACGGCGAGTTGGCGGACGGGAAGATTTACGGCCGCGGCACGTCTGACATGAAAGGCGCGGTCAGCGCCATGATCGCCGCTTCCGCTTTCTTCGCGGCGGATACGCGCCGGGAGTTCGCGGGAGAGATTTATGTCTCCGGAGTTGTTCATGAGGAATGTTTTGAGGGCGTCGCCGCCCGGAAGATCAGCGAGCGCATCCGGCCCACTACGTTCTGATTGGAGAATCTTCCGAGTTGAACCTGAAACGGGGCCAGCGCGGCCGGGCGGAGGTGGTGGTGGAAACCTTCGGCAAACCGGCGCACTCCGCTAATCCGAGTGCGGGCATCAACGCGGTCTATAAGATGGCTGAACTCATTCGCGAGATTGGCAGGCTCGAAGCACCGGTGCATCCCACAATGGGCCAGGGAATTTTGGAACTTACCGACATCAAGTCTTCGCCTTATCCGGGCGCGTCCGTCGTGCCGGACTACTGCCGCGCCACTTACGACCGCCGTCTGCTGGTGGGAGAAACCAGGGAGTCGGTCCTGAAGCCGCTGCTTGCATTGATGCGCGAGATGAAGAGCAAAGACCCGCAGTTCGAGGCGAAGGCGCATTTCGCCACCGACACGCAAACCTGCTACACCGGAAACGAAATCAGCGGCGAGAGGTTCTTCCCAGGATGGTTTCTGGAGCAAGAGGATGAGTTTGTTCAGTCGGCTCTGCGCGGGTTGCGAAGCGCTGGATTGAATCCGCAAGTTACGCAGTACTCTTTCTGCACGAACGGCAGCCACTACGCAGGTGAAGCTGGAATCAAGACCGTCGGCTTTGGACCATCCAGAGAAGATCTTGCGCACACCATCGATGAATATATTGAGGTCGATCAATTGTTGAAAGCCGCTGAGGGTTACGGCGGAATCTTGCGGGCTGTCTTGCAGAAAGGTTGAGAGAATGAGGATTCTCGTCAAGAATGGCCAGATCATCGACGGCTCAGGCCAGCCCCGGTACACAGCCAGTCTGGTGGTCGAAGATGAGTTGATCGCCGCGATCGGCAACGTGCCTGACTCCGGCGGATTCGATCGGGGCATCGATGCCCAGGGCCTCATCGTGGCTCCAGGCTTCATCGATACTCACAGCCACTCCGATCTGGCGGTGCTGGTCAACCCCTACGTGGAAGCCAAGATTCGCCAGGGCGTGACGACTGAATTGCTGGGGCAGGACGGAATCTCGATGGCGCCCCTGCCCCGGCGATACATCTCGCCATGGCGAAAGAATCTTGCTGGACTCGATGGGGAGAGCGACGAGCTGGATTGGGATTACGAAACGACCGATGGCTATTTGCGGGCGATGCAAGCGCACGGCGTCGGCCTGAATGAAAGCTATCTGGTTCCGCATGGGAATATCCGCATGGAGGCGATGGGGCTGGATAATCGCAAACCCTCGCCGGAGGAACTCTCGCGGATGCGAGAGATTACCAGGCGAGAGATGGAGGCTGGCGCCTTCGGCCTCTCCACGGGGCTGATCTATATGCCCTGCGCCTACGCGGATACCGCGGAGTTGATCGAGTTATGCAAGGTTGTCGCGGAGTTCGATGGCGTTTTCGTTGTGCATCAACGCAGCGAAGCGGACACCATCCTGACTTCGATGAAGGAAGTACTCGATATCGGACTAAAGTCTGGCGTGAAGGTCCACTTCTCGCATTTCAAACTCTGCGGCCGCAAGAACTGGGGCCTTATCGACCAAGTCGTCGATCTGCTGGACAGCGCCACCGCGCAAGGCATCCGGACCTCTTTCGACCAGTATCCTTATGTCGCCGGAAGCACCATGCTGGGCGCGATTCTGCCGCCCTGGGCGCACGATGGAGGAACCGACAAATTATTGGAACGCTTAGCAAGTCCACAGCTTCGGCAACGCATGATTCACGACATCGAACAAGGAATTCTGGGGTGGGATAATTTCGTGGACTTCGCCGGGCTCGATCAGATTTTTGTCACCAGCGTAAAGACGGACGCCAATCAGGATCTGATCGGCAAGAGCCTGCTGGAGATCGGCAACCTTCGCGGCAAGAATCCTTATGATGCCGCGTTCGACCTGCTCCTTGCCGAGGAAAATGCGGTGGGCATGGTCGATTTCTATGGCAAGGAAGAGCACGTCATTCGATTCCTGACGCGGCCGGAACAGAATGTCTGCACCGATGGCCTTCTGGGCGGCAAGCCGCATCCGCGCGTCTTCGGATCGTTTCCACGCGTCCTGGGAAAGTACGTCCGCGAGGAGAAAGCGCTCACGCTTGAGGATGCGATCCGCAAGATGACCTCCAAGGCCGCCGAAGTCTTCGGTTTCAAGCGGCGGGGCTTGTTAAAGCCGGGCAACTTTGCGGACGTGGTCATTTTCAATCCCTACACGGTCATCGACAAGGGAACCTTCGCCGATCCGATCCAATTCCCGGAAGGCATTGAAGATGTTCTGATCAACGGACGCGTCGTGCTGCACTCTGGCAGTTACAGCCCCGAGCTAGCGGGAAAGGTGCTTCGAAAGACCCTTATGCAATGAGCAGTGTGTCCGCCAAGGCTATAACGAAACCAGAGTAGCTATAGGTTGGAGTTGCTTTGCTCCTGGCCCGATCGGGCCAGGAGCAAAAGCACGGATGCCTTACCCTTCCACCAAAGCATCCGCAATGCCAAGATGTTCATCAAGCGCAGCGATGCCGAGGTCCAGCTCTTCCTTTGTCACGATCAACGGCGGCGCAATGACGAAGTGACTCAACCAGCTCTGGATCGAAACTCCCTGGGCCATCATTTTGGCAGCGATCTGATCGACCAGCAACGGTTTGCCTTCTACTTTGTCGCGCATGGTGTTGAAGGGCTGCTTGGTGGCGCGGTTCTTCACAATCTCAACGGCGAAGAAGAGTCCGAGGCCGCGCACGTCGGCTACCGATGGATGGCGGGCTTTGAGAGCTTCCAGCTTTTCGCGCAGATAGGGTTCGAGGGCTGCCGCGCGCTCGACCAGCTTCAGCCGCTGCATCTCCTCGATGGTGGCGACGGCCGGGCCGAGCGTCATGGGATGCGCTTCATAGGTGTGCCCATGGGCGAAGTAGTGATCCTCGAAGTAGTCCGCGATTTTGGTGGTGGTGGCGCAAAGGCCCAACGGCACATAAGCCGAGGTGATGCCCTTGGCGGTAACCAGGATGTCGGGCGTGACGCCCCAGTGCTGCTCGGCGAACCATTTCCCGGTGCGGCCCCAGCCGGTCATCACCTCGTCGCCGATCAGCAGGACGCCGTGCTGGTCGCAAATCTGGCGAATGCGAGGAAAGTATTCGGGCGGCGGAACGAGGACGCCGTTAGTGCCGACGACGGGTTCGAGAATGATGGCGGCAACGTCGCTCTCGTTGCGGATCATGTGCTCGATGTACTCGGCGCAGGCGATGTTGCAGCCGGGATACGTGTGCTTGATGGGGCAGTTGAAACAGTTCGTCTCCGGGGCAAAGACAAAGTCCGAACCTTTGCCGCCCGGCTCCATGGCCCAGCGGCGCGGGTCGCCCGTAGCCGCAATGGCGGCGGTGGTGGAACCATGATAGGAGCGGTAGCGGGAGATGATCTTGTTCTTGCCTGTGACCATCCGCGCAATCTTGAAGGCTGCTTCATTGGCCTCGGCTCCGCCGGTGGCAAAGAAGAATTTATTGATGCCCTCGGGCAGGACTTCCAGCAATTTGAGGCTGAGGCGGGCGCGGGCGCGGGTGGCATAGGCGGGAGCGGCATAAGCCAGTTCGCGGGCCTGCTCGGCGATTGACTCGATCACGCGAGGGTTCTTGTGGCCCAGGTTGACGCACATCAACTGCGAGCTGAAGTCGAGATAGCGCTTGCCCGCGCCATCCGTAAACCAGCAGCCTTCGGCGTCAACAATGTGCAGCGGCTTCCAACCTTTCTGGAAACGCCAGGTGCCGTAGTTGGTTTGCCGCGTGATGGCGGTGATTTCTTCCGACGTGAGTGTATTCAATTTGGAAAGATCGCTCATGGCTATGCTCTCCGGTAAGAAAGTTATGTCTCGTATCGCCAGGATTCCAAGCCTGTACTGGACATTCCGCTGTGCATTTTGATCAAGCTCTGGCGCGGCTTGAATTGTATGTTTGATAGCCGCGCCTGAAAGTGACTCTTCACTGGGCGCGAATCCAGTCCATGGTCTTCGATGCCAGCCGGTCAAACGCGGTGATGGCCAGCTTCAAGTGATCTTCGCGCGTATCCTCAATCTTGTTGTGGCTGATTCCCTTGAGCGACTGCACAAAAAGCATGGCGGTTGGAATGCCGGATCTGGAGACCTCAGCCGCGTCGTGCAGCGGACCGGAGGGCATACGGTGCGAGCGCCCGACGGTTTCGCGAATCGCCTCTTCACAAAGTTCAATCAGCTTGGGATGAAAGGGCTCAGGTGCAATGTTCCAGATGCGCGACCACTCCACCGTGCATCCTTCTTCCCTGGCGAATTGCGCGCTTTTCTCCTGAGCCTCGCGATACATCGTGGCCAGCACCCGGGCATCCAGATCGCGCTGATCGAGCGTTGCCTCGCAGCGGCCGACGACGGCGGTCACAATGCCGGGAAAAGTCTTGACGCTGCCCATGGTGCATACGGCGTCAGGATGCCGCATTGCGATGGGGCGGATTTCAAGCGCCAGTTTCGCGGCGGCGGCCAGGGCATCGCGCCGCGCTTTCATGGGTGTGGAGCCAGAGTGCGCCTCCTGCCCTTGAAAGATGATCGTATGGCGCTCTACGCCCTTGGTGCCGAGCACGGCACCAAGCGGAAGCCCCATTTCCTCCAGTACCGGCCCCTGCTCGATGTGCAGTTCAAGATAGGCCGCAGCATTCTTCCGCTCCCGTCCGGCGTCGCCGATTGAATCAACAGAGACGCCACATTCGGCCAGCGCATCTTCAAGCCGCTTGCCGCCGGCATCCGTGCGCCCGCGATCCTGATCGATGGTTTGCGTTCCGGCAAAGGCCGAGGATCCGAAGAGGCTGCGTCCAAAGCGCGCGCCCTCCTCATCCGCCCAATCGACCAGCCGCACGGTGATAGGCGGCTTGCCGTGATACTCCTCGGCAATGCGGCGCAGTACGGCGAACGCGCCGATCACGCCCAGGCAGCCGTCGAGCCAGCCTCCATTGGGCACTGAATCGATATGGCTGCCGAGAATCAGAGTCGCATCGGAGGTCCCGGCGAGCGTGCTCCAATTGTTGCCGGCGGCGTCATAGTGATGCTCTACGGGCAGTTCGCGCAGTTTGGACTCAAACCAACTGCGAGCCTTGAGCCACACGGGACTCCATGCCAGGCGCTGTGCACCATGCTCATCGGCGGTAAGTGCGCGTAACTCCTTGAGCAGATCGATCGCGGCCTGTGTGTCAACCGGCATAAGTCACCCCTTTCGAGTTATAGTGCGGTTCGCGACGAACCATGCGTCCGCGCCCCTGTTCTCCTATAAAGACTCCATCGCGCACCTGCACTTTTCCGCGCACGGTAACCACGGAGGGCCGGCCTTCGAGGGCGAAGCCTTCAAATCCGTTGTAGTCGTTGATGCCGTGTTGCGTAGCCGCGGAGATTGTGCCGCGATAATCCGTGTCATAAATGACTAGATCGGCGTCCGATCCAACGGCAATGGTTCCCTTGCGGGGGAAAAGGCCAAAGAGCTTGGCGGCGCGGGTGCTGAGCGCATCGACGAAGCGGTGAAGATCGAGTCTGCCGCGCTTCACGCCGTAGGTGTACATCAGGTTCACGCGGTCTTCAATGCCCGGAATGCCGTTGGGAATCTGTGTGAAAGCCTTCGCGCCCATACGTTTCTGTTCCGTGTCGAATGGACAATGGTCCGTGCCCACGGTGTCGATCAATCCGGTCTTAAGCGCATTCCACAGCACGGGCTGGTTGCGCCGGTCGCGCAAGGGCGGCGACATAATGTATTTCATGCCCTCTACGCCGTCGCGCTCTGCATAACTCTTGTCGAGCAGAAAGTGAGGCAGCACCGATTCGATGTGCAGCCGGACGCCGCGCATCTTGGCTTCAACGGCCACGCGCAGCGCTGGCGCGCAGGACAGATGCACCACGTAGCCAGTGGCGCCGGTTTCCTCCACAAACGTCGCAAAGCGGGTGGTGCCTTCAGCTTCAACGGCTTCCGGCCTGCTGGGCTCATGCCACTCCGGTCCCGTCTTGCCCTCCGCCAGCAGCAGTTGCTGCAACTGGCCTATCAACTCTGCGTTCTCGCAATGCGCGGTGGTGATGACGCCCAGCTTGGCTGCCAGCTTGAGCGTATGGAAGAGCTCCTCGTCGTCAACACCGAAGAAGTTCTTGTAGGCGAGAAAAACTTTGAAGGATGTGGTTCCGTCCCGGACAATCTCAGTGAGTTGCGCTTCCGTTTTCGCGTCGTACCGCGCCACGCCCATGTGAAAGGCATAGTCGCAGGCGCTGTTGCCTTCCGCCTTTTGCTTCCAGGTGTGGTATCCCTCCAGCGTATCTTCGTTGCGGTTCGGGTTGCACATCTCGATGAAGGCGGTGGTCCCGCCAATCAGCGCGGCCACGCTCGCCGCGGCGTGCGTCTCCTTGGCAAATGTGCCCATGAAGGGCAGGTGGATGTGAACATGCGAGTCGATGAAGCCGGGGAAGACGAGCTTGCCCGCGGCATCGATCACCTCTGTTCCCGGCGGAACGGAAAGGCCAGGCCCGATGGCGCTAATGGTTTCATCCTCGATGAAGATATCGCCGCGCAGGCGAGTCTCCGCGGTCACGATCTCTCCGCCCTTGATCAGCAGTCCCATTTGAACGCTCTCCCTTCATCTGCCTGCCATGGCTCTAAAGATGCGTTAGTGAATGTGAATTCCAACCCGCTCGCGATAAGCCTTCATCGCTTCCCAGTCCTCGGTAACCGGGGTTTGCTGCTGTGATAGCTCTCCCCATGTAACTCGGCTTCGCTGGGGAGCAAGCTCGACCATCTCGATGCACTTGTCCACCGGGCACACGTTGTAGCAAAGCCGGCAGCCCACGCAATCCTCTTCGCGCACCACCGGCCGGGGGCGCGTTTCCACGGCCTCGCGCTTGCCGTTCGAGCGCACATCGTAGGCGCCCGGCGCCACCACCGCGCCATGAGGCGAAACCAAGTCAATACATTGATGCGCGGTATCGTTGCAGGCGATGTAACAAAGGTTGCACTTGATACACCTTTCCGCGTCGATGCGTGCCGCCGCGCGGAAAGAGAGGTCGAGGTTCTTGAACTCCGAAACGCGATTCAGGCTGCGGCCGGTTACATCGGCGATGGTCTTGAAGCTCTTCTCGTCCATCCAGTTCGAGAGTCCGTCGCAAAGGTCTTCAATCACCCGGTAGCCGTAATGCATCACTGTCGTGCAGACCTGGAGGCTGGATGCACCGAGGAGCAGGAACTGCGCCGCGTCAGCCCAGGTAGCGATGCCGCCCATGCCAGAGATGGGAACGCCGGACCTGGAAACGATCTCGTCGGTTCCCAAAGCGGCCAGCATATTCAACGCGATGGGCTTGATGGCCGGCCCGGCATAGCCGCCGTGGCCGCCTTTGCCGCCGATGCTCGGCGTCAACTCCAGCGTATCCAGGTCCACGCCGACGATGGAGTTGATGGTGTTGATCAGCGAGAGCCCCTTGGCGCCGGCAGCCACCGCGGCGCGCGCCGGCAACACAATGTTGGTGATGTTGGGCGTCAGCTTCACAATGACCGGAATGGTTGCGACGGCCATCACCCAGTGGGTGATCCGTTCGCAATACTCCGGCACTTGCCCGACGGCGGCGCCCATGCCGCGCTCGCTCATGCCATGCGGGCAACCGTAGTTCAACTCGATGCCGTCAGCGCCTGTATCTTCGATGCGCCGGACGATATCCTGCCACGCTTCAGGCTTGGACTCGACCATGGCGGAAACGATGACCGCGCGATCAGGCCAGGCGCGCTTGATCTCGGCAATTTCGCGCAGGTTGACTTCAATGGGCCGATCGGAGATCAACTCGACATTGTTGATGGCCAGCATGCGCTGCCGGCCGGAATGCCAGGCTCCATATCGGTTCGACACATTCAGCACCGGCGGGCCGACGGTCTTCCATACAGCGCCGCCCCAGCCCGCTTCGAATGCCTTCTGGATCTGCGCGCCGGAGTTGGTCGGAGGCGCCGAGGCCAGCCAGAATGGATTGGGCGACTTAATACCAGCGAAGTTGATGCGAAGGTCTGCCATGTTTAATTTACCTCGACCGGCGCGAAGCGCGGACAAGCTGTTGGTGGATCGCCGCGGCGGCTAGCTTGCCATCCTCAACAGCCATGACGGCGGAAGCAGAGCCGCAAGAGCGGATGCAGTCGCCGATTGCATAGATGCCCGCAATGCTCGTCTGGAAGTTCGAGTCCACGGCGATAAAGCCCTTCTTCGTTTCCAGGCCCAGCAGCACGGCCTGCGCAGGCTTGTCTTGACCGACAGCCTTGACGATCTGATCCGCCGCAATCACAAACTCCGAGCCTGTGACAGGCGTTGGCGCCGGGCGGCCGGAGGCGTCGGGCGCGCCCAGCTCGACGCGCAAACACTCGAGTCCAACCGGAAGGCCTTCGTTCAGCACCACCCGCGAAGGCTGGCTGAGAAAGCGAAACTCGATGCCCTCCTTGCGGGCAAAGTCGTACTCGTGCTCATAGCAGCTCATCTCGCGATCCGTGCGGCGATAGACCAGCGTCACCCGTTCGGCGCCGAGCCGCTTGGCAATCGTGGCGCAATCCACCGCCGTGTTGCCGGCTCCGATCACGATGACATTGCGGCCCACGCTCAATTTCGCTGGGGCGGCTTTGCTGGCTTCGATAAATTCAAGGCCATCGACAATGGCCTCTTCGCCCGCAATGCACAGGCCGGGCGTCCTGCCCAATCCCACGCTCAGCGCAATCGCATCGAACTTTTTCTGTAGCATAGCCAAAGAAATATCTTTGCCGAACTCAAGCCCGGTTCTGATCTTGACGCCAAACCCCTGGATCATGCGCGCCTCATCCAGGGCAATCTCCACCGGTTCGCGCAGCGCGATGATGCCATAAGTGGAGAGGCCGCCGGGCATCTCGCGCTTCTCAATGATTGTTACCGCGTGGCCAAGCATCGCTAACTCGCCGGCGCAGGAAAGGCCCGCAGGCCCCGAACCGATGACGGCGATCGATCTGCCGGTCGGCGCGGCCTTTACCGTCGGATAGCTGCCGTGCTCCCGGGCATAGTCCATGGCATAGCGCTGCAGCCGTCCGATTGCAATGGGCTTGTGATCGATGCCCAGCACGCATGCCCCTTCGCACAACTCCTGCACCGGGCATACCCGAGCGCAGGTGGCGCCAAGAAGGTTTGAGGCAAAGATTGTTGCCGCCGAGCCGCGCAGATTGCGCGTGGCGATTTTCTTGATGAAGCGGGGAATATTGATATGGGTTGGGCAGGCGTGTGTGCAAGGCGCATCGTAACAGAACAGGCAACGGTCCGCCTCAACGGCCGCCGCATTCGGGGTGAGAGGAGGCAGTTGCTCGGCAAGCGCCTTCCCGGCATCTCTAACTGCCAATCCCATCTTTTGGCTCCTTACTAAAACTCCTGGTTGTTACCCCCATTGGTCATGTTTTTAACAACAAGTTCAACTTATCAAAATCCTCCAGGAGACCAAGCCGGCCTTCGGCGAGGTACACATTCTAGCTCACACCCCGCCCAAAGCGTCAAGCATGTTTTTATGTAGTTTGAATGTATTTTCGGCCTCCGGTTCAAAGAGATAGTCAACTGCGCTGGGAGTGTAGCCCAAAGCGCAACAGCAAGGATCGTTGCATTGCTTGTGCAGCTCTGTCGTATGTATCCTAGGAAATGATCTTCACTTGGCCGTCAACTTATAGGGAGAAGGCGTGAGGGCGCTACAACAAGCAGAAAGAATTGGATCGGCGCTTTGCTTCTGCGCGGCGCTGCTTGTGCTTGCGGCTTCAATGGGCGCTTGCCATGCTCCGCGGCGCACCACATTGACACTCTCTGTTGCGGCAAGCCTCAAGAACGCCATTTTGGAAGCTGAGACCGCGTATCGGCGCGATCACGCCAATATGGACTTTCGCAATGACTTTGGCTCCTCGGGAACCCTGGCGCTGGAAATCGAGGAGGGCGCGCCTGTAGATGCATTTCTCTCCGCCGCGCCCAAGCCCATGGACGACCTGGAAGCGAAGGGATTGGTTGCGCCCGGGACGCGGCGCAACCTGCTGCGCAACTCGCTGGTGCTGATTGCGCCGCGCGATTCACGGCTTCGAGATTTCCAGGGACTCATGGATAGCTCCGTCCGGCTGATCGCCCTGGGCGATCCTGCCAGCGTCCCGGCAGGTCAATACGGGCGCCAAACGTTAACGGCGCTGCATTTGTTCGACAAGCTCGACTCGAAACTTGTGCTGGGAAGGGATGTCCGCCAAGTGCTGACTTATGTCGAGACGGGCAACGCCGATGCGGGCATCGTCTACGCAACTGACGCTCAGGCCTCAGGCCGGGTGCGGATTGTTGCTGTCGCGCCTGATTCCTCGCACGATGCAATCGTCTATCCTGCGGCGGCCATCAAGACGAGCCTCAACGAAGAGGCCGCGCGCAGCTTTGTGGAGTATCTTGGCAGCCCAGCGGCTCAAGCTATCTTCGTAAAGCATGGATTTACAATAGCCTCACCGTGATGTTTCCCACCGACTTATCACCGCTGTATATCTCGCTGGCTACGACCTGTGCCGCCACTGTAGCCACCTTTTTCCTGGGAATGCTTGCGGCCAGGCTGATGGTTGAGATGCATGGCAGCCTGCGCGCCTGGATTGACGGGGTACTGACGCTCCCTCTGGTCCTTCCGCCAACGGTGGTCGGCTTCTTTCTGTTGCTGATCCTCGGTCGGCAGAGCTTTATCGGCCACGCGCTGGAACGACTCGGTATCACGATTGTGTTTTCCTGGCCTGCCACGGTGATCGCGGCAACTGTGGTGGCGTTTCCGCTGATGTATCGCACCACGCTGGGCGCATTTGACCAGGTAAATCCCACCTTTCTGGATGCGGCGCGAACGCTGGGGGCCTCGGAATGGGCGGTCTTCCGCCGGGTATTGCTGCCCCTGGCTGCGCCAGGCGTCATTGCGGGAACGGTTCTGGCCTTTGCGCGCGCCCTTGGAGAGTTCGGGGCCACCCTCATGCTGGCCGGCAATATACCCGGCCGCACACAGACCATGCCGATCGCCATCTTCTCAGCCGCGGAGAACGGCGACATGCGCGGCGCGCTTCTGTGGGTACTGCTGATCGTCGTGCTGTCGCTGGCCATCATTCGGCTGCTGAATCGCCAAAGCGCGACGCACAAGCGAGCGCGCAGACGGATGGCGCCATCCGAGGAGCCGGTTCCCGTGGCGCCCCCGATTCGGCCACGCGAGATGGACACTGCCACGTCTTCAGCGAGGCTTGAGATCCAGGTCGAGAAAACGATTGAGAACTTCAACTTGCAGGTGGACCTTTGCGCCGGCACGGGCGCGATTGGGTTGCTGGGAGCCTCCGGTGCGGGCAAATCCATGACCCTGCGCATGATCGCCGGCGTGGTTGCGCCGGATCGTGGGCGCATCGTGCTGAACGGCCGTGTTCTGTACGACAGCGCGGCGGGGCGGAATGTCCCTTCCGCGAGGCGAAGAATCGGCGTCGTCTTTCAGGACTATGCGCTCTTTCCGCATAAGACGGTGGCGGAGAATGTGGGCTTTGGGTTGAGTGCATTGCCTGAGCAGGAGCGGCTGCGGCGCGTGGACCGGCAACTCAACCTGATGCACATTGCCGAACTAGCCAACCTGTATCCGAAAGAGATTTCAGGAGGGCAGCGCCAGCGCGTGGCCATTGCGCGCTGCATGGCCATCGAGCCGGATGCGCTGCTGCTGGATGAACCTTTTGCCGCGCTGGACCCTTATCTGCGGCGGCAGATGGAAGAGCAGCTTCGCGAGACGCTGACCACCTATAACGGCGTGGTGATCTTTGTAACGCATGATATGGAAGAAGCATTCCGATTCTGCAGCGATCTGCTGGTACTCGACAGCGGCCGCGTGATTGCCTGCGGGCCGAAGCACGAACTCTTCGAGCGGCCTCGCACGGTGGTTGCCGCGCGGCTGACCGGTTGCATGAATATCGTTCCCGCTCGCCGCGCCGCCGCCGATCGAATTGCCGTGGATGCGTGGAATTGCCAGTTAAAGTCGGCGAGCCCGGTTTCAGAGGCACTCACCCACGTTGGCCTCCGTTCGCACCAGATCGAATTCCAGCAAGCTGCGGAGGTCGAAAACACCTTTCCCTGCTGGCTGGTCAACACCAGCGAAGCGCCGCATGAGATGACGCTCTATTTGCGCTTGCACGCTGCACCCCGGGCCGGAGAACCGCCTCATCTACAGGCCGACGTGCCCAAGGATCTTTGGCGTGCGCTGAGCGCGCAGCCTCAGCCGTGGCGGGTGAAGCTCGATCCCGCGCGGTTGCTATTGCTGGAGGGATGAAGGATCGGCGGCTTGCTCCTTGCGAATGCGATTGCGCGAGTGAGTCAGCGCAACGCCGCAATGACGCCGGATGGCGATCAGTTCGGCCACGATGGAAATGGCGATCTCCTCCGGCGTGGCGGCGCTGATCTCCAGGCCGATGGGAGCGAAGACGCGCTTGAAGCTATCCCGCGGAACGCCTTCCGCTTCCAGTTGCTCAAAGACGGTGAGCACCTTGCGGCCCGAGCCGATCATGCCGATGTAATGGGCGGGCGTGTCGAGAGCCCAACGAAGTACCCGCGAATCGTAACGGTGGCCGCGCGTAACGATGACGATATAGGAGGCATCGCTGGGCGTCAGCTCGGAGAAGATCGTATCGAGATCGCCGGCATGAATCTCACGGGCATCGGGAAACCGCTCACGGTTGGCGTAGAGCTCGCGATCATCGACGACGACGACCTCAAAGCCAGCCAGCATGGCGACCTTGTAAACGTTCAGCCCCACATGGCCGCCGCCGAAGATATAGAGTACCGGCGCGGGAATCAGCGGCTCTACGAATACCTGGAACGAGCCGCCGCAGACCGAGCCGGTATCGTCGTCGGGCCTCTGATCCAGATTGAAGGTGAAGGTTTTCGGCTTCTCGTCTTGCATCACTTCCATCGCCCCCTTGCGCACATCGGATTCCACGCGGCCACCACCTACCGTTCCCAAGATCGAGCCGTCTTCGCGCACCAGCATCTTGGCGGCCACCACCGAAGGAATGGAGCCGCTAACATTGACGATGGTAGCCAGCGCCGCGCGTTTTCCCTCGCGCTTCAATTTGCAGATTTCTTCGTAGATATCCATGCAATTCCCTCTTGCTTCAGAGCGGCAATCGCAGCCTGCAGTGGCTCTGCGATGCGCGCAATAAAACCCTCATCCGTTCGCCGTGCCCGGCGCGGCAAAAACAGCGACGTTTCGCAAAAATCACGCCGAATTCAAGATCGCCGCTGGTGCAAGCATGGCAAATCAGAGGAAGAGTGCGCAAGGCGTCTGGGCACACGGGAGATACGCTCTCCGTGCTGCCCAGCGTCTTGCCACCTTCGATCTTCACCTTCACAGCTTTCCAGACTCAGTTACGATGCTGGCAAGAGGCGCTCCCAGCCGTGTCTCCACGGCGAGAGCGACGGCCTTTGCTGTGGCCATGCGGATTTGAACGGCACGGAGCGCGAGCGGGTTATCGCTGAACCGGGTGAGAGCGGGCTGAAAGCACTGGCTGATTGTAAGCAACCTTTCGCCGCGAACCAATTTGTCCGCGAGATAGACGATCGCGCTTTCATCGAGGCGGTCACCGGTGAAGTCCAGATCGGTGTGTGCGCCGACAACCGTTGCGACTCGTGGGAAATCCATAGAGCGCAGGATGGCCGCGCCAACTTCGGCGTGGTTCGGCTGGCCCTTGGCAAGATCGTGAAGCAGCGCCCCGGCCCGAACCAGCTCCAGGTTCAGCGATACGCCGCTGCGCACCAGCGCAAGAGCAATGCGCTGCGCCACATCGGCCACCATCCGCACATGGCGGATAATTGTCGGCTCAACGGACTGGCCGGCGAGGATTGCTTCACACTCGGCGCCGGTGGGGATCTCGCGGCAGGCGGCCAGGGCGCGCAACTCGTCATAGCCGGCGCGCGTGTCCATGTCCATGTGAATGCACTGGTCCCAAACCTGAACCTCGATGGCTTCGCCTTCGTGCCGCGCAAGCAGATCGGGAAGCGGCCCCAATTCGCCGTCCCTAGCCGCCTCAAGCAGAATGTTGCGCGCGATCAGAGGAGGATGTCCGCGACGCCCCTCGAAGACCGGATACGCGATACTGGCCAGCCGCGTGGCGAAGGCGGCCGCCAATTGACGCACGGTGTTGGGCCGCACCAGCGGAATGTCGGCCGGGAGCACAAAGGCGGCCTCAACCCCGCCGGGCAGTGCGCGGCTGCCTGCGGCGACTGAGGAGAACATTCCTTGATCGAAGTGCGGATTGCGGACGCATCGCGCGCCTGCGCGCTCAGCCAACGGCTGCAACTCCTCGGCGCGGTGGCCCAGAACTGCAATCACCTCGGCGATGCCCACCGCGCGGAGCAGGCCGATGGACCGCTCCAATGCCGTGCTGCCCGCTAGCGGAAGCAAGGGCTTGAAATCCGCCATGCGCGAGGAGTAGCCCGCGGCCAGAACGATGGCAGCCAAACGGCTCTTGCCGGCCTCAGTCGGAATGGGTTGGTTTGCTGAACTCATAGTTGTTCTCCGCCAGGATCTCCTTCAACTTGTCCATGCTCCCCATCACGATAGTAGGACAACGCGCCTGCCGGTTCCGCATATCGTCCTCAATGATCTCTGAGCAACAGAATCACTTGGTTGGAGTGATTTGGTTGTGGATTTGTGCAGTTCATCCGCCGGAGCCGCTTTTTTGACGGCTCGGGAATCTGAAGCCTGAAAACGCGTTATGTTTCCGCAAAGTGGTTCCTTTTGTACAGTTTTCCAGCGGCCCGGAAGAACAGTCTGTAGAGGAAGTAGTGCGCCGCTTCGAGCTCGACCGCGCCGGTTTCCAATGCGCAGGAACCCGCCGCCGGAACCCCTGTGTGGCGATTCATGCCCGCCAGCGCCCTTCTTCCCAAGAGGTGGCCTATGAACGCCCTGTTGATCTACCCGGAATTCCCCGATACCTTTTGGAGCTTCAAACATGCGCTCAAGTTCCTGGGCAAGCGGGCAGCACAGCCTCCGCTGGGGTTGATGACGGTGGCCGCGCTGTTGCCGAAGACCTGGAAAAAGCGGCTGGTGGACACCAACGTCGAGCGGCTGCGCGACCGGGACCTGGCCTGGGCGGACGTGGTGATGCTGGGCGCCATGCACATCCAGCGCGATTCGCTGGCCGCCATCGTCGAGCGGTGCCGCGCGCGCGGTTTGCGGACGGTGGTGGGCGGACCCATTGCCAGCAGCTTGTCGCCGGCCGAGCTGAAAACGGACCACGTGGTCATCGGCGAAGCCGAGAGCCTGATTGCCGATCTGGCGCGGGACCTGGAGCAAGGGAAAGCCAAGCCCCTCTATCAGGCCGCTGAAAGGCCAGAGATGGAGACCAGCCCATTGCCCGACCTGAGCCTCATCAAGATGAATCGATACTCGACTATGGCCGTGCAATACTCACGCGGCTGTCCCTTCAATTGCGAGTTCTGCGACATCATTGAAATCTACGGCCGGCGGCCGCGCACCAAGGCTGTGGCGCAGGTGTTGGCCGAGCTGGACCAACTGCGTGCAGCCGGCTGGCGCGAAGCGGTATTTATCGTTGACGATAACTTCATCGGCAACAAGGCGCGCGCCAAGGAGTTATGCGTGGCGCTGGCCGAGTGGCGCAACCAGTACAAAATCAGCTTCGACTTCAATACCGAGGCTTCGCTGAACCTGGCCGACGATCCTGAGTTGATGCAACTGATGAAGGATGCCGGCTTTGTCTCCGTCTTTCTGGGCATCGAGACCCCCGATGAATCGGGCCTGATCGCCTGTAACAAGCTGCAAAACACGAGGCGCAGCCTTCTGGACAGCGTGGCCCTCATCCAGAGTTATGGCATGCAGGTGATGGGCGGCTTCATCCTGGGCTTTGACACCGACCGCGACGACATCTTCGACCGCATGGTCGACTTTATCCAGAAGAGCGGCATTCCCATCGCCATGGTCGGCCTGCTGCAAGCCATGCCCGGAACCCAGTTGTTCCAGCGGTTGCGGAAGGAAGGCCGGATTCTGGATGCGGGCCACGGCGACAATACGGATGACAAGCTGAACTTTCTTCCGAGCATGGACGCGAAGCGGCTGGTGGAGGGCTATCGCTCGGTGCTGAAGCGGATCTACTCCTGTGAAGCTTACTATGACCGCGTCAGGCTCTACCTGAGCCGCACCTACCCGCGAAACAGCAAGCAGAAGACCCGGCAGCAGTGGCTGACCGTGAGCAACGCGCGCGCTTTTGTTACCTCGCTTGTTCGCCAGGGAGTCTTCGGCCGGCAGCGCTGGAGTTACTGGAAGTTCTTGCTGACCGTGGCCACGCGTTATCGCCATTGCGTCGGCGCGGCCATGACCCTGGCGGTGATGGGTTATCACTTCCAGGTGATGACCAGAAGATTGTCCGATCACGCCGGCGAGCCTGTCGCATCGCAAGCAATGTAAAAGTGCCTGCCAGCCAAGACAGGCGGACAGGCTAAGAACTTGTTGAAAGACCCTTGTATTGTGTCAGGGCACGACTTCAGTCGTGCCGAAAATGCCGCAAAATCAGCGAGGGCTTTAGCCCCTGAGGACTGATTTTCTGGCCCGAGTTAGATTTTCAACAGGTTCCTGGATCATGGGTCTCGTGTGGTAGATTCTCCGTGTGGCGTTAGCGGAGGGTCCATGCGAGCGTTATGGGTTGGCGCGCTGCTTGTTAGTTTGGGTACGAACTTTTCTGGTGGGCAGCAGAGCAGTTCAGCGCCGTATCTGTTGCCGGATGCGCAGCAGGACAACGTAAAGGTCTATGCCGTTGGCCCCGGAGTGACGGCCCCGGAGCTTCTTCCGCCTGATCCGCTCCCAAATCCTGCCGAAAAATGCAAGAAGAAGGTGGACGGCAAGGTCGTGCTATCTGTCCTTGTGGATGCGACAGGCAGACCGCGCAACCTCATGTTTCTTTACCCGCAGGGTAATGACCTGGACAAGTTTGCCCTCCAGATTGTCGCTGCTGATCTGTTCAAGCCTGGAACCTACGATGGCGCACCTGTCGTTGTCGCGCAGTCCGTAGAGGTAGACTTGCAATCCTGCGTTGTTGAGAAAAAGGACGATGCCGGCAAGAAGGCTGATTGGCTGAGGCTGAGATCCCAACCGGTGCAAAAGTTGGGAACCCTCCCGCAATCGCCCGAAGATGCCATTCTAACCGCGATCGGTTTGTCCCTGGATGATGCCTACAAAGCCGCTGCTCCCTTCTATCGCGTTGGTGGAGGAGTCAGCGCCCCCGTCCTTTTAAATTTTCCTCAGGCACAGTTTTCAGATGAGGCGAGGCGCGCGAAATACCAGGGGGTTTGCATACTCTCGCTGGTTGTCGATGCAAAGGGCTTGCCACAGAATGTGCGTGTGGAACGGCCACTGGGTTATGGATTGAGCGAGAAGGCCGCTGAGGCGGTAAGCAGATACCGATTCAAACCCGCCATGAAGAACGGAGTTCCCGTCCCAGTCAAGATCTCCGTCGAAATAGAATTCCATATCTTTTAGCCGACGGTTCTCGCCAGCGTTGCACTGCGAAGAGAAACACAAACGGGAAATGCGCGATAGCCAATCTCAGGTCACTCGCGCTCCGAAAAGCCGGGTCACGATAAACTGCAAATGAGGAAGCAATTTTGAGTGATACGGATCCAGTTGAGCAGGCGGACACGGCCGAGGCTATCAGCGAGGCGCAACTGGGCGTGACCTCCGGCGTCTCTCATGCGTGGAGGGCGCTGCGCCATCGCAACTTCCGGCTTTTCTTCGGCGGGCAGAGCATCTCGCTGATCGGCACCTGGATGACGCGCGTGGCCACCGGCTGGCTGGTTTACCGGCTGACCGGCTCGGCGCTGCTGCTGGGAACGGTCAGCTTTGCGGGGCAGATTCCCACCTTTTTCCTGGCGCCCTTTGCCGGCGTGTGGGTTGACCGGCTCGACCGCCGGCAGGTGCTGATATGGACCCAGGCCCTGTCCATGGTGCAGTCGCTGGCGCTGGCCGCCTTGACGCTCACCGGCCACATTACAATCCCCCGACTGCTGGCACTGAGCGTAATGCAGGGCTGCATCAACGCCTTCGACATGCCGGGCCGCCAGTCCTTCATGGTGAAGATGGTGGACGACCGGCGCGACCTGCAAAACGCCATCGCCATCAACTCGTCAATGGTGAACATGGCGAGGCTGGTCGGCCCGTCGCTGGCCGGCATGTTGATTGCGGTCTCCAGCGAGGGGTGGTGCTTTCTGATCGACGGCATCAGCTACATCGCTGTGATTGCGTCGCTGCTGGCGATGCGTTTGCATGCGCCCGTGGTGAAGCGCCAAGCCACCTCGACGTTCACCGAGTTGAAGGCCGGCTGGACCTATGTCTCGGAATTCCTGCCCATCCGCACGATCCTGCTGCTCTTTGCCGTGGTGAGCCTGATGGGCATGCCCTTCGTGGTGCTGATGCCGATCTTCGCCAAGACGGTGCTGCACGGCGGCCCGCATACCCTTGGATTCCTGATGGGTTCGATGGGACTGGGCGCACTGGTTTCGGCCCTATCGCTGGTGGCGCGCAAGAACGTGCGGGGGCTGGTGAGGATGATTCCCATCGCCGGGGCCGTATTCGGCCTGGGGCTTATCGGCTTCGGCTTGTCGCGGGTCTTCTGGCTCTCGATGGTCATGGTGCTCATTGCGGGCATGGGCATGCTGCAAGGCATGGCGGCCAGCAACACCGTGATTCAAACCATCGTAAGCGAAGACAAGCGCGGGCGCGTGATGAGCTACTATACGATGGCCTTCATGGGCATGGCGCCCTTTGGCAGTCTGCTGGCGGGGTCGATGGCGCACGCTATGGGCGCGCCCTGGACGGTGGTTGTAAGCGGCTCGGTGGTTCTGGCGAGCGCGGCGTGGTTCACAACGCGGTTGCCGGCGGTGCGGCGCCAGATTCGGCCCATCTACCGCGAGATGGGCATTCTGCCGACGATGAAGGAAATCCGGCAATAAGCGACGAAAAACTCAATGCGCGGCGCACAGCCATCGTAGTCATCAATCTGCAAAAAGGCATTGTGCGCAGGCCAGGCGCGTCCGCCCCCAAGCGGCAAAGCTTTGCTGTTGCATCCTGGCTTAATCCCCTATAAGATGCGTCAGTTGATACCTATGCCTCGATCCGGCTCCAGTTAGCCTCTTTCCGTGCCCGCGCCGCCCATCCCACGGCTGCGCGTGGGCAAATTGTGCGTGGCCATTCAGGCCGGCTCCCCGGCGGAGTTGATCGAGCGGGCCGAAACTGCTCTTGCAGATTCCAGGTTTCTTGAGTTCCGCCTGGATTCGTTGCCCAAGCCAGCGCTAGCGCTGCCCAAGGTGAAGGCGTTCATTACCGGCCATCGCGAGGTGACGGTCATCGCCACCTGCCGGCGCAAGCACTTTGGCGGCAACTTCGCGGGGTCCTTGACCGCGGAGTTGGAGGTACTTTTGAAGGCGGCTGAGGCTGGCTGCCAGATTGCCGATCTTGAGGTCGAGTCGGCCGAAGAGGCCACGGCGGCGCAGTTGGTCAAGTTCCGGGCCGGGCTGCGGGCCGCGGGCACGGCACTGCTGGTCAGCTTTCACGACTTCTCGCGCACCAAAAACCTGGAACAAGCAACGCAACGCATCGAGGCCTTCCAGCCGGATTTCGTCAAAGTAGTCTGCACGGCCCACACGCTGGCCGACAACCTGGCCGTCTTGAAATTGATAGCGAATCGCTCCCGCTCGGCTGAAGTGGTGGGCATAGCCATGGGCGAGGAGGGGCTGGTAAGCCGCGTGCTGGGCCTCAGAGCCGGCGCGGCGTTCACCTTCGCCTCGTTCTCTGACGGCGGCGAAACCGGCCCTGGAATCCAAACAGCGCCGGGCCAGTTGACCGCCCGCACCCTGCGCGACCTCTATCGCGTCGAGCAGCTTGACTATGCCACGCGCGTCTTTGGCGTGGCCGGCAACCCCATCGCCCACTCGCTTTCGCCGCTGATGCAGAACACCGCCTTCCGCCGCGAGGGCGTCAATGCGGTGCTGGTGCCGCTCAAAACCAGTTCACTGGCTGACCTGCTCACCCTGGCGCGCGAACTGCCGCTGGCCGGCGCGGCCGTGACCATGCCCCTGAAGCAGGAAGTCCTGCCCCACCTGGCCAACTCCGACCCCATCACCGCACGCATCGGCGCCTGCAACACCCTCCGCACCGGCGCAGACGGCAAGCTCTACGGCTTCAACACCGACGTGGCCGGGGTCGTCCGGCCGCTGGAAAAACGCCTCAAGCTGAAGGATGCGCGCATCGCCGTCCTCGGCGCGGGAGGCGCGGCGCGGGCCGCCGTCTTTGGCCTCGTGGAGCAGGGCGCGGAGGTCTTCATCGTCAACCGCACGCACGAAAACGCCGTGAAACTCGCCAAAGAGTCCAAGGCCAAGGCGCTCAAGCACGATCAGCTCGGCAAGAGCCGCTTCGACGTGCTCATCAACTCCACCCCCTGCGGCATGACTGGCAACAAGCAGCCGCTGCCCATCGCAGAGAATGAACTGAACGCCGGGCTGGTCTTCGACATGGTCTACAACCCGCTGGAAACGCCGCTCCTCAAACTGGCCAAAGAGCGCGGCATTCCAGTGATCAGCGGAGTAGAGATGTTCGTCCAGCAGGGCGCGCGCCAGTTCGAAATCTGGACCGGCAAACCCGCTCCCGAAGCGGAGATGCTGCGCGTGGTGGAGTTGGAGCTGCGGCGACGGGGGTAGATCCTCAGTTTCACGGGATCAGTGGTTTTTGTGTTCCCGTGAAACCTGTCCGTGAAACTTATTGATTCTGCATTGGTTAGGTTGGTCTCCACAGGTTCACTTTAATAATAGTTTTTGCGTTCCGGTGAAGTCTGTCAACGGAAATTATTGATTCTGCTATGGTTAAGTCCTGCTCCACAGTTTCACTGGCAAAAATTGAAGTTTTTCCCTTCGGGGGGGCTGGAGGGAGTCCGGGCTGGAAACTGTGAATGCGGGCGCGGGTTGAACCATATTTTTCATGAGTTTACAATCCGGCGGCGCGGCTTCACTATTCCAGTAGCTTCATCACCCCAGCGACAAAGACTCGTCGCTGAGGACCTCAATTTTTCACCGCTCTTCCTCTCTCTATTTCAATTGTGCGCTGGGGAAGGGTAATTCTCCGCGAAGAACGAGGGGAACGGTTTGCTGTTTCCCGCGCGGATGAAACGCTCAGGCTCTTGCTGGCCGGATACACCGCTTAACGCTGATTTTCCAGGTCTGAAAAAGCGAGACCTGGTGCATCCGGCGTCTCGAATCTAGACCTGCGATTCGGCGGGGTCGTTCGCGTTGCGGAGCTTCAGCGCGGCGCTCAACCCGGCATCAGCTTTGCAATCGTCCGCATAGGCAAAACCAGACGCATCGACTCGGGCAGCAGAATGAACCCATGCGCCTGATAGAACCTAGCCGCGCGCTCGTCGATTGCATCCACGACAACCATCGAGGAGCCAACCACAGCGGCATTCTCATAGGCCTTGGCCAGCGCCCGCGCCAAAAGAATCGAACCGATGCCGCGCCCCTGAAGTTCCACACTCACGGCAAGTCGCCCGATCAGAGTCGCACTCACCACCGGGTAGCGGGGAATGTGCGCCCGCGCCGCCTCGGGAATCGAATCAAAAATCGATTTGGGAGAGACTCCATAGGCGCACAGCGTGAAGAAGCCCACTACCTTTCCCGCAGCTTCCTCTGAAACCAGGACGAAGACCGCGTTGGCTTTGCGGCGCATATCCTGTGAGGCTTGCGTCTTCAGGTAGGCATCGATACTCGCAACCCCGCAACTAAATTCGTCCCGGTCATGTTGCCTGGCCAACGGCTCCAACCGATAGAGAAGCTCCTCCTTCCGCACCATCAGGAGACGACCCGCTCCTCTGCCGAGCGAAAGGCACGTTTGAGCAGCGCGTTCGGTTCGGGAGCATGAACCAGAACGTCGAAGAAGACTTCGCGGTCCCGTTCTGAAAGCACCAGACTCTCGTGCCGGGTAATCGTCTCTCGCGTGGCTTGCGTCAGCGCCGTCAGACAAAAATCGGTAAGGCTCCGCCGCTCCAGAGCCGCGGCGCGCTCCACCAGCCTCTTGGTCTCCGCATCCACGCGAAAACCAAGCCGCGTCGAGCGCGTACGCCGTTCTTCCGGGTTCATAAGGGCTGGGGTTTGAGGCATGGGAATCTCTCCAGTGAAGCGCTTTCACTCAAGTGTACGTCCGATGGACGTACAAATCAAGTCGGCGGCGCTGGGTGAGCGAATCGCTGGCTATTTGGCTTTCTTCTTCCCTGATTTGGCGGAGTTGGGCTTGTCGCCTTCCAGGTGGCCGACGGGGATCGGCCACTGGTCAGTGCCGATGCGCCGGGCGCGCGTGCCGTCCATCTCAAACGTAATGGTGCGCGACGAGGCAGGGCGGGTGATGCCGGTGTTGGGGTCGGTGGTGACATTTTCGCCGTTGGCAATTTGGAAGCTGAAGACGGGCGCGCTGTTGCCTGAGGCTGGCGTGACCCGCAGCGGCAGATAGCCCTGGATGGGGTGCACCCGGAAGGCCGTCTCATAGCGATGATGCCGGATATTCCAGGTGTAAACGCGCACCTGATCGAAGTCGAAGGAGAGGCCGGATTTGGGCGGCGCGAGCACGGTCACATACTGCGGAACTTCGTGGTTGGGTGTTGCGGCATCGGGGTCCACGACCTTGTTGAAGATGGAGATGCTCACGTAACGCTGGCCCTCGGCAAAAGCGGCAATCTCGTCGGGCACATCCACATCCATGCGTCCGGCGAGCAGCCAACCGGCGTGGCCCTGGCCATCGCGCACCAGCCACCAGTCCTCCATCGGCTGCGGCTCGGCAGCGGGCAAGCTGGGAACCTGGGCGGCTGGCGGGACTGCCGGCTTGGCGGCTGATTTGGAAGCGGGGGCGGGAGTTTTTGCCGGCGGAGGCGGTGCTGGCGGGGCAGGCTTCACCGTGGGCGGCTTGGTAGCCTGCCCCATGCCTGGCTCAACCCTGGGAACAGAGGCGCGGGCCAGAAGCTGAACCTTGGCGTTCGCAGCCAGCAGATAAAACTTCTCCGTGTCCCGGCCGGGCACCAGGTGCAGATAAATGTCGTCGCGAAGAACGCCGGTAGCCACCACCGGATCATCCTTGTGCTGGCTGACAAGCTGGTCAAAGGCCTGGAAGGTCTTGTCGTCAATCACCGCCCGCTCTTCAATCCAGCCGATCTCGTTCTTCTCGGTCTTCACTTTGAGGAAGCGGCGGCCGTGTTCGAGCACTTGCAGCGGCTGGCCATTCGTCACCTCGGCCACGCGGTTGGAGACGGCGGCGACGCGGTCATGCAGGTAGATCTGCCGCGCGGAGACGTACACCGTCTCGTGCAGATGATGGCGGAAGCGGCTGCACCCGGAAGAAAGCACAAGAAAAGACGCGAGAAGCAGCCAAAGGACGGGAGTCCGAGAGCGCCGCGCGAATGAGACAAATGAGATGGAAGGTAGCGTGAGCACAGCCTATTGCGATCCCTTTGAGGATAGCAGATCAGTGAACAGCGGACAGCTAACAGCCAGCAGCTGTCAACTGTTCGCTGCTTTTACGGCGCGGCGACGATGGCGATGGAGCCGGTCGAGGTTGTGGAAACAATTTGGGAGTCCAGCGTGCCGGTGGTGGTGGTGTCGAAGGTGTAGGCGTCGAAGTAAGGGCTGCCGAGCGAACCCACGGCAAAGACGAAGGCGCTGGATGAGTCCTCGGCCAAGCCGAGCGGTTGAACGCCCGCTGCAACGGTACTGCCCGCCGTCAACGAATAGGTGGTACCGCTGGCTGTAACCGCAAATCCGGCGATGTTGCCCGCCGAGGTGTTGCCCGCCCCGTTAGCTACATAGACATAACTGGGAGAGGAAATGGGCAGGATGAAATTGGGCGCCAGTCCACCGGTGGCGATGGGGGAGCCGGTGGCCTGAACCAGCGTGGAAGTGCTCAAAGATGCGTAAGTAAAGGCGCGGAGCCCGCCAGAGTTACTGGCGGAGTTGGCCAGGGTTTCGCCGATATAGAAGAGCCGGCTGTCAGGGTCAACAGCCACCGAAAGGGCGGAGCCGCCGGAATTCAACACGGGAATCGTGGAAGCGCTGATTCCCGTCGGGAAGGGAGCGCTCGCGCTAAATGGCACGACGATGACACCGCCGGCGCCAAGGGCTATAAAAATGTTGCTGTTGTCCGGCGAAATGGCCATTCGGTTCGGCTGCACGGCAGCGTTCGCGACTGAAAAAGCCGCCGTCCGCACAGTGCTGGGGCTGACGTACGTGCCGGTGGAGGAATTGATGGGGATGGCGTTCAGTTGCACTCCGCCAGTGCCTTGGATGGCCTCGATCAGCCACGAATTGGTCGCGTCCACCTGAATGGCATAGGCCTGATCCGTGGAAACGGAGACGCCAGTCCCCAACGCGCCGCTGGTGATGGGGTAGGCGAAGACGCCGGAGGTTGTGCTGACAACCAGAAACTTGCCATTGGGAGCGATGGCCATGGAATAGGGTGCGCTGGGAATTGTCCAGGGGCTTCCCGAGATCTTGGTCAGAGTGCCGGAGACGATGGACTCGCCGACAATCTCGGGGGTCGTCCCGGCGTTCAGAATATAGAAGTTGCCGCTGGTCGCGGTTGTGCAGTTCGTGGTGCAGGTGCCGCTGCTGGTGGTGGTCGTGCTGGGCGCCTGCCAGAAATCTCCGCAACCTGCCAGAAGCGGCGCCACCGCAAGCAACAACCGTGCCCACTTTCCCATCTTCATCGCCACTCCTCTGCACCGTTTTCAGGCTGCGCCGTTTTCAGGAACCTGCTCACAGGGTACCGCCTGGACGCGCACCGTGTCTTGCTGCCGTTCCGCACATCCGCTGCCCGATATTGTGTTAGACGCATGCCGGCGGGAATTCGCTTGACGCAACTGCGGCTCGCCCCCTTTGACTCTGCTCGAGACAGGCTTCGGCGCGGCTCATCGTGCCCGGGCTGATAGATTCTAAGGAAGGTTGAGTTGATCTCGACCGTCGGCGAGCCTCGCACCGCGATGCGCACCGCAAGGAAACGAGCCATGTTCCACACTACAGAAGACCTCCGCATCAAATGGACTAAAGTTGTTCTTCCCCCTGTATTTCTTGAGGAAGAACGCCCCGTCAGCGAAGCCGCCTCGGAGACGATTTTTAAAACCCGCCAGGAAATTTCCGCAATTCTGAACCAGCAAGACACTCGGCTGCTGGTTCTCGCCGGCCCCTGCTCCATCCACGACACCAAGGCCGCACGCGAGTATGCGGGCCTGCTCAAAGCCGCGATTCAAGAGTTCTCCGCCGACCTGCGCATCGTCATGCGCATGTATTTCGAGAAGCCCCGCACCATCGTCGGATGGAAGGGACTCATCAACGATCCCTATCTCGATCAATCCTTCAAGATCAACGACGGCCTGCGCCTGGCGCGTCACCTGCTGCTGGACTTGGCAGAGATGGGCGTACCTACCGGAACCGAATTCTTGGACATGATTTCGCCCCAGTACATCGCCGGGCTGGTTAGCTGGGGGTCCATCGGAGCGCGCACCACCGAGAGCCAGGTTCACCGCCAACTAGTCTCTGGCGTCTCCTGCCCTGTGGGCTTCAAGAACGGCACCTCCGGCGACGTGCAGATCGCTATCGACGCCATCCTCTCCGCCGCCCACTCGCACACTTTCCTGGGACACACAAAACATGGGCAATCGGCCATCTTTGTTACCACCGGCAATCCCGACTGCCACATCATCCTGCGCGGCGGCAGAAACATGGTGAATTACACCGCAGAGAGCGTTGAGCAAGCCGCGGCAAAGATGAAGAAGGCCGGCCTCCAGCCGCGCATCATGATCGACTTCTCGCACGCCAATAGCAACAAGGACTACCGCCGCCAGGCAGTCGTCTGCCACGATGTCGCCGGGCAGATCGCGGCAGGCGACAAGCGCATTATGGGCGTGATGATCGAGAGCAATCTGGTGGCCGGCGCGCAGCGGCTTGTTGCAGGACAGCCGCTCATCTACGGCCAGAGCATCACCGATGGCTGCATCGACTGGGCGGAGACCCACACGTTGCTCAGCGAACTGGCGGCAGCCGTTCGGGCCCGGCGCAGCACTTTACAAGTAGCCCAGCAGTAGAACGGCCGGGGCTCCAGTTCGTCAAGCGCCTGTGGAGGAACCCGTTATGATGGTCAGCAGCGCAGAACGAGGCGGCGCGAACCGATTCATGCCCCAGAGCATCTTCATCTCGGCAGGCGAGGCCAGCGGCGAACACTATGGAGCGCTGCTGGCCGACGCGCTCCAACTGCGGCTGACAGCAGCGGGCCAGACAGCCAGCTTCTTCGGCATGGGCGGGCAACGCATGGCCGAGGCAGGGGTGGAGTGTGTCGTCCGCTCAGAGGATATGGCCGTGATGGGGCTGACCGAAATCGTCCGCCATCTGCCCCGTATCTACCGCGAGTACCGCCGGCTGAAACAGGCCATCCGCGAGAGGCGGCCCAGCATAGCCGTGCTCATCGACTTTCCTGAGATTCACTTCCGGCTGGCTAAGGAGCTGCACCGGCTGGGCATTCCGGTTCTCTACTTCGTCAGCCCGCAGTTGTGGGCCTGGAAGAAGAAGCGCATCCGGCTGGTGCGGAAGTATATCAACCGGATGCTGGTGATCTTTCCCTTCGAGGAACCGTTCTATCGGGAGCGGGGCGTTCCGGCCGAATTTGTGGGTCATCCGCTGGCGGAACTGCCAATGCCCACCGTCAGCCGCGCGCAGTTTGCAGCGGAGAATGGCCTGGACCCGGCGAAGACGTGGATCGGATTGCTGCCCGGAAGCCGTCCCAAGGAGATTCGCGACCATCTGCCGGAGATGCTGGAAGCGGCGCGGGGGATGACGGATTCGGCTGAGCAGGCGACCACCGGCTTCGAGTTCATCGTGCCCCTGGCGCCAACGCTGAATGCGGCGCAGCGGGAAGAAGTGCGGCGGCTCGTGGAAGCGCACGGCAGCGGCTTGGCTCTCCGGCTGGTGGACGATGCGCGCGCCACGCTCTTTCACGCCCGCGCTTCGGTGGTGGCCAGCGGCACGGCCACGGTGGAGGCGGCGCTGATCGGCAATCCTTTTGTTGTCGTTTACCACGTCTCGCCTCTGACCTTCGCTATCGCGAAACGGGTGGTGACGGTGCCTCACGTGGCCATGGCCAACCTGATTGCCGGGAAGCAGATTGTGCCGGAGCTGATTCAGAGCGAGTTCACGGCGGAAAATATCGTCCGCGAAGTCAAACGGCTGCTCCCCGACGGCCCGCAGCGCCAGTCGATGATGGACGAGCTGGCGCGAATGCGCGGCTTGCTGAAGATACAGCGGGTGGGCGGCGCGGGCAGTGCGATTGACCGGGTTGCGGAAGTGGCGCTGGAGATGCTGGCCCGCTGATTCCCGCTTTGAGACGCGTTCCTGATTCTGGACGCACATTCCTGCAACGCCCCGTCATTTCTTCTCTTCGAGCTACAACCCACAGCGCGCTCTGCCGATAATGCGAGCATGAATCTGCTTCGTTCCACCGCCCGGATCATGTTCTTTGCCGCATTGAACCTCGCCGTCGCAACCGCGTGGGCCGCGCCGCGCAATCCCGCTGAATCGGGCGCGAGATCAGAGGCCGCGCCGCGGGTTCAAGGCTCCGTGGATGAGGCCGCGCGCGTGGTTCTACAGGGCAACACGCACCCGCTGATTAAAGCTGGAGTGGGGCAAGCCGGAACTGACCAGGGTGCGGTCGAAGACTCTTTGCCCGCCGGCCGGATGCTGCTTCTGTTGCAACGCTCCCCGGAGCAGGAGGCGGCGCTCAAGGATTTCATCCAGGCCGCGCACACGCCGGGCAGCGCCTCCTTTCACCAGTGGCTCAAGCCGGAGGAGTTTGGCCGGCTTTACGGTCCGGCCGACTCGGATGTGGCCGCAGCCGCCGCTTGGCTGGAGTCGCACGGCCTCACCATCAACAAGATTCACGCCGGGCGCTTGGCGATTGAGTTCAGTGGAACAGCGGGCCAGGTGAGCGAGGCATTTCAGACGCAGATTCACCGCTACCAGGTGAACGGCGCGACGCATCTGGCCAATACAGCCGATCCGTCGGTTCCTACCGCCCTTGCCCCGATTATTGCCGGCCTGGCGATGAACGACTTCCATCCCCAATCGCATCTGAAGGTGCTGGGGCAAGCCCAGTTCAACCCCAAGACCCACCAGGCCACGCCCCAATGGACCTATCCGCAGGGCGGCGGAATCAGCTTCGTGATGGCGCCGGGGGATTTTGCCACGCAGTATGACATCAATTCTGTCTACAAGGCCGGCATCACCGGAGCGGGGCAGTCAATCGCCATCGTCAGCGCGTCGAACGTGGACCTGAGCCTGGTTCAGGCCTACCAGAGCCTCTTCGGATTGGCCGCCAACCTGCCCCAGGTGGTGGTGGACGGCGAAGACCCCGGCCAGAACAGCGCGGCCACCGAGGCTTACCTGGACATTGAGATTGCGGGCTCGGTTGCGCCCGGCGCCACGGTGATTCTGTACACCTCAGGCGGAACGGCCCTGACCGACGGCCTGGCCCTGGCGGCGATGCGCGCTGTGGAAGACGATCAGGCCGGGATCATCAGCGCCAGCTACGGCGAGTGCGAGCTGGAACTGGGCCAGAGCGGCAACGCCTTCTGGAGCGCCCTCTGGCAGCAGGCCGCCGCACAGGGGCAGACGGTCTTCGTCTCCACCGGCGACGGCGGCTCGGCCGGCTGCGACAACTTCGACTCGCAGCAGGCCGCTTACAGCGGGCTTCAGGTCAACGGTCTCGCCTCCACACCCTACAACGTCGCCGTCGGCGGCACGGACTTCTACTATAGCCAGTATGCGGGTTCGTCCTCGGCCATCAGCACGCAGTTGGGCAACTACTGGTCCACAACTTCCACCACCGCGCCCACCGTCTCCCTGAAGCAGACCGTCCCCGAGCAGGCCTGGAACGACTTTTTCGGCTTCAACCTGTACGACGGCGGCAATCCCGCGAATCAGTCCAGCGAAACCATTGTCGCCGGCGGCGGAGGAGCCAGCAGCGCGGCGGTCTATCCCAGCGGGAGCGCGGCCGGCTACCCCAAGCCGGCCTGGCAAACGGGAACCGGCGTCCCCGCCGACAAGGTGCGCGACCTTCCCGATCTTTCCCTGTTTGCCGCCAATGGCTACAACTACAGCTTCTATCCGATCTGCGCCAACCCCGGAGACTGCTCCAGCGCAAACCTGACCTCGACCGGGGCAGTGGTAATCACCGGCGTGGGCGGCACCTCCGCCAGTTCCCCGGCGATGGCCGCCATCCAGTCCCTGGTCAACCAGAGCACTGGCGCCTGGACCGGACAAGCCGACTTCATCTACTATCCGCTGGCCGCCAGACAGACGACAGCCTTCCACGATGTGACCGTGGGCGGCAACCGCGTGCTCTGCTACCCGAGCACGGCCAACTGCGTCTCCGGTTCCACGGCGACGAACTCCAGCGGCTATTCCGTGGAAAACGGCTACGCCGCCGGCACGGGCTACGACTTGGCCACCGGCCTGGGCTCGGTAGACGTCGCCAACCTGATCAAGTACTGGAACACGGTTACGTTCACGCCCACCAGCACCACTCTCAGCGTGAGTCCGGCAAGCCTTGTCCACGGCAAGACGGCCACGGTTACCGGCACGGTGGCGTCTACCAGCGGAGCCGGCACGCCCACCGGAGCGGTGAGCCTGACCGGCAACGACGGCATGACCCACTACACGGCCATTGACGACCTGGCCCTGAGCGCGGGCAGCATCTACGCCTCAGTGGACAACCTGCCCGGCGGGACCTATCAGCTCACCGCCGTCTACGGAGGCGACGGAAGCTTCGGCCCAAGCAAATCCGCGCCCGTCACCGTCACCGTCACTCCGGAAAACGATACGCTGGCCGCCACTGGCTGGGCATGGAACCCCTACGACCTGAATCTCTACGCGCTTTCCTCCGGCATTACCCTGCCCTACGGAGCGCAAATCTTTCTGGATGCGCAGCCGGTGAGCGCCAACGCCACCATCGCCACCGAACCTACCCCGGCCACCGGGACCGTCACCTTCACCGACAAGCTGGGATCGGCGACGATCACCTCGACGCAACCGCTCAACGCCGCCGGCCTGGCGGAGTGGTCAACCGGGGTCTTCGCGCCCGGCAGCCACACGGTCAGCGAGTCCTACTCCGGCGACCCAAGCTATAACCCCTCCGCTGCCCCTGCCGCGGCCTCCTTCACGGTGATTCCGGGCAGCACAAGTCTCACCGTCAAGCCGCTGGTCACCACGGTCAGCGCCGGAGCCAGCGTGACCGTCGATGTGACCCTGACCACCGGCTACCTTTCCCTCTACGGAGCTTTGCCTACCGGCAACGTGACCGTAACCCTGGCCGGGCAATCGGCCACCGTCCCCTGGCAGCCCTTCGGCACAACCGGCAACGCCAGCCTCGAAGCGGTGGTGACCTTCAACAACGTCCCGGCGGGCATTCTGCCGCTCATCGCCTACTACACCGGCGACAGCAACTGGCTGGGCAGCGCGGCCAACGGGGGAACCGTCATCGCGCTGGCCAGCAAACTAACCCCCACCGTGGCGCTCACTTCCAGCTCCGCCAACCCCGCGCCCGGCCAAAGCTTTACCCTCACGGTCTCCGCCGCCGGTCCCGTGGGCAAGCCAACCCCCACCGGCACAGTCGCCTTCCTCTCCGACGGCCAGAGCTTCGACACCTTTGCAACCCTGAACAAAGGCACGGCCACCCTGACCATTCCCGGCTACTCGGCCGCCAATGGAACCAACATCTTTACCGCCGTTTACCAGGGAGACTCCAATTACAGCTCCGCCGCTTCCAATGCAGTGAACGTCACCATCGCTCAATCGGACTTCTCCCTCACCACCCAAAATGCCGAGATTCCGATCTCCCCTTCCGGGTCGGGAACCGCGACCCTGTCGCTGGCGCCGATCAACGGCTTTAGCGGAACCGTTATGCTGACCGCCAGCGCGCCCGCCTCCATGACGGCCACTCCGGCCACGGCCTCCCTGGTCCTCAGCGGGCCCGCCACGGACGTGCTGAACCTCAAAGTCGCCGCCTCCACAGCTCCCGGAATCTATCCGCTCACCATCACCGCTAGCGGCGGCGGGCACGTCCACACCGCGCAGATCCTGGTCAAGGTCCTGGTGGTCGCGGCGCCCATCTTCTCTCCCGCGGCGGGCAGCTACACCAGCTCACAGCAGGTCACTCTCACCGACTCCACGGCAGGCACAACCCTCTACTACACCACCAACGGCGCCATTCCGACCGCTTCCTCGACCAAGTACACCGGCGCCATCCCTGTTTCGACGACAGAGACCATCCAGGCCGTCGCCGTTGCCAGCGGTTCCGCGCCTTCCTCCGTGGCCTCGGCTACCTACACCATCGTGTCCGCCGCGACCAACGGATGCCCGGCAGGGAGCGGTAGCTGCGTCGATCAATTCACGGGCTCTTCAGGTACACCGCTTCCCACTTATAACTCCCAGTGGGTGCTAGCGGGAGGAACGGGCACAATCTACACCACGGGCTCCGACAGCGCGGAGATTGCCGGAACTTCTACTGCCGTGTACTACTACTCGGGTTCCTCTTCAGAGACCGCGCAGATTACCGCTGCTCCATCCAATACAACCATCGGTTATGAAAAGCTGGCGTGCGTAAGAGTATCGGCCGGCACGCCGGGATATTGCGTGGGTTTTAGCGCCGTCTCCAGCGGAAATTACACCACATGTTATGTAATGAAGGATTTCAAGTACCTGGGCGGAGGGAACTGCGGAACGGTTTCCGCAACCGTCAGTCATACGCTCGGACTGACCGCATCGGGAACTTCCACAGTCACACTCTCCGTCTATCTCGATGGGGTTCTCAAGGGAACCGTTACCGATAGCTCCAGCCCTCATACCGTGCCTGGGTCAGGATTTGGATTGCAGGGGGATGGAACGCCAGCCGACAGCGCCGTGAACGAATGGCAGGATCACAGCGGAACGCCACCCGCCAACGGATGCCCGACAGGGAGCGGTAGCTGCGTTGATGACTTCACAGGCGCTTCAGGTACGCCGCTCCCCACTTATAACTCCCAGTGGGTGCTGGCGGGAGGAACTGGCACAATCTACACTACGGGTTCCAATAGCGCGGAGATTGCCGGCACGGCCACCGCCGTGTACTACTACACCGGCTCCTCCTCAGAGACCGCGCAGATTACCGCTGCTCCATCCAATACAACCATCGGTTATGAAAAGCTGGCGTGCGTAAGAGTATCGGCAGGCACGCCGGGATATTGCGTGGGTTTCAGCGCGGTTTCCAGCGGAAATTACACCGCATGTTATGTGATGAAGGATTTCAAGTACCTGGGCGGAGGAAACTGCGGAACGGTTTCCGCGACCGCCAGTCATACGCTCGGACTGACCGCATCGGGAACTTCCACAGTCACATTGTCGGTCTATGTCGATGGGGTTCTCAAAGGAACGGTCACTGATAGCTCCAGCCCTCATACCGTGGCTGGGTCGGGATTTGGATTGCAGGGGGATGGAACGCCAACCGATAGCGCCGTGAACGAATGGCAGGATTACAGCGGAACGCCCGGAACGGTCACGACCACCTCGCGCCCGGCGCAAGCCGTAACGATGAGCCCCAAGATCCCGTCTGCGAGGGTTGACTGAAACCCTGATGGGACCTTGCCGCCAAAGTGCAACGGCCAGCCCTCGGGCTGGCCGTTGCTGTTTTTGATCGCTTCCGATTGCTTATTTGTCGTGGCGAGGCTTGCCCAGGGAGAGGACTTGCAATTCAACCGGCGCAAGCCCAGGCTTGGTCATCGCCAGCTTCTGGGCGGCGCCATACGATAGATCGAGAATTCGCCCTTCGTAAAGGTAGCCGCGGTCGGTGATGCGCACCACGACTGAGCGCCGGTTATTGAGGTTCACCACCCGGACCAGCGAGCCGAAGGGCAGGGTTGGATGGCAGGCGGTCATCGCGTACATGTCGAACCGTTCTCCGCTGGCCGTATGGCGCCCATTGAAGACGCCGCCATACCAAGAGGCAATGCCATGGAGCATATTGGCTGTCGTTACCGCAGGTTTCTCCGGCGCAAGCGAGGCAGGCGTCGCACTCGCTGCCGGAACTGTGGGAGGCGCGGTGGAGGCTGGCCGGGAAAGCCGAACATCCGCCTGCACCGTCCGCGTGGACACTGCTACCACACCCGCGGCCAGTGCAACTGAGGAAGCCCCCGCCACCAGCCAAATCCGTAGCGATGATTTCGAGCTCAGGTTGCTTGGTTTTCGTCGTTTGACCATCTGCCCATTTTACTAAGTTGCCACTAGTTCGCTCAACCAGTATCTAGAAATACACGAGGATATTGTGCCCAAATTCGCAATGATCCTGATGAATTCTGCGTTAACTCGTTTATTATAAATAACTTGCAGTTTGCACCAAAAATGGTGCAAAACCGCGCTTTTTTGCTCCTGCGCAAACAACATATCCCGCGCCGCCAGGTCGTCTTGAACGAGCGTATCTTTCTCATCAGGAGGAATTTCCGTTGAACCGCATCGGTTTTGGATTCCGTTTTGCCGCCTGCGCCGCCCTTCTTTCGGCGGTTTCCGTCCTCGCCCAGCAATCGCTCACGGCTCCGGCAGGCCCCGTACCACCAGCCATCCTCGCAGCCAAGAAAATATTCATCGCCAATCCCGGAGCCTCCTCCGCGCTATTCAGCGGCGGTCAGAATCGCGCTTACAACCAGTTTTATGCGGCTCTCCAGACAGCAGGCTTCTTCGAGATGGTTGGAGATCCGTCCGATGCCGACCTGGTTCTGGAACTCCAGATCACCGACCTGGGCCCCGGGGCTCCCGCCTTCAAGCTTGTCATCTATGACCGCAAGACCCACTTCATGCTGTGGACGCTGTTCGAATCGATCAAAGCTTGCACCCGGCAAAAGAGCTGCGACAGCAACTTTGACGATGCTCTGCCGGCCCTGCTTCTGAATTTCGAGAAGCTCGCCGGCAAAGGCCCCGCCACGGCCCAGTGATCTGCGGCCTTGTCCTTTTCGGAACGCATGGAAAGGGCAGGCCTCTGGTTGTGGAGCTGGTTTGGCAGATTATTTCTCTCCTCCTGCTAGCGTGAAATTAACGTTATCTCGAAGAAAAGCAGGAGGAATCGATGGAATTCAGCGCCACGGGAATGGAGCTACTGAAGAAGTCAGAGGGGTTTCGCAATCGCGTATATATGGATGTGGCCGGGTTCCCGACCATCGGCTATGGGCACAGGCTGCTGCATCCCGAGTCGTTTTCCAACGGCATTGACGAGCCGCAGGCCTCCAATCTGCTGGCCTTGGACGTGCGCGACGCGGAGCAGGCCGTCCAGCGCCTGGTCAAGGTTGCGCTCTCGCAGGGCCAGTTCGATGCGCTGGTGGACTTCTGTTTCAACCTGGGCGCGGGGCGGCTGGCCGGTTCCACTCTCCTGAAATGCCTGAACGCGGGGAGGTATGACGATGCCGCCGAACAATTGCTGCTCTGGGACCACGCTGGCGGGCAGGAAAACGCCGGACTCAAGGCGCGGCGCGAGGCCGAGGCCGAACTTTGGGGCAAGGCTCAGGCGCGGCAACAAGCAGCATAGCCTCGGGGAGGGTTACGATTCTGCCCCGCGGATCTCCGCCACCTGAAGCCGCTCGCCGGGCTTCAGGTAGCCCTTGCGGCGAAACCAGTCTTCCATAGCCGGCTGAAGGCGCGCGAGAGGCACGCACGCCCCGGCTTCCAGCACTCCGTCAGCCACGGGCAGCGTGTCGTCGAAGACCGGATCGTTGGTGAAGTTGCGCATGGCAAAGTTGTCGATCCAGCGAATCGGGCATGGGTGCCGGAGGCCGTTCAAATCAATGCGCTCGATGGAGAGCCTGCGCGCGAACATGCTTCCACTGTAATGGATTCGGGCTGATATCCGCTTTGCGCTTCCGCTGGAACAAGAGATGCATGGCGGCTCTTCCTCTGTGAAGCTCGCTTGCTGGATTCCAGTCAAGATCGTGCCCTTGCCGGGATATACTATGCGCCAAGTAGCTGGCGGAAATTCAAGCGGGGTGAATCGTATGAGCCTGTCGCGGCACGCGTGCCTGGCGCTTTTTGTTTGCTTGCCGGCCCTGGCATGGCCGCAGCAGAGTCCGGCCCCGGCGGCAGCCGCGGAACAGCCCAAAGCCACATCGTCCTCCGCGCCTCGGGCTCCAGCACTCGTAGTTCGTCCCGCGCCCGCACCCAGGACCCCGGGGGGCCGAATTCACCTCGATGTGGTGGTGACCGACAAGTCGGGAAAGCCGGTATCCGGCCTGGAACTCAAGGATTTCACGCTGCTGGACGACAACCAGCCTGGCAAGATTCTCTCCTTTCAAGCCTTCGGGGGAGGCGTTCAACAGACCAACCCTCCGGTCGAAGTGATTCTGGTCCTCGATACGGTCAACCTGCCGTTCCTGACAGTTTCCGTGGCGCGCGGGCAGATCGCGAACTTTCTGCTCCAGAACGGCGGCCATCTTGCAGAACCGGTATCGCTCTTTGTATTGACCGAGAAGGGCGTGGATGCCCAACGCCGGCCTTCTCTCGATGGGAATGCGCTGGCCGTTGAGGTCAATAAGGTCGACAACCAGTTGCGCACCATCGGCCGGTCGGCAGGCTTCTGGGGCGCAACAGAGCGCTTTCAGGCCTCGCTTGAGATGTTCAGCGCCATTGCCGAGAATGAGGCGAAGAAGCCGGACAGAAAGTTGCTGATCTGGGCCGGCTCTGGCTGGCCGCTCTTCGATAGCCTGAGAATTGAAACCACATTCAAGCAGCGGCAACAATACTTCGATGCGCTCGTTCGGCTTTCCACTGAACTGCGCGAGGCGCGCATCTCCATTTACAGCGTCTCGCTGGGGCAGCCCGGCTTGAACTCGTTTCTCTACGAGAATTTCCTTAAGGGGGTCACGACGGCCGCGAAGATGAATCTCCCCAACCTGGGTCTAAAGGTCTTTGCCGTCCGTAGCGGCGGAGCCGTCCTCGGTCCGGATAACGACATGACGGCCCAGATCGACCGCTGCATCCAGGACGCAGGCGCCTTTTATACGATCTCGTTCGATCCGCCACAGGCTGATCGCGCCAATGAGTATCACGATTTGAAGGTACTCGTCGACAGGCCGGAGCTGAAGGCCCGCACGAACACCGGCTATTACAACCAGCCGTAGCATGGGCGCCGTCTCTTGCGCGCGTATTGACAGCACAATCGCCTCTCCCTAGAATTAAAGAGGAAGAATTTGCGATTTTTCTGGCCTAAACGCTAGAAAAATCAGGTGTTGAGTGGTTGAATCCGGGACGTATACGGCTGCGGACTTCAACCATGGACGAGTCCAGGACGGAGAGCGAGGAAGATGCCTGATGCACGCGTCAGTCCGCGGGAGCGGCTGGTGCTCACGGCCATCATCGAGCAGTACATCGCTACCGGCGAACCGGTGGCCTCGCAGGCGGTTGCGCGCTTTTTCGCCGACCGGGAGGGCTTGAGCTCGGCCACCATCCGCAACGTGATGGCGACGCTGGGCGAAGCCGGCCTGCTGGAGCAGCCGCACACCTCGGCCGGCCGGGTGCCCACCGCCGCGGCCTTTCGCTACTACGTCGAACAGATCACGCAACCTGAAGCCCAAATGAGCCGTATGGCCGTGGGCGCATCGTGCGACAGCCTGGGCGCAATGCCAAAGGGCGCGTCTCAACTGGGCGCCAATCCGCTGGCTTCTTCCCCGCTGGGGCCGTCGCCCCTGAGCGAAGCGCGCCGCGAGCAGATTGAGGAAAGCTTCTCCGGCGTTACCAGCACCAACGACTACCTGGAGCGCACCTCGCACGTGCTGGCGCTGCTTTCCAGCGGCCTGGGCGTCGCGCTGGCCAGCTCCACCGCTGGCCAGGTGCTGGAGCATATTCACTTTTCGAGGCTTTCTACAGGCCGGGTACTTGCTGTACTGGTTACCCAGGCCGGAGCCGTGCAGGATCGCGTGCTGGCGCTGGACCACGAACTAACCCACATCGAGTTGGAGACGGCCGCCAGTTACCTGAACGAGAACTTCCGCGGCTGGCCCATCGAGCGCATCCGAGCCGAGGTGGCCCGGCGCGTTGAGCTGGAGCAGGCCGCTTACCACCAGATGCTGGCTTCGGTCGAGGAGCTTTGCCGCAAGGGTGCTTTGGCCGGCGGCGAGGCTGGCCCAGCCATTTTTGTGGACGGAATGGCCAACCTGATCGCCGCCGAGGCGGACCGCGAGCGGCTGCGCCAGATGCTGCTGGCTCTGGAAGCCAAACAGCGGCTGGTGGAACTGCTCACCGCTTATGTGGATGGCCGCCAGCAGGAGGTGCGCGTGGTGGTGGGCCTCGGCCTGGAGGGCCTGGATGAGGCCTCGCAAGCCATGCAGGATATGGTGCTCATCGGCGCCCCGGCCCGGCTGGGAGGCGCCAACCTGGGCACCGTCGCCGTCATCGCGCCCACGCGCATCCAGTACCAGGAGATGATTCAGGCTGTGAGCTACATCGCCCGGCTCTCCGAGCGCCTGCTGGAAGTTCCCACAGACTATAGTGGTTCTCCGGTTGCCGGAGAGGGAGGCCATTACCGCTGAGCGGCTTTTCTCTTTTCCGGAGAGGGATTTGCGCTCGCCGGGGTGAAAGTTGAAGCCAGCTCGTATGGCGCTGGAAACGCCACAGTTAACTGAAGAATCGTTCCAGGGTCCGGGAGCGCTGACAAGCCTTCATCGGAAGTTGCGCCGCTCCCGATCAGTAAGAGAGAAGTCGGCGCTTGCCGTGGAATTTATCATTGAAACAGAAGAGAGAGTTTTTTCGGAGATTGCGTAGGAAGATGCCAGAACAGGAAACAGAGTTGACCTTGTCGGAGGAGGCGGCCGCAGCGGCTGCCGAAAGCTCCGTAATCGAAATGCCAACACAAGAGGCGGAGCCGGAAACGAGTGATGAAGCGCCCGTCGCTCGCGCGGAGTTCGACCAGCTCAAGACCGAGCGCGACCAATTGCTCGACCGGCTGGCCCGGCTACAGGCGGAGTTTGAGAACGCCCGCAAGCGGTCAGAGCGCGCGCGGAGCACGGATCGCGACTACGCCGTTGCCGACGTAGTGGAGAAGTTCCTGCCGGTGCTGGACCATTTTGAGCTGGCACTGAAGGCCTCCGGCACGGCTGAGCAGTTGCGTTCCGGCGTCGAGTTGATCGTGAAGCAGATGGAAGATGTTCTGCGCCAGTTGCATGTGACGGAGATTCCCGCGCTGGGAGTGGAGTTCGACCCCCACTGCCATGAAGCGCTCGGCACGGTCGAGCGCGACGACCTGCCCGATCAGCATGTGGCCGAAGAAATCCGCCGCGGCTATAAGCTGCACGGGCGGCTATTGCGGCCGGCGCTGGTGCGCGTGGCCTCCAATCCAAAACAAACAAGTGAGTGAGTTCATACAAGAGTGAGCAAATCTGATTATTACGAGGTCCTGGGCGTATCGCGCGAAGCGAGCGACCAGGAATTGAAGAGCGCGTACCGCAAGCAGGCGCTCAAGTACCATCCTGACCGCAACCCCGGCAACCATGCCGCCGAGGAACGCTTCAAGCAGGCCAGCGAGGCCTATCAAGTGTTGAGCGACGCCGATAAGCGCGCCGCCTACGACCGCTACGGCCCTGAAGGCGTCAGGGCGGCTGGCCAGGGCTTTGGCGGGCCGTTCGCCGGCGGCGTGGACATCGGCGACATCTTCGGCGACCTTTTCGGCGAGATGTTCTCAGCGGGCGGCGGCCAACCCCGCGCCACCCGCCAGCAGCGCGGCGACGACCTGCGCTTCGACCTGACCATCGACTTCGAGCACGCCATCTTCGGCTACGAAACCGAGGTGAAGATCCGCCGCCTGGAGAGCTGCGAGGCCTGCCATGGCCGCGGAAGCGCCTCCGGCCGCGGACCCTCGACCTGTTTCCAGTGCCAGGGCCGGGGACAGGTTCGCTACCAGCAGGGCTTTTTCACCGTGGCGCGCACCTGCGCCGCCTGCCGCGGCACAGGCCAGGTCATCGGCGACCCCTGCACGGCTTGCCGCGGCGAAACTCGCGTCACCAAAGAACTCAAGCTCAACGTCAAGGTGCCGCCCGGCGTCGAGGAGGGAACCCGCATCCGTTACGCCGGCGAAGGCGATGCCGGCCGCTCCGGCGCGCCCTCGGGCGACCTCTATGTGGTGCTCTCCATCCGGGAGCACGAATTCTTCCAGCGCGATGGCCACAACCTGCGCTGTGTCATCCCCATCAGCTTTCCCCAGGCTGCTCTCGGCGCGGAGATCGAGATTCCAGGCCTCGGCGGCCCGGTCAAGCTGAAGATTCCCGAGGGCACGCAGAGCGGCAAGGAGCTGCGCGTGCGCGGCCAGGGCGTTCCTTTCCTCAACGACAGGGGCGTCGGCGACCTGATTGTGAAGGTGATGGTGGAGATTCCGCGCAAGCTCTCCCGCGCCCAGCGCGATCTGGTCGGCCAACTCGCCGAGTCCTTGGCCGTGGAAAACAAGCCCACATCCCACGGCCTGATCGAGAAGATGAAGGACCTGTTCAACTAGGAAATTGAGAAACAAGATTCCGGTAGTTCTGCAAGTTGAACAATCTGGATGAAAGATTTGCGGAGGATGTTCTGTTCAATGCAGCGAGTCAGCCCCGTTGCGCGGGATTGGCGAATTAGCGAGTTAGCCGAGGGCGGAGATCAACGCAAGTTTCATCCTTCCGCGGCCGGCAGAGCTGGTGAGTTGCGTCAGAGGTGGAGAGAATGAACGGCAGAAGCGATTCGGATCCACGGGAGGGAAGCAGATACCGCGCGCTGCTGGGCGTCTCGACGGCGATTGCCTCCCAGCCGGATGTTCCCGCGGTCCTGCACAGCATATCGGCTCTGCTGTCCAGGATTGTTCCGTTCGATTCGATTGCCCTGCTGCTGCTGAACCAACATGCGGAGACCGCGAAACTATATGCCGTGGAGTTGGGCAGTTATGATCCCGGCATCGCGGTCGGCACGGAAGTGCCTATTGGAAACACGGCGATCGTACAGGTATTGGAGAAGCAAGAGCCGTTCCTTATCAATGCGCGGCAGGAGTTGCAAAAGATTCCGCAGTTCGCAGAGACAATTAGCCTCAAAGGCATCCTGGATGCTTATATTTTCCCTGTCTCCAGCTCCAGAAGAAAACTGGGTGTTTTGATTTTTGGGACCGTTGACGGCAAACACTTCAGCGCGGCAGATATTGAGCTGATGGGCTCAGTTGCCGCGCATGTTTCGGTTGCGCTGGAAAGTGCTCTCGCGCTTGAGGCAGCGGAGGCATATCGACAGGAACTCGAACGTGAGCGCGACAGATTAAACCTCCTGCTGAAGATCAATAACCACATCATCACACACCTCGATGTGAATGAACTCTTTCGAGCAGCGTCGATATCGGTTCGCGAGTTCTTCAAAAATGCCTTCACGGGATTCTGGCTTTTTGAGGAAGGCTCGAATCAACTTCAATGCATCGCGCTCGATTTTCCCGGACGCCAAGGATTTCTCACTGATGTTCCCGTTCCCAATCTCGGGGAGATGGATCTGGAAAGCATCCGGACCAGGGTGCCGACCGTATTTGGCCGGAGAGAAATTGAGGCGTTACCAGAGTTGATATCACGCCCCCTGCTTGCCGAGTCGATTATCAGCATCGCCGGCGTTCCGCTTATGGGCTCGGCGAATCCCCTGGGGGTTATCGCGCTTGGAAGCCGGGAAAAGGATGCCTTCAGCCAGCTTGACCTCGATCTGCTCGCACAAGTAGGCAACCAGATTTCACTTGCCTTGGAAAACGCCCTGGCATACGGGCGCCTGAACATCTCGCGCAACCGGCTGGAAGACGAGCGACTCTATCTGGAGTCGGAAATCCAGTCGGAGTACAACTTTGAAGATATCGTCGGGAGGAGTCCCGCTCTGCGCAAGGTGCTGGAACAAGTGTCCATCGTTGCGCCCACGGATTCCACAGTATTGCTGATGGGCGAGACAGGCACCGGGAAGGAACTGATCGCGCGCGCCATCCACAATCTAAGCTCGCGGCGGGACCGGACATTTGTGAGATTGAACTGTGCCTCAATTCCGTCGGGATTGATGGAAAGCGAACTCTTCGGACACGAGAGAGGCGCTTTCACCGGCGCTCTAACGCAGAAGCGGGGGCGAATCGAACTCGCTCATCAAGGCAGCCTGTTTCTGGACGAGGTTGGAGACATCGATCCCGATCTTCAACCAAAGCTCCTGCGTGTACTGCAGGAAAGGGAGTTTGAAAGGCTGGGCAGCAACAGAACCATCAAAGTGGACGTGCGGCTGATTGCGGCAACTCACCGCGACTTACCCGCCATGGTCAGCAAAGGAGAGTTCCGCGAGGACCTGTACTACCGGCTCAACGTCTTTCCCATTCAGATTCCGCCGCTGCGGGAGAGGCGAGAAGATATCCCGCTTCTGGTTCATTACTTTGTCTCACTGCTTTCGCGCAGGATGCGAAAATCCATTCGTATCCTTCCGCGTGAAGCAATGGAGGCCATGATGGATTGGTCCTGGCCGGGTAATGTGCGTGAGCTTCAGAACTTCATTGAACGCTCCGTAATCCTTACACGGGATGAAACGCTGGCCGCGCCCATTTCAGAACTGAGACGAAGCCTGCTGCCCAATCACTCACCAAGTACAACATTGCAGTCAACCGAGCGCGAGGCAATCGTGCAGGCGTTGCGTGCAGCCCAGGGGAAACTCTCTGGGAGTGGCGGCGCGGCAGAACGGCTGGGCCTGAAACGAACCACACTCCAAAGCAAGATGCAGCGGCTTGAAATATTGAAGACGGAATACTCCTGACGCGACGGAGTTGTCTCGATTGCGTGCCCCTTTCAGCCTCTCGGGGAAAATCAAACTCATCCTTCGTTGCAGACGCGCTGCTGTGAATCCCCCTCTCTTATCTTGAATCCTGCCGTAACTTCGCTGCCGCTCTGTCGGCAACTGCCGATATGCCGGCAGTCAGATGCGCTCTCGCCCGATCAGTCCAAGACGCCTATCTCTATTTGATTCAACGAGTAAAGAATTTCGCGGCAAATGGTCACCCACGTGCCGATAGACAGGCGTGCTGCGAATTACAATGCCAACCCGCGAAGACGATCCGTTGTTCATTCTGGAAGGGCGTCTGGCGGGAGAGTGGGTGGAAGAACTGATTCGTGTTATCCACCGGATTCGCCCTGGGAAAAAGTGTGTTTTCGATATTGAAAATGTCTTCTATGTGGATTCGCTCGGGGAAGAGGCGCTGTTTTGGATGAACCGGCTGGGAGCGAGATTCATTACAGAAAATGCTTACGGCAGAGACCTCTGCCGACGCCTGCACCTGTGCCGTACAACCGCCGCTAAGGTGGACGCACCGATTTCGCCTGGCAACAAGAGCGAGAAAGCGCGGCAAGATGCTCTTCCTCCATTGTCCAAGCCGCGAGGTTCTCCCTCGTGAGAAGTAAGGATTCAGTTAGAAACAATTCTCATGTACAGGAAGCAATTGTTCTCCCGAAAAGACTTCGGGGCGATGTGATCGCTTCATCCCAATCGGATGATTTGCAAAAAGCAATAGGAAGGTTATCTTGATGAATTGTCGCAATAACTCGACTACCGTGGGAGATCTGGTTCCGGCCTCCCTGCTGAGTATTCACGCCCCAGGGATGGGCCAAAGCTGGCGTCGCACGTCTGGAAGTATGGCGGCATTTTGCGTCACGGGTATGGCTCTTTCCTTGATAGGGCTTTCAGGCTGTGAGCGGAAGCCGCCAGCCGTGGCGCCCCCTCCCATGTCCGTGCAGGTGGTCAAAGCGATGCAGCAGGACGTACCTGTGTATGGAGATTGGATTGCCACGCTCGACGGTTCTGTGAATGCGCAGATTCAGCCTGAAGTAGCTGGTTATCTTATCAAGCAGCTTTACCGCGAAGGTTCTTACGTCCATAAAGACCAGGTGCTCTTCCAGATCGATCCGCAAACATTCCAAGCCAATCTGGATCAGGCCAAAGCGCAACTGGCGCAGGCCGAGGCAAGGCTGGCGCTCACAGAAATCAATGTGAAGCGTGACACTCCCCTCACGCAGCAACGCGCCATTGCACAGAGTCAGCTTGACGCAGAGATTGCGGATGAGCGGCAATCCAAAGCCGCTGTGCAGGCAGCGGAAGCAGCGGTGGAGCAGGCGCAGATCAGCCTGAACTTTACTCATGTCCGCTCGCTCACCGATGGCATTGCCGGTATCGCCACCACGCAGGTGGGAAACCTGGTTGCGCCGGGCACACCGCTGACCGCCGTTTCAAAAGTGGACCCCATCAAGGTTTATTTCGCCATCAGCGAGCAGGAGTATATGCGCTTCAGCAGCGGGTCAAAACAGCAGGCCGGAGAGAGCGCCCCGAGCCGCACCAAAGCGATGGACTTGCAGTTGGAGCTTTCCGACGGCACGAAATATCCGCATAGGGGCAAAGTGATTTTTGCAGACCGGCAAGTCGACCCACAAACAGGCACCATCCGGCTGGTCGCCACATTCCCAAATCCGGGAAATATCCTTCGCCCCGGTCAGTTTGGCCGGGTCCACGCGGCCACTTCCATTAACCGCTCCGCCATTCTCGTTCCTCAACGCTGCGTTACCGAGTTACAGGGGACTTATCAAGTGGCCGTTGTGGACGGAAGCAACAAAGTCTCCATCCGCAAGGTAAAAGCCGGGGAGCGCGCGGGCACTCTGTGGATCATCGAGTCTGGTCTGAATGCCGGAGAGCAAGTGATTTCAGAGGGCAACGCCAAGGTGCGGGATGGAATGACCGTCACTCCAACAATCGCGAAAACACAGCCTGAAGGTGACGAATGATCTCAAAATTTTTCATCAACCATCCGACGATCGCGATTGTTATTTCCATTCTGATGGTCCTTGTCGGGACCGTCGCGATGGTCAGCCTGCCGGTTGCACAATACCCGGAGATCGTACCTCCCGAGATTTTTGTGCAAGCCATCTTCCCAGGAGCCGACGCAAAAACGCTGGAGCAGTCGGTCGCGACGCCAATCGAGAGCCAGATCAACGGCGTGGACAACATGAGTTACATGTACTCCACTAATTCGAACAACGGCGCGACACTTCTGTTTGCAGATTTCGATGTGAAGACGGACCCGAATACCGATCAGATTCTCACGCAACTTCGCGTTTCCCAGGCTACTCCTCAATTGCCGCCCGAGGTCAATGCGAGCGGAGTGCAAGTACTGAAGTCCCTGACTTCGCCCTTGATGGTAATCGCACTTGACTCGCCACAAGGCACCTATGACCAGAACTTCCTTATCAACTACGGCAACATCAACCTGAAAGATGAACTGGCGCGCGTTCCCGGCGTGGGCCGCGTGCAAACATTTGGCGGAGACTACGCCATGCGCGTCTGGGTGCAACCGGAGAAACTGGCCAAGCTGGCGGTGACGGTTCCAGAGATCGTCCAGGCGATGCAAAGTCAGAACACCGTCAATCCTGCCGGGCAGATCGGCGGAGAGCCTGTACCCAGGGGCCAGGACTACACCTATACCGTTCTCTCGCAAGGCAGGCTGGAATCTCCGGAGCAGTTCGGCAATATTGTGATTCGCGCCAATCCGGATGGATCAATCCTTCGCCTCAAGGATGTTGCGCGTATCGAATTAGGTTCCCAGAACTACAGCATTAAAGGCATGTACAACGGCAGCCCCGCGGGGGTTTTTGCCCTCTACCAGTTGCCAGGATCGAACGCCGTGGAAGCGGCGGCGAGAGTGCGTGCAAGACTCAACGAACTTTCCAAGCGCTTTCCAAAAGACCTTCAGTACCACGTTCTGGTGGATACCACCGACGCGGTCACGGCCGGTTTGCACGAGACCATTCTCACCTTATTTGAGTCTTTGGCCCTGGTCATTCTTGTGGTGTATATCTTTCTGCAAGGATGGCGGCCGGCTCTCATCCCCCTGGCAGCAGTGCCGGTTTCGTTGATCGGCACATTCATTGTTTTTCCGATGCTGGGTTTTTCCATTAATACGCTGTCCTTGTTTGGACTGATTCTGGCCATCGGCCTGGTGGTCGACGATGCAATCATCGTCGTGGAAGCGACGGAGCGCCACATCGAGGAGGGGCTTTCGCCGCGGGACGCCGCGCTGAAAGCCATGAAGGAGGTGTCGGGCCCGGTTATTGCCATCGCCCTGATTCTATCTGCCGTATTCATTCCGACGGCTTTCATTCCGGGCATTACGGGAAGGTTATACCAGCAGTTCGCGGTGACCATCGCCGTCTCCGTAATCTTCTCCGCGTTCAATGCTCTTACGTTGAGTCCGGCGCTCTGCGCCATTCTCCTGAAGCCAGGAAAGGTACATGGTCCATTCGCCCGCTTCTTTGAATGGTTCAACAAGACCTTCGCGCGAGCGCAAAACGGCTACGTCAAATACTCTGCGCTGATGATCCGCAGAAGCGCGTTCAGCATGCTCTTCCTCGTCCTGGTGGCTGCCGCCGCGTGGCTCATCAACGGCCGGCTGCCAACCTCCTTCGTGCCAGATGAAGACCAGGGATATGTCCTGGTCCGCCTGCAACTGCCGCAATCGGCCTCATTGCAACGCACCTCCGAAGCTGCCGACAAAGTAGCGGATATCCTTCGTCACACGCCGGGCGTGGAAGCCGTGGGCGGCGGCAGCGGTATTGACGTCATCAGCTCTACCGAAAACACCTACACCGCCATCCTTTTCGCCAAGCTGACCAACTGGAACACTCGCCACGCAGCGAATCTGCAGGTAAAAGCAATTCAGGATCATTTGAACCAGAGTCTATCAACGGTTCAGGATGGCACTGCTTTTGTGATTGCTCCACCCGCCATCCCCGGAGTTGGCATGTCTGGCGGCGTGAGTTTCGTTCTGGAAGACCGCTCCGGAAAAGGCGGCGATTTCCTTGCGGAAAATACAGATGCGTTTCTTGCCGCGGCGCGCAAGCGTCCGGAACTGGCATCCGTTTTCACAACATTTGTTCCTCATGTTCCGCAGCTCTACGTGGACGTCGATAAGGAAAAGGTCATGCGGCAACACGTTAGCATCAGTGATGTGCATACGACCATGCAGACCTTCATGGGCGGCTACCTGGTGAACTACTTCAACCGCTTCGGCCGTCAGTGGCAGGTCTATGTGGAAGCGGAGGGCAGTTCCCGGACAGACCCCAAAAACATCGGGCAATTCTACGTGACGAATCCGAGCGGAAACATGGTTCCCCTGGATGCCGTATCAACCATCAAGCCGATCGCGGGGCCTGAGTTCACCATGCGCTTCAACGAATACCCATCCGCTCAGATCATGGCCGCCGCCGCTCCAGGCTACAGTTCCGGGCAGGCCATGAGAGCGCTGGAGGATGTGTTCGCCCAAACCATGCCTTCGGAGATGGGATTTGATTACATGGGCATGAGTTATCAGGAACAGAAGGCGGCGAAGGGTGCATCTTCCACACAAATCTTTGGCCTGTCGCTGCTATTTGTCTTTCTAATCCTCACGGCGCTTTATGAAAGCTGGAGCTTGCCCTTCAGCGTGCTTCTGAGTACGCCGATTGCGATGTTCGGCGGCTATTTAGCTCTCTGGTCGCGCCACATGGAGAACAACGTTTATGCACAGATTGGATTGGTGATGCTGATTGGGCTGGCCGCAAAAAATGCCATCCTGATCGTGGAGTTCGCCAAACTGGAGCATGACCGCGGAAAAAATGTGACGGACGCGGCACTAGCTGGCGCGAGGCTGCGGTTGCGCCCCATCATCATGACATCCTTCGCGTTCCTTCTGGCCTGCGTGCCATTGTGGATTGCCCAGGGCGCGGGCGCGCAGGGACGCCGCATGTTAGGAACAACAGTCATCGGAGGAATGCTGGCGGCAACCTGCATTGCCATCTTCCTGGTTCCTGTAACATTCACTCTCTTCGAGCGGCTCTCACTGCGCTTCACTCATCAACAGAAAGCGCTCCCAACAGAGACGGAGCAGAAGGGAAAGAACCTCTGATGCGAGCCTCAAAACTCTCACTCGGTCTGCTGTTGATGCTGGCGCTTACGGGGTGCAAGCTCGGGCCGAAATATGCGCGCCCCGCCGTGGATCTCCCCGGCGGTTTTCGTGGGGAGGCCCCCGCGCTGGATACTCCCGCACCGGATAAAATCGGGTCTCCCACAGAAAGCCTGGGCGATGCGAAATGGGCCGAAGTTTTCAGAGACCCAACATTGCAGCAATTGATTCGTGAAGCTCTGGCAAATAATTCCGACGTCAAGATCGCGGCACAGCGCGTACTGGAAGAACAAGATGCAGTCGGAATTACACGCTCCCAGCAATTTCCGACTGTAGGCGGCGGCGGTTCATATACAGCCCTGGGAATTCCCAACAGCCTGTTGAGCGGCCTGAACTCCGGAAGCAGTAGCAATGGCAGCAGCGGCGGCGAATCGCGCTATTACGCGGGTGGAATTACGCTCTCAGCGGCATGGAACCTGGATTTCTGGGGCCAGTACCGGCGGCAAACCGAGGCCGCGCGCGCGCAGTTGCTGGCCACGGAGTGGGGGCGCCGGATGATTCTCAGCACTGTGGTTGAGAACGTAGCCACAGCGTATTTTCAGTTACGGACACTGGACACAGAACTGGAGATCACGAAGCAAACGCTCGAGGCGCGCAAGGAGTCGCTGCAGTTGACAGAGGCGTTGGAGCAAGGAGGATCGGCCACCCTGGCGGATGTTCGCCAAGCTGAAGAGTTGCGGTACGCAGCGGCCGCCGCAATCCCCAATCTGGAACGGCAAATCGAGCAGGAAGAGAACAGCATCAGTATTCTGCTGGGGCGCAATCCAGGCCCTATCGCCCGCGATACAACGGTGATGAATTGGCCTCAACCCGAACCAATCCCAGCGGGAATCCCTTCGCAGTTACTGGAGCGCAGGCCTGATATTCAGCAGGCCGAAGCGAAATTGGTGGCGGCGAATGCCAACGTCGGCGCGGCCAAGGCTCAGTTGTTTCCGCAACTTTCTCTCTCGGCGGAAGGCGGCACTTATAGCAACCAGCTTAAGGCCTTGGTCGATAGTAAGAGCATGTTATGGATGGCAAGCGGAAACCTAACGCAGATCATTTTCGACGCGGGCAGGCTTCACAATAACCTGAGGCTTTCCGAAGCACAGAAGCAGGAGCAAGTAATTACCTATCAGCGCACGATACGGCAAGCTTTCCAAAACGTATCGGATGCGTTGATCGGACTCCAGAAGTACCGGGAATACCGCGAGCAGGAAGCAAAAGTAACCGCGGCTGCCGAGGATGCGGCAAGGTTGGCGAAACTTCGCTACAACGCCGGTTCGACGAGTTATCTGGAAGTACTCACCAACGACAGCAACTACTACTCCGCCCAGCTCAACCTGGCCGTTGCCCAGGAACAGGAAGCGCTCTCGATTGTGCAACTGTATAGCGCGCTGGGAGGCGGCTGGCAATGACACGCCTGCGATTTTATTCAAACTGGCCGAGGATTGGGGACTTGTGAGGAGGTCCCTAATGCTACAGTTGTATTCCCTCCAAGTGAGCTACGACCGCACGTCCAAGGACTACAAGGCTGAATTCACCCGGCGCTACCCTGTCCGGATGCGCAGTGAGGCAACGGGGAAAAACCAGAACCAGTCTCATCAACATCTGAGAGGCTGAAATGGCGCAAACTGGAGGTGCTCTGTGGATCTGCCCCGCGACCGGTGCAGCCCGGCGGAGTCGGCGAAGGACTGCGGGAAAAGTGTACCCGCCAACCTGGAGCACGCGGAGTTGTCCGTGGACCGGCTCGTGCCGTCAAATGGAGTGGTGACCAGAGCGGCACTGGCAGTTCATGTGCGAAGATAAAGAAAATAGAGCAGATTAGTATGTAGTGCGTAGTGATTGATTTGGACGAAGCGCGAAAGTGGCGGAATTGGCAGACGCACCAGACTTAGGATCTGGCGGAGCAATCCATGGGGGTTCGAGTCCCCCCTTTCGCACCATCCTCGCACCTGTTTTGCCCGGCCGGAGTAATCTGGAGTAACCATGAGTCCATCCGCGCAGCAGCCGCAAATGAACCTCGTCCAGACCCCCGACTACCGCGAGTCCTACGCCAACAGCGTCCAGATCCGCGTCAGCGTCTGGGACTTCCAACTGGTCTTCGGTCTGGCCTCGAGCGACGCCCCCGACCAGATCACCATCCGCAATCAGAATGCAATTTTTCTCAGCCCGCAGCAGGCCAAGGCCCTGTGGAACATGCTGGGGCAGAACCTGGCTCAGTACGAGGCGGCCTTCGGCACGCTCAATCTGGAACCGCAAAGCCACAACTTCCCGCAGGGGCCCATCAACTAGAGGAGCAATCTTTTGCGCTGGAAAAGATTATTCTGGCCGCGGCTGGACGCGCCGGCTCCCGTCTGGATGATCTTCCCGGTCATCCTGGCGGCGCTCTATGCCTCCCACTTCACCCTGCTCGGCTTGCCCTACTACTGGGACGAGGCCGGCTACTACATCCCCGCTGCCTGGGACTTCTTCCGCACTGGCTCTCTGATTCCCATCACCACGCTGACCAACGCCCATCCGCCGCTGCCCAGCATTTATCTGGCGCTGTGGTGGAAGGCCTTCGGCTTTAGCCCCATCGTCACGCGCCTGGCAGTGCTGATGATGGCGTCGCTTGGCCTGACGGCGGTTTGGCGGCTGGCCATGCGCCTGGTGGGTGTGTCCGCAGTCGCCTTCTGGACCGTGGCTCTCACCGCGCTGTACCCCATCTGGTTCGCGCAAAGCACACTGGCCCACGCCGATATCTTCGCCGCCGCCTGCACGCTTTGGGGGCTGGTCTACGCCTTGCCTGTTCTGAACCGGGAACTGCCCCGCAAGCCCTGGGCCGCCGCGGCATGGTTTGCCCTGGCCGCGCTCTCCAAGGAAACGGCCATCATCATTCCGCTCACGCTGGCCGCCATCAACCTCTTTGAAAGCTACCGCGCCCCTGGAATGGCCCGCATCCGGCTTTGGCGCGAGGCCGCATGGCTCGCCGGTTGCGCGCTGCCGCTGGCTGCGTGGTACGCCTTTCACTACTCGAAGACCGGCTTTCTTTTCGGCAATCCTGAGTTCCTGCGCTACAACGCCCAGGCCAACCTGACGCCGCTGCGCATCATGGGCGCCTTCTTGCACCGCGTCCTCCATCTGACCGCGCACATGAATCTCTTTGTGCCGGTGGGGATGGCCTTCGCCGCCCTGCTCTTCGAGCCTCGTCCCGACAGCGATCAGGAATCAGGGATCAGAGATCAGTTTTCAGCCGAGGAATCCGGCGCTGACAACGAGGCCCGACCCGACTCAGATCGCCTCGGCATCGCGCCTCTTGCGCTGCGCCGCATTTTTCTTCTTTTGCTGGCGAATGCCGTCCTCTTCAGCGTTCTGGGAGGCGCGCTGCTGACCCGCTACCTGCTGCCGATGTACCCATTGTTACTGCTGGTGGCCGTCACCACCTTTTACCGCCGCGTTCGTTACTGGCAGGCGCTGGCCGTCATCTCCGCGGTGGCCTTCATCCTGGGGCTGTTCATCAATCCCCCTTACGGCTTTGCCCCGGAAGACAACCTCACCTATGCCCACGTCATTCGTCTTCATCAGGCCGGCATCCGGCAGCTCAGCGCCCGCTATCCCGGCTCGAGCGTGCTCTCCGCATGGCCTGTGACCGATGAACTCGTCCGCCCCGAGCTGGGCTACCTCAGCCGGCCCTTCGCCGTCTGTCCTGTCGGAGACTTCACCGCCAGCGAGGTTGCCCGCGCCGCCCAGGAGCCGGAAAAATACTCTGCAGCTCTGGTCTTCAGCACCAAGGACAACCCGTCTTCGCCGCTTTTCACTCTGGGGCCAAAGAGCAGGGCAATGGATGAGCGCTACTTCGGCCTCCACTACGACCTGCTGCCCGAAGAGATCGCCCGCGAACTCCACGGGGACCTGGTCTGGAAGCAGGAAGACAACGGTCAGTGGATCGCGCTGATCCGCTTCCATCGCCAACTCGACGCGCGGGCGGAGAATGCGTGGCCAAACACTAAAACAGGGATGCCCCAGCACCTGCCCTGAGGCAGGCGCCTACGATGGACAAACGCGGACTCCGGTCAGCGAAGGTCTTTGGACTTGAGGCGTAACTCGGCAAGAACCGCTTCGTTGGGAATGCCTTTGTTTTTCTTCAGCCATTCCTTGGAGGATGCGGCTGCAAGGGCTTGTTTCTCGCTGATCTCAGTGCCCACGCCAGGCGCGTTCGCCTGGCTCCGAGCCACGGGATCGAGCATGGTTTCGAGCAGCCCGACAAGGGCACAGACCTGTCCAGGAGCTAGACGGTCAATCAAATTGTGCGCCTGTTGCCTGGGGTCGATTGCGGCGGAAGCCATAGCGAAACACCTCCTATTTTTTACCCATTCTGAGCCGCTCCCTGAAAATAATCAACAATTAAGCGCCTCCTGCTTCCAGACCCCCTGTCGCGGTTAATATGCGATACTCGAAAAGGTATGTATAAACGGATTGTACTGAAGCTTTCGGGTGAGGCACTGGCTGGTTCACGCGGGTTTGGCCTGGACACCGACAAGGTCGCCGAGATTACCGGCGAGATCGTCGATGTGCATGCTCTGGGCGTGGAGATTGGCATCGTCGTGGGCGGAGGCAACTTCTTCCGCGGCGTGGCCGAGCAGGCCAAAGAGATGGACCGGGTGAGCGCCGACAACATGGGCATGCTCGCCACCATCATCAACGCCATCGCCTTGCAGGACGCAATTGAAAAGCGCGGCGTGCAGTGCCGCGTGATGAGCGCCATGTTCATGAACCAGGTGGCTGAGCCGTACATTCGCCGCCGGGCCGTGCGCCACCTGGAAAAGGGCCGCGTGGTGGTTTTCGCCGCGGGCATCGGCAATCCCTTCTTCTCCACGGATACAGCGGCCAGCTTGCGTGCGATGGAGATCAAGGCCGACGTGCTGCTGAAGGCCACCAAGGTCGAGGGCATCTACAGCGCCGACCCGGTGCTGGTGAAGGATGCGGTCAAGTACGACGAGATTACCTACATGGAGATTTTGCGCCAGGGGCTGAAGGTGATGGACCTGACCGCCGTAAGCCTGTGCAAGGACAACAACCTGCCCTTGATCGTCTTCAACATGAACCAGCCGGGGAATATCCGGCGGGTGGTGCTGGGCGAAAAGGTTGGATCGCTGGTGACGGCGTAACACGGCCGACAGTTCAATACCGGCAACTTCCCCTTGCCGGTGCTTCTTTTTCGCTGTCAACTGGATGCCGTCCGCTGTCAGCTATCTTTCGCACGGAGGCGTCTAACAGCCAGTGGATACCCCTAAGCCAGCGCGGCTGAATGCACTGACGGGCCTGCGCTGTTTTGCGGCCGTAAACATCGTCCTCTTCCATTTTTCCAATCCACAGTGGTTTGGCTGGCTGGCGCCGGTGGTCAACGCCGGCTACGTCTCGGTGAGCTACTTCATTCTGCTCTCGGGCTTCGTGCTCGGCTATAACTACAACGCGCGGGCGCGGGCCGGGGAGCTGGACCTGGTTCGCTTTTGGAAGGCGCGGTTCACGCGCATCTATCCCATCTACTTGCTCAGCCTGCTGTTGAGCTGGGGAACGCTGGGCAAGGAATACGGCAGCCACACGCATGGAATGTTCTGGACGGGCATGGTGCTCACGCCGCTGCTGCTGCAGGGCTGGATTCCGGCCATCGCCACCTTCCTGAATACGCCGGCCTGGACGATGTCGGCCGAGTCGTTCTACTACGTGATTTTTCCCTGGCTGGCCCGCTGGAAGCGGCCCGAGCGCGTTGTGCCGCACCTTTGGAAGATGGCCGGGATATGGGTGCTGGGCCTGATTCCCGGCGCGCTCTACATGGTCTTCAATCCGGACGGAATTGCGCATCCGGACCGCTTCAGTTACGGACACTGGCTGTGGGCGCTCAAATATACTCCCTATGCGCACGTAGCCAGCTTTATCTTTGGCGTGATGCTGGCCGAACTGGACGAGTTGATCCCGCGCGCTAGCCATCTGCGCCTCTGGCTAGGGCTGGGCGGCTTTGCCAGCATCTATGGCCTGCTGACGCTGGGGCCGCTGGTTCCTTACGCCATCATGCACGATGGCCTGCTGATGCCGCTCTTCGGCTGCATCGTGCTGGGCCTGGCCGGGCAGAACCCGCTAGCCACTGCGCTGGGCTGGCGCCCGCTGGTCTTTGTGGGCGAGGCCAGCTACTGCCTCTATCTGCTCCACTTCAACCTTTGGAACCTGATTCACCACACGCATATGCTGGACCGGCTGGGCCTGAGCCGCTTCGACCCGTGGATCAGCTACGTGGTGCTCATTGCGCTGGCTGTGGCGGCGCTGCACCTGGTGGAGAAGCCGGCACAGCGGCAACTGCGCAAGTGGATGGCGGCGTAAAGCAGGACAGGGGCTCAAGACAGAAAATGAGTTCTCCGCAGCCTTTCATGCCCTGCCCCGCAAGCCCGCGAACCCCGACCTGGCTGTCCGGACCGGAGCCTGGCGCAGCAAAAAAGCCCAGCCGACAGGGCTGGGCTTTCTGCTGACAAAGGTTGGCGGCTAGCCATCCCAGAACTACGGGGTAACCGACTGCGTGGAATAGTTGCCGTGGGGAATGGAGACCACCGCGGTGGGTTTTGCCCCGGTGGGGTACGGCGTGGCCTGGGTGGCCGTCAGCGCGCCCGAAGTCGGGTCGAGGCGGAAGCCGGAGAGGGAGTTGCCGAGGTAGTTGGCGGTATAGGCAAACCGGCCCAGCGCCGCGTCGATCACGATGGCGACAGGCTGGGTGTCCGTCGAGCTGCTGCCGACGCCGGAGGCACTTACCGCGCCTGTGGGAGTTCCCGTGGCCAAGTCGATGGCATAGGGCGAGACCGAGGAATCCAGCGAGTTAGTGACATAAATGAACTTGCCGCGCTGGTCGATGGTCAAGGCGGTCGGTTCGTTCCCTGTCCTGAACGGGCCATTGGAGAGAGGACTGAGGGTATCGCCACCCATAATCGCATAGCCGATCAGCTGGTTGGAGGCGTAATCGGTCACGTAGGCATAACGGTTCGTGGGATCTGCGGCTATGGCCGCAGGCTTGATACCGGCTTGATAGGGGTTGGCTCCCGCAGTCAATACTCCGCCTGTGCCAACGGTGAAACCAAAGACCCAGCCGGGGTTGGCACCACTGGGGGTGCAAGCCGGCGTGGGCGTGCAGCCCGGATTGTAGGCCGACTGATCATAAGCCGTGACGTAAACAGCCGAACTATTGGCCAGCACGGTCAGGCCGGTGGGAACAATGACATCGCCGGAGTAGGCAGCGTAGTTGCCGTAGAGCCTGAGGGTTTGCGGAGAACCCGCAGAGCCGATCGTGCCACTGGTGAGGGCATAGGCCGTGAGCACGGAGGGGCTGGGTCCGGAGATAACATACAGGTACGTATTCGCGGTGTTAACGGCCAGGGCAACGGGCGTACCGCTTGTGGTGATCGTGTCCTTCGGCGTCAGAACGCCGTTAAGGCCGATGGCGAAATGGACGATAGTGCTGTTTCCCGCGTTGGCGACGTAAAGATTCGCATAGTCGGAGGTGACGGCCATGGAAACCGGGTTCACTCCGCCCGAAGAAACGGCGGGGTCTCCCGTGCGCAGTGCACCGGACTGGGAGTCTACCGCGTAAGTCTCGATCTGCCCGTCGCTCGAGGTTCCCGAGCCGGCGGAACAGGCCACGAAAACATAATCGATGGTTGTGATCGCGCAGGCAGTGAAAACGGTGGCCACTAATAGGCCGATGGAAGAGACCAGAATGAGCTGGCTCAATTTGCTGAACTTCATGCGCTTCCTTCGTCGTGGGCGATCAAGTACGAGCCCAAAGAAAACTCGTTAGGTTGCCCCGTATGCATTGTAAAAGCCCAGTACGGGGTATTGCTAGAGTGCCCGGCAGCAAGCCGTTGCCCAAGATCACTTCTGCGTGCTGCCGTGCGGAATAGCGGCCACGGCCGTCGGCTGGGCGTTGGAGGTGTAAGGAGAGCGTTGCGTGTTGACGAGCGTGCCGGCGGTGGCACTCAACTCAAAGTCGGAGACGGTGTTGCTAAGAAAATTAGCGGTGAAAAGAAAGTGGCTGGTCGATGGATCGATGCCGATGGCCACCGGCTGCGTGTCTGTGGCGTAGGTGACAGGGGTAGCGGAGCCGCCCAGGAAACTGAGCACGCCGTTTGAGATCGAGTAGGCCTCGACGTTGCCATCCAGCGCATTGGCGACGTAAGCATACGGGTACTCGGGATCGACGACGATCGCGGAAGGTTGATTGCCGGCCCGAAACGGACTGCCGCTCAACGAGTTCAGAAAGCCCAGGCTAGATGTCGCAGTACTCACCGAATAGCCGCGAACATTGCCGCTTGTGGCATCGGTCACATAAACGTAAGCGCTGCTGGAATCGCTGGCGATCGCCGAGGGATGGACGCCCGCGGCAAAGGGCACACCGCCGTTGAGGGGTGTGAGCGCTCCGCTGGAGGCAATAGCAAAACCAAAGACATAACCGACGTTGGGCGTTACCGAGGCGTCGTAGGCCGTAACGTAAAGTTCCGCGCCCGATTTCAGGACGTTGACTGCGGTCGGTACGATTACGTGGCTGGGCGCAGCAAGCAGGGTCAGCGGCCAATAGTTCGCGCCGATGCTCGCATTGGTGAGCGGCGTTCCCGGTGCGCCGCTGAGCGTCGCGCTGGAGCCGGTGCCGGAAGCCGGCAGGAGGGGAAAAACGCCCACAGACCCCGAACATGGGTCAGCATTCGAGCAGGTGGACAGCGGCTGGTAGGTGTCCACGACAAACAGATTCGTCCCGCTCACGGCAACGGCGAGCGGGTAGATCCCGGGCGTATTCACGGTGTTCTGTGGATACAGCTTGCCGTCGTTGCCGATCATGAACTGAACAATGGTGTTGTCGTCCTGATTGACCACGTAAAGATTCGCGTAGTCGGCAGAGACGGCTTCTGCCACCGGATTGCGTCCGCCCGAGGGGAAGGGCGAACTGGGAATCTGGCGCATCACGCCGGAGACCGAGTTGATCTCGAAGACGTCGATCTCGCCATAGTTGTTGGCTCCCGCGGCCTTGGAGCTGGCCACGTAAACGAAATCCGTGGTGAGCGTACCGCAGGCGGTCAGCAGTCCAGCCACCAGGAGGCTAACCGCGGAGACCATCAGCAACTGGCTCGATTTATTAAACTTCATGCGCATCTTTCGTCAGTGGGCCAGAAGTTCCGGCCCCCAAAAATCAGGTTTGGAATCGAACCCCAGGGCGCCCCATAAAAAACATCGCGTCCGGCATTCGGCTGCGTTCTTGAAGACTGCGGATCAATCGTTGCCTGGAGCAGGGGCCAGCCTCCGCCCCAGGCACATCTGCATCAAGCGGCGGTTTAGTTGGTGCGTCCATCCACCAGGCACCAGGTGGGCGGCCCGGTTAACGTGTACTCTGAGGGCGCCTTCGTCGACTGAGAAAGTGGCCTGAGAGTACCGGCGTTCTCGTCGATCGACTGACCGGTTACGCTTGAATCGTTGAAGTTGGCCGTATAGAAGAACTGATCCGAGGGATCCTCGACCAGGCACTGCGGGCCGGCTCCGGTGCCGAAACCAATGGGCGTTCCTGCCATTTCAGTGGGCTGGAACGGGCTGTTCTGCACGTAGCCTGCAAGCCCGCTCTGGGCTGTTCCCGTGCCGGTCGCATTATTCCCCTCGTTGGCCACATAGAACCACTTGCCTTTGTTCTCCACCACCAGGTAGATGGGGTTGGATTGATTCGGGTCATCAGGAATGGGGCCGCTGGTGGCCGCCAACAGTGCGCCGCTGCTGCCGACGGTGTAAGGCAGAATCTGGCTGACCGCGCTTGTGGGGTTGGGGTTGGGCGCTTCGTTGTCAAGTACGAAGATGTAACTGCCACCGCCCACGATGGCGGTTCCCTTAGCGATATTCAGCGTCTGGGCGCTGTTCTGGCTCACCGTCAACTGCCCGTTGGTGCCGTTGTAGTTGTACGGGAACACGGTTGCGCCGCCGGTGTATGGATAAGAGGTGGAAGCCGTGGCGGAAGTCCCGTTCAGGGTGAGGACGTATCCGCTGGCCATAATAAAGTCGATGGGATTGGCTGGAACCGGGAAGTAGGGCAGTGCCGCGCCGCCGCCAGCCGCCGTCACCTGGGCATTGATGACCAGAGCCAGCCTGCCGGTGGTCGAGTCGACCTTGAAAGCGGTAATGTCGCCGCAGGTCGTGGCGCCGGTCAGGGCAGCCGCGCAGTTCGGGTTTTGATTCGCCGGGCTGGACGCGGCGCCGTTATAAAGCGAATCGTGATCCAGCACGTAAATGAAGCTTCCCGAGCTGTCGGCGACGATGCGGAACGGGTTCAGGCCCTGAGTGTAGAAGGTCTCCTGCGGCGTGAGGATGCCGTTGGCGCCGATCGCGAACTGGGTAATGTTGGAGTTCTGGCAAGGGTCCGCGGTGGTGCAGTTGGAGCCGCCGGAGGCGGTCACGCCCCGGTTGAGAACATAAAGAAAGCGGCTGCCGGTGAGCAGGACGGCCCGAACCGGGTTGGCGCCGCCGGAGGAGACTGGCAGTCCGTTAATGGGGGTCAGCTTGCCGGTGTTGTGATCGATCTTGAAGCCGGAGATGATGCCGTTCCCGGAGGTCTGGGCCGTCACCGTCCCTGTCACATACAAATAACCGACCGAATAATCCTGGATGCAAGACGTAACGCCGAGGATAACGCCAGCAGAGAGGGCGCCCATCAGAAGTGCCTTGCCAAATTTCCTGAACTTCATGCGATTCCTTCATCCTGGTCGGGCGTGTGCCGCCAGGTTTGCTAGATCCACAGCAGAGCTGGGTTGGGACGGGTCCCTGTTGCATTGTAAAAGCCGAGGGCAGGTTATGCCTAGTTTCGGCTGGAGACGGAGCAAAACAACGCATTTTTGGGCCGTCCCGCCCCGAACGTGGCGAAAACTCCTCGCCTTTCAGGCAGACTAGCCCTGATTCATTGCTCCGCGGCTGCGGTTTGGACGCCCGAGCAACGGGGAATGTCAACGCGTATGCGCCGAGAAAGAGACCGCCCCGGCCGGCCAGCCCGATCCTGGCGCCCTCCGGCCCCTGATCCGAAGCCGTGACTTAGACACGCCACGGCTCCAAACCAAGGATAAAGGCCCGAACCTGGTCTACCAGACCCGGCAGGAGCTCGCCGGGAACATGGGCTGGCCCTTGGTGCAGCCAAAGGCCTTGCCGAACTGATCGAAGTTCTGCACAGAGCCGTTGACGCGCCAGCGGCCGGGCGAGTGGGGGTCCACCAGCGCTGACTGGCGAGCCGACTGCTCCGTTTGGTTCTGGCACCACACCTGGGCAAAGCCCAGGAAGTAGCGCTGCTCCTCCGTGTAGCCGTCGATCTTGTCGTTGATGGTTTTGCCCTGCGCCGCAAGCGTGTCCAGCAAGGCCATGTAGGCGATGCGCAGGCCGCCGTTGTCGGCCGTGTTCTCGCCCAGGGTGAGCCTGCCATTCAGCTTCTGCGCGGAAACGCCGTCATGCGCCGGGGCCGCTTCAAAGCCGCTGTACTCGTTGGCTACGCAGTCGGTCCGCTCGGTGAAGGCTTTGCGGTCCTCAGCCGTCTGCCACTCGCGCAGGTTGCCCAGCCCGTCGTACTTCGAGCCCTCGTCGTCGAAGCCGTGGGTCATCTCGTGGCCAATCACCACGCCGATGCCGCCGAAGTTCACCGCCGGGTCGGTGGTGAAGTCGAAGAACGGCGGCTGGAGAATGCCCGCCGGGAAGTTGATGTCGTTGAACGAGGGGTTGTAATAAGCGTTGACCGTGGGCGGCGTCATGCCCCACTCCTTCTCGTCCACCGGCTTGCCCAGATGGTTCAGCTCCCAGTTGCGCTCGAAGACCGTGTTCCGGTGCAGGTTGCCGATCAGGTCGTCGCGCTCAACCTTCAGCGCCCGATAGTCCCGCCACTTCTCCGGGTAACCGATCTTGTTGCGGATCATGCCCAGCTTCTCTTCAGCCGCCTTCTTGGTGACGTCGGTCATCCAGGGCAGGGTCTTGATGTCGTCGCCCAGGGACTTCTCCAGGGCGGCCACCAACTGGTCCATGCTGGCCTTGGCCGCGGGCGGGAAGTTCTTCTTCACCCAGTCCTGGCCCACCGCCTCGCCCAGCGCGCGGTCGGTCATGCTGCTGCACTGCTTCCAGCGCGGCGTGGGTTCCTTCTGTCCGGCCAGTGTTTTTCCGAAAAAGGCAAAGTTCTCGTCGAAAAAGGCCTTCGGCAGGTTGCTGGCCGCGCCGTGCAATGCGTGCCAGCGGAAGTACGACTTCCAGGCCTCGACTGGTTCTTTCGCGATCAGCTCGTTCAGCCCCTTGAAGAAGTCTGGCGTAGCCACGTTCAGCGTGTCGAAGGGGCGCACCTTCACGGCCTTGTAATAGATCGAGTAATCGAAATCCGGGGTCAGCTTCTGGAAGTCGGCCACGGTGTAAATGTGGTAGCGGTTCGCCGGGTCGCGCAGGTCGGTGCGGCTCGTTGAGGCCTTGGCCAGCGCGGTTTCAATCTCCAGAACGTCAGCGGCTTCCTTGGCTGCCTTCTCAGGGGTGTCGCCGGCGAGGACGAACATCTTTGTTACGTGCTCGACGTACTGCTGGCGGATCTCCGCGAAATGCTTGTTGTCCACAATGTAGTAGTCGCGGTCGGGTAGCGAAAGCCCGCCCTGAAAGATGCCGGCAATCTGCTTGGAGGAGTCCTTTTCGTCCTGCTCGACGCCAAAATTGAACAAGGACATCGTGCTGCCCTCAGCCTCCAATTTGCTGGCCATGGCGGCCAACTCGTGGACGTTTTTGAGGGCGGCAATCTGCTTGAATGCAGGCTCCAGTGGGGTCAGGCCCTTCTGCTCCACCAGATCGGTGTTCATACAGGCGGCAAAATAGTTGCCATACTGCTTTTCCAGCGCGCTCTTGGGACTGGCGGCCGCGGCATCCAGCTCCTGCCACAGCAGATAGCGGTTGCGCTCAAAGAGCAGCGAGAAGGACCGCGCCCAGCGCGTCTGGTCGCTCGGAATGGGATTGCTCTTGACCCAGTTGCCGCAGGCGTACTGATAAAAATCGGTGCAGGGATCGGCGGTCTTGTCGATGGCCGTCAGATCGAAGCTCTTGATGATCGCTGGCGGCGCGGGCTTCGCGGCATCAGCGGTTGGAGTGGTCTGAGCCAGGGCGGTTCCCGCCATCAGAATCAGGATCGGTGCGAAGCGAAAGCAATTCATCGGATGTCCTCTTTATGACACGGTCAACCAGCCAGGTCCATCGGTGCGAAAAACGCAAGTGGACGGAAGCCAGGACCGAATTCGGAGCAGCCAAATAGTGTAGGCTGCGTCGCATAGCAGCCTATCACGCCCGGCTGAGGGTAACGAAGACCGCCGCTTCTCCGCGTTCCGGAATGCCGGCCCCAAGGCCAGCAATTCTTGCTACACTCCGCTTGCAGTTCTTTTTGGAGGGTTACGAATGTTCAAGCGGCAAAATCTTTTCCTGGCGTTGTTGCTCGCTATCGGCGCGATCATCGTCTCTGCCCAGCCGGCCCCGAAGCCTGCGGCCCAACGCACTCTGGTGCGCGCCGGCCATCTGCTCGACGTGAAAACCGGCAAACTGCTCGATGCCCAGACCCTGGTTGTGGTGGGCGATACCATTCAATCCATCGCGCCCAGCGCTTCAGTCCCCGCGCAGCCCGGCGATACAGTGATCGATCTGAGCGGCCTTACGGTGCTGCCCGGCCTGATCGACGTGCATACCCACCTGACGATGGACACCAACTTCGATCCCTACCACGAAGTGACCGAAACCGACGCCAAAGAGGCCATCAACGGGGTGGTGAACGCCCGCACCACGCTGCTGGCCGGCTTCACCTCGGTGCGTAACGTGGGCGCCGGCGGCTACACCGATGTGGACCTGCGCGACGCCATCAATGCCGGCCAGATTGCCGGGCCGCACATGCTGGTCAGCGGACCGCTGATGGGCATTACGGGCGGCCATTGCGACAACGACCTGCTGCCCTTCCGCTATCACGCGGTGGGCGACGGCGTAGCTGACGGCATCGCCGAGGTGCAGCACATGGTCCGGCAGAACATCAAGTACGGCGCTGACCTGATCAAGATTTGCGCCACCGGCGGCGTACTCTCCAGGGGCGACGACCCGCAAGCCTCGCAGTACACGCTCGAAGAGTTGCGCGCCATCGTGGCTGACGCCCACCGCCTGGGCCGCAAAGTGGCCGCGCACGCCCATGGGGCGCAGGGAATCCTTTGGGCCTCGCAGGCCGGCGTGGATTCAGTCGAGCACGGCACCTACATCAACGACGAAGGCATCGCCGAGATGAAGAAGCACGGAACTTATCTGGTTCCCACGCTTTATCTGGAAGATTGGATGGTGGAGAACGGCAATCTTCCGCCCTACTCGCATAAAAAGATGCTGGAGATCAGCGGCGTGGCCAAGACAAACATCAAACATGCGATCGCGTCCGGCGTGAAGATTGCCATGGGCACCGATGCCGCCGTCTATCCGCACGGGCTGAACGCGCATGAGCTGGATGTGTACGTCAACCAGCTCGGCATGGCCCCGCTGGCCGCGCTGCAAACCGCAACGGTAAACGCCGCCGACCTGATGGGCTGGAGCGCCAGAACCGGCTCGCTCGAAGCCGGAAAATGGGCCGACATCATCGCCGTCGAGAAGAATCCGCTCGACGATGTGCGCGTCTTGCAGAATGTAAAGTTCGTGATGAAGGCCGGGGTGGTCTACAAAAACGAGAGCAAGTAGGCTGACAGGGTAGAACTCTAAGCGGGGTGGAAAAATTGACAAACGTACAGGAAAACTGTACGTTTGTCTCTGGAGGACTACGGCATGGCTGTCGAAACCACATACACCGCCCTGCGCGGAAAGCTGGCCGGATTTCTCGACCGGGTGACCGACGACCGCGAGGTCTTACTGGTCCGTCGCCGCGGCGCGCGGGACGTGGCCATCGTTCCAGCCGATGAGCTCGCGAGCCTGATAGAGACGGCGCACCTGTTGCGCTCGCCGAAGAATGCGCAGAGGTTGACTGAGTCTCTACGCGAACTGGAGCGTGGCGAGGGAGAAGTGGTGACCCTGGAAGAGCTTCGACGTTCATTTGATTTGGAAAAAGCAAGCTGACTGAAACCATGAGCAAGCCAACGAATCGCTTCGCGGTGATTTCAAGCAATTTTCGAGACGATTTGCGGTACTGGATCGAGACGGACCGCAAGACCGCACTCCGTGTCCTTGACTTGATGGCCGCTATCCTCGCTGATCCCTTCTCTGGAATCGGCAAGCCGGAGCCGCTGAGGTTTCTGCTCGCCGGTTCCTGGAGCCGCCGCATCACCCAGGAGCATCGGCTGGTTTACCGAGTCACGCCCGACCGCATCGAATTCCTTCAGGCGCGGTATCACTATGAGTAGGATTGGGACTCGTTTGCCAGGCCGCGCTCTCTTTTGACCTGCAATTCGGCTTGCAAACGGGCGATGCGCCCTGCCACACTTGAACCGTGAACACCCAGACGATCGTCATCCTCGATTTTGGCTCGCAGTATACGCAACTGATCGCGCGGCGCATTCGCGAACAGAATGTCTTCTCCGTTGTGCTGCCCTGCACGGCGCCTCTGGCCGAAATCAAGGCGCTCCATCCGCTGGGGATCGTCCTCTCCGGCGGACCCTCCTCGGTTTACGACGCGGACGCTCCGGCTGCCGACCCCGGACTGCTCGAACTGGGCGTTCCGGTGCTGGGCATCTGCTATGGCTTGCAGTTCATCGTGCACCACCTGGGCGGGAAGATCCGCTCGGCGGAGAAGCGCGAGTACGGCCACGCTGAAGTCACCATCGAGGACGACTCGACAGCGTTGTTTGCCGGCCTGCCGCCGACGCTGGCCGTCTGGATGAGTCACGGCGACGAGGCGCTGGAGCTGCCCGCCGGTTTCCATCGCACGGCGGTTACCGCCAACGCCCTGGCCGGCATCGCCAACGAGGAGCGCCGCATCTGGGCCGTGCAATTCCACCCTGAGGTGCATCACACGCCGCTGGGTCCGCAGATTATCAAGAACTTTGTCTTTGCCATCTGCGGCGCGCGCGGCGACTGGACCCCGGCGCGCTTCATCGAGAGCACGGTGGCCGCGATCCGCGAGAAGGTGGGCAAGGGCCACGTGATTTGCGGCCTCTCCGGCGGTGTGGACTCGTCGGTGGCCGCGGTGCTGGTGCATCGGGCCATCGGCAGCCAACTCACCTGCATCTTCGTCAACAACGGCGTCCTGCGCAAGAACGAGTTTGCCAGCGTGCAGAAGAATATGCGCGACAATCTGGGCCTGAAGGTTGTCGCGGTTGACGCCAGTGATCGCTTCCTCACAAAACTGGCCGGCGTAACCGAGCCCGAGAAAAAGAGAAAAATCATCGGCGCGGAGTTTATCTCCGTCTTCGATGACGAAGCGACGCGCATTGCCAAGGAGACCGGCGGTGTGGAGTGGCTGGTGCAGGGCACGCTCTATCCCGACGTGATCGAATCCAGCAGCGTGAAGGGCCCCAGCCAGACCATCAAGAGCCACCACAACGTGGGCGGCCTGCCACTGGGAATGAAGCTCAAGCTGATCGAGCCCTTGCGCGACCTCTTCAAGGATGAAGTCCGGCGCATCGGCCGCGACCTGGGAATGCCGGAAGAGATTCTGGGCCGCCAGCCGTTTCCGGGGCCCGGCCTGGCTGTGCGCATCCTGGGCGAGGTAACGCCGGAGCGCGTGGCGCTGCTCCAGGAAGCTGACGAGATCGTGGTTGCCGAGATCAAGGCTGCCGGACTTTATTCGTCGATCTGGCAAAGCTTTGCCGTGCTTCTGCCGGTGATGAGCGTGGGTGTAATGGGAGACCAGCGGACCTATGCCTACACCGCGGCGGTGCGGGCCGTCCATTCTGAAGACGGCATGACCGCCGACTGGACCCCGCTTCCCTACGAGGTGCTCAAGCGCATCTCCAGCCGCATCGTCAACGAGGTGCGCGGCATCAACCGCGTGGTCTACGACATCACCAGCAAGCCCCCCGGCACCATCGAGTGGGAGTAGTAGCGCTCGCCGTCCTTGAAAATCATTCTCCTGCCGGCTGTACGCGCAGGTTGGCGACTTCACGGCTGAGTGCATCGAGACGGTCCAGCAGTTCAGTGTGGCGCTTGTCGGCGGCCGAGGGGTCGAAGGCCTCTACATAGAAGGTGCCGTTGGGCTCCAGCTCGCATTTGCGCACCTGGTGAACATCCTCGAAGCCCTGGCGGTGAATGACCTCGAGCAGTTCCTCGCGGCTGAGCGATTCGCGCTCCAGGGCCCGCTGATCGATCTGGCCGTTGTGGACCAGGATGGTGGCCCGGCCCTCGAAGGCGCGTGTCAGCCGCCGGGAGCGAAAGAGCACACGCACCACCAGCCAGTTGATGGCCAGCAGGCTAAACGCGCCAATGATGCCGCCGGTCACCGAGTTGTCATCGCCGATGATGGCGTTCTGCACGGTATTCGAGAGCGAGAGCAGCACCACCAAGTCGAAGGGGTTGAGCTGGGCCAGCTCCCGCTTGCCGAAGAGGCGTAACAGCAGCACGAGAACTAGATAGACAATCACCGGGCGAAGCAGCTTCTCCACGATCGGAAGCGGCAACTGAAACATATGGTCGAAGATCAGCGAATGGAGCATGGAAACGAGGATAGCTTGCTCTAGTACCGCTTTTCCAGCCGCACCACCACATCGACCGTATGGGTATCGTCATTCAAGGTCAGCACGTATTTGAGATCGGCGGGAGCAAAGGCAAGAATCGAACCTTGGTTGAAGACCGCGCCGGCAGGCATCTTCCAGGCAGCCAGCATCGCGGCGCGAAGATCTTCGGCGGTGTTTCCAATGGTCAGCTTGCCCATGGTATAAACCGGGCCGGGCTCCGCTGTGACGGTATAACTGACCGTGCCCTGAGCGCGATCGAAGCTGGCAGTGGGATGAACGACAGCTTTCATAAAGCCCTTGTTGTGGTACTGGCGTTCGATGAACTGCCCGTTTTCGCGCACGTACTGCGAGGTGGCCACGACACCGGGGTGTATGTGAGATTGTTTGTCGAAATCCGCCTGCGTGACCAGCAGGCCGGGCGCGAGTTGGACACTCGCCAGCCGGTACAAAGCTCCTGGCGAAACGGAAACCTGAAACGGAACCTGAACGGCTTCCTGCCCAATGATCGGATTGTTCCGCGGGGTGGCATGAACAACGGCTTCCAGGTAGCCCTTGTCGCGGTAATAGTTGCCTAAGCTGGTTTCTATCTGGCTTGGGCTTCCTTCCATGTCATAGGCTGAGCCGGTCAGTTTGGCCATGATCTCCATGGCTTTGGGATCAAGCGCCTCCGACGCGCCATCCACGCGAATCTCGCCCACCCGCACCGGCGGCGCGGTGATGGCAAAGCTCATGGCCGTCACCTCATGCAGCTTGAAGTCGGTGTAGGGCATGGCCTCCACGGTAGCTTTGATCCCCCTCGCCGCCAGCATCTCTTCCAGAGCGCCGCGCACGCTTTCGAGCAGCCCGTTCTCCGCTGGAACCTTCCCGTGATAGAGCGGGAAACGGTCATGCAGCGCTGCGTCCAGTTCCCTGCCCGGCGTGAGCGGCAAGTTCTCCAGACGCACCGGATAGAGCGTGGTGGAGGGAACCAGGGTATAGACGAGGTCCACGCCGTCGAACTTGAAGCTGAGAGTGTCGAATACGCCGGTGTCCATCAGCTTTTGGGAGTGGTCCTTCATATCGGCAAAGGCCAGGACCGTGCCCGTTTTCAGCCCCGCTGCGGCCAGTAGTTCCTGGTCGGAGTACTCCGGGGCTCCTTTGAACTGGATGGTTTTAGGCTGAAACTCCTGCGCGGCGGCGGGCAGACTGGCAATGAGAAGGACAATGGCGGTAAAGAACAGGAAGAACGTGCGCTTCATGGTAGGCAAAGAGTAGCAAAGCGGCGGCTTGGGCGGAAAGAAAATTAGAGCATTTTAGCTTTTGCTATAGACTTCCGTGCCCCATCCATTCCGCGTTTTTCTGCGGAATGGGTGGGATACCGCCAAAATTCCGGTCTAAACAATTTCCGAAAAAGCGCTAGCGTTCATAGCTCTGGCCCTGACCAATGCATCGTGGTTTCCAACCTTTTTCGCAAAGAACGCGAAAAGGATGGAACACGGGGTTTATGAGCCTGGATAGGAGAAGAATTGAGTCGAGCGCAGCCGAAAAGGACAACCTATGCCATAACTGCCACTTTGCTCTTGAAGAACTCCAGCGACTTCCGCAGGCCTTCCTTGAGAGTGATGCGCGGCTCCCAGCCAAGCAGGGCGCGGGCCTTGGAGATATCGGGGCAGCGGCGGGAGGGATCGTCAACGGGCAGTGCTCTCAAGCACATCTTGCTCGATGAGCCAGTCACCTCCAGGATTGCCTGCGCCGCTTCGAGGATGGTGAACTCAACGGGGTTGCCAATGTTGACCGGCAGGTGCTCATCGGAGCGCGAGAGGCGCAGGATGCCTTCGATCAGGTCGTCCACGTAGCAGAAGCTGCGCGTCTGGCTGCCGTCGCCGTAGATGGTCAGCTGCTCGCCGCGCAGGGCCTGCATCATGAAGTTCGAGACCACCCGGCCGTCGCCGGGGCGCAGGCGTGGGCCGTAGGTGTTGAAGATGCGGACCAGGTGGGTGTTGACGCCGCGCGCGCGGTGGTAGGCCATGACCATCGCCTCGGCAAAGCGCTTGGACTCGTCGTAGACCGAGCGCGGGCCAACCGGATTCACGTTGCCCCAGTAACTCTCCCGTTGTGGATGCTCCAGCGGGTCGCCGTAACACTCTGAAGTGGAGGCTTGCAGATAGCCGGCGTTGTAGCGGGCGGCGATTTCCAGAGTGTTTTCGACGCCCGTGGAACCCACGCGCAGGGTTTCGATGGCCAGGCGCAGATACTCCGGCGGGCTGGCTGGAGAGGCAAAATTGAAGACGTAGTCCACCGGGCCTAAGTCGAAAGGCTGGCAGATATCCCGTTCCTCAAACTGAAAGCGCGGCTCGTGACCCAGGTGAGCGAGGTTTTCCCGGTCGCCGGTGCACAGGTTATCGACACCGATAACGGTGTGGCCGTCGCCGAGCAAGCGGTCAGTGAGGTGAGAACCAAGAAATCCGGCGGCGCCGGTCACAAGCACGCGCATGGTCAAGAGTCTACGCTCCGAAATTCAGGGAAAGATGCTTTCTTGCGGCAAAGGGACCGACAAAGGAAACCCCGACCAGGTCCCCGTGGCAATGCCAACATTCCAGCAGCATATAAAAGACGAGTTGGAACCCATCCATACCAGCCCGCGTTGATTGTACTGGAATAATGTGCGGGCTAGAAACCGTATCTTGAAAAAACACTGGCGCGCCGGAGGTCCCCGGCTTGCCAGTTCCTACACGATCAGTTTACGTGGCTTGCCCTGCTGCGCCTGGTAACTTGCCGGCCGGCCCATGCTCACATAAGTGAAACCATGATCAATCATCCGCTGCGGCTTGTAGAGGTTGCGGCCGTCAATCACGATGGGGAAGCGGACCGCCTGGTTGAGGCGCGTCAGGTCGATCTCGGCAAACTCCTTCCAGTCGGTCAGAATCAACACCGCGTCGGCGTCCTTGGCCGCTTCATAGATGTTCGCCGCATAGCTGAGTTCCTCACTGGGCGGCAACACCCCCTTGGCGCGCTCCATGGCTGCCGGATCATAGGCCGTGATCAGGGCACCGGCTTCCAGCAGTTTATTGATGACTTCGATGGCTGGAGACTCGCGAATGTCGTCGGTATCGCCCTTGAAGGCCAGGCCCAGAGCTGCCAGCCGCTTGCCGCGCAGAGTCCACAGTGCTGCGCGCACTTTGTTGAAGAAGATATCCCTCTGGGTTTCGTTGACCTTGCGGATCTCCTGGAGCAGTTGGAAGTCCACGCCCTGCTGCTGCGACACCCAGTGGAAAGCGGCCACGTCCTTGGGAAAACAGGAGCCGCCATAGCCCAGCCCGGCGTTGAGGAACCTGGGGCCGATGCGGCTGTCCATGCCCATGCCGGCGGCGATGTCTTCGATGTCCGCGTCCACGGTCTCGGCCAGGTTGGCCACGGCGTTGATAAAGGAAATCTTCAAGGCCAGGAAGGCGTTGGAAGCGTGCTTGATGATCTCCGCGCTCTGCGCCGAAGTGATCAGCAATTTGGCCGGCGCTGAGGCGCTGCAATTGCCCTGCAATGCACCGGGCTGTGCGTAATAACTGCCCTCGGTGAGCGGCGCGTAGATGCGCTTGAGCATTTCGGCGGAGCGCTCCGTGTTGGCGCCCACCACGATCCGGTCGGGGTGCAGAAAGTCCATAACGGCCGTGCCTTCGCGCAGAAATTCGGGGTTCGAGACCACATCGAAGCTCTGCGGGGCCACGCCGTAGCGGTTCATCACGCGCCGTATCCACTCGTTGGTGTAGACCGGCACCGTGCTCTTTTCCACGATGACCTTGTAGCCATCGATGGAGCGGGCAATCTCTGAGACCACGGCCTCGACATAGGAAAGGTCGGCGGCGCCGGTATCGCCCTGCGGCGTGCCCACGGCGATGAAAACGGCTTCGCTTTGCTCGACAGCCGCGCCCAGATCGGCGGTGAAGGTCACGCCGCGCCCCCTGTGTTTGGCCAGAAGCTCGGGCAAATGGCGCTCGAAGATGGGCACGCTGCCTGCCTGGAGGGTCTTCACCCTGGCTTCGTCATTGTCCACGCAGGTGACTTGATGCCCGATTTCCGCAAAACAAACGGCTGCAACAAGTCCTACGTAACCGGACCCGATCACACAGATTGAAACTGGCTTCGACATGCGCTGTTGTGGTCTCCTTGACGGCTTCCCGCTCGGTGGTGGCAGAAAGGCTTTTCACGAAGGACGGCCCTGTGCTTGGCCTGCAAGAAGGGAAACAACTCGCGCCCTATCGGTCAGAACTCTGGCATCCCTAGGTTATTCGCTCCACAGAGGATGGGCAAGCTGCTCCACGATCCAGGGCGCATTCATCAGCACCAAAGTCACGGGGGCAGGGATTCACTCTCTGGTAGAGTGGGATTGCAGCCGGAGGCCCGGCGCAGAGCAGGTTTGGCGTTGCCCTGCGGTGGACCTGCGACAGGCTTGTTTTTCTGGAAAAGCGAGTGATTTCCCATGACAGTTCCCCTGCAATCCGCCTCTTCCGCCTGGGCTCCCTTTCGTATCGCGCCGTGGTTTTCAGAGCGCGTGTGGGGCTACCGGGATCTTCGTCCCTGGTATGACCGGGTCGCCGTGGGTGGTGAACCGATCGGCGAGGCCTGGCTCACCGGGGACCAGTGCGTTGTGGCGACAGGCGTACACGCCGGACAAACGCTGGGCGCGCTCTTCGCCGAGGCGCCGGAAAGCCTGCTGGGCCAGGCTGCCGCGCCCAATACTTCGCCGCTGCTGATCAAGGTCATCTTTGCCAGGGAAAAGTTGAGCGTGCAGGTGCATCCGGACGACAGCATGGCGCAGAAGTACGGTGATCCGCGCGGCAAGACGGAGTGCTGGTATGTACTCAAGGCCGAGCCGGGCGCGCAGGTGGCGTGCGGACTCACGCCGGGCGTCACGCTGGACAAGGTCAAGGCCGGGATCGAGGCGGACACGCTGGAAAGTAGCCTGAACCTGCTCGACGTAGCCCCCGGCGAGATGGTCTTTGTGGATGCGGGGACGGTTCACGCCATCTGGCCTGGATCGATTCTGTTGGAAACCCAGCAGAACTGCGACCTGACCTACCGGATGTACGACTACGGCCGGGGGCGCGAGCTGCACATCGAAAAAGCCTTGGAGGCCACGCGGCTTGTAACCCGCGCCGGAAAGATTCCGCCCAAGGTGCTGGCTGGCCGGACCCTTCTGATTGAGAGCGAGTACTTTCGCGTGGAGCGCATTGCGGTGGACGGAATCAGAACAAGCGCCAGCCTGCCCGGCGAGGGCGAATCTGCGCGTGGGCTCCAGTACCTGTTTGCGGCCGGAGGGTCGGCGAAAATTGCCGGAGCGGGCTTCGAGGCCGTGGAGTTGCCCATGGGAGGCATGGTGGCCATTCCCGCAGCTTCGCCGGAGTTCGTGGTGGAAGATTCAGGTGGCTTGGAACTGATGCGCATTACGCCCCGCTGGCCGGAAGCGAACCGATGACAGAGGCTGCTTGAAGGAGGCCGTTTCCTGTGCCAGGGAACAAGAGTCCCAACCTGGGATGGTACGCCAGCAGCCGAGAACACGTGCAGAATCTTGGCTTTGCATTTTCATATTGCGGATGTACACTCGACCGAAAAGGAACGCTTCTGGAAAAAGTGTCCGGCAACCTTGAAGGAGACGCAGAGTGGGTTTGAAGGCCTACCTTGGGGTGACCCTCGCCGTGTTTTCTGTTTGCGAGGCATATTCCGCTTGTGCACAAACCGCACCGGCAGCTACAGCTTTGAAGGCGTATTCAACTTTGGCCATCGGCGCTGGCCTTTCCGGCTACAACCCTGATTGGGGGCACGGCCACATGCTCGGCGGCACGCTGTGGATCGACTATACCCCGAAGCGGGTGCCGCTCCTGCTGCGCGGAATCGGCATAGAAGCCGAGGCGCGCGACCTCAATTACGGCCGCTCGCCGTCGCAACCAGCGAATCTGCGGGAGGATACGGCCGAGGGCGGGGTGATTTACTCCTGGCGCCGCTTCCGCAACTTCACTCCGTACGGAAAGTTCCTGATGGGATTCGGCAACACAGACTACGGTTCGACAAACGGGGGGCGTTACCATGACTCCCGCACCATCGCCGGCTTTGGCGGCGGCGTTGAATTCCGGGCCTTTCGGAGTATTTGGGCGCGGGCCGATTATGAATACCAGACCTGGCCCGATTTCTTCAAGGCCACCACGCCCGCCGGACTGCTCAACCCTCAAGGCGTTACCGTCGGCGTGTTGTATCACTTCAACCGCTCCCATTCCCATTGAGAGCCGGGGCGAATGTCGCCCTGAAGGCGCATTGGCGTCAGGCGGAATCTTGTCCTGGGGGCGCACGCAATTTTCCTGAGGAGTATCAGACCGTGACCACGACCGCCGAGCTTCAGAGTCCCTTCATCACCCGGCCTATTCTCGGGGTCAATATTGCCGTCAGCAACTACGATGAAATGATTCAAAAAAGTCTCCTCTGGGCCCAGGAGCGGCAATCCCGCGCACTCTTCTTCGCCGCTGTTCACATGGTCATGGAGGCCGTTGATAATCCGGTGTTCCGTGGCCGCTTGAATGACGCCGACGTGGTCTTCCCGGACGGAGTGCCGCTCGTTTGGGCGCTGCGCGCGCTGGGGGAGAGACGCGCCCAGCGGGTCTGCGGCCCTGATGCCACGGAACTCGTGCTGGCCGCGGCCGAAAGAGCCGGGGTCTCGGTCGGCTTCTATGGCGGGAGCCAGGCCACCCTTGATTCTCTCGTTGCCGCGGTGCGCTTGCGGCACCCTGATCTCGACATCGTCTTTCATGAGAGCCCGCCCTTCCGCGCTCTCACGCCCGAAGAAGACCTGGCCGTCGTGGATCGAATCGCCTCCTCCGGGGTGCGCATGCTCTTTGTCGGGCTCGGCTGCCCGAAGCAGGAAAACTGGGTCATGGAACACATGGGCAGGGTTCACGCTGTGATGTTCTCCGTCGGGGCCGCCTTCGACTTCATCGCCGGCAGCCAGCACCGCGCTCCCCGATGGATGCAACGCTGCGGGCTTGAATGGGTATTTCGCTTCGCCTCGGAACCCCGGCGTCTGGCTTGGCGCTACCTCAAACACAACCCCCGCTTCGTCATCAAGTTCCTTTGGCAACTCCTTTCCGGGCCTGCCTGAGAATTCCTTTGCGGCCACGTAGATGATGGCGCATGGGCATTTTCCGCGCAGTGAGTTTCTGCTGCTCGCCGAGATGAAACATTATGTCAGCGCGTTGTGGCCATAGCGGTCAGGGCAATTGCATGAAAGACATCTGTTGCTGGAGATGGTTCGGTCAGCCGCCGGTCCCGACAAGCGAAGTCCTCCTTCCCGGAGGGAAGACGCGAAAATAGCCCAGGCTGGAGCGCAGCGGAAGCCTGGGAAAGCATCCCCGTCATCCCGCCGCGCCCCGGAGGGCCGCGTCGAAGCACTGCACGGCGCTGAACCTCGTTCGTGCAATTGCCCTGCCAGAGCGGTTATATTGCCGGGCTGGCCGTGGCGCCTTCGCAGCGTATACTCCTTTTTACGCATTTTTCCTGAACACTCCACACTTCAACCATCGAGGGAGATACTTCCGTTGCACATCCGTGATGCGCATATTCTGGTTTGCGGGGCCGGAGGCTTTATTGGCGGCCACCTGGTCAACAAGCTTTTCGCCGAGGGCGCGGCCAGTGTCCGCGCGGTAGACATCAAGCCATTCGACGAGTGGCACCAGAAGAATCCCGCGGCCGATAACCGGATACTGGACCTGCAACTGCGCGACTCCTGCCTGGAGGCAGCCAAGGGCATCGACGGGGTTTTCCAGCTAGCGGCCGACATGGGCGGCATGGGCTTTATCGAGAACAACAAGGCCCTGTGCATGCTGACCGTGCTGATCAGCACCCATATGCTGGTGGCTGCGCGCGATTGCGGGGTGAAGCGCTTCTTCTACTCTTCTTCGGCCTGCGTTTACAACGGCGACAAGCAGAAGGACTATGAAGTGGTTCCGTTGAAGGAGGAGGATGCCTACCCTGCCATGCCGGAGGACGGCTATGGATGGGAGAAGCTCTTCACCGAGCGGATGTGCCGCCACTTCCGCGAGGATTTCGGCCTGGAATCCCGTATCGCGCGCTTTCACAATGTTTATGGCCCGCTGGGCACATGGATGGGCGGACGCGAAAAAGCGCCTGCCGCCATCAGCCGCAAGGTGCTGGAGGCCAAGCACTCCGGCAAGCACGAGATCGAAATCTGGGGCGACGGCCATCAAACCCGCAGTTTCATGTACATCGACGACTGCACCAAGGGCATTGTCGATCTCTTTGAGAGCGACACCCTGGAGCCCATCAACATCGGTTCGAGCGAGTTGGTGACCATCAACCAACTGGTGGACATGGCCGAGGAGATTGCCGGCGTCAAGCTGAAGCGGAAGTACAATCTGAGCGCTCCCAAGGGCGTCAACGGCCGCAACAGCGACAATACGCTGATCCGGAAGCGGCTCGGCTGGGAGCCCTCCATCCGCCTGCGCGACGGGATGGAAAAGACCATGGCATGGATCGAGGAGCAGATGCTTTCCGGAGCGACCTCGAAGTAACTTGGCCGGTTCCTCCATGAACGCCTCGGCGCTTTCCTAGCTCCGGGGTGTTTTCCCCCGCAATAAGGGCCAAAAATACAAATTTATTGGTGCGGGCATCTGTTTAATAAAATCGCATATTTCCTAAATCCCTTCTTTGATGCACAATCAAGGACAATATGAGTTTCCGATTCGCACTTCCCTACGAACTTCGCGGCGCTGTAAACCAAGCCGCCGCCGATTGGTCTGCCAACGACAAGGTTGCCCGCTTCTGGCAGAAGGACCCCGGCCTGTGGACCCGCGACGGCGAGGAGAACTGGCTGGGCTGGATCGACATCGTCGAGCGGCAACAGCGGGATCTGGCCGCCTTTGCCGCGCTGGCCGCGGACGTGAAAGCCAGTGGATTCACCTCTGTTGTGCTCCTGGGCATGGGCGGCTCCAGCCTCTGTCCCGAGGTGCTGGCAGTCACCTTTGGCCGTCAGGCGGGCTTTCCCGCGCTGCACATCGTGGACTCGACCGACCCGGTGCAGGTAAAGGCCGCCCGCGACAAGGTCAACCTGGCCGAAACGCTGGTGGTGGTAGCCAGCAAATCCGGTTCGACGCTGGAACCCAATGTCCTCAAGCAGTATTTTTTCGAAGAGATGCAGAAGGCCGTAGGCGCGGGGCTGGCTGGCAGCCATTTCCTGGCCATCACCGACCCCGGCTCGAAGATGGAGCAGGTGGCCAAAGCCGACGGCTTCCGGCAGATCTTCTACGGCGACCCCAGGATCGGCGGGCGCTTCTCGGCGCTGTCGAACTTTGGCGTGGTAGCCGCAACCGTGGCGGGCCTCAACACGGAGAAGTTGCTGGTCAGGGCGGCCAGGGCCGCGGCTGTGGCCAAGCTGGCCCCGGCGCAGAATCCTGCCGTTCAACTGGGCCTGACGCTGGGCACGGCGGCCAACGCTGGACGCGACAAACTCACCCTCTTCACCTCGCCGGAGATCTACGACCTGGGCGCGTGGCTTGAGCAGTTGATCGCCGAATCCACCGGCAAACTGGGCAAGGGCATTACGCCGGTGGACCGCGAGGCCATCGCCGCGCCGGAGTTCTACGGCAACGACCGCATCTTCGCATTCATCCGCTACGCGGGCACGGCCGACAGCACCCTGGACGCCAAAGTGGCGGCGATTGAAGCGGCCGGTCATCCGGTCATCCACATTGAAATTGCAGACCTCTACGAAATCTTCGCGCAGTTCTTCACCTGGGAGGTGGCCACCTCGGTGGCCGGTTCCGTGATGGGCATCAACCCCTTCAACCAGCCGGACGTGGAGTCGGCCAAGATCGAGACGCGCGCCCTGACCGCGGCCTACGAGCAGACCGGCAAACTGGCGCTGCGTACGCCCGCCCTGGTGGACAAGGGCATCGAGTTCTACGCCACTGAGGCCTACGCGGCCAAGCTCAAGGCCGCCGCTCAGGCTGGGCCGTTGGGCGAAACCCTGGCTGGCTACCTGCGCGCGCATCTTGACCAGATTTGCCCCGGCGACTACTTTGCCGCTTTGGCTTACCTGCCCATGTTCCCCGAGTACGAGGCCGCGATTCAGGGCCTGCGCCACAAGGTGCGCGACCAGAAGCGCGTGGCCACCTGCCTGGGCTTCGGCCCGCGCTTCCTGCACTCCACCGGCCAGGATTACAAGGGCGGCCCCAACACCGGCGTCTTTTTGGAGATCACCGCCAGCCACGCCCTCGATCTTGCGATTCCGGGGCAGAAACTGAGCTTTGGCGTAGTGATTGACGCCCAGGCCGCCGGAGATCTGGCGGTGCTGGAGTCGCGTGGCCGCCGGGCTGTACGGGTTCACCTGGGAGCAGATATAGCCGCCGGGTTGAAGACGCTGGCCGCGGCTGTGGATGCGGCGCTGGCGTAGAAAACAGGGAACAGGGAATTGGTCTGCCAGCGCCTTGAAAGCCCTCTCTTTTTCTTGAAACTACCCTGTTCGCCGCGGAACTTTTTCCCGGCGGCGGGGTTATCACCGATGACGGCTCCCTCTATTCCCCGTCTAATCAGGGTGTATCGGGAGCAGGACTTCAGGCGCAGGAGAAAGATTACGATGAAATGGCCAATGTTCAAGAGAGTTTTCCCCCAGGTCCTGGCGTGGGCCGGGTTGGTGGCCCTGTGCAGCGTGATTGCGCTCGCCCAAGGCACAGCCGCAGCCCCATCCCCGGCGGCCGCGGTACGCACCGACGGCCAGATCGAGATGGACGTGGTGCATGCCCTGGACGCCGTTAAGGAGCTGAAGGACGAGCTGATCACCGCGGCTACCATTCAGTGTGAGGTCACACTCTCCGGAACGGTTTCAAGCGAAGCCTTCCGTGAACTGGCGGAGGCGATTGCCAGCCATGTGCCGGGCGTAACCAAGGTAAACAACAACCTCAAGGTCGGCAATCCGCAAAATGCCCAGGCTGAGCAGGATGCGGCCAACGCCGGCGATCAGCGGCCCGACGAAAGCCAGCAGTCCGATGCCCAGATCCTGTTGCGAGCTCAGATTCGCGCTGAGGTTCAAGCCCAAATCCAGGCTCAAAGACAGGCTCAGGGGCAGAACTCCCCTTCGCCGTCCCAGTATTCGCCGGTGCCGCCTCCGCCGCCAGCTTATCAAGCGCCCAGCGGTCCGGTGACCATCCCCCCGGGAACCCTCTTGCAGTTGCGGACCAGTGAACCGGTAGGCAGCAAGCGAGCCAAGGACGGCCAGCCGCTTCAATTCATGGTGATTCACGATGTGGTCATCGGCGGCGTGCTGGCGATTCCGCGCGGCGCCACCGTTCATGGAGTAGTAACCGAGGCCAAGAAGGCCGGCGACCTGGCTGGCAGTTCGGAGCTGGCGCTCAAGCTCACCTCTCTGGACCTCGGCGGGCAGAGCTACACGCTCGATACCGACCAGTTCAAGGTCAAGGGGCCGAATAAGGCCGGCCGCACGGTGAGCAACGCAGTTGGCGGCGCAATTATGGGCGCCCTCATCGGTGGCGCGGCAGATCGTGGCTTTGGCGCGGCTGTTGGCGCTGGAGCAGGCGCTGCAGCGGGCACGGCGGCTTCTGCGGCTTCTCCCGGACCGAATGTCTGGATTCCCTCCGAGGCGCGGGTGGACTTCCACCTGATGACCCCGTTGACGGTTACGCCGGTAAGCGCGCAAGAGGCATCTCGGCTGGCACAGGGGCTTTATCCCGGCGGCCCGAACCTCTACCGGCGCGGCTATGGCCAGCCGTACCCCTACTATCCGCCGGTCTACTTTCGCCCCTACTACGTCGTCGGCGGGTACTACTACTGGCGATAAGTGCGGCTATCCACCCGGAAAATCGCGGGCATCCCGGAAGATGGGGTGCCCGTTGTGTTTTTGCGTATAGGCCCGCGCCCGGTTCCCGCTCGTCTATAATTGCAGTGAATCGCGTCGAGCGACAATTGCGCATCCAGTCCGATGCCCGCCCTTGAGCCGCCATGCTGCGCAAGGGGGTTCGGCTTATTTGCGCATAGAGAGTTGAAGGTCCGAGTCCATCCATGATCCGTTTTCTACAGAGAGACAATCGCCTGACCAAGGCATTTTTCGTTGTCATCATCGCCGCCGCCTCGGTGGGCATGGTGGTCTACCTGATCCCCGGCCTGACCGGCATGGGAGCCTCAACCGCCGATACTTACGCTGTGATCTACCCCCACTGGTACAGCCGCATCTTTTCTTCGGGCATCACGGTAAGCCAGGAAAAGGTGAGCCAGCTTGCACGCCAGCAGTTGCAGCGGCGGGACCCGCAATACGCCGATAACCCGATGATCCTGCACATCTTCGAGCAGCAGGTTGGCCAGCAATTGGTGCAGCAGCAGATTCTGCTCGCTGAGGCCGGGAAGCTGGGCATCCACGCCGGAGATAACGATGTAATCCAGTTCCTGCACCAGGGCCAGTTTGGCGAGTACCTCTTTCCCAACGGGCAGTTCATCGGCTCAGACCGCTACGCCGGCTTCGTCTCCTCGCAGTTCAATCTGTCGGTCGCGGAGTTTGAGCAAGAGGTCCAGCAGCAAATTCTTATCCGCAGGCTTCAGGCGTTGATTACCGCCGGAGTTTCGGTGGGCAGCCAGGAAGTCCGCGATGCTTATCGCAAGGCAAACATCAAGATCAAGTTCGAGTACGCGGTGATCTCCTCGGACGATCTGCGCAAGACGATCAACCCCTCGGACGGCGAGCTGGAATCTTTCTTCAAGAAGAATGCCGCGCGCTATGCCTCCGCGGTGCCAGAGCAGCGCAAGATTACCTACTTTGCGGTAGGCCCCGACCAACTGCCCGGCGGGGCGCCGCAGCCCAGCCAGCAGGAGATCAAGCAATATTTTGACGCGCACCAGTCCGAATATTCGGTTCCGGAGCAGGCCCGTTCGCGTCACATTCTCGTCAAGGTGACCCCGGGCGCAGACGCCAAGACCGATGCCGCCGCCAAAACCAAGGCCGAAGGGCTGGTCAAACAGATTCAGGGCGGCGCAAACTTTGCCGATCTGGCCAAGAAGAACTCCGACGATCCCGGCAGCAAGGACAAGGGCGGCGAACTGGGCTTTATCAACCGCAATGCCCCGATGGTTCCGGAGTTTCTGAATGCCATCTTCACTCAGAAGGTCGGCGACACAAAAATCGTGAAGAGCCAGTACGGCTATCACATCATCCAGGTCGAAGAGCGGCAGACGGCGCACACCGAGTCCATCAATGAAGTCCGGCCCACGATCGTGGCCACGCTGGTCCGCCAGAAGGCGGCCACGGCCGAAGAGAACTACGCCCGGACGCTCACCTCGGAGGCCATCAAGAACGGCCTGCAAAAGACCGCAGCGGCCCACCATCTGGAATTGGCGACCACACCGATGATCGGCGCGCAGGGCGTGATCTCCGCGTTGCCCGACTCCTCTCAGATTATCGGGAGGGCCTTCGAGTCCAAGCAGGGCGACCCGGCGCAGTACGCACCCACCGGCGAAGGCTTCGCCATCTTCCAGGTTACCGGGATCGCCGCGGCCCACGCGCCCGACTTTGCCGACTGGAAGAGCCACGTTGCCGACGACTACCGCAACGAGCAACTCCCTGCCCTGCTCACCCAGAAGACCCGGGAGCTGGCAGACAAAGCCAAGAGCATGAATGATCTGGCCAAGGCCGCCAAGGCAGTAGGCGCAACCGTGAAGACCAGCGACCAGGTGGGCCAGGCCGGTCAGGTGCCCGATTTCGGCCAGGTTGGCCAGGTGGCTCCGCAACTCTTCGACATGAAGGTCGGCGACCTGAGCGGACCCATCAATACGGGGAGAACTGGCGTGGTGGCCAAGCTCGTGGATAAGCAAGAGCCCACCGCCGACGAGATCAACCAGAACTTCGACCAGGCCAAGGATCAAATGCTCGATCAGCGCCGCGGAGAGGCCTTCAACGTCTTCCTGAGCACCATCATGGACGACTACAAGAAGCACAACCGCATCCAGATTCCCAAAGCTAAAGGCGCGGCGGTTCCGGCCACTTAGGCAGCGACTTACCGGAAAAAGCACAAAGGCCCGCATCCGTTTAGGACGCGGGCCTTTTTCATGCGTGTGGACGGGGTTTGCCTGACAGGGCATCGCGCACGGCGCCGTTTGCGTCGATACAGCAGTTCTCCAATTGCTGTAAATCGAAGCCACAACCGCCGAGCGGCTTTTTCCTGAAGAAATAGTAACCTAGCACGGCCTTGGAAGGAGCAAATGAAGTGGAGAACTGCTCTAATCAGGGCATGGAATTTCAGCGGTCCTCCGGAATTCTTCTGCACATCACTTCCCTGCCTTCGTATGGCGGCATCGGCGACCTGGGGCCTGCCGCCCATGAGTTTGTCGCCTTCCTCGCCCGCGCCCGGCAGCACCTCTGGCAAGTTCTCCCCCTCGGACCCACCGGCTACGGCAACTCGCCCTATGCGGCTACCTCGGCCTTTGCGGGCAATCCGCTTCTGATCAGCCTCGAATTTCTCTCCGACTGGGGATGGATTGACGGCGAGCGCATCGCCGGCCTCGCCAGCCGTGGTGGGCCTGTGGAATTCGACAAGGTGGTGGAGCGCAAGCTCCCGCTGCTCTTCGAGGCGGCGGAAAATTTCCTTGACCGCGGCCCGCGCGATCCAAAGCTCTCTGAACAGTGGAAGCAGTACCAGGAGTTTTGCCGGACTGAGGCGCTCTGGCTCACCGATTACGCCCTTTATGCCGTTCTATGCCGCCAGTTCTCGACCGGCGCGTGGACAGCCTGGCCTGAGCCGCTGCGCCGCCGCCAGCCGCAAGCCCTAGCTCAGGCAGCCGCACAGCACAGTCGCGCAATCGCCCAGGAACAGGCGCTCCAGTTTGCCTTTTCCCTCCAGTGGAATCAACTCCGAGCGGCTGCCGCGCGCAGCGGAATACGGATTCTGGGCGATGTGGCCATCTTCGTCAACATGGATTCGGCCGACGTGTGGGTTCACCCCGAACTCTTCGAGCTGGATAAAGACCTCAAGCCCATCCGCATCGCCGGTGTGCCGCCCGACTACTTTTCAGCCACCGGCCAGCGTTGGGGCAACCCGCTCTATCGCTGGGACGTGCTCGCTGAGCGGGGCTTCGACTGGTGGATTGACCGCATTCGCCGCGCAGTCCAACTTTATGACATTGTCCGCCTGGACCACTTCCGGGGCTTCGAGGCCTACTGGGCGATTCCCGCCGCGGAGAAGACGGCGGTCAACGGCAAGTGGGTAAAGGCGCCGGGGCTGGCTCTCTTCCGCGCCTTGGAGGCGGTGCTGGGGCCGCTGCCGCTGGTAGCCGAGGACCTGGGGCTCATTACCCCCGAGGTGGACGCCCTGAGGCTAACCCTGGGGCTGCCGGGGATGAAGGTGCTGCAATTCGGCTTTGGCAGCAAGGGAGCGCACATCCACCTGCCGCACCGCTTCACTCCCGCCACCGTGGCCTACACCGGCACGCACGACAACGCCACCACGCTGGGCTGGTGGCAGGCGGCCAGCAAGGCTGAGCACGCCGCTGTCGAGGCTTATGTGGGATCAGTGGGCAATCCTCCCGTGTGGCCGCTGATACGGGCCTTGGAGGCCAGCGTGGCGCAGTTGGCGGTGGTTCCAGCGCAGGATCTGCTTGAGTTTGGTTCCGAGGCTCGCATGAATACGCCGGCTGTGGCCACGGGCAACTGGAGCTGGCGCGCCCCGGAGGCAAGCTGGACGCCGGAACTGGCTGCGCGGCTGGCCACACTGGCTGAAGTAACCGACCGCGACAACGATCCGCTGGGCCGAAAGACAGGGAATAGGGAATAGAAAAGTGCCGGCCCGGACGGAAGGACGAAAGCTAGCCAATGAAAGCTAAACTCCGATGATTACAATCAGTTCCCTGACCCCTGTTCCCTGATCCCTGTTCCCTGCTCTTAGAACGGAATGTCGTCGTCGGAGATTTGGGCTTGCTGGGAGTATTCGTCCTGGCCGCCGGCTGCAGCCGGGGTCCGCTGGTCAAAGCTGGCCGCCGAACTAGAGGAATTGGCCGCCTTGTTGTAGCCGCCCGCTCCCTCTTCGCGGCTGGAGAGCAACACCAGCTCATTGACGATGATCTCGGTGCGATACTTCTTTACGCCGGTCTCCTTGTCGTCCCAACTGCGGGTCTGGAGCTTGCCCTCGACGTACAGCTTGGAGCCCTTCTTCACGTAATCGCGGACGATCTCGGCGGTGCGGTTGAAGACCACCAGGCTGTGCCACTCGGTGTGCTCCTGCCAGTTGCCCTGCGCGTCCTTCTGGTTGCTGCTGGTGGCCAACGTGAGGTTGGCGACCATGACGCCGCTGCCGGTGGAACGAATCTCGGGGTCCTTGCCTACATTGCCCAAAAGGGTGACTTTGTTTACGCTTCTTGCCATTTTCTTGCACTCCTGTAATGAAAAAGAATAGCAGAGAATCAATGTTTGCGGGCAAGTGCGCGGTTGCGCAGCGCCTTGGCCAGGCCAAGCGCCGTCAGCAAGCCGCCGAAAGGAATGCACATCAGGGCGACGATCAGCGCAAACCAGCCGGCGTTGGTGCTGGCCCCGGTGGGCGAGAAACCGCCCAGCAGGGTTTCCAGCAGCACCGCAGCCAAAAGCCCCGCGCCCAGGATCGAAGCGCCCCATTGCAACAGTTGGCGGGCGCCGTCGCCGGCCGGGATTTCGCCGGGGCTGGGCAATTTCGGATTCTGGCGGCTCGTGCTCATGGGTCCTTCTATCCTTGCGCCAGGCGCAGCATCGCATAGGTAATGACGCCGGTGATTGAGACGTAGAGCCACAGCGGAAATGTCCAGCGGGCAACTTTGCGGTGCTGGGAAATCCGCCCGGTCAGCGAGAAGAAGAAAGTAACCAGAATCAGCGGCAGCGCCACGATGGCCAGCAGGATGTGGCTGGCCAGCAGCGGCAGGTAGATCGAGCGCAGAGCCGCGTGGGCCGGGTAGCGCACGTCGCCGTGCAACGCATGATGAAAGATGTAGCTGACCAGAAAGAGCGTCGAAAAGCCAAAAGCCGTCATCATCGCCGCGCGATGCGCCGCAATGCGCCGAGCCCGGATGAACGTATAGCCAATCAGCAGCGCGACGGCGCTCAGGCCGTTGAGCAGGGCGTTGAGCGCGGGCAAAAAGGCAAAGCGTGCGCCGCCCTGATCCGCGGCGGGATGAACGTAGATCAACCAGAAGAGAAAGGCCGTGGCAGCGGCGCTGACGGCGAGAATAGCGGCGATGGCGGAGCGCGTATTGGATTGCGGGGCTGCGGTCGTCATACGTTCCTCACGGTTTCGCAGTGGCGCAGAGCATGAGCGTGGTGAATAACAGGGGCAAATAAAGCACGCTGACCTTCAGCAAATCACGAGCCAACCTGCGGCTTTCGTCCTCGGTTGGGTTGCGCAGGATGCGGGAGAAGCGAATCGTGTAGCCCAGGTAAACCAGGCCCAGCGCGACGGCCAGCACGGCATAGGTCAGGCTGGCCAAACCCAGCCGCCAGGGCGCCAGGCTGACGGGAATCATCGCCACGGCAAAAAACAGCGCCTCGCCCACGGTGGACCAGCCGTCTGGCTGCACGACCGGCAGCATGCGGATTCCGGCGCGGGCGTAGTCGTCGCGATACAGCCATGCAATCGCCATGAAGTGCGGAAACTGCCAGACAAAGAGGATGGCAAACAACGCCACCGCCGGCCACTCCATGCGGCCGCGAGCGGCGGTCCAGCCCAGCAGCGGTCCCATGGCGCCGGGAAACGCGCCGATGAAGGTGGCCAGGGCGGTAACGCGCTTGAGCGGGGTGTAAATGGCCACGTAGGTGAAGGCAGTAAGCAGCGCCAGGGCCACGGTGAGCAGGTTGGTGGTGAGCGCCAGCCAGAGTGCGCCCAGCGCCAGCGCGGCAAGCCCGGCCAGCACTCCCTGGGCCAGCGAAAAGCGCCCGGCGGCCATCGGCCTGTCGGCAGTGCGCTTCATGCGCGCGTCGGTCTTGCGTTCCAGGGCCTCGTTCAGCGCGCCGGCTCCGGCTGAAACCAAGCCGATGCCGAGCAGCGTGTCGAGAAGGCCGCGTTGTACGGTAGAGATGCCGGACTGCATCGAGCCGAGGTAAAATCCGCCCCAGCCGGTCACGAGCACCAGGCCCACGACCTTGACCTTGAACAGCTCGCGAAGGTCGTGGACGAGCGTGGCCGTGGCACCGGCCTCAAGCGCCTGGATGTGCGCCTGACCCAACCTGGAATCAGGCTGGAGAGTCTCCGCCGAGGACGCGGCGTGCTTTACCGAAACAGCGGCCTGGGTGGCTGGAGTCATCGGGATGCGTGAAAACCTCAGCGGTTACGCCCGAAGTGCGTACATGGCCTAAACAGCCTGCGGAAAAACTCGTGAAATATGTTCCAAAAGACGCTTTGTGTCAGGGCACGACTTCAGTCGTGCCGCAAGTCCCGCAAAATCAACGGGCCTTTAGGCCCTGAGGGATGTTTTTCGTGCGTCTTGCTCGAAATTCATCCTTTTCCCGCAGCCTGTAAAGACGACTGACAACTGTTAGCTGTTAGCTGTCAACTGCCGTTTTACTGCTTGCCGAAGCGAATGACAATGCCGGTGGTGAAACCGAGGCTTTCCTGCTGGGTCGAGCCGAAGCCGGTGACGTAGTACTCCGGGGCGACGCGCAGACCAACATTCGGCGTCAGGTTGTACTCCACAGGAATGCTGGCGCTGGCTGCGAAGACATTTGCATCCGGCCAGAGTCCCAGTTCGGTCGAGAGGGTCGTGCTGTGGTTTGTGTCGCCAGAAAAGTTCCCGTGCGTAAACCCGCCCATCACGCGGCCTGAGATCGAATACTTGGGCTGTAGGTAAAAGCGATACGTCGGTCCCGCCAGAGCGGCATATTGGCTGATGGCCGGGTTGGTGATGGCGCTCTGGGTCACACTGTTGTTGTACACGTAGGCGGTGCCGTAGTAGCCGCGGCCATCGACGGTCAGGCCCAGCCGCTCGTCGAAGTAGCGGGTGACGCCGACGTTCCAGGCGTACTCGTGCGCGCGCTCCAGCGTGGAGCCGGGGGTAAAGCGCAGGTAGCCCATGCCGGTGTACGCCTCATAGCGGTGGGCATAAGCCTCGTGAATAGCGGCGGCGCGGCGCTGTGCGCGGCGGGCTCTGATGCGAGCCTGGACGCTCATCTGGCCCTGGGACTCGGCAGCGGACTGTCCGGCCTGGGCCTGATCAGGGGCCGCGGGGTTGCTGCTCGAAGATGAGCTTTGGGCCAGAGCGGTGGTCAGGGCGGCGAAAGCCAGCGCCAGCAGAAGGGCAAGACGGCGAGATGAAGACATCGGTATTGGGTTTCCTCCACGGGAGTACGAAAGCAAGCCTGCACAGTGCTCCCCCATTAGGTATTAAACCACCTCGGGGGAGCCTTGGGGGCGAACCCGCGTTGGATTCACCCCCAGGCGAGGGAATTCGGAGCCGGATGGTTACTTGATCGCCTTCAGATCGGCCTGCAACTGGGCCTGGTCGAAGCCGTCAGGAGAGCCTTTGGCGGTGAGCCAGTCCTGGCCGAAAAGGGTGTGGGCCTCGTCGCAATACTTCTTCCAGAAGGCCAACGTCATGGTCTTCAACTGCCCCCAGGTGATGCAGGTAAAGCCATTTTGGTCGTAGCCGGGGACGAAAACGCAGTGTCCGCCCCAACTGCCTTTCATGGCCTTGGCGCCGCCGTTGGGAACCACGTCCCACACGTCCTGCGTCTGGGCGGTGAGAGGCAGCGCAAGGCCGATGTAGACCCCGCCAAACAAGGCAATGGACTGATGAATCTCGACCAGGTTGGCGGGTTTGGGGTCTGCGAAGGCCAAAAGGCCGTGGCCGGCGAAGCCCTGCTGGCGCCAGTCATTGAGCACGTCCAGTTCGACTCCGCCAGAGTCGGTGTTGGGATTGCCGGGCACATAGCCGTCCCATTTTTCGTAGAAGCTCTCGATGGTGGGGTCAGGGACGGTGGTGATTGAACCGGCGTTGGCGGTCCACACCTGGACGGCGTGGCCCACACCGGCGATGGTGCAGTCGCCCAGGGTGTCGTTGAGCATCATGCCCCAGGAGGTGATGCCCTTGGTCCAGTTGGCGGCTGGCGGCGGTGGCGGCAGCGACGGGGTTAGGTAGTCGCCTAACGCCAGGGTGCGTGTGTCGGTCTTGATGGCCTTGCGGCCTAGTTTCATCTGTGAATGGTCTGCCATGGGGGTGGCTCCTTTTTTGTCAGTTTGAGATGACCGCATCCGGCCCTTGCCGCAAGCGGCGTGGCCAAACTGTGCCAAATCCATCAGGCGTTGTCCAGAGAATTCTTTCTGTTTCTCCTTATGACGAAATGCAGCCTGATTCTCTGCATAAACAGGCCGATAATCCTCTACGATGAAGGGCAACGGAGGCGGCAAAGCGTATGGGTCGAGTTTTTCTGGGAATCCTGCTGGGCATCGTGCTGGTGCCGGTTTGTGTGCTGGGGTGGTTGTGGCTTGGCCGCCCGCCGGTCGCGGTGGCCGATCCGCCGTTGCCGCATGAGCGGCTGCTGACCGGAATGCCGCTTCATGCGCGCATTGACCGCGAGTTGGTAAAAACTCCGCCCATCCAGGCCGATGAGAACAACCTTGTAGCGGGCGCGCAAATCTACCGTGACCAGTGCGCTTCCTGTCACGGCTTTCACGGCAAGCCCTCGCGGTTTGGCGCGCAGATGTTTCCTGATGCGCCGCCGCTTTGGGAAAAGCACCCCCACAGCAATGTGGTGGGGGTCAGCGACGATGCGCCTGGAGAGTCGTACTGGAAGGTGGCCAACGGCATCCGGCTGACAGGAATGCCGAGCTACAAGGGCATACTCACCGAGACGCAGATCTGGCAGGTGAGCCTGCTCGTGGCCAACGCCGACAAGCCGCTGCCCCCGGCGGCAATCGAGATTCTGCGCGGCGAGCCGCCCCCGCCGGCGCCGGTCGCGGCGGGACCGAAACCGAAGAACCGCCAGCCTTGAATTGTTAGAATCGAGAGTATGCCGCTAAGTCGCCAACAGGCTCTTGATTATTTCCACTCCCCCGACCTGATCGGGCTGGGGTTTGAGGCCGACGCCGTGCGCCGCCGCCTGCACCCCGAGGGCGTGGTCACTTACATCATCGACCGCAACATCAACTACACCAACTTCTGCACCGAGTACTGCACCTTCTGCGCCTTTTACCGGCCGCTCAAGGGACCGCGCTCAGAAGAAGGCTACATCCTCGACTTCGATGTGATCTACGACAAGATCGCCGAAACAATCGAGATGGGCGGCACCGGCGTGCTGATGCAGGGCGGCATCCATCCCGACCTCAAGATCGACTGGTTCGAGCGGCTTTTCAGCGGCATCAAGCAGCGCTTCCCGCAAATCTGGCTGCATTGCCTGACGGCCTCCGAGATCCTGGCCATCGCAAAATATTCTGACCTGACCCTGCGCGACACCATCATCCGGCTGCGCGACGCGGGCCTGGATTCCATCCCCGGCGGCGGCGCGGAGATTCTTGACGACGACGTGCGCCAGCGCATTGCCCGCATCAAGTGCAGCACCGGGGATTGGGTCAGCGTCCATCGCCTGGCGCACCAGTTGGGCATGCGCACCACGGCCACCATGATGTTCGGCGTGGGCGAAACCTTCGAGCAGCGCATCAATCATTTTGAAGTTGTGCGCCGCTTGCAGGAGGAGACGGGCGGATTCACGGCCTTCATCCCCTGGAGCTTCCAGCCCCACAACACCGCCCTCGGCGGCCGCGGCTGGGAAGAAGCAACCAGCGTCGAGTACCTGAAGGTACTGGCAATCTCGCGCCTCTATCTCGATAACATCGAAAACGTGCAGGCAAGCTGGGTCACGCAGGGATTAAAAGTCCTGGAGTTAGGTCTTCACTTCGGCGGCAACGACGTAGGCTCGGTGATGCTGGAAGAAAATGTAGTGAAGGCCGCGGGAACGTCCAACTGCACCACGGAAGAAGAGCTGCGCCGCATCATTCGCGACGCCGGCTTCAAGCCCGTCCAGCGCGACACCCTCTACCGAACGATGTTTTTGAGTTGAGGTGTTCTTGCTGATTCTGGAGGCTGTCAGATGATCTATCTGATTGGAGTGAATCACGACCAAGCAGCACGAAGTATATGCGGTCAAGTCCTAACGAATTGCCAGATACAATTCCAATCCGTGGTCGAATCAGCCATTGAATCGGTTCATCCAGACTTGCTCGTGGAAGAAGATCATCCAGACTGGCTTCTAAAAGCAAAATCGGTATCGATTCTTTTGGCAATTGCCAATAAAAATCAACCACGTATAGGACATATTTTTGTGGATCCGAATGACTGCGGAAGAAAAGCAATCGGCTATAAAAAGTGGGAACAGATTATCCGCCTTAACGAAATCAACAGCCTTCTGATACCAAACAACAATGAGTCAGAACTCGAAAATCTTGCGCGTGCGCATGAAATTGCTCATCAGTTTCCTATCCGTGAACAATTCTGGCTAGCAGAACTCAGGAAGAAGACAGCGAGTAATATTCTATTTGTCTGCGGCGATATCCATCTCTACACATTCACAAGGCTACTCGCAACTAAGAGAATCGCTTTCAGCGTCTTCGCCAAGGGAATTGGCGTTAACGATACTAATAAAATTGAATACAAGGCACTGAAGTACGCGCAAGACAATAATATGTTTTACGAAACTGATTGTTTCTGTCAAAAGGCATAACGATAGATTTGTAGCTTTTATGCTACACTTATCCTCGTGATCGAACTCGTCCACTACCAGCAAGAGAACGGACGACACCCGTTCAGAGAGTGGATCGCTACACTTCGCGACTCCATGGCAAAGGTTCGCATCGCTGCCAGACTCCGCCAGATTGAATCGGGCAATCTGGGCGATTCAAAACCGGTGGGAGAAGGCGTAACGGAGTTGCGCATCGATGTTGGTGCTGGGTACCGGGTTTATTGTGGACGGCACGGCCAGCACTGGGTGATTCTTCTTTGCGGTGGAGACAAGAGCAGCCAAGTGAAAGATATAGCCCGCGCCAAAGAATTCTGGGCAGATTGGAAGCGGAGGCAACGATGAAAAAGCTCGTCGGCGTCAGTTCTCACCACGAATGGGAAGTTGAGGAGTTGCGCAAGGATCGGGAGTTTGCTGTTGAGTATTTGATTGCAGCCATGGAAGCTCTTGATAACCCCGAGGAGCGCGCCGGCGGACTGATCATGCTGCGCGCTGTGGCGGAGGCTTACGGCGGTGTAGGCGTAGTGGCGGCACAGGCGGGCATCAGCCGGGAGTCGCTTTATCGCGCGCTCTCGCCGAAAGGCAACCCGACGCTGAAGACGCTGATTGCCGTTCTGAAGACTGTTGGGTTGCGGCTCTCGGTCACGCCTGAGCCGCACCTGCGCGCCTCGCGGGCAAAAGCTCGCGGCGAGGGTGCCGCGGCTTAGTGCGATTCCAGAGTCAGCGCATCCTTGCCGAGGGGCCCGAGTTTGTGGCACACTTGCAACCATGGGAAGCAAAGACAAAGGTAGAAAAGAAGTCAAGAAGGCGCCCAAGCCGAAGCCTAAACCGGAACCCAGCCACAGGCGCGAAACATTCACGCCAGCCCCGCCGAAGTAGGATCGACTCCCGCCCGCCTCACCGGAGTGCCGCGCAATCGACGCGGAAGGGATAGTTGTGCCCGGAAGGCCTTCTTGCGCCATCGGCCCAATTTGGGCAACCCGGCTGCCACAATAGCTTTTCAACAGCCTTGCCGAGCACCCATCACGGTAAATCCCCGTCAAACGCGTTAGCTTGAAGACAGGTCCTTCACCAGGGGGTTTACCCGTGCGCTGGAAATCTGCCGCAACGCTGTTTGCCGCTGCTCTGCTTGTAACAGCAGCCGTAGCGCAGGAGCCGGCAATTCTCGTCCCTGCTTCGGCCGCTACCACCGTGCCTGCCGTGCAGCCGCCGGGCCGTCCGGCCATCGGTGTCGCGCTGGAGGGCGGTGGCGCCTTGGGCTTGGCGCACATCGGCGTTCTGCAATGGCTTGAGGATCATCACATCCCCGTCGACCGCATCTCCGGCACCAGCATGGGTTCGCTGGTCGGCGCCCTCTATGCCACGGGCAGCACACCGGCCCAGATGCGCGCGCTGGCCGTCAGCGATGCCTTCACCCACGTCTTCTCCCTGCAATCTCCCTATGCCGACGCCAGCTTCCGCCGGCGCCAGGATCGCCACGAGCTTCCCGAGGCATTTACAGTCGGCCTCCGCCATCATCTGATCCTGCGCAACGCCCTGCTCTCCGATCGCGGCGTCAACGAATTCCTCGCCAGCAATATGCCCGACTACAACCGTCAGGAGCTGGACTATGACCGGTTCCCCATCCCTTTTCGCTGCGTAGCAACTGACCTGAACACCCTCCAATCGGTCACTTTTTCCTCTGGGCCGTTGCCCCAGGCCGTTCGCGCCTCCATCTCCATTCCCGGCGTCTTTCCTCCGGTTCAGGACCGCAACGGCCACTTCCTGGTCGATGGCGGCATCCTCGACAACCTGCCCACCGACGTTCTCAAGCACGACCTGCACGCCGATGCCATCATCGCCATTCGCCTTGAGGATGCGCCCCTGGCCAACGCCGACACCCTGTCCATCGTTGGCGTACTCGACCGCGCTTTTGATGCCGGCATCCAGCGCAATGCCGCACAGGCCGCGCGGCTCGCCGATGTGGTGATCAATGTGCCGACGGGCAGCTTCTCCGCCACCGACTATACCCGCGCCGCCCAACTGATCGACGCCGGCTACAAGGCCGCCGAGCAGAGCCGCACAGCCCTCTTGCGTTACGCTCTCGACGACAGCGGCTGGAAGACCTACTTGGCCGCGCGCGAAAGCCGCCGCCGTCCGTCGCCCGGCTTGCTGCGCCAACTCCGCGTTGAAGGTGGAGAGCCGGGAGCCGTCCGCCAGGTTCTTGCCGACATGAAGCCCCTTGAGGGCCAGCCCATCGCGCCCGCCACCACCATCGACGCCCTCAAACGCATCCAGTCCAACGGCGGAATCTCCGCTACTTGGGAGACCTTTGCCCCTCAGCCCGCGCCGTCTGCCTCCGGCGCCCCCAACTCAGGCTCTCCAGCCCCCGACTCGGGCATTCTGGTCCACCTCAGCAAAGACCGCACCGGCCCGCCCTATCTGCTGATCAGCCCCGAGCTGGCCTCTTCCACGTCGAACATCAGCCGCGCCGAAATGACCCTGCGGCTGGTCGATCAAAACCTCGGCGGCTTCGGCTCCGAGCTGCGCGCCAACGCCCGCATTGGCTACATGACCGATCTCTCCGCCGAGTACTACCGCCTGCTCACTCCCGGCGGCTATTTCCTTGAGCCCCGCACCAGCCTTCTTCGCGCGCCGGTCTACATCTGGGCCAACCAGAGGCGCGTCGCCGAGCGCTTCCAGCAGAATCTCGGCGCTGGCATCGAAGCCGGCCGCACCTTTTCCAATCAGTTGCAAATCTCGGCTGACTGGCGCGCTGAAAATACACGCTGGGACCTGACATCCGGCTCGGGCGGCGGGCCGTATCTCAGTGGAACCGCGCAAACCGGTCTGCTGCACATCAATATCGACAGAGCCACAGCCGGCGTCTTCTCGCCGAACGGCTACCGTATGGCCGCCTCGGCCGGCGCGTTCTACCACGCCGTCGGAAGCTCAAACGCGCCGCTGGTCAAGCTTTCCTTTAGCGCAACCCGCTCCTGGAAAGAGACCAACATCTTCGGCATCAACGGGGAGATCAACTCCTACCTGCGCGCCAACGTCGCTCAGCCCTACCGCTTCACGCTCGGAGGACCAATGCGCCTCTCCGCCTCTTCATTTGATGAGTACCGGGGCACCGACACGTACCTGGCCCGCGCCGGCTATATGCACCGCCTCGCGGCTTTGCCCACCGGCCTCGGACATGGGCTCTACGGCGTTTTCAGCTATGAGGCCGGCGAGACCTGGTCGCCGGAAACAGCGGCGATTTTGCGCCAGGATGGCCTCCTCGGAGTGATAGCCAACACGCCAATCGGCCTCTTCACCTTCGGCGTTTCCGACGGCGACGCCGGACATCGCAAAGTCTTCGTTACCCTGGGCCGCTGGTTCTGAGGATTGTGAATTACGATTGGGAGGAACGATATGCGTATGCACAATCCGCCACACCCGGGTAAAGTTCTTCGGGAATTCCTGGGCGACATTGACGTAACGACTGCCGCAAAGCATTTGCAGGTTTCTCGCGCAACGCTTTCCCGCATTCTCAACGGCAAGGCCGGTATTTCGGCTGATATGTCGCTGCGCCTTTCCGCCGCGTTCGGAACCCACGCGGAGATCTGGTACGAGCTGCAAACCGACTACGACTTGTGGCAGGCATCCCGAAAAAAGCAGCCGAAGATCGAGCCTTTTAGCCGCGCTGCGTAGGGCCCGGTTTCCAGAATCGAGGTATGCGCCGGGTGCCCCGCCCTTTCCGCTTCTTTCCGCGGAAAGGGTGGGAGACCACGAACCTCTGACCGAATGCGGCCCACACGCAAGAAGGCCCTCCCATTGCGGGAGGGCCTTCTTGCGTGTGAAATTCCTTCGAGTCGCGGCTTACGCCACCACGTCAATGCCCATCGAGCGGGCGGTGCCCCTGATGCTCTTCATGGCCGTCTCGACCGAGGCGGCGTTCAGATCGGGCATCTTCTGCGTGGCAATCTCGCGCACTTGTTTTTCGGTCACCTTGCCGATTTTTTCCTTGTTCGGCGTGCCCGAGCCCTTGGCGATCCCGGCGGCCTTCAACAGCAGAACCGCGGCCGGCGGCGTCTTGGTGATGAAGCTGAAGCTGCGGTCGGCATGGACCGAGATGACGACTGGAATGACCAGCCCTTCCATCTCCTTGCCCTGCGTGCGCGCGTTGAACTGCTTGCAGAACTCCATGATGTTGACCTGCGCCTGACCCAGCGCGGGGCCAACCGGCGGCGCCGGCGTGGCTTTGCCGGCAACGATCTGCAGTTTGACGTAACCCGTAATTTTCTTCGGAGCTGCCATGATGTGTTCCTTTGGAACCAGCTTCTAGCTTCTGGCTTCTAGCTATTGGCTGGAGATTTTCCTTGTTCAAATTTTGGTGTTGGCGCCGCAGCGTTCGCTCGCAACCGGAACCCGCCAGGTGGGCACATCCGGCTAGAAGCTGAAAGCTAGTAGCTAGCAGCTAAAACCAACTACTCAATCTTTTCCACTTTGCCAAACTCCAGCTCAACCGGAGTGGAGCGTCCGAAGATGGTCACCATGACCTTCAGCGTCTCGCGATCTTCGTTGATCTCATCCACCACGCCGTTGAAGTTGGCAAACGGCCCGTCGGTAATCCGGACCTGCTCGTTCTTTTCAAACTTGATCTTGAGCCGCGGCTTGTCCTTGGCGGTCTCTGAACGGAAGAGGATTCCACTCACTTCGTCCTCCGTCAGCGCCACCGGCTTGTCGCCTGTGCCCAGAAAGCCCGTCACCTTGGGCGTGTCCTTCAACACGTGCCACATTTCGTTGTCCAGTTCCATCTCGACAAGCACGTAACCGGGCAAAAAGACCCGTTCCACAGTGCGTTTCTTGCCGTTGATAATCTCCGTCACCGGCTCGGTGGGAATCATCACCCGGCCCACCTTGTCGCCCAGCCCGAAGGCTTCCACTCGGCTCGCGATCGACTCACGCACCTTGCGCTCAAAGCCCGAGTAGGCGTGCAGTATGTACCACCTGAAGCGCTCGTTGCGTTCCGGCGGGGTCTGCGCCTGAGGAGCTATCGGCTCGGCGGCTTGTTCAGTCTGTTCGGCTTGTCCTAATTCTTCTGCCATCATGCTCTCGTTTCGCGGCTGCAGTTACGGCTAAAACCCGCCCAGCCTGCCCAGCAACGCATGCAGGCCGTACTGGAAGATCGTGTCCACCACGAGAAAGAACACGCCAAAGATGAAAACCGCGATGATCACAACCGTGGTTGTGGATTCCACTTCCTTGCGCGAGGGCGTGACCACCTTGCGCAACTCCGCGCGCACATCGCTCAAGAATCGCGTGAATTCTTTCCACTGGTCAACCACGCTGCCGAAAAACTTTGACACGGGATTTTGCCCCTGCCGCTTTACCGGCTGCTGCCGCACTTCGCCGTTCACGATTGTTGCCTTCGTTGCCATGCTATGTTCCTTCGCGCCGGGCATCGCGCCGGGCGCATCCCAACTCAATCTGGCAGGGGCGGAGGGATTCGAACCCCCAAGTTCGGTTTTGGAGACCGACAGTTTAGCCGTTGAGCTTACGCCCCTGTACGAGGGAACAGGGATCAGGGAACAGGGATCAAACTTGCGTGGCCGAATTCGGCTTGCTGTTCCCTATTCCCTGTTCCCTATTCCCTGCCTTACTTCGCTTCCTTATGCACCTGGTGTTTGCGGCAGCGGTTACAGAACTTCTTGAACTCCAGACGGCCAGTGGTCGTCTTCTTGTTCTTCGTCGTCGAGTAGTTCCGCTCCTTGCACTCAGTGCACTGCAATGTGACGATTTCCCGCATTCAAAAATCCTTCCAATTGTCAGGGACCAGCTTCTTTGGTCGTTCTGTTCCCTATTCTCTGTTCCCTGTTACTTGATAATCTCCGAGATGGTGCCAGCGCCCACCGTGCGGCCGCCTTCGCGGATTGCAAACCGGAGACCCTTTTCCAACGCCACCGGCGTAATCAGCTCCACCGTCAACTGCACGTTGTC
>Ga0181535_10000096_pt1 | contig 128762 bp, 112 predicted proteins | sample PEATcosm2014_Bin_44_FD_119774 | JGI IMG/M metagenome (GOLD analysis project Ga0181535, IMG submission 119774) | Peatland microbial communities from MTU Mesocosm Facility, Houghton, MI, USA - PEATcosm2014_Bin17_30_metaG | ecosystem: Environmental > Terrestrial > Soil > Wetlands > Peat | place... | reverse complement strand
GCTGCGCAGGGGTGCGGCTGCTTGGGATTTCAATCCACGTGCCCGCACGGGGCACGACCCCACACGTAGCCTCACGCGCCTTAAATCAGTAATTTCAATCCACGTGCCCGCACGGGGCACGACTGCAAATTATCTGATCATTTGTATGGTGGAATAAACGGATAATCGTTTTTCAAATAGGAAACCGGGTTCAAAATTTTGGATCTTTTAAATAATCTGCCGGCTTTTCCATTTTTTCTCTATCGCAGTTATTCGCGATAAATTTTGGCGATCCCTGATAACTGTTAAATAAACAATTTGAAAATTCTCCGCGAACCTTCAGGGATGACCATGGTCGCTTCCGGTTCGCAGCCATCATGTTACCAGCAGCCCTTCAGGATCATACCCGGTCTTATTTCCCAGATGTTCAACCCGATGCTGCCAGTTGGACCCCAGATAATAAAACCGGATACTGTCCCGGTCCTTATCCATAATCCCGCTCAGGGAATGTTTAAGCTTTGCAAACCGGGTGGGATCGACAAGACATTCAAAGACAGAATTCTGTACCCGTTGTCCGTAATTCACACACTCTTTCGCGACCTGCCGAAGTCTCCGTCGGCCCTCGGGAGTTTCCGTGTTTACGTCATAGGTAACAAGAACCATCATTATCGATACCTCAGTTCATGAAAAACGGCGGATAGCCGTCGATATCCCCGCGCAGGAACCGGGCCATCAGGAGGGCCTGGACATACGGCAAAATACCGATCTCAATCTTCTCGGTGAGGTACGGATGCGTGATCTCGTCCTGCTTCCTCTTCTGCCACGCACCCAGCACGGCTTTCCGCCCCTTATCCGTCAGGAGGATCCCGCCGCCCTCTTTTTTCAGGAAATCATCGCTGCATACCTGCTGCAGATTCACCAGGTTCAGCGCGAGCCGATCCGCAATGAACGGCCGGAGTTCTTCCATCATATCCAGCGCAAGGCTCGCCCGCCCGGGCCTGTCGGTGTGGAAGAAACCTACATAGGGATCGAGTCCAACCGTTTCCAGCGCAGATTCAACATCATGCGCAAGAAGCGTATACAGAAACGAGAGCAGGGCATTCATGTTGTCGCGGGGAGGCCGGCGGTTTCTCTCATGAAAGAAGAAATCGTTCTTCTGCTTGAGGATCAGCTCATCAAACACATCAAAATAAAACTTCGCGCAGTTCCCTTCAATGCCCCTCAGTGCATCCGCATTGGGGCAGTCATCGATCTTTGTCAGGTTCTCGATGATGAGATCATCAGCATGCCGGATCGTTTCGCACCGGATTGCATCTCCATGATCGCGGATGCCCCGCCCAAGGACCGTCCGGCAGTTCACGATCTTTGCTGCGATGAAACACTTTGCAATATCCAGTGATGATTCAGGAGAATCTGCAACGCGGTACTGGGTACGCCTCAGCAGGACATTGCCCCGGACCCGCCCGTTCACCCGCCCGAGAAATTTTCCGTGGGGTGTGAGGAATGAGAGCCCGACATTGTTGTCTGAGCACAACTGCATCAGATTCGGGGTCGCACCCATGTAACCGAAACAGACAATTCCTTCAATGTTGTGGATGGGAATCCGGAATTTCTCATCAGATCCTACCTTTACGATGACATTCTCCCCGTCACGATGAAGATAGGATTCGGGGGTTGTGACATAGAGAGTGTTGAGAAGTTTTCTCATAATGGTGTTCCTGACTGGATGGATTGCATTCTCCGCTATGCTGACATGGTTTCACTCGTCAAGAGCGCATGCCTCGCTGACATGTTTCCCGATATAATTATTGACAGAACTTTTCTTTTTCGTCAATTTCGGGACACAGACATCAACAAGCGAACACAGGGAACAGTTCTTTCCGCTATCTGCTTCCGGAGTAATTCCGTCCCGGAAAATCCTGTGCATCTCATTGGCCAGTGTTGAGACAAGTGTCCGCAACTCATCCGTAATTTCCAGGTGTTGTCTCCTGTGGATCTCGTTGTAATAGAAATCGGCTGAGACAATCTGAATGCCGAACATCTCCTCAAGACACATTGCCTGTGCACACAGTTGGACCTCGTCGCGCTCATCAATCTTCGGCTTTCCCCGTTTGTACTCCACGGGTTTCATCAGCCACAGACCCTCATGATCGGAAATCGGGATTCCATCATCAGATCGGGTGTACTCGATCACATCCGCAATACCGGTAAGTCCGAGCGTGTACGAGACAAGGGGAAATGCCCGCGAGATGACGGTATCCCCCCGTGACTCGTTGAAGAACGGATCATCGACCCGCTCATGGACGAAATGCCCCTCCTGCGTACGGAGATTGTCCTGCCACTGCTGTTCGACATGAATCAGCGCCCACTGCCGCTTGCAGAAACAAAAATGCTGGATACCGGATAACGAAAGCAGCTCGTCATCGGTATACCGGGTTCCACTCATAACTTTTCGATAACCTCGACTCCCTTGGGAACATCTTTTGCTACTGTGACTTTGTAATCATTGAACGAACGCGGAGGAAGATCCTTTGACAACCGTTCGACTTTGATCTTGTCGAACAGGATATGCGACTGGCAGCACCCGAGTTCGCTGTCATGCTTGAAGACGATCAGTTTCCTTGCGGAGAGTTTACCCCGGGATGCGGAATGATCGTGCTCGAACATGTTGACAAGGCTCTCCCAGAGCAGGGCGAGATCTTCTTCGGAGAAGCCGGTTGTTTTCTTTGCGAGATTCGCAGATACATAACCCTCAACACGGTACAGGCCGTAGGGGACAATCTGTTTCTTGCCCATCGTCTGGCCCTTGTCGGCATCCTTCGCATTTGCCACGGCCTGCCTTGTAATTGTTACTTCCTGCTGGAAGATCGGGTCCTGGCTTCGGGCAAAATTAAGCTGGACTGGACCACGGACCTGGCCGCAGTTTACTTCAGTTGTCATGACCGCACCGAAAGCACGGATATCGAAAAAGTTCTGGCACATGAATTTTGTAAGTTCTTCATCCTTGGGTTTTTTCGAGTCGGGCTTCCTCTTGAGGGCAGCATATGCTTTTGTGTGCTGTTCGTTGAGCACAACACCATCTTTCACATAGATGTCGTAGCCCTCTTTCCCTTCTTTTACTAGGTCAACATAATCCCGGATCTTCCGCTTGAGGCAGACATCGGTCACGATACCGTAGCCGGTCTGTGGATCGACCCGGGGCATGTTCCCCATATCGGGATCGCCATTTGGGTTCCCGTTCTCGACATCGAATAACAATACAAATTCATACCGGTTCTTGATTGGTTCGCTCATTGATCTCCCTCCTTCTTTTCCTCGCTGTTCTCTTTCTTCTTGAAAAACGCCTTTTTCTGGTGATAGTACCCGAGCATGAACATCCCCTGCTCTTCTTGGTTCAGATAAGCCGGGAATTTGTCAACGCCATCAAGTACTTCCACGATCCACTGGTTCGATTTGAACCCCCAGTCCGATTTGGCGATGTGATGCTGTGCCAGTTTCAGCAGGACCGGGAACACGACAGACGGTGTTGTCGATGCACTGCTGAAGTACTTGCTGTTGATCGTGCTCTTCAGATCCTTGTTCGAATCGCTCTGCGCCTTCTCCAGCACCGCAAACAATCTTCCGAGGCGGTATGGAACACTTGTGCTCTCTTCGTTCAGACTCACGGTAATCATATCCTCTTCATGGTTTCCTCTCGTTCGTGCAAGACGGATCAGGCATGCCTTGATGAATCCGGCCCGGGCATAATTGATCGATCGCTCGACTTTCACCCGGTTCAGGATCGCGTTGTACATCGGCACCGGGTAAGGCGTGTTCTCAAGAATCGAACGCATCAGGAGCCCCCCGAGAAGGGGCGATGATGCATTGTCACTGGAATTCTGGGGGACTATCTGTTTCAGGAGCCAGTACACGGAGATTAATTGCGGCCCACGATCGTCCCGCTCTATCTCCATGTCGAGGTGATGGCGTGCGACACTCTTGATAAAATTTCCGAAACTATCCTCGTACCAGAAACGGACAGCGAGCCGGGCATTGTTCGGTGCCAATCCAAGAATATAGAAATTCGTCTTATCTGGCACACCAAGATCTTTATCTTCCAGATTCTTCCCGCTCCGGACTTTCTGGAGAATGTCACTGACCAACTGGCGGGTTTGGAGGTCCTGTTTTTTTATTTCGCCCTTGTTCTTATCCTCACCGGATTCTTCTGGCTCGTCAACTGGATCGATGAAGAAATGGGTAAGGTTCGCGCAGGTTTTCTTGGTGGTTTCAGCCCAGAAAACCGTTGAGGTGTCACCGATCTGGATCCGGTTCTTGCTCTCCCGTTCGAGCAGGTAGTTCAGTGCAGTGGTGTACTTGAACATCACCGATTCGCTGATCGGGGCGTTGAAACTCTGTTCTTTGTTATATGAACAGAATGCAGGATCATTGAACCCAACTAACGTGGCCCCTGCCGATTGAGCACCATACACTCCTTTGATTTTTTGGTGGACCCGTGCGATAGGTTCCTTTTTACCGCTGACAAGACATTGTGCAACCTCCGCTGTTCCTTCTGATGAAGAACGAATGTAATATGAATCCCACAGTTGCCGAACTGATGGGGTTTGATGAAGGTAGATGCCACCAATATCGAATACGAAAAAACCACCTGCAAGGATCTCATCCTTGTATTCGGAAATTTTGGAATTCTTCAGGGAGTTCTCCGGATTCCATCCATCAAGGAATTTCAGAAACGATACTATCCCGGCATCTATTGCAGAATCAAGGAGTGAATGATGAAGAGTCCTGAACTGCTCATAACATTCACGGGATCTCTTTGATACAACGATCTTTTCTTTTTCAGTCTCTTCCAGAATTGTCAGGAAATCTTCTGAAGAGAACCCTTTTTTAGGATCTGCCTTTATTTTTTCAATGCCAAAGATGTATTTTGCATTATCACAGGCAAAATACGGAGTGACAGATACCGCCCGGGATTTTTGGTACGGGACTTCCATCATTTTAGGCTGCTTTTTTTTCCCATCAGTACGGAGATCAAGAATGTTGGTAAGGTCTCCATCATTTGAAATGACCAGAGCAAACGAAATTTTTGCAGGGCTGTAACCAGTTTTGGGAATTTTGACAGAATTATCTCCCGCCAGAATGTCATAATACCGGACGAGCGATTGTACTATCACGAGTGAACGCCTCCCCTGAGGCACTTCTGCACATCGATCACGCCATCGTTCATCTCTGCCCGGAAGAAGACCGGGTTCATGTTGTCGGCAAAATCAATGTCCCAGAGCATGAGCCCGAGATCCTTCTTCCCTTTCAGCTCTGATGTGGGAATCTCATCCTCAATGAACTCGAACTGAACGGGGAACTCGCGGCACCCGAAGTAAGGGTGGTGGAAACACTGACCTCTCCGCATTCTCCTGATAGCGATATTGTAGTGTTTCTCCACGGTATCTTCGGGACCGGCCTTGTCGGTCCGATTAAAGTGCGCTTCGATACAGTAACAGACATCGCGGAGAACCATCGATGCCCGCTGAACCCGTTCATCGTTTGAATCCTTGAAAAGAACAGCCTCTTTTCCTGAAAACGCACTTTTCACTTGGGCAAGTGGAATCTTTCCCAGCACTTCGTTCCTTCGGATGTTGTCGAATTTTACCGGCTTCATCACATGAATCCGGTCAATCTCCCACGTTATCGCAGGCTTCCAGTAAATCGCTTCAAGAATTCCCCGGGCAGCCGAAGGGGTCATCACATCGTAGCTGACCCGCTCGACTTTCATCTCGGGACGCGTGAAGCAGGCGTAATCTCCCCAGACTTTGAGTTTAATACCAAATCCGATATTCACCACCTCCTTACGTAATCAACAATGATCCATCGTAACCGGCATACTGCCGGAGTTTCAATCCAGTTTCATCGGAATAATCCTCACAGGATCGCAATACGTAAAACCGGTCACCAATCGTTTCAATCAGGTTCATCCGTTCCATATCCCGGAATTCATTGGGATAGATACTGACCGAATACCCTTGGAGTTCCCGTACGAATTTCCAGGGAAATTCTGCTGTGCGTAATTTTGCAATCGTATCTGTGGCGTGTTTGTCATAGGGTATGATCAGGTCTTTAGTTCCCTCCTCGATTATCTGAAATTCATCCGCGATATCCTCAAACGGGAATGCAAGTTCACCAGACCGCTCTTCGAGCTGGCGAAGGATTTTTTTCTCGTCCAGTCCGTCATCTTCCTTGTAGTGATATAAACGCCGGAAGTAATCCGCTACGGTCGGGAGCGAGAGCGGGTCATTCGATTCTGTAAGAGTCATCTCGCCAATTTCTGCAACGAGACTCTGCCATGAGGTTGCCTTTCCGTAAGATTCCGTTGATTTGAAAATGTAGACCTCTCCTTTCTCTGGCAATTTCCCTTCACGGTTGCACCTCCCGGCAGCCTGTGCAACCGAATCGATACCGGTCATGGTCCGGTACACAACCGGGAAATCGATATCAACCCCAGCCTCGATCAATTGCGTTGAGATGACCCGGCAGTCTTTCCCCTCGCGAAGCCGGGTCTTGATATCTGCGATCGTTTTCCTGCGATGGACCGGGCACATCCGGGCACTGAGATGATAACAATTTCCGGAGTCTTTGATGGCATCGTACAGTTTCTTTGCATGATTTCGGGTATTCACGATGCACAGCACCTGTTCGTGTTTCTTCAGCCGAGAAGAAAGTTCCGCATCGCTGAGCGGGCCAAGATTCGTCACGTTCACCCGCTTAAAAGTTTCATACAATCGATCCGGCGATTGCATGATCTCCCGAGGCCGGGCTTTTTCATCGAGCAGATCTCCCAGTCGCGGCTGTGTTGCGGTACAAATCACGACGGTTGCACCATAGTTGCGCACAAGTTCCGATAATGCAGCAAGACAGGGAAACAGGTACCCTGTCGGGAGCATCTGCGCCTCGTCAAGTATAATCACGCTCTTTGCTAGGTTGTGCAGTTTCCGGCAGCGTGACCTTTTGTTGGAGAAGAGCGATTCAAAAAACTGGACATTGGTCGTGACAACAATCGGCATGTCCCAGTTCTCGGTTGCAAGCCGGAGAGAGTCTTTGCCGGTATCCAGATCTCCGGTATCAACTGTTGCCGGATCAAAATTACTGTGATGCTCCAGCACATTCTGCCCCCCGAAAATATTCCGGAACACTTCGGCATTCTGTTCGATAATGCTGGTATACGGGATTACGTAGAAGATCCGTTGCAGGTTATTCTTTTTCAGATGTTCAAGCGCAAATGCCATTGAGGATAGGGTCTTTCCTCCACCGGTTGGGACTGTCAGACTGAAAATTCCCGGTGGAAACGAGCCGGCCTGAACGCACTGCTCGAAAATATTTTTCCGCTCGCGGTTGATGAGCGAATCTTCCGCACCGGAATTAATTTTCTGCATGTGAGTTTCGAACTTCTTATTCAGGATCTCAAACGATTCGTATTTTTTTCGTGTTGAGGATCTTTCCGGACTTGAAAAATTTTCTGTGTCAAGAGAGTCTGCATCGACAAGGCATGAGTAGAGCATCCGCGTGAAGAATGAGACACTGAAACCGGTTTTGTGGGGGAGCGGACGTAATTTAAACGGACCAACTTTTTGTGTGTCAAAAGAGATTTCGTTGTGATAAGCAGAATAATCCGGTAATTTTTCTTTCTGCAACCGTTCGCAGAGTCCCCCTTCAACGCTCCCGTAATTCAACAGGCCTCCATGATGGCCGGCAACAAGGTAAGCAAACATCAGCCCTGCAGCGTACTGGTCATTTTTGAATAGCCGGGTTGCTTCAATTGCACCGGCTGTTGAGTGGTCGACAGCGGTCTTATTTCCTTCAAGACGATTCTGGAATTCACGAGAATATTTTCCAAGATCGTGAAACAGACCGCTCGTATATGCCAGATCTCCAGCATTGAAAACCTGCGCAAAATCTCGGGAGAGTGCTGCAACTTTTGTCAGATGATCCTTAAGCGGCTGCCAGTCAGATTTATCAGGATTTTTTGTTGAGTGTGCGTAATACATGGTAGATTCTTTTTATAATGATGAGGTCAGATCATTCGCAGCAGATTATATTATAATGAATAATTTTTGATTGCTGCATTTACCCTTAAATATTACCCCGCGCAGTGTGAAAGTGAAACCTGAATTACGCAGATCCCGGTCCTACCCCTAAAACCCCCACGAGCGAGGAGTTCCGCCGCCCCCGAAGGGACGCCCCCGCGGCGGATCACATGAATAAATTTCCGGGAAAGATCGTTCCACCGCAAATCCCATTCAACCGCCTGTCACACTATCGCAACCGGGGGATGCCCGTGCGGCGGGGGCGGAGCCCCCGAGAGCACGCTCTGCTCGAAAAATCCTTGCAGCAACACCCTCTGTGAATTTCGCCTTCGCCGATGGTAAAACTCATCAAAACCATTGCATCCCGCCATTCGGATGCCGTTCCTGACCTGATGGAAGCACGGGAGTGGCAGATCCCTGACGTTTTCCCGGAAAAATCGGGTCGCTTTTTTCCAATCAGGAACCCCCTTTATTTTCGGGCAATAAACGCATTTTTTAGCCCTCTCAACGCTCTGTATGACCAATTGCACTCTCTCTTTTTCGTGATGAAAGGAACGCGGCTAAATTGCACGGTTTTTTTCAGCTTAAAATGACCGGTTTCAACAAATAACGATTTAAAACAAAAATCGTGGAGAGGATTGGCACCATTTCCACTGGAGTGTTCCGGCCTCGGATCCAGCCTGAAAACTCTCCGTCGGAGAATGGATCATGGGAAAGGGTATGTCCGGCCACCGCCTCCCCTTTATAAGGGAGTCCTGCCCAAGATATGGAGCGGCACACTACCGGGCGTGCAGGTTCGTGTAATCATTCGGCCCCCCCCATTTGAGATCGTCCACGCAAGAGCTCAAGGATCCGGGAGATGTCGCCAGGCCCGCTCGTGCCGGGTGCAGAGCCGGTATTTCTAACGTTTGAATCAACACTCAAACGTCTTAACAAAATCATTCACAGGATTATAATTTTATCAATTCTCGCTTTGTCATTGAGGTTTTCCCGATACATTTTCCGATCAAATCAGTAAGGTACTGCCCTCCCTCTTCATTGACAAGCCCCACCTCCACCGGATCTTTTTGGGAGGCTTGTTACGATTATCGAAATAAATCCGCATTCCCGTTGTTAAAACATCAGGGTCTATTCCTCGCCCGGATCCTGATCCGGAGAGGTCTCCCCCTCCGCATGCTGGTTCTTGTGCTGCCGCTGCGCCTCTTTCTCCCGGTCGAGTGCGTCGGGATCGATGTGCCACTCGGTCCGGCGCAGGAGGCCATGCACGGTGCTTGCCTCCCGGGTCGTAAGGCCGGCCCTGCCAAGAATGCGGCGGATCATGATCATCGTGTTCTCGCGCTTGAAGGCCGGGTGGTGCACCTCGTCCAGAAACCGGTCGATATGCCGGTACAGGTGGCCCATCTCGTAGGGTGAAGCCAGACGGTACTGGGGCGGCGGGAAGTTCGCGAGCTCGTAGCAGACAATCCCCACCGCGTGGGAAAGGTTCATGATCGGGTACTCGTCAGCGGTCGGGATCGTGCAGATCATGTCGCTCCTTTTGACCTCGTCGTTATTGAGCCCCCAGTTCTCGCGCCCGAAGAGGATCGAGACCCTTCCCTCCGCGGTGCCGATGCGCTCCCGGAGCTCGCGGGGCGAAAAAAACGGCATCCTCATCGGCGTGCAGACGGATTTGCTCACCTGCCCGGTTGTCGCGACCACAATACTGCTCCGGGCAAACACATCCTCCATCGTACACAGTTCTGCATTTTTCAGGACATCCTGCGCATGGGAGGCACGGGCTTTTGCCTCGTCCCCGAGTTTACAAGGATCGACAAGGACCATCCGGGTAAACCCAAAATTTTTCATCACCCGTGCGGCAAACCCCACATTTCCCTCGTAAAGAGGGGCCACGAGCACGATGTCAATTTCGGGCATAAAAAAGTTACTGGACCGCTTCCACGGTTGCCCTGAGAACGGCGGCGCCCTGGTCGTAGACTGCATTCCCGACGACAATCGTATCCGCATATTTACTCATTTCCGCAGCTTTCTCGGCCGAGTTAATCCCGCCGCCATAATACAGGATTGACTTGTCGATTGCCCCGGATGCTGCTTTCACAACGGCTGGATCGCCATATGTCCCGGAATATTCGATATACACAACCGGGAAATGGAAGTAGTGGTCAGCAACGGAGGTATACGCTGCAACCTCCGAAGGTTTGAGGTCGCAGATTGCCTTTGTAACCCGGCCCACCGATGAGTTGGGGTTGAGCACGATATAGGCCTCGGGAACAACCGCATCCCAGGGGATACGACCGTTCTGCTGCTGCACCCAGTACCGGTGCTTGCCGACGATCCACTGCACATCGGTTGTGTTCATCACGCTTGGCACAAAGACATAATCGATTCCCTCAATAAGCACGGCCTCAGGGCCGGCAGGTTCCATCACAAGCGGCAGGTCGTACGCGGCAATCTGCTTCTGGAGAGCAAGCAGGTTCTCTTTTGTCACGTTCAACGTGCCCGAGAGCATCAGTGCATCAGTCCCGCTTGCGGCGATCGCGTCGATATCTCCGGGCTTAAGTTGCTTGTCAGGATCGAGTTTGGTCACATGTACCCAGTCTTTCCACTTCATGTCAGTATCATCAGTACCTGTGTCGTTTATCCCAATAAACCGGTGCTTTGCCCTGCGCACCGGGACGTTACGGGCCCCCATCAGAATTACCCGGGAATTATTTACAGTGGACCTGACCGGGCACCTGCACCTGTCGGCCCCCGAAAAATGGACAGCCATACACCACATCGGGAAGTTCTCGCAGGATATAGGAAAAATATCAAAATACGCAGATTTTCACCAGAATAACAAATAACTTAATTTATATGCTAGTACGATTAACGGACGAATAAACGTCGATACCTATGGATCTCCAGAAAAAAACCCTGCTCATTCTGGTAACGTTCCTGATCCTGGCTATCGCGCTGACAGGGGTGTTTGTCACATCCATCCTTCTCTCAAACTACCAGTCGCTTGAACAGGCACATATGACAAAGGACCTCAGCCTCGTGGTCTCTCAGATTAACAATGAGGTAAGCACTCTTTCCGCCATCGACAGCGACTGGGCCCCGTGGGATGAGACATATGATTTTGTCAATGGCAGCAATCCGGATTATATCAAGAAAAACATCAACGCGTACACCTTTGACAACCTGCACCTGGATTTCATGATCATCACCAACCGTCAGGGCGGGATCGTTTATTCCGGAGCCTATGACCCGGCAAACGGGACCATAATCCCGGTGAAAGCATCCCTGCTGCATGAGATAAATATTAACAGCCCGCTTCTGAACATGACCGATCCTCGTGCTGCTGTATCCGGTATCCTCATGCTTCCGGATACTCCGGTGCTCATCACATCACAACCTATCGTCCACACAGATTTTTCCGGGACACCTCAGGGAGTCGTGATTATGGGCCGCTATCTCGATCAGGACGAGATAAACAAGCTGGCCGGTCTGACCGTCCCCACCCTCACGTTTGACCGGATTATGGACCCGTCCATATCCCCAAATTTTTTGTCTGCAATAGAAAAAAATCCGGCTAATTCCTTCATTCTGCCTACAAACCAGGATACCGTGACCGGCTATACGCTTGTACAGGATATCTACGGGAACCCTACGCTCGTGCTTGAGATCACTGAACCGCGTGATCTTTACCGTCAGGGAATCAGCACGATCTTCCAGTTCATCGTCATCCTTCTTCTCACGGAGATGGTTTTTGGTGTCGTCATGATCTTTTTTTTAGACCGATTCGTCCTCTCACGGATTAAGTCTCTGGGCGTGCAGGTGCGCAGCATCGGCACCGGCTCTGACCGTTCGTCCCGGGTGGGACTTGCCGGCAGTGATGAACTCTCCGATCTTGCCGGCGAGATTAACCGCATGCTTGATGATATCGAAAAAACCAATGTCGAACTGTTAAAAACCGAAACCCGGTTCCAGGAACTTGCAGAGAATACGTCCGATGTTCTCTTTACGACAGATATTAATGGAAAGGTACTGTATGTCTCGCTCGCCATCAACCGCTATGGTTACCTTAGCGAAGACGTAATCTCGAGCGATTTTACATATTTGGTTTACTCAGGAGATCGTGCCAGGGTCAGTTTTGAACTTCACAAGGAAATTACAGAATGCACACCCATGGTCACAACCTTCCGGCTGGTAGATAAGTGGGGATTCATTCACTGGAACGAAGCGAAGATCGCGATCAGCATGGATGTATTCGGAAAACCAACCGGGATTAACGGTGTCCTGCGCGATTTCACCGACCGTAAGCATGCTGAAGAAGCCATCGTGCTTGCCAACAAAAAACTCAATCTTTTAAACAATATCACCCGTCACGATATCCTCAACACGATCACTGCTCTTCTGGGTTGCGTGGATATGGCAAATGCCACAAAAGTGCCAGCCGAACGCGAAGAACTCCTCAACCAGATCAAGGAACTCACGCGGGTCATCCAGAGGCAGATCGAATTTACCCGCGAATACCAGTCTGTGGGTGTAAATGCCCCCACATGGCAGAACCTCAGGGAGATCTTAAAAAGGGCGATCATGAACTTTGCCGGATCCGGGATCACGTTCGCCAATGAGATCGATGATACATTGGTCTATGCCGATCCCCTGCTTGAAAAGGTCTTCTACAATCTCGTCGACAACGCGGTCCGGTATGGGGCGCACGTAAGAACCATCAAGTTCTATTACCTGATCTCCGATAAGGGGCTTGCCCTGATCTGCGAGGATGACGGGATCGGTATCCCCGACAATGAAAAGGAGAGGATCTTCGAGAGGGGGGTTGGAAAAAATACCGGCATGGGCCTGTTTCTGACCCGGGAGATCCTGCTTATTACCGGTATTATGATCGAGGAGAATGGCAGGCCCGGCTGTGGGGCGAGATTCGAAATGTTGATCCCCAACGGGGCGTTCAGATTTATCAGGGATAAGAAGGATGAAAAACGGGAAGGATAACCATATGGCATCTCCCGGGCATATACACAACGAGACTGTGAATGCAATGTCTGATAAAGTAATTCTTCTGGTAGAAGATGATGATATCATCGCAAAGGTCGTCGAGTGGCGTTTAAAAAATCTGGGATACCGGGTCTGCGGCCGGGCGATAACCGGTGCCGAGGCCATGGAGATGGTGGTAAACCACAAGCCGGACCTCGTGCTGATGGATATTAACATCAAAGGGGAGATCGACGGTATTGAGACAGCGAGGATGATTAAAAAAGGATTCAATATCCCGGTGATCTACGTGACATCCCATTCCGATGGTCCCACTCTGGAACGGGCGCGTGAGAGCAAGCCTGACGGATTTATTGTCAAACCGTTTGATGACAACGATCTCCGGGTAGCAATCGGACTTGTTTTAAAATAAGGGATGTGCAATCCCACACTAGATCTGGATGATCTCCCGTTTTTTTCGGATCTGTGTCTGTATTTTCAGGATCGTTTCCCGGTCGAGCCCGGTCCGGGTGGCAAGGGTTTGTGGATCTGCTTTTATCAGGCTGTCCGCGTCCGTAATCCCGGCTTTTGAGAGATGTTCTGCCACAACCGCGGTCATTCCCCTGGCTGCGAGCAGTTCTTTTTGTCCTTTCCGGGTCCGGGTGGTTTTCTGTGTTTTACCGGGAACGGGCCGGTGCAGGTATTCACACACGAGACCCACATGCCGGTTCACTGTTCCGGTGCTCATGCCGGTTCTCGCACTGAGTTCTTCCTGGGGTGTCGAGCAGAACTCCTCGGGGCTTATGACGCCGGCCGCCAGATATTTTTTGAGGCTTACTGCGGGAATGCCGATCTCTTTTAAGATCTGCCCGTTGTGGATGATCCGGGCTTCTGCGAGAAGGTCGTTTGCCTCGATCTCACCGATACCGGCCTTCTGGAGGATTGCAGGATTTGTCTTTGCGAGTGCTGCAAGATCGGTGACTCCTGACTCTTTTAAGGCCGCCATGATCTTTGAATAACTGCGACCTTTCCGTGGGATCAGGTGGTTTCGCATGAACTTGCGGCACTCGGAGCGTCGGCGCAGTTTTTCGAGCACGCCTTCCGCCTCGGTTTTGAGTTTCTGCGCTGAATCCGGTGCCAGTTCAAGGGTCTTTGCAAGGCGTTCAGGCTCGCTTCGGGCGATCTCGGCAACCGTATAGATGTGCCGGGCCCGGGCTTTTTCCATAAGAGTCTCATTCATTGAGGGAATTTCGGTGAGCGATTCAGTGTTTGAACTGATGTGGTGGCAGAGCGGGCACCCTATGTCCCATGGACGGGCACCCTTTCTCACGAGCCGCACGAAGTGGAGGTGGTGCTTCTCACAGATGTCATCGGTGCGTACCGCCCAGCCCCACTGGGTAACGGGAAGCCCGATGTTGAACGTGCATTCAGGATACCGGGAGCATCCGATGAACTGAGTCGAACCCCGCAGGTGCTTGATTGCAAGCGTACCGCCGCAGACCGGGCATTGACCTAAATTGAGTTCTTCGGCGGTGCGGTTCCGGATGTCGTCCCCGATTACCTGCTCGTTTGCTTCAAGCTGATCGAATGCCGCGTGCAGCATGCTGCGGGACTCTTTGATGACATCGTCCCGGGTGCGTTTGCTCTCCTTAATCTGCTGCATGTGCGACTCGATCGTCTGGGTCATGTCGGGTTTTGTGATCGCGTCAGCGTTGTGTTCGAGCGCTTCAGTTACGACGCGGCCCACAAGGGTCGGGCGCAGCGGGTTGCCTTCCACGTACTTGCGGGAGACAAGTTTCGCGATGACCTCGTGCCGGGTGCTCTTCGTTCCCAGACCGAGTTCCTCCATCCTCTGGATGAGTTTGCTCTGCGTGTACCGCGCCGGGGGCATCGTCTCCTTTTCATCGAGGCTGACCTTGCGGATCGGTAGTTTCTCCCCAACGGTAAATGCCGGGAGAATCGTCTCCTTTGCCTCGGAGAACGGGTAGACCGTGTGCCAGCCCGGTTCGATCAGGCGTCCTCCTGTCGTGGTGTAGGCCTCGCCACCGGTATCGAAGTTGACTTTTAAAGTCTGCCAGAGCGCATCCGGGGCGAGTGTCGCAAGGAACCGGCGGAGCACGAGTTCGTAGATCCGGAACGCGTCGTCCCCGATCCCCTCTTTTGTTGCGACACCGGTCGGGTGTATTGGCGGGTGGTCGGTGGATAATTTTTTGCCCCGGGTCGGTTCAGGGCGCCGGTGGGCAATCGTCCATTCCACATCTTTTTTAAACGGTGAATTTTTGATCGTCGCAAGTATCCCGTTTAAGTCGAGCGATGCGGGATAGACCGTGTTGTCGGTCCTCGGGTAGGAGATGTACCCGTTCATGTACAGTTCTTCTGCGATCCGCATCGCGTTTGCCGCGGAAAAGCCGAGCCGGGCGGCGGCAACGATATACGTTGTCGTATCAAACGGCGAGGGAGATCGGTCCTGTTTTGTACCTTCCCTGACTTCTGTTACCAGAAGCGGTTCTTTTGTCCGGTCGCGGGCAAGTTCTGCGGATTTCTGGTCCTTAAACCGGCCATTCGTGTGACGGGCCTCGATCGGCTCGCCGGCCTTCTCGGTCAGAATGCCGAGCTGCCAGTAGGTCTCCGGGACAAACTTCTCAATCTCCTTTTCCCGGTCGACGATCATGGAGAGCGTGGGACTCTGCACCCGGCCAACCGAGAGGATGTTGTTCCCCCCCCGGCGTGCGGCAAGCGAGATGAACCGGGTCAGCGATGCGCCCCACATCAGGTCGATGGACTGCCGGGCTTCCCCTGCGGATGCAAGTGCAAAGTCAAGGTCGGTCGTATTCGCAAATGCGGTCTTGATTTCCTGCGGGGTGATCGCAGAGAACCGGGCCCGGTCGACTTTAACGTTCCTGTTGACCGCCCGGACCAGTTCGTATGCTTCTTTGCCGATCAGTTCTCCTTCGGTATCAAAATCGGTTGCAATGGTGACCCGGTCGGCATGACGGGCCAGTTTCTGGAGGAGCGCGACAATCCTTTTCTCGGTTGGCACCTTGATGGTCTTTGCATCGATCAGGCTGCGGGGGGTGTACTGCTCGCTGCGCCAGTTCTCGTAGCCGGGCTCGAAGTCAACCTCGACAACATGGCCGCGCAGCCCCACTGTCGTCGTATCGCCGAAACTGTAAGTCGATACCCCGGCATCCTTTTTTTCGACGACTTTTTGTCCCCCGGCAAGGAGCTGGGCGATCCTGCGGGCCGAGATGTTCTTTTCTGCAACTATCAGGTGCACGTCAGGTCACTGCTCCGTACTTTTGAGTGCTGCAACCATCAGCCGGTTAAGCTCGCCCGGATCGGCGCGGCCCCGGGTCTTTTTCATGGTCTGGCCAACGAGGAAATTCAAGGCCCCGTTCTTCCCGGCCCGGTAATCTTCGACCGCCTTTTGGTTCTCCGTTATGACTTCGTTTATGGCACCCAAAAGCACCGCATCGTCACCAGATGTTTTTGCAAGGTTCAGGCGGGCGACAATTGCTTCCGGTGTCTCGTTTATCTCACCCTTAAGACGCTCATCGAGCATCACCCGCAGGACTTCGACACCACTCTTGTCGGTGATCGTTCCTGATTTTAAGAGCTCCAGCAGACCGGTGAACTTTTCAGCGTCCACCCCATCGATTTTCATGCTCCGGTAGTTGAGCTCACCGGTAAGTGTGTCGGCGATCCACGTTGCGGCGAGAGTACAGAGTCCGTTCCCTCTCCCCGCGACAACGGCCTCATAGAAGTTTGCTACCTTCAGTTCGCCGGTCAGGGTGCGGGCGTGATTTAAGGAACACCCGTACTGCTGAACAAACCGTTCGCGCCGGGCATCGGGAAGCTCAGGAAGCACAATGTCCTTTACCCATGACTGGACACGGAGCGGCCGGAGATCCGGTTCCGGGAAGTACCGGTAATCGTTTTCCATCTCCTTTGAACGGGCGGACTGGGTGATCCCCCGGGCCTCAAGGTAGTGCCGGGTCTCGCGATCGACCGTAAGGCCGCGCCGGAGCAGGTTTTTCTGCCGGGTCACTTCAAAGGTAAGCGCCTTTTCCACTCCTTTGTACGAGGTGATGTTTTTGATCTCCACACGCGCGCTGCCCCGGAGCGAGATGTTTGCATCGACCCGGATTGACCCCTCTTTTTCTGAGTCAAAGACGCCGAGGTATTCGAGCGTTGCCCGCAGTTTGTTTAAGAACTTCCGCGCCTCTTTTGGCGAGCGCATCTCAGGTTCAGATACGATTTCGATAAGCGGGATGCCGGAACGGTTGTAGTCCACAAGGGAGTACCGGCCGCGTTCGGCGTTTCCCATGTGCACGAGACGGCCTGGGTCCTCTTCCACGTGGATGCGGGTGAGCTGGATCTTTCGTTCCTTCCCGTCGTCCCCCTCGATCTCCACGTATCCGCCTTCGGCAAGCGGCTTGTCGTACTGGGTGATCTGGTAGGCCTTGTCGAGATCGGGATAGAAGTAGTTCTTCCGCGAGAACTCGGACTCGGGGATGATCGTGCAGTTGAGGGCCTTTGCAACCCGCATCGCGTACTCGATTGCCCTCTTGTTGAGCACCGGCATCGTGCCGGGCAGGCCGAGGCAGACCGGGCAGACATGGGTGTTGGGGCCGTCGTTCCGGTAATCGGTAGAGCAGCCGCAAAAGAGCTTGCTCTTTGTATCGAGCTGGCAGTGGACTTCGAGGCCCACAACGATGTCAGCATCGATCATGGCTTTGCCGCCTGCTCGTAAGCGTATGCAACGTCGATGACACGCTCGTCCTCAAACGGCCTGCCCATAATCTGGAGGCCAACCGGCATCTCCTGTACCTTCCCGCAGGGTATCGAAATTGCGGGAATGCCGGCAAGGTTGACCGGCACCGTAAGGATATCGGAGAGGTACATGGAGAGGGGGTCGCTTTTCTCGCCGAGTTTAAATGCAATCGTGGGCATCGTGGGGCCGCAGAGCACATCCACCTCAGAGAAGAGCCGGGCAAAATCTTTCCTGACGTTCTCCCGGGCAATCTGCGCCTTTGCGTAGTATTTCCCGTAATAGCCTGAAGAGAGGGCAAACGTCCCGAGCATGATCCGGCGCCTGACCTCGGGGCCGAACCCCTGCTTTCGCATATCCTGGTATGCCGCATGCCACGATTTTTTCGTATCCACGGCAGGGCCGTAACGCACACCGTCAAACCGGGCGAGGTTGGAACTTGCCTCGCTCGTGCAAATCACGTAGTAAGCGGCAAGTGCGTACTCCATCGAGGGAATGCTGCACGGTACGATGACTGCACCGAGTTCTTCGAGCCGGCCGATTGCACGCCGTACGACGACTGCAACCTCCGGGTCGACACCTTTCCCGAAGTATTCCCCGGGAATGCCAATACGGAGCCCTTTGATGTCAGCGGATGGGATGTGGTTGTAGGGCTTGTCATGCGAGGTGGTATCTTTCCGGTCGTGGCCTGCGATCACCGACATGAGGAGCGAGACATCGGTAACGTTGTTTGCCATCGGCCCGATTGTTTCGAGCGAGTTCGCGTACGCGATCAGGCCGTACCGGGAAACCCGGCCATAGGTGGGTTTAAGTCCCACGATCCCGCAGAACGCGGCAGGACACCGGATCGAGCCTCCTGTGTCGGTACCAAGGGCCATACATACCATGCCCGCTGCTACCGCCGCTGCGCTGCCCCCGGATGAACCCCCGGGCACACGGCCCGTGTCGCAAGGGTTGAGTGTGGGGCCGAACGCCGAATTCTCGGTGCTTGTCCCCATCCCGAACTCGTCCATGTTGGTTTTCCCGGCGACTGCGGCACCGGCACTCTTTATGAGACCGACCGCATGCGCATCGTACGGCGGGACATACCCCTTGAGGATCTTCGAGGCGCAGGTGGTCTCGATACCCTGTGTCGAGATATTGTCTTTGACTGCTATCGTGATCCCTGCAAGGTTGCCCTCGCCATGGGTGGGCTTTGCGCAGACTTTTAAGAACGCATTATACCGGTCGTCGGGTTCGAAGTTTATCGTGTGCACGGCCACTACATCACCCGGGGTGCCTTGATAAATCCATCTTCCTGTGCGCCGGCATTTTGCAATGCTTCATCCTGCGAAAGGGAGGGCTCAACCACGTCTTCCCGCAGCACGTTATAGAGATCCCGGGTGACGGCACCTTCTCCCTGCACCCGGTCAAGCACGTCAAAATATTCCACGATGGCATTGAACTGGCCGGTAAAAGTGGCCAGCTCAACATTATCGATACCAATATCGGCAAGTTCTCCGATATGCTCCACGTCTTTTTCAGTGACCATGATCCACCCGTCCGATGTGGTCTATGTAATCTTGCACGGACGTTTTATAACCATTTTTACGGGCAAGCTTTTTCAATACTCCCCATACACCGCTTCCGTACTGCATGGCCTTTTTCCCGTATCCGGCCAGTTCCTGCGGGATGTGGCGCGCTGCGACCTCACGCAGCGGTATTTTTCGCTCCCCGTCGCGCACCTTCTCTTGGGCCGGGATCGCGCGTGCAGCGCGCACGACCCGGATATCAAGGTAGGGCATGGAGAGGTACGTGCCGAAAAGGGCAGCAACTGCCTGGTCCCGGTCTGCCTGTGCCTCAAGTCCGAGAACATCGCGGGCAAGATCCTCTTCAAGCGTAGGTGTGGACAAGTACCGGGCATAGCCCCCGAAGAGTTCGTCCGCTCCCTGCCCGGTAATGATGCGCCGGTACCCGTGTGCTCCTGCCCACCGGGCGATAAAGTACTGGGTGACCGCGATGCTGGTGTTGACCGGATCTTTTTTCGGGATCGCAGAAATAACCCCGGGGAGCGCGTCTGCAATCTCATCCGGGGTTATCTCCACTTCGGTGCAGGAAAGACCGAGCAGCTCTGCCGCGTGCCGGGCCTGCGCAAGGTCGTGGGATTCGGCAAGGCCGACTGCCACGCATTCCCGCTGTGCGAGCGCGGCAACGAGGCTTGAGTCCACCCCTCCTGAAAGCGCGGTGACACCCTCATCGCTCCTGAGCCGGACGGCCGTTACAATCGCTTCGTCAAGTGTGCAGGGCACAGGATCGGGTGCTATCGAAAAACGCGCCTGCCCGTTGCAGACAAGTACACCTTTCGGGCCCGGACCCGGGATAATGCCGAAGTGGTCGCGTGCATGGCAGGTATCAAACGAGAGTGCAAACTCGCCGCCGAATCTGCGGATCTTTTCCGGATCCGTCTGTACAATCTTCTCAACGTCCGCCAGGGAGAGCCGGGTTCCATCCAGCTCGACCCAGCCTGTACACTGAAACAAGGTCATGCACTCGCCGGATAGTGTATGGAACCGGCTATGCATATAATGCGTGGCAATGGGGTGGTACTGGATCCAGGTACGTGTGATTTTCTATAATCCAGAGGGAACTCATGAGAGCCTCAAGGGAAAAAGCGTGACCCGTGCAGGATGCGGCACTATGAGTATTTACCGTGCAGGAACCCCCGGTCACGATTCTTTTTATTGTACACACGAAATACTATAGAGCGCGAGGGTACGAAAGTGGCCAACTCGGCTGGACTTAAGATCCAGTTCCGCAGGGATTCATGGGTTCGACTCCCATCCCTCGCATACGTCTTGATTTCCCGGAAGAGTTTCATTATGAGTCCGACCCGGGGCCGGCGCGTTCCCCGGAGACAAGACCTTATCGGCTAATAACTGGATACACTCATCTATGACTCTGGTAAAAAAACACCGGCTGCGAACAAAAAAATCCCTGATCGACACCCTGCCGGAGCTGGTGATTTCCGCTCTGGCCAACCACGAGGATTTCGTGGTGACGTACGAGACCGATCCCAACACCAAAAAAAAGTCGCTGTACGTGATGACCGGGGAACTGATCACACCGGATATGCTTGCAACCCTCAAGCAGCAGATCGAGCGCAAAAAAGAGGAGGGTAATTCGATCATCACCCATGACTGGAAATAAAACCGGCAATGCTTTTTTATATCTTCATATTCAGCGTTTTTCAGGTTTCAGGAGAATCCTGACCGATAATCCCTGCAACCCTCCCGACGCGGCCGTCCTTTATCCTTACCTTGATGCCGTGCGGGTGGAACGAGGAATTTGTCAGGATCTCCTGTACGATGCCCCGTGTCAGTTTTCCGCTCCGCTGGTCAGTCTTGAGAATAATATCAACTGTGTCTCCGGGGTGTATGGCATTCCGGTACTTTCCGCCGGTTGTCGGTTCAGGGTGTTTGTCCATGGGAATCTGCAGTGTGTGGTTTGGGATGTGATATCGGCTTGTACCGAAAATGTCAGCATTTTTAAGGGTGGGTAAAAATTAAGGGTGGCAAAAAAAATCAGGATGTTGTCGTTGGTGCATCATACGCACCGATACCGGATTCAAGCCAGCCTTTAGTGGTCACCCATCCGTGGTTGTCGCCGTGCATCAATACATCAATCCGGTTTTTGTAGCCATTGGACTCCGGGGCAAAGATGGTCCAGGAATTCGTCGCTTCAAGACTGGCACTGATGCTCACTGACGCAGAGGGTGCAGCCGTATAATCAGCGTAGGTGCTGGTGAGATATTCAGAGCACTTCTGAGTACCTCCTGTTGATGCTTCGCCTGCCGGACATGCAACCGTATTAATATCCTGAACCGGGCGGAAGACCGCTGCATTCTCTACAGGAGAACGCGTGTCGATCAGGGTATGCGAAGAAACGTTTACTTCGAACGTAATGCTTGTCGTTTGTGCGCTTTCACCGGAGGTATTTTGCCCTATCCTCGGCGCCGATACTTTCAGGAGGGTTGACTTGCCGGCATCAAAGAGTGTGAGTGTCCAGTCTTCAGGAACCCCGGTGATCTGCTGGCGGCTGATCTGTGAAATGACCGGAGAGTTGCCGGTCATGTCGGCAGGAACCGGTAAAAAGAGCGTGACATTTGAAAGGACGGTATTGGTTGTGATAGTGCAGTTATACTCATATGTACCGGTGAGCGAGTTCCTGTACGACATATTGACATACGCCGTGTATGACACGACAGACACAAAAAGGACCAGAATGATAACGAAGAGTCCCAGCGTAACTTTTATGATCTTATCCATGATCTCCCCCATGAGCCCCGGATCCGCTGCAGGGAGTCCTGGCAAAAAGACTGTCCCCGGCTTATCAGGCTCAATATAATACTCATTCGGAAACGTGACAGAAAAAGTATTGTATTCCCCGGCCCCTGTGTTTGAGGCACCTCCTCAAAACAGCATGGCTATATGGTCCGGTGCTGATCATATCTTCATGGAACGCCGGCCTACCCTCGTCCTTGAAAATGTCCAGACCCTTAAAGGACGAAAGGCGGATATCACAATACAGGATGGCCACGTGGTTCATCTCGGTGCCGGGACAGCGGCAGACCGTGTGATCGACTGCACAGGTCTTTTTGTTCTTCCGGCCGCAGTCGATGTCCATGTCCATATGCGGGGCGGGAGCCAGTCGGCAAAAGAGGACTGGACAACCGGGAGCATGAGCGCTCTTGCCGGGGGAGTGACGGTGGTTGTCGACCAGCCGAACACCATCCCGCCCCTGACAACACCGGATGCGTTTTTTGCCCGCGTCCGCGAAGCACAGGCACATTCATTCTGCAGTTTTGCAATAAACAGCGGGGTCACCCCGGATACCAGTTTCGAGGCGATGTGGGCGGCCGGGGCGATGGCCTTTGGCGAGACCTTTTTTGCCCCCTCCAGTTATGGGGTGGCACTGGGCATTCCGGAACTTTCCCGTGCACTCGGGCGCATCCGGGCACTTGGCGGGCTTGCCACGATCCATGCGGAAGGTGTTGCCCCGGGGGAAGATCGCGATCTTGCCACCCACGATGCCCTCCGTTCACCGGAACATGAGCGGGAAGCAGTGCTCGCTGTCCAGGCCTGCAACGTGAGCGGTTGCCGGATCCATTTCTGCCATATGAGCACGGCCTCTGCGATCGATGCCGCTTTGGGAACCGTGGAAGTGACACCCCATCACCTTCTTCTCTCCCGGGAAAAAACCGGGGTCGTTGACACCCGGTTCAAGGTAAATCCCCCGGCAAGAAGCGAGAAGGAGCGAAAGGCGCTCTTTGCACGCTGGGACCGGATCGATATGATCGCTTCCGATCATGCCCCCCATACCCGGGCAGAAAAATCGCATCCGTTCCCGGACGCTCCCTCGGGCGTCCCGGGCGTGGAGACCATGGTGCCCCTCCTTATGGCCGAAGTTCTTGAACGGCGGATCACGCTGCCCGACCTGATCCAAAAGACCGCAACAGCACCTGCCATGCTTATCGGCATCCCTCCGTCAGGTTTTTCTGTGGGTGACCGGGCAGACTTTGCGCTGTACCCTCATTCTGCGGTGACCGTGGAACCGGAACTTCTGCACAGCAGGTGCGGCTGGACGCCGTTTGAAGGGTACCCTGCAGTATTCCCCCGCACTGTGATCCGGGGAGGGTCCGTGGTATATGACGAGGGAGAGTTCTGTCGCAAAGAACCGGTCTGGTTTGCCGGCCGTGGATACTCTCCCCGCAGTGGGTGAGGATTTACACAGAAATTGGTGTCGTACCCTGATTAAACAGGTACGGGGGTCGGAGAGTCCGGGCCACGAAACGCTAAAGAGCCCGGAGAACAGATGAAAGAGGGTGCCGATACAGCGCACCCATAGGTCCCCGGGTGATCGATTGGCAAGTGCCTGGACGTGATCCATGGGACAACCCGGGTGTGCGACAGGCATCGCCCGGCCGAGGGTTTTATCCACCGGTGAAGGACGGCAGCAGCCACTGGTGATCCGTGTGTGTTTAAGCCGGGCGACATTTCCTTCCTTATGCAGGTGCTTTATGTCCACGATGGCAGACGCGCTTTTCGATGATGGTGATGGTACGGTGATCGCCATCGAGGTCACTGCCGGTGCAAAATTCAATCTCTTCCCTGCAGGATACAACGAGTGGCGGAAGGCTGTCGGCTGCCGGGTCACTGCTTCTGCGGTGGACGGGAGGGCCAATAAAGCCGTGATCGGGCTCATCAGCGCCACGATCGGAGTACCGGCCTCTGCGGTTTCTCTTGTTTCCGGGCTCACCACATCACAGAAACGGGTGAGAATAGCAGGTGTCACGAGCGCGCAGCTTGTCGGGCAGCTTTGTGCGCTCGACAGCAAGGAATAATCCGGGAGATCAGTTCATGATACAAACCGGACATGGTTAAACGGGACGTTTTTATTATTATTCGTATAAAAATAGGGCTGAACACGAACCTACCTTTTAAGTAATTCCACACGTTATATATATTTTATACCTATGATCAGGCACATCATTCATCGCATGATACATGGGGGTGCGTTTACATGTATTCACCGGATACTACCAAGTACCTTATTCATATCAGCCTCAGTGCAGAGGGGGTGGTCGAGAAACCTGACGTAGTCGGTGCCATTTTCGGGCAGACTGAAGGGTTACTCGGCGAAGACCTTGACCTGCGGGATCTCCAGAGAACCGGGCGCGTCGGCAGGATTGACGTCCAGATAGCGAGCAAGAAAGGTGAGACCACAGGAGAGATCCTGATCTCCACCTCCCTTGACCGCGCAGAGACAGCAATTCTTGCTGCGTCGCTTGAGACCATCGACCGCGTGGGGCCGTGCGTCGCACACGTAGCGGTGGACACAATCGAGGACATCCGGGTCAGCAAGCGCAGGAAGATTGTCGAGCGCGCAAAGGAAATCCTTGTTGAGCGTTTCGAGGACGGGGCAATAGACAGCGACGAGCTTCTTGACGATGTCCGCCAGACGATGAGGGTCGAGAAGATCGGGACGATTGGCGAAGAGAGACTTCCGGCAGGCCCAAACGTCCTTGAATCTGATGCAGTAATAATTGTCGAAGGCAGGGCAGATGTCATCAACCTCCTGCGGTACGGCATCAAGAACGCGGTGGCTGTCGAGGGTACAAACATCCCCAAATCGATTGTTGACCTCTGCGAAAAGAAGACCACAACCGCATTCTTTGATGGGGACCGGGGCGGGGAACTGATCCTGCGTGAACTCCTTCAGGTGGCAGACATCGATTACGTCGCGTTCTCCCCCCGGGGAAAGAGCGTTGAGGACATGACCCGTAAAGAGGTCATCAAGACACTGCGGAACAAGGTTCCGGTCGAGTACGTCCGCGACCAGTATTTCGAGGATACGGCCGAACTCCCGTCAGACCTGCCCCGGCCAGCCCGTGCGGTGCCGGCCCCTGAAGGTGGGGACAGGAGCGATACTACCGGCCGGCACGGTCCAGGATCAAAGAATGTAAAAGAGGGAGCCTCCAAAGTCCCCGTGACGATACGGGATCATATGGAGGATGTAAAAGGTAAGAATGTCGCCCGGTTCCTGAATGAGGACATGTCAGTGATCAGGGAGATCCGGTCTGACGAAGTTGAGAAAGCAGTCGACACGCTGGATGCTCCGGCGGCCGGCCTTGTTGTCGACCGCGCTGTTGATCAGAAACTCCTCGACCGGCTGGTCTGGAAAGGGCTGGAATATGTCGCAGCTAAGGATTTTAAAGGGATTATAAAAAGGCCTTTAAATATCCGGTTGATGAAAATAAGCTCGTAAAACCGGGCTCATACAAATTTATTTATGTAAGTTTTACCCCATGTTACATTCTGGAGTGGCAGTATGCACAAGGAAGAACTTATCACCCTTCACAAGATACTTTACGAGGTCAAGGACTATTTCGAAGAAGTTAACCCGGACCTGAAATTCTCCCAGTATGGTGCCCTGAAAATTACCCCCTCCCAACTGCACAGGAGCAAGCTTGAGCACAAATATGCCATCTTCGTTCTTGGTAATGAGATTGCAAATGCGATGAAAGATGTCGATTATACCTCATCTTCACGGATCTCGGCACGCATGAAGGATCTGGCAGACAAGACACTCAAAGAAATGGAATACGCCTGAAGTTTTCTTTGCTTTTTTTGCTCGTTATTATGCTCCTGTGAGGGGGAATTCGCGGTTTTTTTAGTCGGTCTGCCGTCAAGGCATCTGCAGCACCGGAAATGTGTGAACTGCTCTTTTAACACCTGATCTCTTTTGCGAGCAGACTTCCGTGGGAGAGCATAACGCTAAATCCGAGCAGGTGCATCAATCGTTTATGCGCTACTATCCTGATCCGGAACGAGGTCTCGATATCGGCGATGTTAACCGGGCCGTCGAGGCTGCATTTGCCGATCACGGGAAGGGGCTTGTGCAGATGCCGCCCAAGGTCTACATTACGTTGCCTGCCGGGGATTTCCGGACGATGCCGGCGTACCTTCCAACGCCAGGGATTGCCGGGGTAAAAGTCGTCAACGTCCATCCGGATAACCCGAAGGTGGGGCTTCCTACCGTGATGGCACTCACTATTATTCTCGACACGGCAACCGGCCAGCCGACGGCCATCCTGAACGCGACCCGGCTCACGGACCTGCGGACAGGCGCTGCGGGGGCAATTGCTGCAAAATACCTGGCACCCAAAAAGGAATGTGTGCTCGGCGTGATCGGCACCGGCCGGCAGGCAGAAGCACAGGTGCGTGCCACCGTGCAGGAGCTCATCCTGACCAAGGTCCGGGTGTGGAGTCGTAATTCCACTCATGCCGAAGCATTTGCCAGACTGTTCACAGATTTCGATGCAGAAAGTGTATCCCTCGAAAAAGCCTGCGACTGCGATGTGCTCGTCACCACTACGCCGTCACGCGCTCCTCTTGTTAAAAGTGAATGGATACATGAGGGCACGCACATCAACGCGATTGGTGCCGATGCACCGGGAAAAGAGGAACTTGATCCCGATATCCTGCACCGGGCCCGTGTCTTTGTGGATGATCCGGCGCAGGCATTTCACTCGGGGGAAATAAACATACCCATCAGCAGGGGGATCTACCAGCCATGGATGATTGCCGGTACGCTGGGGGAGATCGTGATCGGCAAAAGAAAGCGTGAACACTCCGATGAGATCACCGTCTTTGATTCCACCGGACTTGCTATCCAGGACCTGGCGATCGCATCGATTGCAATGCGGCAGTCCACCGGTATGGAACTGCCGTTTTTATGAAGGCTTGCTCTTTTTTTGGCTTATCACTCATCTGATCACGTATGAATCCTATGTGATCCCAGTACTTCTCTTTAATTATCCCCCCTATGGGACATAACCGCTCTGCCCTCATACATACGGTCTCGCCCCTCAATCCGGGGCCGAAACGGGCTTATTTTCCCACCAGGGTCTGGTGGTGAACACAAAAATGGAACCATTTTGTCCACCACTGAAATTATCTCCGTTATTTGTGGCAAAAATAAAAAAACGGTCAAATTGCGGGGCGTTATATTTTCCCTTTAGCGGTGTTCTGTAAGGGGTGTTTTTTGGCCGGACTTTGTATCGTCTGGGTACCCGATCGGGTCCCCGGAGGCCATTATGGGCCAGAATCCGGATTGGGGTGTGCAGGAAAATCCGGGGTTATTGATCCAATCTGAAATGGGGGAAGTAATGAACCCGGAATACCACGTGATACCACGGGTGGATCCCGAAGTCCTGTTGATCCGGAACCTTCCCATGGTTCCCGCGTTTCGGGCGGATTTGCTACCTTCAGGCAGAACGCTTCGGAGGCAGAATGCAGGTTCGATACAACTGTATTATCAGAAAAATCCCAAAAAAAGTAAAAAAAATTACTGCTGCTCTTTTGCGTATTTTTTCCAGACCTGCTCGCGGTAGACCGGACCACTGTTGTAGGTACAGAACGGGATAAGTTTGCCATCCGGTGTCGCGTAATGGATGCAGCACCGCTGGACACGCTCGATATCATAGTTGTACCGGTCCATGAAATGCATCGTACCGATAAAAAGTGCATTCCAGTGGAACTCACGCAGTGCATCGAAATTCTGGCCGATCAGTGTCTTTCCGATCAGTTTCCAGAACTCGGCCGTGCTCCCTTTCTCGCCTTTCTTGAACGATGCATGGAGTTCTTTGACGCCCTCAAGCAGCGTTGCATATTTATTGATCGTACCGCCTTTCTTGAGTTTGTTTGACATCTGTTCGATCGCCGCAAAGAGGCTTTCCACATCGACCATACGGGTTACCGGGGTCATACTGTCCTTTGTGACAAAGACATAGGTTGCTGCCCCGCAATGCTCGTGAGCAGTAAAGCGCACCTGCGGCCGTCCGGTATAAGCTTCCACCAGATCGGAAAACGGCAGCACGCAGGGTACCGGGTAGAAATCACTCTTCTTTAAGACGCCTGCAGTCTGGGTCTCGATATCGCCGATAAGCTCGGGGATCGTGATCCGCTCCTTCTCAAGATCCTCATCCTTTGCTGCCCCGGTGAATGCGACGGGCTGGAAGTTTACACCCCTCACAATCGAGATGTGATCGGCGGCAAATTTCAGGATCTGACCGACTTCCTGATCATTTCTCCCCTTGATGATGGTCGGCACGAGCACTACGCCGACCCCTGCCTTATTCAGGTTTTCCAGTGCCTTGAGGTGGATCTTTAAAAACGGGTTGGTCGCAGGAGTGACCCCGTCGAAATGGAGATAGACGGTGGAGAGACCGGCATCCTTGAGCTGCTGGGCAAGAGCCGGGTTGTTTGCCAGTTTCACACCGTTTGTTGCAATCTGGACCTGGGGGAATCCCAGTTCCTTTGCCTTTTTGACGATATCGACGAGGTCGTCCCGCATGGTCGGCTCGCCGCCTGAGAACTGTACGGCTGGCGTCGGCACGGGCTTCTCGTTTCTGAGCACCTGCATCATGCTGACGATCTCGTCAAAATCCGGTTCGTACACAAACCCGCAGGCCCGGGCGTTGGCAAAGCAGAAATCACAGTCGAGATTGCACCGGTTCGTCAGGTCAATGTTGGCAAGGAGGGTTCCCGAGTGGTGGTTGCTGCACAGACCGCAAGCGGTCGGGCAGGTATCCGAAGTAACCGGGTTCTGGGGATTGGTCACGCCGCGCCCGATCGCATCGTAATGTGCGAACCGATGGTACATTTCCGGGTCAGACCAGTAAACGTGCCGGAATTTTCCATGCTCCGGGCACGTCCTCACGATCCAGATCTTCCCCTCTTCTTCTACGATCTCTGCTTCCAGAACTGACCCACAGACTGGGCAAAGGCTGCGTGTTTTTTTAATCAACATATTTCCACCCGATGCAGCAATAACTGAAATTTATTGAAATTTTGAGTAACCTTAATCTTTTTATCTGCTCTTTATTAGAGGTATTGGAGTGCTACACTATTAGTGCTGAGTCATTCATAATACCATTGTTCTCGATACTGCTTTCCGCCTTCTGGATCATGGTTCCTGCCTATGTCCCTAACCCTGTCGCTGCACTCTGTGGTGGCGGGACACCGATAGATTTTAACAGGAACTATTCTGATGGCCGCAGGATCCTTGGTGATGGCAAGACGTACCGGGGTCTCGTATGCGGTGTGCTCGCCGGCATTGCTGTCGGGGCACTGCAGATCTGGCTGGCCGGTACCTGTGGCTGGAGTTTCCTGCCGCAGCACACGGCTGCCTCGATCCTCCTCCTTTCTTTTGGGGCCCTCCTCGGGGACATGGGGAAGAGTTTTATAAAAAGGCGGCTTGGGAAAAACCGGGGCGACTCGTGGCCAATCGCCGACCAGTACGATCTGGTTGTCGGAGCATTTGTCATGATGCTTATCTTTGACCCGGCATGGATCCTCTCAAACATCACGTTGCCCATACTCATCGTTATCCTGATCCTGACCCCGATCCTCCACCGGGCGGTCAACATTATCGGGTACCTGAGCGGGGTCAAGAAGGAACCCTGGTGAACACCATGAATGCACTTGCAGATCTTCTTATCCGGCACAAAGCTATCGAGTTCGGTGACTTTACCCTTGCTTCTGGAGCAAAGAGCCGGTACTATGTCGATGTGAAAACAGCAGTAACGCATCCCGAATTTCTCGCCGCCATTGCACAGGAGATAGCAAAAGGGTATGAATTCGACGTGGTGGCCGGTGTCGCTGTCGGGGGAGTGCCTCTTGCGGTCGCTACGGCACTTGCTGCACAAAAACCCTTTGCCATTATACGTGCAGAAGAAAAAGACCATGGCAAGAAGTCGCTGATCATTGGGGATGTAAAAGGAAAAAATATTCTCCTTGTCGAGGATGTCACTACATCGGGAGGATCGGCACTTTATGGGATTTCCATGCTGCGCAACGCGGGTGCACGGGCTGACCGTGTTGTTACTGTCGTCGACCGGGAGCAGGGTGCAGCAGCCAGATTAAAAGAGCAGGCCATCGATTTATTCCCGCTTGTACGGGTCAGTGAGATTCTCTGAAGAGTACTCGCCGGGGCGTAAACAATTTTTAACAAAAAGAACCCATGTGATGGATGATGAAGATCCTCGTTGTTGGTGGTGGGGGAAGGGAACATGCCATAGCATCTGCTCTCTCCCGCAACAGCGAAACCCGGATCTATTCGGTAATGGCAAAAAAGAACCCCGGTATTTCTCGCCTTGCAAAAAAGATCTGTGTTGCAAAAGAGACGGATGTCGCCCGGATCCTGGCATTTGCAGGAGAGACCGGGGTCACTCATGCCTTTATCGGCCCCGAAGCCCCGCTTGAAGCCGGTGTTGTTGATCGGCTTTCTGCTGCGGGTGTGGCCTGTGTCGGCCCGACAAAAGCGGCGGCGCGGATCGAAACCGACAAAGCGTTCTGCCGTGATTTAATGACTCACCATCATATCGGCGGTAACCCGGCCTACCGGGTATTCCACGATATGACCGATGCAATTGCATTTGTAAAAGATTACGATGGAGATCTGGCCATAAAGCCCATCGGTCTCACCGGGGGGAAAGGTGTGCGGATCATGGGAGAACAGGTGGACCTCGCAGGTGCTGTCGATTACATCCGGGAGATCAATGGCGCGGTTGTTCTCGAAGAACGCCTCATTGGCGAGGAGTTCACCCTTCAGGCATTTGTCGACGGGGCCCATCTTATCCCGATGCCGCTTGTCCAGGATCACAAACGGGCGTTTGACGGGGACTCCGGGCCCAATACCGGTGGAATGGGGTCCTACACGATGCCGGATCACATGCTCCCCTTTGTGAGCAGGAAGGATCATTCTGCTGCTCTTTCCATCATGGCTTCTGTCGTTGCCGCAATGGCAAAAGACGGATATCCCTATAAGGGTATCCTGTATGGCCAGTTCATGAACACGGCAGATGGGCCCAAGGTTATAGAGTTCAATGCCCGGTTCGGAGATCCCGAGGCCATGAATGTGCTCACGCTCCTCTCATCAGATCTCTGCGATGCGGTCACCGGGATCACGGAAGGGACACTCTCTGCATCGAAAGTAACCTTTGAGCACGCGGCAACGGTCTGCAAGTACCTTGTGCCCGAGGGCTATCCGGCTGCCCCAAAGACCGGCAGACCCCTTGAGGTAGGGGAAACCGGTGATGCGATTCTCTACTATGCAAACGTCGAAGAGCGGGATGGCCGGCTCTTTACCCTCACGTCCCGGACGCTTGCGTTTGTGGGGAAGGCAGATACCCTTGCCGTGGCAGAACGCATCGCGGAACAGGCTGCATCGGCCGTACGGGGAAGCGTCCACCACCGCCGCGATATCGGGACACAGGTACTGCTCGACCGGCGGATCGCCCATATGAAGGAGCTGCAATGAAGAAAGATTTCCTTTCAATTCTGGATATCAATAAAACCGAACTCGAAGAGATCCTGTCCGGCGCAGAGCGCCTCAAGCGCCAGAAACGGGCGGGAGTACCCCACGAACTTCTACGGGGCATGTCTCTTGCGATGATCTTTGAGAAGTCCTCAACCCGGACGCATATCTCGTTTGAAGTGGGGATGCATGAACTCGGCGGCCATGCGCTCTTCTTAAACGCAAAGGATCTCCAGATCGGGAGAGGAGAGGAGATCCGTGATACCGCACGGGTTGCGTCCCGGTATGTTTCTGCCGTGATGATCCGCGCATACCTGCACAGCACAGTCGAGGAACTGGCAGCAAACGCTACGGTCCCGGTCATCAACGGGCTCTCCGACCGCGAACATCCCTGCCAGCTCCTTGCCGATATCCTGACCATCAGGGAGCATTTCGGCAATGTCAGGGATCTCAGCGTTGCATGGGTTGGCGACGGGAACAATGTCTGCAACTCCCTCGTTCTTTCGTCTGCCCTCACCGGGATGGCTGTCACCGTCTCAAGCCCGAAGGGATATGAAGTGGCACCGGAGTTCATACAACTCGCCCGCAGTCTTGGGGGAAATGTTATGACAGCACCTTCACCGGCAGAGGCAGTGAAGGATGCGCATGTCATCGTCACCGATACATGGATCTCGATGGGCGATGAGGCCGAGCGGGAAAAACGGCTTGCCGCCTTCCACGGGTTCACGGTAAATGACAAACTCCTCAAACATGCAGCCCCGGATGCCCGGGTGCTTCACTGCCTGCCGGCTCACCGGGGCGAAGAGATTGCCGGTGATGTACTTGATGGCCCGCAGAGTCTTGTGTGGGACGAGGCGGAGAACCGTCTGCATGCCCAGAAAGCACTGCTGGTAAAACTCCTCCAAAAATAAAAAGACGGGGGCGCCTGTTTATGGGGGTCTTATTCCCCGATAAATGCGCGGACTCTTTCAATCATATATTTTTCTACCTGCTCGACAACTTCGTGCCTGCCACGGAACGCGAGGAGCTCCCGCTCGTCTCCTTCCATGTTGGCAAAATTTAATTTCTGCTTGCGTTCGACGACTTCGACATCGAACTTTTTTACCACATCGAAGATCACGGAGCGCGGCACTCCGGGAGGTATAAGGACGTCAAAGAGTGGTTCTTCCTCGGGCTGTCTCTCATCGTTCTGATCAGTTGTTATCTCGTCTGCCATGGTTGATACATTCCTACTTACCTATTTTGATCCGCCGGTTCATAATACAGGGCCCGCCCCGCACCCCTCCGATGGGATTTTTGGGCTTCCCGAGCGAGTTCATGCACCGTCCCATCAGGGACGCTCCCCGGGCAAGGCCGTCGTCAACAAAGACCAGATGGTCGTTTGGATCGTCAAAGAGATTGCGTTCGGTGATCCCTTCAAGGATATACTCGGGTTTACGTCCCGAGATTGCTGCCCGCCCGGTAAATCCGATTGATGCATTACGGGGAACAAGGTGTTCTTCAACGGCTACATCGATCAGCCGGAGCGCCATTTTTGCACAGACCCGGTCGACCACTTCGTTCAAGGTCGAGAGGTTGTAGTTCTTGTGGATCTCGGCACCGATCTCGAGGAGCTTGTCGAGTTCACTGCTGTTGACCCCGCAGTCGCACCCGATCATCGCAACGTGAGATTCCTTTGCAAGTTTCGCATTGACCGGTACACGCCCGAACCGGTCGCGATCCGAAGGGACTATCCGGATATCGATATGTTCATGGCACCGGTTCACGAAATCGTCGATAACCTTGCGGTTGCCGCCCGAAAAGAAACCTCCCGTTACGCTGTGCTCGCCAAAGATGTCGAGTGCTGTACCGGTCCGTTGATGCACGAGACCGGTCCCCCGGACAATTGCGTCGGGAATTGCCCCGGCAAGGCCGCAGAAGTTTCCGATAGTTTTTGCAAACGGATTCGGATCGTCCGGGGCTACGTCACTGGTGATCCGCCCGTCAAGAGTCGTCCCGAAATCCATGGATATGCAGGGATTCCGGAAATCGACCGGCGTCCACTTCGCCCCTTCCTTGATCCCGGCCATCGCGAGTTCTCCTTCCATCTCGTTTGCGACCATTTCTACACCGGTTGAACCCACCGGTGGGATAACCCCGGCAACTGCCCCGATAAAAACTACTTTGTCCGCAAAACTGAACGGCTGAAGTTTCTCCGGCTGGTTGGCCTTTGTCATGGGCGGCGTCATCTTCCTTGGCGGGACGCCGGCGATCAGGCAGCCGTTTGCAAGGGCAATGACAAAATCCCCCACCTGGTCCGGGGATTCCATCTCGGCCACGACGCCGGTGCTGCGGACGACAAAATCAAGATCAGTCTGGATAGAAAGATGCGCTTCCTCGTGGCACTGGATCAGGGTGTCCCGCACCAGTTCGGTCACCGCCTGGCGTGAGAGTTTTGTCCCATCAAGTGTTTCACCAAAGATCTCCTCCCCGGGCTTTGGCGGCCGTATGTCCCGGCTCATACTTACGGTCTTATTGATCTCGTACGATTTACCGGTTTCCAGGCTCACCCCGGTGAGAATACACTTGGTGGTTGTGTTCCCCATCTCCACAGAGGCTACAATGAAATAAGGCTTGTTTTTGTATTCCGGGATCTGCATTCCCGCACCGTGCGCAATAGAAGGCGGAGATGGGCTTTCAACGATATGGGGCCGTGGTTTTACCAGGCGGCTGAAAAAACTGGCGCACATACTCTAACGATCTGATTGTTACGGGATATAGATTTCTTTTTGTGGTGTAACTACAGGAGAAAAATGGGATATGGCCAAGTACACCCGGCGGGAGTTATTTTCTTTGTACCTTTTTCTGTTTCATGGCATGGACCAGGCGTGCCTGAATCCCGAAATACTGGGAGACCCCGATTGCATGGCACTGGTCGATGGATGCACTGTCAAAGGAGACAAGATCCCCGGAATAAATGGCCTGCGGGGAACTGCGGCCAAGCACCCGGACACTTCCCTTGTACAGTTCGAGATCAACGCTGCCATTTACCCGCTCCTGCGTTGTATCGATAAACGCATTGAGCGCGGCATAGAGTGGCTCGTATACAAGACCCTTGTACGCCAGCTCCGACCACTTGTCATCCACCATTCGCTTGAATGCCAGTTCCTGTCGGGTAAGTACCAGGCTTTCAAGATCATGGTGGGCGGCAAGGATCACCGTCGCTGCGGGATGTTCGTAATTCTCCCGTGCCTTAAGTCCGAGGATACGGTCCTCGATCATATCGTTCCTGCCGATACCGTGCCTGCCGGCAAGGATATTGAGTTTCTGGATCAGGTCATAGCCGGAGAGTTTTTTCCCGTTTAATGCAACCGGAATACCCATGGAAAATGTGAGGGTAATTTTTTCCGGTTTTGCCGGGGCCTTTTCCGGTGAGACGGTCCAGAGGTAGATCTCTTCTGGCGGGTGGAACGCAGGCTCCTCGAGCCTGCCGCCTTCGATGCTCCGGCTCCAGCAGTTCTCGTCCATGCTCCATGGCTTGCTCTTTTTAACCGGTACCGGGATCCGGTGCTTCGTTGCGTATTCGATCTCCCAGTCCCGGGTCAGGTTCAGTTCACGGATCGGTGCGACAACTTCGAGACCGGCTGCGCGGATAATAAAATCAAACCGCAGCTGGTCATTTCCCTTCCCTGTACACCCATGGGCAATCGCAGCCGCCTTTTCTTTCTTTGCGATCTTTACGACTTCTTCTGCTATCAGGGGCCGGGCAAGCGACGTGCCCATCGGGTACCCCTCGTAGGATCCATTCGCCTTGATGGCCGGGAAGATCTGTTCTTCGACAAATCTTTTCCGGACATCGATGGTATAGTGACGATCGGCGAGTTTCTGGCCTTTTTTTGTCGCTATATCGATCTCCTCGTCCCTCTGGCCGACATTGACAGCGACCGTAATCACGCGATCGTAATCATACCGTTCTTTCAAAAGGGGGATACAGATGGAGGTATCAAGCCCTCCGGAATATGCAAGTACGACAGTACCTTTTCCCATAATGGATACTCCCTGTTGTCAGATCATCTGGTTGGATGTCTCACCATATATTTACAAAGGCTGTCTCCTGAAAAGATTTCAGCAAGACCTTTAAAAAAAGCGCTATTTAAGCCAAGAACAAAAATGGATTGTTCAGGAGACTGATCCCCTGAACGCAGATATCGGCTTAACCTTAATCTACAATGATTTTTGCCTTAATCTGCGGCTGGAAGACGGTGGCATAATCGTATGATCCCTTCTGGCTGAACGTTACGTTATACGTCTTGCCGTAAGCAATCGAGTGTGCTGCTGTGTCACCGAAATACTGGCCTGCCGTCGCACCGATTGCCTGGACACCATGGGGGTTGAACTTATCATTGTTATACCAGGAAACAATCGTACCCGCCGGCACCGTGATTGTCGCACCCGGGGTAACTGACAGACCCTGGGTGAACGTGATCATGACCACATTCGCAGGGATTGGAGTGGCCGTTACGTTTGCAGTCACGTTTGCAGTCACATTGGCAGTTACATTTGGCGTGGCAACGGGGGTCGGAACAGCGGTCGGAACGGGGGTTGCAACAACTGTTGGAACCTCTGTTGGTGTCGGGGTTGCTGCAGGAGCTGCCGACTGGGATGTGCATCCCGCAAACAGGATCCCGATAAACAGGACTACAAGAACAACAATTAACTTCTTCATGCATGTTTTTTTGTTATCTCGGTATATAAGGATATTCTATTAGAATGTGATACAGGCTGCTTCCGGGTCACCGGTAGATTTACCCGGAACCTGTAAAAAAAAGTGCAAACAAAAAGCCACGTCGGAATTATGTGAGGTAGTGGCTGATTGGTTCGAGGGTCATCTTCTCGCGTTTGATCGCATCGATCGCAAGCGCCGCTGCACGCGCTGCCTGCAGGGTCGTGATGTAGGGGATACCGAAATCGACTGCCGCCCGCATGATCTGGTAATGGTCCTGACGGGACTGCCGGTCCTGGGGTGTGTTGATGATAAGCCGTATCTCCCCGTGGTGCATCATGTCGAGCACATTGGGGGATCCTTCCTGCACTTTCCGTACGAGATGCGCTTCCACACCCGCCTCATGCAGATAATCCACGGTACCCTCTGTGCCGTACAGGGTAAGGCCAAGATCACGCATGCGCCGGGCAATCGGGATCACTTCATTCTTCTGCTCGATATTGACCGAGACAAAAACGTTTCCCTTGAGCGGGAGCTCGTTATCTGCCGAGATACAGGCCTTGTAAAAGGCGAGCCCGAAATCATAATCGATCCCCATAACTTCCCCGGTGCTTTTCATTTCAGGCCCGAGCATCGTATCGACGCCGGCCAGTTTGTTGAACGGCAGGAGCACTTCTTTTACCGCGACGTGGTTGATCTTTTTCTCGTGGAATCCCAGATCGCACAGTTTTTTCCCAATCATTACCTTTGCAGCGATCTTTGCGATGGGAAGACCGGTCGCTTTTGAGACGAACGGAACGGTGCGGCTTGCCCGGGGGTTTGCCTCAAGGATATAGACCACATTGTCCTTTACCGCCATCTGGATATTGACAAGACCCACAACGCCGAGGCCGAGCGCAATCTTTTTGGTATATTCACGAACGGTCGCGACAATCTCCGGAGACAGGGACTGGGTCGGGATGACACAGGCAGAGTCCCCGGAATGAATGCCGGCCTGTTCAATGTGCTCCATGATGCCGCCGATGAGGACTTCCTCTCCATCGCAGACCGCATCGATATCGAGCTCAACCGCGTTCCTCAGATACGAATCGATCAGCACCGGGTGATGCTGGCTCACCCGTACGGCCTCTTTCATGTACGTCTCAAGTTCTGCCGTATTATGGACAATCTCCATTGCCCGGCCGCCAAGTACGTAAGAGGGCCTGACAAGCACCGGGTAACCGATCTTCTCTGCCTTATCCTTTGCTTCAGCTTCTGAATAGGCTGAACTGTTGGCCGGGCTTGGGATCTGCAACTTCGTCAGCATAATGCTGAACCGGTCCCGGTCCTCGGCAATATCCATCGCATCCGGGGATGTACCGAGGATCTTTGTGGAAAGACCCCGTCGTTTCATTTCCTTTTCGAGGGGAACAGCGAGGTTTACCGCATTCTGGCCGCCAAACTGCACCATTACCCCGCAGTACTGGTCAGTCATGAGAATGTTGATGACGTCCTCGAGCTGCATCGGCTCAAAGAAGAGGCGGTCCGATGTATCAAAATCCGTTGATACGGTTTCAGGATTGTTGTTCACGATGTGGACTTCCACGCCTTCTTCCCGCAGCGCTTTTACTGCGTGTACCGTGCAATAATCGAACTCGATACCCTGACCGATCCGGATTGGTCCTGAACCAAGAATGAGGACTTTCTGCCGGTTGTCCCGGACAATTTCGCTTGTCGCATCCCGGGTGGAGTAGAAATAGGGTGTGCAGGCCGGGAACTCCGCAGCGCAGGTGTCCACCATTTTGTAGACAGGGGCGCCCACCAGTTCTTCAATCGAATCCGCTTCTTTTCCCGTGAGCAACGCGATCTCGGTATTGGGGAACCCGTAGGTTTTTGCGAGGAAGATATCGGCGTCGCTGCCTCCGGCGACAAGGCGTTTTTCAAGGTCAACAATATTTTTGATTTTCTCAAGGAAAAACGGTGTGATGGCGGTGAGGTGCGCGATCTCGTCGATGGTAAAGCCCTGCCGGAATGCATCGAAAAGGCAGTGGAAACGCTCATCGGTCGGGCGGGAGAGGATCATACGGATCTCGCTTTGGCTTGTGTGCGACCGTACATCGGTATCGATCGAACGCTTGGCCTTCATGAACGCCTCTTCAAGCGTTCTCCCGATCGCCATCACTTCCCCGGTACTCTTCATGGAGGTTGAGAGCGTCCGGTCCGCACCCTTGAACTTGTCGAATGGCCAGCGGGGCACCTTTACCACGACATAATCGATGGTCGGTTCGAACGATGCCGCGGTACACCCGGTAACCGAGTTCTTGATCTCGTCCAGGTGCAGTCCGATCGCGATTTTGGCAGCAACACGTGCGATAGGATACCCGGTTGCTTTCGAGGCAAGAGCTGATGACCGGGAGACCCGGGGGTTGACCTCGATGACCCGGTATTCCCCGTTCTTAAACGCAAACTGGATATTGCAGCCGCCCTGCACGTCAAGAGCACGGATGATGTGGATGGCAGCGCTGCGCATCATCTGGTATTCATCATCGCGGAGCGTCAGGATAGGTGCAACGACCACGCTCTCACCGGTATGAATTCCCATCGGATCGACATTTTCCATGCTGCATACGATGATACAGGTATTCGTCGAGTCACGCATCACCTCGAACTCCAGTTCTTTCCAGCCCATCACGCTCTGCTCGATAAGTACCTGGTGAATGCGGGACCGGGAGAGTCCCATTTCGACGATCCGGATCAGTTCTTCCCGTGTCCGGCCGATGCCGCCACCGGCTCCCCCAAGGGTATATGCGGGGCGCACAACCGCAGGGAGACCGATCTTTGCAATTGCGTCATCGAGCTGGCTTAAGGTGTTGATCACCATGCTTTTGGGGACCGGCTCTCCTATCTCATTCATGAGATCCCGGAATTTTTCCCGGTCCTCTCCTTTGTAGATCGCTTCGAGTGGAGTACCGAGGATCTCAACATTTTTGAGTGCCCCCATCTCGGCAAGTTCCGCCGTGAGGTTAAGTCCGGTCTGGCCACCCATCCCGGAGAGAATACCGTCAGGGTGCTCCTTTTCGATGATCTTTGCAATGATGTCGGCCCGTAACGGTTCGATATAGATCGCTTCTGCCATCTCCGGGTCGGTCATAATCGTCGCTGGGTTGGAGTTGACCAGCACAATCTTGATACCCTCTTCCCGGAGGGAGCGGCAGGCCTGGGAGCCGGAGAAATCGAATTCGGCAGCCTGACCGATCTGGATCGGTCCCGATCCGATAATCAGCACTTTTTTAATATCCGTCCGCAGGGGCATTTATGCCAGCCTCCGGAAAAGTGCGTCAAAGAAATGTGCCTCGGTATCCCTTGGCCCCCCGTGGGCTTCAGGGTGGAACTGCACCGTGGTCAGGTCTAGGTCTTCGTTCTCGAACCCCTCTACGGTGCCATCGTTGACGTTTGTATAGGTAACATGGCACCCTTCCGGCAGGGACCCGGCGTCTACTGCAAAACCATGATTCTGGGTGGTAATAAAGATCCGGCCGTCTTTGTACCGCACCGGCTGGTTTGCACCCCGGTGGCCGAACTTGAGTTTGTAGGTATCCCCGCCAAGCGCCAGCGCGGAGACCTGGTTGCCCATGCAGATCCCAAAAATCGGGAGGTCCCCGAGAAGATCCTGTATGCAGCGGATCGCATCCGGGGCCTGTTTCGGGTCCCCGGGGCCATTACTCACAAAAAGGGCATCCGGCTTGCAGGTCATTACCTGGTCTGCGGTGACATTATATGGAAAAACGTACAGATCCCCGTTCCGTTTTGAAAGGCTGGTGAGCATGTTCTTTTTGATCCCGAGATCGATGACGGCGATTCGTTTCCCGGTGCCGGGGATATGGTAGGGTTCTTTACAGGAAACCTCGGGGATGGGGACGATATCGCAGATGGTCGGCGTCTTTTGTGCACGTGCAACTGCATAGGCACCGTCGTCGCTTCCCACCACAAGGGCCGCCCGCATCGTGCCGTGCACACGGGCTTTGATGGTCAGCGCACGGGTATCGACACCGGTCATCCCAAGGAGGTTATTTTCTTCAAAAAAAGTTCTGATGGAAGGTTCGTATTCGGGTTTCTCGCAGATCTCTTTTGCGATACACCCGAGCGCACATACGCGCGGGTTCTGGAAATTTTCGGGATCGACACCGTAGTTGCCAATCTGGGGAAAGGTGAACATCAGGATCTGACCGAAATAACTCGGATCGGTAAGAGATTCCATGTAACCGGTCATCTGGGTGTTAAAGACCAGTTCTCCTGCACATTCACCCTTCACCCCGAATCCTTCACCGACAACAAAGTCCCCGTCTTCGAATCCCAGAACCGCCTTCATGATGTCCATACTTTATGTGCCGGATTAGTTATTAACGCTGATGCAAAGGACAGAACAAACCCCCCGGTTACCCCTCACCGGCCTCCCTTGAGCACTGATATTCTGCCGCAATCGAGCCAACGAACAAACCCGACAAATCCTCCTGAACATTTTTGGAGATTCATCTTCAGATCCGGGCACGACACAATCTCAAACGCTCATTTCTGCATACTTCTGAATATCTGCTGGCCCGTATCCCCATTGTTATATAGTACAGGTCTCAATTTTCTTTCACTAAAAGGTGGTTTACAACGCCAACGCACGTGAACGGAAAAAACAAGGGTGCCGTCATGCTGTACGCACTCTCGACCTGCCAGTGGTGCCACAAGACAAAGGTACTGCTGGAAGAACTCGGCATTGCATTTGATTACGATTATGTCGACCTGCTCGAAGGCAAAGAACAGGATTCGGTAATGGATTCCGTAGAGCGGTGGAATCCCAGCGGATCGTTTCCCACGCTTGTGATCGATAACAAACGTGCCATCGTGGGATTCCGCGAGCAGGAGATCCGGGAGGCATTTGCAGCATGAATGTCCCCGAAATTACAGAGACTGCCGTCGAAAATACATACCGGACGCTCAAGGCCGATGCTGAAAAAAACGGGTACCGGCTGAACCCGGATGAAGATTTTGTAAAAAACCTTGTCCGGGGCCTGTTAAAAAACGAGCAGCGGTACGGGTACCGTGCCTGTCCCTGCCGCCTCGCATCCGGTGTAAAAGATCAGGACCTCGATATTGTCTGCCCCTGCGATTACCGGGATGCAGATATTGAAGAGCACGGCGCCTGTTACTGTGCCCTGTACGTGAACGAGGCAATCGCATCGGGAAAACAGCAGGTCGCACCCATACCCGAACGCCGCCCGCCCCGGTCCGAGCGCATGAAAGCCGGTTCTGTACGGATCGCTTCGACAACAGCACTCCCGATTTTTCCGCTGCCGGTCTGGCGTTGTAAAGTCTGCGGGTATCTCTGCGCACGGGAGCAGCCTCCGGGGATCTGTCCGATTTGTAAGGCTTCGAAGGAGAGGTTTGAGAGGTTTGTGTGAAATTTTTTTAAGAGACCTGCCCGCTGATGAAGTTTCTCTTTTTTTAAGGCACAGATGCGGGGGCGGCTTTTTTTCTGATGCTGCTTAATTCCGTCCAATCAGATGAAGACCTAAAATCTAGGTCAACGGCACTAGGTTGAAGGCCTCGTCTTGCAAGTGGTCTTGGGTTCGAATCCCAGTCCTCGCATTCTAAAAGTGGGTTATAGGTATCCCGTAAAAATGCCACTCTTCTAAAATTGCTTTCACTGTTCTGAAAAGTTGCTTGCCCAGCGGCGCGTTTTGACAAATCAAAAAGGATAAATTATGTATGCGGGAATAATCTCAAATTATGAATTGGAGGAATCTACTTTCAGATCGAGACACGGCACTGAATGAAATTGAAGATTTAAAATTAACATGTGCTTATGAAGGATTAAAAATCGTAATTGGGCTAATTTTCATTCTCTTTTCTTCATACGCTCTATATTCTCTTGTTGGTATGCGCCCTAACACAGATGCAGATTGGCGTGTATTTGCATTGTTCTTTTCGCTATTCTTCAGCTTATTCATGTTTGGCTTGAATTTATTGGTTACCGCATTAACCTCAAACGCCGCAAAGAACAGAAGAAATCACGATGAATTGAATCAAAAAATAGATCGGTTGTTACAAGAGCGGGGATTAAACCCCCCTCCATTAGTTACAGAACCTCAACATCGTGATGAAAATGACGTTTTAATTTCAATACGAGACAATTCGAAAGGAATCCTTGAGTATCTAAAGGATCCAAAAAATGAAAATCGGGCATTAACTTTTTCAAACACAATATTAGCTTTTGTTGCAGCTATAGTTGCACTTGTAGCACTGGGAAAGGATCTCTATATTGAAAATGGCCTGCCGTTACAACCATTATGGATAGGACTTTTATGCTTACAATTCTACAGGAGGCTTACAATGAGCGAAACATCGTGTTACAACCATTATGGATAGGACTTTTATGCTTACTACTCGGCGGAGTATTTTCAATTTACTACGAATATTCAAAATGGAAACCCTCATTGTTGATAATTGGTGTCTGTATCATTGGAATCGTATATGTCATCGTTCTGATTTTTACAGTAATGACTTTTGGGATTCATGCTCCGCCCCCAACAAGCGGCAATATTACATATATCTATGAAAATTGTCCCTCTCCAATAACTACCGTAGTCAATTATTACAACATCACGGTCATAGAAAATTATTCAGATACCAAGAATCCACCTCTATCCATTGAGGAATTGAAGTATCTAATGGGATCGCATAAATAGAGAATATACTCATTAAACTCTCCAAATCAGACAAAAATAGAAACCCCACTTGTTTAAGCAAAATTGAATTTTTCCTTAATTCTATTTACTGTTCAAATTCCTCCTCCATTTTTAGTTGATACTCAATATCCTTTTTTGCAGATTCGGATAATCCTCTATAAAATTTTTCAGTTGGAGAACCTTTAGGATATCGTTGTGCTATTTCTATTGCCATATCTCTAATTTTAACGTCCTGTGGGAATGGTTCTCCAGCAAATCCAGATCGAACCTCGGAATATCGAATTTTCAATAACCGGGATAATATTTGTTCATAACAACCAAGACTAATTCCATATGATTTCTCGATGATTTTTGATATGAACTCACTGTGTGAGAGGAGAATATTCGTTGATGCAGACTCCAAAAGAGTACCCACCTTAAGTATCCTCTCATCGTCATCTGAATCTAACCATTCCGATAAAACCCGCAAACTAGTATCACTGAAATTGTCGGATATATACGCATACAAATGAGATATCCAGTATTCATAATTTTTAGATTTTTGTTCTAACAAACTGTCTCTAATAGTTCGTAAAATATTCTCATAGTTATGACTGTTAACAATCCCCTTAAATATTTCATGCAGTCCGTCGTATGGTAATGGCTCGAAATCATTACAACGGGGAATGGTCTTATTCTCGGCCATTGCAATTCGTTGAAGAATAAAATTTACTACCTCTTCGGGTATTCGATTACTGCATTCACCAATAAAATTTCTTATAGATAATCCCTCTCCATGAGAATCCATCCTTAAAGTATTTACTCGAACTAATTTTGATAAGATTCGGGTAAGTTGCTCATCAGTGATATTTGAAAGATTAATCCCGAATTGCGAATTCAGTGTTTGACCCAATGCATCGGCTAAGCGACGGTCATCACCAATTTCAATCTCTAATAGAAGATCAATTGCTTGGCGTTTCATCTCCTCCGGGAAAAATCTCATGGATTCGATTGTATATGCCTTGGTTGGGGAATCTTCAGTCAGTAATAATTGTTTTATATTCTCTAAATCTTTTTTATGAATCCCAGATTCCCACCAACGACAGGAATAGCCAAATGCAATTTGCCTGTTGAGATTTACACTATTTAACGCCAATGTAGACTTTATCAATTGTATTCCTTTTTCCGTATCTTTTTGCCGAATATTTGATAAGAGCGCATCAATGTATGCCGAAATTTGTGATGTCGGCGTTTCAATAATTTTTTCGGCGAGACCTAATGCAAGAGTTTGATCTTGAACTGTAAGATAATGCAAAAATCTTGAAGCTTTGCCCTCATGTTGTATTTGGTTAATTTCTCCTAAAATACATTCTAATTTGGTAAATACGGATTCGACATCAGTAAATTGATCCAAAAATTCTTGAGACGTTTTTCTTAGTTCCTGGTCATTCTGTTCTATTCCTTTATCATATTCAACATCCCAATGGCGATCATATCTATATAATAAAGCACGCATCAATCGAGTATCAAAGGAATCTGGAATTAGTTTTAAAATATTTTCTGCTTTTTCGACAATCTCTTTTTCATAATCTGCCGATTGTTGTTGCCAAATAAAAAAATTAAGACTCGAACTGATTTCGATGAAAATAATAGGATTCTTATTTGTATTAACCAAATTCGAAATAATCTTTAATACTGATAATTGCTCAGCTATCCATTGTTTGTATCTCTCTTGGGAAGACTCGTGTTCTTTCAATCCTAACGGAGGAGTCAAAGCAGTAAAAAGCGATTTTAAAGTTCGAATTAAAATTTTAGGTGAATTTGAAGATGTCAACTTGGATAGTATTGATAGAGCTTTTTCACGATCATTTTTAACTGCGTTGTAATTTACATAATACCGAGTAATTGAAATATTTCTTCCTTTTGCAGTAGCAGATTCACCCTCCTTTTTAAAAATTGGGTCCAGTATATCTAGCGGAGAATATCGGTACTCAAAAGCATTGGAATCTTTTAACCAGAATTCGATCTGATCTAATAAAAATTCTCTAAAATCTGGTGGCATTTCGGGATCATAATCCATAAAATCCGATAGGATCCTTATTGAATGTTCAGGAGTTGAAGAGGGGAATCCCTGTTGATCTTTTCCGAGATTCCATAGTAAATCAGAACAACGGGGGAAAAATTCCAAGTCGTAACCAATTTTTTGTAAGATTTTTGGAAGGATACGTTTTACATCTTCATGAGTAATTTCCCCGAGGAGTCCTTTATTATTATCCGACGGATTGTTTAATGCGAATTCAATCAAATTTAGTGATTTTTCCGGCATTAAATAGGCGACTTTATCCACGATGTTTAAAAATGCTAATCTTTCCAAGTTAGAACTAATTTTAAAAACTTCTTGTTTTTTTTCCCAGATATTATCCAATAAATGCAAAGGTTTTCCAGAATCTGACCGTCTGAACTCCAATTCTGAAAGATTTTTCAATATATTTTGGAGATATTCATATCCAAATGCTTCAGACACCGCATCTGCATATGACGTAGATGATCCTTGGGGTGTGATGCACGCTTGATCCAGTATAAAATCGGACAATATGTCCGGGGTAATTCTCAATGAATATCCCCTTCTAATCAGGACCCCGGCTTGTTCTAGGGCGCTTAATAAATCGATAAAAATGAATTTTTCAATTCCTAGGAATCTTGATGCTTGTTCTTGGAAGTCCCGGTCATCAGGCCTAATTGGAGATAAAATTGCAATTAATTTTAAAAGAATTTGAATATGATCTGACTTAAATTTCGAATCAATATTCCCCAGAAGGATATCCTTGAATCTTAAAATTAATAATCGTCGGAACTCATCATGATTATGCAGTGATTCAGGCAAAACTTCGCGATCAACGAGTAATTTAGCACCGATCACAAAGAATAGTGTTGAGTCTTGTGTTATTTTTAGAAGTGGGTGGAGATAATGTTCATATTTACTTCCCAAAATTTCTTTGCCTAATCTCTCTAAATCCGGAATGCTAAGTGGTTGCACTTCCGGTAATATTTCAAGGTCATTCGAATCAAAATTTGATGAATATATTTGTAATTCTAGAGGTTTCCGAGCATATGATCTTGTGATAAAAAGAAACTTTATAGTCTCTGAATATTTTTTTGCAATTTCGAGTAATAAGTTTAAATCAGATCTCGTATGAGCATCATCAACAACAATAAGCACATCAATTCTTGTAGGCAATGACGGAATAGAGTCTTCATTTAAGATGATATTGTCTCGGACAAATAATAATTTCTTTTTTGGAAAGGTAACTGGGAATCTTTTACAATATTCAAATAGAATTTTGCTCTTCCCGACGGTCGGATGTCCATATAAAATTGCAAATTGTTTATCTGAATTTACAAAATTATCTAACTGAATAATGTATTGCTCTCTACCAAAAAACGGATGAAGATGATGTAATAATTTTTGTCTATCCATATATGATTTGAAAAAGTCTCGCCCATCTAAAAATGGTGGAATTCGAGCACCAATTTCACCATGCTTAGTTTGATAATTCTGGATTGAGATTAGGACATCAGAAATTAACTCAACGTCATTTTTAAATTTTCTCCGTCCAAGATCACTACTCAATCTGTCCTTGAATTTTAGTAATAATTTCTTTTTTTGCGCATCCTCATCTTTTGGCTCCCATTTTCCAAATTCATTTGTTTTTAAAATTGCAAAAACTGGAATATTTTGCATCTTCGCTGTGTTATATTCAATTTCAGTAAGTGAAATTTGCTCTTCAGGATCTATATTACCATACGAAAATCCTAAAATCAAAATCATTGCATGGGATTGTTGTACTTGTTCAATGCAGTAATCTTTTGAGACGTCTGGAAAGGCCGGAAATCTTTCCATCGTAATAACTTTTGTATCTTCAAGTTGATCTAACGTTTTGATCATTACGTCTCTTTCGCCTTTGAGATCCTCATATGATGAACTAATGAAGATATTTTTCATTAACTACTTCCAAGATCTAATTATCAATGGGGAGGAGTAAAAATTTTGAAGAGTAAGTCAGCGTTATAGAATTCTTATTGTAGATTACTCCTCTTAAATTGATCCGTCCCTCAATAGACCCTCTTTGATCACTACACAAAATCAACCTTTGATTCCTGCTGATCAGCACCCTGATCATCTTTTTTAATCCGCTGATAAAATACCGATCCACATAAATCAGCACTGAATCCGCACATCCTCCGACTTCCTTCATTTCTGCAACGTTTCCGGCGCTCCTTCCGGTTGATCTTCCAAGGCAGAATGGAACATTTCCTCACACCGATTGACGGGTAGGGGAACAGGAATTGTGATAATTCCCCCAGCTATGAAATAACTGGGTGGGTAAATTTTCAGTTTTGATAACCTTTTAATGAGATCCTCTATGTTAAGGTTAGGGATAATGCCGAGTTGATAACGATCAATCCGGTACTTCAAAATAAGCAATTCCTCCAATTTCCGATTGATGCCTTTAATGTATTGGGTGGAGATAAAAAATTCAATTAATACGAGACAGATGACCAAGGTATAGAGGGATACAATATAGGATAAGGGAATTGATGGAATAATTTTTAAATGCTCTGTTAAAAGGGGTGAAAATTGTGTTCCGTTGGATATTGAGATAAACGGGGGAATTTGTGAATATGTACCATATATTATAATTATTGCAGAACAAATAAAAATTGCAATTGAAAAAATTCCCAGTTCCAACAAATATTTTTTCAAATTGCCTTTTTTAAGAAGGGATTTGTGCCTTAAATACAATAAAAAATACACCAGTAAGATTAGCATAAAGAGTAAAGATATCCCCGAATTATTTTGAAAAGAAGGGGGAATATCCTTTGAAGCGGAATAGTACAAATAGGCTATCATTGAGCTTACGAAAAGGAAAAAACTTGTATAAAAGACGGCTGAAAAGCAAAGACCAAGTGTATTAATCAGTATTGAATGAGCGTATGTCTTAATCTTCTCTTTCTTTATCGGGTCGTTGGTATTTTTGCAAATTGAGGAACTTTCACACAAATTACATTTTTCGTCATTATTGGTGTTTTCGGCATTTTTCTTACCGAGCTTCCCTATAGTGATCTGATAATAGAGTACAATTGAAAGAACGGCAACCGTACCGATCAAAATGCACGTCATCCAAAGGCCGTTTGAAATCCATTCATAGAAAAAAGTATCAGCAGGAATGATAGCAAACAAGCCAATTAATGCAAAGATCAACAAAATGAAGTTAATATTGTCCTTTTTCGACAAGGAAATCTGATTGTTGGCATTGTCTATTTCGAATTCAATGATACGATAGATCGTTTCAATTTTGCTTGATTTTTCACTGTTCTCATCAGACATTAATGTTCTCAAGTAATGATTGAAGCACTTCAATTATAAATTTCAATGGTTTCCTGGATGTGTTATGTTGTCATGACTTTGAGCTCGAATCGGGAAAATACTTTTTATTCGGTCCTAGTGAGATAAGAGAAAGCATACCCTACAATTGTTCCTATAAGGAATGTAAATGCGCCTGCATCTAATTTTCCCGATTGTGTGAGAGTGTAAGAAATCCATACGACTCCTCCAAGCAATAATACTACTGCTACAGTTCGGATTGCAGAATTGATCAATTGCCTCTTTAATATTTTATCTCCATAATTCGATAATCCTGTTTGAAGAATAGTCTGAACAAAATCTTGCACACCTTTAGTGCCAATAGGATTCTTTAAGGCTTCAACCCAAAAACTCGGATTAGCTGCCGATTCGCAAAGGCGATCATACTCACTTCTCGGAATAGAGATTATTTCCTCATCTGCGTTTTCTGGTGTTTCCGTTTCCATAATCATCCCTTAATTATAAAGATGATAAAAGTCTCGCTACGCACCAGAACCGGTTCCTTTCAAAATCGGCTTCAATACCGTTGATTTGCAAAATAGGCTAGTGATTTCATGTTGATCCTCATCAATATCCTGCTGATCAGCAACAGCATCAGCACAAATCAGCGCTGATCAGCACATCATCCGGGCTGATCAGCACCCTGATCCCACTGATCAAGCCGAGTCAGCACATGCTTATTGAGGGAAAAAGGCTGATCACCTTCAGCATTTTTCTTCATATACTGCAATGTCCCTTTAGAGAATCCGCGTTTCTTCCATTCAGCATACGGGATACTCATGATCTTTTTGCGGATATCAGCAGCATCCGGACGGCTGATTGTATAATCCGGGCTGATCAGATCAAGGGATTTCTGCTTTCCAACCAGGTAGTGTGCAAGTTCACGCGCTTTGAGAAAGATCACATAATCCCATGATGTTTCCTTACCCTGATAAACAGCGGATTTGTTGAGCAATCCGTTGATCTCATCCGTAACTTTCTGCGCGCCTGCTGATCTCAACCTCAACGTGTAGTTTTCTGTGCGGATGAAGTCTTTTTTCTCTATCCGATCATTCTCGATCAGGTTGATTACCGCGAGATCTACAATGAACCGGAACAATTTCAGAGGCTTGAAGTAGTGAGATCTTGTGTGAGTTCTCCCCGTCTCAGGGCCCCTCTCGGGGCACGGCGGGGCAAGTGCCGGTTTGGTCTCTTTCTCACTTGATCCGCCGCGGGGGCGCCCCGTCGGGGGCGGCGGGAGTCATTGCACCTGTCCATCGCTATGGGGAGATCTCCTTCCTCAAAGGAACAAATTTCGGGAACCTCCAATAACCGAACAAAATCTTCTTCTCACCCCATGTACCACATAGAAACAACCAACCGCCGGGCGAAGGTGACAGGGTACGTCGAATACTCTTGAAATCCTGGTCGAAAAGCTCTCTGATGATAATGAGGGGACGCGGTGGAATGCGGCGGAAGCGCTGGGACGGCTGGGAGATCCCCGGGCCGTGGAGCCGTTGATTGACACCTTGTGGGATGATGATTCTCGGGTGCGGTTGAAAGCTGCCTGGGCATTGGGCATGCTCGGGGATCCCCGGGCACTGGTTCCCCTGCAAAAACTCTACCGGATTGAGCGGGAGGATGCGAGGGAGACCATCCAGGAAGCGATGGAGATGTCAAACAGGTGATGGCCGATAATCTGAAATGAACGTGCACGCATCAGGCCCCTTGGGCGGTGGCACTGCTTGTTCATGGGGGTATGGGGGCAAAGCCCCCATCTTCATGATCAGTTTCCAGAACTGGCAGATCCGTACAACCATCCGGCACTTTTCTTTGAAGACTTCCGGTCGCGTGCGGACAATTATTAGAAAAGATCGATCGGGTTGTTGAGGATTTTAAAAAAAGTTCGGGTCGCAAGCCGGCAATTTCAAAAAAGGATCAATCGAGTTGCTGAGAATTTCAAAAAAAGATCGCATCACGAGCGGACGATTCCGAAAAGTCCGGTAACCTCATCCGGCTTTTTACAAAAGTTCGATAACCGCGCCGGATTTTTTTTTTAAATTGCTGACAGCGTTATCGATCTTTCTCCGGAAAAACCGGAAAATCCCGGTGAACATTTTAAGCGGGCAAAGGGGAGAGTGGGATGCCCCCATCTTTTCTGCGTTCAGGGAGGGGTACTGACTTACCCTAATCCGGGCTCAATCTGGCCCCCGATTGCCCATTTTCAGATCAAAAAGAAGCCCGTATCGGGCTTCGTTTCAAAATAAGCCCAAATCGGTCGTATTTTCGCAATCGGACGAAATAAAACGTTCACATAGACGCGTTTTGAGGCCATTTCTCCGGCCCGATCGTGTTTTCTGTTGATGAGGAAAATGATCGCTGTCAGAACGCGAATATGACCCGATTATGGGCATTATATGGGGCTCAATTTGGGCTTATTTTGGCAAACTGGGGCACATAAACGGCCGAATTTCCGAGCAGGGGGATCGGACGGTTTTACGGGCTTATTTTGGAGATTCCCCCTGGGAAATGCATACAAGATCTCCCCCATAATCGTACTCTCAAACAAGCCCCCGGCTTCACGCATCCGCAGGGTACTGCGCAAGAATCCGCTCCAGTTCCTGCTTCAAAGGAGGGATATTTACCTGGACAACCGCCCAGATCTCATCAGTATTGACCGCAAAATAGTGATGGACAAGAATGTTTCGGAATCCGATGATCTTCCCCCACGGGATTTGAGGATATTTCTCCTGCGACTCCTTGGATACCCCACGGGCAGATTCTCCGAGAATCTGGAGATGGTGAATCACCCATACTTGGACAAGCTCGTCATGCTCAAAGGCTGGTTTTCCTGCTGCTGTGTACTTCTCAATTTTTTGTAGGGACTCTTCCATGTCCTGGAAACGCAACCGGTCATCTCTCATAAGGGAACCGCTTCCAGAACGACCCGGCTGCGGATCGGTTCACGCAGGAGGGGCACGGTACAGACATCCACAGGTCTTCCCAGCAGTTTTTCGAGATCGTACGCGAACCCGCCAAGATCAAAAAGGGTTTTTCCCGGTGCGAGCTCGACAAGAAAATCGACATCGCTCTTTTCGTCGGCCGTGTGACGCGCAACTGAACCGAAGATCCGGATATGGGAAGCGCCGTACTTCCCTGCAAGAAGGGTGATCTCCCCACTCTTTGAACGGATCAACTGATAAATATCCGGTTGCGCCATAATCCTTGAAAAGATAGTGGGGATGCGAAACCTAAAAAGGATTCCCCAGAATGGAGGAGGAGAATCTGATCAGGGGTATTACCAGTTCTCCCCTCTTTTTTCAGACATTCTCCAACCCGAAGATGTTTCGTTCTCCTATCCGGGATGGTTGAGTGGAGGGGGGACGAACTGGCTAAAAAAATGATTACGCTGCCGGCTCAATGACGATGGCGTCCGGCAACGGTGTGAAATGGTGATCCCCGGTTACGATTTTGAGATCGTTGTTCCGTGCTGTGGCAAGGATTATGGCATCCGCCAGTCCCGGGACTTCCTGCTTAATGTATCTCCCGGCTTGTTCCGCTATTGCCTCATCGATGGTGAGGATCTTGCTCCGTGCCCGTATATCGGCGAGCATTGGCACGATGGATTTTATATCGAGTTCGCGGATGCAGTACCGGGTGACTTCAGTCAGTGTGATTATCGAGGAATAGATCGTTTCGTCGCCTTCGATATATTCACGGGTTGCCGGGTTGCCCCGCCAGTACTCAATCCACGTCCACGTATCAATGAGGTACCCGATCGGAATCCTCCCCCTCATCCCTGACAAACACCGGTGCCTTTTTCAGACAACCGAATGTTGACGGGATGCTTCGTCTCCGGTTGATAAGGAGGATTTTGATAACGTCATCGTAGGACTTGACCCGCTCGATCTTTTTGAGATCGTCCAGCTCCTGCTGGATTGGCCGTGAGACCTGAATGGTAGTTGTTTCGGCCATAGTATATAGACTATAATCTATGACACCATAAAAGTATCCTCTTTATCATCAGGCTGATCGGAGGCTTTTCGTTGACGGCCTTTCTGACCGATGCGGGACTGGACTGCTCACGCGGGCACAGGCATCGTGATCACTTGCATCGGGAGCGGGCGCATCAAACACTTCGTTCAGGCCCCGATAGATCAGAGCACCATCTTCTAAAAGAGGTATGCACGTTGCTGTGGATACACCGGATCATCGTAAGACTATCAATGAAAAATACCCGGTTGATCGGCTCTGTAGAAATCCTCATTTTCATTCGAAAAATTAACATTTCTACAGAGCCCCAATTTCAATATCACCCAAGATATGTGTTGAGAAGCATCTGTTCGGTGTTATCACTAAATTTTCCGATAGCGACAACATGTGTCTTTCCTAAAAATTCGCCGGTAAATTGTGTGGAACTGTCAACCACAACTGGTGTTGTTTGTGATGATTGTCCGATAATACCTGTTTGTGAATTACCTGAACTGTCAGTTACCGTTATCGTTACTTGCCGGAGCTGATCAGCATCCTGTCCACCCTGATAGGTGACAACAATATGCTGGGAATCCGGTTTTATTGCGGTTAACGCCACGACTTTGGTAGTGGCATGCGCAATATTTCCGGCCATACCGAATACAAAGAAGGCTAAGGCAAACGACGCGATCAGGAGAGCAATCATAGCAACCAGTACTGCTACAGGTAACCAGAACAGCCTGCTTTTACGAGTAAACTCGATCTCATTCCGGTTAATTTTTTCAGCGGTGGTATATGCATTATACATCCCGAAAGACCAGAGCCCCAGCCCCAGAATTATGAAAACTGCAAATACCAGATGGTTAAATTTAAGGAGTATACTCAAAACCAGATTGGTTATTCCTAAAATAAACAAAGCCCCGAAAAAATACAGGCCATCCCATCTTCTTCCATTGTACCACTGACCCCATCCGGGAAAGATGAAACTGAATATCACGGCCAGCAAGGGACTTCGGATCGGCACCGTTCCGGGAGAGGGGACACTCCCGGGAACCGCATCGGCAGTGACAGAAGTTCTTTGAGGGGGTGCTGACGTATACGGTTCTATAGTCGTATCCTGCATATTCTTTATCCGTTTAAGGACCATGGTCCTTGCGATGTTGGCATTTTCATAGCCGGGATCGAGTAAAAGTGTCTGGTCAAATGAGTCGAGGGCCGTCTTGAACTTTCCCATTTCTGCATATACAAGACCCCGGTTAAACCACGCGTCAACCGGGAACTGGTTAAAAGCGATAGCCTTGTCAAACGCGGTTATTGCATCGGGATAATTTTTGCTTTCAAAAAGTGTGACACCTTGTGAAAACCAGTTACCTGAGTCTTCCATTATAATTATTTTATATCATATAATGATTATAAGAATTGGCTCTGTAGAAATCCTCATTATTATCAAAAAATAGCATTTCTACAGAGCCGATTGATCGAGAATTTATAAAAAAAATATCCGGCCCGAACGCTTGAGTTCCCCAAAAAAAAAAGATCGGATCGCACTATGAGGATTCCGGTAAAAGACAGGGCCGGTTCCGTGTGGGGGGTGGACAAAACCGCCCCTGCCCTCTCCCAATACTAAAATACCGTTCGCGCCAACCTATCGTACATGAGTGACCCAATCCTTGTCGAGATTGTCGGCCTTGAATATTCAGAGTGTTCCCCGTTTCCCTGCGACGCAGACCGGACCTGCGGGCTATCCAAATGCTACCCGTCAGGAAAACTCACCAAAGCCTTCGATGCGCTCAAAGCCGTCATTAAGGAGACCTATGGCGATCGGGTGGAGCTCAGGCTCACGCTTATCGACGACGAGGTGCCGGCGCATATCCGCGCAATCCTCGAAAAGGATTACCCGCCGATCCCGATGGTTCTTGTGAACGGGAAACTCACCCGGATCGGGAGGATCGTGCTCGACCGGATAAAAAACGAGATCGATGCCTGCGTTTAATCCGGAAACGACATTTTTAAAGAACACCTTTTGAGGTGTTACCATAATCCGGATACATAGTGTCTGTTCTATTCTGCCATGAAGGGAAGACAGCATCCTTTACGTCAACCTCAACAATTATGCCCTATGAGATGAAATAATGAAGATCCATCTCTGTACGGCAGGATGCAAGGAAAATAGATGCGCCCACGCCACGAGCAGAGATAAGCCCTCCCGGGAGGCACCATACGCAGACAATTCCCGTAACCACGCCGGATTCGTTCAGTGAGGATGCAACGCTCCTTACCCTGTACGCGCTTGCCGGAGAGGAGTGTGGGAGTTTTGTTACCTTCCGCCCCCGTCTTATTCACCGGCTCCAGCAGCATTTCTTCACGTCGGGACATGCTGAGGCCGCTCACCCGGTTACCGGCACCGTCGAAGTACGGGAACTCTCACCCCACGAGATGGTCCGTGCCGAAGAAGAACTCTGGATCCACTACCACCAGCAGAAGGCAAACGCCGCAACGGATCGGCTTTTTGCGGCGTTTGCCGGGACGCAGCTGGTTGGCGTCGCGCGCTGCTCCCGGCACCCGGACGGCTTTGAAGTGGACGGTGTGTACGTGCTCGATGAGTACCGGCGCCGGGGTTTTGCCCGGTCGGTCATGAAACAACTGATCGAAGAGTGCGGCCGGCACGAGACGCTTTACATGCACGCAAAGACGGAGCTCATGGACTTTTACGGCGAGATGGGGTTTTACCCGATCCCGGAACCCGAGCTCCCTAAGACGATCCGGGACCGGTTCGGATTCTGCATGGGCAACCTTGCAGGGATCGATGTCTGCCCCATGAAACGCGATCCGTCTGCCGTGAACACAATTCATAATACGGAGTGCATGGGATGATATCCGGATACCGGTACGGGAACATATCCATGGCCGGAAAGATGGCACGCCAGCCGCACAGGGAGAAATCTCCGATGCGACAGATCGGAGGGAGGGCCTGATGATCGGCCTGCTTTTTTATGCCGTCATCGCGCTCTTCCTTGCCGGCACCGTCATTTCCCTGCCGGGCACAGCACGGGATACCCGGATCATCCGCACCCTCTCGCTTGCCTGCACTGCCGGAGCCTCTCTCCTCCTTGCCGTGCTCTCCCTTATCATCCTTGTCAGCGGTGTACCTTTCACTCCTGCGGCATGGCAGCTGTTCCCCGGCTTTTCAGTAGATTTTTTCATCGACCGGCTCGCCGCGTTCTTCCTGTTCCTGATCGGCAGCGTCTCCGCGTGCGTTGCCATCTACACAATGGGATATGTTGAGCACATGGAAGGAGGGAACCGCCGGAACCTGCTCTGCGGCTGCATCAGCCTCTTTGTGCTCGTGATGGCGCTTATCGTCGCCTCAGAAAACACCATCTCGTTTCTGTTCTTCTGGGAACTGATGGCAGCAGTCTCATTTTTCCTTGTCATGTACGAGTACACACAGGAAGAGACAAGAAAAGCCGGGATTTTTTATTTCGTCATGACCCACCTCTCCACGCTTTTCGTGATGCTGGGGATCATCGCGTTCTATTACGCATCCGGTTCGTTTGCGATTGCACCGCTGCACGCCACTCCTGTATCGCTGCCTCTTGTCACTGCCGCGTTCCTCTTGCTTTTTGTGGGTTTTTCCATCAAGGCGGGGATCATCCCGTTCCACAAGTGGCTTCCCTACGCTCACCCGGCAAGCCCGTCACCTGTCTCGGCACTGATGTCGGGCGTGATGCTCAAGGTCGCAGTCTACGGTCTCCTCCGGTTCATCATCACGGTCTTCTCACCCGATCTCTGGTGGGGCGTGCTGATCCTTGCTCTCGGTATTGCATCAGCGGTGCTCGGTGTGATATACGCTCTCAAGGAGCACGACATTAAAGGGATGCTGGCGTACTCGAGTATCGAGAATATCGGCATCATCTTTGTCGGTATTGGCCTCTTTGTGATATTCTCCTGCTCGGGACTTGCGGTGCTTGCGACCCTCAGCCTGCTTGCGGCGCTCTTCCACTCCCTCAACCACGCGCTCTTCAAAAGCCTCCTTTTCCTCACCGCGGGATCGGTGGTGCACGCAACGCACACCCGGGACATCGAGAAGATGGGCGGGCTCTCCGGGAAAATGCCCTACACATCGGTACTCTTCTTTACCGGTGCGATCGCCATTGCCGCCCTCCCCCCGTTAAACGGCTTTGCAAGTGAACTGATGATGTACATCGCGTTCTTCCAGTCCGTGACCGTCGTCGATCCCCTCTTAAAAGTCCTCCTTTTTATCTGCCTGGCCCTCTTTGCGCTCACAAGCGCTCTCTCGGCTGCCTGTTTTGTAAAGGCATTTGGTTCCGTCTTCCTTGCCCAGCCGCGTTCACCGGAGAGCGAAGGCGCCCACGAAGTAAACTTCCCGATGCTCGCCGGCCCGGCCATCCTTGCCGCGGCATGCGTCATCCTAGGGGTCTTTGCGTACCAGATCCTCACCGCTTTCGGCTATGTGCTTCCCATCCCGGACCTGTTCCTCGTGAGCCTGCTCCTCCTTATCATGGCGGCGCTCACGTACGTTGTCCTGTATTTCACCGCATCCCACGATATCAGGATCAGCGAGACCTGGGGTTGCGGGGCAAAATCGCAGCCATCCTCAACAGAGTATACCGGGCACGGGTTCTCGGAGCCGATCGTCACCATCTTCTCCTCCATCTACCGGACAAAAAAATCCAGCACAAAGACGTACTACGACCAGCATGACTGCATCTTTGCAGAAGGGACCGCGGAGATCCGGCTCCTGAAGTTCTTCGAGGAATACCTGTATCTCCCCATTGCACGCGGGGCGACCCGGGCCTCTGCCAGGATCGCACGGATACAGAACGGCTGCCTTGATACCTATCTCCTGTACGTGTTCATCGCAGTGGTCGCGGTTATCCTCTTTTTGGGGTGGTCGGCATGACCGCAGATTTCCTGCTCTACGGTGTCATCAACACGCTCTGCGTTGTGCTCATATCTCCCCTCTTTGTGAGCCTGGTAAAGAAGGTCAAAGCCTGGTCGCAGGGACGGCAGGGCCCTTCAGTTTTCCAGACCTATTACACGCTCGCAAAACTGCTCAAAAAAGAAGTGATCTATTCCAGAAACGCGTCATGGATCATGAGGATCACGCCATGGGCGTGCATCTCTGCCATCCTTGTGGCTTCCCTCTTTGTCCCGCTTGTCGTTGTCACGGAACCTGTCGGGGGCATCGGGAACATCATCCTCTTCCTGTACCTGCTGGTACTCGCCCGGTTCTTCATGGCTCTCTCCGGCCTTGACGCAGGCAGCGCATTTGGCGGCATGGGCAGCTCCCGGGAGATGAGCATATCGGCAGTCATCGAACCCACAACGATTATCGTTTTTGCCGCGCTTGCATTTGTCTTCAAATCCCTCAACCTTATCGACATGGTCACGGTCGCTGCCGCTGCCGGGATTCCCGTGAGCCCGACGCTGATCCTGATCGGGATATCGCTGTTTATTATCCTGATCGTCGAGACCTCCCGCATCCCGGTCGACAACCCGGAGACCCATCTTGAGTTGACCATGATCCACGAGGGGATGATCCTCGAACAGTCCGGCAGAAACCTCGCCCTCATGGAACTCTCTGCGGCAATCAAGCAGACCCTCCTGATGGCACTTCTCATCAACCTCCTCATCCCGTGGGGCCTTGCAACGACGTTCTCGTTTGCCGCCATAGCAGTCGCACTCTGCCTCTTTGCCGCAAAAGGCGCGATCCTTGCTCTCGTGATCGGGCTCTTTGAGTCGTCCATGTCAAAGATGCGGTTCTTCCGGCTGCCCAGTCTCTTTATGATGGCATTCTTCTTCTCGACCCTTACCATCATCATCGAGGTGTTTGCATGACCGACTCTGTGTTTTTTGACGGTATTATCAAGATCCTGTTTGTCTGCGTCATTATCACTGCCGCGTATATCATCACGACAAAAAACCTCATCACGCTTGTCAGGGTCTATGCGCTCCAGTCGCTCACGCTCGTTTGTATCGCGCTCGCACTCTACTGGTACGAGGGGGCAGCAATCCTCCTTGCAATCGCGCTCATCACGCTGGTCTTCAAGGTCATCGTCATCCCGTATTTCATTACAACAGTCCAGGAAAAGATCCGGATAAAACGGGATATCGAATTCCATTTCTTAAGCCCGACAAGCTCGCTCCTGCTCTCGCTTGGGCTGATGCTTCTTGTCTACATCACGCTCTCCCGGATCTTTCAGGATACCCTGGCAAAAGGGAGCATCGGGACTCCATTATTCTTTGGGGCAGTGATCGGGATCTCCCTTGTCCTTATGGGCATGATGGTGACCTTTTCCCGGAAAAAGGCGATCACAAAAGTACTCGGGTACCTTTCGATGGAGAACGGGGTACTTCTTTTTGGTCTTTTTGCGACCGAACTCCCGTTCATCATCGAGTTTTTGATCATCATCGATCTGGTCATCCTCATCCTCCTGACCACCATCCTTACGGTGGGCATTGATTCGACGCTTGAGGAGTACCACAACCGGCTCCACCGGTTCTATCTCTGGGAAGAGCAGGAGGAAGCGCCATGATTCTTGTCGCCTACGTGCTGTGTGCAGTGGCGGCACTTGTCCTTGTCGCCATCAGCCGTACCCACCGGCAGATGAACATGGCAGCCATCGGCCTTGGCTTACTCTTCGGGGCGATCACCGGGTACATTCTCCTGTGCGTGCAGGTCCCGGTCGACACGTTCATGGTCGGCAACGGGTACTTCTTCATCGACCACCTGGGACTTTTCGAGGTGATAGTCGCGACGGTCATCTTCACGCTTGCCGCCGTGTATGCCCGGGGGTATGTCGAAAACCTGCTTATTAGCGGAGAACTGGAAACAGGGAGCCTGAAACTCTTCTATGCCGCGTGGTGCCTGCTCGAACTGGTGATCGTCCTCGCATTTTACTCGGACAACCTCGCGCTCTTCTGGATCTTTGCCGAGATGACGACGATCATCTCCGCGATGCTTGTTGCCATTCTCTCGGCAAAGGAGAACATCGATGCGGCGCTCAAGTACATCTTCGTCGCGTCGGTTACGATGCTCTTTGCCTTTGTCGGGCTTATCTTCCTCTTTGAAATTGCGCGCTCCACGCTTGGCACCGGTACCCTGAACTGGACGGTCTTAATAAAGCACGCATCCGCCTTTCCCCCCGGGATGATGATCGCCGCGTTCACGCTCATCTTTATCGGATTTGCTGCAAAGTCCGGTATCTTCCCGTTCCACACGTGGCTTCCCGAAGCCCATGCAAAGGCGCCATCCGCGGTCAGCGCCGTTCTCTCCGGAGTACTCCTGAATGTCGGCATCTACGGGATCATCCGGGTCTTTGCCATCGTGCACCAGACCCCGGCATTTACCACCGTCACTCCCCTGATCCTGCTCTTCGGTGTCCTCTCTATTGCCATAGCCGCGATCTCCATGCTGCCGGAGAAAAATCTCAAAAAACTGATCGCATTTTCGAGCATCGAGAACATGGGTATCCTGCTCATCGGCCTTGCCGTTGCCACCCCGCTTGCTATCTTCTGGGTGATCTTCCACATTATGGCGCACGCGTTCACAAAGGCCTCGCTCTTTTTCTCGACCGGCATCCTGCACCGGCAATACAGAAGCCATCTCTCGGCCGACGCGCCCGATGATATCCACGACGTGTTCCGGTTCCAGCCGCTTGCCGCATGGGGGATCATCCTCGGGGGACTGGCGATCATCGGCATGCCGCCGTTCATGGTCTTCTTCTCAAAATTCTTCATCCTGCTCTCGCTGGGATCGCTTTCTCTCTGGGTACTTGCGCTCGTCCTTGTCCTCATATTTATTGCCACAGCCGCGATCGGATACTTTGTGATCACAACCTTTACCCGCGTGACCCCACCGGGCGAACCGGTTGATCTCGTGGCCTACCAGACACCATTGAGCATGAAAGCTCCCATTGTGATCCTGCTTGCACTCATCCTCATCCTCGGCATCCTGTTCCCGGCAGGCGGGTGCACATTTATTGGCCAGATCGTAACGGAGTTGGGGTTCTAAATGACCAGCCAGGTTTTACCGGACGATGATGCCGCAACCGGGGCGGTCCGGGAGTTGTTCGGCGCTGCAGCGGTGCCTGCCCGGATCACGTACGGGTGCAACCGGGAATGTTCCGTTGACGTGAGCGAGCCGGAATTTGCTCTGGCCATCCCCTGGCTTGCCTCCCGCAAATTTGTTTTAATCAGCCTGTTCTGTGTCGAAGGTTTCCGGGAAGGGGCAGGACATTTTCTCCTGTACGTATTCGAGCGAAAAGGCAGCATCCTGATCCTTGTCCGGAATATCACGGGTGCCCGGGCAACATCCATTGCCACAATCTTTCCCTCTGCCACATGGCCGGAGCGGGAATGCCGGGACGGTTTTGGGATCGGGTTCGACGGTGCGTTTGACACCCGGCGGCTTTTCCTGCACGAGTCCTACCCGGCCGGGTTCCACCCCCTGGAAAAATCATTTTCAAATACACCGATCACGACAACCACCACCATGGGCGCCACTACCGAGTACCAGTTCCGGACGGTGACTGGTGAGGGGGTCTACCAGGTACCGGTCGGGCCGGTACATGCCGGCATCATCGAACCCGGCCATTTCCGGTTCAGCGTGATCGGGGAGACTGTCTTCAACCTTGAGATACGGTTGTTCTACACGCACCGGGGCATCGAGAAACTTGCCGAGGGAAAAAATCCTCATGACTGCCTGAAGATCGCAGAAGCGGTGAGCGGCGACGAATCTGTGGCAAACGCGACCGGGTTCTGCATGGCAGTAGAACGGTCATCAGGGATTACGGTGCCCGACCATGCATGGTACCTGAGGACGATCCTCTGTGAATCCGAAAGGATTTGCTCGCATCTCGGCGATCTGGCAGGAATGCTCACCGATGTCGCGTTTCCCCTTGGCGCCAGCCAGTTCGCGGTGCTGCGCGAGGAGATGGCCCGTGAGAACGAGCGACTCACCGGCTCCCGGTTCCTGCGGGGCATGCTCTGCATCGGCGGGGTCAACCATGATATTCCTGCAGACGCACTCGCAGGCTTCCGGGATTTCCTCGTGCAGTTCAGAAAACAGTGTAAGATCGGGCTTTCCATCGTGCTCTCGACACCTTCTGTGATCGACCGGTTCTCGCAGACCGGGATCATCAAAAAACCGTTACTGCGCCCGCTCAATATTACCGGCCCTGCTGCACGCGCATCGGGAGGTGCGGTGGATGTGCGGGTAAACCACCCGTACGGGACATATGACCGTTTTTCCCCGGCACCCCACATCCTCCGGGACGGTGACGTCCTTGCCCGTTTCACGGTGAAAGCTGCGGAGATCATGGACTCGCTCGACCTGATCAACAGGGTGATCGATGCGATGCCGGACGGAGCGATTAAGAGCGAGGATCCGATCCGGGACGGCTGTGCGTTTGCGCTCGTGGAATCCGCACGGGGACAGAACCTCTGCTGGGTCTGGGTGCAGGAGGGGAAGATCAGCCGGTACAAGATCAGGACCGCCTCGTACTGCAACTGGCTTGCCCTTGAGCACGCAGTACCGGGGAATATTATCGCCGACTTCCCGGTCATCAACAAGAGCCTGAACCTGTCGTATGCGGGGACCGACCTTTGAGGTGAGATGAGATGGTAAACGCATTTTCCTGCCTCTTAAAAAAGAAAGTAACAGAAACCCGCCCGTTGCCCGATGAGGAGACAGAAAGGCTCGGCCGGGAGATTAAACAGGAGATTGACGCACGGTTCGGGCGCAGCCTTGCAATCCGTGAACTGGATGCAGGCAGCGACAACGCGGCCGAGATCGAGATAAACAACCTCTTGAATGCATTCTACGACGTGGAACGTTTTGGTATCACCTTTGTCGCCTCCCCCCGTCATGCTGATGTCCTGCTCGTGACGGGTGCAGTCACGCACAACATGGAAATTGCCGTCCGTAAGACTTACGATGCGATGCCCTCCCCGAAATTTGTGGTGGCAGTCGGAGACGATGCCTGCGATGGCGGGATCTATAAAGGGACGTATGCGGTGCTGAGCGGGGCGGACAAGATTTTACCCGTGGATCTGAAGATCCCCGGCAATCCTCCCACTCCCACGCAGATCCTTACCGGGCTGCTTGCCCTCATGCGAACGGCCGGCAAAAAACCATAAACAATCCCCGGTCCCTCACCTCTTACCAATAGCGGGAACACTTTATACCGGAAAGCAATAACCAGATACCTGTATGAGCCCGGTTCGAAAATGGGGGGCAGGTCCCTACCCGGTAACTGTTGTTCACGGTGGCCCGGGCGCCCCGGGCGAGATGGCATCGGTCGCCCGGGAACTCTCCGCGGTCAAAGGGGTACTTGAACCCTTCCAGACCGAGACCACCCTTGAAGGGCAGGTGCGGGAACTCAGGTCTGTTCTGGAGAGGGACGGCAGGGTACCGGTTACCCTTGTGGGCTTCTCGTGGGGGGCTTTTTTGTCGTGGATGGTTGCCGCACGGTATCCGGCGCTCGTTCGTAAGCTGATCCTTGTGGGCTGCCCGCCCTTTGAAGAACAGGATGCAGCATCGATCACAAAAACCCGGCTCGAACGGCTTACACCGGAGGACCGCCGGGAAGCGGAGGCAGTGCTGGAGCAGCTGGGAAAACCGGCTGCTGACGGGAAAGAAGGAGATAAGAATGCACTCCTTGCCCGGCTGGGGAACCTGCTTGGCCGGGCAGATACCTTTGACCCCCTGACCCAGGAAGACAAATCATTTTACTGCCAGTACGATGTTTTCCGGGGTGTATGGGATGAAGCGTGCGAACTTCGTCGTAAAAAAACGCTCCTTCATATGGCCCGTGAGATCACGTGCCCGGTGATTGCCATTCACGGGGATTATGACCCCCACCCGGCCCGGGGCGTGGAGATCCCGCTCGAAAAGGAACTCAAAAATTTCCGGTTTGTTCTCCTGCAGAAATGCGGCCACCGGCCCTGGATAGAACGCAACGCCGCTGAAGAGTTTTACCGGATCCTGGTGCAGGAGATTTAAAAACTGCTCTGTAGAAACCCACAATCCATGATAAAATTCATATAAACCGCTCTTTTAGGTCTCCGGCACGCCTCCGCCCCCGCACGCTTGTGGCATCCCCCGGTTGCGATGATGATGTATTACCTGTTCCGCAAATTTGAGTTTGAAGGGTGTTTGTGCGTACAGGTAACTCCCTCACTATCGCAATTGCGCCCTGTCCCCCTCGGGGACGCATTGGCGCAAGAGGGGGGAGGCATATCTTAAAAAGAGGAGTTCTACAGAGCCTAAAAACAAAAACAGGTGCTGATTTTGGATAACCGGCACGCTTCATTTACGGTGTCTCTTTTTTCATCAGCCGTTCAAGTACCCGCTTCTTCTTTGCGATGGCTGCTTCCGATGCCAAAAGGACACCCTTTTTCATCTCCTCGAATGCCGGGACATCGGTATCGACCACCTTTTTTACCGGGGTATACGCAGATTCACGGAACCGGGGCTGGAAGTCAGATTCTTTTCCGTCTCTGACGAGTACCGAAGCCGGTGTTCCCGCTTCCACGTACCCGATCTCGCGGCAGTTGACACCGGTCGACCGGATCACCCGGATAATTTCGGCAGCAGCAGACTGCGGCGCAACGATCAACAGCGCATCGAGCGAGACACCGAGGAAATCGATCTCAAGCGCCTCCAGCATCTTTTGCACCCGGGGATTGACAAGGGAACGCGTATCTTCCTCCCGAACTACCATCCGGCACCGGGCCGTCTCGGTCATCTCGAAGATGTCGCCCCGGAGCCCTCCGTTTGTCACATCGGTCATCGCATGGATCTGATCAAAGACCGGGTTTTTGATCAGCGCCTCGCAGGTCAGAAGGAAGTTGAGGTTGATCGTCTCTTCTACGACATCGGGAAACCCGGAATATATGGCCGCTGTCGCGATCGTCCCGCCGCCCGCACCCTCGGTCATCAGGAGCACATCTCCGGCTTGCGTTGATTTTCGGGCAGTCAGGTGGCTGGCCACGCCCACGCAGCCCACGCAGCCGGTCAGCCGGCTTCCAAGGACCATGTCTCCCCCGATACGGAGGGTCGAACCGGTCACGAGGGGCACATCCACTGCCTCGCCGACCGTTGTGATCCCCGCGGTGTAATCAAATATTTTTGCCACGTCACCGTCATCGGCTACATGGATATCGGAAAAGAGCATGACCGGTTTTGCTCCCATCACGTAGAGATCCCGCAGCGTCGCACGGGTCACGTGGAACCCGGCAAGGTACGGGTAATCCGAGAGCCGCGAGTGCATCCCGTCAACAGTACAGACGATATACTCCCCGCCGGCCTTGACTGCCCCGGCATCGTCCATCTCGTCTACCCCGACCGATGCGGAGGTCTTACCGATGATCCGGGCAATTTCCCGGTGGGCAAAAAAATCACCTTTTCCCCGGGAGCCGACCCCGAACTGCCCCATTTTTACCCGTGCCGGCTCGAACTCAAAAAAGTCCCCGGACAACCCCTCTGTGTTTCTGACCTCCTCTATTACTGCCCGGGCAAAGGCTATTGTATATGCAGGACTTGTCTGTTTTATTTCCGTTATACGCCCGACGAGGTTTTTTAAAAGTGTCCCTTCATCCTCACCGGCCGCGAGATGCGTACGGACATATTCCTCAACATCCATGCATCCGTATTCGTGCCGGATCCATAAATACCACGGGTATTTTTCTTACCGTGACCGGGGACCAAACGGCGCAGGATGCCCGGCACATCCGAAAAGCTGCGAAGGTCGCCATCAACCTTTTTGCCGTTAACAGGGCGAGCTCCCGGACAATCCTTGCCCTGACGTCATGAATGCCGGTAGAATCCGTGAGACATTCGTTGTTGTCAGCCGGGTTCTGAGATCGCCCGGTTTTTCCTTTTAGGTAACCCGGTATCCCTGCCCGGTGAGGTGCTGCTTCCGGCGTTCTTCGACATCCGGAAGAGATTCCGGAATATTTTTTTCTGCTGCTTCCCAGACTACACGCAACCGGGGATCCTCTGAGTGCAGGTTAAGGGTTCCGGTTACGGTGCCTGCCGGGTTTCCCCCGGGATCGCAGATCCGCATGATCACACAGCGGTAGAACTTGCATTGTGCCGGGCTGTCGCGATGAATAGTACACCGCAGGAGACTCCCGTCAGGACGAAGAAACCGACAGGCATGGGGATGCTGGTTGGGGAACGTGTGATCGCGGAAGATCTCCCGTTTATCGTCATCAATCCGGGCTATGAACTCGGTACCGGTCGAAACAGATTCGCAGGCAAACTCAAAAGGTCCAATCTGGCGATCGATGACAATATAATCACCGAGATACATGCAGCATGTCCCGCATTGCCGACAGGTAAACACCATTTACTATCTCCTTTTGAGTCATCCCGAAAATATCTGCCGTGGAATCCAATGACCGACGTTTCCTTGAGGTATCCTCTCATTCCCGGGCAAAGAACCTACTGGATCTTATCCGCCGCAGCCTTTGCCAGTGTTTTCAACATCTCAAAATCCGTCGTTGTGCCACTCATGGTCAGTTCTTCATAAACATCCTTGTTGGTGAAGATGATCGAGTATGTCGTGATCGAAAGGGGATTCTGGGTATCGCCCTTTCGGTAGGCAAATGTCCGGTCTCCCATATTCGGGCAGGGAAGTTCATAGATCTGCGTAGTCCCATTTTCCTGTGCGGTAATGTCCTCCTCTTCGATATCAAATACCTTGTTCATGTTTGCCAGGGGGTAGAGATCGATAACCTGCCGGAGCTCTGTCATGTCGTATTTTTCCTGGTTAAGGCGGTAATACGTAACCTCATACCCGGCTCTCCAGCCCAGATCGTGCGACATCTGGTCCATCTCCAGGTACGTGAGGTCAGATCGATCCTTGAGGATATAATCCGACGGCAGATCAGAAAGCTGGAGTGCCATCTGTGATACCGGGACGGTCGCGACCGCGCTCTCTGTCGTGGGTACCGGCGTTGGTGTCGGCGTCAGGGTCGGTGCCTGTACAGATGCCGGCTCCGGGAAGATTGCCGAGAGGCAGCCCGCACTCACAAGTACGATTGCGAGAACTGCACAGAGAACGGCAGATCCGGGACGCATGAGGTACGATTGACAATATCAGATAAAATGCTTGTTGGAGTATGCCCGCTTCAGGCATAGTTCATCTCTCATGTATTCATGATCCGTCTTTATCAGTCTCCGTTTTTTTAGGCTGGCACAAACACTTTATCCCTGCCCGGTAACAGCTCTTCCAGGGAAAAATGATGACGACCGGCAGTATTGCGATGCTCGATGGGGATCACCACCTCCACCTGATTCCATCAGGAAGGGTGCAGATGCTCAGTATTGAACATTCAGCGATTAAAAAAGTGGAAAATGAGCGGTATGAGGTCTCCTGCATCCTAAAACTTTCTGCCGAGGGGGGCTCTCACCAGTTCGAAGATGCGATCCGTTTCTCCTTTGCTGCAGCACGGATACCCGGCCAGCAGATGATGACCGAATTGACATTTGTCCAGAACCATATCATCAAGGATGTGTTTGACCATGGATTGTCCGGTGAACTGTGCAGCTGTGACCCAAAGGACCCTCTCGCAAAAGAGTCCGGGGTTTCCCTGTCATCTGTCGTTAAGGCCCGGATGCTGGCATCTGAACCACTTAAAGAAGTCCTCGCCCGTCATGGAGCATTGACGGATTCTGTCGTCTTTTGCCGGTGACGCACGACCTTTTTTTCGGGCCTCTGGACTGGAGACAGACAAATATCTTTTTCTCGGCAGACATCCCACTGTTGAAAATATAGTGGGAGGGAGTAGTTGTATGGATGATCCGGAATTACATGGTGACGAACAGATTCTCATGCGGACGCAGGGTGTCCACGTAAAATCGATTTCGTTTGAGGCTATCCTTACCAACAAACGAATTATTCTCGTAGACAGGCTCAAGGGCATCCTGCCCCCAAAAGAGATCCCGCTTGCCACGATCCAGTCCGTGGAGTCAGGTGAAAATGCAATCCGGGATCTTGTCGTAAGTCTGGGAATCATCACAAAGACCGGCGGAACACGGCAGATGGTGCTGACCTTCTCCCGCGAGGGCGGCGGGAACCGGATTAAGGAACGGGACGAATGGGTCCGGCAGATCAAGGCGCACAACACACCAACATTTGAGCAGGTTATGCGCAAGGTTATCCCCGGGATGGATACCGCACAATCCGGGCAGAATAAGGTTGCGCAACCTGCTTATGAGATGGGTGGACACCAGGCACCTCCTGCACGACCGGCGGGTTTTTCACCCCCGGTAAAAAAGATCGTGGAAACTCCCCAGGAATCATGGCAGGCCCCCGCACCTGCACCGGTTCCTGCTCCGGCTCCCGCCCCGGCACCGGATGAGGTACTCGGTACGTATTGTACCCGGTGCGGTACGAAGGTACCTGATGGTTCCGGTTTCTGCAACAACTGCGGCACGCGGATCGTACGTCCGGGAGAGACTATGCCGGCACCGACCCCGTCGCCCGCTCCCTCAACTCCGGCAGCATTTACGGCACCAAAAGGGCGTCCGATCGATCAGGATATCCAGTCCATCGAACCGCTCATCGGGAAATCCACTGCAACGATCCCCCGCGACCCGCTCCGTTCCACACCTCCCGCGCCGGTATTTTCACAACCCTTACCCCAGGAACCGGCCATCCCGGCTCCATCAGCCCCGGAACAACCTGCAGTCCGGGAAAAACCTGCAACCGCAACTCCCGCAAAGAAACGGTTTATGCCCCGGCTCTTCTCCCCCAAGGATTTGCCTCCCACCCCCCTTGTTCCGGCATCGATGCCCACGTCAGCTCCGCCCAGGCCAAAAAAACCCGTAAACAAAAAGAAGATTGTCCTTGTAATCGGTATTATCGTTATTATCCTGCTCGCCGTTGTCGCAGCCGTCGTCATTCTGCCAAAGATGGGATCGCTCGGGAACCTGTTGCATAGTTCCAGCGGATCTTCTTCTGCCTCCGCCTCAACAACCGCTGCAGTAACTGTCCCATCCACTGTTGATAACAGTTCTGCTATTTTTGTAGTGACGCAGACACCGGTCTCCATTCCCCAGACCGGGGTGTACGTCTACGTGAATTATCTTGGCGGATGGACCGGTGCGTACGGGACATCGGATAACCTGCAGAAGGCCACAAATTCCGGTGAGAAGGAAATGGAAGTGGTGAATGCAACCGGTAATGTGACGGCCTCGTTCTCGAAACAGGATGGCTCAAGTCACGCGATTACGGTATCGATCTACAAGAATGGCAAAGTCCTTTCCACCGGCTCCACTACTGCTGCCGATGGCAAAGTGACACTCTCCGTCAACGTGACGACCGGGGTTGCACAACAGCCGGTGGTCAGCGGGGGCAGCAGTACGACAACCGTCGCAACAACGGCACCGGTCACCAATACTACGGTTAATGCCACGACCGCGGTCACCACGACGATTGCCACGAAATAAGTGTTCTCTTCACCAGGATGCATACCCATAACAGGAAATTTTTCTTTTTTTTGTCTTAAACTTCTGAAAAAATGGTGGTGTATCCATTTTGGTTTAACTGGCGCAACCGGCGCCGCTCCTTTTTTTCGACCGGTAGATCCCGTATGCTGCAACGCTGGTACCTGAAAGCAGAACCGGGCGACCATACAGTGTTTTAATAGTTTCAGGATGGTAAATAGTCCATGAGGATTCTACCATGGCGGATACACAGGTGCCACCGGCACCGGAAGGGGCGGAAGATCTTGGAAAGCAGGGAATCGATGTCCTGGTACATACCCTGCACAATGGTGCTGACCCGGCCGTGCGGAGATATGCGGCATACCTGCTCGGCAATGCAAAAACCCCGCAGGCCATACGGCCTTTAGTCGAAGCACTGGGAGATATGGATAAATCGGTGCGGGAGCAGGCGATGCTCGCACTCGTTGCCACCGGTAAGGCTGCAACCGAACCTCTTGCCGCTGCGATGAATGACCCCCGGTGGGAGACCCGGTACCGTGCGGTCGAGGCACTCGGGAAACTTGCCGATGAGAAGGCCCTAAAGCCGCTCGTCCAGGGTCTCCGGGACAACCGCGACCATGTCCGGTACATGGCGGCAAAGGGGCTCAAAGGTCTTGGGGATTCCACGGCGATTGATCCCTTGATCATCCTGTTAAAAGATGAGAACCGGCTCGTGAGACTGATGGCCGTACGGTCACTTTCCGTGATTGGGGGAGAGAAGGTTAAGACTGCCCTCAAAGAGGCCCTTTCCACGGAAACCGATGAGACGGTCCGGGAAGAAATTACCGGGGCGCTGAAATAATCCGGCCCGACAAAATAAACTATCCCCGGCATCTGCAACTTTGTTGACCCGTACGGTGAGTCTGGATTCTTACGGTATGTTGTTTGCCAGAGATCATTGCCCGGTTTTTGGCATCACGACTCTGGGCTGGAAGGATTATTTTTTTAATACCAGACCGCAGGGCGTGACCAATCAATTGCGTGGGGCGTGCCCGTTTTCGTTTCTACCTCACATAATTTCTCTTTCGCCCGGGAGAGTCCTGACAATCCGCCGGCATTCCATAAGACAAGCGGTGATCCGGCCTCCTCATATCTTCCTGTTTTGCAAAAGACGGGAAGTAACAGTCTTGCCACAGGATAAAAAAGGAATGATAACCTTTGAGTCAGGCTGCCGGCAGGGAGCGGATGCAATACCCGAGGGCGATGCCCAGAATGCCGTAAACAACCAGGATCACGCCCACCCAGAGAACCATCAGGGCGACGCCGAGAAGGGGGAGGACGCAGAGTAAAAGCCCGATGATGATCGAAAGAATTCCCTGCAGGGCAAAGAGACCCCGGTGGGTCATATGCGATTCGCCGGCCGCGAGAACAAGCCCGATAAGTCCCCCCAGGAAGAGGGCAATGCCGGCGATGAGGAAGATCACTTCTCCCATGATAATGGGATGGATGATTGTGGCAATCCCAAAGAAAAACCCGATGATGGCAAGAATGGCAAGGAGTAACGAGGCTTTCCAGCCGCCCGGTGAGAGTGCAGAGAGCATAAGTGCGGCAAACGAGACAAGGATAATAAGGATCCCGATGAGTTCAACCAGAACCGTAGCGGATATGGTCGGGAAGAGTACGACAAGGAGTCCGAATATCACCGCGAGTACACCAAGAAGGACAAGTGATCCCCACTTGACGCCGGCAATATCTTCAACAGGAATTGTGTTCGTGGCCATAGGCAACACTAATTCACTTCGTAAGTGCTGACAGATAAATATTTTTATATATGTCCTGTAATCAAACCGCTGGAAAAATCGGGGCTGGTTGCGCCAGATAATACCGTGGGATAGTTCCCACGGCGTCATTGTCGGGACAGTCTGAATGCACCGTCACTATCGCAGTTGATGACCAGTCGGCCCTCTGCCCCGATGCGTGGCGTTGCAGTATCAGCCGGTATACGGCAGGCAGGGATCAGGGTTCACGAGAACCAAAAAAAAGAGATACGTGTTTGATCGTGACAGCACAATCACGGATCAGGCCGACATAATCATGCAGGACGGGCAGCGTTTTAAAATTTTTCTGCGATCTTCACGAACTCGTCAAAGTGCCGGCTCTTCTTAAAAAGCCACCAGGTAAAACGCTCGACCACGGTAAAGGAGAAGCTTCCTCCCGCCGCGTTCGGGTGCCCGCCTCCGTTGAACTCCCGTGCGATCAGGTGGCTGATCGGGGGTACTGACCGGAGCGAGAACTTCCCGTCTTTCCCGATGATCACCTCGACGTCGGTGTTCTTTTTCCCCCGGATGAAATGCGCTGTCTCGCTCGGGTACCCGTAGAGCGGGGCAAATGCGATCCGGTACTTCTTACCGACGAATGTGGTATGCCGCAGGCTTCGTTCCATCATCGTATCCATCTCGGCCCTGATCTCCGCGTACTCGGTCTCGATCTGCGCGTCGGAAAAAATTCCTGCAACAAGACAGTCACGGATGTGGTCCCGGTTTTTCTTTCTCTGGAGTACCTGCCCGAGGACGGCGGAACGGGGATCGGTATGTTTCCAGAGGTCGTAATCGCAGACAACCCGGGCTACCTCCTCCGCCACCGGGTTCCCCGGCGCAAGGTCCCGTGCGACGATCCCGGTTGCGCAGACATCCGTATCGATATGGAGGAGGGAGACCTGTTTTTTTATCCTTTCAATCTCCTCCTCCCGCCAGCGGTGATGGTCCCGCCATTCGATGACCCAGCCGTTTGAGCGTGCCCTGCCCGTAACTGCATCCATATCTTTCTGACAGCCGAGGTCCGAGATCGAGAGCAGGTCGCCTTTCCCCGGGCAGGACGCGATAAGGGAGAAGAGGCCGGCAAACTTTCCCACCGAGCTCCAGACCGTAAATACCCCGTCCTTCCCGAACTTCATCCGGTGGATCGCATCTGCTCCGACAGCATCGAGATCGTTGTGCGTCAGGTGGACGACATGGGCCGTGCGCGAGGCGATAGCACTGGCAAGACCGGCGGTGTCATCTGCACGCCGGGGGGAAGGAGGCATCAGATTAATACTGGCATGGCGGGACATAAATAAGAGCGGTCAGGGTGTCATACCCCCCTGTCGAGCGTATCATTTATTAATCACAACTGACAACATTTGTACTCCTGCCCTAGTAGCTCAGACTGGGAGAGCGCCAGACTGAAGATCTGGTTGTCCCCGGTTCAAATCCGGGCTGGGGCACTTTTTATTTTGCGTTTTTGCTTTATTTTGAGACTTACTTTCAAATTCAGCTAATTTAAACTCACCTGCGGACGTAAAAATTTTGTTGGTGTCTGAATCGGATGGTGTAAACTGCTTATTTTCTAATGTTAAAAGATCCCACCATCGACTGTGTAGATTAATACAGGTTTACCCATCAGTGCGCGTTCACTATTCCAAGGGAACCTGATGTATTATGGTGCGATGAATTCTTTCTTTGGATTCATCTTTTTTAATAGCGTGCGATGAATAAACTCCATGAATGATAATTGTTAAAATGAGCTATATTCTTTTCTCAATTGCATTAAGGAAAAATTAGGTATCAATACCTGTCGAACAATTCCCGGTAGTACCCAAGATCGAACGAGCCCGCACACCCTGCCATTTCAACCTGATACCGCCGGGCATCGGTTAGAACGTACTGGATCTTCATACCGGGCGCTTTAGTATTTTAGTGAAGTGCATCTTTGTCGATCAGCCTTGTCGATCATCGGGTACAGCGACCTGATGATAAATGACGTGCCGTTTTGTGTATAATACCCCACCAGGTCTTCCATAGTCTCTACTACGTAGGTGATAACCCCATCTTCATTCCGTATTGCTGCTGCTGTAAAGAAAACCCAGCTCCCTGCCCCTCGATGAATCTTTGAAAATGAGATGCCCTCCCATGTATCGTTAAGATATGAGGATTTTCTGCAATTCTCCGGGAAAAACCGTGTGATCTCGTCAAATTTCTCATCGATAATATAATCGGCCAGTAATGGGTGATCGCGGTTGTAAAAAATGTTCCCAAACGTCGTTGTGCCGATCATCATATCTGACCGCAGCCCGGAGAACTTTTCCATCGCCGTATTCCACGAGATGATACGGTGATCTGTATCGATCACCAGCTGGGGCTGGGGCGATCCCCGGATGATCGCGTCGAGTTTCTTCTCTTCCTCTGCAAGTTTCGTCTCGGTCGTGATACGATCCGTGATATCGATGCCAATCGACTGGTACTCGACAATTTTTCCCCGCTTGTCATAGAATGCCCGGATCGTCCACTGGTGCCAGGTTGTCGTGCCTTCCTTACTAGGAAATTCGAGCGTTATGGTCTCTGCTGAATGTTCATGACCGATTTTTTTGATCGCATCTCTGCCAATGGCCTGGTTTTCCGGAGAAAGCAGCGGGAATATCGACGTCCCAATCAAATCGCCGGCATCTCTCTGCATAAACGCACGGAAGTTCTCATTCACAAACGTTAACGTCCCGTCCGGCTCGTAATTGCATATATAGGCAGGCATATCCTCGACAAGCGCCCGGTATTTCTGCCGGCTTAAAAAAATTGCATCTTTTGCCCGGCGATGCCCTTCCATCTCAGTTTTGAGGCGTTCATTTATTTTCTTTAATTCCGCCGTGCGCTGTTCCACCATCGTTTCAAGATGCTGCTGGCATTGTTTGAGCTCGGTTATATCCTCTAACAGGATCGATGCGCAGGTCTGCCCGTTTTCATTAACGACAGGTACCATTTTGACGATAAAACTGAATTTTTTCCCGTTACGCTCGAAGGATTTTTCCGTTGTGCATGCCTTGCCGTCAATGACTGCTTTCATGGTCTCTGCAAACGTTCCGGAAAAACTGTCGGATAACCGGATATAGAGCATATTGTGCCCGATGACATCTTCCTGCTTCAGGTTAAATATCTGGAGAAATGCATCGTTGACTTCTTTTACAAAAAGTTCCTGATCGACGATTATCACGGGAGATGAATATAGATTGAGAACCGAAGAAAGCGGGAGTCGTGTAGATTGTGTATAGACCTTTGCCTTGCCAAACTGCCGCATCTCCGCTTGCCCGGAAAACCGGAGAATTTCGAGGTACCGTGCAGCAGATACCCGGTTAAGCGACAACGCGTCTGCGCATTCACAGATGGTCATGCCCTTTGGATGTGTCCTGAGGAGCTCTTTGATGCGTGCGATCTCACCATCCCGGTGATTCATGGAAAAATCACCCTCTGGATTAAAAGTTTTGCAATAAACAGCGGATAAAAGTTGCGGGTATTGTCGATCATTCTAATGCATAGATATAGTGTGCTATTATATACCTCGTCGTATTGGGGATTATTGATTTCTGCCTGTCCACATTTAAACCGGAATGCGGGAACACGGGCACAATGGGGATAAATTCCTCAGAAAGCCCCGCCGTCCGGCGCATTTGCATGAACCATCAATCACAGTATCTGTATATTCGTGGATCCGGCAGCGGTGTACCAGATCATCAATAAACTGGGAGTAACATCGGCAAACAAGCGATAGTATGGAAAAACAGGTTATCAGACTTAGGTGAACAACGATGGTAGAATTACAAGACTTAACGGAAATGTTTGAAAAGAGTCCGCTGGCACAGGCTGTCGTGGACGCCAATCTCAGGTTTCTCATGGTGAATGATGCCTTCTGCAAACTGGTCGGGTACAACAAGGACCGGTTGCTCGCAATAAAATACTCCGATTTCCGGGCACAGGGAATGATCAAGTACCTCAAAGACTCCGGTGAAACAATATCTGACGCTGTGAACAGCCGACGGGTAACTACGGGCCAGAGTACCTTTGAAACGCCATCAGGATTGCATGTCATCATCCGGGGCAACGTACCACTGCTGAATGAAAAAGGGGATGTAAAATCCGTCTATATCACGTACAGTGAAATCACCAGGATCGAGAAGAATCGGGAGTATATGGCACATGAGATCGATGAGTTTATCATAGTTTATGACAAGATGGCGGCGGGCGATCTGACTGCGAGTCACCCTGTAGAAAAGCCCAAGGATCCGGATCTCCATGAAACATATGAGGTTCTGGCAAAACTTCGAGGGTCTGTACGGCAGATCATAAGTAACCTCAAAGTGAATATCAAGGATGTAAATAAGCGGATGCAAACCCTGACCTCGGACGCGGAGAATGCGACCCGCAGCATCGAAGAGGGGTCCAAAGGTATTCAGGAGATCGCTCAGGACGCAACCAACGTCAGCGCCAATGCAGAGAAAGTATCACAGGGTGTCGACCAGATCGCAAAAGCAATGCAGGACATGAGCGCAGCAGTCGAAGAGATCACGTCAAGCATGGAGTCGGTCTCAAACCTCACCAAGCAGACGAACGATCTTTCCCAATCCGGCGCGGCACTTGCGGGCAAGGCGGCGAAGGGTATGGCTGATATCTCCGCATCCTCGGCAAAGGTCCATGAGATCGTCACGGATGTCGAGAAACAGATGGGGGAGATCTCCAAGATCGTCGTGCTCATCCGCGAACTGGCCAACCAGACAAACCTGCTGGCACTCAACGCCGCTATCGAAGCGGCTCGTGCGGGAGATGCGGGTCGCGGTTTTGCTGTCGTTGCAACAGAAGTGAAATCGCTGGCCCAGGAGTCCCGGAACTCCGCTGAACGGATCGAGGATATGATCGCGTCCTTGAAAAAGAGCACCCAGAACGCATCTGCTGCGATGAACGAATCTAAACAGATTGTCGATCAGGGTGAAAAGATGGTGACCGAGACGGTGCAGTCATTCAACAAGATTGCAGCGGCCATTGAGAAAGTAGCCGCAAGCGCGACCGAGGTTGCAGCGGCAACCGAAGAGCAGGCGGCAACAACAGAAGAAATTACAGCAAGTGTCAGTGAAGTTGCAAGTCTGGTAGAGCAGACCGCAAAAGAGGCCGGTGATGCCGCAGCAGCGACTGAAGAATCTTCAGCTGCGCTGGACGAGATCACCAAGATGGTGGGAAACGTACATAAAATCGCGATCGAGGCAATGGAAGCAAACAAAAAATTCAAGGTGGATTAAAAGGGAGTGCGTTACCATGACGGCAAAAGTAAGCGAGCCACAAGAAACGCAGGCCCAGAATACGGAAGATATTGCCAGGAGACGGCAGAGCAGCATCCAGATCGTAGAGTTTGTCCTGGGTAAAGAACTCTTTGCCATCGACCTCTTCGATGTGAAGGAAGTTGTCGAATACACGACGATCACCAAACTTCCCAACGTGCCGGCATATGTGAAGGGGATCATCGATCTCCGGGGCGAGATTACAACTATCATCGATCTCAAGCACCGGCTTAACATCACGGAGACCAGCCAGGTTGCAGCTGAATCATCCCGGATCATCGTACTCGATGACAAGATCACCGGCACCAAGATCGGGATCCTTGTCGACGATGTGACATCGGTTTCGACATTTGAGGCAAAACAGGTGGACTATACCTCTGCATCGGTGAGTAAGGAGGATACGGCAATCATCGGGATTATCAAGCGGAAGGTCAAGGTCAAGGACAAGGAGAAAAATGAACTGATCATCTGGATCGATATCAAGCAGCTGCTGGGGGATATTGATCCATCGGTCTGAATTCATACACCCCCGGCTATGTGGTGTGTGATCCGGGAGAATCTCAAAAAGTAAAAAGGAACAATCCTTTAAAAAAGGATTGCCGCTGTCGTAACCTCAACTGGATCGGGTGTACTTCAGGGCCGGGTACGCAGTGTTGTAGGCTGCATTGGTGGTGGCATCGAGCACCCAGTTTGCGGGTGCTGCCTGACCTGTGATGGTTACCGTATATTTACCGCTGCCATCGCTCTGCCATGTCCCGGATTTCATTACCTGGTTTCCCCCGTTAAGATACCCGGTGAAACTTCCGTCAGCGCCAAAGACAACCTGTGCGCTCACACTCTGGACCGTGGGAGTTGACCATCTGCCGACAATGGGATCCTGCGATCCGGTCGCTGTCATTCCCGAAGTGGCAGGCACACCCGGTGTTGAAACCTGTGGTGTGGTCGCAGCCGGGACCGCGCCTGACTGGGCAGGAGCAGTTGCCGTGCTGCTGGTGCATCCGGCCACGAGAATCGCAGCAAGACAAACAAAGGCGATAAAGACGAGGGCAGTTTTGTTCGACATGTTCCGGAATTACGTAATTCACCTAAATAGCAGTTTCTATTTTAATCTGAGTCTACGGTGGAGCCTCGCCCGTTCATGGATACCTCAAAGGCCGGGGCACGAACAACGTATTCCGGAACTTTTTTTTGGATTTTATGGATGAACTGTGATCGCCGCGTGAGTTTTTCTCCCGTGAAAAGGGAAATGTACCGGAAACCCTAGTGTTTTTCCTCCCGGGAAAAATCAGGGCAGAACACTTGAAAAGGAAAAAATCATTTCACCGGTCAGGTCCACCTGTAACATATCCCGAAAGGGGCACTGCCTCATCCTCGGGAAAACCGGGTGATACCGGTACTACCAGATAGTGTAAACTTCCCGGTTCAATTATCCGGATTTTTTAATGACCATTACCCTGCAGGAATGCAGTCAATATATATTGGCTCCGGGTGATTATCAGGATACGGGAACCTCATCATGGACGTCATACTGGCCGTTGTCTGTCTGGGCATTCTTACCATTCTCCTTCTCTTCCTGGGACAGCGGTTTAAGATCCCAAGCATCGTCTGTTTCCTTGTTATCGGCATGCTCGCCGGCCCTTACGCGCTCTCCATTGTAAGCGACCAGTCCACGATCGAGACCATCGGCGAGATTGGCGTCATCCTGCTGCTCTTTACCATCGGTCTCGAATTCTCGTTTGAGAAACTGCTGGGCGCATGGCGCGTGGTCGTCCTTGGTGGGGTTATCCAGGTCTGTACGACGGTTATTGCCGCTGCCGGGTTCATGTACCTGGCCACGGGGCTCAGGTTCCAGGAAGCGGTGTTTTTCGGTTTTCTCGTCTCGCTGTCCAGTACCGCCATCGTAATGAAGGTTCTCCAGGAGCGCGGGGACGTCGAGACGGTTTCGGGGCGGACGTTGCTCGGGATTTTGATCTTCCAGGATCTCGCGATCATCCCGATGATCCTTCTCACGCCGCTTTTGATCGGCAGCAGCGGCCCCTCGTATTCGTCAATTCCCTTCCAGGTTACAAAAGTCATCGCAATCTTTGCGATCCTGATCGTCTCCGCCCACTGGCTGGTGCCGTGGATCATGTACCGCGTGGCACAGCAGAAAAGCCGGGAACTCTTCATATTCACCGTTGCCGGGATCTGCTTTACGGTCGCATGGCTCACCAACGCAGCGGGATTGTCATACTCGCTCGGGGCATTTGTGGCCGGCCTTATTATAGGGGGATCGGATTTCAGTATCGATGCCGTCAGCAACATCATCCCGTTCCGTGACATCTTCGCTGCAATTTTTTTTATGTCCATCGGGATGCTGCTGGATACCAGCATCCTCATCTCGCACTATTCTTTCGTGTTTTCAATGGTTGTCATCATCATCGGCGTCAAGGTGCTGACCGGCTCGTTTACCGCAGCGATCCTTGGCATGCCGACACGGGTGGCAGTCTTTGTGGGCTTTGCACTTGCCCAGATCGGGGAATTCTCGTTTGTTCTTGCCAAGAGCGGCCTTGAATCAAATCTTATCCCTGATACGGTCTACCAGCTCTTCCTCGCTGGTGCAATCATAACGATGGCGCTGACCCCGTTTATGATGAACGCAGCGCCGCCTATGACAAACCTGCTGTACCGGCTCTTCCCCGATAGGATAAAAAGGCCGGAGCCCGCGGAGGACACACCCCGTGAATCAGCACAGGAACTCTTGGATCATATTATCATTGTCGGGTTCGGGATGACCGGAAAAAGCGTGGCCCGGGCAGCCGAGATCCTGGGAATACCGTACAATGCCATAGATATGGATCCGGATGTAGTCCGCAGGGAACGGGCCGCAGACGGACACCAGAGCATTCACTTTGGTGACGCCACGCACCGGGAGATCCTCGAACATGCCGGGATAGAACGGGCCCGGGCACTGGTCGTGGTCATCTCGGAACAAAATGTGGTCCCGGGGATCATCCACCTCGCACGGGAGATGGCACCGAAGATCTATATTGTCGTGCGCACCCGCCACGTCAACGATGCGCAGCACCTGCTGGACCTCGGGGCGGATGAAGTGATCCCGGAAGAGTTCGAGACCTCGGTGAGAATTTTCTCCCGCGTGCTTGCAAAGTATACCCTGCCGGAGAACGATATCGATACCCTGACAAAAGTCATCCGCGGTAACGGTTACCGGAGGTTTACGCGGGGCTCTCCCCTCAATCCGGCAGGGGCATATGATCCCAAAACGATGCTGGAAGATCTCCGCATCCATACCATTCGGGTGGCCGGTAGTTCGGGGGCTGCCGGAAAAACCCTGCGGGACCTGGATGCGTGGAACACGTACGGTGTCGGCATACTCGCCGTCAGGCAGGGTGTATCTGCCATTACTGCCCCTGCTCCGGATCTGCTGGTGCAGCCCGGGAATTACCTTATCCTGTACGGCGCGGACGAAAACATACAAAAATTCCTGCCACTTATCAGTGGCAACGCTGGCGACCCCCCTGCCGATTACCCGGGTAACACTTCCGTATAACTGTACCCGGGAGCGGTCACTCCCGTCGCCCCGGAACCTATAATTATTCTCACGCCGGTACTTCTATACCGAGATTACCTTCCGGGGGTCCTTTTCATGGACATCATGCTTGCCGTCGTCTGTGTCCTTGTCCTGTCCATTATCCTGTTGTACCTCGGCCAGCGTTTCAGGCTGCCCAGTATCGTCAGTTTCCTGATCATCGGCATGCTGGCCGGGCCGTTCGGCTTTGCGCTTATTACCGACCAGACCATTATCAGTACAATCGGTGAGATTGGGATCGTCCTTTTGCTTTTTACCATCGGTCTCGAATTTTCGTTCCAGTCATTTCTCCGTTCGTGGCGCGCGGTCCTTATCGGGGGTGTCGTTCAGGTCTGTACGACAATAGTCGCAATTACGCTTATCACGCTCGCGTTCCAGATGCCTTTTGCCGAGGCCCTGATCTTCGGCTTTATCGTCTCCCTCTCAAGTACGGCCATCGTCATGAAGATCCTCCAGGAGAAGGGCGAGGTCGATACGATCCAGGGAAGGACGCTCCTTGGGATCCTGATCTTCCAGGACCTTGCCATCATCCCGATGATGCTCGTGCTGCCGCTCCTTGCCGGGAACGGTGGCGGCCTGGACATGTCCCTTGTTCCTTACCAGGTAACAAAAATTGCCCTGATTATCCTTGTGATCATCGTTCTTGGGTACTGGGTTATCCCCAGGCTTCTTTTCAGGGTGGCAAAGGAGCGCAGCCGCGAGCTTTTCCTCTTTACGATCGCCGGCATCTGCGTTGTCATTGCCTGGCTCACCAGTGAGGCCGGCCTGTCGTTCACGCTGGGTGCGTTCATCGGAGGCCTGATCATCGGGGAGTCGGATTACAATATCGATGCACTGGGCCACATCATCCCGTTTCGCGATGTCTTTGCCGCCATCTTCTTCCTCTCGATCGGCATGCTCCTCAACACGAGTACGGTTCTTGGAAATTTCGGGTATGTAGCCCTGATCATCCTTGTTATATTCAGTGTCAAGATCCTGACCGGTGTCTTTTCAGCAGCGGTGCTCGGGATGCAGACACGGGTCTGTGTCTTCTGCGGCCTTGCACTCGCCCAGATCGGGGAATTCTCGTTTGTGCTCGCGAAAAGCGGCCTTGATGCCGGCGTTATTCAAGTGCCGGTCTACCAGCTCTTCCTTGCCGGGGCTGTTGTCACCATGGCGTGTACCCCGTTTGTCATGCGTGCCTCCCCTTCTGTTGTCGACCTGCTCTACCGGCTGTTCCCGAACAGGATTTCACGGGAAGTTACCCTCCGGCCGGGTGAAACGGCACCCGAAGAGGGGCTCACAAACCACATTGTTATCGCCGGGTACGGGATCACCGGAAAAAGCGTGGCCCGGGCCGCGACACTTGCCGGTATCCCCTATATGGTCATCGAGCTCAACCCCGAGATCATCCGGGAGGAGCGATCCCAGTACCGGCCCAATTTCATCTTCGGGGATGCCGTGCAGGAGGAAGTGCTCGAACATGCAGGTATACGGCAGGCCCGGACCCTTGTGGTGGCAGTCTCCGAGGAGGAGGTGATCCCCCGTATCATTCATACCGCCCGGCAGCTTGCGCCCGGCGTGCATATCCTTGCACGGACACGGCATGTCAGGAACGCACAACACCTTCTCGATCTCGGTGCAGACGAGGTTATTTCCGAGGAGTTTGAATCAGCCCTCGAAATATTCACCCGGGCCCTGAAGCGCTACCAGATCCCCGAAGAGGAGGTGGTACGGATCATCGAACGGTCAAAACGCCTGGGTAATGCCCTGTTTACCCGTTGTACCGACCCGACCCAGCACCAGAAGGTACAGAATTTCGAGACAATCTTTAAGGCAACGCATGTCCACACGGTACGGGTGGAAGCCGGGTCTGCGGTTGAAGGAAAGGCTATCGCCGAACTGGACCTGAAAGACCGGTTCGGCATCCGTGAATTCGGGTTCCGCAGGGGTTCTATGAGGTTTACCCGGCCCGACCCTGACCTGCGTCTTAAAGCAGGGGATACGCTGGTTTTCTTCATATCCGATGAGAAGGCAGGAAAAATTATCCCGCTTTTCTCTGCGGGAAAATAATGCCGTCGGGTAAGGGAGAACGCAGGTGCATCCCTGCGGACAGCACCCTTTTTTCGTTCCCCGAAGTCCTTTCTGTGCACCACGAGGAAAAACCGGCAAAAGACCCGGCACCGTGTCCTTTTCCGGGCAGCCTGTTTTACGGAGGGGTATAAAAATCTAAAAAAACAAGAACACTATTTGTATGCGCCCCTCGGTTGTTGTCAACGTGGCGATGAGTGCGGACGGGAAACTCTCGACCCGCGAACGCCGTCAGGTCAGGATCTCCGGTGCAGAGGACTTTGCACGGGTTGACCGGCTCAAGGCAGGCTGCGACGCGGTGATGGTCGGGATCGGGACGGTGCTTGCCGATGATCCCTCGCTCACGGTAAAAAACCCTGACCTCAAAAGCCGGCGGCAGCAGGAGGGAAAAGGGGAGCACCCGGCACGGGTCGTCATCGACAGCCGGGCCCGGATCTCCCCCGAGGCTTCGGTGCTCAACAAAGGCGACGGGCTGCGGGTGGTAGCGGTCTCGGGGCGTGCGGACCCGGCGCGGGTGGACGTGCTCCGGAAAAAGGCGACGGTCATTATCGCCGGGGATGAAGAAGTCGACCTTGCCCGGGTGCTCGACGAACTCGGGGCGATGGGGATCCGGCGCGTCATGGTGGAGGGCGGCGGGACGCTGATCGCCGGCCTTGTTCGGGCCCGGCTCGTTGATGAGATCTATGCCTATATCGGGAGCATCGTTATCGGCGGGAAGGACGCGCCGACGCTCGTGGACGGCCCGGGCTGGATACAGGAAGCCGATTTTGCCCGGCTCACCCTCGCGGACACAACCCGGCTGGATGATGGCATCCTCCTCCACTGGACCGTAAAACCGCAGTGACCGTTTTTCAGTTCTGTAGAACTCCCAAGGAGAATTACATCAACGCTCTTGGGGGCTGCGGCAATCATTGCCTTCGCCCCCGCCGCTGTGGCATCCCCCAGTTGCGATGATGCTGTATTACTTGTATCCAAAAGTGGAGAGATTTTTGCATAGGTAATTTCGGGAGATCGCCTATAGCGACTCGTCCCCCACGAGGGACAACGTAGCACAGGAAGGCTTCGTTTCTAAAAAAAAAAGTTTTTAACAGAGCATAATTTTCCTTGTAGCCCGTTATATGCAGGTACTGCCGGTGCCGATGCCAAGGCTCATGTGCCAGTATCGGGAAATAATCCACCACGTATATCGCGATCATTGTCCTCGCCGCCGTCTTTTGCCTCATCGCCGTGCGGCAGGTGGGAGGGTTTACCTGGAGGATCTGGCAGGTCATGCTCGGGGGAGCGGTCGCCGTCCTCCTTCTCGGCCAGATCGCACCCGCCGCGGCCCTTGCCGCGATAAACATCGACGTGATGGTCTTTTTGTTCAGCATGTTTGTCGTGGGGGAGGCGCTCTCCCGGAGCGGGTACCTCGACCTGCTTTCATCCCGGTTCTTCCGGCACGCTCATTCGCCGGGCCAGCTCCTCGCCCTTGTAATCTTCGGCTTCGGGGTACTCTCGGCGCTCCTGATGAACGATACGCTCGCGATTATCGGGACGCCGCCCGTGCTCGGGCTTGCCGCACAATCACGTCTCCCGAAAAAGATGCTGCTCTTTGCCCTCGCGTTTGCGATCACGACCGGGAGCGTGGCAAGCCCTATCGGGAACCCCCAGAACCTGCTCGTCGCGGTCAACAGCGGCATGACCGCACTGTTTGTCACGTTTGCCGCCTGGCTTCTCCTCCCGACCATCGCGAGCCTCACCGCCGCGTGGCTGGTGCTCCGCCTGTATTACCGCAGGGAGTTTTCCCCGGCCGCATCCGCCGCATGCGAGCCCTCGCCCGTTACCGTTCCCGACCCGGCGCTCACCCGGATCGTCCAGTGCTCGCTTGCGATCCTCCTCGGCCTCGCTATCGCGAACATTGCCGCATCGCTTGTCACCGGTGCAATCGCCATCCCCCTGCCGCTGATCGGTCTTGCCGCTGCCCTCCCCATTCTTGTCTTCTCGACCCAAAGGGTCGCCGTGCTCAAAGTGATCGACTGGTGCACGCTCGTCTTCTTTGCCGCGATGTTCGTTTTGATGGCCGCCGTCTGGCAGACCGGATTTTTCCAGTCCCTTGCCGGCGTCGCGGGGGTGACCTCCGTTCCCGCGATCCTTGCAACGAGTGTCGTCATCAGCCAGTTTATCTCGAACGTGCCCTTTGTCGCCCTCTTCCAGCCGCTTATCCTGCAGGCCGGAGGCAGAACAGCCCAGCTCATGGCGCTTGCCGCCGGGAGCACGATTGCCGGGAATCTTACGATCCTCGGAGCGGCGAGTAACGTGATCATCATCCAGCAGGCCGAGGCCCGGGGGGAGACGCTGACGTTTTGGGAGTTTGCGAAGATCGGGGTGCCGCTGACGTTGATACAGGTTGGGATTTATGCGGTGTTTCTGGGGGTGGTGTAGGGGAGAGGAGAGAAAGAATTTAGGGTTATGGAGGGTTTCAAAAATACTTTTTTAATAATTCATGTACTCTCATTGTATGCGGGTTATATGCCAAACCCTCCGCCAGTGATGCTAATTTCGGCTTGGTTCAAAAATGAACAATGTGAAACAAAGTTTAACCAATGAAATTGTTGTACGTCTCATACAATCAGCTGTTTTAGAAACGCAAGTTTGATGAATATTAGGCTCTGTAGAAAACCTCAGTGAGATCCGGATTAGGATCTGGAGAATAAGTTTCGAGAGGTTGTAGAGGATCAATTTGATCTTGAGTTCTTTGATCTGTGCCTGGAACTTTCGAGCTTTGAGGGATTCTCCGAACTTTCTTTTTAGTATGGTGAATACGGTTTCGACCTTGTTTCTCTGATGGTAACCGGCCCGGTCGAATGATCTGGCAAGTTCTCGTCGGTAGAACCCGGAGATTCGTTTTCGTTTTCTGGTTCTGACCGGGATAAGGGAGTAAGCGTTTAGGTCATCCCGGATTAATTCGTGAATATCTTCCGAATCGTAACCTTTATCGAGGACATAAGTCTCAGACTTTCTCGTCCTGTGACATTGGACGAGAAGTTTTTCTGCGTGAGGAATATCATGAACCGGTTGCTGAGAGATCTTGAACCCGGTGATAACCTGTTGATCGGTATCGATGGAGATCGAGATTTTCAGGAATCGTTTTCGGGTTTTCCCGGTTCTCCAGGAATAATATGAACTGGCATAGGATCTGGTAAAGCCTGACGAATCGATTGCGGTACAAGGGATTCTTTCACCCCCGTCGTAGAATAATCTGATAAGCCGGTTGAGCAACCGGGTAAATATCGAGGATCGGATCCGTTGACCGAATTTATGGATCGTCGTGAAATGAGGTACTTCATCGAGATGGATTTTCTCCCGGAGAGAGTCCATGATCTCAGTAAGCTCGATTGTGGACCGGTAATCTGTCGATAAGTATTCCTTCATGAGCAGGAGACTGAGTAACTGGTGTTGGGTATAGGTCTTTTTTGAGAATTTCGAGGAAAACAGGGGAATTCGGGAATCTTTGATCAGTCCGGATGATAATTCAACAAACCTGATATACCGGTTTGCCGACATTATTTTGTCTCCTTCCACGTTTGTAGCATAACAAGGTAAGGAGACACTGTACCTTAGATCTTTCGGTCGTCGGTACAACCTGTTTTAGATTGGTTTTCTACAGAGCCAATTTTTATAAGAATTTAATGTGAATAGTATTTGTTAATTCATGGATTATATTACCGGATATTTCGCTGATTGGAAAATATTCGTTCTGAAAGTACTATTGGGAGCTGTTATTTTATTCCTCATTATTCCACAGCTTCGTTTTACAATCCTTCCATTCAGGGGTTTTGATATCGGTATTTTCTTCGTTTTTCTTTCTGGGGCTATTGTCTTAGACTATTGCCGGTGGCATTTTGTACACACGCATCTTCTGCAGGAATTGAATCGTCAAAACCGGACCCCGTCGTCGACATCAGGTAATGAGGAATATGTTCCGGATTCCTGGAATACCAGATATACAAAGGCAAATGTGCCCTCATCCGGGGAATCTTATCCCGGTGGAGTGTTTTACGGCAATCGTATTCTCGTTACCTATGCTTCACTCATCGGATCAACACCAGAAATTGCCCGGGAGATTGGAAACGAACTGCGTACGGCAGAATATACTGTTGATCTAGCTGATATGAAAAACGTGATCTCGCTGGAAAATTATTCTGCTGTTATTATCGGAGTACCGATTTTTACTGGACCAGCAGGTTTAGGGGATATTGGGAATTTTACAAAAAAACGTTTTAGCGAACAGCTCTTACAAATGCCGGTTGCTATTTTTGCTATCGGTCTTGAGGGAATGAATCCTGACTTTGTGATGACAAACGTGAAACAGGCACTATCTCCAATCACTCCGGTCTCCTCAATCCTGTTTACCGGTGCACCGGGTCAGAAAAAACTCAGTTTCACGATGCGTTTCGCAAAAAACAAAAATATTCCTTTAGCGGATTTTCAGGACGGAGATAAGATCAGGTCATGGGCGAGAAAGTTGCCGGAAATATTGAATATATAAGAATTATTTCATATTCCAATTTCTCACATCCCACCAGTCCGAATTAAAATTAGTAAATTGGCTCTGTTGAAACCCGATAATTGCAATTTTACTATGTTACAATCACTATTTTAAACAAAATCTTACGACGGATCCATAGAAATCCTCAAGATATTGTAGTTAGTTGTTTATCACGGAGAATGCAATATTTTTAGATTTTTTCCCAGAAGAGGGAATGCGAGTGATGCTATCGTCGGCAAAACTTTGCCGTATCGATACATTCTTCCCGTTGCACCCGGATATGCACTCTCATGGCAGAGCCACTCATACTTGTCACGGGCTCCACAGATGGGATCGGCAAGGCCACTGCGACCGGACTTGCTGCAGGAGGAGCTGAGCTGATCCTTCATGGGAGGGACAAAAAGAAAGGTAAACGTGTACAACAGGAACTGGAAAAAGCCGGGTCCGGCCGCCCTGATCTGGTTATTTCTGACTACTCCCGGCAGGACCAGATCCGTGAATTGGCTGCGGATTTTACGTCACACTATTCCCATCTTGATGTTCTGGTCAATAACGTGGGGATCTACCAGAAAACCCGGCATGTTACGCAGGCTGGTGTCGAGATGACGTTTGCGGTGAATTACCTCGGTCCCTTCCTACTCACCCATCTGCTGCTTCCGCTGCTCCGGAAGAGTCCCGCTGCCCGCATCGTAACCGTAGCTTCAAGCGCCCATGAGGATGTGGACAGGATCGACTGGGACAACCTACCGGGCGAACCGGCATACGATGCCTGGGGCGCCTACTCGCTTTCGAAGTTTGCTGATGTGACGTTCACCTACGCCCTTGCTCGGAATCTCGAAGGGACCGGGATCACTGCCAACTGCCTGCACCCCGGGGTCGTCAATACGAAACTATCCCGATCTGCGGCTCCTGGTATCACTACCATCACACCGGAAGAGGGTGCGCAGACGTCGATCTGGCTCGCAAATTCTCCGGATGTGGTCGGGGTATCGGGCCGGTATTTCGACAACCGGCGTCCGATCAGGTCTTCTGCCCTCTCGTACGACCGCAGAGTGCAGGAACAGCTCTGGAAGATGGCCGAGGATCTGACCGGGATTGGCGGGGATGATCGGTAAGCAGTCGGGCTCTGCTAACTTGGTGTGGGATGAAAATATTGTCTGTTTAATCTTCAAGAAAAATGGTAAGAAAGAGTAATTAAGTTAATTAGATCGATTTTTATTCTGGCATTTTTCGATCCCGTAACAAGTGGTTCTGTTGCGTCTGCGATTGATCTGCAAATTCATCCGAAGTAAAAAATCCGCTACCAACCGCAGATGCAACAGCACCCCCCATCTATACCATTATCACCTACTTTAATCCTTGATGTGCATCACCACAATAATTTTCCGATTTACCATAACAATTCAATCCATCAGCATCATCTTACATTCCGGGCAGTACTGCCACGGGATCGCGCTCCAAGCCCTGCTTACCTTCCTTGGCGATCGTTAAGCTGATCCTCATATCCGCGTTCTATTGGCAAAAGTCCGGGTGCCCAGTATGTGTTGCCGGGTGCCCGGTATGTGATTCATCATTGCTTGCAGGAACGAGAATATGGCTGTCATATTAAGATGGAAAACAAAGATGGAAAACAAGATCCATATTATAAAAATTCCAACAGCTATTTGCCATATCCTTTGGGATATACGAAGGCTTAATTTCGCATAAAATGTTAAGGTCTTGCCATTATCTTCAACGAAATATATGTATCGATCTATCGGAAATATCGGGATAAAGAAAAATGTAAAGTACCGCGTAAAGCCGTACATTTTTAATCCAATTCCAAAGAAAGTAAAAAGTATTGGTGCTTCTATAGAGAAGTTTTGGTGTTTTTTGTCTTTCATTTGCGGTGTATAAAGAGGAACTTCCTCGGTACTTGCATAACTAGGATATTCCTTTGGAGGTGTACAATGAGGAACTTCCTCGGAAGGTATACCATCAATTTTATGCAATTCATCATAGGATCTTTTTTTCGTTGGATCTTTAAGTATCGTGTAGGCTTCATTAATTTCTTTAAATTTTTCATCCGCGCCGGGTTCTTTACATAAATCAGGATGGTACTTTACTGCAAGGTTACGATATGCCTTTTTTATCTCATCTGCTGATGCGTCTCTTTTAACGCGGAGTATTGCATAATAGTCTTTTGCCGTCATTTCATTCAGTTAGAATGAAGAAACGTCTGTTTTTCCAGATTTAATCATTCCCAATCCCTTATCATCTGTCCGAACTTGCCATTCTCCCTGTTGTATAACCGCTGCATCTTGTGATCCCGGTCCTTGTGTTGGCTCTGTAAAGTCTGCGGGTGGCGACATATTTTCCTCGATGAAGACTTGATGCAACCCCCCGAAGACTTGATAGATCCTTTATCGGGACTTTATAAAAACTAAAATTGTTTTCCCCCGTTTCTGTGTCCGGTGGTTTGACCCCAATAGCCGGATACCAAATACCCGGGAACTTTCAAGCTATGTCTCACAATCCAAAAACTGGGGATATTTTATTAAACCTCTTGGAAAAAGGGGAGGCTGAGCGGAAGGCTGGATCCCGTATGGATCCGGTCTTCTGCAGGATGTGAAAACAAATGGCAATGTCAACGAGCATAACATGCGTTTTGCCAGAAGACACCTTCACAAAGGCAATGAAGTCGATGGCGAAAATGCCGGCCAACCAGGCAAAGGCAAAGGTAGGGGAACTCGAAAAGATATGCGTCTGCAGTACGTGTCCGACCTACACCGCGACCTGTGCAAGTAAGGCCGGCGAGAGCGTTTTCTGTGCCCGGGGGACAAGTTTCAAATGCATCAACGCGAACAAGGGGTGCATCTGCACGACCTGCCCGGTGTCAAAATCGATGGGCCTCCAGTACCAGTCATTCTGTCTTATGGATGGGGAGAAGTCGCAACGGTTCGACGCGATGCTCCGGTAAATGTTTTTCTGGAATTGTTAACTTGGCGGATGATGGTTACTTTTCACTGAAGAAGAAAATAATCCATCCCCAATCAAGTTAACAGAACTGTATTTTGGTTTTTTCTTTGCTTTCATGGCAGGATGTTCCAACTGCTGAAGTGAAGCAGTAACATCGTTATGCATTTTCAGCGTAGCTTTGTCAGCTGTTTTTTGTGCATTCCCGGCTTTGCCGGTCTTGGGTTTGTTTACCGTCATGTATGTTGTCAACTCCAGGTTCTGATTGGTTGACGGGACTTTGTGGAAAAAATTAGGGGAAATACAAATTCTCACGACCTAATAATTTGCAGAAATTATTCCAAGTCCCGAGAAGTTATCAGCACCCTTGCGTGATATATAAAAAAGGATGATGGGTCATCCGTTCAAAAATTGTATTAATGCCTTTTCCACATTACAATTCCCAAAACCAGGACTACTGCTCCGATCAGGGCAAACGGGAGCAGGGCAGCCTGGGAAGGACTTTGGACCGGGATGGATGTAGCAGCTGTTGTCTGGGGTGTCGGACTTCCCGCATCTGTGATCATGAATGGGATCTCGGTATACGTGTCATCACCATTACCCGGTTCACTGAACGCAGCAACGAGTGCCTCTGCCGCGTCGTTGCCCTGCAGGCTTCCTGGACCGGAGATCCTGAAGAGGTTCGTACCGTTGTTAAGCTGCAGGCTGCGAACATAGTCCCCGCTGACATCGATGTCGAACGTGGTGTTCGCCATCGGGTGCTGGACAATCATGAAGTACTGGCCGCTTTCAAGGTTACTGGTGACCTCCGGAAGGACTGCATACGTGTACGAGGCATCAGGATTGACGGCTTGAATTGTCTTGGAGTAGTAGTTCTTACCGAAGATCCAGATCTGGACCGCAGAGGGGTCCCCTTCCGCAACTCCGGAAACCGTAAAAGACATCCCTTTTGAAATTGTTGCTGGTGAGATCTCTGCAGTTATGAACGGTTTTTTCAGGACAATTCCGACGTTGGCAGCGTCGGGACCCAGCTGGTCTTTCGTTTTCGGCTGGCTCACGGCAAATATGGTATACGTCCCGGCATCCACCGGGAGATTGGCGGTGTAATAGACATATTCCCATGTCTTATCCGGTTTTGTTTTTACGGTGGTGAATGAATCCGGGTTCCCGCTGATTACTTCCTGCAGTGGCGAGGTAAGTTTTCCCCCGCCATTGGGGATGCCGGGTCCGTTCATGAAGGTACCGGGTCCGGTGATGAAAAGGTAGGTGGTATCCGAATCATAATTTTGGCCACTGAGAACCACGTTTTCTCCTAGGTAATATGACTGGTCTCCCTGTGCGGCTATGGTAACTCCCGTACCTGCGGATACGGGGGTGGTGACCTGGAACGGGACGATGGTATACGTGTCATTGGTATACGTGTCATCGTTTGCTTCATGACCACTGATGGCGGCGATGAGTGCATCTGCTGCATCGCTGCCCTGCAGGCTTCCCGGACCGGTGATCTTAAAGAGATTGGTGTCATTATTCAGTTTGACATAATCCCCGCTGACATCAATGTTGAATTTGTTATCCTGCATCGGGTGCTGGACAATCGCGAAGTACTGGCCGTCTGTAAGGTTACTGGTGACCTCCCCGGGCATTACATACTGGTACGAGGCATCGGTGTTGACAGGGACAACAGACTTGGAATAGTAGTTCTCACCGAAGATCCAGACCTGGACATCAGGTGGGACTCCCTCCGCAACTCCGGAAACCGCAAATGGCTGTCCTGGTGAAACTGATAACGGGGAGATATCTGCAGTTATGAAGGGTTTTTTGTAAATTATACTGACAGTACCATATGTTGTTAAATTGTTGAACTGGTCTTTCGTTTCCGGTATGGTCACTGCATAAATGGTATACGCCCCGGCATCCAGCCGGAGATCTGACGTATACCATGTATATTCCCAGGTAGTATCCGGTTTTGTTTCTGCTACGGCAAATGAACCGGGATCTCCGCTGACTGGAAGTTGTTGCGTAGCGGAAAGTGATCCGCCGCCATCTGGAAGGTTGGGTCCGGTGATAAAGAGGTACGTGGAATTGGATGCGGTATTCATCCCACTGAAGACCACTTTTTCCCCCATATAATAGGACTGACCGCCTGCCGCGACGACAGTGATGTACGGTTTCTCCGCAGATACAGGGGATATCACCAAGGCTGCTGCACCAACTATGATGAGCAGCAGGATCATCATCCGGGCCCCGGACTGGTTGTTGCTGGCTGGGTTGGACATATGTAAATATATCAATATTTACAATATAAATGTTATTCTGTCATCGTGTTTCTATCCGGTATCATTCTTACCGGACATGAAGAATACACAGGAATCCCGGTGCAGGTTCTCTTCTCTTTTCTTCCGGCACTTTTTTAAAAAATTATATGGAGGGTTCTGTATCAGCGGATCCGGCCATATGCCTGGTCTTTGCAGAAGTGTAGAGTTCCAGTGCAGCAATCCCTCCGACTGTTGCCACGACAAACACAAAACCGGCCAGGGCAAGCATGTACAGGGAGCCGAGAGCAATCCATTCATCACCGGCGCGCCAGGTAACATCGCGTGCGAGCATCCCGGTTACCGTCGGGAAGAACAGGTACGTGAACGAGACAGCGAATACTACCATTCCAAGGCCAAGAGCGCAGGTAGCCACTTCGCCCCAGATCTTCTTCATCAGGGCAAGCGAGCCGGAAACCGCATCCTTCAGGCTCTTCCTCTCAAGCACGAGCAGGGGTACGACAAACAGGGTAAGGACGAACAGGAACAGGTTGATTGCCGAAAGGATCACGGTTTGCGTGACCGCAGACTTAAATGCCCACATAATTCCCCATGCATCCCCTGGAGGCATGAGGTAGAAGCCCGGGTGGTAGAAGACGTTGTTGAAGGGGCTCTGGCCGAGCACGTAGTACAGGATACCCCAGAGGTCCGACCAGAGGGGCGGGATTATAGTGAAAGGCTGGAGCCACGTTGGCAGCAGACTGGAATATTGGCCGGCAGTGAAGAGCAGGGTGCCTGCGAGGGCCACGACCACGGACCATCCGGCAAGAGGCAGTAAATATTTTTTTGCCCCTGTGAGTCCCTGAAAGAATGAGGCCGGACCGCGTTTCTCTGGAGAGAGGCTTAAGGCAAGGCCCGCGAGGAAGAATACCATGCAGAACACCGTCGGGAACTCGACTGCAAATGTCTGGATAAGCGAGGAGAGCAGATAACTATAGAAGGAATCAACGTAGAATGGCCACAAGGCACTGTATGGATGATTATAGAGGACCCACTGGGCGATGAAATGCCCGGCCAGCACGAGTCCGACCAGGAGCGGAAACCAGAGGAGCTGCCGGTTCCGGATCAGCGTTTTCGTGCCTGACAGAGCGGCCCCGATTCCCTGCCGGATCATTCTCGATCCACCGGCCCCGCCATCCGGGCGGCCCTCGTAGGCTGGTTCAGGTTGGTTACCATTACCTGTTTGCGAGGCACGGACCACCGGTGCTTTCGGGCACAGGCCGAGCCAGTAGTCTGAAACAGTTGAGAGGAACGTCATTTTCCATTCTCCCGGATTGTTGCGGAGGTGTAAAGATCCAGAGCTGCAATCCCTCCAACCGTTGCCACCACAAACGCGACGATAAACACTACGAGATAATAGAGAAGGCCAAGAACAATCCACGCCTCGGTGGGATGCGAGGAGATCATCCCGGGTGGCCAGGCCATCCACGGATCATTATAGCCGTGTGCTGCCTGGATGAGCAGGTAGGTAAGGAACACACCGGATACGATAACTCCAAGGAAGACGGCACAGGCAGCTACCTCCGCCCAGGTCTTTTTCATCCTGGCAAACGATCCTACAACAGCCTCCCTGAATGTCTTTTGCTCCAGAACGATCAAGGGCACGACAAACGGTGTCAGGATGAACAGGAGCAGATTGATCGTCGAATCGATCAGAGCCCACATGAACCCCATGGGATATATCCATAACAGCAGCGATCGTCCTCCATAGCCCGGAACCTCGGTAAAGATGTTCGGATCCATAGTCAGGTTGAAGGGGAACTGGTTGAGAATGCCGGGAAAAATAGAGGGCCCGAAGAAATTGAGCCAGGAACAGGAGCTTACATGGCAGACGGGAAAATAGGACCAAATCCTGAAGAGCAGCATGCCTGCGAGTGCCAGAATAACAGACCACAGGAAGAGTGCTTTTAAGTATTTTTTTGCCCCTGCAAGCTCCACAAAAAACAAGGCAGAACCTTCCTTCTTTGACGGGATGCTCAAGACAAGGCCCGCAACGAGGAACACCAGGCAGAACAGTGTTGCGAACTCGAGTAAAAAGTCCAGGACATAACTTACGATTATATCCTGTTGCATAATATGGCCGATGTAGAAGAGGGCCGCCTGGCCGAGGGTGTTTCCCGCCAGCACAAGCCCAACAAGGAGTGTAAACCAGAGGAGCTGCCGGTTCCGGTTCAGCGTCCTCATCCCTGAAATGGCTGCTCCTATCCCCCGACGAATAGTTCCCGATCCTCCGCCCCCGCCATCCGGGAGTCCTTCATAGGTGGATTCCGGCGGGATACCGATACCCGTCTGCAGGGCATGTACTGCCGGTGGTTTCCGGCACAGACCGAGCCAGTGTCCAGCAATTTCCGATACGCGGGTCATTTCCAATCCCCCCGGATCTTTGCAAGCAGTTCCTCTGCCATCTTTGTCGGGTCCTGGGTCTTTTCGAGTTTTATCCCCAGCTCGGCTGCGAAGTCCCAGATGAACTCGATGCATTTCGTGAATTCGTCGCAGGAAATGCAATCCCCGTCATGCTCGTACCAGACTTGCAGTCCGTGCTTCTCCGAGACGAAGATATATGCATTGGTCTGGAACGGGATCGACTTCCCGAACAAGACACCCCGCTCTACATCGATCTTTTCAATCTGGATCCGGTTTGCATTGGCCATTTCCCGCAGCGAGGACTCGATCTTCTCATCCATAATAAGGAGCGCCTGTGAGACACCCTGCCGTGTTATCCCGATGAGGTTTGCGATGGAGACATTGGACATCCCGCTGCGCCGCATCTTCCAGAATCTGAACTGCTTATCGTTCATGGGAAGGAACATGTGTAAATATATCTGTATTTACAATATAAAATATTCGTTAACTCCTCTTTGTCACGCACTTGACTACCTATAATGAAGGCAGTCTCACCCGAGACACTTAGGATACTGTGTCGTTATACATTAGTCGGGAATCACTCTGTTCCCTTCAGGATCCGGTTTAATCTGATCGTGATCTAATGGTACGAAAAAAACAGGATAATTCCTGAATCAATCAAAAGTGTTGGTTTTACCGGCATCGTACAGCTTCTTTACCGCGATCCCCGCTGCAGTCAGCCCGAGAACGACAAGGATCGTCCAGGCCGCCATGTACAGGAATGCCACTGCTACCCACCCATCCCCGGGGTACCAGGTGAGCTGGCTTCCCTGTGTTGTAATTTCGTAAATCCCCGGGAGGAGCAGCGCGGGCACCGTTATGGCAAACAGGAGAAGGAAAAATATAAGCAGGCAGGCACCTGCCTCTCTCCAGACAACCTTAATCCTTGAAAGAGACGCCTTTGCTGCGCTCCGAAGAGTTTTTCTTCCAATGACAAGGGAGGGTATCACAAAAAGGGTCAGTATCATGAACAGAATGGTAAGCGCCATCAGGGTGAACGTTGAGGAAAGCGCCGCAATCATGTGGAAGCCCCCTGCGATGGGTCCTGTGCCGTATATTTCCGGCAAACTGATCAAAAAAAACGGGAACTGTGTCAGCAGGCTAAAGATGCCGGACGTAACCCCGGTAAAGTAATGGAACTGGATCGTATAGATTGATGTGATAATTATGGACAGGATCCCCGACCATATAAGGATGGATTTCAGCGAATTCCTGGCTGCGGACAGTCCGTTCTTGATCGCCTGCCGGCCCGGGTGTTCTTCAGATGTGCTGAACACGAGGCCGGCGAACAGGTAACAGAGGCCTGATGTGGAGATAAATTCGATACAGAATGTCGGGACAATCCCGGCCGGGGTAATGATCCTCTCGTAAGGATTCACCATGAGGACATGAATGGTATACAGGGAGAGGAACATGAATGCGACAACAAGACCGGCACAGGCTGAAAACCAGAGCAGGCTTTTTTCCCGGAGCAGGGTTCTGATACTATCAGCGGCAATTCCCGTCCCTGTGCGGATCCGGCCGGTTCTTGCCGATGGATCCTGTGGGGACGGTACGTGGGCAATCCCTTGAGGTGTCGGGGATATGGCCGATTCAAGCTGCATCGTCGGTGCATGCGGGCACCAGCCCATCCATTTGTGAATAGTTTCCGATATGCGTGTCAATGTCATAGGAGCGCCTTCACTTTCTCAAACAGTTCTTCTGCCATCTTTGTCGGGTCGGCAGTCTTCTCGATCCTGACCCCGAGTTCGTTTGCATAATCCCAGAGCAGCTCAATACATTCGGTGTACCGCTGGCACGTGCCGCAGTTGCCATCATGCTCGTACCAGACCTGCACGCCATGCTTTTCCGACACGAAGATGATCGCCGAGGTCTGGAAAGGGATCGACCGTCCGATAAGGATCCCCCGCCCTGCATTGATCTTTTCGATCGCGATCTGGTTTGCCTGCGCCATCTCGGAGAGCGTGGTCTCAATCTTCTCGTCCATCAAAAGGAGCGCCCGCGATACTGCCTGACGGGAGATCCCGAACAGGTTTGCAATTTCGATATTGGGCACGCCATTTCTGTGAAGTGCCCAGAACCCGAACTGCTTGTCATCCGTTGTCAGGAACATATGTCAACATTGTAATGTTGACAATATAAATATTTGTAGATACGGTTCTGATAAGTTGACGGTTGAATGGAGATTTGTTTCGAGATGAAAAATCAGAGATCAACCGTTAACTTATCAAGACCAGATATTACGAAAATTCCGTTAATCCTCCCGGGATGTCCTCGGCAAAGGATTAAAGTAAAATTTCAATGAAATATCAAATGGCTGTCATCATGGTGATATAAGATCGGTCGGTCATGTTCGCTCGTCCTCGCTGATGCTCCGGCTCGCTTCACATCACCTCGCTGTTTTCCGGAGTTTCTTGTTGATAGGATGACGCCCCTGGCTTGTCGCTTTGCTCCGGCGCCAGCGGCTGCTCGGCCTGCTCCTCACGCCATGCTTCGCATCGTGTTCGTCGCTGTTGATCGGGCACATGCGTAACACTCAACTTACTTGGGCCTGCTGTGGCCGTGCTGCTATGGAAATTTGAGTTATTGCACCAGCCACAAGCGTCCGGTCACTTTAACCCCCCGCGTGGCCGGCCCTTTATTCCCCTCAGTGCATCCGGGATCCGAACAGTATGTTTCCGGCGGTTTTCCGGGTAAGAATCGCTCTAAAATTTTGGATTTCAGGTTGTTTCCTTTAATTAGAATTAAAGGAAGCGTCCTATAGGATAATCCTATAGGACATAAAAATTTACGTCGGAGAAATTTTACAACGATTCCGGCACGAATTCCGGGGGAGATCCGGGAGCTGGGATCCGGATCGCCGGACCGGCCGGATCACAAAAACTATTGCTGCACACAACAAATTTGAAAAAAGTGAGATGCGCGGAGAGGAGAACTTATGGATCCTAAAAAACAATCTTTACCTGTGCTTTTTTGGGATGGCGATGAAAATCCCAGACGTTTATTAGAGAATATACTCCCGCTAGTGTCGAAGTTCTCAAACGTTCCTGAAGAGAAACTAAAGGAAGTGATTTCAACTACGGTGTTGACCGTTATAAAGAAGAAGTATACCAATTTTGAATTCATAACAGAATTCGATGAGAATGGGATCCTTCATTTGAGACACGACAATTACGATTTGTTACCCACGCTGTCAAGCGGCGACCGGATTGTACTATGGGTCTCCCTGTTGGCCGCCATCAGCAAATCCGCTGCCCCCAATCTAACTTTCGTCTTGCATCGCCCATTTTTCGTCTTGAGGCAAGGCAAAGTAACCAACTCGCAGACTTCCTGAAGGATCAGTATCCGACGGGCCTGCGCGTATCATTTTAAAAATTCTCCATTAATGGAGCGTTTCTTTAAAAAAATACCAATTAAAGTTTCACTCAACCGAATGATTTGTTAAACTAAATTTTCATTTATCCCAGTTGAAAGTGTGTTATTTTAGAAAAAGAATGGGAGGCAAGCATCAGCCCTCTCTCCCTCCAACCTCAAACCCTTCAACCCCAACCCCCACACTAAAAAATGACCCGGGGGAAAAAGCCGGTCGCAGCTATTGACGAGGCAAAAAAGTTCGCGGAGAAGATGGGCTATCGCTGGCAGACGAACGAACACCCGGACCTTGCGTACGACCTTTTCATCTTCAAGCCCGAAGCGGCCTGCATCGTCCGGGTCCGGCAGACCACGTACCGGATCGACCCGGATACGATGTACGAAAATTTGATTCCCGATGATCTCCGCGAGGTCCGGGCGCTGCCGTTCCCGGCATGGTTCCCAAGAGAGATCTGGCTTTAGCACCCGGCACGAGCGGGCCTGGCGCAGGCTCCGTGTCCTTCCGACCGTTGTTTCCGAGATCGAATGGTGGGGGCCGGACGATTACACGAACCCGCATACCCGGTAGGTATCCCTTTCGTCCGGGTAGATCCCCCTTTATATAGGGTGAGGCTGGACCTACAGTCTCCCATGATCCATTCTCCGACGGAGAGATCCCGGGCCGGATTCGGGTCCGGGAAGTTCCAGTGGAAGCGGTGCCAATCCTCTCCACGATTTTGGTTTTAAATCGCTGTTTTTTCAAACGGGCTGTTTTAAATGGAAAAAAACCGGCGCATTTAGCCGCGTTCCTTTGAGCGTGAAAATGGAAGGTTAGAACAGGTTATGCGGCACTCCGGGTATGCCCGGAATTGCATTACGGCCGAAAAATAAAGGGGGTTCCAGATCGGGAAAAAGCGAGCCGGTTTTTCCGGGAAAACGCCGGAGATCCTCCTCCTTCGGCTTTGCATGATGGAAATAGGGGTATCCGGATGGTGGGATAAGGTGGTTTTGAGGGGTTTTTACCGTCGGTAAATGCGGGATTCTCGGTGGGTGTTGCACCAGGATCTTTTAGCAGAGCGTGCTCTCGGGGGCTTGCGCCCCCGCCGCACGGGCATCCCCCGGTTGCGATAGTGTGACAGACGGTTGATGGGGATTTTTGGTGGAGCGGTCTTTTCCCGGAAATCTATTCACTCGATCCGCCGCGGGGGTTTCCTGCCGGGGGCGGCGGCACTCCTCGATCATGGGGCATGGGGGCAGCCCGCGCCTGCTTCAAGAGCTCTTCTGCCTTGTATTTGTCGTTGAATGAAGTCAGGGATGTGCCACCGGGAGTGGTGATGGTAATGGTCCTGTCTAATTGTCGGCAGTTACAGAACCTGGAAAAGACCGGGGCTAAACACGAAACGGTTACATCTCTCCTTTGGATGCAACGAAAATCAAAAATCTGCTATTTATGGGTCTAAAGCATGGGCGGCATTTTTTTCGCTGCCGTAAATCAAAATTGCATGCAGCAAAATACACCTCATAACAAAAACGTATGAGATAGCGTTTTTTTACAATTGTTATTATCGTATGTTATTTATGGACAATTGCCGTTTAACTGCATGAGAGCAAATCACAGAATCTGGAGGGACAACTCAAAATGCCAACACCACATGAAATAGAAAAGGCCGGAGAGGGATATACCGTCGAATTTTTTAAAGGAAAAGGTTTCACTATCGATAAATGGGATACTCATACATTGGGTTCAGCGAACATCGAAGCGCATAGTAAAGAGGGTAAAATACTTGTCCAGGTAATATCGGCTATTTCTGATGAACCCTCAGATTTATCCGCTAAAGATCACCGGAATGTAAAAGCACGAGCAACAAGAATTGGTGCTATTGCGTGGGAAGCAAAAGTTATCCTGAATTCAAATTTAGATCTCATCGGTGATATCAGATTGAGACAATTGGATTAACGCATGAAGGATCTGGTAACGTGGCGTGGGATGAAAATACCGTCTGTTTGTCCTTCAAGAAAATGATCAGAATAAACAATTAAACCATTTAAATCGTTTTTTTGGATCTGATATTTTTTATCTTATGACAAGCTGGCCGTGCCTTTTCTTCCCGGTTACCAGTACAACTGATTTCTGTTATTGGCAGGGCAATCTTTCCCAATTGAATGGCTCTGAAAATGCACGGATAAATAGACACGAAGAATCTTGACAAAAATATTTCTCAAAGATGGGGTTGATACTCTTTTTTTTGTTTTTTACCCGTGAACTGCCAATTCTTTTTAGAAAAATCTCACAGCGTAATCTTCTTTAAGATCTGCCCGTTCTTGAAGATCGTGATCCCCCCGCCGCTCTGGGAGACTACGATGCCCACGGCCCGGGTCACGCTTGTTATCGCCGCAACCGAGTTGTGCCGGGTGCCCATGCCCTTAGGGAGTGTCACCTTGCTTGAGTCCACCGTTATGTACCGCCCCGATGCCTCAATGAACCCGTCGCCGGTGATCACAAAGGCCCCGTCAAGCTGGGCGAACTCCTTGATATTTTCCTTGAGGTCGGGGTTTGTGACCATCCGCATATCGGGGACATGGCCCTCGAACGCATTGAGCATGATCTGCCGGGATTTCGCAAGCACGTTCTTGGTATCGCCGATTAAAAATGTCGTGCCGACCGCCTTTCCTTCCCGGCCCTCGATCGAGATCTCGGTCGAGATATGGAATACGGCGTCAAAGACCTCTTCCCGCACGTCGGTATCGGACACCACCTGGTCCTTCCAGGTATCGGTGCTGATCCGCACCTCGCCGGTCCGTTTCCGGTCGGTGATATCGTGGCCGATACAGAGCACCTCGGTGATGTGGCCCTGCGGGTCGCGGATTGCCTTGTTGATCCACGCGATCCAGACAACATCCCCGTTCCGGCGGATGTTCTCGCTCACGTTGATGGCATACCCCTCGGCGTTGAACCCCAGATCGTTTGCCATCATCGAGAGATCGTGGCCGCCCCGGTTCTTCTCCGGCACGATCGTCCCGACAACGTTCTTCCCGACAAGGTCGCTTGCGGAATAATCGAAGAATGCCGCCGCGTAGGTATTGGTGTACGTGATGACGCCCTGCATGTCCATCCGGATGATGATGCTCTGGGCGTTCTGCATCATCTCCCGGTATTTCGCTTCGCTCTCCTTTACGGCATCGCGCATCTTCTTTTTCTCGGAGATATCGGTCACGACAACGGTGCCGCCTTTTTGTGCGTCAAGCGGGTCGAGCAGCCGGGCCTGGAGGGTGCAGGCTACAAAACTTCCGCCGGTTCGCACGAGTTCGCACTCTGCATACCCGTTCCCGAGTGCGTCCCGGTGGGTCTGGAGGTCCCGGCAGACCTGCCCGAACTCCTCTTCGCTCTTAAAAAGTGCCCGGACCGGTTTTCCGACAACAGCAGACTCGGACGTCCCGAGAAGCGTCACGAGCGGGCGGTTGATCCACTCAACGGTGGCATTCCTCATCTGGAAGATCCCAAGCGGCGTTGCCGAGAGGATCAGGGTGAGCTGGTCGTTCTGCAGTTTAAGGTCCCGTTCCGACTTCTTGCGCAGTGCCGTCTGCTTCATTAAAGTGACCAGGTCCGCTGCCGGGGAACGCAGGTCCGCAGTTCTGGGGATGACGATCTCGGTACCGTTATTGACCTCCTCAAACGCGACACGGTTCTCGCTCATGCGGGAAAAGAGGATGACCGGGGTAGGGTTTCCTATGGACCGGAGGTAGAGCAAAAAGCCGATGCCGTCCATGTCGGCAACAAACTCGATCCCGTTGACCGCTGACACTTTCTCGTAGCAGACGATGACATCGAAGTTCCGGCTCTTGAGTTTCTCGATCGCCAGTTTGGTGGACGGCACGACGTCCAGCCGGACTTCCCCGGTCTTCTCCAGAAACGGACGGAACTGCGCGAGAAAATCGGTATTGTCATCGACAAACAGGACGGATATCATCTGGGACTCCCGGGGCGCGGGCCGTTTGCCTCCGGTGTATACCTATGATCTGGATATTTTTGCAATAAATACTTGACTGGGGAAAGGGGAAATTGCAGATTTCGCGTAATTTATGCCCGGAATGCCTATGTCTCACCCGTGAAGGACCTTTATGGTCACGAGGTCTGGCGCCTCCCTTTTTTAACTTCTGTCACTGTTGTGGTTTCCCGCGTCCCCGTCGCCCACGGTCTTGTCTTCGTCGTCACAAAAGTTCCCCCACGCGAGCCAGCACCCGGTGACAAGGATAAGCGGGACGCCAAGGGGCAGGGAAAAACCATGATCGCTGTGAAGGGAAGGGCCGTACTGGACGAGCATCGCGACGAGGAAGAGAACACCACCGGCTATCGTGAGCAGGCCCGCGGGTTTTACCGGTCGGGCGTCACTCTGTACTGTGGCAAACGTAAGAAGGATCAGTGCGGCGACAAGGAGAATGGCCCCGAGTATCCAGATGGCCGTTGAAAACGCACTGGACCCTCTGAGTGTGCCATTGAGCACGTAACCGAGATCCCGGTGTATGAGGATGAGGCTGTTTCCGAGGTAACTCTCCTGGTACCGGAAGAGGGCCCACTGGACACCGGTGGCAAGGTTATTGCCGATGCCATAGATGTTGAGCGGGACAAAAAAGAGCAGGCACTCAACCATTAACGGCAGCCGGAGACGGGTCATACAAGGTAAAACTGTTGTCGGGAAATTCGGCGAGAACTCTTATAAAAAAACGGGAGGGAACCGGTCACTTGTTAGTGTTCCCGACAATTGCAAGCTGGTACATCCAGTCCATCAGCGGGTGGCATTCCTGCACCACGCATTCCAGGTCGCAGGCGATGCACGGGATCAGTTCGTCCCCGGCGAGCAGGTTTTCGGGATGTACCGGCTGCCTTTTTGCCCGGAGCAGATAGGTCTTGATCCCGTCTTTCTTGAATTCAACACGATCGATAAGCCCGGTCTCTTCGAGTTTTTTTACGATCCTCGAACATTTCCGGCTGTCCACACCCAGTTCCTTCCAGAGCTCGCTCTGGAGGACACCCTCCGGTCTTGACTGGATTAAGGCGTAGGCGTCGTCTTCAGGTTCAGGCATCGCGATTCAGTCCCCTTTAGCAGTTTAGAGCAACGGAGCAATGGTAAGAATATTATTGCCCCGGATAACGACCGTGCCCAGGCTCCTGCCCCGCTCGTTGTTGACAAACTCGATCGTCTCGTCCATGTGGATATTCAGATATTCGTCGACCGCGACAAGCCTGCCCTGCAGCTTGCGCCCCTCATCCTTGATCTCAACGGTAATCTTGGAATCTACGAGTGCAAACACTTTTTTTATGGGCAAAACAATTCCGTTAACCATCTGTCCTGATTAGGGTCGTAAGATAATTAAAGTTTGCTAGAAATGGTGGTGGTGCGGGGAAAAACTTCCAAAAACAGGGAGGGGGACGGGGTTCCCGCACCGGTTTATTCAAGGGTTTTACGAATGGCTGATGCTGTGCCGTACGCACCAAAGGCCTTGAAAAAGACCAGGCTTTCCGCATAGGCCATAGCCTGCATGGCCTTGTTGGTCTCTTCGTCGACGGCATAGATTTCCTTATAGAATTCCTTAATGGCCATCTTGCAGTTGCCATCGAAGATCTGCCGGTCTTTCTTGCCGGGATTTGCGGGCCGGTACTTCTCAAGCGTCCAGTCAGTTATATCATGGTAAAGGGCAGGTTCGTAGATTTTTAAGATCCCAAACGCCACGTCCTGCCAGAACGTCCCGACATTGCCCTTGATGATGTCCCCTTTAGGGAAATGCAGGTTGATGAGATCCCGGGGGGTACCGGTGATCCCATGCTGGGCGATGCCGACGTGCAGGTGGTTGTCCCGCAGCGCCTGTGCGATCTCCTTTGTACGGGGGATATCGATGGAGAGCTGTTCGATCACGTTCCCGTTGGCATCGTACGCGTGGCCGTGGGAGCTGCCGTTTGCGATGGCAAGCACATGGGGGTGGACATCGTTTTCGTTGAGGGCTTTGATGAACCCGACCGCCTCTTGTGGCCGGGTCAGGACAAGACCTTCCGTGTCTTTTCTCCCGATCTCTCCGACTTCCACTTCAAGGCCGAACTCTTTGCCGTTCATTTTCTGCCGGATATGACTGGCAAGTTCGGTGGTGACCCGGATATTCTCATCGAGTTCTTCCCGGACGGTTTTTCCCTCGAAGTTGAAGAGGTGCGAGGCATCGATGGCAAACGAGGTGTACCCCGCTTTTACCTGCGCATCGATCAGCTGCTTTGTCCCGTCGATCTCTGCGGCATCGCCCTTTTTTATCGTGATATGATCCGCATGGAGCGCCCAGATATCAAACCCGACCGCCTTTGCCGCCGCATTCATCTTTTCCGAGAATGTCTGCGGTGTCATGCCGGTGTAGCCCCCTTTAAGATCGGATTCTGACCGGGCAAGTTCCATGAAAACCGCAGAATCGGTATCTTTTGCCGCTTTGAAAATTCCCTCGGCGACCGTTGCGATACGGACATTCGCGGCCATGACAATCGCTTTTTTACCGGAGATGCCGTGTAAGATGGTCGAGCCGGGGATTGGACCAAACGTTTGTGCCTTCATGTTCCTGCTCCTGATTTAGAGTGTACTTATCCTTCCCTCATATATTTTTCAATCTGGCTGATCTCTTTTTTGCCACCGATATAGATGGGCGTGGTCTCATCGATCGCTTCCGGCCGGATCTCCCGATAATCGGTACTCCCGTTGCTGACGGCACCACCTGCTTCGCAGACGATCATGCCCATGGGGTTTGCCTCGTACAGGATCCGCAGTTTTCCTTTTTCCTTTTCTTTGTAGCCGGGGTAGGTAAACACCCCGCCCTTGTGGAGGATCTGGTGGACGTCTGCGACAAAACAGCCGGAAAACCGGAGTTTGTAGCCGGCACTTTCAAGCCCGGCGATCCAGTGGGCATGAGCCGGGAGGTAATCCCTGCGCAGCGCCCCTGGCGCGTAAATCTTCCCCTCCGGGATCCGGATATTCTCCTCGCGCAGCACAAATTTGCCGGTCTCGCCTTTCACGAATTCGTGGACGCCATGGCCGGTGGTGATCGTCAGGAGGGTGAGGGGCCCGTACAGCATGTACAGGGCAGCGACCATGGACGAACCTTTCGTGAGGACCGGGCCGGGGTAGATGCCAATGATCGAGCCGACGCAAAGGTTCACATCAAGGAGCGAGGAGCCGTCAAGCGGGTCGATAACGACACCGAAGTTGTTCTTTGCGTTTTTTACTTCGATAATCTGGTCCTGCTCTTCGGTCGCGATGTACCGGACGAGTCCGGACTTCGTGAGGCCCTGGACAAAGACATCATCGGCGTACTTGTCAAGCGGCTTCTGGTCTTCGCCAAACATGTTCCGGGTGCCGCAGGCCGAGGTATTCATGCAGTGGGTAAGGAAACCCTGCCTGACAGGTCCGGCCTGTTCGCTCAAAAAGAGGATGAGTTCAGCGAGGTTTTTTTCCGTGCCGGATTTTATAAGGAAATCTTCAAGAATCATCAGTACCACCGGATCACGCCGCGAACGACGTTTTTCCCCCGAATAGCCCGGACGGGCGTCCGGGTCTGTGGGTAGTCGTTTGACCCGGAGGTTTATGAGGATTATTATCCAGCCGGCTTTGCACGTAAAATAGGTTTTTGACCTGACATTACGTGCAGACATCGGCCTTTACGTGCAGAATAATTCTGATGTGTTGGCGAGAGGCAAGGTGTATTTTTTACTTTGGATCATACCAATATCTCAATCTGGGATATTTCCACATTAAAAGAAGATAGAGGATTAACAAGAAAATTATCAGACCTATAAGAGTTGAAATAGAAGAGTCAAGTTTTAGATAGTAGAATAAAACCATTAGGGTAATCGTGCAAATCAGTGCGATCATCGATGCCGGATTAGTCCGTGCTGGTAACATTCTTGTACCTTATGTTATATTTCACTCTCATTTAATGGATTAAAAAAACTCCCGACTTTTGAAATCCAATAGTCCACCCCCGCAGACTTGACAGAACCCCTCATGATCCTTTTTATAATTATTTAGTCAACGGGTATTTTTCCCTGTGAGTCTTTCGTGATTTTTTTGAGATGAACTTCCAGCACACCATCCCTGAACGTTGCAGAGGATCCCGCATCGGTCACCGGTTTTGGGAGAGGAACTTCCCGAGTCATTGACTCAAACGTACGCTCGCGCAGGCAATATCTCCCGTTCTCATCTGTAACCACATCCCTTCGTGCAGAGGTGATTTCCAGCGTCCGGGGATCGACCAGATCAAGTATGATGTCTTTTTTCGTGATACCGGGAATCATATCTGCGGTAATTACCACTTCGTCATCGGTCTCATACACATCCACAGGGAGAGGTGTCTGTTGCACAGGCAGCATCTTTCTTGCCGATCCCCCGGTAGCGGGTAATAACGCCGCAGGGTTGGTTTCGTATATCTGCCGGTTCAACACCTCCAGGTATTTCCTCATGTCTTCAAGATCGTCAAAGACAGACCGGTAATACCATTTTACCATGTGTTTTACCCCGCACGTGACTGAGAGCCAACAGTATCCGGATCCCGTTTTGATCCTTCCGTGTCAGCGATCCATATCATAGTTCATCCCGCCGGTCCGCCCACGAACGCTTCCTTCATTAAGTCCTCCTGCTTTTTTGTCAGGGTTGCAGGAATCTTCACGATAACCTTTACCAGAAGATCCCCCCTTTTGTCGGAGTTTAATAATGGCATCCCCTGCCCCCGGAGCCGGAAGATGGTGTGGCTCTGCGTGCCGCGGTGAATTTTTAAGGACGCACTCCCGGTAATGGTCGGCACGGTGATCTCTCCCCCGAGAAGCGCGGTGGCCAGGCCGACAACCGCGGTGGTCGTCAGGTCAGCACCCTGCCGCTCGAAGACCTCGTGTTTTTTTACGTGGACAACAACGTAGAGGTCGCCGGGAGGCCCCCGGTTCTCCCCCGGTTCACCTTCCCCGGCAATACGCAAAAACTGCCCGTCCTCTACGCCCCGCGGGATCGTCACTTCGATCCGCCGCGTTTTCTGGAGCGACCCTGCACCATGGCAGGTCCTGCAGGGCTTTTCAATGATCTTGCCGCTCCCGCCGCAATCCGGGCACTGGGCGATGCTCATCACCTGGCGGTTACCCACTTTCTGCGGGCTCCTGATCTCGCCGGTTCCCCGACATGTTGGGCAGTCCCGGAGGTACCCCGGTTCTGCACCTGTTCCATGGCAGGTACTGCACACGGAATCCTGCGGAACCGCCACGGTATTTTTCGTGCCCGAGAATGCATCGGTAAGCGTTACTTCAATGTCATAACGGAGATCTGCCCCTGCCCGTTGCTGTGTCCTCCGGGATCCCCCGGAAAAAGCATTGAAAATATCCCCGAGACCATAGTCCCGGAACAGGTCATCGTAACTGGGTGGCCGGTACCCTGACGTGTCCCCGGGTCCGAACTCGACATGACCCCCCTGGTCGTACTGGGCTTTCTTCTGGGGGTCGCTTAAGACCTGGTACGCCTCGTTGATCTCCTTGAACTTTTCTTCTGCTTCCCTGCTCCCTTTATTCAGGTCCGGGTGATATTTCCGTGCAAGTTGCCTGAATGCCTTTTTCAGCTCATCTGCTGAAGCATCCCGTTTAACGCCAAGGGTCTCATAATAGTCGCGCATTGCCATAAATCTTAAAGAAAAAATTATTTTTCATCCTTTACTTTGAAGTCGGCGTCAACGACGTTCTCGCCGCCAGGGCCGCCGGCATTGCCCGAACCGCCGGCATTCTGCGAAGGCTGTCCGGTGCCCTGCGAAGCAGCCTGCTGTTGTGCCTGCTGCCGGGCGGCTTCCTCGTACGCTGCAGTACCTGCCTCGCCGAGGACTTTCTGGAGTTTCTCTGTTTCTGACTTAATACTGGAAGTATCCTTACCTTCCAGTGCCGCTTTGACCCCGGTGATCGCGGCATTGAGCCGGTCAACCATGTCAGGGTTCAGTTTACCCGCAAGATCGGTTTTGGTTTTTTCCGCCGTGTAGACAAGGGAATCCGCGATGTTATGGGCCTCGACTTCTTCCTTTCTCTGCCGGTCCTGCTCTTCAAACTGTTTTGCCTCGTCGACCATTTTGCGGACATCGGTTTCTCCCAGTTTTGTCGAAGCGGTGATGGTCATCTTCTGCACTTTTCCGGTGCCGAGATCCTTAGCAGAGACATTGAGGATCCCCGATGCGTCGATATCGAAGGTGACCTCCACCTGCGGGATCCCCCGGGGCGCCGGGGGCAGGCCGACAAGGTTGAACTGGCCAAGGCTCACGTTATCGGCTGCCATGGGCCGCTCACCCTGGAGAACATGGATCGTGACCTCGGTCTGCATGTCCGCCGCAGTCGAGAATATCTGGCTCTTCTTTGTCGGGATCGTGGTATTCCGGTCGATGAGGGCGGTCCGGACCCCCCCGAGGGTCTCAAGACCGAGCGTTAAGGGGGTTACATCCAAGAGCACCATGTCGCTTATCTCGCCGCCGAGGATCCCGCCCTGGATTGCGGCACCCATGGCCACGCATTCCATCGGGTCTATGCCGCGTTCCATCTTCTTCCCTACGTTGTCCTCGATGAATTTCTGGACAACCGGCATCCGGGTGGGTCCACCGACAAGGATCACTTTCTGGATATCGTCCTTCGTGAGTTTTGCATCTTTGAGTGCCTGCTCGAAGGGTTTGATACACCGTCTGATGATCGGGTCAATCAGCTGCTCGAGTTTTGACCGTGACAGTTTGATGTTGAGGTGCTTTGGACCTGCCTGGGTTGCTGATACATAGGGAAGGTTGATCTCCGTCTCCATGACCGTTGAAAGTTCGATCTTGGCTTTTTCGGCGGCTTCTTTTACCCGGTTGATGGCCATCCTGTCATTCCTGAGATCGATGCCTTCCTGTTTTTTGAACTCGTCTGCGATCCATTCGTAGATGACATTGTCCATGTCCGTGCCACCGAGCTGGGTATCACCCGAGGTCGCGAGAACGGTAAACGTCCCGCCACCGAATTCCATGATGGTGACATCGAGCGTGCCGCCGCCGAGATCGAAGACCAGGATCTTGAATTCGCCACCCTTATCGAGACCGTATGCCATGGACGCTGCGGTGGGTTCGTTTACCAGCCTGACCACATCGAGGCCGGCGATCTTTCCTGCATCCTTCGTCGCAGTCCGCTGGTTGTCGTTGAAATAGGCAGGGACGGTGATAACGGCCTTTGTTATCTTTTCTCCCAGAAACGCTTCGGCATCGCGTTTGATCTTCTGGAGGATGAACGCTGAGATCTGCTGGGGGGTGTATTCCTTTCCGTATATTTTATAGATGTGGTTTGTCCCCATCTTTCTCTTTGCCGCGGTAACGGTACCTTCAGGGTTGCTCACGGCCTGCCGCCGCGCCGGCTCCCCGACGAGAAGCTGGCCATCCGGTGTAAAGGCCACATAGGAGGGAAACATTTTCCCCGCAACCGTTGCCCCTTCCGCGGACGGGACGATAGTCGGTTTACCGCCGACCATGACGGATGCTTCGCTGTTCGATGTACCAAGATCAATTCCGATAATTTTCTCGTTAGCCATTGTTCTCACCAACTTTCTCTTCTCCATGTTCTGCGATCTTTACCTTCGAGGGCCTGATGACTTTGGATTTCAACTGGTAGCCTTTCCCGAAGTCTTCCAGGATCGTATTTGGCTCCTGTGGACATTTTTCTGTACATAATACCTCGTGAAAACGGGGATCGAACTTTTTTCCCACGCAGTCTATCGGTTGTAATCCGTAGTCGGACAGGATTTTTGTAAATTTTTTATAGATCATTTCCATTCCTTCCCGGTTCTTCTCCTGCTCAAGGGAGGGCAGGGCCCGTTCGAAATCGTCCAGGATAACGAGGAGATCGTGGATCAGTCTCTCGTTTGCAAGGGCCGTGATCGTCTCCTTTTCCTTTGCACTCCACCTGCGGAAATTGTCGAAGTCAGCCTGGAGGTATTTTAACTGATTGAGACGTTCCTCAGCGAGCCGGGTCTGTTCTGCAAGTTCTTTTTTCAGCTCTTCAATCTCTTCCATTGTCGTCTCCCCTCACACAGATGCATTTTTCGCAAAGACCGGAGATTCGGGATCAGGCATTCCCGAACACCAGTTTTCCTCCTTTCTCATCGACCACAATCTCCTTGTCCTTCTGGACGTTCCCCTCAAGGATCATCTTTGACAATTCATTGAGCAGGTTTTTCTGGATCACCCGTTTGATCGGGCGTGCACCGAACTGCGGGTCAAAGCCCAGGGTCGCGATAAACCGGATGGCTTTCTTTGTGGCCGTAAGCCGGATGTCGCTCTTTTCAAGCATCTTCTGCACGCCTCCCAGCTGGATCTCGACAACCGTCCGGATCTCATCCTCGGTGAGCGGCCGAAACATGATGATCTCGTCGATCCGGTTGAGGAATTCGGGACGGATGGTCTTTTTTAGCAGGTCGAAGACCTGTTCCCGGGTGCCGTCGAAGAGCTCGTCCCGGTCTTTATCGGTGGCCTTTTCCATGTTTTCCTGGATGAGGTGCGACCCGATATTCGAGGTCATGATGATGATGGTATTCTTGAAGTCCACCGTGCGGCCCTTGTTGTCGGTCAGGCGGCCGTCATCAAGAACCTGCAGGAGGATGTTAAAGACATCCGGGTGGGCTTTTTCTATCTCGTCCAGCAGTACCACGGAATAGGGCTTTCTCCGGACCGCTTCGGTCAGCTGCCCGCTCTCTTCGTACCCCACGTAGCCCGGCGGTGCGCCGATCAGCCTTGATACGGTATGCCGTTCCTGGTACTCCGACATATCGATCCGCACCATGCTGTTCTCGTTGTTGAACAGGAATTCTGCGAGCGCTTTGGCGAGTTCCGTCTTCCCGACACCGGTCGTCCCGAGGAAGATAAACGAGCCGATCGGGCGTTTTGTGTCCTGCAGCCCGGCACGGCTCCGGCGGATGGCATTCGCAACTGCCGCGATCGCCTCATCCTGGCCGACGACACGCTTGTGGAGTTCGGCTTCGAGGCTGAGCAGTTTCTCCCGCTCGCTCTGCAACATCCTGCTCACAGGGATCCCAGTCCAGCGCGAAACCACTTCGGCGATCTCCTCGGCATCCACCTCTTCGTTTACCAGTGCTGAATCCTTCTGCAGGACGGTGAGTTTTTCCTTTAACTCCACCATGGTCTTTTCGAGTTCAGGGATACGGCCATACCGGATCTCTGCAACTTTCCCGAGGTCGCCGCTGCGTTCGGCACTTTCGGCCTCGAACTTTAAGGTCTCGATCTCGGTTTTCCGCGACTGGATCTGTTCGACAAGCTCTTTTTCCGACTGCCACTTTGCATTCAGCCGGTTTCGTTCCTCGGTCAGGTTCCCGATCTCTTCATTTAATGCCTTGAGTTTTTCCTTGTCTTTCTCACGTTTGATCGCTTCCCGTTCAATCTCCAGCTGCCGGATCCTGCGTTCAATCTTTTCGAGTTCTTCCGGTTTCGAGTTGATTTCGAGCCGGAGTTTTGATGCAGCCTCGTCGATTAAGTCGATCGCCTTGTCGGGGAGGAACCGGTCGGAGATATAACGCTGCGAAAGTTCGACAGCGGCAATGATCGCCTCATCCTTGATCCGCACATGGTGATGGGTCTCGTATTTCTCCTTGATTCCCCGGAGGATGGAGATGGCATCCTGTGAATCCGGTTCATTGACCATCACCGGCTGGAACCGCCGTTCGAGCGCTTTGTCCTTCTCGAAATACTTCTGGTATTCCTTTAAGGTCGTTGCGCCGATGACGTGCAGTTCTCCCCGGGAAAGCGCGGGTTTGAGGATATTTGCCGCGTCCATGGCGCCCTCGCCACCGCCGGCCCCGACCAGGGTGTGTATCTCGTCGATGAAAAGGACGATCTCCCCGTCAGAGGAGGTCACTTCCTTAACCACGCTTTTTAACCGTTCTTCAAATTCTCCCTTGAACTTGGCCCCGGCGATCAGGGCACCCATATCGAGGGAAAAGATCTGCTTGGTTTTCAGGTTATCCGGTACATCCCCGTCAATGATCCGGTGGGCAAGACCTTCGGCTATGGCTGTTTTTCCCACACCGGGTTCCCCGATAAGGATCGGGTTATTCTTCGTTCTCCGTGAAAGGATCTGCAGCACCCTGCGGATCTCTTCGTCACGGCCGATGACCGGATCCAGTTTCCCCTTACGGGCAAGATCATTGAGGTTCCGGGCATATTTTTCCAGGGCATTATAGGTCTCTTCGGCGTTCTGGCTGTTCACGGTCTCACCTTTCCGCAACTGGCTGATGGCAGTCTTCAGGTCTTTTTCCGTTACCCCGTTCTCCTTTAACAGCCGGGACGTGCTGTTGTTTATCGAAAGAATTCCAAGGAGGATCTGTTCCAGGGAGACGAATTCATCCCCGGACTCCTGGGAAAGAGCGGTGGCTTTCTGCAGGGCTTTTGTAGCATCACCGGAGAGGTTCTGATCCCCGCCGGTTACCTCGGGATACGCATCGATGATCTGGTCGAGGGCAGCGGTAAACCCATCGACGTTCACATTCAGTTTTTTCAGGAGGTACGGGATGACATTCTCGTCAACGAGAAGCATTCCCTTGAGGAGGTGCGACGTTTCGATAGCCGGGTTCTTTTTTGCCGTTGCTAATTCGATCGCCTTCGAAACGGCTTCCTGCGATTTTATGGTGAAATTGTTGAAGTTCATGGTGGTGGTGATTTTTCTCGTTGTTCACAATCCGCTACCGGTAATTCGTAATAGCGCTTCTCCCTGTCAAATAACTTACCAATGAGGAAGTCTGTCCGGTAAACACCGGGGGCGATCCCGTGTCGGTCATACATATTGGGCAAGGGTATCCGCATCGACGGGGTCAGGGACGTGGCCCGGGGACGCGATCCCGCAGGTCTCGTCGAGGCCATCGATCCCAGCCGCGTCCCCACCGGACCGGCTGAGCTGCTCGATCACCTGCCAGAGCAGGATGGCACGCCCTGCGTCGGCTTTGTTCACGGCTTCCCTTACGGTCAGTTTTACATCTGTAGAATCTGTCATAATCATAAGCCTCCCTTTTAGGATTAACCATAGGTTAGTATGGTTTAGTATATAAAAGATTGGTTGGGGGGTTCTGTTAACTTGGCGTGGGGCGGGAACAAGTGTTAACCAGAGTGGGATAATCAAAGTTTAATATTTAAGGAAATGGAAGGTAAAATAAAAAAAGGATTTAAATTATTTCTTTATAAGACTAAGTTCCGAAGCAATAGCCGCGATAGCGCATCTATTGTATAACGAGTCAAACCATGCACACGAACCCCCCAAACAGGGTTGCATTGAGATCCCTTCCGTTCCCGGAACGGGAGGTCTTATTGGACACATTCCTAATGGTATGATAATTCCTCCAATCAGATTTGTTACGAACCCAACCTAATGACGCACCGGGTCTTCTCTTCCCGGTGCGTTATCGAATATTTGTGCTTCAGTGAGGGATAGCACTTAAAGCGATCCCGACAACGATAACAACCGCGACAAAAATCGCAATAGCGATCACGAGTCGGGTTGCATCGGAGATTAAGTCGGCCAATAAGCCGAGTGGGTTTCTGCTTGTCATTGTTGGGTTCTGTTTTTAACGAACTTCAAAGAAGTCCGAGTTTCCCGTCTGACCGGCAACCTTAAGAACTATTAAATAGATAGAAATAGCATATACTAAGTCCATCTAGTGAAAGGCACCGGTGAGGTTGCCACACCATTTTCCGGTGCCTCTTCGCTCGCTGTCTGCCGCAGAGCACGGTCGTCCCCATTTCTCAAACGACAGAACACTTAATTCTCAGCTTTTTTAGTTTATAAAGTACCTCAGCGTGTCCTAAAAATACGGTCGGATTGATTCTGAAAAAGCCATTAAACCGCGTAAAACGCGCATAAAATATAACCTACGACGCAAAAAATTATTTTATTTGTGCCGCATTCTGGATCAACGTTATCCACTTATTCTCTCCCTCAACAACAATCCCACACGCTTCCGCCGGAGTCTTACCGCCAAGTGCTTCATGAGGCCGGACATAGTTGTGATAAATCTGCATCCCCGGCAGAACTTTTGTGGTAGTTTTCTTTATCCCTCTCATGGTCTTTTCCCTATCGCGGATGCTGCCGTTTAATCTCTCCATCTTATTGTTATTTTCATTCCACGCATTCCCGGTGAGTTTGATCGCGTTAACATGCCGGGATCTCGGATTTGTGACGGTGTAGAGTTCGCGGTTGAATGCGTCGTGGTATGCCGGTAATCCATCGGTGATCATAACGTTGGGGCGCTTCCCCGCGATCTCTTTTGCATCACGGAAAATCTTGGCTGCATCGTGCTTGAACTTTGAACCGGCGACTTCCTGCGCAATCCAGTACCGAGTCTCGTCATCCATCACAGCAAACACATACTTCATATCGCCCTTGATTTTAACGTAAATCTCATCCGCTCTCCATGTGTCGGAAACCTGTGGCTGGATCTTGTCAATGAATTGTTCCATCAGCGCCGTGTATTTGTTGATCCACTTGTAGACCGCGACGTGAGAGACCTTAACCCCGCGCAGTTTTAGCGCCTTGGTTACGTTCCTAAATGAGAGTCCGGAGAAATAGAGCTGCATCGCGGCGGTGATGTCCTGCGGCGTGGATTTCATGCCCTCAAACCCTGCATTCAGAACAAAATGCTGCCCGCATTCTTTGCAGTAGTAAACCTGTATGTCACCGTAATCGTTGTGCCTCACTCCGTCCTTGATGATGAGAGAGGAACCGCAGTATGCGCAGAGACCCGCAGTTGTATTGATCGGTACAATCCTCTTAATCGTCTCGACCTGTTTGCGGATAGCGAAGGATAATTTTACGGCGATAATATGTTTGCACTCGACGCCGCGCATCTGGTGATCCGGGCAATTGCACGACCAGCCGAGATCGGTTTTCTTGACTTGATACGAGCCGTGGCCGGACTGTGACCGGACCCGGTACAGGCTGTCGCTGTATCTCCATATCTGGCCTTTCTTATCAGTGATTGCTTTACCGCGTTCTTCTCTGGTGGTTGTTAGTGGTGCAAAGATTTGGGGCATTTTGTTCATCTCCTTTCGCTATAGTAACTATAAGCACCATAAGTATATAATAACTATGGTTACTATAGTTAAACTTAAATACACATAATAACCATAACTATTATGGCTGTTGTGGACAAACCCAAAAGCACGACAATCCAAGTATTAGTTGAAACGAGAATTGAATTACAATCTCTCGGAGGTAAAGGAGAAACGTACGACGAAATTATCAGAAAATTAATCAAAGTAAATAAGGAATGCAACAAAAAGTGATTGTCCTAAATCTAATGATTCATATCATTATAGATTCAATTTAACATAAAAAACTGTGAAGAAACAAATTTTGGAGCATGGAGAAAACTTTATTTTCCTTTAATTCATTAAAGGATATTCACATACGGAATAGTGTATTACAATGATATCAAAATTCCACGAGGGAGTTATAACCTTCGATGAGTCAACGAAGGAAGAGCTGCTCTCTTGTTTTGGCAAAACTGTTGATGATGAGGGTTACATCATCGAAAGGGACACTGGGCAGAAAGTCGTTACGCAAGAAGGAGATCGTATTTCAATAGAAGAATTTGCAGGTATTAGGAAAGGTTCCGAGATATACCTTAAATCGGATCTTCCCTCTCTGATCAAACTTCTTGATACAATCCGGTAACGATGACTTTTTTTGAGAGATTGAAAGAATTTATTAAAATTGATCTTAAGCTAGATATTCACGATCTGATCCACATCAATATTATTCGTGTTGAGGGGCAGCCCCCAATAAAATATCAAAAAGATAAAAAATCGGCTGTTATCAATCTGGAATCTTTAGATAGTATACAACAGGGCCGGTTCAAATCGATGCTTCCGCCGGCTGTTAAAGAAGAGGGGATATTATACCTCGATGAAAAAGTGAGAGAGACCGTTGAGAAAATTGATATCGAAGAGGGGTTAGAAGACGGGAAAAAATTATTAAAATTTTATAAAGATAAAATACCGCCGGATGATTACTTTGCTTTAAGGGCGTCATTGTACCTAAAACAGAAATTTAAGGAACATGCTTCCAGAGAAGAGATCTACGCGATAAGAAACCAGATTATTAAAACTTTCCCGGAACATGGCGAAAATATCAGTAAATTGTGCAGCTCCGGATATTTCGAAACATGGATAAAACGTGTATATGAAATAATGAGCGGGACCCCGGGATTTAAAAACGAAGATTTTATAAAAAGATTTAATTTGTTTGTTGAAGAGGGGGGATTCGCAGTTTTTGTTTCGGAAAAGATGACTTCTAGCAGTGTAATAAAAGCCATTGAAGAGGAACGAGCGACACAAATAAAATATGGGGTCACAGATCCGAGTGTGATTATACACGCAATTGGAAGAAATAATATTGAAAATGCAAATATGGCAATTTATGACCTAAAAACAAAATATTCGCATCTGTCGGTTTATAGAACCGATGATATGGACATCTATTTTGCTCGTATAAAATTCAATTAGTTCCAACTTTTTATAACTTTTTCCAATCATCCCACTCTAGTTAACGCCCTGAGCCACCCCACGCCAAGTTAACAGAACCGGTTGGGGGGTTCTGTTAACTTGGTGCGAGATGATATAGACCTGTATACAAGAGGCAACCGTTGCGATTCCCCCCGCCGCCCCCGACAGGAAGCCCCCTCAGGCAGGGCAATTACCTGTCAGCCCGACAATGTAATCTGCCCGAGCAGAGGATCTGGCGAGACCCTAAAAAAGCAAAAGGAAAGCCCGGAAAATTACTTTCCTATCCTCTCAATAATCTCGGCAATTTTTTCCCGATCTCGGTTACCCGGTAATACCGGTCCCGGTTTTCTTCCGGTGTCAGGCATTCCACGAGCCCGACTTTTTCCATTGCCTGGATTGTCCGGCTTACCGCGGCTTGTGCGACACCAAGATTCTTCGCACGTTCTGTCGGGGTATTTGGCCGGAGAAGACCCCTGGTAACTTTTCTTCTCACGCTCCCCCGTGTTACAAAACTCACGAGATTATACATGAAGGGAACAAGGAAAATTACACGTATGAAAATGTGGTACAAATGTTTTCCAGATTTTATCTCTTCTCCCGTCGATATCCATAATGGTGCCTGGTGTTCGTCATCCTGAGCGTGTGATACAATTACGGAGCAATTTCCCCTGGCTAAAATATTCGTGTTCCCATCGGGAACAAACGTCACTCCGGCAGGATTTCACCGGACACCGGTTTTTTGGATGGATCAGTACTTCGAAAATACGCCCTGTACGGGCTCCGATTCCCTGCTTTTCCGGACCGGGAGGTAATAATTCCCGAAAAAACGGTAATAATTCAGGTTATTTATGCTCTTTTTCCGTCGGAGACCGTGAGGTAACAATTAGCAGCATTTGGATGGCGAAAACTGGTAAGGGGTAGGGATTTGCCTTTCCCGGGGGTGTTTACCTGATTGTAAGGGCTTGGCGGCGTTTTGACAGAAGGAGTGGTTTTACGACGGAGAACGTGGGGGCGGGCAGCGGGACCATCTTTTACCTGCGGCACCCCCTCCCCGAAAAAAAGATCCTCATATCCTTGTTTTTTCGGCCTTTCCGGGTATCGGATGGGTAAATCTAAGGTTGATCAACCGTAAACACACCGGGATTCCGAATGGCAGAACGTTTATAAGGTTAAATGTAAAGTATAATTTACAAAAAGATGAGAATTGTACACAAACCGGCATATACCGCTGCGTTCCGGCATTCGGATGTGTACCGGTCATGTGCCATCGCACAGAGATGCTAAAGCTTATGGTCAGCCTCACCGGGGAGTACTGTAGTAGCGATAAAAGGACAGGGGATGCACCGTGAACGCCCGTTTCATCTCTCTGTCAGGCTGCCTGATACTGATTTTTATCGCCGTCACGGTTATTCCGGTTGCTGCGGATAATACGACCACAACAATAACAACCGTGGCTACGACAGTACCAACGACAACTGCGACACCGGTACCTACAACGATACCAACGACAGCGGCCCCACCAACTCCGATCTTTACCGGCATCTCTCCGGCAACCGGCCCGATGACCGGTGGCACATCGGTCACTATCACCGGCAGCGGTTTTACCGGTGCAACTTCGGTGACCATTGGAGGTGCGGCAGCGACCAGTTTTTCGGTTGTCAGCGACACTGAGATTACCGCAATTACTCCGGCCGGCACTGCCAGAACCGCGAATGTTATCATCATTACTCCCGGTGGCACCGCGACCGGTACGAAAGCATTTACCTATTCAGCCCCGGCCCCGATGTTCTCCAGTATCTCCCCTGCAACCGGCCCGATGACCGGCGCTACATCGGTAACGATCACCGGCAGCGGTTTTACCGGGGCAACTTCGGTAACCATTGGTGGCGCAGCAGCTACCGGTGTGACCGTTGTGAGTGATACATCTATCACCGCAACTACTCCGGCCGGTACCGCCGGAACTGCGAACGTTGTCATTATCACACCCGGCGGCTCGGTCACCGGTACGGGAGTATTCACGTATTCAGAAACGACCTCAATTCCGACATTCTCCAGTATCTCTCCGGCAACCGGCCCGGTTGCCGGTGGCACAACGGTCACTATCACCGGGACAGGCTTTACCGGGGCGACCGTGGTTACCATTGGCGGCACACATGCTACCAGTGTGACCGTTGTCAGTGACACAGCAATCACCGCAACGACACCGGCCGGCACCTCAGGCACCGCGAACGTTGTCGTTGTCGCACCCGGCGGCACCGCGATCGGGTCGTACACCTATGTGACCCCGGCAGCCCCCGGCCCAACGTTCTCCGGCATCTCTCCGGCAACCGGCCCGGTTGCCGGTGGCACACCGGTTACCCTCACCGGGACAGGCTTTACCGGGGCAACATTGGTTACTATTGGGGGTACAGCAGCTTCCAGTGTAACGGTCGTCAGTAACACTACAATCACTGCAACAACCCCGGCCGGCACCGCAGGAACTGCTGATATTATTATCGTCGCACCCGGCGGTACCGCAACCGGTACTGATGCATTCACCTATATCTCACCGACGGTTTCACCAACCGCCACAATAACTCCAACCCCACCGGTTGCTTCATTCACCGTTTCATGGGCTGCCACAGAAAATACTGCACCACTCACCGTTCAGTTTACGGATGCCTCCACCAACACTCCTACCTCATGGAACTGGATATTTGGCGACGGCGGTACCAGTTCTCTCCAGAACCCATCTTACACGTACACGACCGCAGGAACCTATACTGCATCCCTCATTGCAACAAATGCGGCAGGCAGCAGCTCCGCTTACACCCAGATCATAACGGTGAGCGCAGCAGCAACCACGACAGTCCCGGCCGTGACTGAGATCTCACCGACATATGGTCCGGTTTCGACCAGCACCGCAATAACCATCACCGGGACAGGCTTTACGGGAGCGACTGCAGTAACCGTTGGAGGCACAGCAGTTACCAGTTTTACGGTTGTCAGCAATACATCCATCACTGCAACCACCCCGGCTAGTTCAACCGTTGGTCAGGTTGATGTCCTTGTAACGACACCAAGCGGCACATCTGCCTCAGTCGCCGGTGACAAATACACCTTTGCCGCGACAGCAACGACCATCCCGTTGCCGATCTTTTCTGCCTCGCCGACATCGGGGTCTGCACCTCTTGAGGTAACGTTCCTGGATGCATCAACCGGGTCACCGGCATCATGGGACTGGGACTTCGGGGATGGCAATACCAGCACTCTGGAAAATCCCACCAACACCTACGTAGACGACGGGACATATTCGGTGACCCTGACAGAAACAAACTCGATTGGCACGAACTCTACAACCATGACCGGATATATCGTGGTCGGGGCTGAGACTCCCGTCGCTTTATTCACGGAGTCGTTTTCTTCAGGTACCGCCCCCCTCTCTGTCCAGTTTACCGATGAATCCACCGGATCCCCCTCTTCATGGAGCTGGAACTTTGGAAACGGAGATACGAGCAGCCTGGAAGATCCAACTGAAACCTACCAGAGTGCCGGGACCTATACGATCACCCTTACAGCCACGAACTCCGAAGGGAGCAGCACGAATTCCGAGACCGTAACCGTGTATGCACCAGAAGTCGTAACAACCACGACGACTATCCCCCTCCCGGTGGTCCCGCCAGTTCCCACCTTTGCGGTCGCCGCTGAAGATACGACAGAATCTTCTGTCGATAACTGGCTTGCACAGCAACAGGCTCTCATCACGGTAACCCCGACCCACAAGTCACCCGGATATGACGTTCTCTCTGCGCTCATCGGGTGTGGCGCCGTTGCTGTTATTGCCCTGCGTCGCAGGAATTAACAGGCCTTTTTTGACGTGGAACATTCAGATTGGATCGTATTTTTTCCGTTCGCGGACGGGTGTGGCCCTTAAAACGGGCATCAAAGATTGCAGCCGGACTGAAGCACCGAAATAAGGGATATTACCGCACGGCAGCATGACATACCGGGATACGTGAGACAGGGCCCGCCCGGCGCCAAAAAGGGATCACGCAGCCGGGTTTTTCCGGACAAATATCTCAAGCGCCTGCCGGAGCTCATCGGTGCGTGTCTGGATCGCGTCGAAGGATTTTCTCTGCCAGTAGACAAGATCCCTGAGCTCATCGGCCTGCCGGACAATTTCATCGCCGAGTGCGTGTTTTCCCTTCAGGTACTCGATCTGGTTGACAAGATTGACGGCACGGTACAGGAGGTCGCGTTTTCCTTTTGCATACAGGAGATCCCAGGACTTCTGCTCGTACCGTTCGAAATCTGTACCATCGAGCGTGCCTTTGATATTCTCAAGCGCGGCATCGAAATGCCGGCGGGTAATTTTTATGGTGTACTCCGGCGTTTTGTCGTCTTCACCGGCGATGGCGTTCCGGGTCAGTTCATCGATGACGAGCGCCTTTACCTCGCGCACCAGCGCCTCCAGATCGGCGCCGACAAAGAACCGGGTCTTTGCGGCAAGTTCATCGACCTGGATATCGGGGTCGAGAACGCCTTCCAGATCCCTGAGGTACGTTGCAAGGATCGCCTTTCGTGCCGCTTCATCAGGCGGGGGAATATACAGGTGTTTTTCGAGCCGGCCCGGGCGCAGGAGGGCTGGGTCAAGCAGGTCGGGCCGGTTGGTCGCGCCGATGACAAAGACCTCCTTTAATTCCTCGACGCCGTCAAGTTCGGTCAGGAACTGGGAGAGGACGCTCTCGGTGACGTGCGTGGAATCGTTCACCGTGCCCCTCTTCGGGAACAGCGCGTCGATCTCGTCAAAGAAGATGATGCAGGGTGCGGACTGCCTGGCCTTCCTGAACGCCTCCCGCACGTGCTTCTCGGAATCACCCACCCCTTTTGAGAGCAGCTCGGGCCCTTTTACCGAGATGAAATTGAGATGGCGCTTGCTTGCGATCCCTTTTGCAAGCAGGGTTTTGCCGGTCCCCGGCGGGCCAAAGAGCAGGATGCCCTTCGGGGGTTTGTAGTTGAGTTTTTCGAAGATTTTGGGATACCGCAGCCGGCCCTCGATAATTTTGATGAGGGTATCCTTGGTCTCGTCAAGACCCGCGATATCATCCCACGAGACATCCGGGACTTCGATAAGGACTTCCCGCAGGGCGCTTGGCTGGACAATTTTCCGTGCGGCGTCAAAGTCGTTCTTCGTGAGTTTGAGCTGGTCGATGACCTCGTTTGGGATCTCTTTTTCGATATCGATGAGGGGGATGATCTTCCTTATCGCATTCATCGCCGCTTCTTTCACGAGAAGCGCGATATCCGCCCCGACAAACCCGAAGGTTGTTTCCGCAAAGGCCGCAATATCGACATCCTTTGCAAGCGGGACGCCCCGGGTATGTACCTGGAAGATCTCAAGCCTTCCCCCTCTTGTCCGGGATACCTATCTCGATCTCCCGGTCGAACCGGCCCCCGCGCCGCAACGCCGGGTCGATGGAATTCGGAAGGTTTGTCGCCGCAATCACGATCACCTGCCCCCGGCCGGCAAGACCGTCCATCAGTGCGAGCAGCTGGGCAACGATGCGGCGTTCGACTTCGCCCTGCACGTCCTCGCGTTTCGGGGCGATCGCGTCGATCTCGTCAATGAAGATAATGGACGGCGCATTCTCCTCCGCATCGTGGAACTTGTCGCGCAGGGCCTTCTCGCTGTCCCCGTAAAACTTGCTCATGATCTCGGGGCCCGAGAGCGTGAGGAAGTGGGCGTCGACCTCGTTTGCGACCGCTTTTGCGATCAGGGTCTTTCCCGTCCCCGGCGGGCCGTAGAAGAGGACGCCCTTCGGGGGCTTGATCCCCAGTTTCTCGAAGATCTCCGGGTGGCGCAGCGGGAGCTCGATCATCTCCCGGACGAGTTGGAGCTCGCGTTCGAGCCCGCCGATATCCTCGTACTGGATGTTGGTGATCTCCCGTTTGCCCTCTTCGGGATTGAAGGGCTCTTCCTTGAGTTCGATCTCCGTGTCATCGGAAACGATTGCAATCGCCCTCGGGGAGACCCTGACGATAACAAACGTGACGGAGTTGCCGATGATATCGACGCGCAGCATCTGGCCCTCGACGACGGACCGCCCGCGCAGGACTCTTGAGAGATACTGCTCGCCCCCGACAAGTTTCGTCTCCTGGGCCGGCTGGATCACCACCTTTGTGGCGTACACCGCTTCAGATTTGCGGATCTTCACCTTTTCGTCGATACCGGCATTCGCGTTCGCCCGGATACTCCCGTCAATGCGCAGGATGGAAAACCCGATATCCTCGGCAAAGCCCGGCCAGACAATCGCCGCTGCTGGCTTTTTTCCCACAATCTCGATGACGTCGCCGGACACGAGCCCGAGTTTCTTCATCACATCGACACTCAGCCGTGCAATCCCCCGGCTCGCGTCGTTGTGCGCCGCCTCTTTGACCGTTACTTCGAAGAAATCTGTACCTGCCATCGGAGACCTGTAATATTTTTAATTTCTTTGATTTGATGTGGCGACCTATAAAAACATCAGTCAGGGCAGCAGCAAAACGAGCACCGGAACAGGAAAAACACCCTGCAACCTCTCCTGTTTTACTTAAACTCAATTTTACTTGTTTCCATGACAAGCCAGATTTCGCCCGGAAATACAAAACCGAGTCTTTATTTGTCCTTTTGTGGTACCGGTAAGGTATGAGTATTATTGGTGATGCCAAGCGCGGCATCGTAACAGACGAGATGAAGCAGGTCGCGGCACAGGAAGGAGTCACCGAAGACTTTGTCCGGCGCAGCGTTGCCGAAGGCCACATCGTGATCCCGGTCTCCCCCTACCGCAAAGTGAAGATTTGCGGTATCGGCGAGGGCCTCCGCACCAAGGTGAATGCCTCGATCGGGACCTCCACCGATATTGTCAATATCCCAGAAGAGATCGAGAAAGCAAAACAGGCCGAGCGTGCCGGTGCCGATACCCTCATGGAACTCTCGACCGGTGGGGACTTTGCCGAGATCAGGAGACAGATCATCGCCAACACTACCCTCTCGGTGGGAAGTGTCCCTCTCTACCAGGCCTTCATCGAGGCGGTAAAAAAGGACGGCGCCGTCGTCGACATGAAAGAAGACGACCTCTTCCGGATCACCGCCGAGCAGGCCAAACTCGGCACGAACTTCATGGCGATCCACACCGGCATCAACTGGGAGACGGTAAAGCGTCTCCGTAACCAGGGCCGGCACGCCGGGCTCGTCTCCCGGGGCGGGGCATTCATGACCGCGTGGATGCTCCACAACGAGAAGGAAAACCCGCTCTACTCAGAATTTGATTACCTGCTCGAAATCATGAAGGAGCACGAAGTCACGCTCTCGATGGGAAATGGCATGCGGGCAGGAGCCATTCACGATGCGACCGACCGGGCAGGCATCCAGGAACTGCTCATCAACGCGGAACTCGCGGACAAGGCACACGACAAGGACGTGCAGGTCATTGTCGAAGGTCCGGGCCATGTGCCGATCGATGAGATCGCCACAAATGTCCAGCTCATGAAGCGGGTCACCAATAACAAGCCGTTCTACATGCTCGGGCCGATTGTGACTGATATCGCACCGGGCTACGACGACCGTGTCGCCGCCATTGGTGCCGCAATCTCGTCATCGCTCGGCGCGGACTTCATCTGCTACGTCACCCCGGCCGAGCATCTTGCCCTCCCGACTCCCGCGGAAGTGTACGAGGGTGTCATGAGTTCCCGTATCGCCGCACACGTCGGAGACATGGTAAAACTCAAAAAGACCCGGGCAGCAGACCTCGAGATGGGCCACGCCCGCCGCGATCTCGACTGGGACCGCCAGTTCGCCGTCGCCATGAACCCGGCCCGGGCAAAGCAGATCCGGGCGGAACGGATGCCGGCCGATACCGATGGCTGCACGATGTGCGGGGATTTCTGCGCCATCAAGATAGTGAACCGGTATTTCAAGTTTTAATCCCTTTTTTCTTTTTTACTGCCACCCGGTTTTTCCTTTAAAAAAAATGAGCAGCGTTATACTTCCCGGGTACAGGTTCCGCCATCCGAGTACGCTAAATAATGCCATCTCAAATGATCCGTAACGGTGATGCTATCCAGCTGAATTTCGGGGGTTTTATCCCGCTCTCAACGGTAGACTGGCGTGGCCGGGCGGTCTGTACGGTCTTTTTCCGGGGCTGCCCGCTCCGGTGCTCGTACTGCCAGAACGCTGCGATCTTCAACGGTGAGGACGAGCGGGATACGGACGAGATTATTGCGCTTATCAGAGGCTCGAAACTCGCGGTGAGCGGTGTCGTCTTTTCCGGGGGCGAACCCACGATGCAGAAGGATGCGCTCCTTACGCTCGCCCGTGCGGCAAAAGGGCTTGGCCTTGCCACCGGTGTCCAGACAAACGGCATCTTCCCCGGTACCATCGAAGCGCTCGTAAAAGAGCAGCTCGTGGACAGGATCGCGATCGATTACAAGACCCGGTGGGAGGGCTTCTCCTGCGCGGGAGACTGCAGCGAGCAGTCCTGTCAGGATTACCATAAGAACGTCAGGCAATCGATAAAAATTGCAGGAGATGCGTTCCGGGAGAAGACCCTTTCCGAACTCGAAATCGTAGTAACCGTATTTTATGAGAATGTAAAATACTTACAGGAGATTTCAAAAACGGCAGGCGACATCCCGCTCGTCCTCCAGCAGGGGGAACATAAAATCCCGATGGTCCCGGGCGGGGCAACAAACATCAGTGCATATATCTCTCAAAAGTTGGACACCATTGAGCAGTACACACCCATGACGCTTGCGGAGATCAAAAAAATAGCAGACGGGCTCAAAAGGGATGTCCGGATCCGGACCCGCGAGACTGGCGAGATAACCTATTCCCGGAAGTATCTTCTATGAACGTGATCGGAGTCGTCGGGCTTCCCGCAAGCGGCAAAGGCGAATTCTCAAAGATAGCGGAGAGGCTGGGGATCCCGGTCGTTGTCATGGGCGATGTGATCCGTAAAGCGGTAAAAAAAGCCGGTCTCCCCCCCACTGATGCAAACCTCGGTGCGATGGCAAACCGGCTCCGTGCCGAATGTGGCATGGACGCGATTGCCAATCTCTGTGTCGACGCAATAAACGAGCAGGCCGCCCCGCTTGTCCTTGTCGATGGTATCCGGGGCGATGCGGAAGTAAAAGTTTTCCGGCAGAATTTCCCGGGCTTTCGTCTCATTGCCATCGAGACGTCGTTTGCGAAACGACTTGAGCGTCTCTGTGAACGGAAGCGCAGCGACGACGTGGGATCCGCAGAGGGCCTGAAGACCCGGGACGAGCGCGAGCTGGGCTGGGGCCTCGGGAATGCCCTGAAACTGGCGGATATCACGATTAAAAACGATGGCACTCTCGAAGAGTTTACCGCAAACGTCACTGAACTGATCGGACGGATGGTGTGTGACGCATGAACCTCCGCCCGTATTTCTCCTCCTCGGCAAAAGTCTGGGACGATATCCAGTGGGTGTACGGCATCGAAGAGGCCGGGTATGCCGGCTGGGAGATCGTCGCCGACGGCAATTACCGGCTGGAAAAACCGGAAAACCTTAAAAAGATAAAAGAGGTGATCGCAAGCACTCACCTCGGGGTCACGGTGCATGCGCCCTACGGGGATCTCAACCTTGCGACCCTCAACGACCCGATCTGGCGCGAGTCCATCCGGCAGATCGAGATCTGCATTGAGAATGCAGGAGAACTCACCGACCGGGTCACCATCCACCCGGGCTATCTTTCCCCTGCAGGAAAACTCCTGCCCCAGAAAGTCTGGGAGCTCCAGAAAGAAGCCCTGCGCCGGATCGGGAAGTGTGCAGTCGAGCACGGGGTGCTTGCCTGCCTTGAGAACATGATCAGCCAGAAAGAATTCCTCTGCCGGGATGCCGGGGAACTCATGGGAATGGCCGGGGGCATCGAGGGTATCGGCCTCACGTTCGATTTCGGGCATGCAAACACGCTCGGGAAAGTCCCCGAGTTTCTTTCCAATGTCAGGCATGCGAACCACATCCATATCCACGACAACCACGGGGTCTCTGACGAACACCTCCCGCTCGGCGCCGGCACCATCGACTGGAAGACCGTGGGAAAAACGATCGCCGCACGGTACAGCGGTGTGATTGTGATCGAGGGTCGCTCGATCGAGGAAGCAAAAAAGAGCCGGGCTGTCTTTTCGGAGTGTTTTATATGAGCGGCGAGACCCTGCAGGTCTATTTCCTCGGGACGGCCGGGGCACTCCCGACGCCGATACGTAACCCGCCCTGTATCATGGTCCGGCGCGGCACCGATACCCTTCTCTTTGACTGCGGGGAAGGGGCACAGCAGCAGATGATGCGGGCCCGTTGCGGGTTTACGGTCGACGCCATCTTTGTGACGCACTGGCACGCGGATCACTTTCTTGGGATCTTCGGCCTTGTCCAGACCATGTCGTTTAACGGGCGCACCGAACCGCTGACCATTTACGGCCCGAACTGGGTCCACGAGTTTGTCGAGACCATCAAAAAGATCAGCAGGTTCAACCTGAAATTTACTCTTGATTCCGTCGAGCTTGGGCACGGGTCGTGGGTTCGCTTCAACGGCTACACCGTAACCGGGTTTGCAGTCAGCCACGGCCTGCCTGCACTCGGCTACGTACTCGAAGAGGATCCCCGCCCGGGCCGGTTTGACCGTGAACATGCGATTGAACTCGGCGTGCCGCCCGGGCCGCTCTTTGGCCGGCTCCAGCGCGGCGAAACGATCAGGGTGACAAAAGACGGGTCTGAACAGGAGATCAGACCTTCGGACGTGATGGGAACCCCGCGCCCGGGCCGCAAGATTGTCTATACCGGCGATACCCGCCCCGTGATCCCGGCACTTCTGGAATACGGGAAGGACGCGGATCTCCTCATCCACGATGCGACATACGACGAAAGCGAGGTCAGGCGTGCTGCTGACTTCTATCATGCGACCGCCCGGCAGGCCGGGGAGGCGGCGGCGGCAGTCAACGCCCGGACGCTCGCCCTCACCCATATCAGTTCACGGTACACGGATATCGCAAACCATACCGGTGAAGCAAAGGCTGCATTTGCCCGGACCGTTCTTGTTCCCGAAGACCTGTTTATGCTGGAAGTTATGTACCGGGACTGACCGGTTTTTCAAGGGTATTACGACTCGTTAAACGAGCCAACGCCCCCCAGTCCCCCCACCGAGTCGGACGGGTGGCACTGCTCCACCCGTCCTTTGTCGGCGGGGGGTTCCGTAAACAATTCGACTCGCATAATAGGGTTATGCGTGCTGATGCATTTGCGGTAAATTTCATTTTTTTACGAGAGGAAATACTACCCCACGGTGTCGAGGATCAAATAACAACATTGATGAATATAAAAATAAAATTAAAGAAATATACGTGAAGATGCTGAGCAATAATGATCATCACTCAAATAAAAGTCCATAACTATCGAGGTATCATCGATCAGACTTTTTTATTACAAAACTATTCACTATTCGTCGGACCCAATAATTCCGGAAAAAGCTCAATGATAAATGCAATACGGGCTTTTTACGAAAAAGATGGATTCAAATTCAAAAATGAAACCGATTTTCCCTTAATAAAAACGGATGATAAAGAATCATGGATTGAAATCATTTTTAAATTAACCAAGGCAGAGAATGATTCACTAGCGGAGGAATACCAACAAAAAAATGAAAATCTCATTCTTAGGAAATATTTCGAAACGGAAACTAAAACAAAGGAGGGAAAATCGGCAAGTGGAATTATTTTTGGATATCACGCTGACGGCACCTTATCAGATGAATCATTTTATGGTGCGAAAAATGTCCAAAGTGGGAAAATCGGAGATATTATTTACATTCCTGCGGTCAGTCGGGTCGACGAGCATACAAAATTAACCGGACCTTCCGCTCTTCGTGATCTACTTCAAAATATTATGTCCGCAACCCTGACTGATAGTAAAAACTACGAGACTTTTCAAACGCAGGTTTCAAGTTTCTCTGAAGGAATTTGCCAAGAAAAAACTAAAGAGGGTTATTCGATCCATTCTTTTGAAGGGGAATTAAATGATTCAATAAATCCTTGGGGTGTGAATTTTCAAATTCAATTACGAACACCTTTGGCAAATGAAATTGTAAAATCCATGATAAATTATGAGTTTGAGGATTTGATTCACGGAAAACCTCAAGAAATTGAAAATTATGGCTCTGGATTTCAACGACATTTCATCTACTCATTGATCAATATCAGCTCTCGATACACGATAAAAAAAGAAAAAAAGAAATCTAAAGATTTCACTCCAAGGATGACGCTTTTGTTGTTTGAGGAACCTGAAGCGTTTTTACATCCACCGCAACAAGATATCCTCGCAAGAAATCTTATGAAATTTTCCACACCTGAAGAGAACCAAGTAATTTGTTCGACCCATTCCCCCCATTTTGTAAGTAGAAATGCGAATAATATTCCAGGATTGATTCATTTTTGCCGAAAGGATGGTGCCATTCATACATATCAGATTAATGCTGCAGAATGGAATAGTATCATCGATGCGAATCAAAGTATTAATAAAATTGCAGAAAAATTTCGGAGAATGAAGGCAAAATTGAGCGAAGAAGATCAAAAACCTGAAATGGAATCTATTAAACAATTTTTATGGCTCAACCCTGATCGATGTGGATTATTTTTTGCAAACCATGTTATTCTTGTGGAAGGTCCCACTGAAGTTGCCTTAATCAATAAACTGATCGGAGAAGAAAAGGTCAGAAATTCTAATTCAGGACTATATGTCCTCGATTCTATCGGTAAATATAATATCCACCGGTTTATGAATTTAGTTTCAGCTTTAGGTATTAGTCATTCAGTAATTCATGATGATGATGAGAATAGAGATGAACATCTCGAATTGAATCAGCTAATAGAAGAATCGAAATCACAGTTCACGTTCACCATTAAGCAAATTCCAAAGGACCTTGAATCATTCCTATCTATTCCGAG
>Ga0181535_10000093_pt1 | contig 131335 bp, 100 predicted proteins | sample PEATcosm2014_Bin_44_FD_119774 | JGI IMG/M metagenome (GOLD analysis project Ga0181535, IMG submission 119774) | Peatland microbial communities from MTU Mesocosm Facility, Houghton, MI, USA - PEATcosm2014_Bin17_30_metaG | ecosystem: Environmental > Terrestrial > Soil > Wetlands > Peat | place... | reverse complement strand
GTCAAGTGCTCAAAGAGCTTCGACCCGCGCTGAATGAGGTCGATGTGCCCGTTGGTGGGCGGATCAAAGGTGCCGGGATAGAGGGCATTTACGCTCATCGGTGCTGCTCCCACTGGATTCTAGCAGCGGCAGACACTATTGCTCGCCGTAAAGCGGTATGCCCCTTCTTTACCGTTCTACCCGCCGCAACACTACAACCGGGTTGCCTGCGAACTGGCGAAGGAAGGCGGAACTGAACGAGGGGTCGGAGCCATCAGGCGCCGGGCCAATTGCCGGGCGCTTGCCGGCAGCCTTCACATCTTGCCCCGGGATGTTAAAACTGCGATCCGACGAGCGTTTCAGCTCCATCCAGTCACCTTCGAACTTACCTGAGAAGGTAGTCATCCCGGCCTTGAAGCTCACTGCATTTCCGTCCACTTTGCCGTCTTCTATCGATGAAACAGGGTCGTTGCCACCGGCCCAGTTTGCGCCCAGGCCTTCCACGGTGCCGGTCAGCTTGTTGTCTTCCTGCGCCAGAACAAAAAGCTGGCTGGAGCCATCCTTCTCGTATCGCCAGAGACCAGTCGCGCCCGTACCCTGCGGGATCTTACGTTCCCACACCGCCGCCTGCGGCCGCAGCACGGCAGCCTTTGCATCGATCGTCAGCGTGGCCGGCGTAAGGCCGGGCGAGCTCACATCGACAGTGATGTTCCCGACCGTCTTCGCCGCCTGCACAATTCCCATGCAGAGCCCGCCAAACGCCTTCCGCGACGAGCCTTTGTCAGGCGCGTGGTCCGTAGGGTCGCCGTTGCCGGTGCCAATCAGCTTGCCCGCGCCTGTCACCTTGAAGGTCACGTTGTTGTCCGTAATGGGCACAAGCAAGCCCTTCGCATCGCGCACCTCTACGGTAAACATCGCCACGTCCTCACCGTTGGCGGCAATCTCAGGGCGATCGGTGCTCAGGACCAACGTGGTGGGTCCGCCGGTGGTCTGGCGGCGCTCCGTCAGGACCACGTTACCGTCTTTGTAGCCGCGCGCCTCAAGCACGCCCGGCTCGTAAACCACGTTCCATGCCAGGTGCCGATCCTTCTGCATCTCCTCCATGCCCAGGCTCTGTCCGTTGAGGAACAGCTCCACCTTGTCCAGGTTCGAGTGCACCCAGACGGCGATCTCCTTGCCCTCGTAACCGGCCCAATTCCAGTGCGGGAACAGGTGCAGCACCGGCTTGCCTGTCCACCATGCCTTGTAATAGAAGAAGGTGTCCTTCGGGAACCCGCAGGTGTCGATGACACCGTATTGCGAGCTGATGTTGGGCCAGCCATTCGGGGAGGGCTCGCCGCGGTAATCGAAGCCGGTCCACACAAATCCGCCGGCCAGCCACTCGCGCGCGTTGCAGAACCGCCACCACCCCTCGGCGGAGGCGCGGCCCGTGGTGGTGTATGGATCGTAGGAGCTCACAAAACCCTTGTCCGGATCGGTAATGTAGATGCCGCGCGTACACACGGCGCTCACCGTCTCCGTGCCGATCACTGGCCGGTCAGGATGCGCCTTGTGGTAGGCCTCGGCCTGCGGATCGCCATAGTTGTAGCCGGTGACGTCGCACATCGCCAAGCCGCCCAGGCCAATGGTCCCCATCGGCGGAGGCGCAATCGAAACCGGCCGCGAGCCGTCGTGGCGATAGGCGATGGCCTTCATCGCCGTGAGAATGCCTAAGCCGCGCTCACTGGCCGCAGTACCCTCCTCATTGCCCATCGACCACATGAACACGCCGGGGTGGTTGCGGTCGCGCCGCACCAGATTCTCAAACTGGCCCAGCCCCTCAGGGTTCGACGACATCATGCGTGTCTCGTCGAAGACCAGCATGCCCAACTCGTCGCAGGCGTTCAACAGCTCCGGCGTGGGTGGGTTGTGACTGGTGCGCAGACCGTTGCACCCCATCTCCTGGAGCTTACGCACCCGGTAGTACTGCACCGCGTCAGGCAGCGCTACGCCGACCCCCGCATGGTCCTGGTGGTTGCATGTGCCCTTCACCTTCACCGGCTTGCCATTGAGCAGCAGACCCTTTTGCGCATCAAATTTGATCGAACGAATGCCGAACCGCGTCTCGTAGCGATCCACCGCATCGCCGCCCGAACGCACTTCGGTCACCAGCGTATACCGGTTGCGTTCTTCAAGCGACCACAATTGCGGCTTGCTCACCGTGATTTGTTGCTCCAATGTCTGCTCGCCGACAGCGACAATTGTCACTGAAGCCGTAACGGCTTTGCCCACCTCTTTGCCGGCCGGGTCCAGCACCGTGGACACCACGCGCGCCTCCCTTGCCGCCGCGGTGTCGTTCTCAATCTCGGTGCGGACTGAAAGCACCGCCGAGCTGCTCTTGATCTCTGAAGAAACAAAAGTGCCCCACTGCTTGACGTGCACCGGGCCGGTCTTCACCAGCCACAGGTGGCGATAGATGCCCGCGCCCTCGTAGAACCAGCCGTCGCTCGAGGTTGCGTCCACGCGCACCAACAGCACATTGCGCCCGCCGGGATTGGCAAAGTCCGTCACGTCAAACCGGAACGGATCGTAGCCGCCGCTGTGACGCCCGACGTAGAAACCGTTCAAGACCACCATCGTCTCGCGGTAGGCCCCATCGAACTCGAGTGTGATGCGCTTGCCGGCGTCGGCCGCATCCAGTTCAAAGACGCGACGATACCAGCCCACGCTGTTCTCGGGGTAGTTGCGCCCCAGCGGATAGAATCCCTTGCTCATCAGAGCCGGATCGTTCTGGAATGGCAGTTCGATCGCCCAGTCGTGTGGCAGATCCACTGGCTGCCAATCGCTGTCGTCGAAGGCCATAGACCCTGCCGGCAAAAAATTGCCCGCCTTCTGAAAGCTACCAACAAAATTGAAGTCCTTGGCCGGGTCGACGGCATTGCCAAAATGGAATCGCCAGCCGAAATCCAGCAGGAGCCGCTCGCGTCCCGCGCCCGGTTGCTTGACGGCGGATTCGGCGGGCGCGTCGCCACTGAAGGATAGCGGCCCCGAGGCCTCTGCAGTTGTGTGCGCTGCGGCTTCGATCGGCTTGAACGGCTGGGCGGCCGCCGCGGCCGGAGCCAGCAGTGAAGCTTTGAGCAAGTCCCTGCGTGAAAAGGTTTTCATTTCCACCCCTATGAGTGTCACTGTTGTTGCGGAGGTCCCTCGATCACGGTGGACGAGTTAGCCCTTGCGCCCGCGTACGGCTTCCTTGGCTTCGGCGGGGCCGCTGGCCGGGACTTCGGGGACATCCGCCTTGGCGACACCGCCAATGTTCAACTTCCTGCGGACCTCGGCATCCAATTTGGCGTAGGTATCTCTATTTTCTTTGAGGAAGGTACGGGTGTTTTCACGGCCCTGGCCGATGCGCTCGCCTGCGTAGCTATACCAGGCGCCGGACTTTTCGACAATGTTCTGGGCCACGGCCAGATCGAGCACGTCTCCCTCTTTGCTGATGCCTTCGCCGTAAAGGATGTCGAACTCGGCCTCACGGAAGGGCGCGGCAACCTTATTCTTGACGATTTTGACCTTGGTGCGCGAGCCGACCACTGTGTCGCCTTCCTTGACGGCAGCGATACGGCGGATATCGACACGAACCGAGGAGTAGAACTTGAGCGCGCGACCGCCGGTGGTGGTTTCGGGATTGCCGAACATGACGCCGATTTTCTCGCGAATCTGGTTGATGAAAATGAGCGCGGTGCGCGACTTGGAGACCGTGCCTGTGAGCTTGCGCAGAGCCTGCGACATGAGGCGCGCCTGCAGACCCATGTGCGACTCGCCCATCTCGCCGTCCAGTTCGGCCTTGGGAACCAACGCAGCCACAGAGTCCACGACCAGCACGTCGATAGCGCCCGAACGGACCAACGCCTCAGTGATCTCAAGCGCCTGCTCGCCGCTATCCGGCTGCGAAACCAGCAGGTTATCGACGTCTACGCCCAACTTCTTGGCGTAACCGGGGTCGAGGGCGTGCTCGGCGTCGACGAAGGCTGCCAGACCGCCCAGCCGCTGCGCTTCGGCGATGATCTGCAGGGTAATGGTGGTTTTGCCCGAGGACTCCGGCCCGAACACCTCCGTCACTCGGCCGCGCGGAATGCCCCCTACGCCCAAAGCCGCGTCAAAGCTGATGGAACCAGTGGAGATGATGGCAATCGGGAGCAGAGCTTCCTTTGACCCGAGCCGCACGATGGACCCTTTGCCAAACTGTTTTTCGATCTGCGAAAGGGCAAGTTCAACGGCTTTGGCGCGGTCGTCAGCGATGGCCATGAGGGGGGCGCTCCTTAAGAATTGCTCGCCTTGCGCGGCCCTTCATTGAGAGACAGAAAACACGCGGCGGCTGGATTGGATTTCGTACGGATTGTAGCAGGACTGGACAGGCAAAGACAGCGAAAAAAGCGAATAAACGGAGAAACCGACCAGTGCGGCCAAACGCCCTTGAAACCGATGAGGCCCCCGCGGCGCAGAGCTGCTTTCGGTGCTGTCCCAAGCCTAATGAGACGGCGGACTAGACGGTGTAGGCGCCGATGCGGGTTTCGCGGCTGGTGAGGGCATCGCATGTACGATCAAGGGCCTCATAGCCAGCATCGTGATCTCTACGGAAGGCGCGGAAAGCTTCTTCGCTGGTCCAGCGGTCGATGGTGAGGTAGGAATCGGGGATGTAGGCGTCGCGCAGGAGTTCTGTCCCACGGTAGTCAGGCGACGTGCGGAAGAGTTGCGCCCAGGCGCCCTCGGGGCCGTAAGCGGCTTCGAACGCGGCAACTTTTTCCTCGGCAATTTCAAACTGCCAGACCACGACGAACATGCTTGGCCTCAATCTTGTCTCTTATGGTAGCGCAGCGGGAGGGGATGCGGCCAAGACCGGCTGCTTTCCCGGCGTTGCGACGAGAAGCAGGAACGTGACAGGAGCGGGGCAGCCAAAGTTCTGTCTATGTCTATACTTGAGCCGAAAATGAGCTGGCCGAGTCAGCGCGCCGGCCACTCTTCTACCACGATGCCGATGTCGTTGAGTTGTTGGATAGCGGCCTCCACGTTACGGCGGATCTTGGGGCGGTCCTTGTGACTTGCGCCGGGGGCCTCGGCGACAGCGATGACGCGTCCGTAGCGCCATGCTCCGGGGGGTAGAGCAACTACGGCTTCAACAAGGTCTGAGGGACGCAACTGCACTTCCTGGCGGCGGGCGGCTTCAGGGCGCAGCATGGTTCCCTGGCCCACGGGGCTGGGGTTGGCGTCGGCGAGAGTGATGCGCAGGTCCAGGGCATCGGCTTCGACCGAAAGAAACGGGTTGGCCCACGCGCCGGGCTCATGGACATCGACATAGAGGCTCTTGGTGGGGAGCGGAATGAGGGCTAGGGCGGCACGTTGCTGATCGCGCTGTGAGGCGGAAGCCTGCGCGGCTGCCTGGGCCTGGTGCTCGGCGTGGACAGCAGTCTGAGCGACGCCGACGACCGCCTGTTCCTCCTTATGGCAGGCGACAAAGGAAACCGCCAGCAGAAGGCCCATCGCCGCTAAGCCTTTGGCTCGTGAAGGTTGGATCACACTGTTAAGAATATCAGGCAACGCTGTTGATGATCGATGTGCAAAGCGGTTGCATAGTCACTGCATGGGCTGCGTGGGCCGGAGTAGACTGCGCTGGCAACGAAGCGGAGGCTCAGGATGAGCAAGCAAGTTGTGGCGATTGTAGGCAGTTACCGGAAAGGCGAGACCATCGACACAGCTATCGAAGCGATTCTGGAAGGAGCGCGGGCTAGGGGCGCCAAGACGCACAAGATTTACCTGACCGAGCGGCATATTGAGTTCTGCAAGAACTGCCGCCGCTGCACCGCAACCCCTGGTCCGGAGCGCGGCAAGTGCGCACAGGAAGACGATATGGAAGAACTGCTGCAGGAGATCGAAGCGGCAGACGCGATAGTACTTGGATCGCCGGTGAACATGGGCAATGTGACAGCAATTTTTCGCAGGTTTATGGAGCGAATGATGGGCACCGGCTATTGGCCCTGGGGTCAGGCCGCGCCCAGTTTACGCGAGAAGAAACCGACCAAGAAGGCGGCATTGGTGGCTTCGTCGGCCATGCCCAAGCTGATGATGCTGTTTTTTACAGGTGCCACGAGGGCCTTGCGGATGGCGGCCAGGATGCTCGGCGCCAAGACCGTGGCGACACTATGGATTGGCCTCGCGGCCGGAGAAATGCATCACGAGCTCTCGCCACGGACCCTGGCGCGGGCGCGGCGCATTGGGTGGAAGCTGGGGTAGGCGGCTACACGCTTGAGGACGTTTCGGGAGGATTTAGCATAGTGGGCTGGGATGGCAGAAAGCTGCAATAAATAAAGGAATCGGGTGGCAACCTGCGAATGGAAGCCACCCGAAAATACCTGCCAGTGATGTACAGGCTCAATTAGGAGACAACCACAGAGTAGGTCGGCGAGTGAGTTCTGTCTTGAGTCATTGGAGTGAGGATGTTCTCCATCCATGGGTGGAGAACATTGATGGAATAAAAGGACTTCAGTGCACTGTCGCGCCTCTATGATTACTGTGGATGCGCGCACGATGGAGCGTCCTCAAAGAAAGTCCGCCCCAAAACTTGGCAAAAACTGACGCCAAATCGAATGCGAAAATGCCCCGAATGAAGTGGCTGGCGGCTGCGCTGCTGCTGATGGGCGCACTGACGGTCGCGGCACTGGAGCCTACGACGCCGCTGGCAAGCTACGGTCGGCAGTCCTGGGTGATGGAGAATGGCCTGCCGCAGAACACCGTGCAGGCGCTGGTGCAGACCCGTGACGGCTTTGTGTGGCTGGGGACCGAGGTAGGGCTGGTGCGGTTCGACGGTAACGGGTTCACGGTGTTCGACCACAATTCCACGCCCGCTCTGCCCGGCAACGATGTGCGGTGTTTGCTGGAGACGCGGGACGGGGCTCTGTGGATTGGCACCAGCGAGGGGCTGGCGCGGTGGAAGGACGGCACGGTCACAGCGTTCACGACCAAGGACGGGTTGCCGGGGAACGAAATTCTCGCGCTGGAGGAAACGGAAAACGGAACGTGGCTGGTTTGGACGGACCAAGGCAATGCGCGGCAAGCAGGGGATCGGTTTGTTGAGGTGATCAATGTGGATGCCTGGCCTCAAACGGCGATTCCTTTATCGGGAGAGCCACCCGGTTATGGCCGATTCGAGGAGGATTTGCCAAATGGTGTTTTCCTGATGGGCAATAGAAGCTCGCTGGATTTCTACAAGGAGAGCAAGAAGCCGTCATTTCTATTGAATCAACTCAAGGTTGGCAAGGAACTGCCGGGCAGCAGGATTCAGGTGGTGCTGAAGGATCGCGAAGGCGGCCTGTGGATCGGGACCAACGGTGGGTTGGCACGGTGGGCGGAGGGCAAGGTGCAACTGCTGCCGGTGACCGATCCGCTGGCTTCCGCTTCAGTGCTGGCGCTGATGGAAGACCGCGAGGGCAACATCTGGGCAGGGACCGAGGCGGGCGGACTGCACATTCTGCGCGACGAGCGCTTCAGAGGTGTCGGGGCACACGAGGGGCTGTCGTCGGACAACACGACAACGGTGGTGGAAGATGGCGCAGGCACGCTGTGGGTGGGTACCAGCGGGGGTGGACTGAATGCACTGCGGCGAGGCCTAACAGGGCCGGGCGGCAAAAGGAACTACACCGTGCGCGATGGACTGCTCAGTGATGTGATCCTGTCGCTGGCCGCGGCTCCGAATGGAGATTTGTGGGTGGGCACGCCAGACGGGTTGAACCTGATTCGCCGCGGACAGGTGAGCTCGTTTACTTCCGCCGACGGCCTGCCTGACGATTTTGTGCGTTCGATGCTGGTGGACGTGGATGGTTCCCTGTGGATCGGCACCCGGCGTGGTTTGACACACTGGACTGGCGCACCAGCGGGACGGCACATGGAAACCGAGACGCAGGCCACAGGTCTGGGGAGCGACTTGGTGGGCGCGATGGCGCGCGACGCGAGTGGGAATTTGTGGGTGGCCACACTGGCCGGCCTGTCGCGGCTGCGGGGAGAAAAAGACGGAAAGAATTCGATTACCAATTTCACGACCGCCGACGGACTCTCAAGCAACGTGGTGACGGCGCTTTTACCGCGCGGCCAAGGCATGCTGATCGGCACCCAGGATCGCGGCTGGAACCTCTGGGATGGACAGAGATTTTCCGCAGTGAAGCAAAGCGGCCTGGATAAGAAGAGTATCCATGCCATTCTTGCCGACGACAGCAATCACCTGTGGTTCGCCACCAGCGACGGACTAGCGCGGTGCGACTGCACGATGACCGCCGACTGCACGCATTGGATCGAGTTTGGTCCGGCGGACGGATTACGCAGCCGGGAGACGGCCACCAACAGCCATCCCTCCGCGTGGCGCTCGCGGGACGGGGAGCTGTGGTTTGCTACTCCCAAAGGGCTGGTGGAGGTGAACCCCGCGCACTTCCCTGTCAACACGATTCCGCCGCCGGTGGCGCTGGAGCGCTTTACGGTGGACGACGCACCGGTTACGGCGGCGTCGAGGATGAGGATCGCGGCCGGACATGTGCACTTCCAATTCGACTACGCGGGGCTGAGCTTTACCGCGCCGCAGAAGGTGCGCTACCGCTACATGCTGGAGGGCTTTGACCGGGGCTGGACAGAAGCTGGAGCGCGACGCAGCGCCTACTACACCAACATTCCGCCGGGGCACTACACGTTCCGGGTGCAGGCAGCCAACAACGACGGGCTGTGGAACATGGAAGGCGCGGCGCTGGAATTTGAGCTGCGGCCGCATTTCTACCAGACAATCTGGTTTTATGTTCTGCTGGCAGTTGCGTTGGCGGGACTGGTAGTGCTGGCGTTGAGACGGCGTTTGAAGCGCGCAGAGAGTGAGTTCAGCGCGGTGCTGGGCGAGCGCAATCGCATCGCGCGCGAGATTCACGACACGCTGGCGCAGGGTTACGTTGGCATTTCAGTGCAGTTGGAGGTACTGGCCGAGCTGCTGCGACATAACAAGGTGGAGGCCGCAGCAAAGCACCTGGACACTACGCGCGGCTATGTTCGCGAGGGACTGGCCGATGCACGGCAGTCGATCTGGGCGCTGCGCTCACAGGATTCCGGTGAGAAGACGCTGCCGGTGCGGTTGCGGCGCATGACGGAGCAAGCCGGCGGACACGGCCTTGAATCAAGCTTCAGCATTTACGGCGCCTACCGGCCGCTGGGCCCGGGCGCGGAGCGCGAATTTCTGCGCGTGGCCCAGGAGGCCATCCATAATGTGAAGAAGCACGCAGGAGCCAGGCGATTGACGGTTCAACTGGAATACAGGCCCACGCAGATTGCACTGGAGGTGCATGATGACGGACGCGGCTTCGCGGTAGGCGATGGGACGGAGTCCACGCCGGGTCACTATGGACTGACTGGGATGCGGGAAAGAGCGGCGGCTATCGGCGGCAGGCTTGAGATCACCAGCGAGCCCGGCAGCGGGACGACGGTGAGGCTGCAGGCACCGACGCCTAAAGAGCCAAGGGAGCAGACGGGAGAGCAGGCGTGACACAAGAATCGATACGGGTTCTGGTCGTGGAAGATCACCACGTGGTGCGCCAGGGGCTGGTGGCGCTGCTGAATGTGGTGGACGGCATCGAGGTGGTAGGCGAAGCTGCGGACGGCGTGGAAGCCATCACGCAGTTTCGCAAGCAGCAACCGAACATCACGCTGATCGATCTGCGCCTGCCGAGGATGGGCGGCGTGGATGTGATCCAGCGCATTCGCATGGAGACGCCGCAGGCGCGTTTTATCGTGCTGACCACCTATGACGGCGATGAGGATATCTTTCGTGCGTTGCAGGCCGGGGCGCGCGCCTACCTGCTGAAGGGCATGACCAGCGAGGAACTTATTGCGACCATTCGCACCGTGCATGCGGGCAAGACGTATATTCCGCCGGCGATTGCGCAGCGCCTGGCCGAGCGCATGGGCACCGAGGAACTGACTCCGCGCGAATTCGACGTGCTGGAACAGATTGTGCACGGCAAGAGCAACAAGGAGATTGCGACGGTGCTGGAGATTACGGAGGCCACGGTGAAGACCCACATCAATAGCCTGCTGGGCAAGCTGGGGGTAACCGACCGCACCCAGGCCGCGACCGCCGCGATCCAGCGCGGCATCGTTCCACTGGAATCCCTGAGGAAGCCGACACCATGAAGAGGGCCATTGTTTCCGCATTCTTATTGCTGCTGTTTTGTTCCCTGGCGAGGGCTCAGAAGCCCGCCTGGCGGCAAGCGACAGACGCCGAATTGGCCTCGCTGCTGCCGGCACGGGCGCCGGTTGAAAAGGAACACATCGAGACCGAGATGCGCACCGCCAGCGGCATTGTGAATAGCCGAGGCCGCTACGTTGCAGGAGTGGTGCTGATTACGGCGGGGTACTCGGCGGACGGGAAGTACTCGCACTATCTTGTGGTGCAAACACCGATTCGCATAGGAGGCATTGCGCTGAAGCCCGGCGAATATGTTTTTGGATGGGTGCGGGATGGAGAAGAGGCGCTGAAGGTTCACATCAACGTGGCCACGACGGGGGCGCTGGTGGGGAACACGGACGCGCACAGGATTGCAGGAAAGACGCGCGTGGAGAGTCTGCATATCTGGCCGCCGGCAGATAAGGCGTTGATTCAGATTGGAAGGTTTGGGATTACCTACGAGATTGGGGACGAGTAGAGCAGCAAGCCCGCTGGTTCCAACTTTAGGCCGATACTTGCCCCCACCCCACCCCGTATACTGGCTGCCATGTTTAAGGGTATGCGCACGACCACTGTATGGGGATTGCTTGCGGCGGGGGTTCCCGCACTTCTTGTTGCACAATCGACAAATCCCGACACCCCGAACCTCGCGCAGCAAGCGGAAAAGCCTGCGGCTACTCAGCCCGCGAGCACCCAGGACAATAGCTCTCCACATCCCATACAGCTTGATGCGCAACATCGGCCTATTACCGCGGGCGGCTTTGTAAAAAGCGGGCCGGTGGTGTTTGAGGATGCGTCGGAGAAGGCCGGACTGACGCACTGGACACATAAGATGGGCACGCCTTCCAAGGACTACATTGTGGAGACCAAGGGCTCGGGCGTAGGCCTGATCGACTACGACAACGACGGCTGGTTGGACATCTACGTGGTGAATGGCTCGACCTTCGACGCGCTGGACGGCAAGGAAACTCCGCCGCACGCGGCACTGTTCCATAACAACCACGACGGCACGTTTACTGATGTGGCGGCGAAGGCGGGGGTGACCAACGACCGCTGGGGCACGGGCGTGGCCATTGCCGACTTTGACAATGACGGCTGGCCCGACATCTTTGTGTCCAACTGGGGCAAGAACCGGCTCTACCACAACAACCACAACGGGACTTTTACGGATGTGGCCGAGAAGGCGGGCGTGACGCTGGGGAACTGGTCGAGCGGCGCCACCTGGGGCGACTACGACGGCGACGGCAGGCTGGATTTGTTTGTGGCGGGTTACTTGCACTATGACCGCAACAACCTGCCCGTGGCCAGTGAAAATGGGGTTCCAAACGCATTTTGCACCTTCAGGGGCGAGCAGGTGAGCTGCGGTCCGAGAGGGCTGAAGGGCGAGCCCGATCACCTGTTTCACAACAACGGCGACGGAACGTTTACGGATGTGAGCGAGAAGGCGGGCGTAGCCGACAAGCCGGGCTACTACGGGCTGGGCACGGTGTTTGCAGACATCAACAACGACGGTAAGCCGGACCTGCTGGTGGGCAACGACTCGACGCCCAACTATCTCTATCTGAACAAGGGCGACGGAACGTTTGAGGATGTGAGTTACGCCTCAGGATTCGCCCTGGATGAGGCCGGGCGCGAGACAGCGTCAATGGGCATCGCGGTGGGCGATTACGAGAACAACGGAATGCTCGATGTGTTCGACACCACGTTCAGCGACAGCTACAAGCCGCTCTATCACAACGAAGGCGACGCGAACATGACCGATATCAGCTATCACATGGGGCTGGGCGAAATCACCGTTCCCTTCCTCAGCTGGGGCGACGCTTTCATGGACTACGACAACGACGGGTGGAAAGACTTGCTGATGGCCGACGGGCACGTGTATCCGCAGGCCGACAAATACGCGTGGGGAACAAGTTGGAAAGAGCGCCCGATGCTGTTCCGCAACATCGAGGGCAAGCGGTTTGAGAATGTGCCGGCGGTGGAGGGCACGGGGCTCGCGGTGGTAATAGCGGGACGCGGCATGGCGGTAGGCGACCTGTTCAACGACGGCAAACTGGATGCTGTGATCAACGTGATGGACGGGCACCCGGTGCTGCTGCGCAACGTGGACCTCAACACGAATCATTGGCTGGAGTTGAAACTGGTGGGCGGGCCGAAAAGCCCACGCGACGCGGTGGGCGCCACGGTGTATGTGACGGCGAACGGCATGAAGCAGCGCGGGGACGTGCTGAGCGGCGGCAGCTATCTCAGCAGCAACGACCCGCGGCCGCACTTCGGGCTGGGGCAGGCGACCACGGTGGACGCGATCGAGGTGCACTGGCCCAGCGGCAAGGTGGAGAACTTCACAGTGCCAGGGGTGGACCGGATTGTGACGATTACTGAGGGAACGGGGAAATAAAAGGCAGCCCCGGGGTCCCCGGCGACGGGCCTTTGTCGCTGGGGTGGAAATAAAGGCCTTCCCACAAATCCCCTTCAGATCGCCGCACCTGCCTTTGCCGAGAATTAGGCCCCGCGGGCGCACAATCTCAGTATGGCGGGCCTCCAGGTTATCGATCCGGAATCCAAAAAACCGAACCCCTACCCACCCCCTCCCCCTCCCCAACCCGCCTTTTAGGGGGTCAAGTTTCCAATAACGTGCTTGTAATGAATAACATAGAAATTCACCCCATGTACTCATCGGGGTAATAATATACTTGACAAAAGAACCCCATAGGGGTATTGTTAATACATGGAACCGACCACGCTACAGCAAGCAATCCTCTACTTCGCTGATCCTCTCAACTGCCGCGAATACCTCGTTGCCCGGCGCTGGCCGAAGGGTGTGATCTGTCCGAAGTGTGGAAGCCGGAATGTGCTTTTCCTTGAGAAGTACAGCCGCTGGCACTGCCGCGAAAAGCACCCGTCACCGCAGTTCACGCTCAAGACCGGAACGCTCATGGAAGATTCACCTATTGGCCTCGATAAGTGGTTAACTGCGATCTGGATGGTTGTGAACTGCAAGAACGGGGTGAGCAGCTATGAGATTCATCGGGCGCTCGGCGTATCACAGAAAACGGCATGGTTCCTCGATCATCGTATTCGGCTCATGCTAGAAGACGAGTACCGGAACAGGCTTTCGGGCACGATTGAAATGGACGAAACCTTCATCGGCGGCAAGGTTAAGAATATGCACAAGAGCAAGCGCCCGAAAGGTCCCGGCGTGTCTGGCAAGCCTGTGGGCTCAACCGCAAAGACAATCGTTGTTGGCATGGTTGAGCGTGGCGGACGCGTCAAGGCGCAAGTCGTGCAAGAGCGCACCTGTGAAGTACTGAGTCAAATCGCTCACGACAACATCGAAGCTGGTTCAACTCTCATTACGGATGAATGGGGCGGCTACAATACCGCCAATTTCGAGCGGGCGGTTATCAACCATGCTGAGTGCTATGTGCGAGGTCTGGTCCATACCAACGGAATCGAGAATTTCTGGAGCCTGTTGAAGCGCGGTCTCGGCGGAACATACGTCTCAATTGAGCCCTTCCACTTGTTCCGTTACATTGACGAACAGGCCTTCAGATTCAACAATCGGAAATTGACAGACGCGCAGAGATTCGACATTGCTATGAGGGGCATGGTGGGTAAACGTCTCACCCTTGCTGAATTGACCGGCAAGACGAGCGCGGTCTAAAAGCTCATCAAGCCGCGCCAGAAACGCGGCCAAAGAATGAAGTAGAATGATGGTGCGGACGGTGGGGCTCGAACCCACAAACCCTTCCCAGAGTGGCGGTTTTAAAGACCGCTGTGTATGCCAGTTCCACCACGTCCGCACAAGGCGGGGAGCATCCCTAAATGCTCCCCGTTGCTGTTTGCGGAGATTAACGGTGGTGGTCCTCGGATTCGTGTCTTCATGTCACGAATCCTACCCTCTAAGTTATGTTGTCACAATGACTTATGGGATGACTTTTGACTGTCTTTTGATTGACCATCCATGACGTTAGCATGACGTTACCCTGACGTATGCTATGACGTTTTGATATGAATCGCACGTCCGGTTGCTTTCGAGAACAGACCTTCATACGCTCTCAATGTTTTAGAGCGCGGAATATCCTCGCCTGATAGGTGTCGGTTGACGGATCGGGGACGGACGCTAATTCCTTCCGCGATCTCTTCTACTGTCATTCGGGATTCCTCACGAAGCTTTTTAAGCTGCTCTGAAACTGAAGGTGCGGCAATTGTCAAAGCTGGGGCCTGAGGAAGCGTGCCGCGGGCAGCGTTAGCGGCCATCACTAGCAGTGGAGATGCGGAAGCAATATCGATTCCGGCCAGTGCGTAGGCTGAGGCTTGTTTACCGGGCAGAGCAGAGAGAGGGTTCAGGAGCCGTTTGGACTCGGCGCTTTTCAATTCTTCGAGGTGATTCCAGACCGTTTCTTCAAGCGTTTCTGTCAAGGCAGACAAAGACAGATTTCGGATTCCGTGTTGTATGTGCCCTAACGATGTGCTGATCGTGCGGAATGCTGCAAGACGCACCATTTCCGAAACCCATTCGTCTTTGTAGCCTGATCTTTTGCGAAATGCGGCGTAGATAACATCAAAGATCAGCTCGGCAGAACCTTGCATGACGTTGTAGGACCGTTCGATATCAAAGTCATCCCCATGCCAACAAGCCGACAACTGCCTGCCGAGTTTTGATTCCTCGTGATCGCGGTCTGAAAGTTCTTCAGGCCTGAGATGAGGAAGAATTGGAGAATCCGGGTCTTTAGGCATTCGCACCCTTGCTTCAGGCACGACGAGGAACTACGATAGGGGTAACCAGCCGCACTACCGAAATGCCCCGGCCTCGCGCCGGGCTTTTCGTTTTGTGACTGGCATGATTTTACTAGGTATTCGCGCTATGATAGGCGCATGAATCCACTACCCGCCCCATCCATCCCCGGCAAAACTGAGGCCGAACGCTTCGACAATGCCGTTCGCAAGACCTTCACCGTCTCGAAAGAAGAGATTCAGCGCCGCGAAACCGAGTGGCAAAAAGCCCAGACGGTGAATAAGCCGATAAATAAACGCTGACACACCTCCCCATAATCATCTGCAAGTCTCCACTTATTTTGTCATGTATATTATTACCCTCATCGGTAAACAGTAAGCCCCGATTTTCCCCTGTTTTCGGCCCCAAAACACCTGAAATCCGCTCTAGAAACCGGCAAATTAGGCTCTGGCTTTGACAGGCCACGGCCTGTCGGGGTCCCCTGCAACAGGTCTCCGCGGCTTTTCTTTCTTGCCAGGCGGTGCAAGGGCGACTCAGAAGGTAATGCGGCCTGACAATTCCAGGCTGCGGGGGCCGGCGCCTTCGGCGGTTTGGAGAGCAGTGATGGAGCCGAAGCCGCCGGAATCGACCTGCATGTTGGGCGGTTCGTAGTTGCGGTGGTTGAAGACGTTGGCAGCCTCGGCACTGATCTGGAAGCGGGACTGCTCATACAGCGCAAAGCTCTTCATCAGCGAGAGCGAGAAGTTGGCAGTGCCGGGTCCGACGACGCCGCCTACAGGAGCATTGCCGAAGCGGCCGATACCAACCTGGTTGGAGGTCCCGAAGTTGACCGCCAGATTCTGATAAGGAAAGGCCGCGGGATTGAGCCACTGTGTGGTCGTGCGCTGCGGGGCGTAGAGCGGAACCGTGTTGATCTGATCGGGACGAGCCTGGCCTACAGTGGTGAGGATATTGGTGTTGGCGGCGTCGACCGATTGTTGATATGGGGTGAGGAACGGACCCGACTGCAGGACAGTGACACCGGCCAGTTGCCAGTCGCCGACAAGCCTGTTCATGGCGGAGGAGGTGCTGAACCAGCGCTGGTCCTTGCCGAAGGGCAGGTTGTAAAGATAGGTGGCGAGGAAGCGGTGCTGACGGTCATAGATGACGTTGCCGTAGTCGAGGCCGGGATGGAAGCGGTCAGTGAGGTAGGTGCCACCAGCGACGGCTAAAGCGTTAGGTGTGGCTCCGCCGGCGTTGGAGAGATCGCGGGTGAAGTTGTAGCTGGCGTCGAAGGTGATGCTTTTGCCGCTGTGGCGCGAGACTTCGACAGTGCCGCTGGAGTAGTTGCTCTCGGCGGCATTCTCGACGCTCTGGACAACGCTCCAACATGGATAGGTGCGGTGGTCAGAGACCAGGGAGCCGTCATCGAGAATACAGGCGCCGGAAGCCGCTGCGCCGGGTTGGGCGTTGGAGTAGCCGAAGGGGTTGGCCTGTACCTGGTTGAGGTCCACCATGGTCTCAAGGTTCTGGCCGTGACTGCCGGTATAAGAGAGCCGCATGCCAACGTTATGGCCCAGGTCCTGTTCCAGGGTCAGGTTCCACTGCTGTACGGAAGGATCCTTGTAGTGGATCGGGAAGGCGTAATAGAAACCTGCAGTACCGGTGGAGCTGCCCGAAGCGGGATTAAAGGGATCGGCAAAGCTCAGGAGTGGGGTAGGGGTGGTGGTGCCGGACTGGAAATCCTGGTTATAGGTAGCCACGTAGCTGGCGTGAACGGCCCAGCCGGAGACGAGTGAAAAGCCCAGAGGAGTTTCAATGAAGCGGCCCCAGCCTCCGCGCACGACGGTGTGCTCGTTGCCGTAAGGACGCCAGGCGAAGCCGAGGCGCGGACCCCAGTCGGTGCGGTCAGTGTAACGCAGAGCCTGCGGTAGTCCGGCCTGCGCTGCGGTCAATATGGGCGTGGGTGCGATGGCGTTGGCGAAGTCCTGGGACGTGAATGACAAGGCCTGCGCGTTGGGAACCACGACGGCGCCCTGGACCTCCTGGCCAGCAGCACCGGCAGTGTAGTCGGGCTGGAAGATGGCGGTGTTGTAGTGGGTGTCCCTGATGGGTGGATGGAGTTCGTAGCGCAAACCCAGATTCAGAGTGAGATTGGGCGTGACCTTCCAATCGTCCTGACCATAGAAGGAGTACGCGTAGCCGAGACCGTTCATGGTGGGGCTGTTGGTGGAACTGACCTCGGTGTAATCGGGTAGCCCAAGCAGAAAAGCTGTGTAGGGATCGCCGACATTCTTGCCCACGTCGGAGGAGCCGTCAAAAACATACCAACCTGAGCGATAGTTGCCGTAGACATTGTCGTCGTGATCGGTGAGGCGTTTGAAATCGGCGCCGAACTTGAAGGCATGGTTGCGATGGGTCCAGGTGACGTTGTCGAGAAGCTGAATGATCTGGCCGCGCTGCACGCCGGGGTTGCCTGCACCGGTAGACATGAATCCGTTGATCAGCACCTGAGGCGCCTCAGACCACTCGAGGTCCGGCTGGGGAACGGTAAGGCCCGTCTGCGCGAGCAGGGACGTGGTGGAGTAGCTTTGGGTCTCCGCAGTGTGCTGGGCATTGAAGCCGCCGCGGAATTCGTTCATCAGACCAGGCGAAAAAATGAAGTTATGCGCGAAGGTCAGGCCCTCGTCAATCTCCGGAGTGTTATATCCGCCCTGCAGCGGACTGCCAGCCTCAGCGCAATAAGTAAACGTGCAGGCGGCGGAGGGCGCTGTAGTCACCTGGCGGTTCTTGTAAGAGAAACGCGCGAACACGGTTTGGCGCGACGAGATGACCTGATCGAGCCGCACATCACCCTGGTTGGCGGAGATGGGCGATGGGAAATTGATCTGGTAGTTGTTGGCGTAGGAGCCGACCGCGCCGTAGTTGGGGGTGGGCATCAGCACGTTAAGCAGTCTGGCGGAGAGGGCCGATAACGTGACGTTGGTGGGATCGATTGGCGTCACGCCGTCGGGTTGGTAAATGGCGGAGACGCCCTGCCCGGCAAGATAGCTGGCAACGTTTCCGTTGCGCATGTCAGTGGAGGGAACACTGAGCAGGATGGGCGTTTCGCGGGGCAGGCGTAGCCCCTCGAAGCTGGCGAAGAAGAAAGTCTGGTTCGCGTCTTTGAAGGGCGGCCGGAAGCGAAGAGGGCCACCGAGGGTGCCGCCGAAGTCGTTCATGATGATCTTCGGCTTAGCGAGCGAGAAGGCGTCGTTGGAGTTCAACACCGTATTCTCAGCGTTCTCAAAGACGCCGCCGTGAAAATGGCCGGTACCGGCCTTGGATACGGTGGTAATGTCGGCGACGCCGGAGAACTCGGCGTTGTTGTTGGACTCGCTGACGCGGATCTCCTCAATGGAGTTAAAGGAGGGAAACATTTCGTTGACGGGTCCGGAGTATTCGACACCTACAGAGGAGATGCCGTCGATGGTGACGCTAAGCAAAGCCGCGGTGGTGCCCATCACGTCGAGATTGCCACTGTCGTCAGTCTGCACGCCCGCTTCGGTGGTGAGGGTGGAGATGGGACTGGTGGAGCCGGTGGAGCGGGAGTAGATGGCGATGGGAAGCTCAACAAGCTCGTCGCCTATCTTGGTTTCAGCGAGGCTGGAGACATCGGTGGTGATGACGGGGGTGGGATCGTCGACGACTATAACGGTCTGGGTCTCAGCGCCCAGCTTGAGGGTTGCATCCATGCGGCGGGTTTCGCGTGCGGTGAGAGCGATGGAAGGAAGCGACTCAGTCTGGAAGCCCGGCGCGGCGATGGTGAGCTTGTAGTCACCCACATCGATGTTGCGGAAGGCGTAGTTTCCGTTGGCGTCGGTGACCGCGGAGCGCGTGGCAGAAGTGCCGGAGTTGACCAAGGTGATCTGCGCGCCCTGAAGTAGCGCGCCGCTCGAGTCGCGCACCGTGCCGAGGATAGCGCCATAGGTGGATTGCGCCGCCAGCGGGCTTGCGGCCAGCGTGACCAGGCAACAGGCCAGCAGAAGGCGCAACGCAATGCAGCGGCAAAACAGTACAGGGAGGGAAAACCTGTGCATCCAAATTCACCTTTCAACAGAAATTCATGGGAGAGCCGACGTTTCTTCGCTTTTGATCCGTTTTCTATTCAAATGTAGCGCCTGATGAGGTGCGAGGAGCTGCATTTTTCATAAAAAATAAAAGGCTAGGTTGCGGCCCGAGCCAAGGGAACCGGCCGCACAGACAACGACGCGCAATTTATACGACAAGTCCATGATAGTCTGCCGTTGTGCAAGCGGAAAACAGAGCAAGCCAGGAAGCTGATCCTCTTCCCCAATCAGAACCAAAGCCGCGCTTCACAGCGTGGCACGGAGCCACGATTGCGCTGCTGGCGCTGGGATACTCGGGCTACTACTTTTGCCGCTCGAACTTGTCTGTGGTGCTGCCGGACCTGATTCACGACCTGGCGCAGCACGGCATCACCGCCAACGAAGCGCAGGTGCGGCTGGGATTTATTGCGTCGGTGGGAACAGCGGCATATGCGATCGGGAAGTTCATCTCCGGCACGCTAGCCGACATGTTTGGCGGACGGCGCAACTTTCTGGGCGGGATGGCGGGCTCGATTTTCTTCACCTTGCTCTTTGTGCTGAGCGGCGGGATACCGCTGTTCACGCTGGCATGGGTGGGTAACCGACTGTTTCAATCCACGGGCTGGGTGGGGCTGGTAAAGGTGGCATCGCGCTGGTTCTCCTACTCCACCTACGGCACGGTGATGGCGGTATTGAGCTTGAGCTTTCTGTTTGGCGACGCGGGCTGCCGCTGGGTGATGAGCCAACTGATGGCGCATGGAGTGGGCTGGCGGGGCGTGTTCCTGGCCGGAGCCGGATCGCTGGCAGTGCTGCTGGTGGCCAACCTGATCTTTCTGCGCGAGACTCCGGAGGAACGGGGATTGCCGGCTCCCGAGACTAACCCGCTGAACGTGTATGGTGCGGACGACGAGCAAAAAGATGAGGCGCACCCAGGCCTGCTGGCCATTTTGCGTCCGCTGCTGGCAAGCTTTCCCTTCTGGCTGGTGTGCCTGCTTTCATTGGGTACAACGCTGCTGCGAGAGACTTTCAACTTCTGGACACCTACTTATTTTGTGCAGTATGTGGGTCTTGCAAGCAGTGTCGCAGCGGAACGCAGCGCACTGTTTCCGCTGTTCGGCGGCATCTCCGTATTGGTGGCCGGAGTGCTAAGCGACAAGCTCGGTTTGAACGGACGCAACCTGGTGTTGGTGGGCGGCATGCTGGCCAGCACCCTTTGCCTGTTGGCGTTGGCACGCACGCCCGGGCATGCCAGCCAATGGACTCCGGTGGTGCTTGTGACGCTGGTGGGCTTTCTGCTGCTGGGCCCGTACTCCTACCTGGCCGGCGCGATGAGCATGGACTTTGGCGGCAAGCGTGGCAGCGCCACGGCGGCAGGAGTGATCGACGGCGTAGGCTATCTGGCCGGCTGGCTCAGCGGCGATACAGTGGCGCGTGTGACGGTTGCGTTCGGCTGGAAGAATGCGTTCCTGGCGCTGGCCGGCGCTGCATTTCTTACCGCTCTGGTGGCGATGGTTCTGGCGATGCACCAGAGATTTCATAAGCTGCCGACAGCGGAGGTTGAAGCAGGATGAGGACGATCGACTCACCGGAACGTGTCTTTGAGTTGTTGGCTGCCGGCGGCGGCGAGGCTTACTTTGGCGAACCTGTGACGGTGCTGGAGCACAGCTTGCAGGCGGCCTGGTTTGTGCAGCGCAAAGGCGGCGAGGAAACGCTTGTGGCGGCGGCGCTGCTCCATGACCTGGGACATCTGCTGCACAGCGAGGGCGAAGACGCGGCGGAGCGTGGACTGGATACGCGCCACGAAGAGTTGGGCGCGGAAGCGCTGGCGGAGCATCTGCCCGCAGCGGTGCTCGATCCCATCCGGATGCACGTGGCGGCCAAGCGCTATCTGTGCCACGCCAATGCCCGCTACTTGGCTGCGCTTTCGTCGGCGTCGGTGGCCAGCTTGGCATTGCAGGGCGGGCCGATGAGTGCGGCGGAGGCGGAAGAGTTCATAGCGTTGCCGCACGCAGGCGAGGCAATCACGCTGCGCCACGCCGACGATGCAGCCAAGGTGCGCGGGTTGGCAGTGCCGGAGTTGGAGACTTATCGTGCGCTGGTGGAGCGTCTGTGGAGTTGATGCAAGGATCATGCAATTTACAAAGCCGGGCGGGAAGTGTTTCAATCAGGTTATTGAGACAGGGGTGCTCCACGAAGTGGGGCTGAGAAGATACCCTCGAACCCGATCCGGATAATACCGGCGTGGGAAGTTTCCGAAGCCAAGCGGCCTTCTCCAATCGTTGCACGAGTTCCTCCTGTTTCAATGAGTTGAATCAAGGGGAACCCATGCCAGCGTCCGCAGACAAATTCACAGCTCACACCCATCACATATTGCCGTCTACGCGCCAGCGCAGGCTTGGCGACAGACGGATCGCAATGGGGTGGACGCTGTTTTGCTTGCTGGCCCTCCCTTTACGTGTGTTTCCGCAAGATCAAGTTCCCGCAGTTACAGGTGCCGCGCAATCGCCCCCTGCGCAAAAGACCGACACGTCCGCGCAACAGCCGCAGCGAGTCACGACGACCGTGGTGGTGCACGGCGAGGTGAAGGACGACTACTTCTCCGGCGTGGCAACGGCGGGTAGCCTGGACGGCGCGCTGCTGAAGGAGACGCCACTGTCGGTGATGGCGGTGACGCGCGCTGTTCTAAGCGACCAGGTGGCGCGGGTGCTGTCTGACGTGGTGAAGAACGATGCGTCGATTGGCGAGGACTACGCGCCGGTGGGCTACTATGGCGACTTTGAGATTCGGGGATTTCCCATCGACCTGGCGACTGGATTGCAAATCAACGGCATGACCATTGCCGGCGAACAGGATGTGCCGCTGGAAAACAAGGAGCGCGTGGAGTTTGTGAAAGGCATTGCCGGGGTGGAGAGCGGCGTGGCCTCGGCGGGCGGGTTGATCAACTACGTGACCAAGGAGCCGGCCACCATTGAGGCTCTTGATTTGGGCACAGACCATCGCGGGAGCTCATTTGGCGCAGTCGATCTGGGCCGGCTATTCGGCAGCCATAAGCAGGTGGGCGCACGACTCAATCTGGCGGGCGAACGAATCAAGAGCTATGTAAATGGCGCCGACGGGTGGCGCGCAATGGGTGCCGGCGCGGCTGACTGGAAGTTGAGTACGAAAGCGATTTTGAAAGGAAACTTCGAGTACCAGCACAAGGTGGAGCGCTCAGTGAGTGGCTATCAACTGCTGGGCGGCACAACAATTCCCGACCTCGATCAGATCTATCCCTCGACGATGCTGGGCGCGCAATCATGGGCCAAGCCGAACACATTTGACACATTCAACACGGGAGCGCGGCTGGACTACGATCTGGCTCGCGGTTGGCGGGCCTTTGCGGAGGGCAGCTATAGCCACTCGCTGATTGACGACAACGTGGTCTATGCGTACGGGTCGTCGTTTGACTCCAACGGCAACGTCAATTGCCCGGATGCGCCGGATGCACCCGCCTACTTCTTCTGCCCCGACGGGACTTATGGAATCTATGACTACCGGAATCCCGGTGAACTGCGCATCAATGCCCAGGCCGAGGCGTTGATCACCGGCCATGTGAAGACCGGTGCCGTGGGGCATGATCTGGCCGGCGGAGGCGTGGCGTTTAGCCGCAGTGTGCAGATGCCCGGATTCTTTACCGTCCTAAACCCGGTTTCTCCGGATGGCGTGGTGCAGGATGGCGCGGTGTACACGTACATCGGCTCAGATAACATCTACCAGCCGATCGAGCCGCTTTCACTGGATTCGGTCGAGGATCCAATTCAGTCTGCCGGCCCTCGCAGGCTATATGAGGATAACCATCAATCGGCTGCGATCTTGCAGGACCGCATGCACCTGCCCGGTCGCATTCAATTGCTTGCCGGAGGCAGGTTGGATTCGCTGCGCGACCACAACTACTCTCTCTACGCGACCGACCCCACGGCCTTGCCCATCTACAACGACAAGACTATCTGGCTGCCGCAGTACGCGGCGACGTTCAACCCGGTGGACAACCTGACTCTCTACGGCAATTACAGCGTGATGCTCTCGCTGGGTCCGCAGGCGCCGTGGTGGGCGGGCGGATTCTTTCTTGATCCGTTCTACACGCGGCAGGTAGAGGCTGGCGCGAAGTATGAGCCGGACCAGCGCATTCTGCTGACCACCGCGTTCTTTCACATGCGAACACCTTTCTTCTATCCCAAACTGATTGACAGCGTGGGCGATCAGAATTTCGTTTCGGAAGGGCGCGAGACGCATGATGGCATCGAGGTGAACGCGGAAGGCAAGGCGACAAGCCGGTTGCTACTGACAGCTTCGGCCGCGGCCATCCGGGCCACTTCAGACAATACCGGCACTCCAGCCTTTGACAACAAACAGGTGATTAACGTACCCCATCTGCGCACGACAGTTTTTGCCGATGTGCTGTTGCCCCATGCACACGGGTTGCACCTGATGCCGGGCTGGAGCTACACGGGGCGTAAGGAAGCGACACGCGACGACCGGGTGAGCGTGGCCCACTACAACCTTTTCAACCTGGGGGCGCGCTACACACCGGGTGGCGAACGGGGCCACATGACGCTGCATATCTATGCCGACAACATTCTCGATAAGCGCTATTGGAAAGACACCGGCGCTAACTATGGCGACACGTTCATTCATCTGGGTGCGCCCGCAACGGTGCGGCTCTCGGCACACTACACTTTTTAGATTGCATATAAAGGAATGACAGAAAGAGGCCCTCGCTTTATATGACTACGGTGGCAAAAGCGCACGGAATGGACGGAACGCTAGTGGAGCCCGACTGGCCGCCGCTGACGCTGGATGAAGTGCGCACTCTGCTGGCACAATTTTCAGGCTGCGGCGAACCCATCGAAATTATGACGGTGAGCCCGCGCCCGTTTTCCTCAGCCAGCGTGGTGAACACAAAGGGCGGTCGTGTCTTCATCAAGCGTCACCACCGCACGGTGCGGGATGCGGAGGGGTTGCTCGAGGAACATCGCTTTCTGCGCTTTTTGCACGCGCACGGTGCAGCGGTGCCGCGAGTGCTTGCAACGGCCTCAGACGAGACGGCCATCGAAGCGGGCAACTGGACCTACGAGGTGCATGAAACACCGGCCGGCGTAGATCTGTATGAGGATGCGCTTTCATGGACGCCGTTTCGCTCCACCGCTCATGCATACTCCGCCGGCCAGACGCTGGCTCAGCTACATGATGCAGCGCGTGGGTTTTCCGCTCCGCCGCGCAAACCGCGTCCATTGATTGCGAGCTTCACGATTTTTGCCAGCCCGGATCCTTCGAGCGCGATAGCAAATTATCTTGCCGCAAGGCCGGCATTGGCAGGGGATGCCGCGACGCGACGCGACTGCAAGCAGGCGCTGGATCTGCTGGCTCCATTTCACGCCGAGCTGCAACCGCTGCTGCCAGCGCTGGCTCCGTTGTGGACGCACAACGACCTGCATGCGTCGAACCTTTTCTGGAGCGATGCGGGCGCCGAGGCGCGGGCCGTGGCAACGATTGACTTTGGCCTTGCGGACAGGACCAACGCAGTGCACGACTTGGCGCATGCGATTGAACGCAACATCGTGGAATGGCTGGCGCTGAGGCCGGGCCATACACATCGGGACGACGCGCCTCTGCACCTGGATCATCTGCTGGCGCTGTTGAACGGATACGAGTCAGTGCGCCAATTCTCTGACGAGGAAGCGGCTGCGCTGGCGCCTATGGCGGCGCTGTGTCACGCCGAATTTGCGCTGACGGAAGCAGACTACTTCCTGGGCGTGCTGCATTCAGCGGACAAAGCGCAGATGGCCAGCGAAGGCTACCTTGTTGGTCATGCGCAGTGGTACCGCGGCCAAGGCGGTCAACGCCTGCTGGACGCCCTGCGCGACTGGGCAACGGCACGCGAGCGGAAGGCGGCGCGGCGATGAGTTGGAGTACGATCGCCGATTACCTTGCGGCGCACTGGGTGGAGATTGCGGGTACGGTCACTACCGTCCTGGGTATCTGGCTGACTACGCGGCGTACGCTGTGGTGCTGGCCAGTTGTACTGGCTGCAGATGTGATCTACCTGATCGTGTTTTATCGCGCACAGTTGCTGAGTGATGCGCTGCTGCAGATTTTCTTTGTAGCGTTCACGCTGTACGGTTGGTGGCACTGGTGGCGTGGAGTGCGCGAAGAGGGCGAGGTGCGCGTGGTTCCGCTGGCCTTGCGTAGCCTGGCGATCGCACTGATTGCCGGAGCCGCGGGGAGCTTGGTGCTGGGAGAACTGGCCAAGCGCCTGCACGCGGCCCTGCCCTATCTTGACGCCACGCTGGCCAGCTACAGCCTGGTGGCGAGTTGGTGGCAGGCGCGCAAGCACACCGCTAACTGGCGGCTTTGGATCGTGGTGGACGTGGTCTATATCGGTGAGTATCTCTACAAGGATCTGTGGCCCACGGCCCTGCTGTATGCGGGACTGGTGGCGCTGGCGGTACTTGGTCTGCGCGATTGGCGGCGCGCAGCGGCTGCAGGTTAGATCGCAATCTGCACTGCGTTTTTGAGTGGTTCACCGGCGATGTAACGGCGCAGTTCGTCGCCTGCGACATTGACTGCACGTGGCGCAAACTGCGGGCTCGACCCGGCCACATGCGGCGTGAGGAACAGATTGGGGCAGCGCCACAGCGGATGCCCTTCAGGCAACGGTTCTGGATCGGTCACGTCGAGAGCGGCGCGAATCCGGCCCGAGTGCAGCGCATCGACCAGTGCGTTGGTGTCCACAATGGGCCCGCGCGCGGCGTTTACAAGCAACGTGCCTTGAGACATGAGGGCGAACTGGCGTGGGCCGATGAGTTGAAACGACTCTGCGGTTGCGGGCAGAATCAGCACGATCACCTCTGCATGCGGGAGCAAACTATCGAGTTCTCCGACCGGATGAACAAGCGGTTCCGTGCGCGCGCTGCGGGCAACACGCACCATGTTGACGTTGAACGGCGAGAGCATCCGCTCAATCTCCTTGCCGATAGCGCCGTAGCCGACCAGTAGAACATTCTTGCCGGTAAGCTCCTCCTGCATGACGGGCGGAGCGAGCGGACGCGTGTCACCTGTAATGCGGGGATAGTACTCGGTGGCCTCAAAGCGACGCTTCCACACACCGGATTTTTGGATATCGTGATACAGCGGGTGGTACTTCAACATGGCGAGAATCGCGGCCAGGGTCCACTCCGCAGTGGAGATGTTGTGGGCTCCACGCGCATTACAGATGGTGACATGGGGCCCGACGGTGGTGGGAATCCATTCCGTGCCCGCCATGAGAGCCAATACCAACCGCACGCCGCGCAGATGCGGCCAGGTGCGCAGGGCACGGGTGGGGTAGGGATCGGGAATCCACACGTCGATTTCGACATCGTAGTCAAGCTGATCGGACAACGGGATGAGTTCGACCTCCCGAGGGAACCGGGAGAAGAGTTCGGCGGCTAGCGTTGCTGGGTATCCCACTCGTAGCATGTGTTTTTGATTGGCCCGTTCCGCACGGGTGTCTGACCTTTATGCTACACGGCAGCCGCAAGGGGTAGTCGCGCAGTGTGGATTCGATGCCGATGGCTCAAGTGTGATTCAATGAAACGGCGTGGATGCCACGAGTTGCACCAGCAAGGCGGCATTTTGAAACTATGCGGTTGATGGCCCACAGGACGCGGTCGCAACAGCAGCTTGCCATCAAGCTGCGCGTGGAGCGGCCTGCGGGCCAGGGCTGGTTGAGCTGGGAGCGCCGGCGGCTGCTGATCCACGCGGCGAAGACCGCGCTGGCGGCCGCACTGTGCTGGTGGCTGGCGTTGCGCTTTGGCCTGCACGACGGCTATTGGGGCGCCATCAGCGCGATCATCGTGCTGCAATCGAACTTCGGCGCCACCATCACCGCGTCTCGAGACCGGATTCTGGGCACGGTAATCGGCGCGGTGTTTGGCTTCTCATTCTCTTTGTTCGGCGCGTTGCCCTGGAACTATATTCTGGCCGTGATCGCCGCCGTAGTGGTATGCGGACTTCTGGGACTGCGCAGCAGTTCACGGTTGGCCGGGGTGACCATCACCATCGTTATGCTGGTGCAGAAAACGGGCTCCCACTGGACCGTTGCGTTGGACAGGGTGAGCGAAGTCTTTCTGGGCATTGTGGTGGCGCTGGCCATTGCCACACTGGTATTTCCCGACCGCGCCCGGCTGCGCCTTCGGGATGGCCTGGCGCAGGAGTTCCTGGTCTTGGGCGCGTTTTTCGAGGCTATTCTGCAAGGCTTTCGCGGGGAGCCGGCGGAGAACCTGGAAGCGCGGCGCGAAGATGCCCTGGCCGTGCTGCGCGCCAATAACCAACTGCTGGAAGCGGCGCGGAATGAGCCCTCGGGCGGCCCAGGATGGCGCGAGGGACTGGGCATGCTGGCCCAGTTCGGTCGGTCACTTTTCGATGCCCTGGTAGCGCTGGAATTCGCCGTGAAAGATAGCCATGAGGATGGGTATGCGCTGCAACTGGAGCCCGCGCTCGGACGGTTGGCCGTGGATATTCGCACCGGGTTCCATTACTTGGGGAGCTGCGTCCATGGCTGGCGCTTTCACGTGCCGCCGGAGGGAATCAACCTTGAAGAGGACATTGCGCAGTTGGAGGCGCGCATGGATGCGGTGCGGCACACGGGATCGCGCTTCTCTCAGGCCGAAATACTGCGCGCCTACGCCGTGCAACTGCATTTGAAACAGATTGCGCGACTGCTGCGCGACTCGCGCGTGGAGACCAGCCGGACCGTTGGCAAGGCGCAGAAATGAGTGAGAAAGGCTATGCGAAGAACTTTCGCAGCGCATCCACGCAGTCTTCTATTTCCTTGATGGCGATGGCGTAGCCAAAGCGCAAATGCCCTTCGCCCTGAGCGCCAAAAACAGAGCCTGGAATGGTGGCGATGTGCGCCTTGTCAAGCAGGATTTGCGCAGCAGTGCGGCTGATCTTATTGATCTTTTCCGCATTGGGGAAGGCATAGAAGGCGCCCGCGGGCGGGGGACACTCCAAGCCCACATCGTTCAAGGCCGCCACCAGCAAATCGCGCCGCTGGCGATACTCTTCGCGACGGGCGGCGATCTCCGACTCAGGCGTGGAGAGCGCCTGGATCATGGCGTATTGCACCGGCGTGGGTACGCCATTAGTGGAGTAAAGCACGATTTTGCGCAACGCGGTTATGAAGGGCTCTTTGGCCACCGTGTAACCAGCGCGCCAGCCGGTCATGGCATAGGTTTTGGAGAAGGTGAACGATGTGATGGTTCTTTCTGCCATGCCCGGAAGCGATGCAATGGAAAAATGCACGCCGTCATAGACGAGATCCTCGTAAGCCTCATCGGCAATTACCACCAGGTCGCGCTCGATGGCGAAGGCCGCGACCTCTTCTGCCTCAGCACGCGTAAAGACCAGACCGCTGGGATTCTGAGGCGTGTTGAAGTAGATAGCCCGCGTGTGCGGGGTGGAGAATTGGTCCAGAGTCTTGCGGATGCCGTTACGGCGTGCTGTTATGGTCGGCACCAGCAATGGCCGGCCCTGCGCCAAAGTCACCAAGTCGCCAACGGGCGTCCAGTAGGGCGAGAAGACCAGCGCATGATCGCCCGGATCCAGCACGGACTGGAAGGCCGCGTACAATCCCTGCGAACCGCCAACAGTTGCAATCACTTCGTCTTCGGTTACATGGAGGTCATTCTTTAGGGCCAGCTTTGCAACCAGCGCCTGGCGCAACGGCGGCAAGCCCGAAGAGGGCGCATAGTGGGTGTGGTTTTCGACCAGCGCCTTGACGGCCGCATACTTGATCTCCTGGGGAGTTTCAAAAAAAGGCTCGCCGCCGTGTAGCGAGTGCACATGGAGACCCTCTGCGCGCATCGCCATCACCTTATTGCGAACCTGCACGATGCCGGAGAATCCCACCTCGTCCAAGCGCTTCGCCAGACGAATTCCGCTCTGCCTTGCGTTCATCCTCCAGTCTCCTTTGGCATATTGGGCATACTGATTCTCCCAGCATACCCGATGCTGGAATGCGACCCGCCCAACTCCCGTGGGCAACCAATCAATGTGCGGGCCGGGGGTACGGCGTTGGTCTTAAACCGCGAGCAGCTCAGTGTAGACAGCCATACCGACCACGGCGTCGGCACCCAGGGCATCCAGCGCATCCACTTCCTCCTGGCTGCGAATGCCTCCGGCCACGATAAGCTGGCGCGTGGTGAGCCGCCGAAGCCGTGCGGCCGTCTCGATGGGAAAGCCCTGCATCATACCTTCACCATCGACATGGGTATAGAGAAATGCGGCGGCGCACGATTCAAGCTGTGGAATCGCTTCGTCGGGAGTGAGCGCAACTTGCGCCTTCCAACCTTTGACGGCGATGTGGCCGTTCTTTGTATCGATGCCGGCCACAACGTGTTCGGCCCCGACGGCAGCGGCAAGCGCAGCGGCGAACTCGGTGTTTACCGCAGCGCCGCTTTCACTTTCAGAGAAGAGCGCAGACCCAACAATGACACGCTTCGCACCCGCATCGAGCACTTGCCGTGCGCGCTCGATGGAGTGGATTCCGCCGCCGGCCTGACAGGGCAAACGGCGCGCAATCTGCTCCACGAGTGCGGAATTGTCGCCCTGGCGCATGGCGGCATCGAGGTCAATCAACTGCACCAGCGGAAACCGCGCAAACTTTTCGATCCAGTATTCAAAGTCGTCGAATGCGAGGCGCAGCTTCTCACCCTGCACCAGCTGAACGATGCGGCCGCCTAGTAGATCGATGGAAGGAATCAGCATGGAAGCCTCACGGGGACACCGGCCTGGGCCAGCTCTTCTTTAAGGGCGCGCGCGCTGGACACGCCGAAATGAAAGATGCTCGCAGCAAGGGCGGCATCCGCCTTGCCGCGGGCGAAGACATCGGTAAAGTGAGCGACGGTTCCGGCACCGCCGGAGGCGATCACAGGAATTCCGACAGCCTCGCTTACTGCCGCGGTCAGTTGGCAATCGAAGCCGGCGCGGGTTCCATCGGAATCCATCGAAGTGAGCAGAATCTCGCCTGCGCCGCGGGCTTCGGCCTCGCGCGCCCATTCGACGACACGGCGGCCGGCCGGCTTGCGCCCACCCTGCACGAAGACTTGCGCATCGCGAACCGGATCGGCGGCGTGAGGGTCACGGCGTGCATCGATGGCGACGACTACGGCTTGCGCGCCAAAACTGCGGCCAATGGCGTCAATCAGGCCCGGATCGGCCAGGGCCGCGGAGTTGATGCTGACCTTGTCCGCACCGGCATCGAAGACCTGGCCTGCGTCCTGTGCAGAACGGATGCCGCCGCCGACGCAGAATGGAACGAACAACTCGCGGGCAGTGCGGCGCACGGTTTCGAGCAGAGTCTGGCGGCGCTCGTGGGTGGCGGTGATGTCGAGCAGCACGATCTCGTCGGCGCCTTCGCGGGCATGGCGCGCAGCTTGCGTAGCTGGGTCGCCCGCGTCGACCAAGTCGACGAACTGCACGCCTTTGACGACACGACCGGCGTGGACATCGAGGCAGGCGATGATGCGTTTGGTCAGCATTCAATTCCCTTCCCAGGCGAGAAAGTTGCGGAGAATCTTGAGCCCGGTGGCACCGGATTTTTCGGGATGGAACTGCACGCCCATAACGTTGCCCTGCTCCACCGCGGCTGCAAAGGGCTCGATATACTGCGTGACAGCTGCGGTTTCGGCAGTGACAGGTGCCTTGTAGGAATGTGTAAAGTAAACGAACTCGCCGGGCCCGACACCTGCCAGAAGTCGCGAGCTGGAGCGCACTTCGAGCGAATTCCAGCCCACATGCGGGACCTTTTTCGAGCACTCTGGAAATCGCGTGCATGCCTCGGGGAAATGCGCGAGGCCGGGTTGAGCGGGAGCCTCGCTGGAACCAGCATAGAGCCACTGCATGCCCACGCAGATACCGAGGAAGGGGACGCCGCGGCCGATGGCTGCGCGGATGGCGGAGGTGATGCCGGTCGCGTCAAGACGCTCAGTGGCCTGGAAGTGACCCACGCCGGGAAGGACGAGACGTTCCGCAGATTCGACCAGGGCGAGGTCGCCGTCTGTGACTTCGACTTGCGCGCCGAGATGGCGCAGCGCCTTGAGGACGGAAGTCAGGTTGCCCGCCTTGTAGTCAATGACAGTTACGCGCATTACAGCAGTCCTTTGGTAGAAGGCAGCATTTCGCCGAGTTGCTTGTCGCGCGAGCAGGCCACACGCAGGGCGCGCGCGAACGCCTTGAAGATGGCTTCGATCTTGTGGTGGTTAGAGCGGCCATACATGGTCTTGACGTGCACGTTGGCGCGCGCACCGCGCGCAAAGCCCTCAAAGAAATCAGTGACCAGCTCGGTTTGCAGGTCACCGACCAGGCGGGTGCGTACCTTGGTATCGACAGCGAAGGCAGCGCGACCGCTGAGATCGACAGCCGCGATGACCAGGGTTTCGTCCATGGGCATGAGGAAATAGCCGGCGCGCAAAATGCCGCGCTTATCGCCGAGGGCACGGTCGAAGGCCTCGCCCAGCGCGATGCCGACGTCTTCGACGGTGTGATGCTGATCCACATCAAGGTCGCCATCGCATTTGAGTTCGAGATCGAATGCACCGTGACGTGTAAACAGCTCCAGCATGTGATCGAAGAAGCGAATGCCTGTGGTGATCTTGTAGTGGCCGCCGCCTTCGATGGTGAGTTTGATGGCGATGCGTGTTTCGGTGGTGTTACGCTCAAAGCCCGCGGCGCGTGGGGCTGCGGGTTGCGCATCCTTTCCTATCTTCATTGAGCGGCTCCTTGCCTGTTCATCGCGGCGAGAGTTTCGTTGAGAGCCGTTACGGCCCGGCTCATTTGCTCGCGGGTTCCGATGGTGATGCGCACCCGGCCATCACAGCCCGGGTCGCTGGAGCGGTCGCGCACCAGTACTCCTGCGGCGCGCATGAGATGCACGAAGTCCGCGTGGCGAGCACCAATCTCGACGAGAACGAAATTGGCACGGCTGGGCCAGCGACGGACTCCGGCCTGGTCCAGCGCGGATTCGAAATCGGCGCGCGCGGCAAGCACTTCGCCCACGTACCAGTCGAGATATCCCGTATCTTCAAGCGCAGGCGGCAGGCACGCCAGGGCCAGCGAGTTGACGCTATAGGGGGAGAGAACGCGACGAACCCAGCGCAAGAGTTCAACGGGGCCGGCGAGCAAGCCGAGACGCAGACCGGCAAGACCATAAGCCTTGGAGAAAGTTCGCGCGACGACGAGATTGGGCACCGTGCCAATAAGGTCGACGACCGTTTCTCCGTGAAAGTGGAAGTAGGCTTCGTCGACGAGAATTACGGCGTGGGGCGCACGGCGCGCAATCTCGACGATCTCGGAGCGCGTGGCGACAGAGCCCGAGGGGCTGTTGGGATTGGCGATGGCAACAACCTTGGTGCGCGGCGTGATGGCCGCGATAAGCCGCTCGAAAGGAAACAGCAAATCGTCGGCGGCCTGCACCGCAATCGCGTGCGCGTCCGTTGCCGACGCATATACCTCATACATGGTGTAGGTGGGGACGGGCAGCAGCAATTCGTCGCCGGATTCGAGAAATGCTTCGAAGAGCACGTGGATGGCTTCGTCCACGCCGTTGGTGAGCGCGACTTGTGGCGCACTAAGGCCAAGATGCGTAGCAACGATGGCTTCCACGGGCTCGCGCTCAGGATAGCGGGTGAGATCGCCCGCCGAAATGCGGCCCAGCACTTCGCGCACACGGGGTGAACAAGCCAGGGTGTTTTCGTTGAAGTCAAGCCGCAGGGCGTCACGGCTGCCCAGCGGAGGGTGATACTCCTTCATCGCCTGCACGCGGGCACGCGCAATTGGATGCTGCATAGTAGCGACGTCAGTCATGGGATCTCCCTTTAGCCGGGCCTTTGCGCAGGCGGGTGCGAATGGCTTCGGCGTGGCCGGTAAGCCCTTCGGCCTCGGCCAGCATGGCGGCCTGGGGACCGAGTGCGCGCACGCCTTGCGCAGAGTATTCCTGCACGGTGATGAGCTTGATGAAGTCGTTGACGCTCAGGCCGCCACGCACGCGCGCCGTGCCGCCGGTGGGCAGAGTGTGGTTCGGGCCGGAGATGTAGTCGCCCATAGGCTGCGCGGACCAGCGGCCGATAAACACGGAGCCTGCGTTCTGCACCCAATCGAGATCGCCCACGGCATCGATGGTAAGATGTTCGGGCGCCAGACGATTGGTGATTGCACGCGCCGCCTCGACATTAGCGGCAAGGATGACCAAACCGTTGCGGTCCAGTGCAGCGCGCGCAGTGGCATTGTTGCGGCAACGCACCCCGGCTTCGGCGATAACCTCACGAGCCAGATCCGTGCGGGTGGTGATGAAGATAGCCAACGCTTCAGGATCGTGTTCGGCCTGGGCAACGAGATCAGACGCAATGTTGCCCGCAGTACCGCGCTCGCTGGTGACGACGATCTCCGTGGGGCCGGCGAGCATATCGATGGCGCAGTCGAAGGCGACGAGGCGCTTGGCTGCGGTGACGTAGAGATTGCCGGGGCCGACGATCTTGTCGACGCGTGCGAGGCTAGCGGTTCCGTAGGCTAGTGCGGCAACCGCATGGGCGCCACCGAGGCGATAGAACTCAGTCACGCCGACGAGATACGCGGCAGCGAGGGTCTCCAGTGCGGGCTTAGGAGACACGACCACAATGCGCTCGACACCCGCCACCTGCGCGGGGATTACGGTCATCAGCAATGTCGATGGCAGTGGATGGCGACCACTGGGCACATAGCAGCCGACCGATCCGACCGGACGCGGAAGCTGGCCGGTGGACAAGCCCGCGGTGGGAGAGAACCTCCACTTGGCCGGTAGTTGGCACTGGGCAAAGCCTCGAATCTGCGCGGCAGCCGTGGAGATGGCCTGACGCAACGAGGGATCGATTGCATCCCATGCAGCAGCCATCTCCTCGGCAGTAACACGCAGCTTCGCTTTGTCTTTTAGGCCGTCAAATTGTGCCGCATAGCGCAACAGGGCGCGATCACCCTGCCTGCGGACAGCAGCCACAATGCGCTTGACGGCGGGCAGAACGGTGTCGAGGGCTGCACCCCCACGGTGTTCGAGCGCGGCAAGGACTTCTGCTGCTTGTTGAGCGCCGCGACCTTTGGTACGGATTAACCTCATAATTCCCTTTTGTGGCCCCCACCCTCGCGAGAAAAGGAATCGCAAAGATGGGGCACCCAGATTTCAGTACAAGTGAAAACGTCTTAGAGCACGACTTTGTTGAGCGGATACTCTACGATTCCGGTGGCTCCAGCAGCCTTGAGACGCGGAATCACATCGCGCGCGACTCGCTCCTCGACGATGGTGTTGACCGCGACCCACTCCGCATCGCTCAACTGGGAGACGGTGGGCGAATTGAGTGCGGGCAACACGGCAAGCACCGCCGCGAGATCGGCACGCCGGACATTGAGCATGAGGCCAACCTGCGATTGCGCATCGATGGCTCCCCTCAGCATGAGTGCGATCTGGTCAATCTTCTGGCGCTTCCACGGATCGGCGAGCGCGCTTTTCCCGGCGATGAGGTGCGTCTCGCTCTCCATCACCGTGTCGATGATCTTAAGATGGTTGGCCTTGAGCGAACTGCCAGTCTCTGTGACCTCGACAATAGCATCGGCAAGAGTGGGGGGCTTCACCTCAGTAGCGCCCCAACTGAATTCCACCTTGACGTTGACGCCCTTTTCAGCGAAATAGCGCTTGGTGACTTCAACCAGTTCTGTTGCGATGATCTTGCCTTCGAGGTCTGCGGCCTTCTCGAATCCGCTGCCATCGGGAACGGCAAGCACCCAGCGCACCTTGCGGCGGCTTTGCTTCGCGTAGGTGAGCGAAGTAACGCTGGTGACATCGAGTCCGCTCTCAACAACCCAGTCAATACCGGTGAGTCCGGCATCGAGCACGCCATGATCGACGTAGCGCGCCATCTCCTGAGCGCGAATCAGCATGCACTCGATATCAACGTCGTCGATGGAGGGAAAGTAGGAGCGGCCGTCGGCATAGATGTTCCATCCGGCACGCTTGAAGAGGGCGAGGGTGGCATCCTGCAGGCTGCCCTTGGGAAGACCGAGACGGAGTTTATCAGCCACGGTTGGCCTCCGATTCCTTGGAACTTACGCTGGGCGTAATGGGTCGCGTGAAGCAGGTGACCGTACCCTCGTGACAGACCAGGCCGTCGCCCTCCACAAAAACGCGAAAAAGCAGCGTGTCATTGTCGCAATCGGTTGCGGCGGAGACGACGCGCAGGCGGTTGCCGCTGGTCTCACCCTTCATCCACAGCTTTTGGCGAGTGCGGCTCCAAAAGGTAACAAAGCCGGTTTCCAGCGTTTTGGCATAGCTGACGGCGTTGAGGAAGCCTAGCATCAGCACTTCGCCTGTACTCGCATCCTGCACGATGCCGGGCACGAGGCCGTCCATCTTATCGAAATCGATTGTTGCGGTTGATTCACTCATTGTTTCCTGATTCCTGATTGGGATTTGGGGCATGCATGAAAAAGCCCGCCGGCTTGGTGGCCGGCGGGCTCGTGTGTTTCTGATCTCTCTGGCCGCTTACATCAGGCCATAGCAGTCCGCCGGCATGGTAGTCCCATGGTGATGGTGGTGACCGTGATGGCGGCTGCTGTGCATCTAATTCAAACTTACGGGCAACCACCCTGCGGTGTCAACCATAACCTTCTTTGGCGCGCTCCACCACCGAGTGCGCACTCTACTTGGCGCCAACGCCTTGTGATTGCTCTGCCGTGGCCAGGCTCTCTGGCTGGCGAAGCAGATCGATCACATGCTGGTACAAACGATTGCGCACATCGAAGCGCTCCGAAGCGCGAGTTACATAACGCACCTGGATATCAACTCCAGAGGCGGAGGGACGGAGATTCACCACTGGGGTCGCGCTGAAGCGGGCGAGCCAATTCCCGTGCGCTCCGCGCTTCCACTCCTGTTCCGCGAGGCGGGCATTCTTTTCAGTTTCCGCGAGCACCTCGTTGTGGATCTTCTCCACTGTCGCGTTGACGTCACCAGTAGCGGGGATGCTGACGGCGATTTCATCCCACATCCACTGGCCGGTGGTGGAGAAGTTGAAGTACTGACCGCGGATCGCATAACCATTCATAAAGGTAATGCGGCGACCGGTCGGATGGCCTTTGTCTTCCAGGGTCCCCGTCTCAAGCAGCGATGTGAAAAAGAGACGAACCTCGATGACCTCGCCACCCACGCCGTTGATTTCAACCCAGTCGCCCACGTGAATGCCGTTTTTGCCGATGAGGATGAACCAGCCCAAAAACGCGAGGATGAAATCCTGCAGCGCGATGGTGAGGGCAGCAGTGGCAAGACCCAGAATGGTGGGCGTTTCCTGGGGCGTGCCAAATATGACGAGCAGAATGAGCACCACGCCAACAAGCTGGATGCCTAACTCAAGGATGCTGCGCAGGGTTTGGGTCTGCCTGTGGTCGAGCGCCGGATGGGCCATCAGGCGCCGCACCAGTGCATCGCAAAGGACCATGCAGATGGCGATAAAGAGAATAAGCGCCAGCGACTGCAGAAGCAGATGCAACACAATCTGGTGCTGCAGAAGCACCTGGGCGGACCACTTGCTATAGACCGTCGCAAGCTGCTGTTCGGTTTGAATGCGGTCGTCGTAAATGCTGAGGATCTGGCGTTCCGCGCTCTTGTCTTTGATAGAGGCAAGCCTGGCAGAACGATCTTCCGAGCCGCTGGAGGGGGCGGGTGCGCCAGCCTTGGCGGCAAGCGCATTGTGTTCGGCGGTAAGCCTGGCAATATCCGAAGTCGTCTTCTGCGCCGCCTGCTGGAGCAACTGATAACGATCCCGTTGGGCAAACCACGCCTGCACGCGCCCAGCCATGGTTCCATGGCTCTTTGCAGAGATCACTGCAACCTGGCCCGGGGACTGGACCTGTTTGTCGTACTGGCTCATCGACGCCTCGTGCGCAGCCAATTCCGCCTGTATCTGGGCGGTTTGGTCGCCGGAGATGCGGTCAAGGTCCTGTTGCGCGTCGGCGAGTTCATCGGTGTCTAGTCCAAGCTGCGCCTTGGCGACGTCAAGGTCGCCGCTGTCCACGGGGGCGGGAGCGCCATGCTTCGCCTGATTGGTCGGTGAATTCAATTGCGAGGTAATGCTCTGAACCTGGGCCTGGTCCTGCGCGATGAGTTGCTGAAGCTGCGCAACCCTTTGGGAAAGCGCCAGCGCATCTCCTGTCAGCGTGATGTGCTGGGCCTGCAAAGTGGCCTGGCGCAACTGGGAAGCAAAGGCCTGATCCACTTCGTGATCTGCCAGGCGTTCGGCATCGCGCGCATACTCCGTTTCCTCAGCGGTTACAGCCAGCGGCGCCAGGGCTTGCGCTGTCTGCCAGGGACTCAGATCGACAAGTGTCTTCTTGCCAGCGGCTCCGCCCTGTCTCTGGAGAAAGGAGAGATTGCCCATGGCGCCGCGCGTGGTGTAGGAAAACACGAGGCACAGCACAAGCAGCGCGAGCAGCACCAGAAGAGAGACCACCCTGGTACTGCCAAAGATGCGTCGGCGCAGGGCCTCGCCGGGGAGGGGCGCAATCGGAGAGATCGCCATGGATTTATTGTTACAGGAAACCCGAGGTCCTGGGGAGCCGAAGCCGGTACCGGACCACGGCACCCGCGGGCCGAATGGGCTTGATGATCGGAGCCTCGCGTCGCCGCTTTGTTTGAGACTTCTACCGTCGTTCAGGTCAAACAAGGTGTGGCCTGGCGGATAGCTTGCGGAGAGATCAGACCAAGGCAGAGAATGGAGCGATGCAAAACGGAAAGCGAATGACGGCATGGGTGACTGTCGTGTTGGCCATCGCCCTCGCCGGATTTGCGCAAGCCTCGCCCAAGCCGCATGCAGCCGTGCCGCCTGAGGCCCGGATCGATGTCAATTCTGCCACTCTCGACGATCTTTTGAAGGCACCCGGCATGACGCGCACCTGGGCTACGCGGATCATTCGCTTCAGGCCTTACCAGACCAAGCAGGACCTGGTAGATCAGGGCGTAGTGCCCGGCCGGGTTTACGACCGCATCAAGGACTACGTGATCGCCCACCGCAACCGGCAGTGAGCGATCGTTTCTATGCCTGCGCCGGCCCACCCTTAGCGTCGTCCCCGCGTCTCAAGATCCTGCTGAGGATCACGTAGAGCACGGGGATAAAGATCAGGTTGAGCACCGTGGAGAGCAACATGCCGCCCACGATGGTGGTGCCCACAGAGCGGCGTCCGAGTGCGCCGGCGCCGGTGGCAAACACCAACGGCATGACGCCGAGAATGAAGGCAAACGACGTCATCAGGATGGGCCGGAGGCGCAGTTCAGCCGCCTCGATTGCCGCCTCCGCAATGGAGCGACCCCGATGGCGAATCTGCTCGGCGAACTCCACAATCAGAATGGAGTTCTTGGCGGATAGGCCGATGAGCATGACCAGCCCGATCTGGCAGTACACATCGTTGGAGAGGCCGCGCAATGAGATCAGACCCAGCGCGCCGAGCACCGCCATGGGCACTGCAAGGAGGATGATGAAGGGCAGAGCAAAGCTCTCATACAGCGCCGAAAGGGCAAGATAGACAACGAGAATGCCGAGCCCGAAGATGAGCAGCGCCCTGCCGCTGGACTCGATTTCGTCCAGGGTCAAACCGGTCCATTCATACTTCATGCCCGGCATCATGACTTTTTTGGCCAGATCTTCCATTCCCGTGATGCCCTGCCCTGAGCTGTAGCCGGGCGCGGGCGAGCCGTCGATCTCCACCGCGCGGAAAAGGTCGTAGTGCGAAATCACGGGCGGCCCAGCGCTCTCCGCCACCGTGACGAGGTTATCCAACGGAACCATTTGGCCCATATCGGAGCGGACATAAAAGCTGTGCAGGTCTTTGGCCGTCATGCGGAATGGCTGGTCGGCCTGTACGAAGACGCGGTAGGTGCGGTTGTTGAAGTCGAAGTCGTTGATATACTGCGACCCCATGAACACCCCGAGGGTGGTGGTGATTTGCGAAAGCGAAACACTCATCGCCTTGGCTTTTTCGCGATCGATGGTGACCAGTACCTGCGGATCATTTGCCGAGAAGGTGGTGATGAGGCCAGTAACGTCCTTGCGCGCCTGGCCCGCACCCACAATCTGGTGGGCCACGCGGTCGAGATCGGAAAGGGTATTGGCGCCTGTGTCCTGGAGCATGAACTGGAAGCCGCCATAGCTGCCGACGCCCTGAACGGCTGGGGGTTGAATGACTGCCACCAGGCCACCATTGGGCGCAAACATAAGCGATGACAACTTGGGCGACAAGTCGGCTACGATGTCTGCGGCGGAGTGGCCTTTGGCGCGGCGTTGATCGGAGGGCTTGGTGCTGATGAACATCATGCCCGCGTTCGAGGCGTCCCCTGAAAAGCTGAAACCCATGACGGAGAAGGCCCCGACAATGTCGGGATTGGAATAGATTATGGCTTGCGCGCGCTCAGTAAGCGCCTTGGTGTAGGCCAGCGAGGAGCCGGGAGGAGCCTGCACGATCCCCATAAGGAAGCTCTCATCTTCCTGGGGAATGAATCCAGTGGGAACGTGCTGGTATGTCCACACTGTGGCGCCCAAGCCGACAAAGAAGATCAACAGCAGTGCATAGCGCAACTGCAGTGCAACGTGGATCGCTTTGGCATAAGTTTTGGACAGCCAGGTGACAAACGCATCGGCACCGTGGATAAAGGCGGCAAAAGCGTTTGACACAACGCGGATGTGGAGGAAGTCCATCTGCCGTGGCCGGGCCTCTTCGCCACGCAGGAACATGGCTGAAAGTGCCGGCGAAAGCGTAAGCGCGTTGAAGGCCGAGATGGCAATGGAAAATGCAATGGTGAGCGAAAACTGGCGATAGAGAATGCCCGTGGTGCCAGGAAAGAACGATACCGGCACGAAGACCGCAATGAGCACCAGCGAAGTTGCGATGACCGCGCTGGTGACCTCTCCCATGGCGCGCGAGGTGGCTTCGTGCGGATCGGAGTGCTCCATGGCGATGTGGCGCTGCACGTTTTCAATCACCACAATGGCGTCATCGACGACCAATCCTGTAGCCAGGGTGATGCCGAAGAGTGTGAGCGAATTGATAGAGAATCCGAAGATTTTAATGAACGCGAAAGTGCCGATCAACGAGACCGGTATGGTGACGGCGGGAATAATAGTGGCGCGCCAGTCGAGCAGAAACAGGAAAATGACGGCGATGACAATGCCAATGGCCTCAGCGAGGGTGACCAATACTTCGCGTATGGAGTCGCCAACCACCGTGGTGGAGTCGAAAGCAATGGCGTATTCAAGGCCCGGCGGAAAGTTCTTGGAAAGCTCCTTCAATGCAGCCTTGGCATTGGCATCCACATCGAGGGCATTGGCGTTGGAGAGTTGCGAAACGCCGATGCCCTGCGCCGTGTGCCCGTTGTACTCGAGGGATGAACTGTAGTCCTCGGCTCCCACCTCGGCGCGGCCCACATCCTTGAGTAGGACCAGGCCGCTGGCGTTGTTCTTGATGATGATCTTTTCAAACTCGGCCGGATCGGTGAGGCGGCCCACTACGCGTACCGGAACCTGGAAGGCCTGACCCTGGTTCGACGGTGGCTGTCCCAACTGGCCCGCGGGTATCTCGACGTTCTGTTCGACCAGGGCATTGACAACATCGGTGGCCGTGAGGCTCCGGGCAGCAAGGCGCACTGGATCGAGCCACACCCGCATGGCGTACTTGCGCTCGCCGAAGATATCTACGTCCGATACGCCCGGTACGCGCTTGATTGCGTCTTTGACGTAAACGTCAAGATAGTTGGAGATGAATTCGTCGGAGTAACGCCCATCCCGGGAGAAGAAACCAGCGCCGAAGACAAAGTTGTTATTGGCCTTGGTGATGGTGATGCCTGTCGCGTTTACAGCCGCGGGCAAGCGGCCGGTTACGCTGGCCACACGATTCTGCACGTCGACGGCGGCGATATCCAGATCATAGCCAGTGTTGAAAGTGGCTGTGATCATGCTGGTTCCGCTGTTGGTGCTGGACGAGCTGATGTAGCGCATGCCCTCAACACCGTTGATTGACTCTTCAAGCGGTATTGTGACCGCCTTCTCAACAGTGTCGGCATTGGCACCCACGTAATTGCACGAGACCATCACTACCGGAGGCGTCAGCGTGGGGTACATGGCGATGGGCAGAGTTGGAATACAAATGGCCCCAGCCAGGATGATCAACAACGCACATACTGTCGCGAATACAGGTCGATGGATGAAGAAATCGACAAACAATGGAATCCTTCTTTCATATCTGCGTGAAGCAGGCACAAGTGATCCGAAGCCCGCTCCGATGCCCCAAGGGCGCCTCTAGGAACACCCGCGCTCAGGCGCCTAGCGGCATAACCGGCATATCGTTGACCAGGAACTGTGTGCTCGAGACGATGACCCGGTCGCCGGCGTTAAGCCCGGAAGTGATGGAGTAGGTGTTTCCAACCGTCTCGCCCAGCGTGACCGGCGTTTCCACGGCCGCCATATGGCCATTCTGCTGGCGCACCACATAGACGAAGGTCTGCCCGCCAAGACGGGTCACTGCCAGTACCGGGACGACTGCCATCGGAGTAGTGCTCCAGATGACCCGCGCTTTGATCATCTGCGCGTTGCGCAGGATTTCCGGGGTTGGGTGCACGGGAGCCTTGGCAAGGATGCCCTGTAGAGTGGGGTCGACTTGGGGCGAGAGAAAGTCGATCTTGGTCTTCTCCAGCAACTTGCCGCTGTTGTCTGACAGCTCCACGACCAGTCCCATCCGCGCCTGGCCGGATCGCTCAGTGGGAATGTAGATGTAAGCCTCGAGATCCCCTATCTCGTCCACCGTGGTGAGCATGGTGCTGGACGACACGTAGTCGCCGACATGGACTGGGATATCTCCCACCACGCCATTGAATGGAGCGCGAATGGTGTAGTACGCCAGCTGCTCTTCCTGGGTTCTGCGCAAGGCAACGGCCGACTCATAGTCTGCCTTGGTGTTGTCGTAGGACTGCTGCGCCTGATCGTAGGCGTCGCGGCTGGTCACGCCGGCGTCAAACAGCTTGTGCTGCCGGTCCACCTCAATCGTGTTGAAGTCGAACAGCGCCTTCTTCTGCAGTTCTGTGGCGTGCTGCGCCTGCACCGTGGCGCGTTGTGGCTGGGAATCAATCTCCATCAGTACCTGGCCGGACTTCACATGGTCACCCGACCGAACCCGAATCTGAGTAAGGCGCCCCGACACCTGCGGCTGTAAAGTAGCCGAGCGGCGCGACTTGATGGTGGCGACATACTCATTGCTCTGCGCCACCGGAACCATGGTCACCGCGATAGTCTGCACTGGCATGGCTTGCATTCCCTGAACTGGCGTAGCCGATTTCTGCTTGCATCCGACGGTCAATAGCCCCAAAACTACAACAAAACTGATACCAAAAATGCGTTTCAAAGAACTAACCCTCACTCAATCTTTCCTCGGCTCGGGAACTTTGAATCTGAAAATCCGGCGTGTACCGGCTCAGACCAGGTATCCGAATCCCGATCTCATCCGGCGATCGCTTCTTGCGGCTGAATTCCGTCCACAACAAGCGCCGGCATTCCCCCTAAGGCGGTAGACGCAAAATGACGCGTTTCTTTATCTGACGACTGACGTCCTACCATTGTCGCAAAAAAGCCCTGCCCTGCGCTTGGCCGCCTCGAAAATCGACCCTTCAGGCGCTTTCACCCTGCCAGGCAAAGGGATTGAAGTTGGTCCCGTCGTCAAAGGTATCCACCGCTTCCACCCGTTTGAGCCAGCCCACAACGAGATAGGTGACCGGAGTGGCCACCACCTCGACTGCGACCTTGATCAGGTAGGAGGAAAGCACCATCCGTACCAGCATCGCCGGCGGCTGCGTTCCAGCGAAGGCCACCAAGATCACGACCGCAGTATCCACGGCCTGCCCCGTGACGGTGGAACCGACAGTGCGTGTCCACAGCCAGCGGCCGCGCGTGATCAGCTTCAGCTTGGCCAGGGTATAGCTATTGGTGAATTCGCCGGCCCAATAAGCCATCAGACTGGCTACCCCGAACCGGGGAACAAAACCGAAGACGGTGGCAAAGGCCTCCTGGCCCTTCCACTCCGGAGCCGGCGGCAGCGCCACCGCCACCTGCCCCATGGCGGCCAACAGGCCCATGGCAAGAAAGCCCAGCCAGATGGCGCGGCGCGAGGCCCCGTATCCGTAAACCTCCGTAAAGACGTCGCCACAGATATAGGTCAGAGGGAACAGGAACTCTGCAGCGCTGGGGCGCAGCGGGCCAAGCTGACAAATCTTGGGCCCCACCAGGTTGGAAATCAACAGCACCACCACAAACCCGATGGTCAACAAGTCGAGAAAGCGGAAGCGTCGCATCACATATTGAGGATAACGCAAGGCTTGACGCGCCTCGGCGGCTTTGGGATTGGTGCCATCCGGCAGCCCTTAGGCGGCCGCGTGCCCTGCGGGCTATTTTTGACATGGCCTCCACGAGTTGATAGCCTTCATAAGGGCGCATCCGGCCAACCTTCGCCGCACCTAGCCCTATCAGCGTCCCCGTCGTCTAGCCCGGCCTAGGACACCGCCCTTTCACGGCGATAACACGGGTTCAAATCCCGTCGGGGACGCCAATCAAATCAACAATTCATGCAGTCTTGTCTTTTCGGGACCATCTTCCGGCGAATCTGTTTAGATTGAACAGCGGAGGTCACGAGGGAGTTCCCTGGACCTTCGACATCCCAGAGAGACTATGATCGCCCGAATCCCAAACCGATTGCTTCTGGTTATTTTCACGATCTCAATGTTCGTCAGCGCAACCCTGCTATTCCTGGTCGAGCCCATGCTGGCTAAGATGGTCCTGCCGATGCTTGGCGGGACCCCGGCAGTCTGGAACACCTGCCTTGTCTTCTTTCAGGCGGTGTTGCTGGCCGGCTATCTGTATGCCTACGCGACCACCAAATGGCTCAATTACCGGGTGCAGATCGTCCTGCACATCGCTCTGGCGCTCACTCCCCTTGCCATATTGCCGTTACATATCCCAATGGGCTGGGAACCGCCCGCTCAAAGCAGTCCAGTGCTGTCAATACTCGCCATGCTTTTGGTCGTAGTGGGCTTGCCGTTCTTCGTGCTCTCGGCCTCCACGCCCATTCTGCAGCGATGGTTTTCGCAGTCGGGACACAAGCATGCGAGCGACCCATATTTCCTTTATGCCGCAAGTAACGCAGGCAGCCTGGTAGGGCTACTGGGGTATCCATTATTGTTGGAGCCAAATTTGCACCTGAGCATGCAGAGCCGTCTTTGGAGTTACGGCTATGCTGTGTTTCTAGCCATGTCAGTGGCCTGCGCTACGCTGGTCTGGCGGGTGCAGCCCGGCGTCGTCGCTGCCCCAACTGCCCCGAAGGAAGCCCCCGGCCAGACCGAGCCGATTGCCATCTGGCGCCAGCGTCTGCACTGGATTGCCTTGGCTTTTGTGCCCTCCAGCCTGATGTTGGGCGTCACAACTGCGCTTACCACCGACGTTCCCGCCATTCCTCTCTTCTGGGTGTTGCCGCTGGCGTTTTACCTGCTGAGCTTTGTGCTTGTCTTTGCCAAGCGGCCCCCGTTATCGCATGAATGGTTGATTCAAAGGCTGCCTTTTCTCATTCTTGTCTCGCTCATCCCAACTGTCTGTAAGACCAAGCTTCCATTGTTGGCATTGATTTTGCTCTATCTTTCTACACTGTTTGCCGTCTCCCTCGTATGTCACGGAGAGCTTGCCCGCAGCCGCCCGGCAGTGAACCGCCTGACGGAGTTCTACCTGTGGATCTCTTTTGGCGGCGTACTCGGCGGCATCTTCAATGCCATCGTCGCGCCCGTCATCTTTTCCACGGTGGTCGAGTTTCCGCTGGTGCTTGTGTTCGCGGCTCTGCTGCGCCCTCCAGTCGACATCAAGCCGTTGCCTCCAGCCAGGAACGCAAGGGTCAAACTAAACGACTGGCTACTGCCGATCGCGCTTGGGCTGTGCATGACCGCGGTATTTCTTGGCCTGGCGCATGCCAGAATCACGATGGGACGCCCACTGATTATCCTCGTCTTTGGCTACTCCATGTTGTGGTGTCTCAGCTTCGGCAAACGGCCATTGCGTTTCGCTGCGGGATTGACCGCATTGCTGGCAGCCAGTGCTCTTTACACCCCGGCCTTTGGGCAGGTCCTGCACGTACAGAGAAACTTCTTTGGCGTATTGCGCGTGACCGATAGCCCGGACGGCAGCCTTCACTATCTCCTCCATGGCGGGACCCTCCACGGGTCGCAAAACCTCGCCCCCGCAGAGAGCCGTGTGCCTTTGACTTACTACACCGCATCGGGTCCGGCGGGCAGCATCCTTCATGCCGTGCAGGCCAGGACTCTCTTCTCAGGCTCCGGCGATCTCCGCAAACCGAAGTGGGCCGTAGTAGGCCTCGGCGCGGGCTCAATGGCTTGCTATCTGCAGCCAGGCGAGTCGCTGACGTTCTACGAGATTAATCCTGCGGTCAAGAACATCGCCCTGGACACGCGTTACTTCACGTTCCTCCGGCAATGCGCGCCCACGGCGCAAATCGTCCTCGGCGATGCGCGGCTCAAGCTCCGAGACTCGGCAGACGCGGGCTATGATCTGATCGTTGTCGACGCTTTCAGCGGGGATATGATTCCCATGCACCTGGTCACCCGCGAGGCATTGGCTCTTTACCAGCGCAAGCTCGCGCCGGGAGGCATACTTGCCTTCCACATCACCAACGTCTACCTGCAGCTTGCGCCAACCCTGGGCGCACTGGCGCACGATGCCGGCTTGGTGTGCTTGATGAATACTGAAACTCTGATGACGCAAGCACAGAGCGACGCCGGAAAGTTGCCTTCGCAGTGGATGGTGATGGCGAGAAGCCGCGCCGATCTGGGAACGCTTGCAATGGACTCTCGCTGGATTTCGGTAAGCGTCCCGCCGGGAACGCAGGTGTGGACAGACGATTACTCAAATCTATTGCACATCATCAAGTGGAAATGAGCCGCGGGACTGCCTATGAGGGTTCTTCACGCTAAGATTCCGCACGCTGTGCGGCGTGCAGGCTCTGCAGGAATCGTTCCAGGGCATCCTTGTCGCCCCATCCCTTGAGCTGGGCGTCGTCGCTTCCCGGATTCCCGCCCTCTGCGATGACAAACGCAAAGCCAACGCCATCCGGACCAGAGCGCACCACCTTCGACTGCACGATGATACTGTCCGAGGAGCCCATTCGGTGGGTATTGCTGATTTGCAGGGTCACAGGAATCACTGTTCCAGGCTCCCAGCGTTCAGCAGTAAGCATGTAAAATCCATCGGAGCTGATATCGCCGACCGGAAAGGCCCGCGAAGCGCGGATGGTCCCCAAATAGGCGACAAGTGGCGGCTCTGCGTGCCGGTTTGCTTTGCGCTGATTTGGGTAAAGCCAGCGCAGGAACCGGTTCATCAGCCGATTCTTCATGCCGGATTGGCTTTCAGAACCTTTCGGTTGACCCGCCGACTGAGTTGGGGAGTCGACAACGCCCGCTCTTCCGTCGAGGAGGACTTCCTGAGACTTGATGGCTTCCATACGACCTCACTGTTGTAGAAGGCGACAGACGCACAGGGAATTGCCGGGAATCCCTTTAGTTCGCTCTCACACAGCTCACCCAGCGGGATAAAGTTAACACTGAAATGGCGCCATGCATATCCCCCATTCGTTGAATGGTGCCTGGGAAGCCTATTGATGCTTGGCCTGGCTCCGGCGCATCAACGAACGCTGCGCCATCGGAAGCGGCGACTTAGTCATCGTCTGCCAATTGAGCAGTAGATTTGCCGGACGGCTCTCGAACTAACCGGCAGTTTGGGATAGCGATCTGACCAGTGTGCAGCGCTCGGCTCACGCGAGAGTCTCGCCCTGCGGCAGCCTGGCAGTACAATTCGAGGGAACTCGCATTGAAAATGGGAAAGTCCCACTGAAGTAGTCACTATGCTCTCTCGTATTTTGCTTCTCTCAAGTCTCCTGTTCATCGGTTGCCACGGTCCCGGCATTCCGGATTACGGCTATCCCCGCGCCAGTATCGTCGTGGACGGTCACCGTGGGTTCGTGCTCCAGCCCTTACACCCGAGGGCCGATCATCCGTGGGTGTGGTTCGCGCCCGTGCTCAATGGCGAACCGAACGAGCATCACGCTTTCCTGTTCCGCGCTCTCCTGGAGCGGGGCATCGCCGTAGCCGGGCTCGACATCGGCGAGAGCTACGGATCTCCCGAGGGCCGCGAACTGTTCTCAAAGTTCTATGCCAAAGCTGTGCAGATGGGGTTAAGTGGGAGTCCTTGCCTGCTCGCCCAGAGCCGTGGAGCGCTCATGTTGTTTAACTGGGCTGCGGAACACGCTCAATCCGTACGATGCATCGGTGGAATTTACCCGGTAATGGACATGCAAACGTGGCCGGGACTCAATCAGACGGATCTGCAGGCGGCATACCAGGAATCCACGGCGCAACTGCTGCAAGATCTGCCGAAGAACAATCCCATACTGCGGCTGGATCCGCTGGAACGGGCTGGAATTCCGATCTTCATTGTCCATGGAGACTCGGACCAGCTAGTCCCGCTCGCTCCGAACAGCGGCCTTGCCGCTGCAAAATGCCATTCTGTGCGTTTGGTCGTCATCCACGGCAAAGGACACGAGGAATCTCCCGAGTTCTTCGAAAACCGGGAGTTGCTGGATTTCCTTTCAATGCCCGCAGCAATTTCAAATGGAGCCGCCACACCGCGCTAGATCTCCGTTGCAGAGAATTACGGCTTATCGGCGCAGAATAAAGGAATGCGCACTCTCCTATCCCGCCTCGCAGTGTCAGCCAAGTCCCGGGTTCAAAATGTCAGGGATGTGGCCGGTCCGTACGGGCACCCCACCCCCTCCCCCTCCAAAACCCGCCTCCAGAGGGGCCAATTTCAAAATAACATGAATGGATTGAACAATATGGCAATTATGCCTATGTACTCATCGGTAAACAGAACCCCTTGATTTTCCCCTGTTTTTGGCCCCAAATCGCCTTGAAACCTCAGAAAATGGCGCAGTCAAGCCGCTTTTCAGTTCGTTTTCAACAAACGTCCCGTCAATCCGGCCTGCATCTATGCGCAACGCAGGTCGCATGCGCGGACAAGTTTCAACCCAATACAGAATTCAGATCGTGAACGGGGACGCTCCCTCGGCGCCGCACCACTGGTAGTGCTTGAGTCCGCTTTCTGTCTTCCAATCTTCAGGGGTGGTGTCATGGAAGAAATCGGCAGGCTCGGCAGCGGCAGAGGCCGAAGTGACAACAACAAACGCTTCGCGCAAGGCCGCACGCTGTTCGGCTCCCACCTGGTCCATCTCGGGTGAAACAAACAGCGTGGTTTTGGTGCGGGCAACAAGATCGAGCCACTGCCGATTCATCTGCCACGGCACTGCTTTGGTGATACTGACGCAGTCCGCATCCAGATGAAAGAATGTGCCGTGCTGCGGAAGCCGGTAAGCCAGAGTGTTCACGCCCATGCGGCGCGTCCGCTCCCACATTTTTCCACTGGTGTCGTCACCGGTGCGTTGCATTTCAAAGATTCCAGATCCAAGCTGCCCGATGGTGTTGCACCCCAGAATCTGAATCTTTTCACCCAGCGTAGTCCGCAGTGATTTGTAGAGATCGAGAATCACTTCGGCGTTGGTGCGAGTGCGATCGTTGAGATGCCAGCCGGGAAGCGTAGGCTGCGCGCCCATTTCAAAACCCCACTGGCCAAGCAGATCGTAGGTTGAAAAGTCATGCTTGACGAGCTCAAAGCCCCAGTCAGCCAGGTCCTTCATCTTGTGCGTTACCTGCACCATCGCCTCGGGGATGGTGGGATCGAAGGCCAGTTCCCGGTAACGCTCCTTCCGCTGGGAAAACCGGCTCTCCGGCAGCAAGAGCTTCGGGTCAACTCCGGGCAGGGCCTCAAGGGGACGAATCCATATACCCGGACGCACGCCTCTCTGTTTCACTTGTGCGGCAAAGGCGGCCATGCTGGGAAAGGCGGCAGAGCCTTCCTTCCATCCCATATCCACAACCGCGTAGGGTTTGACTGCGCCGGAGGGGGCAAGATCCGCGACCAGACCGGCCATATCCAGTAGCATCTTCTGGTTGTTATCGCCATAGGCACAGTACCAGTCGTTGACTCCATAGACAGGCCCCTGGGGCAGGCGTGGCGCAGGAGACATTTGGCGACAAAAGGCCCGCAAGGCATCGAGCGGCGGCTCGCCCTGTGCGCCACGGCGTGTGAGGATGGTAGCCGCGCCGAGCTGGCGGCCCGAAAGCAGGACACCCTCGCCGCCGTTGCTCACATCCAGCCAAAGAGAAACACCCTCTGGATCAATCTGCCAGAAGCACAGGGCCGCGGCTCCGGTTTTCACGCCATAGGCATGAAGCTGCTCTGCATCATGAGTGGCGAAATACCACGGCATGACCCGCTCGGGCGCGACGCCGCGCCAGGCCAGATCGCCGTAGCTGCGTTCCCAGTGATCGCCAAGACAGATGAGCGTGGGATCAACCGTGGCAAGCCAACGCAACCGCACGTGGGTCAGCGGGGTAGTGGACGCGGTCAGACGCACATTCGACTCCGTCGCGTGCACCGCAACGGTCACGATTACGTCCCGGGCTGCAAAGTAATCGCCGGTGCGATCGAGCGGCAAGCGATTATCGATGCCGGAAAACGCTGTCACCGCATCCGGCGCACGGAGCAGGTCAACAAAGCTTGAACCATGGCCAGCGCGATCGTCAGCCCTGGAGACGGAGCCAGAGGCCGTACCGGTAACTGCCACTGCGCCGGTCACCAATGTCTGTCCTAGAAAAGAGCGTCGAGAGATCACACCATCCTCCGTTCAAAGAATCGTGCCCTTACAGAACACCGCAGGCATCGACGCCAATCAGTTTGCGGCGCGCTTTGCGTTTATCAGAGCGCGAATGAAGTCGGGCGTGGAGCCGCAGCAAGCACCCAGAAACGCGGCTCCCGCATCGCGAAGAGCCGAATAGTGCGAGGCGAAAAACTCCGCGGACGTGGCATAACGAATGGCCGTTCCCTCGATGGTCGGCAAACCGGCGTTGGGCTTGATCCAGATAGGGAGATCGCAGGACGCGTGCAGGCGCCGGCAGATGGAGACCACATGCTCCACGCCAACACCACAGTTTGCGCCCACTGCGTCAGCACCTGCTTCTACCATTGCCGCGGCCACAGCCTCCGGCGTAGCGCCCATCATGGTGCGGTCCTTGCTCTTGCCGGAATCGAATGCAAATGAAGCAATAACGGGGAGCCCGGTGCGCCGAGCCGCTTCCACCGCAAGGCGTGCCTCTTCGATATCGCTCATTGTTTCCACCAGCAGCGCATCCGCACCCGCAGCCGCAAGTGAGGCAGCCTGGGCGGCAAAGGCTGCGGTCGCCTGCGCGGGGTCGACCTCGTCCGACAACAGCATTTTGCCCAACGGACCGATGGATGCAAACACCAGTGCCTGCCCCGCCGCTTGCCTGGAGAGCGCGACCCCGGCACGATTGATGGCGTCGAGTTCCGCCTCACTGCAGTCGTGCATGGCTACCCGGTTGGCACGAAAGGTGTTGGTCAAGATGACCTGGCTGCCCGCTTGAGCATAGGCGAGCGCCACCGATTGAACCTGCTCGGGATGAGTCAGATTCCATGTGTCGGGTGTTTCGCCGGGCGGTAGGCCGCGCGCCTGCAATTCAGTTCCCCAGGCGCCATCGGTGATCGCAGGGCCGTCCTTCACCCATTCGCTCAGGCGGTTCATGCGATGCTCCGTTTCTGCGCACGCGGTCGGGCAACATTCCAGTCTGCCTCGCTCGGGATTCTCTTTAGATCATCAAATTCAGGCATGCAAAACTCCGTTGAAGCACGGGAGCGCGGACAACTTGGCGAACATTTGTTTCCACCTGCGGGGCACGCAGAATCGCGCTCCCGCCGAAGACTCCGATTTTTGAATTCCCGGCAACGGCCAAGTATACATTCAGTTGCCGCACGCGATGGGAATCGTGCGCCGCATGGATGCGACCCTCCATGCGCGACAACGCGGAACGCCAGGAAGCTGCAGTCCTATAACTCGATCTTGACCGGCCAGGTTTTCCAAATTTCGGCACAGTAATCGCGGATGGCGCGGTCAGACGAGAATTTGCCTATGCGTGCCACATTGAGAATCGACATGCGAGTCCAGCGGTCCTGGTCGCGATAGGCGGTACTCACCTTGTCCTGGCAATCGACATAAGACTGGTAGTCGGCCAGCAGCATGTAGTCATCGCGATGCAGCAGGGACTGGACGAGGGGTTCGAAGAGCGAGCGGTCGCTGTGGGAGAACTCTCCGCCGCCCAGGGCATCGATAATCTCGCGCAGGCTGGGGTTGGCGTCGTAGTACGTGCGAGGGTTGTAGCCTTCGGCTTTCTTCTGCTCAACCTGCTGCGCGGTCAGTCCGAAAAGGAAGAAGTTGTCCGCGCCCACTTCCTCACGAATCTCGATGTTGGCGCCATCCAGGGTGCCGATAGTGAGCGCGCCGTTCATGGCGAACTTCATGTTGCCGGTTCCCGAGGCTTCCTTTCCGGCCAGCGAGATTTGCTCAGACAGGTCGGCGGCGGGATAGACCCTGTGGCCCAGTTTCACGTTGTAGTTGGGCAGAAAGACCACCTTGAGCCTTCCCCGTACACGCGGATCAGCGTCGATGACCTCGGCTACTGAGTGGATGAGCTTGATGATGAGCTTGGCCATGCGATAGCCGGGAGCGGCCTTGCCTCCGAAAAGAAAAGTCCGGGGCTGGATATCCGCGTCCGGGTCGCGCTGGAGGCGCTTCAGAAGCGTGAGGATATGCAGAACCTGCAAGTGCTGGCGTTTATATTCGTGCAGGCGTTTGACCAGCACATCGAACATCGAAGCGGGATCGACTGTGACACCGAGGTGCTGCTCGATGTAGGTGGCCAGCGACTGCTTGTTGTGTTGCTTAATGGCCCTCCACTCGCGGCAAAACTCGGCGTCGTCGGCTATCGGCTCCAGGCGGCGCAGCTTGTCCAGGTCGTGAACCCAGCCGGGGCCGAGACGCGCCGTCAGCAGGTGGGCCAGTTGGAGATTACTCAGCACCATCCAGCGGCGCGGAGTCACGCCGTTGGTCTTGTTGCTGAACTTCTCCGGTGTCAGCTCATAAAAATCGCGGAGCACGTGGGTCTTGAGCAATTCAGTATGGAGCGCGGCGACCCCATTGATGGAATGACTGCCCAAAGCCGCCAGATGCGCCATGCGCACAAAGCGCTGCCCATTCTCGTCGATGAGCGAAAGCCTGCGTACGCGATCTTCGTCGCCGGGATAGCGGGCGCGCACATTGTCAAGGTGGCGGCTGTTGATCTCGTCGATGATTTCAAGATGGCGAGGCAGCAAGGAGCCGAAGAGGTCCAGCGGCCACTGCTCCAAGGCTTCCGGCATGAGGGTGTGGTTGGTATAGGACATGGTATGCGTGGTCACATTCCATGCCGTCTCCCAGTTCAACCCGTGCTCGTCCACCAGCAGGCGCATCAGCTCCGCAACTGCGATCGCCGGGTGGGTGTCGTTCAATTGAACAGCGAAATTGCGATGCAGATCGGCCAGGGGCCGGTGCTGAGTTTCTTGAATGCGAAGGATATGCTGCAGCGAGCAGGAGACGAAGAAGAACTGCTGGACCAACCGCAACTGCTTGCCCCGAATCTCTTCGTCGTTGGGGTAAAGGATCTTGGAAATGTTCTCCGACGACACTTTATCCGCGACTGCACCGAAGAAGTCTCCGGTGTTGAAGGTCTCAAAGTTGAACGATTCCACGGCCTGCGCAGACCACAGCCGCATGGTGTTCGCGGTGTTGGTGCGGTATCCCAGAATGGGTGTGTCGTGGGGAATTCCACGCACCAACTGCTGCGGAATCCAACGCACGCGCACCTGCCCGTTCGCGTCGGTGTACTTTTCAGTACGGCCCCCCATCTTCACTTCGAATGCATCTTCCGGCCGTTCCAGGGCCCAAGGATTGCCAAACCTGAGCCACTTGTCGGTGGTTTCCACTTGCCATCCATCACGGATTTCCTGATCGAAGATGCCGTATTCGTAACGAATGCCGTATCCGATTGCGGGAATGTCCAGCGTGGCCAGCGAATCCATGAAGCAGGAGGCCAGGCGCCCCAACCCGCCATTGCCCAGGCCCGGCTCCTGTTCTTGTTCAATCAGCGTGTCCAGGTTCAGGCCCAGCTTGTGCATGGCTTCCTCGGTTTCATCGTAGATGCCGAGGTTGATGAGATTGTTCGCGAGGTGCGGTCCAGTGAGAAACTCCGCAGAGAGATAGCAGACCACGCGCACATCCTGCGCCTGGTAATTGCGCACGGTCTGTATCCATCGCTCCACGAGGCGGTCCCGCACGGTGTGCGCTAGAGCCATATAGAGGTCGTTGACCGTGGCCCGCTCACGCGACCGGCCCTGCACGAAGAACAGGTTGTCCAGAAAGGATTGCGCCAGGGCATCCACGCCCGATGCTGTTCTGTGGCCTTTCAATGAGTGCTCGGCGGGTAAGGGCGCGACGGCAGGATTGGTCATGATCCACCTTTAGTCATGGGCGGAAATCTCGGCAGGTGAGCCGACATCCCCACCTTACTCCGGTCCGAAATAGACGGGTGAATGCCACGTCAACAAATGGGAATGTGCTTTCCCATTCTCGTCCTCGGATGCAATTCCGGAAGCGAGGCAAGAATCTGGCCTGCGGCTTCCTACTCTTCACCGGGTTCGGCGATAGCGCCCCACCGATGGGGAGTTTGGGCCGGGTGCGCAAACGTCCGTTTGACCTGTCCGATTGCGTTTGGCAACAATTACCCGCTTCGTTTCTGCCTGGTCCTGGTTGTGAACACTGCCACGTATGCCTTGGTTGCTGCAGACGTGGAAGCCATTCGGCGGCATTGCCACTTTTACTCGATTTCGAGCTGATGCCATTACCGGAGCGCAGGGACAGCTTGGCGGCGAGGTCGGTTCAGGGTATACTGAAGATTCGGCAAGCCGAGGGGTAGTGTGTCTTTGTGTGCCCCGATGGCCGTTCCGGCGTTGCTAGCCGGTAAAGGCGCGGCGGAACGGACGCCTGAAGTTGGCCTCGGCGATACGAAACACAAAAGGATCTGGAGTTTAGCGATGGCACAAGTATGCGATATTTGCGGCAAGGGACCGCAGTTCGGCAATAACATCTCACACGCGCACAACATTACGCGGCGGCGCTGGAACGTGAACCTGCAGGCGGTAAAGGCGCTGGTGAACGGATCGGCGAAGCGGATTCGCGTATGCACCAGTTGCATCAAGACCGGCAAGATCGCCAAGGCGTAAGCGGCGACCCTCCCACTCCGACCGGTAAGTGCACGGCGAGATGGGACATCCGGAAAGATCAGAGTTGACCAGAACCCCGTCCACCTGAGGACGGGGTTTTGTTGTGCTCGGGAAGCCCTCTCGGACGTATTACGGTTTCTGGCGTTCGAAGGTAAGTGAGGCCGAGTTGATGCAGTAGCGGAGGCCGGTGGGGCGGGGTCCGTCAGGAAAAACGTGGCCCAGATGGCCGCCACAGCGGGCGCAAGTGACTTCGACGCGGCGCATGCTCCAGCTCCGGTCCTCGTGCTCCTCGACGGCAGCGGAGCCGACAGGCAGCGTAAAGCTGGGCCAGCCGCAGCCGGAATCGAATTTGGCCCCGCTCAGGAACAGCAGTGCTCCGCAGCCGGCGCAGTGGTAGTTTCCGGTGTCGTGATTCTCAGTCAAAATGCCGGTGAACGCACGCTCGGTCCCCTTTTGACGCAGGACGTTATACTGCTCCGGGGTGAGCGCCGCGCGCCACTCGGCGTCACTGCGGATTACCTTCTCGGGCGTATCCGTTTTTACGGGTGCGTCGCTCATAGGGACCTCCTGAAAATTTGAGACACAGATTGGATGCACGCGACCCAGGGGAAGATATGGCCAGCGCGCATCGTCACACTTCGGCGATCAGTTCAATTTCTACCAGCACATCCTTAGGCAAGCGGGAGACTTCAACCGTGGTGCGGGCGGGCGGGGTCACACCGGGCGAGACAAGATACGCACCGTAGACCGCATTCATAGCGGAAAAATCATTAAAATCCTTTAGAAAAACAGTGGTTTTCACGGTCTTGTCGAGACTGGAGCCGGCGGCTTCAACGATGGCCTTGAGGTTCTCGAGCACGCGGGTAGTCTGCTCCGCGATGCCGCTGGCCACAACGCGCTGGGTCTCGGGGTCAAGAGCGATCTGACCTGCGGTGAACACCAGGTTGCCAACTCGGATGGCCTGTGAATAGGGACCAATGGCGGCGGGCGCCGAAGAAGTGGCGATGACGGTTTTACTCATGCCTTGATTGTAGCGAGACACGCCTCGTAGTCCAACGCCAGAGACTATTTCCAGGCAGCCAACAGGCCTCCACAGACGAGCAGCCCGATCAGCCAGTAGCCGTTGTTGATGGCGAAGAGTTTGAATGGACGCCTCTCGTAGATGCCCTGGGGAAAGTTGGGCGCGGCGAAGAATCCCAGCCATACGATGAAGCCGATAAATGCTCCCATGGCAAACGAGTCTGCGCCGGACCAAAGCACCATATGAGCCAGCACAAATGACAGCAGGAGGTCGCCAATAAACGACGAGATCATGCCGGGAACAATGCCCTTCTTGTTCGCTTTGTCCGGGGTGATGCCGAGCAGGGCCATCCATGGCTTGGAGAAAAGCGGGGGTGAGTACCAGACCGCGCCCAGAATCCAGAGAATCAGCGCTGAAACGATCACGGCGAGGTGATTGAAGTGCAGATGATGCATGGAATCTCCTTGACAGACGGGTGTTCAGTGCCACACGACGAAGGGCTCAAGATCCAGGAGGAGAAGCGACGAGAAACGGCCTGCGCTCCCGACTCTTCAGCAGGCGGCTACGCGCTGTCAAGAGGAATCGAAGGACGCTAGCCCGGAGTCTTTATGCCTCGTCCAAGCATTTCAATCGCTTTTGCGGTGCGGGCTTGCCGTGTCTCTTCCTTCTTTGCTTCGGTGATCCAGCGGCAGTATTCCTTGCGATGGGTGTAGCTGAGTTTTTCAAACACCGGGAGCAGCCCTTCCTTCTTCAGCAGTGCGGCAAAGGGAGCGGGTACGTCAACCGTTCTTACCGACTCATCGCGCTCAATGACCACTGCAACGGTGTCGCCGGGGCCCTTGCCGATTTTGTCGCGAATCTCTTTAAGGATGGGCATCATGTGCTGCGGATGGCCATATTTGATCAGCGAGCCGGAATAGGGCACGCCATCGAACGCTGCTTTGACGCGCACCTGGCCCCTGGTTCCAAACTCTGCCTGGACGTCGTAGGGAAAAAGTACGTACGCTCCGCCATTGGATGTGGGCTCAATCCTGGCAGTGAATTGGTATCTCTTCATGACTGCGCCATCTCCCTGTGTGGGCCTTGGAGTAGAGCTAATTTCCCACATGCTTGCGGGAACGTGCAAGTGGCAAACTGCCGGTGCGAGCAACGGTGGGGCAGACAGGCATCCCGCCCTCACGGTGCTTCCGCAGGTTGAGCGGAGCCGGGAGGATGGGATGACCTATAGAAATGAGAATTGGCTGAAAGGCTCGACTTAGGGAAGCTCTGAATAAGCCATCAGCATTCCCTCAGGGGCTAAAGTCACGTTGATTTTGCGGCACTTACGGCACGACTAAAGGCGCGCCCTCTCAAGACATCGACTAATTCAGAAGCTGCTTAGACCAGCTTGGCGTCGAGCACGATTTCAGTATTGTTGGCGAAGAGCTTGGAGATGGGGCAACCGCCCTTGGCGTCGGCGGCAGCCTTGTCGAAGACTTCTTTGGTGGCGCCGGGAACACTGGCTGTGGTGGTGAGCGCGATCCGCGTAATGGCGAAACCGCCATCGACTTTGCCCAGGGTAACGGCTGCTTGCGTTTCGATCTTGGTCGGGGTCAGTCCGGCTCCGCCCAACTGCGCGCCCAAAGCCATGGAGAAGCAACTGGCGTGGGCCGCCGCAATCATTTCTTCGGGAGTAGTCCCGCTGGCGGCGCCTTCAAACCGCGTGGCGAAGGAGTAATTCGCATTGTTCAACACGCCCGTCGCCGTCGAGATCGTGCCTTTGCCTTCCTTTAACGAACCTGTCCAAACCGCACTTGCCTTGCTTGCCATGATCCCTCCTTGGGAATTCCAGTTTCTGGTGGATTTTCTGAAATCTTGAGCGCCGCCGCAGGGGAAACAAAGTCAGCGCTAGGAAGTTGATGCTTGAGGCACCTGCCGGGATGCCACGAGGCAGGTTGGCCCTCCTCCATGTTAATCTCTCCTGCATGCTGCCGCATCGGCCCCAGGCTTTTGACCCCGATTTTGCGCCCGACGTCTCACAAAGTGGTGCGGCCCGCCCAGACGCGGAGGAGGCGCCCGTGGAGCACCACTGTCAGGTGTGTCCCACATGCGGCCATCGGCTCACCGGCCACCATTGCAAGCTGGTTTGCACCTGCTGCGGCTACTACCTGAGTTGCTCGGATTACTACTGACGGCGGCGCGTCCGGCGACTGGGCGCGCGCAGATCCAGACAGCGGCTGGGATTCTTCTGGCGCAGTTATTTAAGCATGGCTCTCATCGGCAGGCGACGGAATGATCTTCACGGGCGCCTTGGGCAACAGGTGGGCACGGTCGAGGACTTTGCGCGTGAGTCCAGTGAGCGCCATGCCAGTGGCCAGATTGAGTGAAACCCAGCGGCGCTCGCCCGCGGCCTCGGTCAGAAACTCTACATCATCTTCAGCCACAGTACGGATGCGCACGTAGTAATTGATCTGCATAATAGCGTGGCGGAGAGTCATATGCAGGTCCTGCTCCGGCACCACGGACTCGCGCAGACCGGGCAGCTCCCACATGCCCGGCATCACGGTTTGCGTTTCCGGACGCTGCTCAAGGAGAACCTCCCGGTTGTTAAGGCCAGGCAAACGGCCGGTACGCACGGCAAGTGCACGAGCCACTTGCCTGCTGAGCATGCGCGGGCGAGGGGGCGTTTTGTGCTCGCCACGGGTGCGGCACAAAGCCGCGAGCGGACACATAAGGCATTGGGGGTTGCGCGGGGCGCAGAGGGTGGCGCCCAACTCCATGAGCGCCTGGTTAAAGTCACCCGGTCGGCCGGGATCTAGAAGTTCGTCCGCCAGCCCTTCCACCTTATGCCGAATTGCGGCGCCGCCGGTGCGGCCGGCAGCATCCCACCCCTGCAGTCGGCACAGTACACGCTCCACGTTTCCATCCACTACGGCCACGCGCTCGCCGTGGGCGATGCTGGCAATGGCAGCCGCGGTGTAGGCGCCTATGCCGGGCAGCTCGCGGAGTTCGGCAGCGGAAGCGGGCAGGTTGCCCTGACCATGGCCAGCCACAAACTTCGCGGCTTTCTGTAACATGCGAGCGCGGCGATAGTAGCCCAGTCCGCTCCAGAGGCCCAGCACCTCCTGCTCCGGGGCCAGAGCCAGCGAGACAATGGTGGGAAATCGCTCCAGGAACTCTTTGTAGCGCTCGACGACCACGGCCACACGCGTCTGCTGGAGCATGACCTCAGAAACCCAGATGGCATAGGGATCACGGCTGCGTCGCCAGGGCAGGTCGCGCCGGCTGCGCTCATACCACTCCAGCAACCGGGCACGCAGTTGGACGATCTCTTCCGGTTCACGGTTCGCCATGGCCATTGGCACAGATTACGTCATTTTCGAGGACCCGTGCCGGCTGACGTAACCGAATTCCCCGGACTTAAAGCCCGCCCCAGCTGCGAAGACCTCTCGCTGGAGCCCCGATAAGAGAGGCGCCATTCATGAACTACCGTTTCGGGGTACGACAATCATGAGACCGATTCAGCCCAGCAACTCGGCCACGATGCCGGGGGCGGCGTGGAGTGCGGCGTCAATTTGCCCTTGGTCTTTGCCGCCGGCCTCTGCGATCTCCGGCTTGCCGCCGCCAGAGCCGCCGACGTGTTTGGCCACCGCACCGACCAGCTTGCCGGCCTGAATCCGTTTGGTCAGGCCCGGCGTAACCCCGGCAATGAGAGCGACCTTGCCCTCCGGCTGCGCCGAAGCCAGTATCACCACACCCTCACCCAGTTTTTGCTTCAAGTTATCCACCAAAGTCCGCAACTGGCCGCGCTCCAGGTTATCGGCGCGGTGTATCAGCACCTTTACGCCCTTGACGTCGGCGGCACGACCCACCGCCTCATCCAACCCGCCAGCCGCGGACTTCATCCGGGCTTCTTCAAGTTCGCGGCGCAGGTGCTTGAGTTCGTCTTCCTGGGCAGTTAACCGGCCGCGGAACGAGTCCAAAAGGCTGCTCCCCGCAGGGGGTGGGGCGACCTGGGTCGCGAGCTGGGCTACTGCAAAGTCCTGGCGGAAAGCGTCGAGTGCGCCCAGGCCGCTGACGGCTTCTACGCGGCGCACGCCGGAAGAGACGGAACCCTCGCTGACAATCTTTACCAGGCCGATTTCGCCGGTGGCAGAAGTGTGCGTGCCCCCACATAATTCCGTGGAGAAACCGTCGGACAACTTAACCACACGCACCTTGTCGCCGTACTTCTCGCCGAACAGCGCCATGGCGTGGTACTCATTCACTGCCACGTCGATGGGCACATCTTCCAATGTCTCCACGCGCGCATTACCGAGCACTTCGCGGTTGACGATGGACTCGATCTCTTCCAACTCCTCGTCGGCCACCTGCGCAAAATGGGAGAAGTCAAATCGCAGCCGCGTGGGCTCAACCAGCGAGCCTGCCTGCTTGACATGGGTACCAAGCACCTGGCGCAGCGCGGCGTGGAGCAGGTGCGTGCCGGTGTGATTGCGGCGGATTGCGTCGCGGCGGACGCCGTCGACAACGGTGTTCACGTGGTCGCCGACCGCCAGAGGCTGCTTGAGCAAGGCCTTGTGGGCACGCACGCCCTGCACGGGCAGAACGCAGCCAAAGACTTCTGCAACGGTCGAATTTCCATCCGAAGCGAGGAAAAAGCCGGTGTCGCCGATCTGGCCGCCTGAGTCGCCATAAAAGCTGGTGTGATCGAGCACTACATCTACTTGATCGCCCGCTGCGGCTGCGGGAACACCTGCGCCGCTCTTGACGATGGCAAGGACCTGGGCATCATTGGCATTGAGCTGCTTGTAGCCGAGGAAGTCGGTCTTGGGCAGATCGCGGAAGGCGGGGCTGGCGGTTTTCTGGCTACCGCCTTTCCAGGATGCACGGGCGCGGGCCTGCTCCTCTGCGCGAGCCTTTTCAAAGCCTTCTTCGTCGAACTTGACTCCTGCGTCGCGCGCCGCATCGACCATAAAGTCGAGCGGGAGGCCGAAGGTCTCATAAAGATGAAATGCCTTGTCTCCTGTGAAATCTCCTTTCAGCTCTTCATCCAGGCGGGTCAGACCGATCTTGAGCACCCGGTCAAACTGCTTCTCTTCCGCTTCAACTACTTTGGCCACGCGTGCGGCGGAGTCGATCAGGTCGGGGTATGCGCCCTGCATCTCATCGCGGACCGCATTGACCATTTGATAGAGGAAGGGCTGATCCTGACCGAGCAGTCGCCCGTGCCGGATGCCGCGGCGAAGAATCTTGCGCAACACATAGCCGCGGCCTTCGTTGGAAGGCAGGACTCCGTCGTTGATGAGGAACGCGGCCGCGCGGGCGTGATCGGCAATGATGCGAAGGCTGGCGTTCGCCAGGTCGTAGGCAGCGCCGGTCAATTCAGCAGCGCGCTTGATGAGTGGCGTAAACAAATCCGTTTCGAAGTTGGAGAGCTTGCCTTGGAGCACGGCGGCGACACGCTCCAGGCCCATGCCGGTGTCGATGGAGGGCTTGGGCAACGGGGCGAGCTTGTAGCCGGTGGTTTTGCCGGCGGCGTCGACGATGGCAGAGCGGTCGAACTGCATGAAGACGAGGTTCCAGATTTCGACATAGCGGGCGTCGTCCTGGCCGAAGGGCAAATCCTTACCCGTCTCCGAGGCCTCGATGCCCATGTCGTAGAAGATCTCAGAGCAAGGGCCGCAAGGGCCGGTCTCGCCCATCTGCCAGAAATTATCCTTGAGCCCGTATTCGCCGATGCGCTCCTTGGGCACGCCCGCTTCGATCCAGTACCCTTCGGCCTCATCGTCGCGGGGCACGCCGTCAGCACCTTCAAAAATTGTCACGTAGAGGCGGTCTTTGGGGATGCCGAACCACTCCGGGCTGGTAACCAGTTCCCAGGCAAAGGCAATAGCGTCGCGCTTGAAGTAGTCGCCGAAGCTGAAGTTGCCCAACATCTCAAAGAAGGTGTGGTGGCGGCGGGTAAAGCCCACGTTTTCCAAGTCGTTGTGCTTACCACCGGCGCGCACGCATTTTTGCGAAGTGGTAGCGCGGGAGTAGTCGCGCCGCTCCGCCCCCAGGAACAGGTCTTTGAACTGATTCATGCCCGCGTTGGTAAACAGCAGCGTGGGGTCGTTGGCAGGCACCAGCGAGGAAGAATGCACACGGCGGTGCCCCTTCGACTCAAAAAAGCGCAGAAATGTCTCGCGTATCTCGTTCCCTGAGCGCAATTGCATAGCCTAACTAGTGTAATTGGCTGAGGGCGCGGACGCGGCGCGGATCCGACTTTGGTGCATGCCGGAGGTGGGAGAAATCACTTCTCAGCGTCTTCCACGTCGATCGATTCAAGCGCGGAGAGCGCTTCGTCCGGCACCTCCCACTGGCGGAGGATCTTGTAGATGACGCCGGTAGAAAAACCGGCCGTGACCAGGCGGCGCATCACTCGGGCGGTCTCTTTTTCGTTTTCCGGCTTGCGGATACGCTTGCGCTCAAGGTGCTCGCGGGCCAGCGCTTCCTCGTTGGTCTCGCCGTAACGGGCATCGAGAGTCTCGGCGATGAGATTGCCGGCCACGCCCTTCTTCTGCAGGTCCTGGCGTACGCGGCGGACACCGAGCTTTTCGTTCTCCTGCCGCAGGCGGGCGTAGGTCTCGGCAAAGGACTGATCGTCAAGATAGCGCCGCTCCTTAAGCTGCGCCACAACAGCGGTAATGACAGCCTCGCCCCGTTCGCCCGGCTCAACGCGGGTCTTCATCAGCCGGCGCAAATCGGCCTCAGTGCGCATCTGGCGGCCGAGTGCCTTGGTGGCGTAGTCGTAAAGGCCGGCCTCATTGAGGAAGGCGCGAGGCTTGGCGGGTTTGCGTCCAAAAGGCATAAGCAGTGGCCAGTTCTCAGTGGTCAGTTCTCAGTTGCGGGAGGTTCGTGGCAAGTAGCGAGTGGCCAGCAGTAATGAAGAGCTGATCTCTGATCACTGACCACCGTTTCTCACTTCGTCCACTGGTCCACCCAGTCGTTGACTGTCTTGTACCACAGGCGCGCGTTCTGCGGCTTCAGCACCCAGTGGCCTTCGTCGGGAAAGTAGAGCATCTTGCTGGGAACCTTCAGGCGCTGCAGGGTGTCGAAGAGCTGGAAGCCTTCGCTGACGTCGAGGCGGTAGTCGAGCTGGCCGTGGACGACGAGCGTGGGCGTCTTGAAGTTCTTGGCCGACATCATGGGGGACCACTTGCGGAAGGGGTTCTCGCTGTCCGGCTTGCCGTAGTAATCCCACGGATGGCCCTTGAACTCCCACTCGTTGAACCACATCTCCTCAGTCGATCCATAGGCCGATTCGGCGTTGAACATTCCGTCGTGCGAAACGATGCACTTGAAGCGGTCGGTGTGGCCTAGCACCCAGTTGGCCATATAGCCGCCATAGCTGGCGCCCAAGGCGCACTCGCGGTTCTTGTCGATGAAGGGATAGTGCTGCTCGGCGTAGTCGAGGCCGGTCATGAGGTCAGTGAAGGGCTTGCCGCCCCAGTCGCCGTTGACGCCATCCACAATGGCCTGGCCGTAGCCGGTGGAGCCGCGCGGATTGATCATGATGACGACATAGCCGTTGGCGGCGAAGAGTTCGGCATTCCAGCGATAGGACCAGGAGTCGCCCCACGCGCCTTGCGGGCCGCCGTGGATCAGCAACTTCGTTGGGTACTTGACGTGCGGATTATAGCCGGGCGGTGGTATGAGGAAGCCCTGGAGCTTGGTGCCGTCAGCGGCGGTGAACCAGAAGGAATCCATCTTTGGCAGGTCGAGTTGGGCGAGGAGGGCGTCGTTGAGGTGAGTGATTATTTCAACAGTTGAACTAACGCCTACCTTCACTTCGGGGTGGCTTTCGAGAGCACCTGCCGTGTCGTTCACGTGTACCACCACCACCTCAGATGGGCGATCAACCCTCATCATTGTGGCAAAGATAACTTCGTTGCCTTGCACGGCGGACAGACGTTCGGTTAATGGGACTATATGAATATTTGCGAACTCTCCTGTCTCTCTTTCCTGATAGGACTGATCGAGAAGGAATGAACTTCCTGTATCCTCGACTTCGCACTCACCCGAGTCAATATTTACGTCATAAATTGAATTTTCGCCTCTGTTTTCGCTGACGAAATATATAAATGGCGATTTCAAGCTCCACGCAAACTCATCCACCCAGTTATCAAACTTCGGCAGCAGATCCTTGATCGTCTTCGCCGCACGGTCGTAGAGCACCAACCGAAACTTATCGGCCTCGTAGCCGGCGCGGGCCTGCGAGCGCCAGGCCAGATACTTGCCGTCGGGCGAGTAGGCGGGGCTGAAGTCGCCGCCGGGAGAGGTGCTTACCTTGACCGGTTTGGCGGCGGGGTTCGTCAGGTCGAGTGTGAAGATGTCTGCGTTAGTGCTGATGGCGGGCTCGGGATCGAGATTCTCAGTGAAGGCGAGTTCCTTCGAATCGGGAGCAAAGGCGAAGCCGCCACCGCCCCCGAGCGAAAAGGGCGGAACGTCGTGGGGATCGTTGGGCGTGAGGTCGCGGACTCCACCGGTCTCAACCGTAACCAGAAACAGGTGCGAGCGCTTGTCGCCAGTGAAGTGGTCCCAGTGGCGATAGAGCAGGTGGGTGAATATCTGCGCTTTCACCTTGCTGTCGGCCAGCGCCTTGTCTCTACCTGCATTGCACTTATCCCCAGTTCCGCCGTCCGCAATCGTGATCGCCGGGCAGTCCGGATAAACCGCCGAAGTGAACGCGATCGACTTTCCATCCGGCGACCACAGCGGGTTGTCAGCCTCGGTTGAAACCGCAGTCAGCTTCTTTGCGTTGCTGGTGGCGCCGGTGGCGGGATCGAAGTCCGCCAGCCATATTTGCTGGCCGCTCTCTCGACCAGAAAGGAAGAGCACGGAGTGCCCGTCGGGAGCGAACTGCGGGCCGCTGTCGTTGGGCTGCGCAACTGCCAGCTTTTGCGGCTCGCCGCCAACAATCGCCTGCACCCACAGCTCTGCTGTTTTTGTGTTTTGGTCGAGATTGACGGTGGTGACGGAGTAGGCCAGCCATTTGCCGTCGGGCGAGACGGCGGTTTCGCCCAGCCGCTTCATCTGCATCATGTCCTCAAAGGTCATGGGGCGCTTGGGCTGGGCGTTCTGGGCGGAGCTGAAACGGTTGGAGACAAAAACGGCCAGAAGAAAGAAGACAAATAAGATTTTGCGCATAAGATTCCTAGAGCGAAACCAGCGTTACTGTGGCCTGTTGAATTCTGAACCTGATCGCCGCTCCCTGATGGTCGCGTCGACTTGAGGGGTGTGCCTTCGGGATACACCAACCCTGGTTCCGCTGTACCCGCGCACAGGGAACAACCCGGAGTGCGCGAAGGAAAAGTGTACACCGCGCGTCGGCGGTCTATGCGGCCTGGAGTTCCAAGACGATGGCGGCGCCGCGGGGCTCGTAGTTAACCGCCGAGGCGCGGCCGTTGTTGTCGCGCAGGATGGTGGCGCAGAGGTTAAGACCCAGGCCGGAGGTCTCGCCTTCAGCCTGCGTGGGGATGAAGGGATCGAAAGCGCGCGCGGGATGAAGGAATCCCTGGCCCGTGTGGGCAATCACAATCTTCACGCGACTCTCTTCGGCAACAGCTTCCACGCGCACAGTTTTTTCGCCGGCTGCATCCTGCTTCTCGACCGCATCCATGGCGTAATGGAGGCAATAGAGCAAGGCCTGGCGCACCTGTTGCGGGTTGCCCAAAACCCTGGGGAGCGCGGGCGCAATCTGGAGGCGAAAGTCGATGGAGCGGTGTACAAACTCAGAGCGGTGCAACTGCTCCATGTCGGTCAGCAACTCAGTGATCGAGATGGCTGCGAGCTGTTCGTTTTGCGAGCGCGACATGCGCGAGAGGCTTTCAAGCGTAGACCGCATATGCCGGGCTTCGGTCAGAATGGCTTCAACGGCGCGCTGCGCCTGGGGGTGCAGCTCCTCAGCTTCTTCAAGCAGTGAGGCGTAGCCAAGAATCACGGTGAGCGGATTGTTCAATTGCCGGGTCACGTTATTGGCCATCTGGCCGAGCCCGGCAAATTTCTCCGCGTCAATCAGCTTCTCTAACATGATGGTCTGGCTGCGGGCGGCTTGAATGCGCGCCGCCAGCATCTCCACGGGAAACAAATCATCGGCGCGAATGGGTACGTCCGGCTCACGGTCTCCGGTTAGGAACAGGGCGCCTTCGGTGGCCGACCGGCCATAGAGAGGGGTGGCCAGAACCGTAGTGAATCCCAGGCGGATGAGATCGTCACCGGGCAGAAGCCAGGGTTGCAGATCGAGGACCAGGGTCTGGCTATGTTGGACGGCAGGTACGCCTGAACCGGGGGTCAGAAAGCCGACAACCGGGATGCGGCCGACCAACGCCTCGAGCGCATTTGCCGTGGCTTCGTCCAACCCGGCAGACCCGGCAACGCGGAACAAGCCGGAGGTATGCAACAGGATGAGCGTCACCCCAGAGAAGCGGCTGTTGGCAACGACGCTCTCGCATATCTGGGTCGCCTGCTGGTCAAACTCTTCCACCCGGCGGCGAGACAGGGTAAGAAGCGTGTAGGCTTCAAGTTCTTTGCGCGCGCGGTGCTCCCGCTCCTCCGCATTGCGCTTGATGTCCAGTTCATCTTCCAGCGCAAGCAGAATCAATCCCAGCGCGGCAACCATGCTTCCGATGAGGTCGATACGAAGCAGAGTAACCTGCAGCCCTGGATTGGCAGCGACGACGGGCATAGCTTGTGCAATCCCTAGCGACCACGCCACAAACCCCAGTCCGGTCAACAAGGTCCCCAGCGAGAAGCGCCGGAAAGCATAAAAGACGAGCATGGCAGTGGTTGCATGCAGGGCGCACTCGACAAACACCAAGGGCCAATCGCGCCCCAAAGTGACGCATACCCAAAGGCCGGCGCCGCCCAGCCCGATGCACAAGGCCAGTCCCAACCAGGTGGGCATGTTGGCCCTGCTGTAACCCCAGAAACAGCCCACAAAGAGAGAGAGCGCGCCCAGCACCGGGAACATTAGAAAAGGAAGTCCAACGGGCAAGCCGCCCCCATAAACGCCAAAAAGCAGAATGGCGTAAATGACCAGGGGAAGGGCAAATGGGATGGCGTAGAGGATACGCAGCCGGCCGAGGCGGAATTTGCGCGGCGAAAATGAGGCCAGCAACAAAGCCGCGCTGATTTGGGCGGCAGCTTGTCCGACTGCGGCAAACCATGGATGCGCCAGTGCGTCGGAGACGTCCCGCCACCCCAGAGTGCAGCATTGCAACAGGCGGAACGCAGCAAAGAGAAAACCAAGAAACCACAGCAGCGGACGGAGATCCCGCGAACGCCGGTAAAGGTGAAAGAATGCCGGCAGCAGGAGGACGATTAGAATGAGCGCCGGAAGGTGGTAGGTATCGGGCATGGAAACCGGAATTCTCCTTGAACCATCTCCTGGTAGAAAGCGCGATCAAACTCTGCAGCGCGGTCACTGTCTCAGGTGTTCTGAAACTACTAACATTAGCTCATTTGGTTGACGTTGCGCGGCAAATCACACGTGACCAGCTTCTCGGTGGACCGACCGCGAGCAAATTGGCGAGGCGACTATGGCGCAGGTCCGGGATAGTCGTGCCAACGTGCCATTTTCGAGACCCCCGCCGTTAGTGTAAATGCGTCTAACGTTGTAGACAGAGCGCGACTAAGGGACTTCCGATGGATGACAATATTTTCACGGTCATAGGATCCCGGGAAACCGCCAGGGAGGAGTCCGGAAGGTGATTAGACGGATATGGATGGCAGTCGCAGCGGCCGGGATTTGCGTCCTGGCAGCCTCTGCGCAAGATAAAGACAGCTTTACACCCATGGCCCTCGACGCAGGCTTCGGACACATGGACATTGCGCCGCCAACGACACCTGCGGAAGAGATTATCCGCAAGTTTGCGGCCAAGGAAAGCGAGTTTCAGGAGGCGCTGAACCACTACACCTATCGCCGCATCGCCCGGGTTGAGACCGTGGACGATGACAATAAAGTGGATGGCCAGTACTACGAGGTGGACGACGTGATCTTCGACCCCTCAGGCAAGCGCGTGGAAAAGGTGGTTTTCGCGCCACAAAACACGCTGCAAAGAGTCATCATGTCGCCTTCGGACATGCAGGATATCCAACGCGGGTATCCCTTCGTTCTTACCACTGAGGATATCGCGCAATACGACGTGAAGTTCGTCGGCCGGCAGAAGGTGGACGAGGTGGACTGCTATGTGTTCGACGTGGCTCCCAAGCAGATCGAAAAGAATAAGCGCTATCTGCAGGGGCGGATCTGGGTGGACGCGACCGATCTTCAAATCGTGGTGACTGACGGGAGAATGGTGCCCGACGACACGCGCAAAAATCACGAGGACCTGCATCCGCCCTTCATGACATGGCGGCAACAGGTGGACGGCCACTACTGGTTCCCGGTCTACACCAAGGGCGAGGGCATTCTCCACTTTGCCGGGGGCAACTACAGTATGGCGCAGGACGTGCACATTCGCGACACCGTCAAATACACGGAATACAAGCGATTCGGATCAACAGCCAAGATCATTTACGAGGGGCAGGACATCACGACGCCCAAAGACCAGCCGGGTCAACAACCGAAACCCAAGCAATAGCGGTGCGCTAACCGCTGGCTCTCAATAGAACAGGTACTTGCGCCAGCGATCGTCACCACGGCCCAGCATGCGCATGATCTGGCGACTGGTGTGCAAAGAGAATGGGCGCGGCTCGCGCAACAGAACCATGTCATCCATCTCAGCCAGCAAGCGGTTGCCTTTACGACGGTTGCAGGCGTGACAGCAGGCAACAAGATTCTCCCAGGTGGAATTGCCGCCCCGGGAGCGGGGAATGACGTGGTCCAGCGTGAGTTCGCTGGACGGCAGCACAACGCCGCAGTACTGGCAGGCGTTGCGGTCACGCAGCAGGATGTTCTTGCGCGACAGGGCACGGGTCTGGTGAGGAATGCGACGATACTCGAGCAGGCGAATGACAGAGGGCATGGCAATGCGGCTGCGCTGGGCATGAAGGGTCAGGCCGTGTTCTTCCTCGGTGCGAGCAATGCCCTTGAGCACCAACACCAAGGCACGCCGCGCACCGCAGATGTTAATGGGCTCGTAGGATGCGTTGAGCACCAGCACAGGCATTTGCAAGATATGAATGGACTGCACCGCGGCGTGCTCCCCGGCCACCGCCGTGACCTTGGCAACGGACTTCTGTTTGCGTGCATGAATCATAGCTTTTCCCAGCGACATCCTTTATCCCCTCGTCAAAAAGATGGTTAGCTCGTGGATAAGTGCATGCTCTCGGGTTGAAAGTTGACGGTTGGCGAATTAGCCGGCAATTCGCGGACTTTTGCTCCATCGCTGTAGATTTCGGCTGCGCCTGAGCGAGCCAGATTGGTGCGGCGCGCTCGGGCCAGCGTGGCTACCCACACGGTTTTCGCCCCGGCCTTGAGTAGCGCTTGTGCGGCGGCGCGGGCGGTGGCGCCGGTGGTCAAAATATCGTCAACAAGAAGAACATGCTGTCCGGCGACGGTCGCGGCATCGGAAACATGAAATGCGCCGCGCACGTTCAGGCGACGCTGGCGCGGCGTAAGGCCAGCCTGACTGCCGGTAGCGCGCAAGCGGATCAGCGTGCCGGGGGTCAGCGTCAGCCGCCATGCCGGATGCGTCTTGCGCAGGAACCCCAGCGCCTCAACGGCCAGCAGGCGCGCCTGGTTAAAACCGCGCCCGGCGTATTTGCTGCGGTGCAGGGGCACGGGAACCACCAGCATTTCGGAAGGCGCTTCAGAAGCCAACTGTGCGATAGCCGCAGCCAGCATCCGGCCGAGCCCCCGGGCGGCGGGACGCAATCCATCGTATTTCAGCGCGTGGATTGCCTCTTTCATTCGGTCCTGATACGGGCCGTAAGCTACCGCACGCACAAACGGCGGCGGCACCAGCCGGCAGGTGCGGCAAACAGAAGTAGAGCGGCTTGAAGCCGGTGTCGGAGCATTAAGGGAGTCGCCGCAGCGAGTGCATACGGGGCCGCTTGGAACCGGGAACTCCGTCCAGCAGGCAGCGCAGATTGGCACGGAAGAAAGGCGCGGCAAGGGAGAGCCGCAGAGGGGGCAAAAACCAGGAAGGAGAACACAACTCACAGCATCCATGGGACTTCGGAGTACGCGGGCCACCGCGCGCCAACGGGAAGTCTCCGATGGTGGAACGTCGAACGTCAGTGAACCGTAGTCCCTGCGGAAGACGCACCTCACATGCGGCAGGTGAAACAGGAGCCGCCTTGCCCATCAGTATACGCGGAGAGTGGCGGCGACACCATTGCGCTGCATGAATTGAGCAACAACATCGGGATCGAAATACTTTACCCGCGATGGGGTGCACAGGGTGGTTAGGCAATAAAGCTGAAAGGGATTTCGAGTATGACGGGAACGCAATTCCTGGAAAGATCTGGGACCGAAAAAGCGGGACCGGCCCCGCCGGGTGGACTCCATCTCTTGCAGAAATCCACCCGGCGCGCTTCCGGTGGTCTGCCGGTAATCCCGGCTCTAAAAGACGCCCGCGAGAAAGACCTCAGTGGAGTGTACCTTTTCGGTATTCACTCCGCACTCAGCCAGCAGAGCTGGCGACAAGGTGATGACCGGGCAATACGCGTGGGCCAGTACTTTATACACCACGCCCTGACGGGCAATGGCGGCAAAAGCCGAAGCTCCCTGCGCACCCAGCACAATCAGGTCGGCCTGCTGAGCCCTGCTCTGGTAGAGCAGTTCCTCTGTTGGGTCGCCCGGCACTACGATGGTCTGCAGTGCAATCTTCTGCGCCAACTCCTCCGGCACCAGCGAGCGAAGATCGGCCTCCACTTGATCGATGGTGCGACCGGCAAGAATCTCGGCACGCTCCTGAGGCCGGATCACATGCTGCAGGACAAGCCGGGCGTTATGCTGTACGGCCAAAGTGGCAGCAAAGTGGGCTACCACATAGCTGCTTTCAAGCAGGCTGATGGCACACAAAATAGTGTGGGTGGCAAAGTTGCGAAAGGCGCCATCCACCGCCTCGCGGCCCACGATGCAGACCGGAACCTTGGCGGTGCGTAAAACAGCCTCTGCCACCGAGCCCACCAGAAGCTTGCCGATGGGGCCGGGGGAATGGGTGCCCATCACAATGCGATCAACCTCCCGCTCACGCAGGAAGCTGAGAATTTGGTCGGCGGCCAGACCGGGTCGCACCACGATCTCACACCGCACTCCCGCCTCTCGTGCGCGCTGGGCAAAAGGTTCAAGATGATGTATTTCCGCCCGGGCAGCTGCGGCGTAGTCGTAATAACGGATGCCTGAGGTCTCAGACGCGGCCACTACCAGCGTGTCATAGGCGTGGAACAGGATGAGGTCCGCGGCAAACTCCCTGGCTTGCGCCAAGGCAAAGTTGAGGGCTTTCTCATTGGCGGGGATCTCGGAGGCAAAGAGGATGGTGGAGGGCTTGCTCCACCCTGGCTTGAATGTAGCGGCCATGGGAACCTCCCTGAACTGCGGGTATGAAGTGTGGCATCTTCCGTATCGGCTTACGGTGCTCCGCGGCACAAGGTCACGTGATTTAAATCACAAACGGATTGCAACCTCACCACGGATTTCCGGCCGCCAGAAACCAGCGCCGCCACAGTATCGACGCAGGTCTCGAAACCTTCGTTCAGCCGAGACCAGCATTCTGCGCCGATCCCAGGTGTTTGTCCACCCGGGGAAGGACTGACCTCTCAATTCAGCGAGATGAAGTGATCTGAATCACAGCTTTCGATGCACCTGGGCTGGTCTTCTTGATGAGAGTTGAGGCGTTCCCCCGCCGCTGGATGCACTTCCTGGGCTGGCTCGCCGTGATTCCGCTGGAGGTCACATGCAACCGATGCAGAACATTCCCGCCCGGGGCGGGTTGAATTACGACGAAACTCCCTTTCTTGCCATCTGGGAGGTCACCCAGTCGTGTGACCTGGCATGCAAACACTGCCGTGCAGCGGCCCAGCCGATTGCTCACCCTGACCAGCTGACAACGGCCGAGGGAAAAGCGCTGATCGACCAGATCGCCGCCATGCAAGTGCCTATTTTCGTGTTTACGGGCGGCGATCCGCTGAAGCGCCCGGACGTCTTTGAGCTGATCCACTACGCCGCTGAGAAGGGCGTGAAGGTCGCGCTCACTCCCAGCGCAACACCGCTGCTGACGCGTGAGGCCATCTTCAAGATGAAAGAGGCCGGCCTGGTCAGATTGGGTATCTCACTGGACGGCTCAACGCCGGAAATTCACGATGCATTCCGGGGTCTTCCGGGGGCGTGGGCACGGACCATTCAGGCTATCGAGTGGGCTAACGAGGCTGGGATTCCCATCCAGGTGCACTCCACCATCAGCCGCCACAATGCTCACGATCTGGACAACCTCTGCGCACTTTTTGAGAAGCTTTCCATCGTAATGTGGAATGTATTCTTCCTGGTTCCGGTGGGACGCGGCCAGTTGGGGGACCTGCTTTCAGGCGAGGAGTTCGAGCAGGTCTTCGGCAAGATTTACGAACTCTCGCACCGGGTGAGCTTCCAGATCAAAACTACCGAGGCGATGCACTACCGCCGTTACCTGCTGCAGCACAATCTGGAGGAGCGGCGCATGGGGCACGGGCATCCGCACGCCACAGCTGCTGCGAAGGAGTACGAGGCTGGGGCGCCCACCAGCGACGCGCACGCGCGGACTGCGAGTTGGGCCACCCGGCGGGTGAACGACGGCAAAGGCTTTCTGTTTGTTTCTCACGTGGGCAACGTGTATCCCAGCGGATTCCTCCCCATTCATGCCGGCAATGTGCGCCAGACACCACTGGCGGAGATCTATCAGAACGCGCCCATCTTCAAGTCGTTGCGCGACACCAGCAAGCTGGAGGGCAAGTGCGGGGCCTGCGAGTATAAGGAGATCTGCGGCGGTTCGCGGGCGCGTGCCTATGCGGTAACAGGCGATCCGCTGGCGCAGGAGCCGTGCTGCGTGTACCAGCCGCGTAACTGGGTCCCTCGCGAAGAGAAGGAACCAGCGGCTGTCTGCCAGCCGGAACTCTACCCGCTGGTCACACTGTAGGCTAGGACGCAGGCCAGGAATTACTCTTGATTTTTTCGACCCTCCGCGTAGAGCCGTCTTCGCGGTTCTCCGCAGCAAGCCTCAGTGCCCGCTGGTATCCACTTTGCCCTTGAACCGGCTGTAGACAAAGACAATGTAGGCGACGGCCAGGGCCATACCGAAGCTCCACCAGACCAAGCCTACGGCCAGCGTATGAGGGCCGGAGATGGCGCGGCTGAGAGTGATGTCGCGGTCCGAACCTGTTGTGGCCGGCAGCAATGTTGGATATACGCCCCAGCACGCCCCCGCTAACATAAAGAAAAGATACAGGCACGAAGAGAGGAAAGCCTTGACCGGTTGCATCTTGCGATTGAATAGCCAGGCGGCGGCCAGCGACGCTACCACTCCCACGGGTACAACAAAGGTGAACGGATAGCTTCGGTAGTTGTCCAGGCTTTGCGGGCGAACAACGATGGTGGCAACCAGACTGACCACGGTGAGCAGGACCACGACCAGCCATAACGGAGTGACGATGCGGCGGGCGCGCTGGGCCAGGTTGCCCGAGGTTTTGATGGTGAGCCAGAGTGCGCCATGCAGGGTGAGCGCGGCCAAAGCTACCAAACCGCCGATGACCGTGTACCAGTCAAGAATTCCAGGGCTTGGGCCGGGCTGCCAGTTGGTCCACAGGGGCAGAAAGAAGTATCCGTCTGCTTGCAGGGGAACGCCACGAAGCACGTTGGCCAGCGCGGCGCCGAAGAAGATGGTGAGTAGAGCGCTGGCCAGTCCAAAGACTCCATCGAGTAACGCGCGCCACACTCCTACGTCGATGTGATTGCGCAGTTCCAGGCTTACACCGCGCAGCACCAGCAGCCAGAGCACAATCATGAGCGGCAGGTAGAAACCGCTGAAAGCCGACGCGTAAAGCAGCGGAAAAGCGAAGTAAAGCGTGCCGCCGCCCGCCAGCAGCCAGACTTCGTTGCCGTCCCACACCGGACCGATGCTGCCCAGGGTTGCGCGGCGTTCCGCTTCAGTGCGCACCAGAAAGAGGTGCAGCACGCCAACACCGAGGTCGAAGCCGTCGAGCACCACATAGCCCACGATCATCACGGCAACCAACCAGAACCAGATGAAACCCATCATGACGAAACCTCTGATGCATGAACCATAGTCAAGAGTTGTGGTATCCGACCATGCCCAAAGAAGAAGGCGTAATTGGTGGAGCGCAGGACATTTGGCGAACCTCCAGCATTCGGGTCAATCCGCGTGGAGCGCTCCGGCGGCGGTTGCTTTCGGCTCGGGGCCACGGCTGATCTCGCGGTAGACCAGTACAGTGAACAGCAGACCTAGCAACGCGTAGAGCCCCATGAATCCCAGCAGAGTGAAAAGTCCGTTGCTGGCCGAGACGGTGTTTGAGTAGCCCTCGCTGGTGCGCATCAGGCCATAGATGAGCCAGGGCTGGCGGCCAATTTCGGCGGTCAGCCAGCCGGCGGTATTCGCAATATAGGGCAGAGGAAAGCTGATCAGCAGCAACCACAGCATCCAGCGCGAGGTGTAGATTTGTCCCCGCCACAACAGAAATGCAGCCACAATCATCAAGAGCACGAACCATGTCCCCAGACCGGCCATGATGTGGTAGGCGTAGTAGAGCAGCGGCAACGCAGTGGGCCACTGGTCGTGAGGGAACTGATCGAGGCCCTTCACTTCGGCCTTGGTAGTTCCGTAAATGAGAAAGCTCAGCGCGTCGTTGACTACGAGGGGGTTGTCAATCTGGCCGGTCTCCTCGTTGGGCTGGCCCATGAGCACGATGTCCGCACCAGCCTCCGTTTTGAAGAGGCCCTCCATGGCGGCCATGGCGGCGGGCTGGTTGCGCGCAACGTATTTGCCGTGCAGATCGCCTGTGGGAAAGATGATGAGGATGGTGGAGATAACGCCGGAGATCACGCCCACCTTAAGAAAGATGCGGCCATAGTCGTGAATACGTCCATCCAGCAGGTAGAACGCACCGGTCGCGGCCATGACGAAGCTGGCGGTGACCACGGCTCCGGTCATGTTGTGCGCGTATTGGAGCAGGGCCCAGGGGTTCAGCAACAGTTGCCAGAAGCTGAGCACCTCAAACTGGCCGTTGGGCAGTTGCGCGTAGGAGACCGGATGTTGCATCCAGGCGTCGGTCACAATAATGAAGAAGCCCGAGATCCACGACCCCACGAAGACCATCACCGCCGAGAACCAGTGCATGATCTTCGAGAGACGCTTTTCTCCATAGAGAAACAGGCCCAGGAAAGCCGACTCCAGGAAGAAGCTGAAAACGCCCTCCATGGCCAGGGGCTGACCGATCACGCCGCCGGACAGTCGCGAGAAGCGAGCCCAGTTGGTGCCGAACTCGAACTCCATGGGAATGCCGGTAACCACGCCGAAGACGAAGTTGATGCCAAAGATGCGTCCCCAAAATCGCGCTGCGCGGTCCCATTGTGCGCTGCCTGTGCGGAGGGCCACCGTCTTGAGTACCACGATCAGCAGCGCCAGCCCCATGGTGAGCTGCGGAAAAAGATAGTGGAAGGTCACCGTGAAGGCGAAATGCAGGCGGTGAATCAATTCAGCGTTCATGGGGGAAACTCCTGACTAGGGACGGGGCAACGGAAATGGGGGAACAAATCTCCTGCGTAAGATTCGGAAAGCAGCCGGTATTGTTTCTATCAATCCATGCATGGATTGCGGCATCGATGCTACCGTTGGCGAGTGACTTAAATCACACGCGTTCTACAGGCGTCGAGTTGATTCTAATCCTGTTGGATACGGCTATCCCCACCATACGGGAGATTCCCCAGGCAGAACCATGTTGGTGCGGAAACTGTTCTAATAGAGTGTTGAGGTAACGATGCGAACTGCAATCATTGGCGGGGGCATAGCGGGGTTGGCAGCCGCTTATGAGTTGGAGAAGGCGCGCAGGTCTGGTGCGGCAGTGGAGTACACGCTGTTTGAGACGCGCGAGCGGCTGGGCGGGGTGCTGGCTTCGGAGACTGTGAGCGGCACAGTGCTGGAGCTGGGTCCCGACTCCTTTATCAGCGAGAAACCGGCCGCGGCCGAGCTTTGCCGGGAGTTGGGACTCGGTGACCAGCTAACCCCGTCGAACGACGTGGCACGCAAGACCTACGTTGTGGTACGGAACAGGCTGGTGCCCCTGCCTGATGGGCTCATGTTTCTGGTGCCGACCAAGCTGATTCCCACAGCGCTGACGCGGCTATTTAGCCCCATGACCAAGGTACGCATGGCGCTGGAGTTGTTACATCCTCCACGCCCCAGCGGCCACGATGAAGCGGTGGCCACACTGGTGGAACGGCATTTTGGCGCCGAGGCCGTGGACCGGCTGGCCGATCCGCTGCTCTCCGGCATTTTCGGCGGCGACTCCTCGCAATTGAGTGCACGCGCAGTGCTGCCTCGACTGGTGGAGATGGAAACCAAATACGGCTCCCTCACCCGCGGCATGTTGGCAGCACACCGCCAGATGCGTGCCCGGGCCGCGAGCCTTGGAGGGACAAAGGACCAGGGTAACGGACGGCCTGGACCGCGTGGCATCTTCACTACCTTGCGCGGCGGCCTGCAACAATTAGTGGACACGCTGGAAGCACGGCTTGAACCTGCCTGGTTACGACGTTCTACACCTGTCAGCGGACTGGAGAAAACGGAAGCCGGATGGCACGTTCATGCAGGCGGTGCGACGGAGATCTACGACGCGGTGGTTATGGCCTCACCGGCCTGGGCGGCAGGCCTACTGCTGGGCGGGGTGGACGCGGAACTGGGCAATGAATTGAGCGGGATTCCCTATTCATCGTCGATCACCTTAAACCTGGTTTACGACGAAGCCAAACTGGGCCGGCTGCCGGATGGGTTCGGCTTTCTGGTTCCGGCCAGCGAGCGCCGCTCGATGCTGGCCTGCACGTTTGTCCATCGCAAGTTTCTGGGACGGACACCGCCGGGAAAGGCGGTGCTGCGAGCTTTTCTGGGCGGCATGAATAACGAGGCCCTGCTGGCCGAAACAGATGCTGCGCTAGTGGCTACCGTCCGCCGTGAATTGAGCGAGATTCTGGGCAAGAAAATCATCGCCTCGCACGTGGAGCCGGAGATAGCGCGGGTTTCACGGTGGCAGCGGGCCATGGCCCAGTACGCGGTGGGACACCAGGATCGCATTCAGCGCATCACCGCACGCGTGGCAGGCATGCCGGGATTGCGACTAGCCGGAAACGCTTACGACGGCATCGGCATTCCCGACTGCATCCGGCTAGGACGGAAGGCGGCGAGAGAATTGATGGCCGGGTACGCAGCGGCTTCCCGATCCTAAAGCATCATCTCGGCACTACCGGCAACAGCAGCGCGCTTGGATGTTCGCGGTCGTGGAGGACGGTGTTGGTGGCCTTGACGAACGTGGAATCCTCCGCGGCGCTCTTTCCCGTGTTCAGGTTGCGGTCAAAGCGCGGGAAGTTGCTACTGGAAACTTCAACGCGGATCCTGTGGCCCTTCAGGAACACATTACTCGTAGACCACATGTCGATTTTGTACTCGTAGATTTTGCCGGGTACGATGGGTTTGGCCTCGCTGGCAGATTCGCGATAGCGCGCGCGCAGAATGCCTTCAGTAAGATTCTGCGCAAAGCCGTCTGGACCCAAGTCAACTAATTTGGCTGTGAAATCGGTGTCGGGGGCGGAAGACCTGGCGAACAGGTCGAGCGTCACCGGGCCGGTCACTTCGGTGTCTTGATCGAGGGGCGGCGTGGAATAAATCAGCACATCGGCGCGGCTCTCCACTTCCTTCTGATCCCTGGGGCCGGGCATCAGGTGCACGCTGTCGCAACACAAAGGTCCACCCACCGTTGGGACGGGGTTGGCTGGGTCGTAGACAAAGCTGTCCGGAGCTTCCTTGGTGGCAGGAGCGACCGAAATCGAGCCGTCACCGGAAGCACTGTTAGCCTTGCCGGACGAATGCAAAAAGTAGCTTGTCTGTTGGGCGCGCTGCAAAGGCCATTCGTCCTCATAACGCCACTTGTTCTCGCCCATAACGAATATCTTGACCGGCTTCTCCGTGGCGAAATCGTTCTGTTTGCCCTGGAGCAGGTATTCGTACCACGCGAGAGTGACGGCGTTCTCGTCAAATGCCGCACCGGGACCGAAATCGACAACGCCGACAGTGCGGTCCCATCCGGAATGCCCGCCGATGGCGATCAGCAGCCGTTGCCCGTTGCGGGCCGCCTCGCTGCCGCCGTGGGCTTTGATGCCGAGATAGTTGCGCAGTGAACCGCCCTGGAAGAGGTCGTACCAGGCGGCAATAGTGAGCGCGGGCACCTGGATGGAAGCGAAGTTCTCCTCGATCGACCATTGCTTCCAATAGCTGTCGTAGGTCGGATGGTCGAGCCAATCAAGGAAGTAAGGCGCAAGTGAGCGGGTGAATTCTGCGCTGTTGGCAAGAGGTTTGAGGTTGAAGACGGGATATTGCTTCAAGGGCAGGACCGTATCGCCGATGAGTGCATTGGTTTCCCTCCGGATGGCACGATTGGCCGTGTCCTGCGCCAGTCCCGAGGTCCATGATTCATCGAACCACTGCTCGAATGCGCCGCCTTGATAGGTCCAGTTCTCGTGGTAGTTGCTGGCTGTGACCACGGGGCAGATTCCTGCCAGATGGGGCGGATGGCCGATGGCGGTGAGCATCTGCGTCGCGCCCACATAGGAGCCGCCAAACATGCCCACTTTCCCATTGGAATGAGGCAATGCGGCCGCCCACTCCACCGTGTCATAGCCGTCATCGGTTTCGTGCTTGAAGGGGTACCACTCGCCCTCGGAGGTAAAGCGTCCACGCACATCCTGCACCACCACCATGAATCCGCGCGCAGCAGCCTGGTTTGCGAAGTCGGAGCCATTGCGCTTGTCGTAGGGGGTGCGTTGCAGCAATACCGGGAACGAACCTTCTGCGGCGGGCCGATAGATGTCGGCGTAGAGTGTGACGCCATCGCGAGTCTTCATGGCCACCCCGCGCTCCACCGCTACATCGGAGGCGGATTGACCGAGAGCGGACAGCGACGGCAGCAGCGAAACTGTAAAGGCAAACAGGCAAAGTGCTTTCTTGAGCATGAGTTTCCCCGGCGGCGAATGCCGAAACCATTCTATAGGCATTGCGCCACGGAGAAAGGAATCAGTACTGGAGGGGTTACCTACATGCCGCCCTTACCGAGCAGAATACCGATGCCGTAGGTGACCGCGCCCTCTACGGCGCCGACTACGGTCATCTCGAAACCGGAAGACCACCAGGAACGCACGGTAATGAGGCTCTTGGCTGCGCCGACAGCGAAGTGCGCGGCCAGGGAAATGACAGCGGCGGCAATGACTGCTTCAATCCCATGCATGAAAAAAAAGGGAATGATGGGAATGGCGGCGCCTACGGCCGTGGAAAGGGCGCCGGAACTTGCCGAGACGATAGGATTGGCGAGCGCTTCCTCCGAGGTGCCAAGCCGTTCGCCGGCCAGGGCGCGAAGCAACTGGTCGGGGTCGTTGGCGATGTGGTTGACCATGTGGTCGGCATCCGGCTCAGGCAGACCCTTCACCTGATAGTAGAGCGAAAGCAGTTCGCGGGCTTCGGGGCCGTTCATGTGGATGGCTTCGCGCTCACGCGCGATTTCAGCGTGGTAGATTTCGCGCTCGCTCTTGGCCGCCAGGTAGGCGCCGGAGCCCATGGAAAGAGCACTGGCAATCATGCCTGAAAGACCAGCCAGCAGAACATACTTGCTGTCGCCGGCAGTGGCGCCGGAGACACCGGAGACGATTCCGAAAATTGCGCCGAGGCCGTCGTTGACTCCGTAAATAGCGTCGCCGATCCAACTGCCGGGCTGCTTGCGACCCTGATTGCGCTTGGCCAACAACTCGTCGAGAACGGCCTGGGCGTTCACCTTGGGAGCGCCGACGGGCGCTGAATAGTGGCCGCGCAACAGCGAGCCCAGTTCGCGGAAGTGCTCTTTTTCGTCCTCGATGACGTGTTCGAGAATGGCGATGGAACCCTCGTCCCCCAGCTCCTTCAACTGGGTTCCGTAGTTGGCAATGTGGCGGCTCTCTTCAATCTCAAGGCGGCGCAGGGCCATCTTCGGTCCGCCGGCGCGGTTCGCCAGCGAGTTTGCCTCGCCGCCGGGGTTGCCGTGGTACACCGGCGCCTGTCCGCCCAGTTCCTGGATGCGCCCCGCCCACAGAGCGGCGTGTTCCAACTCTGCCTGGGCCAGGTGGCGCAGCACTTGGGCACGCACGGGATCGGAGTCGCGGTCGGCTAACGTCAGGTAAGTGTGGTAGCCCTCCATCTCCGCTTGCCAGTTCCCTTCCAGGGCCGCCAACACCTTCTTCAGCCTGGCACTGCTCAACACTGCAATGGCCACGTCCGTCTCCTTAGGTTTGATATTGAGAATAGCCGAAAACGGCGCCGCTCCGGTAGCGCGCAACGGGGCCGACGCGTGTCGCCGTGCTTCTAAGGTAGTTTCACGTATAGTGTTCTGTGCGGCAAAATGGCCGAAGGCACTGGCTCAATCGCAACCCGGTGGCGGGCCTCAAGGTGCCGGCTGTAATCGACCCTCCCAGGCCGGGTGCCATGAAGTTGACCTTGCCGGGTAGAACACTCTCAGGAAGTGGGGAATAACCTCTTATGACGACACGATCGACACCATCCGCGGCGCTCACTTCACCCGGATACCTGGTTCCGTTCATCACGGTGACCGCGCTGTTTTTCATCTTCGGATTCATTACCAACCTGAACATGGCACTCGTGCCGTATCTGCGAAAGTTATTCGATCTGCCTTACGGAGAGGCGATGCTGGCCGAGAGCGCCTTCTTCCTGGCCTACCTCGTCTTCTCCGCGCCGACGTCCAAGCTGATCGAGACCATTGGATACAAGCGGACGATGGTGGTTTCGCTACTGATTCAGATGGTGGGTTGCCTGTTATTTGTTCCGGCCGCAAGGCTGGTGAGCTTTCCGCTTTTCCTAAGCGCGGTTTTCGTGGTGGGAGCCGGAGTTACTGCCTTGCAGACCTCGGCAAACCCGTATGTTTCGATCCTTGGACCGGAGGAGAGCGCTTCGATTCGGCTGAACCTGGCACAGGCGCTCAACTCTATTGGCGGAACCATTGCGCCGATCATCGCCGGTGCGTTTATCCTCGCGGATCTCGGTAAAACGGCGACCCCGACGATCATTGCGCACACCGTGCGCGGACCGTACATTGCCATTGCCGGCGGATTGCTGATTCTGGGGGTCGCGGTGGCGCTTTCGCATCTGCCGCCGATCACGGAAACCAAGGCATTCCGTCCCGCCAAAGAGGGCGACCCGGTGCTGAGCCGTAGCATCTGGAGCTACCGGCACACGGTGCTGGGAGCGCTGGGCATCTTCTTTTATGTGGGTGTGGAAGTGGGCCTGGCTTCGATCGCAGTGAACTACTTCACGACGCAGGGCGTGAGCTCCGCCAAAACCGCTTCGTTCCTGCTCTCGCTCTATTGGTTCGGCGCGATGGTCGGACGCCTGCTTGGCGCCTGGATCCTGACCCGGGTAAAGGCCGGGAAGCTGCTGGGCATCTTCGGTTTTACCGCGGCCGCGATGATCGCCATTTCGATGTTCTCCTCAGGATGGATTGCCATCGTGACGCTGGTGCTGTGCGGATTCTTCAACTCGGTGATGTTCCCCAATATCTTCACGCTGGGCATTGCTGGGCTGGGGCCGATGACCAGCAAAGGCTCGGGCCTGATCATGACCGCGATTGTGGGTGGCGCGGTGATTCCATTTCTGCTGGGAAAACTGATCGACCTGTTCGGGATGTTTGGCGACCCGGCAAAGATTCAGCACGCGTTCATTCTTCCTGTCGTGTGCTACCTCTTCATTGCCTACTATGGGCTGTGGGGCTCCAAACCTAGGCGGACTGTGACGGCGTAGGCTGGATGTTGTTTTGACAATTGGAGGCCCTTCAGCGCCACGCTGAAGGGCCTCCGCATCTCTGCGAAATGCATCGTTCTCACTGTGTCAAGAGGCGGCTACTGTGTCACCACCGTCTGCACGATTCCCACCCGGCGCCCTTCGGGAGTGAGAAAACAGGCAATGAACCTGCCCTCTGAGATGGGGTGCAGTCCGAAGGCCTTTTAACCACCCATTGCCTTTAATCTGGCTAGCGTGGAATCGAATGCGACTGCCACTCAAGACGGCCCACTGCATGCAAATCCAACGAGAACCAGGGCAAAAAACGCCCTGTCGATTTCTGTTGACATATATCGCAGATTGCAATAAAGTAATTGCAATCTGCGATAGAGATGCGAATCAAGGCGCATTTCCCGCTTTCCGAAGAGCATGAAACTGGGCGAGAAAATCCGCTACTTGCGCGAGGTGGAGGGCAGCCTGCGCGGACTGGACCGCGACCTCAGCCAGCAGGAGATGGTGCGAGCCATCGAGGCTGAGACTGGCTCGAAACTGAGCCAGAGCTATCTCTCGCAGATCGAGAGCGGCGCGCGGCCCCACCTGACCAATACGACGCGACAGATTCTGGCCCGGTTCTTCAAGGTGCACCCCGGCTACCTGGTGGACGACCCGGAGGGCTACTCGCCCGAACTACAGAGTGAGTTGCGCAACGTGGAAGACAAGCTGGACCTGTGGCTGGTTTCGGGCGCGGAGCGATTTCGGCGCGACCCGGAGCTGAAGCACGCCCTGCTGACCGCGGCGCGGCACGAGCACTCGCGGGAATGCCTGCTGCTGTTGGAAGCGATTCTGGAGACGCCGGGCCTGATGCCGCGGCTGGCCGAGGTGCTGCGGCCAAGACATGAAAACAAGGCGCACGAAGGCAATGCGCACAAGCCTGCTGTACGGAGACAGGGGGCGCAACGATGAATTGGGAAAGCTTCTACCTGATCTGTTTTCTTCTGGGGCTGTTGCTGAGCGCGATTTCGCTGCTTGGCGGGATGGGACATTTTGGCGGGCACATTCACATCCCCCATGCCCCACACCTGCCCAGCGTCGGCCATCTGCCGCATGGCGGAGCAGGGCTGAGGGCGGGAACGGCCACCATCCCGTGGTGGAACGCATTCTCCATCATGATTTTCCTGTGCTGGTTCGGGGCAGCCGGGTACCTGCTAACTCGCTACGGCAGTTTCGTGGCCCTGGTCGTGCTGGTACTGGCGGCGATTTGCGGAGTGGCTGGAGGAACGATCCTGTTTCTGTTCCTGACCAGAGTGCTTTTGCCCCACGAACGCGAGCTCACGGCGGACGAGACGGAAGTCGTTGGCGTGGTGGGCCGGGTTTCATCGGCGGTTCGCGCGGGTGGAACCGGAGAGATGGTGTATGAGCAGTTGGGTGCGCGACTTTCGGTCCCGGCACGAGCAGAGGACGGCGAACCGATTCAAAAGGAAGAAGAGGTGTACGTTGTCCGCTACGAAAAAGGAATCGCCTATGTCCGGCGGTGGGAAGAAGAACAGTGACTAGGGACCAGGGAATAGGGACGAGGACATTAACGCTGTACCCGGCCGAAGGACCGGGAACCGAATGACGAACACGACTGTGCTGATGACGGATATGGCTATCCTGGCGGTGATCTTTCTGCTGGGAACATTGGCCAAGATTTTCCCGAAGAGCGGCCGCAACGCCGGTTCGAAGAACTGAACCATCAACCACTCACCTCCCGGGCGAAAGGGCCGGGAACGTAATGACGAATCAAATTGTTCTCATTGTTGGACTCGGGGTATTGGCGCTGATCTTTCTGATGGGCATTCTGGCGCGGATGTATCGCAAGGCCGGACCCAACGAAGCCTTGATCGTGTACGGATTTCGCGGTCCACGGGTTATCAAGGGACACGGCACGGTGATCTTTCCCATGGTAGAGAACGCGCGCGAGCTAAGCCTGGAACTGATGAGCTTCGACGTCGCGCCACAGCAGGATCTCTACACGAAACAGGGCGTTGCGGTAACGGTGGAGGCGGTGGCGCAGATCAAGGTGCGCAGCGACCAAGCCTCGATTCTGACCGCGGCAGAGCAGTTCCTGACCAAGACGCCGCTGCAGCGCGAGGGCCTGATCCGCCTGGTAATGGAAGGCCACTTGCGCGGCATCATTGGACAGCTGACGGTTGAACAGATTGTGAAGGAACCGGAGATGGTGGGCGAACGGATGAGGGCCACCTGCGCGGAAGACATGAGCAAGATGGGTCTGGAGGTGATCTCGTTCACCATCAAGGAAGTGCGCGACAAGAACGAGTACATCTCCAACATGGGCCGACCCGATGTGGCCCGCATCAAGCGCGACGCAGAGATGGCGACAGCCGACGCCGAGAGAGACACCGCAATCAAGCGGGCCACCGCGTTGCGTGAATCTGCCGTGGCCAAGGCGCAGGCAGACCAGGAAAGGGTCATTGCAGAAACTGCATCTGCTACGCGCCAGGCCGAGGCGCAGCGCGATCTGGAGATCAAGAAGGCCGAGTATGCCGAGCAGAGCCGCCGCCAGCAGGCACAAGCCGACAAAGCCTACGAGCTGCAAACCAACATCATGTTGCAGCAGGTAACTGCCGAGCAGGTGAAAGTGCAGCAGGTGGAGAAGGAAGGCCAGATCAAGGTTCAGGAAGCGGAAATTCTGCGCCACGAAAAGGAACTTATCGCCACGGTGCTGAAGGGCGCAGAGATCGAGCGGCAGCGCATCGAGAACCTGGCCACGGCGGAAAAGGCTCGGTTGACCACCGAGGCTGAGGGACGCGCTGCGGCTATTCGCTCCCAGGGCGAAGCCGAAGCCAACATCATCTTCCAGAAGGGTGAGGCCGAAGCCAAGGCCATGAGCGTGAAGGCCGAGGCTTACCAGGAATGGAACCAGGCTGCTGTAGTGGACAAGCTGCTGACCAACATGGCCGATGTAGTGCGTGCCATGGCCGAGCCGCTCAGCAAGGTGGACAAGATCACCATTGTCTCCACTGGCGGAGACGATGCCGCCGGCGTGCACAAGATTACTGGTGATATGACCAGAATCGCGGCGCAAGTACCAGCCCTGTTCGAGGCGCTGAGCGGCATGGACATCAAACAGCTGATGTCCAACGTAAAAGCGATCAGGCAGAGGCCAGAGGAGCAGAAGCCGGAGGATAAGTAGCTTCCAGCCCGCAGTTCCTGGCTGATGCACCAGGAACTGCGGGCTGGAACAATTGAAGCAGGATTGAAGGGTGGCCTCTCATCCATTCCGCACACGAGGCGGAATGGATGGGGCACCCAGCATTTCATCCATAAAGTGAACCACGAACCACGGTTGCTGACAGCCGGCGAACACGGCCGGGAATCGACAGCTGAAGAGAAGGAGGACGCCATGTCATTACTGGACCGGGTAAGCACATTGTTACGCGCCAATCTGAACGATCTGGTGGAGAAGGCTGAGGATCCTGAGCGGATGTTGAAACAGGTTGTGCTGGACATGGAGAACCAGCTGCTTCAAGTAAAGACGCAGGTGGCCATTGCCATTGCCGATCAGCATCTGCTGGAGAAGAAGCGTGCCGAGCATACGCAGCAGTCCACGGATTGGCGGCGTAAGGCGGAACTAGCGGTGCAAAAGGGTCACGACGACCTGGCCCGCGCCGCGTTGGAACGGGCACTGAGCCATGACCAGTTGGCGGCGGGCTTCACCACGCAGGCCGAAGACCAGAAGCATGAAGCGGACGGTTTGCGCCAGGCCCTGCACAAGCTGGAGCAAAAACTGAGCGAGACGCGCGCCCACTGCGAAATGCTGGTGGCTGAGCATCGCCGCGCACGGGTGGTGGGCCGAGCCGCCAAGGCGCGTCAAGCCGTGGGCACGGATCAGGAAGATACGCTGGGGAGAATGAAGAGCAAGGTCCACATAAAGGCCGCGGAAAACGCAGCAGCCAGTGAGATTCTGTCTCCCGAGACGCTGGAGGACAAGTTCAAGGCGCTGGAGAGCGAGGACACGGTCGAGCAACTGCTGAACGAGATCAAGAGCCGGCAGGCTGCGCAGGTTTAGACGCGGATGGCGGCGCATCCACACCGCAACCAGCCCGAGGCAGTATGTGTATCTGCGAAGGCGGTATTTCGTCTAAAGTGTGTGTTGTTGGCTTCTCACGACGAAAAGCCACCCACGCCGCGTTTCTGCCACGAGTCGCGCGAGCTCGAATAGTTTACCCTTGAGCTAGCCCTTCCCTGTCCATTTGCGCTTACGTGCGAGTTGGTCAAGCGGGCGCCGACTCCCTTAATGGTGAATGGATGCGCATAAGTTTCTGCCTACTTTGTTCAACGCTCGCAATGTGCATGGCCGTATTTGTGCAGCCCTGCCCCTTGATGGCGCAGTATTCCGCGAGTTTGAGCAAGACCGAGGCAGACGAACTGCCTGACGCCCCCCGGCCACAGTTTTCTGTAGTCGTGGCGGAGCCGAATGAGTCGCAAGAACTCGCCGGTCAAAACCAGAGTGGGCAACAGACTGCTCCAGGTTCCGGCGCCGCACAGGACAGCTCCAGCGCTCAGCCTGCTCCGGGACAGACCGCAGAAGAAAAAAGTAGAGACCAAAAGGCTCATGAGCAAATCAAGGAGCAGGAAAAGCAGCGCGTTCTGGGCATTATGCCGGCTTTCAACACTTCGTATCGCAGTGATGCGGTTTCGCTGACTGCGAAGGAGAAAATCAGTGTCGCCTTTCGTTCCGCAGTCGATCCGTTCATCTTCGCAACCGCGTTGATTGTGGCCGGGTATGGTGAAGTGGCCGATTCCGACAGCGGATTTCCCTGGGGTGCGAAAGGCTACGGAGAACGCGCCGGCGCCAAGTATCTTGATGCATTCGACGGCACGATGATCGGCAACGGTTTCCTTCCTGCCGTGCTGCACCAGGATCCGCGCTACTTTCGGTTAGGTCATGGCACTACAAGGCACCGTCTGCTCTATGCCATGGCTACAAGTTTCATCTGCAAGCACGACAACACCGGCAAGTGGGAACCGAACTACTCCAATGTGTTGGGTAACATCGCCTCGGGCGCGGTCTCCAACCTCTACTACCCGTCCTCGGACTCCGGCTTTGTCCAGACCATCGACAATGGAATGATCGTGACCGGCGAAGGGACGGTTGGCGCACTCTTGCAGGAGTTCTGGCCGGATATGTCGCGGAAGTTTTTTCATAAGGATCCCACGCACGGCCTGGATGCCCAGGCAAAAGCGGCAGACAAAGCCGCGAAACAAGACCAGCAGAACTAGACCGAAACCAGGATTACTCTGGCCTGTTGCCTTCGGGATACAGCAACGCTGGTTCCGCTGTGTCGCTGCTCAAGAACGCCTCACTTTCTGTTCGAACTTGCTAAAAACCAGCCTCAAAAACGGCGAAAAGGGGCATTTCTCAGGGGCTTCTGTTTACCATTAAGATAATGGGGTAGCTAACTGGCTCCTCCATCATATGGTTGATTCAAAACAGGTTATCTCTTCGACCGGGCCGGCAGCTCCCCCGGGAATCGCCCATTTCAGGGGGGAGGGGGGTGGGGGGTAGCGGTGGTACGGACCGGGGACATGCCCGACAGATGGAATTGGATCGATAACCTGGAGGTTCTCCATACCGAGATTGTGCGCCTTCAGGGCCTAATTCTCGGCAAAGAGCGAGCGAGGCGGATTGAGGGGGATTCGTGGCGCAGCTTGAGCTGCCTTTGACTCCAAGGCTTTCTTTTCCGTCCAGCTCCGCCATCCGCGGGAAGATAGGGCCCAGGCCTCCTTGATTTTTGAGTTGGTCCCTCTGGGCGAAGTAACGAGCCCTCTCCGTTTCGCCGCCAAGGTTACCTTGGCAATCCTCATTACAAACGGAATGGGAGCTTATCTTTACCGGCAAGGCAAGTTACGCATTCGCAGATTGGCAGCAGAAGCGGCCGACTAACAGCATACAAGCCCGCTCATGCTTCTTTGACAAACCTCAGCGGCCCGGTTCGAGGCAGACGACTTAGCAGGGTACTTATGGCCACAAGATATAGCTGCGCCGGCGTCGAAGCGTTTTCGGCGGCGAAAATGAGTAAACCCGAAGGGACTGATGCTGCTGTGGGCGGTCAGGCACGGCGGAGTTATATTCTTTGAGGCGGAGGGCAGTTTGGGTGAAAAGCAGGCGGGACGCCACTGGGCGCGAATGGCAGCGGGACTGGAAGCAGGTTACCGCACAAGGGATCTATCAACGATCTGATGGCCAGACACCATTGTCATGGCTTGATAGAAGCGACCTAAGTTCGATGAGCAAATGCTGAACCTGGGTCGACGATTCTACCCCTTTCCTTCTACCACCTTTTTCAATAATATCTATGCGGATTGAAGTCTATTCTTCCCTCATGGGAAATCTCAAAAGTCTGCGTAAGCGCTTAGGATAAGGTATGGCCAGACAGAGTTACTATAACGCAGCGGACCATATACCGCCGGAGAGTGCGGTGGACCCTTATTTGCGCCCGGCCTTCCCGCTGGGGCACAGAATCAGGCGCCTGGGTTGGAATATCTGTTGGCTATTCTTCTATCGCATTACGCCGCGTTCGATGCACTTCTGGCGCTCCCTGGTGCTGAAGGCATTCGGAGCAAAAATGGGGCCGAACTGCCATTTCTATCCTGGATCGAAGGTCTGGGCGCCATGGAACCTGGTGTGCGCAGATCAGGTGACGGCGGGCGATGGAGTTGAAATCTATAACCCAGCCCCGATGCACTTTGGATCACATGCGATTGTGTCACAAGGAGCTTATCTTTGCGGGGCCACGCATGACTTCAACGATTCCACATTTCCCCTGCTTGCCTATTCCATGACCGTAGGAGCCTACGCCTGGATTTGCGCGCGTGCATCGGTTGGCCCGGGAGTCAATGTGGGTGAGGGTGCAGTACTCGGGTTAGCGTCAGTGGCTACACGCGATCTGGACCCATGGGGTGTGTATGCAGGGGCGCCGGCCGTGAAGATCAAAGAGAGAAGGCACACCAATACCGCAGGATAGCAGTACCTTTCCCGAGCATCCGCAGAGCTTATTCGGGATTCAACCTTTGCCGCGTGAGACGGGATATCTCACTGAGAACCTCATCTTTGGAAGAGGCATTTCGAATGGCTACCTCGAGTTCGCGAAGCTTCGCACCCACCAGGAAGCGGTACCAAAAACATTGCAGCATGTGATAAGTAAGTCCTTCCCTCCCGTCGAGAAAGCCCAGTTGGATGACATATCTATAAAGAAAATAGGTGGGGGCTGCGATCTGAAATGGAATGCGATTGTAAATTGACTCTTTGAAAAAGCGCTTGATGCTTGACTGCGACGCCGTTGACCCAGGGGCAAGCTCAGGTTGAGACTCGAATAGACGTAAGCGCTTGTTCAGTACGTCGAGAGCCTCTCGACTTGCGTAGCAGTTATGCTTTTCGGTAAAGAACGTCAAGTCGCGCAGATTATAGTCAGCAAAGCCGCCAAGAAAAGTGACTGAGCGCCCCTCAGTAAGATACATGTGCTCGTCCATCCACCGGTCCTCAATGCGCGCTTTGCCTCGTCGCCAAATGCGAAGGAGCGTGAGCGGGTATCTTCCACCATGGCGGATGAACTTTCCCTGGAAGATCGTCTTGCGATTGAGATTGACTCCCGTAACCTCACGGGGTAATTGGGGAAGTGTCTCGACAATCTCCCGGGCGAGGTCGGCTTCAACAATCTCATCGGCGTCGAGGCGCATCACCCATTCAGTAGTTACCGGCACGTTCTCAAGTGCCCATTCAAACTGCCTGGCGTGATTTTGAAAGGGGTGCTGCAGGACCTGGGCGCCGTGCGCTCTTGCCAAGTCCACTGTTTCATCTGTCGAAAACGAATCGACAACAAAGATATCTTTTGCAAAACCTGCAATGTGCTCAATGGCCCGCGCCAAATGGAGAGTTTCGTTATAAGTGAGGATGATAACTGTGATACTTGCTTTTTCGCTCATTGAGGAGCCCTCGTATGCAGCGGATTCCATTGCCATCCCCCAAGTTCGAAGCCCCATGCAGATCGATCATAAGACCGTCTTCGAAACAGATAGCTTGAGGTACCGGCCCGCAGCTTACTTGAGCTCGGGCACGGACTGGGCGAAACAAGTTTTCTGGTCACTCGCTGATTCAATCACGCGCAGCAAATCATGCACCGCAGCGCGGATCTCGAAACGCTGAACAAATCCCTGCCTTGCGTCGCGCTTCATCTGTGTGCGTTCCTCCTCGGAGAGACTTTGGAACCGGCGTAGGAGGTCTTCGGTTCCCTCCACGGTGTCAGGTGCGGCAAACCCACCGTGAGACGCAACAACTTCGCGCCATATATTCACCTTATTGCTGATCAGCACAGGCGTACCACAGGCCATGGCTTCCGCGACAACAACGCCGAAGTTCTCCTGGTGCGAAGGCAGAACAAAAGCCTCAGCGGAACGGAAGGCTCCCCACTTGAGTTCTCCCTCCAGCATGCCGGTCCAGTGAACGCGCTCCGCGACTCCGAGCCTGGCCGCCAGCGCTTTCAATTCCCGCATCCATCCCACCTGGTCGGGTCCCGCGATGACCAGTTGGAGCCGAGACGATAGCTGGTCGGCGCACTGCGCAAATGCACGGATCAACAGATCGCAACCCTTCTTGCGATGAATGCGGCTTAGAAAGAGCAGGAATCGCCGATGCTGGAGTGCGGGAAATGCAATGAAAAATGCAGCCTTTTCCGCGGCTGCATCACCTTCAGGGTTGGCTGCGCCATACAACACAACCTGTTCGCGGTAGGCATGACCATGAAAGACGTTGCGCGCGCGAAGTTTCTCTTCCTCGGATGTAAATAGAACCATCTTCGCGTCGCGCAGCACTCGACCTTCTGCCAGCGACCAGAAAACCTGTTTGAAGACATGCTTTATCGGATACTGCTCGCGAAACCAGGGGTCCATCATGCCATGAGTGAATATGTAGTACGGGGTGGGAAGCCCCCGGAGCCCAAGCCAAGACCCTAACGACGAATAATTCCACAATCCGTTAAGAATGACCGCGTCAAAGCGCCCGGCGTGTTGTTTCAGCCATGGGGCGAGACGGGGGTTATACCCGTACCGGCCGATACCCCGTCCTAATGCGACGACCGGAAACGGAAAAGAGCGCCGCGCAGTCTCTTCCGCGGAATCGAGACTCACAACCTCAATCTCATGCCCCTCACTGAGCAGCACATCTGAACCATGCAGGATCGCCGCTATGGGACCGCCCGACTCAGGAATCGTGGAGTGAATGACGTGTAGCAATCTCATCGTCTACTGCCTATCCTTGAAAACAGAGCCGCCGCTGCCTTCAGCGTTTGTTCCCATTCGACCTGCTCTGCGGCGATGTTTGTGCGAAGGCGTCCTTCGCTTACCCGCAAAAGAGTCCGCACCTCAACGCATGGAACGGAATTGCAGAAGCAATTTGCGCCGAATCCTCCATAACTTATTCGGCGTGTAAAAGCGCTTCTGCGCCTTCATTGCGTAGGCCGGCCAAGCGGTAATTGCAGGAGGATGCTGAAGGGGGAAGCTAAGTGCGGTTGCAGGCAGGTCGCGATCTGGATCTGCACGCAAAGTGTTTGTGGCTCCCGGCCCGAGACCAATGTTCTGAATCAGGTTTCGGCCGGGCACCACACACAGCCAGTTCCGCGTCCAGCATGCATAGTCCCACTGGTAATCCCATGCACTCGGTCCGACTCCCTCATAAGCCTGGTCAAAAATTCTGGACCAATACTTTACGTCCTTCTCATCCTTAAAGATAAGTTCCAGGAGGCCCGCCTTCTTAACCTCCGGCCAAGTGCGGATGTTTTCGTCGAATTCCTGCCAGGCGCGACGCCACGTGGCCCAGCCCCAAGTGCAGAACGAGAATGGCAGAGAATAGTAATAACTAAAGCTGAATGGGAAACTTCGTTCAAGAGGATTGAATCCGGCTATGAATGCTATCTGCTGGTGATGGCGGTAGCGGTTGAGCAGCTCGGGACAGAACACGAAGAAGCTCTGGTCGGGCAAGCAGTCGTCCTCGAGGATGATGGCTTCTTCCACCTGGGAGAAAACCCAATTAAGCCCCGATACTATCCGCGGGCGACAGCCCATGTTTTCTGCGGCAAAGTCGGTCTCTACCTGACACGGCCAATCAACTGCGGTGACGATCTTTTTGACCTCGTCGCAGAGCTGGATATCCCCGGGGCGGTCAGCACGCGGGCCATCCGCAATCAGAAAGAGCCGGGCAGGCCTGGCGGCGGCCACGGCGGCAAAGACGCGCCGTGTGGATTCCGGCCGATTAAAGACGATCAGAGCAACAGCAGTCTTGAGTTGATTCATCCGTCGTTCCTGGGAACAGAGGGCGGCAGCGTGCAGAAGCGCACACACGCCCGGGCTTTCATGCGCAAAACATGCCGCGTAGTGGGATTAATTGCACCGTCGAAATAGGCGGTGCAGCGAGGCAACTCGCGTGGAGGCGGAAACCAAGACCTGCTCACTGATTTGGGGAGATCTTCAACAGTGACCGGTAGGTTCAGGTCGCACCGCGTGAAATTCTAGGAAATGTTAACTTCAGGGCTTGAGGCGAGAGAAAGATCGCTGCCTGACCGCAACGTGAAGATGAGCGTATTGACGGTCTTGGCAAACAATTCATACCCACGGGCTCTCATGAAGGGAGATACTTCCCCTTTCTCAGCGCTCTCCAACGAGGTCGAAATGGATTCTACGAGAACGCATGTGGGCCTAAAGATATCCCAATCGTTCGATTGGAGAACGGCCATGTCCATTCCCTCCACATCGATAGACATGAAATCTATCTTCACATCGGGCGGCAGGTACCGTCTCAGGACAGCATCTAATCTAAAGACTGAAATCTCTTTTGTCTCTAACGCCCTCCAGTGCGGGTTTTCAACTCTCGACGTAGCGAATTGCCTTTTGAATGAATTCAGGGCGGGGTCATTGAACGTATAGTACGCCAAAGACCCCTGATGATCGGATATTCCCATCTGGAGATTGATATCCCGTTTTCTTTCCCTGCGAAATGCGTCCGCGATATCCGGGTTGGGCTCGATATTGATCCCTCTCCATCCCCTTCGATAGAATAAATAAGTATTTGAGTAACGGCGCGGATGATGAGCTCCAACATCTACATAGAAGCCGCACTCCTTACGCTCAAAGATCCTTTGCAGGATTCTGTCCTCTCCTTCTTGCGAATAGGACTTCACGGCGTAAACATCGAAAAGTCTTGTGCGCAGTCCTCGAAGCGTCCGTTTGAGCCAGGGGGGTAGGGTATGCTTGAGCTGTTTCATGTTCATAGGCGTAATTGAGGCTCGGAGTACATCTTAAGAAAGCTTAAATTATGGCAAGAAAGACTTGATTTGCATAAGAAATATGACCCTTGTTCGTGCGCTGAACGCATTGGCAATAACTGCAGATATTGCATAAGCAACTACGGTCGCTATAGCAGCTCCCATTGCCGAATACCGCGGAATTAAGAAGATATTCATCGCAACATTGATTACTGCGCCAGCAACAGTTCGATAAAGGGATAGCTTCAGCAAATTCTGGCTTGTGTCCCATGGCGATTGTGCAACGCCCAAAAAAACAAACACAGAGGCCCATATATGAACGGCGAGCACGGGAGCAGCTGCACTGTACGCGACGGAGTACAAGTGCCTGACAATAAAACTCGAAAATAATGCGACTATGGAGCCAATTCCAAGTGCTATCCAAGTCATTAGAAAGAACAATTTCCGAAGACGGCTGTAGAATAGTTCGGGATTATTCTTTGCACGCATGATGGCGGGGGATACGGAGGAAACGATAGCCACCGGTATAAAGTACCAAACTTCAGAGACCCTGGTGACTGCGGCGTATAGTCCAGCGGCTACGTCGCCTCTCATCATCTTCAGCATCACCATGTCGATCCGCATGTAGATCATGATGGCCAGACCGGAAAAGATGGCGGGCCAGCTCTGCTTCAACAACTCCACAGCACGATGACTCCCGCTGCGCCAAGATCGGAATCTCCCCCCTGAAAAGTGATAGCCGACAATCAGTCCGCAGGCACCAAGCGCAACTTCGCCGGCTCCCGCGAGTGCGAAAGGCCACAAAGTGGCCCGGAAATGAATCAGCGCGATTCTGACAGCGGCGAACACGAGGAATGCAGAGTTCTTGGACCAGACCGAGATCTTGGACCTAACCTGGGACTGAAAGAACAGATCGATCGTATCGACGGTTTGAAAAATGGACCCGACAGAGAGTATGGCTACCAGCAGCAGCGCTTCTCGATCGTGCGGCTGAATCAGCCGGATTGCTGCAATCGTGACAATCGTCGCTAAGATGGCCGCGCAGCCTCTAAGGGCTATCGTCGTTCCGAGAATTTCGGGAGTTGCTTCACTATTGCACACGATCTCCCGGACAACGATCGTATCCATGCCGAGCGTGGCAATCGATCCGAACAGGGCGACAAAGGATATTGCAAAATTGAGGCTCCCGAATTGGGCCGGGCCGAGGTATCTGGCGACCCAGACTCCGACCAACAGCCCCATTCCCATTCGTACAACACGGTCGAACATTAACCAGCTGAAGTTTTCGATGATCTTGCGAAATCCTGCGGACAGCACCCCATGGAACCTAGCCGCGATTCCAGACTTGGCAACACGGAAAGACGCCCCTATCCACGGAAGGGCTGACAACCCCTTATGATCGAGGAGATCGGGGCCAAGTTCGCCTAGATTGCTGGACGATCCGCTGCTTCCCGAGGGCGCCCGAGTTTTGTCAATGGTATTCATTGAGTGAGAGAACGAAGGTGCAATGGGGAATGAATGGTCAGCGAAGTTGCGGGATGCGGGGAGACGGCCAACGGGGAGGAAGACGCCTCCACCGCGAGCGTTGCTGACGTCGGAATCTTAGGGTCTTGAGCGCAGCCGCTGCTGCCTCAGCCAAATCGACGATGATAATCAAGACGAGCGATTCGGTTGCTCTTCTTGTGCCTGCAAACGGGGAGAACAGGATATCCCACGCCATTCCGACAAACAGCCAGGCATACAGAGGGGCATTTCTAGGCCGAAGGATAGCAACCTGTATCATCGCGCGGGCGTTAAGCCAGAAGATAAAGGCCCAGAAGATAGCACCCAGGATGCCCGCCCACACCCAAGCGCCCATGATGTGCGAGTGCGTCGGAATGAGGCCTTTCGATGTATCCTCGATGTCCTGCAGGTCGGTCTTGATAAAGCTTTCAGCTCGAATGTCACTTAGCATTTCAACATACTTCATATCTTTGGCCCAGGAGCCGTATCCAATAATGGGGCTCGCCATTGCAGCCCGGAGTGAGACGAGGATCTCTGGTCTCCCGCCTAACATGATGCCCCCCTTCGACCGGGACTGCGTTTCATTCTTCTCCTTCGCTTCCTCGCCAGCGAGACCGGAAGCAGTGGCGTAATTGAGCAGACCAACGGCAGACGCACCTGCCCCGAGCACCAATATCACCAAAACAACAACCCGTAACCTGGTACCCACGGGCGGAAGAATTCTGACGCGACCGATTCGTTCAGGAACCACCGGTATAACCATGGCCATGGTGATCATGATCCCAAGTACGGGACTGCGAAAGTTCATCAGCAGGTCAACAGCGGCCAGCCCGGAGAGAAGAATAAAAATGACCGCATACCAGCGAATGTTGAAGAAGACGTTGCAGACCAGAAGCACAAGCATTGTTATTCCGGTGCTGTATCCGAACTTCCACGGGTCCACTAGAACTATGTCCGTAGGCTGATATCTGGCAGAGAGGAGTGAGCCAATGGCGAACGCAGTAGCGAAGAGGATTTTGCGACGCTCAATTTTACCAAGCAGTATCGCCACGCAGGCAAAATCGACACCAAAGAACACAATATTTGCGTCACCACGCATCCAATCAACGCTTGCGGATCCGCGATAAATGTCCGTAACTATCTGGGCTACGAGCCAGAGCAACATCAGCATAAAGATCGGTCTCAAGCCCGGCCTCAGTAGCTTCCGGCCGCCGAAAGGAATCAACACCGGCAGAAGAATAATCAGAGCCGCTTCTGTAATCGGAAATTCGCCGACAAGATGAAGGTTAAAAGAACAGCCCACGCCGAGCAGGACGACAAGTAGATCGATACCGAGCGCCGTAGGCTTCAGGCTCGTGAAGTTGCGCACTGGCCGCGCCGGGTTGGTTGCTAACATTGCCATTGAAGTCACGGATTCCTGAATAGTTGCCTTTAAGGGGAAGGCCTTTTAGTTCTTTTTGAAGAAGGCCGCGCCACTAGAAGTTATCGGGCAAGCTCGATCAGGCGTCTACTAATGTTCACGCGCCACTGTTATAAGGTGGTTGACGACAAGTTGCCGATTTTCCTGAGTCGTTATGCTCTGCCTATTCCGGGTTACGTTCCCCGTAATACTCGTAGTACTTCCGACCGTAGTACTCCTGATACTCCGGCGCCTTGAAGTCAACGGCGTTGACCGCGACTCCCAGCAGATGCGTGCCTGAGCGCTCCAGCAAATCGACGCTTCGCCGCACCACATGCCGCTGCGCGCCTCCGTAACGGATAATCAGAATCGCCGCGTCCGTCCATCGGCCGAGAATTGAAGCGTCGGTGACAGCGAGCACCGGCGGCGTATCGATGAGGATGAAGTCATACTCCGCTCGCAGAGACGTGAGCAAGTCCTCCATCTGTTTTGAACCCAGCAGTTCGGAAGGAAGCGGCGGCACCGGACCCGAAGGCAGGACCTTGAGGTTAGGCAATTCGGACCACTCCACAATGGCTTCCTGATAAGTGGTCTTTCCTGAAAGCACGGATGAGAGGCCCTGCCCTTTTGCCATTCTGAACCGGAGGTGGACGGCCGGCCTGCGAAGGTCAGCGTCGATGAGCAGCACACGGGATCCATTCAGGGCAAAGGTGATCGCCATCAAGGTGGCAACCGAACTCTTGCCTTCGGCAGGGCGAGTGCTGGTGATCATGATGACCTTAGGTGGAGAGCCGGGACTGGACAGCAGAATGGAGGTTCTCATACCACGGAGAGCCTCGGCAATCCTCGACCACGCTGAAGCACCCCGGGCAATCGCTGCCTCTCTAAATTTGGAAGGCAGGAGTTCGTCGGTCGGAACCGAAGGCACGGCAGCAAGAAGGGGAAGTTGCAATGCCTGTTCGATATCGGTCATGGTCTTCAGGTTGGTGTCAAGCCCCTCAAGGAGAAGAGCCACGCACAAACCAAGGAGCATACCTATTGCGCCGCCGGCGAGCAGGTCGAGACGGACCCTTGGATGGCTAGGCTGGTCGGGTAAGTCAGCGTCCTCGACGATGTGTACCGGCGTGGCGTGAAGGCTGGCCATGATGCCAGCTTCCTGCAGGCGTTCCTGGAGCCCATCGTATAACACGCGATTAGTTTCATAATCGCGACGCGCAAGATCATATTGAATCGCCTTGGAGCCCTTATCGAATGCCTTCTGGGTGCTAGCGTCAAGGGATTTTTGGAGCATTTCCTCGTTGTTCTTCGCGGCATCGTATTCCTTCTGCGCGCGATCGACTTGTGCGCTTTCCTGCGCGGTGACGTTGCCCTGGAGTTCATCAATCTGTGCTTTCAAGGCCTTAACGCGCGGATAAGCCGGGCCATAGGTCTGCATGAGCGAGGTGTATTCGGACCTAAGCTGAGTTATCTGTGCCTTGGTCGCTTCCAAGGTAGGGCTATTTGCTGCGAGGGCATCGATTACGCCCGGAGATGAGCTTTTTATTGCATTCAGCCGCGCCTCCTTGAGTACTCGATCGACCTCGGCGTCCGCATACAACTTATTCAATTCCTCGAGACTCGAAAGGTCGACGCTTTGGCCCTGTTGATTTTCGCCACCGAAAGAGAGCACGCCAATGTCTTTCTGGAACTCGAGCATGTGAGTCTGGCTTTTCTCGAGATTATCTTTCAGACCAGTGAGCTTCGTATTCAGCCAGCCGGAGATCTTCTCGGTTGCTGAAAAGTTATCGCGAAAGGAATGTTCGATGTAGCCGTCGATGAGTGTATTCGCCATCATGCTGGCGAGGAATGGCCGTTTAGACGTGACATAAATTTGGATGATGCTTGTGTGTCCGAGGCGACTCACTTCGAGGCTGCCGATAAATGCCTGCTCCAGCGTCTGCCGAACCGCAGCATCATTCAAGTCCCATGGACGGCCCCCTGGAAGCGCAACGAAATCCGGATTCGATTCCAGATGCAGGGTGCGAATCGTCTCCAGCGCAAGACTGCGGCTGCGCAGGATTTCGATTTCGGTGTCCAGCTTTTCGCTGTCGTCCGAATCTCCGGTCAGATCCTGAACTTGCTCCAGCCGGAACTGCGCCGACATATCCGACTTCACCTCAATTTCGGCTTTTGCGGTATACAGCTTGGGCATAATGAGGTTTGCCGTAACGCCGGCCGCTACGCCCACCACAATGCCGGTCAGGATTAACCAACCGCGCTTCCTCGCGAACTGAACGAAACGCCCGAATGAATCACCGTCCGGGAAAGCGCCCGGCATGGCGCCTTGCAGTAGGGTAAGGTCGATACCGGACGACATGGATTCGGAACTTTGATCGTTTGACTGTTTCACTGGCTCTTTGTCCTCAAGCTTGCCTTCCGTTCAGTTGTATTGCCAAAGAGATTACTCAACGCCGACATAAGTCGATTGTGGGAATAGCTTCACCTGTCGAGGCCCTAAAGACGGAACTTTATCCTATGGGCAAGGCCCTTGATCTACATGCAATCCCATCCATCTAGGTGAAGCTAGGGTGGACCCGCAACCTCACATAAAACGTTCACGCATCTCGAAATGCGATTTTGGAGAGAGGCTATTGTCACTTCATATTCCGCTGGGCCCGGTTTTGAATCCATGCGGCCACGCGCAACATGAGACCTTCTCCGCGATAGAGCAACCGCAAAGCTTCATCTGTCTGTCGCCAGGCGTGTCCGCTTATTTCCCGAAATATTCGACTGTGGTCTTCGCGACAGGCTTTGATAAGCCTTCCCGACCCGGTTATCGAGGTTCCATAGATCCTGAAGCAGGAAAGGTCCGCATCAATGTACCCTACCCGCGCTCCCTGATTTACCATGTTCACAAACAACTCGCCGTCCCAGGAGCTTCGATTCTCCGGATTGAATCGAGGAGATCGTAGAAAGGCCTCGCGGCGGAAGAATACTGACTGCTGCAGCCAACGGGCCCCGCCATGCAGATAGCGGCCCACTGTAAAGTCCCGGGCTTTGATATGTCGCGTCTTTTTCCCTTCACCATTGATGATGTGGCCATTGCCTAACGCCATATCGCATTTCGGATTCTGTCGATAGAAGTCGGCCACTCTTTGAAGCGAGCCGGGCATCAGCAGGTCATCCGCGTTCAGGAAGCCGAATACCTCTCCCGTTGCTAAAGAGAATCCTTTGTTCAGGCCATCCGCCGCGCCGCAATCCGGCTCGAAGATAGTGCGAGATATCCGGCTGGAGTAGCTCTGAATAAGTTCGCGGCTGCCGTCGGTCGATCCAGGATCGACAAGAATATAATCCAGCTCGGGATATTCCTGGCGAATCACCGAATCGAGTGCTTCCTGTAGGTAAGCCCGTTGATTGTATGACAGGGTTACAATACTTATCTTCATCCTGATTCCGATGCTTTCCCGGTGGAGAGAAGTCCGCACAGACCTCAAGCCGAATCGAAAGGCGGCTCTTGCCCACTATCCGTTTGCTATAATGCCAGTTCAAGGATGGTAAGCATAAATAAGAGCGTTGGTGATGCCAAACGCGAATAACATGGCCTGGCTGGCAGCGACCTTCAGCGGACTTGGTGAAACATAAATGATGTCGTCCTCGCGCACGACCGGATCTGCCGACTTGGAGCTCAGGACCTTGTGAACGTCAATCTGTTGCACCACCTTGGTCCCGTCCGGTTGAGCTCGGACAAGGAACGTTTTACTCTGTGAAGCCATTGGCGCGATCCCCCCCGCTATCGCGATCATCTCTGAAAGCGTAAGTTGCGGAGAGCCACAAAGCGAGTAAGCACCTGGCTTAAGAACCTTTCCTCCTACATAAGCTATGCCACAGCCTCGTACCAAGACCCGGTCACCGGGGAAGACGACGCGATCATAATTGCTGGTATTGTGCATGGTGGGATCCCAGGGAATATCTATCGTCTTATCCGGCGCATGATCACTGGTTATCTCGATGACACGCCCCGCACTCGCGTTCAGTCCGCCAGCGGCCGCCAGGAGGTCTGAGAGCAGATGTTTCCCGGGCGGAGGATAGATCCCCGGACTGCGCACTTCACCCAAAACAGTAATTCCCGTAGATGCAGAGTCCACCGTGACCAAAACCTGGGGATTCGGCATTAGATCGCGCTCTTTCAATTGTCCGGCAATGAGCGCCTCTGCAGCCGCGCTATTGAGACCTGCGATGTGGACCGCGCCCACCAGCGGATAAGCGACGTCGCCGCTCTCCGAGACCCGAGTAACGAGAGAGAAGTCTGGAGCATCAAATACGATAATGTGTACGGTTTCGCCCGGTGAAATGGGCTCGTCGGTGAGGCCTCCGATACTGCCAAGCTGTGACGACTGAAGAGCCGCAGCGCCGGCGCTTGAACCTCCCTGTTGACTTGGGACGAGTGCCGGCCGCTCCGTTTGCGCCGAGCAAACGGCAACAGCTGCCAGGAGCAGTGTGGCCAGTACCGTCGCAGATTGTCCGCCTGGTATAGTGTTCCCGCTGACGAACGAAGTTGGGTTAGATTCATTAGACATGCGCATTTGAAGATGCTCTCCGGTTGTGCCAGCCGCCTTCGCGGTCAAGCGATAGTGTTTCCTGGGACCTGCCCACCGAGCTGCACGATGCGAGCAGCGAAGGAAATGAAATCCAGGCCTTCGACTGTTTGAATCCGTGCTTTCCCACATTGGTACCACATCAATTAGCCATAGACCAAAGCCGTGGCACGCTCGCTGATGCATGCGCGTGTTTGCCTAATGAGCGGGGATTCCGTGCAGCAAGAGAAGCGATTTTCCAGAGGGCACGGTCTACCTGGCAGCGAGTTCCAATTGAGATCGTACCGATTCGTACATCCGGCGTATGCCGTCCGCAAGGCCAGTCCTTGCCTTCCACCCAAGAGCGTTGATGCGGCTCACGTCGAGGAGTTTCTGGGGCGTGCCATCCTGTTGCGAAGGATCGAAGACCAGCTCGCAGTCGAAATCCATCACTCTCGCAACCATCTCCGCCAGCTCGCGAATGGTCAGATCTTGACCTGTACCAATGTTGATTAGCGGCGGTGTCTCCGCTGTAAGCAGGCTTTGATAGGTGGACTCGGGTAGTTTGAGAAGGTGGATGCATGCCTCCGCAAGGTCATCGCTGTATAGAAACTCGCGTCGCGGCGTACCCGTGCCCCACACTACAATTCTTCTATCTCCGGAAAGCTTTGCATTCGCAACTTTGCGCATCAGCGCGGGAAGAACATGAGAACTTTTCGGATCGAAGTTATCTCCCGGGCCATAAAGATTCGCGGGCATAGCTGCCAGATAGCGCGTGCCATATTGCCGGTTATAGGACCAGCACATTTCTATGCCGGCAATCTTAGCCAGGGCATAAGAGCGATTGGTGGGCTCCAGTGGACCGGTTAAGAGATACTCTTCCCGGATTGGCTGCGCAGCCAGCTTAGGATAGATACAGCTAGACCCGAGAAAGAGCAGACGCTTCACACCTGACCGGTAACTCGCATCGATTACATTGGTCTGAATCTCAAGGTTGTCGCGAATGAAATCGGCGGGGCAGGTATCGTTGGCAAGGATGCCGCCCACCCTGGCGGCTGCAAGAAACACATATTCCGGCTGCTCCTGAGAGAAGAAACTCCGCACCGCCTCACGTTCGGCCAGATCGAGTTGCGAATGGGTGCGCAGCAGCAGCTTGGAGTATCCCTGCTTTTCCAGCGCACGACAAATCGCTGATCCGACCAGGCCGCGATGCCCTGCAACAAATATCCGGCTGTCAGTTTCCATGTCCAACCGATCCCATGGCTCTCAGTTTTCGTGATAGTTGAAGACGGAATAGCCGTGCTTTTTAACCAGGGCGTCCTTCTCGGCCGTTTGCAGGTCTGCTTCCGCCATCTCCTTCACAAGCTCGTGAAAAGTGATGCGCGGTTGCCAGCCGAGTTCCCGTCTGGCCAGGCTGGCGTCTCCCAGCAGCGATTGCACTTCTGTGGGACGGTAATAGCGTGGGTCTACGACCACAATCACATTACCATCCGCATCCACACCCTTTTCGTCAGCGCCCGCACCCTCCCAGGTGATTTCCATGTCGAGAAAGCTGGCAGCAAGTTCCACAAACTCGCGCACACTGTGCTGCTCGCCGGTAGCGATGACGTAGTCCCGGGGCTCAGCCTGCTGCAACATGCGCCACTGCATCTCGACGTAATCGCGCGCGTGTCCCCAGTCGCGCAGCGCGTCCATGTTGCCCAGATGCAGGCAGTCCTGCAAGCCGACCTTGATGCGGGCCAGGCCGCGGGTGATCTTGCGGGTTACAAATGTCTCGCCCCGCAAGGGCGACTCATGGTTGAATGACACCCCATTGCAGGCATACATACCGTAAGCTTCGCGGTAGTTCACCGTGATCCAGTAAGCAAATAGCTTGGCAACGCCGTAGGGAGATCGCGGGTAAAACGGAGTAGTCTCCTTTTGCGGAATTTGCTGCACCAAGCCGTACATTTCGGAGGTGGATGCCTGGTAAAAGCGGGTCACCTTCTCCAGTCCCACAATCCGGATTGCTTCGAGCAGGCGCAGAGGGCCCAGGGCGTCGGAGTTTGCCGTGTATTCCGGCTCTTCGAAGGATACTTTCACATGACTTTGCGCGGCCAAGTTGTAGATTTCGTCGGGCTTGACCTTTTGCACAATCTGTATCAAGCCGCTGGAATCGGTCATATCGCCGTAGTGAAGCATGAAATGGCGACCCATCTTGTGCGGGTCTTCATAGAGATGGTCGATGCGGTTGGTGTTGAAAAGAGAGGCACGCCGCTTGATTCCATGTACCTCGTATCCCTTCGACAACAAGAACTCGGATAGATAGGCTCCATCCTGTCCCGTAACGCCAGTGATGAGAGCTCGCTTCACTGCCTAGCACTCCTTCGCCCCACGCGCCATGCGGGCGCCTTCAGGGGCAGTCCAATTTTTCGCAGGTAATGGACTTCAATCAGTTCCAAATGCCGAAGAGGATGCAACCGGCACTTCGATGCAGCTACGGAAATAGTCCAGAGTCAACTTCAGGCCGGTCTCCAGATCGATCTTCGGCTCCCAGCCGAGAAGGCTCCTTGCCTTGCTGATATCCGGCTGCCTCTGAACGGGGTCATCCTCTGGAAGCGGGCAAAAGACAAGCTTGCTCTTCGAGCCAGTAACCCGGAGCACCATCTTCGCGCAACCCAGAATGGTCCATTCGACCGGGTTCCCGACATTCACTGGAAGATGCTCATCGGTCCGGGCTAGCCTGAGGATTCCCTCGACCTCGTCTGAGATGTAGCAGAAGCTCCGTGTTTGATCGCCACTTCCGAAGATGGTGATCTCTTTATCTGTCAGGGCCTGCATCATGAAGTTCGAGATTACACGCCCATCATCCTTCTGCAGTCGGGGACCGTAGGTGTTAAATATCCTTACCAACCGCGTGTCCACCCCGTGATAGCGGTGATAGGCCATCACCAGCGCCTCGGAAAAACGCTTAGCCTCGTCATAAACCGACCGTGGGCCGATGGGGTTTACGTGTCCCCAGTACTCCTCTGTTTGAGGATGCTCCGACGGGTCGCCGTAGCACTCCGAGGTTGAGGCATGAAGGAACTTTGCGCCGTACTTCTTCGCAATCTCCAAAGAGTTTCGCGTCCCGGCTGAACCCACCATCAGCGTTTCGATGGCGAGCCGGTAGTAGTCTACGGGGCTGGCAGGGGAGGCAAAGTTGAGCACGTAGTCCACATGCCCTGGATCGAATGGCTCGCAGATGTCGTGTTGGAAAAACTCGAATCGCGGTTCGCGTTTGAGATGTTCCAGATTCCGCAGCGAACCAGTGCAGAGATTATCGACACCGAAAACCGAATGCCCGTCCGCGAGTAATGCATCCGTAAGATGAGAGCCTATGAACCCTGCAGCCCCGGTCAATAGAACGCGCATGGTTTCTATTTCCTCTCCAGCGACCAAACCCCTAGATCAAAGTTCGACAAACAATACAGTAAATCACTGACTCCCGCCTTGAAGTCTGCAGCCTGCATAATCCCTGGGTCAACATCCTTCGCGGAAGCGGTCGCAGCGAAACTACGGCTCGTATGGAAACATTGGTTCTCACGCCACGAAGAGCTCATGCTTTTGCGCTCTCTCTACGCGGCGGGAGGTAGTGCGTTGCCACCGGATCAAGTGCATGGGACGACCCTGGCCGCCCAACGCTGAGGTAGATGAATCCATTCTCGGTCATACCTGCGGGATCGTATAGATTACGTCCGTCAATCACAATTGGGTAACGAAGTGTGTAGCGCAGCCGTTTCAGGTCGAGTTCGGCAAACTCCTGCCAGTCATTCAGAATGAGCAATGCGTCTGCGTCTTGTGCAGCCTCATAGGGATCCTTGGCATACTGCATCTGCGGTCCCACCGGAATCACTTCCCTGCATCGCTCCTCAGCCGCAGGATCAAATGCGCTGATCACGCATCCTTCGTTCAGGAGCCTCTGTACGATGTCCAGCGCGGGCGACTCTCGAATATCGTCGGTCCCGCCCTTGAACGCCAGCCCCAACACACCGATTCTCTTCCCGCGGAAGGTCCACAATGCCGAGCGAATCTTATGAAAGAATCGTAGCTTCTGCTCTTCGTTAATCTTCTCCACTTCGCGCAGAAGCCCGAAATCCACCCCCGCCTGCTCCGCGACGTGCCGGAACGCAGCTACATCCTTGGGGAAGCACGAACCGCCATAGCCCACTCCGGCACGCAGAAATCTCGGGCCGATTCGGGAGTCCATTCCAATCCCGCGGGCCACTTCCTCCACATCGGCTCCGGCCGCCTCGCAAATATTCGCCACCACGTTGATAAATGAGATCTTTGTCGCCAGTAATGCGTTGGATGCGTGCTTGATGATTTCTGCCGCCTTGGTGGAGGTAAGCAGAATCGGCGGGGGGTCAGCCTGCGCTCTGGGCCCCGGTATCGCATTTGCGGTTCCGTAGTACTCGCCTGACGTGAGGGGGAGATAAAGCCGCTTCAACAACTCTGCCGACCGCTGGGTTGCCGCTCCGATTACGATCCGGTCAGGATGCAGGAAATCCACCACCGCCGTGCCCTCGCGGAGGAACTCCGGATTGGAAGCCACGTCAAAGAGATCCCTCGGTACGCCATTCCGCTCCACGACACGGCGAATCCATTCGTTCGTGTAGACCGGAACTGTGCTCTTCTCGACAATTATCTTGTAGGAGTCGATAGCACGGGCAATCTCGCTGGCCACTGCGTCCACGTAGGAGAGGTCAGCACTTCCCGCCTGGCTCTGCGGCGTTCCCACGGCAATAAAAATGGCCTGTGCGGCCTTGGTTGCGGCGCGAAGATCCGCAGTAAACTCCACCAAGTTTCCGCGGTGGCGATCCAGTAGCTCGGGCAGATAGTCCTCGTGAATTGGAATTCCGCCTTCGCGCAGCGTTTGCACCTTTGTCTCGTCGTTGTCAACGCAGATCACATGGTGCCCGATTTCCGCAAAACATGCAGCGGCGACAAGCCCTACATACCCGGAACCGACAATGGCAATTGAAATAGGTTGACTCATCGAGTCCTTCTCGGCAGCTCTGCCATTCGCGATCTGTTTGAGGATCTCAAAGCTCGATTCTCCGACTCATTAGAAGCGCCTGTACGCCGAACAAGTTCCAGTGAATTCATTAAGCCATTTAAATTCAATGAGATTGAAGCACAGAGAAGATGTGCCCGCGCTATACGAGCGTCGGTCGCCAGGAATAGGTTGAGGTGATTTGCCATCGCAGGCGCCGTCGGACATCAGCTTCTCTAAATCTACAGACTCTCATTGCGGTCGGGAAGCTGGCTTCCGTAGCGCCATATCAGGGGAACCAACCGGGGTGCGGACCAGTATCGCGGTATGTAGCGCAGCGGCGAGGAAAGGCAACGGAAGAACCATCCGAGGTAGAGGTTGTCGGCCCATTCGGGAATTCTTACCTGGTCTCCACTCAGGAAAGCGATCGCCGCTCCGATGCAGTGGATAGCGGGAAGATAATCCAGATGGCTCTTGAGGTAGAGTCCCAGCCGCTCCTGGGTTCCTCCACCGATCGTAATCACTACGTGCCTCGCTCGCAAAAGGTGCAGTTTCTCGATGAGCGCCCGATCCTCTATATCCGGCCCATATATTGGTGCTTCGTACACACACTCCGGCGGAACGTCGATGCCTTGAGTCTGCAACCAGTCCAGATTTTTTCTGGTACTCGCCGGACCGGCCATAATCCATAGCGTACTTCCAGGAGTGCGCACAGCGCTCTGCTGCAGTAACACGCGCAGATACTTTAACCCCGACAGCCGATGAATAGAATCGCGCTTCAGCAGATTCCACGCAAGCACCATGAGCGCCGAATCCGTAATGGCAAGGTCCGCATTGATCAATGCTTCGCGATACCCTGGGTTGAACGCGATGTCTTTCAACGCAGGGGCGGCGGGCACCACCAGCAAGCCTCCACCGGAAATGCGATCAAATGCGCCGCGCGCGTCTCCGACATGAAAATTAACACCCAGTATCCGACACTCACCCTGTGGTCTGCCCATCCGTGGCTTCTCCAGGTTCTCCGTCATATGAACTGTGTATAGGTCTCATTTTCGCGTCACTTCATAGGTGCCCGAGCGAGCATCTCCGCGGGTACCTGAAACACCCTGACGCCCTCTGCCGCCAGGTAGCAACTTTCCTTGTCTTTCAGGTCGAAGACCAGATCTTCAACCTCGGGTGAAACCCGGTACGACTCGTCCAACGGCTCCGCACCCACGGCCCGGACAACATTTGTCCCGCAGAAAAGCAGGCTCTTTACAAGGTGTCCGCCAATGAACCCGCCCCCGCCGTTTACGACTCAGCGTGCCATTCCACGAATCCGAATGTCTGAGGCTTATCGAAGAGTGTACTCCCTCATGCGCGGTGAAGTCCGCACGGCTTCACAAAATCTGCGGTCAGGTTTGACAGAACTCAGAATACGTTTCAAACAGGGAGTGCAGGCTGGCGGCATCCCCCAGGAAGACTCTGCGCAGCGGACCACGACTGAGGACAATGGCGATCAGGGTCAAGACCAGGGTCTTTGCGTTGGCGCCCCGCAGCTCTCCGCGTTCGATCCACGGCTCAAGATAGCGGGCAACCACCTCCACCAACTCGCCCAGATGCCGTCTCAGAAGCGGATCGAGATCCTCGCTCAGTTCCAGAGCACTGTACTGCAACAGGCGAAGAAGCTGAGGTTGCTGCAGGGTGGTGGAAATCATTTCGAATGTGCATGCTAGCGCCTCGCGCCCACTGGCCGCCTCGGCCAGCCGCGCCAGCAGCTCGCCGCGAAGATGCACCCGCTGCAACTCTGCGCTCAGCACCGCCAAATAAAGGTCACGCTTACGCGGATAATGCCGATAGATCGTAACCTCGTTCACTTCCGCTGACGACGCAATTTCGCGCGTGCTGACGCCGTTGTAGCCGAACTGCGCAAAAAGCGCAGCCGCGGTGGTCAGGATTCGCTCTTCGGTACCGCCCCGTGCTGTGCTGGATGTTCCCGCCATGTGTTCTTCCTGCCCCCGATCCAAGGCACTCGTACTTCTGAGTTCATTCCCACTTCAAAGTCGCTCGCAAACAGTCAACGACGGAAAATGTGGATGCGCACTTCCACATTCGCCACATCATCTGAGCTCGACAGCGCAGATCTTTAATCCAGACTCCCAGCAACAGCGCAACCGCGGGGAGGAAACGAAGCAGTTGAGAACCAGCCGTGGGCCGAATTCGGTTGCCTGAGGACGCCGTAGTCTCTCGCCCAAACCGCTGCTGGCACCCGATTGCGGCGAGACCGCTCCCCACTTTCCTCTGAGCGGAGGAGGGAGACCTGCAAGCCCACGCCCAAGCTGCAGCGCAATCTCCGCGCGCAGATTCTGCAAATGGCTTGAGTATGAACTTGATAGTGGTTGCTCTAAATGTAAAAACTCAGGCGAACAAGTCTAAGAAAAGCGAAGGTCAAAGAGCTTTCAACGAATGCGTTTGACAATAAGGCGACTGCCTATATGCTCCCCGCCGGGGTCCCGGACCGCTCAGTCCTCTGCTAGCAAAACTGCGGATCCAAGCCGGCAACGTCAGAGGGCATACACATTTCTGTTTCCCGGAGCTCCAGATCACCTTCATTCACTTCCACTGCAATACATTGCGATATCTGCTCCAAGGTGAGCACCACACGGAATCCGCCCTTCCTTCTGACCACAACGCCTTCCATCCCGGCAAAGGCTCCGGCGCGAATGCGGGCCCGCTGACCCACCGTCAGCAGAGGATGCGGCTCAATGCGCCGCTGCTGAAGGCCAGACCTTAGCGCGTCAATCGCGGCATCTGGAAGCGGCGCAGGCTCTCCCCCCGTTCCACCCACAACCGCCAGTGCACCGGGTATATTCAGCACCTGTACTCGTGCTGAGCGTTGGATGTGAACAAACAGGTAGCAGGGAAAGAGTGGCAGCTCGAGGGTAACCTTTGATCCGTCGCGCCACTTGCGCTGAGAGCGATAGAGGGGCAGGTAGAACTCGATCTCACGCTGGCTGAGGTGCTGGGCCACCCGCTTTTCGTGGCGGCAGGTGGTATAGAGCGCGAACCATCTTGATTCGTGGGATACGAGAATCGCGCTATCCGGCTTGGGATTGCATACCTGGTGGAGACTCAGCTGCGCTTCTATGTGCAAGGCTTCGCCATCCTCACTTGGATGTAAGGCTTTTCCACAAAGTCAGGATCCAGCTCGAACGACCTGCGACTTGAGCACGGTCTCGGCACACAATTGAAAGCAAGCGCTTCCATCCATCTTCCGATGCGCCTCGAACGTTGGTCCTAGCCGCCGATGCACCCAATATATCAGCAATGAATGCTATTACAGGCAAGAAATACTTCGGCTCCTTTGCGGCGGAACCATGGACGCAAATTGCGGCCTGCAAGCAGGTACCCACATTCCCTGTTGAACCGACGAAGCCATAAACCCGGGACCACCTGCCGGCCCAGAGTTCCGCGGAAGATGCGGCCGTGAACACCAGAACCGCGGTTGTTGTCGCGTTGGGCAGAATTTCGGACTGTGTTACCCTCCGAAAAAGGGGTTTTTATCGATGCTCACGGGATCTTCGACCGTCGCCCGGGTCTATATGGACGCCAACGCCACCACTCCTCTGCTGCCGGAGGTGGTGGCGGCGATGCAACCCTATTGGACAGAGCACTTTGGCAATGCATCCTCAATACATTTGCATGGGCAGAAGGCACGCACCGCTGTAGACCAGGCACGGGAAACCATGGCCGAGTTCTTCAACTGCCATGACGCGGAGGTGGTTTTCAACTCCGGTGGCACAGAAGGAGACAACACCGCACTGTTTGGTCTGCTCCACCCCGGCGATCACCTGATCACCACATCCATTGAACACTCAGCGATTCTTGAGGCGGCCCGGCGGCTGGCCCATCACGGCGTGAAAACCACCTTTGTGGCTCCCCAGCCGAGCGGCCTGATCAACCCGGTCGATATTTTGCGTGCCATCCGGCCCGAGACGCGGCTGATCAGCGTGATGCTGGCCAACAACGAGACCGGGGTATTGCAACCCGTCGAGGAAATTGCCAAGATTGCCTCCGACACCGGCGTTTTCTTCCACATTGACGCGGTTCAGGGAGCCGGCAAGGTGCGGTTCGATGTGCGCCGCTTCGGCTGCCACCTGCTTTCGATCAGCGCCCATAAGATGAATGGTCCCAAAGGCATAGGAGCCATGTTTGTCCGTCGCGGCACGCCGCTGGAATCGCTGCTCGTGGGTGGTAGCCATGAGCGCCGCCACCGCGCCGGAACCGAAAACGTGCCCGCGATTGTGGGCCTGGCCAAGGCGGCGGAGCTGGCCATGCACAGCCTGGAGGACGGTACCATCGATCGCGTGGCGGCACTACGCGACCGGCTGGAAACGGAGATTCTCCGCATTCCGGGCACCGGATTGAACGGAATCGGCAACGACGGCCAGCCTGTTCCGCGTGTGGCCAACACCTCCAACATCTGGTTTGACCAGTTGGAAGGAGAGGCTCTGGTCATTGCGCTGGATCTAAAGGGCGTCGCCGTTTCCGGTGGCTCAGCCTGCCACTCCGGAGCTACCGAGCCGAGCCATGTTCTGATGGCCATGGGCCTGGACAAGACGCGTGCCCGCGCCAGCCTGCGCTTCAGCTTGCTGAAGACGGCCACCGCGGCCGATGTGGATCATGTTCTGCGCGTCGTGCCTCAAGCCGTTGAGCAATTGCGGGTACTGTCGCCGGTGGTGGCGGGAACGCTGGGCTAATTGCTTGTTGAGGAATTGATTTTCTGACGGGGTGTCATTCTTAAGAAGCAAACACGATAACGTCGCACCGCTGGCTTATGTTGATTTTGGTGCTTCGGCGCCTTTTGGTTCCTTCCCCATGAATGAGAGCACAACTATTGCCGTTGCCATGTCCGGAGGGGTTGACTCCTCCACGGTTGCGGCGATTCTCGCTCACAGCGGCGGCAAAGTCGTCGGCCTCACCCTGCAGCTTTGGGATCAGACGCGGCTGGCGGGCAAGCACGGCATTCCCGATGCCCCCAAGGCGGGCCGCTGCTGCTCGCTGGACGATGTCTATGATGCTCGCCGCGTGGCTGAACACCTTGGTATCCCGTATTACGTGGTGAACCAGGAGGAGCGCTTCGAGGCCGATGTGGTGCGGCCATTTGTGGCCGAATATCTCGCCGGGCGCACGCCGATTCCCTGTTCGCTATGCAACAACCACCTCAAGTTCGACCAGCTTTTGCTGACCGCGCGCAGCATCGGCGCCGACCGCATCGCGACCGGCCACTACGCGGTGAATGAGTATGACCCAGAGCGCGGCCGCTGGATTCTGAAGCGTCCTGCGGACCTGGCGAAGGATCAGACCTATTTTCTGTTTGGGCTCACCCAGGCGCAGTTGGCCCACACGCTCTTCCCGCTGGGCCGACTGACCAAGCCGGAGGTGCGCGAGGTTGCCCGACACCACGGCCTGGCGCTGGCCGAAAAGCCCGACTCGCAGGAGATTTGCTTTATCCCCGGCGGCGATTACAAGCAGTTCCTGACCGCCTATCTTGAGGAGCAGGGCCAGAGCTTTCCCGAAACGGCCGGCGAACTGGTAGCTTCTACCGGTGAAGTGCTAGGCCACCACGAGGGCATCTCGGGATTCACGGTAGGCCAGCGCAAGGGGCTCGGCGTGAGCTCGCCTTCACCGCTTTACGTGCTTGAAATTAACCCCGCCACGCATCGCGTGACCGTGGGAGCAGACGCTGAGCTGGCCACCCGCACGCTGCACGCAAGCCGTCTGAACTGGATCAGCATTCCGTCGCTTGCCGGCCCGATGCGCGTAAGGGCCAAAATCCGGCACCGTCATGAGCCTGCATGGGCAACGCTGGAGCCGGCAGGAGCAGATGAGGTCCTAGCCACCTTTGACGAACCCCAGCGCGCCGTCACACCCGGCCAGTCGGCAGTCTTTTATGTCCGAGATGAGGTGGTGGGGGGCGGCTGGATCGTCTAGCTGAGCAGGGTGCGGACTATCCGAACGGCAGGTGGTGCCTACGTTTCGCAATTATTCTCTCGGAGCCATGCAACTTCCGCAGAATTTTGCCATTGGCGTGCGTAATGGTTTGCCGCAGTTTGTGCAGGGAGGGCCATAGAGCGAGAGGCGATGGTGCATAACTGCGTTGGGATTCGTTTCGGTGTAGCCGGTCATTGCTTTATAGCGCGCGAGCAATGGCGCGAAGTGTTCGGACAAAGGGACGCTCTTCAGCGGTGCGCCAGTTTCATTGCGGTAATCCTTCACGGATCGCATTCCGGCGTGAAATAGAGATGCGATCTCGTCATATTCTTGCTCGTCGAGCATAGGCATCTCGGATTTGCATCGCCAGCACCAAAGCCACAACATTGTGCCACGATCATAGCGCAGCACTAGACTGCTAGGTCCGCGATTTCCCGGTAGCTCCAAAATGAGAAACGGCCGAAAGGTACCACTTCTCCACACGCGCTGGGCGAACGGGTTATACTTGGCCGGCACCGTATTTGGGGGAGATTTTCGTGTTTGAGAAAACGTTTGCTAAAACGGCCGGATTGGCCATACTCGTTCTCACCGCTAGCCTGGCGACCTCGCAAGCCCCACCCGCAGTTCTTACCATTCATGCCGATCAGCCCATCTCTGCGGTCAGCCCCACTCTCTATGGCCTGATGACCGAGGAGATCAACTTCTCCTACGATGGCGGTCTCTATGCGGAGATGGTGCGCAATCGCACTTTCCTCGACAGTTGGGAGGGTGTGCCCTACTGGTATCTGCTGGAAGAGGGCAATGCGCGGGCGAAGATGGGAATCGACCATGAAAGCGGCCCCAGTGAGGCGCTAAAAAGTAGTCTGCGCCTGGACGTGGAACAGGCCGATGCGAAGAATCCAGCCGGAGTCTTGAATGTGGGCTGGTGGGGTATGCCGCTGCGGCCCGCGACAAGCTACAAGGGATCGCTTTACGCCAAGGCGGATACAGGCGGCGTGGGACCGGTGACGATAAGCCTGGTGGAAGACAACAGCGGCAAGACCGTGGCTAGCACCACCGTAGCCGGACTGACGACGGCATGGAAGCAGTACGAGTTTGTGCTTAAGACGGGAGCGATCGCGCCCTCAGCGGCCAACCACCTGGTGCTTTCAGTGGGCCACGCCGGAACGCTGTGGTTGGACTTGGTGTCGCTGTTTCCGCCGACCTATCATGACCGCCTAAATGGCAACCGCACCGACCTGATGGAGAAACTGGCTGCCATGCACCCGGCTTTTCTGCGCTTTCCGGGCGGCAATTACCTTGAGGGTGACCACATCTCAGAAAGATACGAGTGGAAGAAGACCATCGGCCTGCTTGTGGATCGGCCCACGCATCCCAGCCCCTGGCGCTACCACTCCTCGGACGGAATGGGACTGCTGGAATTCCTGGAGTGGTGCGAGGACCTGAAGATGCAGCCGGTGCTGGCAGTCTATGCCGGTTACTCGCTCATGGGAGAGCATGTGAATCCCGGCGCCGACCTGGAACCCTATGTGCAGGACGCGCTGGATGAGCTGGAATACGTGACCGGAGGAGCCGATACGAAGTGGGGGGCGGAGCGTGCAAGGAATGGCCACCCCGAGGCATTCAAGCTGACTTATGTCGAGATCGGCAACGAGGACTGGTTCGACAAATCTGGAAGCTATGATGAGCGCTACGCGCAGTTCTACAAGGCGATCAAGGCCAAGTATCCCGATCTGCAACTGATCGCCACCACGCCGGTAAAGGGCATCCGTCCCGACGTTGTAGACGATCACTACTATTTGCGCGCCACGCAGTTTTTCCATGACACGACGCACTACGACAAGACGGACCGCAGCGGGCCGAAGATCTTTGTGGGCGAGTGGGCGACGCGCGAGGGCTTTCCGACGCCGGACTTTGGCTCTGCCTTGGGCGATGCGGCGTGGATGACGGGCATGGAGCGCAACAGCGACATCATCGTGATGGCCAGCTACGCACCCCTGCTGGTGAACGTGAACCCTGGCGGCATGCAGTGGGAAACGGACCTGATCGGCTACGACGCGATGAAGAGCTATGGCTCGCCGAGCTACTATGCGCAGGTGCTGTTCTCGTCGTACCTGGGCGACCACACACTGGGCTCCAAAGTGGTAGGCGGAGGAGACAAGTTCTTCTACTCGATTACCGGAAATGCTGCCAAGAAACATCTCTACCTGAAGCTGGTGAATGCCGCATCCACAGACCAGGCCGTAGAAATCGAGTTGACGGGCGCCAAGATCGCCGCTACCGCCAGACTGGTGAGCCTGAGCGCGAAGGATACGCAGGCCACAAACACACTGACCGACCCGGAGCGCATTGTGCCCGTGCAGAGTTCGTTGCATGATGTCAGCAGCCACTTCCGTCACACCATGCCGGGATATTCGATTCAGGTGATCGAGTTCGACGTGCAATAAGAGCTTCGAGAACAAGCAAGACAGAAGCCTGGATCTTTGTTAAGTCCAGGCTTCTGTCTTGTCACCGCAATAGTGCAATTCAGCGCTGTTCGGCCCAAGCCAGCCCGTCTGGACCGCGGACGTCGACGCGCCCAATCTCCTCAAGCGTCTTCAGATCGATTACGGCGATGTACCCGTCCTGCCCGCAAGCCACGTAGGCGCGCGCTCCATCAGGCTGCATCTGGATGCCGCCTGATCCATGCGTGGCCGACAGCCGTTTAACTTCCTTCCGCGTGGCGGTGTCCAGAACGACCAGCGCAGATCCGGCAGTCACAAGGGCCAACTTTCCATCGGGAGTGAATTTGAGGCGGTTTGCGCCCGGCACATTGACCGACAAGGTTTGAGAGACGCGCTTTGCGGCCAGATCGATGACGGAGACCGTGCCATCCGCGGCATTCGCGACCCAAGCTTCTTTGCCGTCGGGTGAAACATCAAAACCCTCCGAGCCGCGACCAACTGGAATCACCGTCTCTGTCCAGTCGCCGCCAGGCGGGCCTGGGGGTGGACCACGCGGAGGGCCACCGGGCCCCTGCATACCGGGCGGAGGAGCCATGCCCGGTGGAGGACCGGGAGGCATACCCGCAGGGCCTTCAGTCTTGTCGAGGATGGTGACGGTGGCCGAGTTGACGTTAGTGGTCAGGATGCGCCGGGCATTGGGAAAAACATAGACCATGTGGGTCCGGTTCTGGCCGGTGCCCATGATCCAATCCACTTTGCCAACCGCCGGATCGTAGCTGCCGATTGCCTTGGCTGCTTCCGCCGTGAACCATACCTTGTCCCGCACAAAGGTGAGGCCGTGCGGGCCACGGAGTGCGCCCAGGTCGATGGGGTCGAGCGGCTTCTGGCCTACCAAGTCGATGACTGCAAGGGTATGGAATGCACCAAACCCGTAATTTGAGACATAGGCGGTGCGGCCGTCCGCGGAGGCAATCACTTCGTGCGGATCATCGCCCACAGGGATCGTGGCCACAACCTGCAGATTGCCGGGGTCGATGATGGCCAGCGTGTGGTCCTGCTTTGACAGAGCCAGCAATGCTGTCTTCTGGGTCGCCTGTGCATGCGCCAATCCTGCCAGAGCGGCCGCAAAAGCCAAGGATAGTGCTGTACACCGGACCTGCATTTTGACCGCCCCCGTGCTGATTTCTTAAACGAACATGTCCTTGTCGGCGGTTGCATGAGTGTGCGCGGGCCGTGGCGGCGGGTTGCGCAGGGCGCCGACGACAGCTTTGGCCGTGGCCACAATTGCCGAGGCCTGCCGTAGCGGCAGGCTGATAGTCTGAGCCACAAAACCGCCGGCGCGGTCCACGGTGTCAAGAAACTTGCTGAACATGAAGTCCATCCGGCTGGTCTGGGCACGGACGCGTTCCAAGGCTTCGGTAGCCGCCGACTGCAGGTCGGCGCTCTGCACGCGCAGGCTTCGGGTCAGCTCCGAAAGATCAGTGGAAATTGACTCAAGGCGCGGTCCCACACGGTTTAGCAGATCGCGCGATTGGTTGATCAGCGGCAGGACTGCGGTGCGCACTTCCTGGACTTCGTCGAGCACAGATTTGGTGGTCTTGCGAATAGCGATGTAAATCGCTAACAGCACGAAGGCCTGAAGGACTACTGCCGCCCCCGTGAGAGCGATGAAAACTACCAGCAGAGTATTACCGTTCGCCATGGTTGTGATCTCGCGTAAGACAACTGCGGGCTTGCACTCAATAAATACAGCTCGCTCCGCCCATGACTTGACTGGACGAAGCACTCACCTGCGAAGCAATGCGGCCTCAGCATCCTGCCGCAAGGGCACCCGGGTCAAGCACATTCTTACCGGGGGCCCTTACGAACCACAAACTGGTTCGTGCGCAGAGGCGGAGGCACGGAGGGTTACTTCTCCGGCCCGTTTGAAGAGGACGTGGATCGATATGCCTCACGACCGGCATCAACGGCAGCAGCCACTCGGCTAGTCTGGTCGCCGACGAGGCCCTTGCCCCGTTCCACAAACTCTTCCCACTGTGCGCGTCCTCGATCGACAGCTTCGCGGCCCCGCTCGACATATTCGCTCATCTGTTCCTTGCTCTTTTCCACCAGGGTGCCGACCTGCTCGACAGCCTGGCGAGTGCGCGCACGCAAGTACTCCGTGCCTTCACGAGCTCCGGTGGCAAGATCTTCCCTGGTTTCGCGGCCACTCTTGGGGGCATAGAGAATCCCCACCAATGCTCCCACGCCAAGTCCGGCCAGGAACCATGCAAGCCCCTGTACTTTGCTATCTTCAGCCATAATGAAATCTCCTTTCGCTCGTCTTCAAGAAGCCTGAGCGTATCAAATTCCCGGTTGTGCCGCAAATTCCAGGCTCATCGCCCGACCTTCGTTGGATGACCATCGGTGATGCTGCGACCAAAATTCATTCCAGCGCGATTGGATGCGGACGCCGAAGACGGAGTTGCAGAACCACTCCGGAGGAACATCCAGCAGACCCTCACTTAGTATTTTGACGCGGTTGCGGCATGCTGAGTGGCTTTTATTGCTCAGATGGAGAGAAAATGCACAAAACAAATGCCAATCCAGCCGCAAAAAACGAGCGGCGTGGACCCTAAGGTCCACGCCGCAGTGTGAGGAAGCTGCGAATCTTTAGAACTCGACTCGCACCGAAATCTGGCCGGTACGCGCGCCACCGAAATCCGAGTTCCTGCTGCCGCCGCTCAAGCCGACAGTGTTGGTTATGAGTCCGAAGCTGGATGAACTGAGGTCCATATTCGGATCGCCCAGGTTAGTGTGATTCAGCACGTTGGTAAACGTCCCCTCCGCCTTGACTCTCAGCCCTTCCGTGATGGCGAAGGTCTTGGCCAGACCGGCCGACAGGTTGAAGAGGCCAGGCCCTTCCACAGTGCCTACTTCACTGTTTCCAAAGCGGCCAATGGGGTTGGGAACCTGGTAGATGGCGCCGCCGATCGACTCGCAGTCGTAGCAGATGACGTTACCGCTTGAGTCGCTCACCGAGGCTCCGGCATTGCCGGTGGCGCAGGCGTAACCGGGCTTCCAGTTGGGATCGCCGGGGCAGGCGAATGCGTTCGCATTGGTCCAATTGAGGCGGCTCTTGCCGCTAGGGTTCATACTTACGCCCGTGAGCTGGTCGGGGTGCTGGTTGCGGTGACCGCCATCAAAGCTGCCGGTCCCATCACCCAAAGATCCGTTCAACCCCGAACCGGTGCCGGAAGGATCGCCCTGCCCGTTGGGGAAATAGGGTGTCTCGTAGGGGCCTGTTTGCACAGTCAGGATGGAGGATAGCCGCCAGCCGCCCACCACCGCATCAGCGGCCCGCGACATGGAGTTACCGTACATCTTGCCGCGGCCAAACGGGAGATCGTACAAGGCCGTCGTGTTCCAGCGCAGCCTGCGGGTTCCGTAGGCGTTGCCGAAGTCCACGTGGCGGTCCAAGACTGAGGTGGCACGCTGACCGCCGCCTTCTCCGCCAAAGCCAGTACCGGCCGGTCCCTGGTTGTCGGCAAGATTCTTGGCCCAGGTAAACCCGGAGTTGAATTCCAGCCCCTTCTGCAGGCGATGGCTGGCGTCAACCTGCAACGAGTTGTAGCTTTCGTTGGCGCCGGTGGCGCGGGTATTGATGCGCCCCCAATTGGGGAAGAGGCGCGAGCTAATGGGAGCAAGGAATGCCGAGGTGGTGGAGGAGTAGGGGAGAGTGTTCTCGTCCGGAGCCCAGACCAGCTGATGAGTTTCGGAGCCAATGTAGGTAATCCGCGACGCATATCCCGACCCGAAGTCGTGGTCCACGCTCAGCGACCACTGCTCAGTATATGGATCCTTCCAGTTGGTGCTGTTGGCGGTGCCGAAGTAGTCGGTGCCATAGCAGTTGGTGCAGCCATTACCGCCCGAGCCGGGGTCAATCTGCGGCCATTGATAGCCAATAGCGTGGGTTGAAGGGTTGAAGGTATTTGAGAACTGCTGGGTATACGCCTGCACAGTGCCGGTTAGCGAGTAGAAACTGGAGCCCAGCATGTTGATGTTGTAGATGCCCGCGCCGCCTCGAATCGCCCACTTGTCATTGCCAAAGGGACGGAAGGCGAATCCAGCCCGGGGCATGAAGCGAAGGTGAGGAAACTTCTTGAGACCGGAGGGGTAGCCGGCCGTGCTGTTTCCCTGGACCTGCATGCATGGAGCGCCGTTGACGGTTGCGGTGTTGGTCGCGGTTACGCCGTCTGGGTCGCAAGCATTGGCGCTGGCCAGGAAGCCTTGAGCCAGCAGATCCTGCTTGCCCTGCGGGTAGATGACACGTCCGGCCAGAGCCACGCTGGGGTCGAAGTTCCCAATGTCGCCGTACTTGTCGTAATAGCCGGGATGCAGTTCATAACGCACGCCGTAGGAAAGGGTCAAGCGGTCGCTCACGCGCCACTCGTCCTGCGCAAAGAAATGGTAGTGATTTGAGAGGCCGTCGTTGTCCTGCTTGACCACGTCGTAGAACGTCTGATTGGGCAGGCCCAGCAGAAAGTCGGAGAAGTCTACCCCTGTGAACATGCCCGAGCTGCTGCCGGTGCCGTTGAATGTGTATGTGCCATAGTTGTCCGAGCCGTTGAAGCCTAGCGGAGTGATCGCCTCAAGAGATTGAATGTCAGTGCCGAACTTGAGGGTGTGATTTCCTTTGGTCCAGATCAACGTGTCGCTGTACTCGTAGGTGAACGACTTATTCAGACTCGTCAGACGATCTGCGTTCAGGCTCTGAATATGGTTGAAGTCCATCTCTGGAATGCCGTTATAGAACAGGTTCTGCAAGCCCTGCCATCCCTGCGAGTTGGTCCACGCCAGGCCGTTGAAGCTGTTGGTTGCACCGTTCGTGTAGCGTGTAAACCCAAAGCCGCCCTCGTTGATGAGGTTGGGCTTGATGGTCCAGTTGGTATCGACCTTCAATACACGGCTCTGACTGTTGTTCAGCCCCGAAGGCACCAGGAGAATCTCAGGGTTGCTTACCGGATAGTTCTTCCAGGTGTAGCGCCCCCATACGAGGAACTTCTGATTCGACCCGAAGTACTGGTCGCCGCGTACGTCGAACTGATCCGAGTGGCCGCTGTCATCCACATTTGCCTGGTAGTTGGCCACGCCATTGTCGATATAGGCCGAAGGGTCGCCGATATTCGGGTCAGGATAGAACTGCTTGAGGGTGTTCTGGGCAATTGGGTTGATCGTGACCACCTTGTTGTTCTGGACCGCACCGGTACCGGTTGGATCGGAGATGCCGGTAAAGGTGTTCCCACCGTTGCCGTCCGGAACCACATAGTTTGAAAAGTCGCCCTGCTTCATGAGCGTGCTGGGAACCTTCTCGAGCAGGGTGGTCTGTGCGGGATGCCGCCAGCCTTCGTACGCGCCAAAAAAGAAACTCTTGTTGTGGCCATCGTAGAGGTGAGGAAGAATCACCGGGCCGCCTACGCTGCCGCCAAAGGTGTTACCGGTCTGGCTGACCTTGGTGGTCGTGGCCGGATAGGTGTAGGGGATGGCGTCGAAAGCAGAATTCTGGTAGTACCAGAAGCCGCTGCCGTGGAGATGATTTCCGCCGCCCTTTGTGGTAACCACTACCTGCGCCGGGTCACCGTACTCGGCGTTAGCCAGCACGCCGTCTGCACGGATCTCCGAGATCGATTCAGTTGACGGGAATGAATCCCCTATAAAGCTGCCGCCGGTTGCACTCTTCAGGGTGACACCGTCCACGGTCACCTCGGTTTGAAAGGGCAAGGAACCCTGCAGGGAAATGCCGGAACTGTCATCCTGCACGCCGGGCAGTGTGCCCAAAATGTTCGAAGCGCTGGTGCCGCTGAAACTGGCGCGGGTGTTCACAGGCAGGTTGGTGGCATCATCAGTGGTGAATGTGCCGCTGACGGTTGGTGAATCGGTCTCAATGGCGCTCATGCTTTCGCCTGTGACCTGAACCGACTGCTGAACAGCGCCCACAGCCAGTTCCACGTCCACGCGCAGTTCCTGGCGAACTTGCAGCGTTACGCCCGAGGCCGACCACTTCTCAAAGCCGGGAGCCTCGACATCGACCGAGTAGCTGCCGGCCTTCACATCAACAAAGCGATAGTCGCCGACGCCATTGGACTTGGTGTTGCGAAAGGTGCCTTCCGCGGTATTCGTCAACGTCACGATTGCGCCGGGGACCACCGCACCGCGGGCGTCCTTGACTGAGCCGGTGACGGAGCCCTGGGTGGACTGGGCAAAGCCCTGCACGCAGGCCAGCACAAACACGAGCATCAAGCCAAACACTGTCAACGTCATGCGCTGGAACTTTTGCCATGAATCTCGAGTGCTTCTAAACATTGGTCACTTTCTCCTCAAAATGCAGCATGGGTGAGATGCGATTAGATCGCATCGAAAGGGTTCGAATAGATTGGGGATGGATTTTGATGGAGCGCCTAAATGTGATTCGACACAAGGGAAAATGCAGCGGGAGCCGAATCTGGAGCTCATTTGCGTCGGACTGACCTTTGCCTCGAACGGGCAATAAGCCACTATGCCAAAGCCTCTTAGCCCTGGAGACACCCCCACAATGGTTCAAATGAGGTGCCTTAACCGTTCCTGAATTCCGTGACAGGTTCAGCGTACGGGGATTCTGTTACAGAACCGCGTGGATCATGTTACAGATTGTTAAAAATGCATATGGTCGGGGAAAAACCAACTGCGTGAAAGATACATTACGAAAAAATCGGAAGCCAAGTCCAGTTCTTTTTTGAGTACTTGCGCCCAGCGCATCGCGGGCGCTGCATGGAGTTCCCCTATCAATCGTCGTTCTTCGGTTTGCGCAGCCGGGTCGCGGACTTCTCCATTTCCTTGCGAATCTGGTCGGCGTCATCCACATCGCGCAGGGCCGCAGCCTCTTCTTTTGTCTTGGGCTTGGCAAAGCGCGCCTTGGCTGGTACAAAAACCCGCGGGTCGGCCTGCAATGGCGCAAACGGCTGCAGATGCGGCTTGCTATCGAAGATACCGGTCATCTCTCCTGCCAAAGCGTCCTCCAGATTCAATGGGCCGAGCCCGAGTAACTCGTCGATGGTGCGGGTGATGGAGCCCATGCTGGTGTGCTCATGCGAAACCGAACCGGGCTTGACCCATGGACTGGCAACCAACAAAATGCTGCGGTGTGCGTCCACGTGGTCCATCCCATCTTGAGCGTCGTCCTCGGTGACAAAAAACGCCGCATCCTTCCAGATGGATGTCCTGGACAAAAACGCCACAATACGGCCCAGGGCCAGGTCATTGTCGGCCACGTAAGAGGCGCGGTAAGGATAGCCGTCGCCGGGCCGCGGGTCGGCGGTGTGGTCGTTAGGCAGGCGAATCACGATCAGTGCGGGGACTTTGCCTGCGGCCAGCTTCAAAGAGAAATCGCGCTCGAACTCCTTTACCCGGAACTGGTCCGGTATACCCAGATTGAAGGTGGGATAACGCCGGTCACTGGCCTCAAAGACCGGCCGCGGGAGGGGTGAGTTGAGAAACAGACGATTCCCTTCCGGCTCCGAACCGGGCAATTCGCCGTTGCCTTCGAGTTCCAGCCCTTCGCCATAGTTGAAGAGCCCCTTGCCGCTGGCCGCGATGTGCTCCCAGAGCGAGCCGAATTGGGGCTCATCCTCGGGCATGGGTGCATCGGCCCCCCCAAACAGAGCACGCCGTCCGGGCTGGTCGGCCGCCGGATCTCCATGCCGCCGTCCCCCATAGCCCGAAGACCACGCAGTGTTGAAGAAAGGCGTAGGGTTGATACCCATCACCCAGCGGTGCCCGTCCGCCGAAACGTCTGAATCCACGTAAAAGTTGTCGCTCATGGCGAACCGCCCGACCAGCGCGTGCAGGTTGGGTGTCACCTTCAGGTGGGTTGCGGACTTCTCTTCAGCAGCCCAGCCGTCCAGCCCATAGCGAGCCAGCGTGGCGTCGCCATTGGCGCCGACAACGTCGCCCAGCACCTCGTCGTAGGTGCGGTTCTCGCGCACCACCAGGAAACAGTGCTTGAGGCGGGGCAGCGGAGGACGGTCGGCAATGGCAGCGGTATTCGACTTGACCACCGTCTGCGTAAGGTTTCCGGCAGGCGGCAAGCCGGCCAGCGGGATGGCGCTGAGACTGCCGAGTTCCAGTGAGCCGACGTACGTGGGCATGTGGGGGTCGTGCCCGTTCCCCGCATTCGGTCCCGCGCCCTTGCCCTTGGTATTCACAACATAGAGCGTTTTGCCGTCAGGAGAGAACGCTACCACCGACGGATTCCAACCTGCCGGAATATGTTCCACCATCTGCATCGAGGCGGCATCCAGCACGCCCACCGCGTCAATACCCGATTCAGCCACGTAGACGCGCCCGTCGTGGACCACCAGGCCACTGGGCATCACGCCGCGCAACGGCCGACCCTGACGGTCCTGAAAGAGTGGCCCGGTGAAAGGCGAGAGATCTGTTTGCGCCAGGAGTCGGGTTCCGTCTGCGCTCACCTTGGCCACCCGGTCTTCATGCGCCAGCGAAACATAGACCGCGTTGCTTTCAGCAGCTACGCCCGTGGGAGCAGCGCCGCCCACGGTCTGCTCTGCATCCTCGGTGATTCTTGCACCCAGCCTCAGCTTCGCCGTCACTGTCGGGTGCTCGCGGTCGCGTACGTCATAGGTCCACAGCGAACTGCCGCGGTCGGAGTTCTCCTGACCCAGGCCGACGATCTTCTTGCCCTCGACCACCGCCCCCTCGCGTGCGGCTTTGGATGGATAGCCGAAAGGCGGAAAATGCAGGCCGGTATGGAGCGGATCCTTGTTGCTGGCGCCAGGAACGGTGGTGTATTCAAAAAGCCCCGTATTCGTGACGTACAATTTTGATCCGTCCGGAGACAAGGTCAGACCGAAGGGATACGCGCCAGTGGCGACTGCGGCCACGCGCTCCAAATTCGCAGAGTCCAGAACCACGATGCGCCAGTTGCCCTGGTCCAAGGCATAGAGCGTCTTGCCGTCGGTGGAAACCGTGAGCGTAGCCGCAAAGCTACCCGCAAAATCCTTGCCCGCAGTAGTTCCGTCAAGCGAAACCTCACCGGCGAGTTGCCAGTCATTGGTCCGGTAGACGCGGATCTTGCCCGAGTCGCCTGTGGCCTCGTAGAGGAATGCCCCGTCGGGCGAGTAGGCAAGACCTGCGTGCACCTCGATGGCCGGATCGTTGTTCTCACCGGCCGGCATTTTGCGCACACCAGGTCTGACACTAGCCGGATCATCAATGACGTTGAGCGCGAACGGAAATCCGATTGAAGGGATGGCGATCTGGGCGCCGTCTGGGCGTACGGCCAATGCAAAGGGGTAAGGAGCCACCGAAATCCAATTGCCAGCAGGATGAATCTCGCGTCCATTGGGCAGGACGGCCGTCACGCCCATCTGGGCGTGCAGCGCTGCGGCAACCATTCCAGCCTGGAAGAGAAGAAAAGCTGCAATTCGGGAAGCAGGGATCATGACTCTAAGTATGCATGGGCCAAGTGAATACATGATTGTTGGAAACTCATCAGGCCATCACTTTTTTTGCTTCAGCAGCGGGGTTACTTGCCGATGAGACTGCGAGCGATGGCGTCCAGCATGCCATTCAGGAAGTTGATGCTTTCCGGCGCGGAGTAGCGGCGCCCTATCTCCAGCGCCTCATTGATGACTATCGGAAAGGGCGTGGACTTGAAGCCCAGCATTTCACCGACGGCCATGCGCAGCAGATTGCGATCCACGGCGGGCATACGTTCCAGGCGCCAGTGTTTTGAGTTGGCCACCAGCAGTTCATCGATCTGCTCCTGGTTGGCGACAGCCACGCGGAACAGGTCTTCAGCAAAGCCCCGCACCTCGGGGTCCACATCGTCAGCAGCCTTCCAGAAAGTGGCGCGCACCTGGTCCGGGCTCTGCTTGCCGATGTCCGCCTGAAACAGCATCTGCATGGCAAGCTCGCGAGACTTGCGTCGCGTACCGGCGGTCAATCCGTGCCGCTTTCCATGAGCTTGCGGCGCAGGCTCACCATTTCAATGGCCGCGACGGCCGCTTCAAACCCCTTGTTGCCGGCCTTGATGCCGGCGCGGTTTAGCGCTTGCTCCAGGGATTCGCAGGTCAGCACGCCGAAACTGTGCGGAATGCCTGTCTCCTGTTGCGACTGGCCGATGCCGCGCGAAACCTCGTTGTAGATGGCTTCGTAGTGAGCAGTCTCGCCGCGCAACAGGCAACCCAGGGGGATGATCGCATCCACCTTGCCAAGAGTAGCCAGCGTCCGCGCCGCGGCCGGAATCTCCCATGCGCCTGGCACGCGAACCACCTGGATATCCATGCGCTTCGCTCCGCTGCGCAGCAGCGCATCCAGCGCGCCCTCCAACAGCCGCTCGGTGATCACGGCATTCCAGCGCGCCACCACGATAGCAAACTTCATGCCCTCGGCAGAGAGATCGCCCTCCACGGCCACCGGCTTTCCGCGCTCGGGATCAGTCCATGCCCAGAAACTGAATGCAAACCCCGGCTCCGGCTCCACGGTAAAAATGCGCGACTTCCAATGCGTCTCGCTGATCGCGGACAGACGCGCGACGCCAGCTTCGCCATCCTGCCGGCGCAGCCAACTCTCTGCCGCCTGATGCACCGCATCGAGTGCAGTCACCTCTACGAGCACATCCGCGACAGACGGAAATTGGCCGTCCACAAACTCAAGATTCCCCAGCGGAGCCAGAAATGAAGCGCCGCGGCTTGTCTCTTCTTTCCACCCCTTGCCTTCAGCAAACCCCAATGCACCAAAGAAGGCGGCCAGCCGGTCATAGACCTCGCTGCTGCCTGCGGGGCGAAGAAAGGAAATCCCTTTGATCATGCTCTGATTCTATCGTGCGGATCTGGCTGACCCGAAGGATGGAAACCGATCCCCTACCCGTGCGCAACTCCATTGGCGCGTACAGCCGAAAAAAGGCAGGCCGGCGCAAGGCCGGCCTTCCAGTTGGTGTGAACAGGCCTTACGTAGTGGAACGAGGCTTGACGGCGATGGCCGTAGCTGGCACCGGGTTGTTGCTCGGCGCAGCCAGCGTACAACCAGGGTCCGAGCCCGGCGTGCAGGCCGGCAGATTGGGGCTGATCTGCTGTGTGTCAGTCAGGGATGTGGTGTTGATGTAGTGAACCTGGTTGTCACCCGAGGTGGAAACAAAGAAGAGCGTGTTGTCAGGGCTGAATGCTCCCGCCACAGGCGCCGTAATGGCCGATGCCCCAGTGAGCGTGACATACCCTAGTTTCCCTGCACCACTGGCTGCAGGAATGTAATAGGGCAGCGTGGCGCCGGTCGATGTCCCGGTGTAGGTGATAAAGGCCAAGCTATAAGACGGTACGGAACTGCCTGTTCTCACCGCTGCCGGGGAGGTGACCACCTGGTCGACCGCTGTAGCGTTGACATTCACCGCAACCGGATCATTGAGAGTGTGTGTAATGAGGAGCGGCTGGAGAGCGTTGGAAACGGCCGTGGGGCAGGCACCGTTGGGAACGGTGACTGCGATGTCGTGGAGGGTTATTCCGCCGCCTGCAAAGGCTGCACCCAAAATATGCTGACCATCGGTGGTGGCGGCCAGAGTGTCAGTCTGCACGGGCACCTGATCACCTTGAGGATAGAAATGCATCGTGGCGTAATTGCCGATGGTACCTGTGGGGCACCAAGTGTGTGCCACGGTAGGATTGCCGCTGAGGTAAGCTCCTACGCCGGGAATGGTGACTGCAAGGTTGCTGGCGCCGCCCGATGAACTCAAGTCATACGTGGTCCAGCCGGTACTCGCGTTGTACACATACAACGTATCGCTGTGACCCGCACCCTGCGAGGCACTGTCAGTGATGTATAGCGTCTTGGAATCGGGGGTCCATGCCGCGGCGGCGCCCACCCCCCCAAACGTCGAAGCGATGGTGCCCGTGGAGTTATACAGGTAGAAGAGCTTCCGTACCTGATCGTTGATCACCACCGTCCGGTTGTTTGGAGATACAGCCAGCACCACGCCGGGAACAGTTGTGTCCTCTTTACTAAGCGAGTTGTTCGTCGTGGTATACATCATCAACTCGTGCGACGACCCGAAGTAAAGATTCGTACCAGTCTGGTCCATGACCATCGAATTGGGCACGTAAGGCAGGCGAATGGTGGATCCGGTCGTGCCGGTCAACAACTCCACCGCGGTGAAGTACTGCGACTTGCCCGGGGCTGCGAGCCATACATACGAACTGGCTGTGCCAGGAACGGTGACGGTGACCGGATTGCTGGAGATGGAGAGGCCCGTGTTGAGCAATCCCACCTCGTTGATGGGCGATGGATTGCAGGTGGTCGGCTGGCAGATGGCGGATATTGATGCTGTGCCGGGGAAAGCAGCGGTCAAGCCACCGGTGGAGGCAACGGAGACATCCAGCGGGTTAGTCGACTGGTAGTCCAGCGAAACACCGGTGATGGTCTGTCCGGCGGTGTCGGTCACCGTCGTGACCAGGTTTTGCTGCACGCCCTGGGTGATAGTTCCTTCGGTGCCACCGTTGGTCAGAGTCACTTGAATCGTCTTCGGTGGGCAGGTGGAGAAATAGCCAGCCGATGAACCCGAGTTAGCCACCGAAGCGGTAATCACCGTTGTGCCGGGCTGCTCGGCAGTGATCTGGTTGGTGACCGAGTTGATGGTCGCGACCGTACTGGTACCCACAGCGTAAGACAGAACCCCAATGGCCGCAGCGCACTCTGGGACCGAAGTCACACCCTGGGCCAACCCACCCGGACAGGAGTAATGGGTAACCGTAGGAGGAGCGCAGAATTCGAACTGCTGGTTGCTGCCGCCGGAATAGCAGGCCTCGGCATCCAGTTGGGCGACGGCACCCTGCGAATAACACTGCTGCTGCCCCGCGAGGGCAAGGGTAATGGAACTCACCTGGGCATGTATGTAGACAGCTACAGGGTTCGAGGTCACGGACTGAGCCGAGGCCGTCACATACGCAACGGAGTAGGGCAACCCGTCTGAAGTGGGCTGCGGGTTGGGGGGGCTGCAGATGGTGTAATCGGCAATGCCGCCGCCGGAGTTGCGGTTCCAGGTGCCGGCACAGATGTTCCCGCCGGGTGATAGGTCTACGAGCTTGTTGTTGGTGGTGCCGTAGGTATAAGACGAAACGGTGGCCGCCGCGTTCTTACAGGTCTTGGCGGTCGGTGTCGCAATCTGCTTCGTTTGCCCAAATGCCAGCGAGATGCCCGTAGTCTGCGGCTGCAGTGTGATCGCGTACAATTCCGTGTCTTTCAATCCATAACCGAGACCGTTGCAGTAGTTCCCGGCCGGGTTGCGGGTGCAACCGGAGATCACAACCCCAGCTGGAATACTCAGGCCTAGCAAAAGAACAAGCGTTAAATACCGCCGCATGAATCCTCCCCGCCCCACGCTCTGGAACCGTGGAACGGTCTCTCAGAAACCATCAAAACTAATGAGCTAAAAGCGGCCCATCGACATGCCCACAGCTGGACTGACGCCCGCGCAATCCGCTCGGGCAACCGGCCCCTGGCAGTTGATCTTTGCTTCCGGCCGGTCGACGCGACACGCTCTGTGTCTACACAGAAAAGTGTATCAGGGCGGAGTCGTGGCTGGCCGCTATACTCCTTCATAGACTCCAAGGGCCGCCGATGGCGAGCAGGTTCGACACTCAAGACGCGGGAGGCATAGAACGCGCAAACCACTCTACGGCCCTTTCCACAACATCGCGGCGGTGTGCCGGATCGCTGAATCCGTGGCCCTCGTTTGGGTAAACCACCAGTTCCGTGGGCACATGTTGATCACGCAGCGCGTGCCAGAACTCATAGGACTGCGGCGCGGGACACTCCCCGTCCCGGTCGCCGACCAGCACCAGGGTTGGCGTGTGCACCTGCTTGATAAAGTTGATGGCTGAACTCTTGGCATAAACAGCTGGGTCGTCATACACCGACGCGCCAAAGTACGGAATCATCCACTGGTCGATGGAGTTCTCGCCGTAGTAGCTCTGCCAGTCTGAGATGCCGGCGCCGGCCACCGCAGCTTTGAACCGCCCCGTTTGCGTCACCGCAAACATGGTCATGAATCCGCCGTAGCTCCAACCGGTGAGGCCCACGCGATTGGGGTCCACGGGGTAGCTGGCCTCGACCGCATCCAACCCGGCCAGAATGTCGCGCAAGTCCCCGTAGCCAAAGTCCTTGCGGTTGGCCTTGGTGAACTCTTCGCCCTGCCCGAAGCTGCCGCGAGGGTTGGGCTGCAGGACGAAATATCCCAGCTCTGAAAATATCGCCGAGCCCATTCCGCCCCCACCCCAGCGCGCCACTTCTGCTGACGCCGGGCCACCGTGCACTTCTACGATCAGCGGGTATTTCCTGGCCGGATCGTAGTCCTTGGGCAGCATAAGCCAGCCCTGCACCCGAAACGAGTCGCTGCTCCAACTCAGGGAGACGGACTTGCCCCAGGCCGGCTCAACACCGTCGTTCAGGTGCGACAACTGGGTCACGCCCTTCAGCCCCGGGGCCATCCCCTTACCCGGCTTCGCCGCATAAATCTCCATCGGGTGGTCAAAGGTGCTGGCGTGGAAGACAAACAGCGAGTGATCGGCTGCGGAGGAGAGACTCAGTTCCATCCGCCCATCGCCGACGCTGCCCGGAATGCTGAAAATGGCCGGCCCGAACTCGATCGGAGAGTTTGGACTCACCCGGTCCCCCGGCAAGTGATAGCGCAATAGCTGGCAGTCACCGCCCGCCAGCTCGCTTACAAAAAGATGTTCGTTACCGTCCCACTCGATCCAAGCAGGCGAGGTGCGCCGCCCCTCGGTCAGGTTGCGAGGCCGGCCCCCTTCAGAGGAAACCGTCCACACATCGCCGCCGGTCGCGCCCTGATCGCTCATCAACCCGCCGATGAAGGCGATGACCTTACCGTCAGGCGACCACCGCGGCACCGCAATCTGCAAACCGCGCAGCGGGCCCGAAGCTTCAGAAGGCGCCAGGACCACCTTTTCAGTCCCATTCAACGGCTGGGTGTACAACTTGGCCACCCACCAGTTGTTCTCTCCGGGCGGATCGGCAGCGATATAGGCCAGCCCCTTTGAGTCACGCGCCCAATCAAATTCGTAGACATGCAGTTTGGCGGGTGTCACTTGAGTGGGGGCGGCGGGAGTTGCTGCGTCAACCTGGGCCACGGCTACGCGCTGAACCTCGACTCCGTCTTCGCCGATGACCCCGGAGGGTGGTTTCATGGCCGCCAATGCTCCGGCGGGCCGCGTGGCCCCTTCTACATATAGGAAGGCCACCTTGCTCCCATCGGGCGAGAAAGCCGGCGCATTCGCGTCGCCCTTTAACTCGGTTAACTGCCGCACCGGATTCCCATCCAAAGGCGCCAGATAGAGATCGCGTTGCGCGCCGGGATGGGCACAATCGGAGAAGAAGGCCAAGGCCTTTGAGTTCGGAGCCCACGCTATCTGGCTCTCGCGGCAGCGTTCGTCCGCCTTGGACGCTGCGGTTACTGGCTGACTCTTCTGCAAGTCGTCCAGCGGCGCAATCAGAATCCGGCCCCCGTCGCGCGCACTCTCGATCCAGGCGAGCCGTTTGCCGTCCGGCGAAACTGCCACCTGGCCTACCGACCGACCCCGGTCCAGGCTGCCCAGAAGCTTGTCAATTTGAGCGCGATCCGGTACCGGAGCCGCGTTTTGCGCCGACACAGAGGAGACACCGAGAACTACACCCAGAATCAGGCCGGCGCCAGCCAACCAGCGGGCACAGAAGACCTTGCGGAGGAGCAAAAGAAACATGGGGAGAATTCTATCAAGCCCGATCAGGCCCCGCGATCACCGGGAGGGATTCACGGCTCGATTGCAGCCGCGGCATGAATCGCAAGCAAGTTCTCGAGCAGCGGCTTCAACAGTTTCAAATCCAGCGCATTCGCGCCGTCGGATTTGGCGTGGGCCGGGTCGTCGTGGACTTCTAGAAACAATCCATCCACACCCGCCGCCACCGCGGCCCGCGCCAACAGTGGAATGAACTCCGGCTGGCCGCCGCTGACTCCGTCTGCCGCCGAGGGCTGCTGCACAGAGTGGGTACCGTCGAAGACTACCGGGGCCACCCGCCGCATCACTGGAAGCGACCGGTAGTCGACCACCAGCGTGTTGTAGCCGAAGCTGGCTCCCCGCTCAGTGAGGAACACTCGCTCGTTGCCGGTGGAGCGGACTTTCTCCACGGGGTGGATCATATCCCAGGGGGCGACGAACTGACCCTTCTTGATGTTGACGGCGCGTCCGGTGCGGCCTGCGGCCACCAGCAAATCGGTCTGGCGGCAGAGGAACGCGGGAATCTGCAGCACGTCCACGGCTTCCGCGGCAATCTCACAGTGGCCGGGCTCGTGCACGTCGGTCAACACCGGCAGGCCTGTATCACGCGCCAAACGGCCGAGAATGCCGATGCCCTCTTTGAGCCCAGGACCGCGAAAGCTCTTCACACTGGTGCGATTGGCCTTGTCGTAGCTGGCCTTGAAGATATAGGGAACACCCAGATCGGCCGTGATGCGCTGAATAGCTTCAGCCATGGTACGCACGTGGGCCTCGGACTCAATGACACACGGCCCGGCAATCAGGAACAGGCGTCCGCCGCCCACCTGTACCGGTCCGATTTCAAACGAGTTGCTCACGGGTGCGATTCTATCGCGCCGGACACATACGACGCTGCACTCGTCTCAATGCGTGGCCAATTCCTCCGCATGGGTGCGCGACCATTGCCAAAGTGCCCGTTCCAGCGCATGAAGTGCAGTTGGCGCGGGGAGATTTCCCTGCGGTTGCACGATTTTACACTCGGCCAACCGCTTAAGAGCGGCATTGTATTCGATGTAGAACCTTACGTCATGGCGTGCGTGGCCCATTGCCTCAAGGGCTCGGTAGTCGAGCACCGCATAGCGATCGGGAAAAATGGTGGCCAGAATTGCGGACGCGATGGAGATGTCGATTCCACGCAATCCGACCAGCGCGTTGACGGCTTCTTCGGTTGAAGTATCAGTCGAAGCAGCGACGGCAAGGGCGCTGTGTATGCTCTCGTTGCTGTTGCCAATGAGGTAATGAACCATGCGCTCCGACTTCCAACGAACGATCGCCTCCAGATTGGGGAGCGTGAATTCTCCGTTGCGAATCGCTTCGCCGGCCTCATAAGCGGCCGCTTCAAGCTCTCGTTCTCTTTCGCCTGCATCGTGCCAATAACTCTCTGCCAATTCCTGAAGTTCAATCTCTGCGGGTTGAAGCTGAAAATATGCCATGGCTTACACTCCTCGAACTACAAAGCGGACTGACAGTAGACCCGGCGAATGGGCTTGTCAATAGCACCTGATACACATCCCTTTTCCAGCTCGAAGTATGGCAAATTTACGCGAAAACGGGCCGGAAATTGACCAAAAGTGGCCTGAAATCGAGATCTTTGTTTACCGATGAGTACATGGGGCTAAATATTAAGTTGTTCATTATAGGTTAGTTGCATTGAAAATATCCCCTCCGGATGCTGGTTTTGCGGGGGGAGGGGGTAGGTACCCTTCAGTGTTTGACCGCGGCTGTGGGCTAACCGCTCATTCCCTCATTTCGATTGTGCAGCCTCGGTGGGTTATTTTCTGCAATAGGGCTATTTACTTCACGCCACCAACCGCAAGATGTTGTGGCTTTTCGGCCGGCCCAGAAGTGGTCGTGATTGGCTACCGCATGAACGCATATCATTGCAAACATGTTGAT